>ERZ501055.4-NODE-4-length-427368-cov-11.249850_pt1 | contig 427368 bp, 273 predicted proteins | sample MGYA00510860_ERZ501055 | MGnify/ENA primary metagenome ERZ501055 (study PRJEB25958, sample SAMN03398538) | human skin metagenome | study: EMG produced TPA metagenomics assembly of the Human Skin Microbiome Metagenome (human skin metagenome) data set. | reverse complement strand
GCCACATTTGCCCACCCGTGACCGTCTGATTGACCTCGAGCATTGCCACCGACTTAGCTGGTTGATATTGATACCTACGCTTACGAGTGTAATTGTCTCGCAATATGTTGAGCTTTGTGAAGTCCCAGCTCCCGCCTTTACGGGACACGCTGGCTCAAATGAGCCTTAGTGAGCCATCCAACCGCATGCCGGGGAGCATTCCGTTAGACGACGTGAGCTCGCGTAAATCACTCGTGTCGGAAGATGCTCATGATCATGACACCAATAAAGAGCACGCAGATCATGATGCATCTGTCCAAGATCATAAAGAAGAAGAGGACGAAGAATCATCCACGGACACAAGCGTGCAGTCAGAAGTATTTCTGATTGTTCATGCCAACTTGAAACGCAAAAGCTCTCATCCATACGACTTGCAAGTGCAATTAGTGCGTCCCAAAAACAGAGGACGTAGTACGACTACGTCTTCGGCCGGCCATCATTCGGCCATCAAGGATGATCATACGCAGCAGGGCCTTAGTCGCCGTCCGTCGTTTCAGTCATTCCGAAGCACACAATCGGGCCGGTCTGATTCGAATGAACAATCGCTCGGACGCCGTATGATTCCGATGTACAACCTTGATTACCACCATATCCGTCCAAAGCTTGTGCTGGATGCAGGCACGGACCAGGTCATGGCCAAATTCTCGAAAAAAGGCATTGAACTCGATGGATTTGGTACGCTCCATTCCTTCGAAATCGGCTTTATCCACGAGCACCATACATTTGTGGGTCTTCAAGATTCAGACGAAGAGTCGAATTATACCAAATCTCGCGATAGTATGGGGCAGGGTGCCCCCACTGTGACGGAACAGCCTCGTGAAAGTCGGTTTATGCGTCAACTGCGCCGCTTTCACAGGAAATTTCAGTCCAAGAGCCGCAGTCCCCCCAAAACGACACGGCCGTCGCCCTATCTGCGGAACGTGCCCAAGCTCAGGCGTATCAACTCGGATGAGACATATCAAGGTATGCTGCGTGCGATGGTCGCTGCGCAAAATCCACAGGCCACGCCTGGAGCTGGTTCTGCGAACGGAAAAATTACTACGTCGTATGTGTGGGGTATTAAGGAGTACGCAAGGCGCGTCACTGATGAGGAGCGACTACCGCATGCCGAGCATCCAGTGCTGCGGGGCATCTATGACAGTAAGCACGAAGCGCAGTCTTTCAAGGTCACGGTAGCTGACGTGATCTTCGAGCGGATCTGGCGGCAGTTTAGCTACTACCGCCGCCACAACGTGAAGACGCGCCATCCATCGCACGAGGATGACATCTCCGTCTGGTTTGAATGGGTGCGCGACTGGAATGGTGGTGCTGACAACGAGCACAATATCTATGATCCCGCTATCCACGGCCCACTCGAGTCACCCCCATCGCCCGATCGAAGTGTGCACCCGTCCCCAAGCACGTCGCCGTCGCTTCTCCCGAGGTCCGATCACACCATGAAGGGGACGGCCGAGATCGCTGCGACGGATCTTGGCGTGCCGCACCAAATGGCCGCGCTGCCTGCGTCTACGCACTCGCAGCAGCACTTGTCGATTCCTGGAGAATCTGACCTTGCGAGCTTTTCATGGACGTGCTATTTAGTGCTAAATGGCGACGCACGCATTCCGATTGGTCAGCTCATCCCTGCTCCGCACCACCCCCTCATCGCCTGCGAGCTCTTGCTGCCCTCGCCGCTGCCGGGCCTACGTTGCCTTCCTATCGGTGCTGACAGAAATGGATTTTCGCGTGAGGAGCTCCGCGACATTGTTACGATCACCGCTCTGCATCTGACGCTGCGTGAAAAGCTCGGATGCCTCATCGATACCGCTGGTGGCTGCAGTTGATAGTCCGTCATGTTTAGTCATACAACCTACTCACGATGTGATCGAACGCGCGGCCGCTGGGTTTTTCTTAGAACGCCATGGCACCCGAGACCAAGGCCGACGAGGTGGCTGCGCCCGTGCATGATAAGGCGCAGTACCTCGCAATCCTGCGTCACAATACGCAGCTTCTTCAGCGCAGCGTCGCTCATGTTGAGCAGCGGTATACGGCGCGCGTGGTCCGCTCTCTTCCATACATGCGTCGACACGCGCAAGCATGGGCTGATGTGCTGGCTCTGCTGGTGAATGAGACGTTCAAGGGTGCGCACCGTGAGGAGCTGCTTGTGCATTTGCCACCACCATACAAGCCTGAGTCGGCTGCCGAGGAAACTCAGCCCGAGGCGATGGACGAAGATGCGTCTACCGCGCCTGCTGCCGACGAGGCGTTTCCCGAGGTACTGGCGTATGTGCGCCTGCTTGTTGTGGTGTATCTGCTCAGTCAGCCATCTTCTCTTGCTCAGGCCACGTCGCTGTGCAGCAAGGCTGTGGATGATGTGGTCCAGCAAAATAGGCGCTCGCTTGACATTCTCGGCGCCAAGCTCGTGTATTTTTTGACGCGGTGCTATGAGCTCAACAAGGACGACAAGCTATCGTCGCTACGTGATCGACTTCTGGCGCTGCAGCGCACGGCATCGCTACGGCACGACTCGGAGACGAATGCTACGGTTCAAAATGCCCTGCTGCGTATGTACATGGTCGAAGACAACCTGTATGACCAGGCCGCCAAACTCGTCGCACGCGCGCCTTTTCCGCGTGCCAAGGCCTCCAATCCGCAGGTGGCGCGCTACGACTACTATGTTGGCCGTATCCGCGCTGTCGAGCTCAACTATTCGGATGCGCATGCGCACCTGCAACAGGCCATTCGCCGTGCGCCCCAGCACGGACTGGTGATGAAGCGTGATGCATCGACCAAGCCGGTGGCAGCTGGTTTCCACCAGACGGCGTACAAGCTGCTGATCATCGTTGAGCTGCTGATGGGCGACCTGCCTGAGCGCGGCATATTCCGCCTGCCGCTTCTGCGGCGTGCGCTGGCGTCGTACCTGCCGATTGTGCAGGCCGTGCGTGCCGGAGACTTGGCTCTCTTCCAGGCCACGTTGCAAAAGCACCAGGCGCTGTTCCTGCAAGATAAGACGTACTCGCTGATCTTGCGCCTTCGCCACAATGTGATCAAAACGGGTATTCGCCGCATTTCGCTGGCCTACGCACGCATTTCGCTAGCCGACATTACGCGCAAGGTGCACCTCGAGTCTGAAGAGGATGCCGAGTATGTGATTGTGAAGGCCATTCGCGACGGCGTCATTGACGCGCGCGTCGACCACGAAAATGCCATTATGATCTCGAATGAGGCCGTGGATCTGTACGCGACCAACGAGCCACAAGCACAGCTTGTCCAGCGCATCGACTTTTGTCTGCAACTGCACAATGATAGTGTCAAGGCTATGCGCTACTCGCTTGATCACCACCGTGCCGAGCTTGACTCGGCAAGTGCCGCGCATGCGCGTGAACGTGAGCTCGTCAAGGAGATTGCCGAAGGCGATTTGGGCGACTCGGAGGATGATTGGCCATAGACGCCGTAGTGCGACCTTTTTCTCCACCCACCTCCATGGACGAGGGACGCCGACCGCCGACGCCGACGAGTGCGTCGCTCTCGCCGCCTAGGGCAGATATGGCGCATTCGGCGGAGGTGCAGGCGCCCAGAAGCGTCGAGGAGATTGTGCGCAGCGACTTGGATGTGCGCACGCACGCCGTGACAGATGCACTGTACCGCCTCGCCTCGCACGTCGCGCTGGACCAGCAGGCCCAGTCCGTGGGCGAGATGGTCAATGACGTCGTACGCAGCCTGGCGGACGTGGATGTGATGCGTGGACACATTCACGATCACATCCCGCAGGAAGTGGTGGATCTCGTCGACGCCGGTCGCAATCCGGACAGCCACACGCGGTCGTTTATGAACCGACTCGCGAGTGAGAACCAGTACTCCCTAGGACAGTACTTGTCGATCAAAGTACGTACACCCACCCTACTGACCCAGGCGTTTCGCGACCAACTTGCGCCTGCCTTGTCACAGGCCTTCCCCGAGCTGGAGACCAGCCTACAGCACGCCATGCAGCAGCACACAGATACCCCTTATCCTACACACTAGTCGTCGCTCTGCTCCGCCCGCTCCCGGGCCGCCGCCTCGGCTACCTGCTCTGTGCCCATGCGGATCTTGGCACGCTGGCCAAGCGCGCGGTGCTTGTCTGCCTCGCCGACGAACGCGCCACGTGTCTTGGCACGCAGCTCCTCAACACCGGCCGTGCCGTCAGCGTCCCCGGCCCACTCCAGCACCAGGTGACGGCCGAGCAAGTGCGTGTGGCGCAGCGCGGCCATAGCATTCTCCGCCTCACGGCGCGACACAAACTCGACAAACGCAAAGCCGCGCGTCCGCCCGTGCACCTGCTTGGGCACACGCACGCTTTTGAGGACGCCATGCGCACCAAAGAGCTCGCGAATGTCTTTCTTTGTCGCCTCGAAGGGCATGTTTTTGACCAGCATCTTGGCTGATGGCGCACGCGGGATCGGTGCCTCGTCGTGGCCACGACGCGCGAGCGACACGGCCAGCGTATGCCCGTCGAGCACATGCGCCTGCATCACCTCTTGGGCCCGCTGGGCATGCTCCGCACGCGTGAAGCCCACAAAGCCATAGCCCATACTCAGTCGATGACCCGGCTGCTTGGGATCCGGCTTGGTCTGGACGCGTGCAAACACAAAGCCATCGAGCGCTCGGAACGCATCGGCCAAGCGCTCGCTCGTCGTAGCAAAGCTCAGGTTCTTGATGTAGAGTGTGCCATCGGCCGCCGCCTCGTTCGTCTCGAGTAGCGCACGACTCGAGTCCGGCGCCTGCTTGCCCTGCACGCCAGACACCGTCTCGGGCTGAGACGCGTCGCGCGGCGGCAAAAAGCCCGTGGGCGCCTTTTCCAAGTACAGCACCGCATCCTTGAAGCGCTTGTACGCAAGCGCACGGAACGCGGCGCGTGCCTCGTTCACCACCGGCATCTCGACGACGGCAATCGTATTCGACGGCGGGATCAGGACACGGGCCACGTCGCCGTAGCGAGCAAACAGGGCACGAATCTCGTCGGCGCCCGTGCCGTAGGGTATATTTTTCACCAAAATCGTATCGTCGGTGCGCGTCTTGACACGCTCGAGCGCATCGAGATGCATGCCGTGATCCGCAAAGAACTGCTTCGTTTCTTGTATGATGCGCGTCTCAGCGAGCGCCAGTCGCACCGCGGGACTAGCGCCCGTTCCGTCGTCGTCCGTGCCGAGCAACACAGACTTGGGCACGTCGAAGCGATCCGAAATCGACGACGCCACCGCATCACTGTTCATGTACAGCATACCCCACTGGAAGTCCTTGCCGGCCATCGCCTTTTTCGCCTCCCACCGCTTTTGCTTGAGCGTAGAAGACGCCAAGGGCTTAGGCGCCAAGTCCACAGCCGGCAGCACATGCAGCAGGCGGCCCTGGAAAATAGCCCCATCGCGGCCACGATACGCGAGCAGCGCATGCGCAGGATCGGCAAACTTGACAAACGCCAGGCCCTTGGACGTCTTGGTCTGAGCATCCACGGGAATGTGCACCTGTCGTTAGCAGCGTTCTTCGCGCACGAGCGGGCAGCAGGTATCAGCCACATCTACTATCTTTAATTCCCAGTATGACATCCGCACGGTACCTCGGTTGTCCCTATACTTTCGGTCATCCCGTACCTGCTGCCTGATCGGTAAGATACGTACCTGCTCCACAGATCCATACGACTCGAACATCGCAGCCAACTCGTCCTCGGTGGCGGAAAAAGGCAGGTTGCGCACAAAAAGGCGCCCTGACTCCATGATCGTATCCACATTCTCCTCATCCTTGCGTTGCTTCTCCTCCAACTGCGCGCGACGACGCGCGGCAGCTTCTTCCTCGGCGGCCGGTACCTCTTCCGCGTCCTCGTCATCACTCTCGCTTTCCTCATCACTCTGCTCAAATGCCTTCGGCTCATCACCCGCCACCTTGTGTCGCATGCGCCGACGCATGTACTCGAGATCCGAGAGGGCCTCATCGGCGGCTGCACCGTCCGTCGGTGCCTGCACCGCCTGCTCCTGCTTCCGCTTCTTCTTCGGCTCAGGGACCGCATCTGGCTCCTTGGGCGCTTGTGCGCCAAGGTCCTCATTGTTCATCCACGACTTGCGCTTCAGTTTGGGCGCCATGACCGACATGAACTCTTCAAACGAAGCGCCCTTGTTTTCCTTGGGCTGCTTCTTGGTATCTTTCGGAGGCGCTACAGGGGTATCGGGCTTCCCAGCCTTTTTCTTCGCCTCCAGTTCCTCATCACCAATCTGTTTGGCCATAGCCACAGAAATGCGCGACGTATCCATATACGTGCGGTCAAAGTACGCACGCGCTGCCTCCGCTTCGGCCTCCGTTCGAAAACCCACGAAGCCAAACCGCCGCGACGTACCATCTGGACGCCGCATGAGCTTGACATCAGTCACGGTGCCTTTCTGCGCAAAATGTTCACGCAGTCGCGCATCCGTCAAGTACGTCGGCAGTCCCTTGACAATCAGGCGGGACATGCTGCGGACTACGACGATGCCGAGCAGGAAACAAAAAAAAAGGCTCGACCCCTCACGCATCCAGTCTTTGTCACGTGATACAACCGAGGACGCGTAGGACGCGTCGTTTGTGCGTGTTGCTGGATCCTACACCGTAGAAGCTGCCTTGGATGGCCGTGAGACGCGTTCATAGACACTGAAAGTAGGAATTATGCCAGACAGACAGGCTCCGATAACGCGATGTGCAGCGCGCATAGCGTGTCATGAGCAGGTGAGCGACATGTTCTCCTCGCTCCACCATGGAGGCTGGCGGCTTATACACACCGCGGCCTAAGCATCTGGGCATCCTGCGCTCACCACATACGCCGGGAACGGGCAGCAGCGTCCGTTTCGGTATGCGTTCGTATGAGGACGGAGAAGAAAGCCTCTTGACGGCATCGGTGAGCAGTCGCACCGATGAGAGCGATGCTCGTCCACCCGCAGATACGACGCTGGGTGGCGACTCGCTCGATATGAGCTTTACCGAGAGTTTCTTGCGTCGAGAAGTCGACGGCGCACTAGCTGGACTGGACTTGCAAGATGATCCCAAGACGCCCTTTCGGCATCCGCCCGACTCAGAGGCGCCTAACACAGTGAAACCGCTCAAACCCCAAGACGTTGAGGACTCGCCGCCATCGCCGCCATCGCCCGAGGCACCTCCTTCTACGTCCCCCCTCTCGTCACCGACCATTCGTCCCTCCCGCCGTCTCCCGTCTGCGGCGCCAAATACGTCTGCCGAAACCTCGGAAGCACACCCCGACCCGACGTCTCCTCCGTCTGAGACAGTAGCGATGCCGGCTGCCGAAGCGTCCAAAGACGCCGAATCTCCAGAAGCCCTACCTGCTGATGAAGTATCGGAGGAGACCAATCCTCTGGCATCATCTATTTCGCATACAGACACGAGCTACGGTTCCAGTTCCTGGGCCACGCCACGAAGTGCTCGATCGCCCCACAGTCCATCACAATGGCCGGGCATGTACGAATTCAGCTACCTTTCGGACAAAGAGGCATTGGATGATGTCGATACGGGACCCCTTGTACCTTTTGCCGCACAAGAACTCTCGTCCAAGCTCTTTTCGATCGAGACACTTGGCACGATTGATACGCGCGAACTGTTTGATATGATTGCAGCACTGGATCGCACACACACAGAGCGCACGATCTTTTTACAGCACCGACTAGCACGGACGCACCGCCTGGTGCAGATGCTTCGCGCCCAGTTGCTGCAAGCACACGACCGTATTCACGTGTTTGAAAGTCACATTCAGGCATTCGTGCAACACAACGACGAGAAAGATGGTAGCGCCGCATGGGAGACATTGCATGCTCTCACTGAGCGCCTAGAGGCACGTCTCGAGACCATGCACAGGCTGCCACCGTCATCGCCACCCTCACCGTCACCCCGGTCCCCTTTCGACGTCGATGCCCTGCGCCAGGAACTTGATGCTGAGCGCAAGCAATTGGAAAATGAACGACGCGATTTAGAGATTCGGCGTGCCGAACCAGGTAACAATGTCCAAGACGAGGTCCAGAGGGCCATTGAAGCGACACGCGAGGCGTGTCGTCGAGATGCCGATGTGCGTGTGCTGGTCGCGCGGCAAGAGGCAGCAGAAGCTTTGCGAGAAGTCCAGGCGCGCCTCACCGAAGCCGAAACACGGCCGACACTCGACGCAGACCTGGAGCAGGCTCACGAACGCATTGCTGAACTTGAGCGACATGTAGCTCGGGCAGAGGAGCAGCGTTCATCTGAGTACCATGCGCTGCAGACGAAAGGCAAGCAAGCTGAAGCGCGATGCAACGCATTGTATGCTGAACTTGATCGCTGCCAGAGAGAGCGTGACGAGATGGAAGCGGGACTCAAGGCCGACATGGGGACATGGCAGCAGCGTGTACGCACGCTCGAACATGACGTGGCGCACCGCGATCTTCAGACTGTACAACTGCAAAAGCAGTGCGACCGCCTGTCGCAAGAGACGCACCACTTTTCTCTCGCGCTCGCAGCCAAGGACCAGGAGCTGAGTATGCTCAAGCGCGGCACCAAGGGATCGGCGTACTGGGACCTTATCACGCAGCGCACACGACGTCCTGAGCGGCGCGCACTGCAAAATAAGACCAACTTGCATGCACGCTCGACGCAGGAAACCGTCGATATGGCGCAAAAAGTGCTTCGTACACATCACATGGTAGCTGAGTAGCGACCTGGTTCATAATGGAGGTGTGTATGTCAAGCGCTCGCGTCGCTCGACGTCGTTGGGTCTGTCCCCACGACTCGATTCATGGCAGCGGCGCGGCAGGACAGAGCGGCACCACCCAAGGTACATCCACTCTTTTCACTCGGATCGGGCACATTTGCGGGAGCCATTGAAGGCTTTGCGACGTACCCGATCGAATATACCAAGACCGTGTCACAGTTCACAACCAAGGCTGGGGCCAAGCCGCCGAATCCGATTGTTATTGCGCGCGACACTATTGCGGAGTACGGTGTACGTGGTCTGTATAGTGGATGCGGTGCGCTTGTGGCGGGTAACGCACTCAAAGCGGGCGTGCGTTTTCTTTCGTATGATCATTTCAAGTCCATGCTCAAGGATGAGCATGGCAAGCTAACAGCGCCCCGCAGTTTGCTCGCTGGTCTCGGTGCTGGTATGATGGAGGCGATTTTTGCCGTTACGCCCTCGGAAACGATCAAGACCAAGCTGATTGACGATGCCAAGAGCGAGACACCCAGGTACCCACAGAGCCTTGTGCGCGGTTCGATCGCCATTGTGCGTGACGAGGGCATTCTCGGCATCTACCGAGGCCTGGTGCCAGTGATGCTGCGTCAGGGAGCGAACAGTGCGGTGCGCTTCGGCACATACTCTACGCTGCGCAACTTTGTGCAGGGCTCGTCACGTCCCGGTCAGCCACTGCCAAGTGGTGTCACATTTGGTATTGGCGCGATCGCCGGCATTGTGACAGTGTATGCAACCATGCCTCTCGACGTCGTCAAGACGCGCCTACAGACCCTGCATGGCCGCGAGCAATACAAAGGCACATTCGACTGCATGGCCAAAGTGCTGCGCCACGAAGGCGTTCTTGCATTCTGGCGCGGCGCCACGCCACGCTTAGCGCGTCTGATGCTCAGTGGCGGCATTGTGTTCACCGTGTACGAAAAAAGTATGGATGTGCTTCAAAGTGTATTTGCATAATCTACGCATAAAGTACAGCATTGCGCGATAGTGTAAAAAAGTTGCATTAGGATCAAAGTACAGGGCGTGCTGTGCCGTGCGTGTACACAGTCAACTACATGCGCGGCAAGACCATGCGCAAAGCGAGGGGACATGAGGTGTGAGTACAGATTAAGCCTTGTTGGCATACGCGGCCTTTTCCGTCTCGGCACGCTCCTTGTCCTTGTTGGCCATCTCAATGTAGGGCTTCTTTTCGTCTTCGCTCATTTCCTTCCACTTTGTTCCAAGCAAACGACCCACATCTCCGAAACCTGCGTCTGGGTTCTCGGCCTTGACGCGCTCACGCCAGTCTTGGCTGAAGAACATGTAGGCACTCAGCGGACGCTTCGGGGCTGCAGGGTCCTTCTTGGCCTTTGTGCGCCTCGTGGTGGTGGGCGTTGCTTTTTGCGTGGGCTTCTTCGGCATGATCACTCAAAAACGGAGTTTTAAAAAATACACAAACAACCACGATCCACGCGCACGGATCGTTGGGACAGTGTGTGTACGTCGATGGCGGAAAGAGGGCGCCTGGCGCTGTCCCGCGTGCCAGGCCGCTGGGCCAAACCTCCACTAGCCCGACATGTTTACACGCGCGCGACGAATCTTCCTTTCATATCACGTGACGTCATCTCCTTCTCGCACGCTGAGGCTGCGACGCTCGGCCAGACCAGCAGCCATGGGCACGGTCGGCATTCCTGTCAAGCTGCTGCACGAGGCCGTAGGGCACACGATTACGATTGAGCTCAAGGGCGGCGTCACTTACCGCGGCCGTCTATTCGATGCCGAAGACAATTTCAATATCTCGATGAAGGATATCGCCGTCACCGCACGCGATGGCAAGCAGACGCACCTGGATAGCGTGTATATTCGCGGTAATATGGTACGATTCATGGTCGTCCCAGATATGCTGCAACAGGCCCCGATGTTTAAGCGTGTCGGCCCGAACGCGATGAAGGGACGCGGTATCGGCAGCGCCCGCGGACGTGCCACCATCATGCGGGCCCAGGCACGACGTGGCAGGGCACCACCAGGCGTTCGGCCACCCGGTGCGCATCGGTAGTCATGTATTCATAGTATCTATGCATCTACGGCCATGGATGATGCGTCCTCTGGCACCTTGGCCAGATTATGAAGCTGCAGGACGCGATCAATGTCGCTGGGTTCGAGGATATAGGGCTGTGGCTCTTGTGTCCGCTCGTGGCGCTTCAGCACAGCAAATTCCAGCTTGTCGCTTTCCATCGATGTCGTGTCCATCGTCTTGCTGAGAACGCGCGCGGCAAGCCCCAGGGCCTGCTTGACGTCCATGTCGTCCTTGTATTCCTGCTTGAGCAGACTCGTGGCCGTGCCGTTATTCATGCCAATGCACGTTGCCTTCCAGCCTGAGTAATTGCCAGATGGATCAGACTGGTACAGCTGGAATCCGTGGTGCGCATCAAAGCCTGCATACAGGAGCGACACACCAAATGGACGCAAACCACCGAACTGTGTGTAGCCTTGCTTCAAGTCACACAGTCGCTGCACGAGTTGTTCCACGGGAATGTTATCGTCATACGAGAGAAGGTACTTTTGCGCCGCATTACGTGCATAGTTAACAAGCGAGTTTGCATCAGCTGTCATACCAGCCACGCCAGCAAGCACATTCTCACTCAGTTGAAAGATTTTCTCGCTGCTCTTGTCCTGCTCCAGCAGCTTGCTTGTCACCTTCTTTTCAGCTGCCAACACGACACCATCCCGGGCCAGAATGCCCAGCACAGTACCAGCGTGTGAAATGGCTTCCATCGCATACTCGACTTGGTACAGACGACCTTCTGGCGAGAAGGTCGTTGTCCTGGAGTCGTACCTACGCGACATGAGTGTGGATGGGAGAAATTTGCGCGTCCGATCACAGGCGTGCGTGGCCACGGCGTAAAACCACGTGGCACCATGACGAACATCACGATGGACGAACCCCCGCGACGATGCTCCAGAAGCCCGTGCAGACTGGGCAGCTCTATTTTGTGTATCTAGTTCCAATGGCCGTCTACGTGAGTATGCGATGAAGAGGGACTGCTGTCCCCGCGGTCGTGATGCACGTGAAGTATGACTCAGTAGGACTCATATCTGTTGCTCTTAGACCCATGTTCCACCGCGACAGCAACGTAGATGAAAACGAGTCATAACATGTAGCGGAACAGTCTCTGATGGACATGGCTGAGATGGGTACCGTACCCCATTGCCTTGAACGCACGTGGTTGACTTGCCAGCGAAAAAGACAGGGTGGAATTTTCCTGTAGAAAATGACGGGACGTGGCAGAATTGTTCTTTCTCCCTTTCCCTACACAACATGGCCAGCATCGGCAAGCTGTATGGCATTCCGCTCGCGCCCAAGGTGCTCCGCGTTCGCGCTGCCGCCAAGGTGAACGGTCTGAATCTCGAGGTCGTTGAGACGGCTGCTGTGAAGGACTCGTACAAGCCCGAGTTCACGAGCAAGTTCCCTCTCGGCCAGGTGCCAGCCTTCGAGGGCCCCGACAACTTCTTGCTGACTGAGTCGCGCGCTATTCTTCGCTATGGTACGTACACAATACACGGCTGGATGATGGCACAAGATGGCGAAATTTTCAGTTATCCCTGGCTTAATGACATGTGTCGAGGGTAGTGCGCCTAAGCACGTTGTGGTACAAGTAACTGATCCATCATCTGCGCCAGCTGACATGAACAAAACTAACCCTGCAGTCGCCAAGATCTCGGACAACAACCACCTGTTCGGCACCGATGCCAAGTCGGAGGCCCACGTTGACCAATGGATCAACTTTACGGATGAAATGCTCTTTGGCAACGCCGTCCAGCTTTTCTACATCTTCAACAATCTTTTGCAGTACAGCAAGTCGATTGAACAGTTCTGCTGGGCTCGTCTTGAGAAGGGCCTGACGTACCTCGACAACTACCTCGTGAAGCACACGTTTTTGGTGGGTCACCGCCTCACGGCTGCTGACATCGCCGTGGCTGTAGAGCTCTACGACCTCTTTGTCCGTTACCTTGGTCCGCAGGCTCGTGGCAAGTACACCAACGTGCTGCGCTACTACAACACGGTCGTGAACCAAAAGGCGCTGGACGGTATCATCCCCGTGAACGCAGAGTTTGCGAAGGAGAACGCCAAGTTCGTGCCTCCGAAGAAGGAGGAGAAGCCTAAGAAGGAAGCTGCTGCTCCTGCTCCCGCTGCCGCTGCTGCTCAGCCTGCCAAGCAAGAGAAGCCTAAGAACCCGCTGGACGAGCTGCCCAAGTCGTCCTTTGTGCTTGAGGAGTGGAAGCGTGTGTACACGAACGAGGACACTCGCTCCAAGGCGCTGCCGTGGTTCTACGAGCACTACGACAAGGACGGCTACAGTATCTGGCGCTTCGACTTCAAGTACAACGACGAGCTCACTCAGATCTTTATGAGCAACAACCAGATCGGTGGCTTCTTCAACCGTCTCGAAGCCAGCCGCAAGTACGTCATGGGCACGGCTGGTGTGTTTGGTGAGAACGGCAACAACCTGATCTCTGGTGTGATTATTCTCCGTGGCAAGGAGTACGAGCCTGTGCTCAGCGTGGCTCCCGATCTGGAGAGCTACGCTGTGACGCCGCTCGACCTTGAGAAGCCCGAGGACAAGAAGTTCTTCGAGGACATGCTTGCCTGGGAAGCTGTGATCGACGGCAAGTCGTGGGCCGACGGCAAGATGCTCAAGTAGACCGTGTCCTGGACCAGCCTTCTGGCTCCTCCACATATTTGAGTAGAAGCGAATCCCTTTCTCCATGAGCGACGACGATGGCGTAATTGTTCTCACTATCCTGTATGGCACTGAGACGGGCAATGCTGAGGACGTGGCGTATCGTATAGCAGATGTGGCGCAGCGGCACCGTGTGCCCACGCGCATCTACAACCTCGCTGACTATGACCGGACTGAACTGATTTGTGAATCTCATGTCATCTTTGTCGTGTCGACGACAGGGCAGGGCGAGTTTCCTATGAGTGTGCGCCCACTATGGCGATTCCTTCTGCGACAGGGACTACCACCTGATATCCTATCTGATCTCACGTTCACAACTTTTGGTCTCGGTGACTCAACGTATGCGCGCTATTGCTGGGCATCACATATGTTGCACAAACGGCTGTTGGATCTCGGTGCGTCCGAGTGGTTTAAGAATGGCGAAGCAGATGATCAACATGAGCTTGGTATCGATGGCGGTGTCCTGCCATGGCTCGATACATTTGTGCAGCGTCTTCGCGCCGATTTGTGTGAGCCTTCGTGCGTGCCCATCTCTCCTGATGTCCTCATGCCTCCAAGAGTTCATGTGCACGTCTCCAGTGACATGGGCAAGCCCTCGATTCCGTGCCTCGATGGTGCTCATATGGCCACTGTTGTGCGGAATGAGCGCGTCACGCATCAAGACCACTTCCAAGATGTGCGGTGTATCGACTTGGCTCTGGACAGAGCCACGGCGCCCTCGTATCGTGCAGGAGATGTGGTGTGTCTGGTCCCGGAAAACAAGCCTGAGGACGTGGAAGCTCTGCTCCAACGACTTGGCTGGGCATCGGTAGCTGACAAGATGCTTCGTCTGACCCAGAACGATCCACATCGCCCGTGGCCGCCTGCGATATGGCACGACATGCAACAAGGCTCACTTACACTGCGACGTCTTCTTACTGTGCACCTTGATCCTTTTTCCGTGCCGCGCCGCTCCTTCTTTGATTTGATTCGGCACTTCTCGCCGCCAGACCACCGCGAGCACGAGAAGCTCGTCGAGTTTTTGCAGCCAGGCGAAGGAACCGATGACATGTACGAATACGCCCAGAGAGTCCGTCGCACGATGGCAGAAGTACTAGCAGAGTTTAAGAGCGTACAAGTTCCTCCATCGTACGCGATGGAACTCTTTCCCTTGATGCGGGCGCGGCAGTACAGCCTGGCAAGCGATCCCACCACGTATCCGGACACGCTGCAGCTGCTTGTGGCTGTAGTCAAGTACAAAACACGCATACAAAAGCCTCGCGAAGGCATCGCCTCCTCGTGGCTCGCACGCCTCGAGCATGGCACCCGCATCCCTGTGCGCATCCAGCCCGGCACGTTGCTGCCCCCTGCCCAAAGCTCTACGCCCATCATTGCTATCGGGCCCGGTACAGGCATGGCGCCGCTACGCTCCCTCCTACGCGAGCGGCTCAGCAAAAGCGTTGCCGTGGTCGGCGAGACGCTCGTCTTTGCAGGATGCCGCTACCGCGCAAAAGACTGCCTGTACGCGGCTGAATGGGAGGCATGGGCCGCGACGCCGCACGCCCACCTGACGTGGATCGTCGCTGCAAGTCGGGACCAGCCGCACAAGATCTATGTACAAGATCGCCTGCGTGAATGGGGCGCACGCGTGTGGGATATACTGGGCCCACGCCGCGGCATCGTTTACCTGTGTGGCACATCAGGCAAAATGCCCCAGCAGGTGCGGCAGGCAGCTGTGGATGTGTTTTGTGAACACGGACACATGAGCACAGAGCAGGCCGAGCGATACCTCGCCAAGCTCGAGGCCGAGCGGCGCTGGCAGGAAGAGTGTTGGTAAGCAGTGGAGAGACATTTTGTAGAGATACACATCTATACGCTTACTCCTTGTTCGCGTTGATCTTGGCGTAGTATGCGTCACCTGCAGGTTAGTCAGGACCACACGTTTGGTACGTACGGATCTGGACGCGAGGCACGTGGTAAAAGTACCAGAAGCCCCAGGCAAGAGAGGAGCCGAAGGCGAAAGAGAACGTAAGAGTCTTGTAGAAGCGCGTGCGCATCATGCCCTTGATGGGAGGAACGACAGCCATCTGGAGTGTGAGCCTTGTGCGCTGTGCCTACCTTGAATCAATGTGGTGAGGAACCCGGCGCTGTTGCCCGCTCGCTTTTTTGGGTCGGCTACGGCCGGATATACTGTCACGTGACTACGGGACCACCTGGGCGTCCCAGTGGCGCTGACGCGCCTCGGTCGTGTCGAGCGCTCGGGCGCCGCCTTGGGCGGTAAGAATCTCGACGCCGGTCGGCGTGATGAGGAGCGTTTCCTCGGCGGCGGCGGAGGGCGCGCCGTCGACGGTCGCGACCGTCCACCGGTCTGGCCACTCGAGATCACGCCACTCTGTGCCGAGATTGAGCATGGGTTCGATGCTGGCGTTAGTAGCGTGCATGCGTACGTAAAGATCTGGGGGTCAGTGACGCTGTACGTACATGTCCTGGCTGCATGATCCCGTATGACTATTTGTGAGTGCCCGAATACGCACCTTTTTCGTAGGATGATGATAGACAGGCGGCGGCCCATGGAACACCCGTCCGATGCCGTGGCCCGTATAGCCTTTGACGACACAGCATCCATTGGCCTCTGCGATCGGCTGAATGACCCGGCCAATCTCTGCATACGGCATGCCAGGCCCACAAATGGCAATCGCGGCATCGAGGCACTCGCGCGCCGTGCGAATCAGCCGCATCAGCGGCTCACTCGAACGAGCCTTGTCTCCCACAGGATACGTGGCATTCAGGTCGCCATGAAAGCCATTGTGGTACAAGGTCACATCCAAATTAATAATATCACCATCACGCAGGGGACGCTGGTCAGGGATACCATGGCAGATGACCTCATTGACTGACGTGCACACGCTCTTTGGGTAGCCGTGGTATCCCAGCGGACTGGGGTAGCACTTGCGCTCGGTCGCAGCCTGCACGAGAGCCTCGTCAAGCTGATCCGTCGTGATGCCAGGTCGAACCATCGCGGCAATCAGGTCGAGGGATTCGCGCGCGAGCTGGTGTCAGCAGCTGGACGTACGTACCTTCGCAGCGGTTCGCACACCTGCTTGCTCTTCTTCATTGTTCACGCGGATCCTGCGCGAGGGAAAGAGCTGGGCGTCAGCCTGGTGTACATACAGCCTCACGTCCATAGTTAGGGCGGCGGATATGCGCAGGCATCTTGGTTTTGGGGCTCAATGGATACTGAGCATGCACATCACCCGAATACCGGAAGCCACGCACGCCCTCAAAGGGGTCATAGACGGCCTCGGTGCCCATGAGAGAAACAAGTGGAGTTTCGTTGTCGTGAACCATGTCAGATCGCATGTCGGCCCACTGGGCCGCGACGCCGGTGCGCGTGTTCGAGAGTGTGGCGCCGTACCGCGTGTGGCGTCAAACGATCATGCACAAAGGCGAATCGGTCGGCTTTGTGCCGACGATGGGCGCGCTGCACGAAGGCCACTTGCAGTTGGTCGATGCCTCGCTGCGCGAGAATGACTACACGGTCGTTTCGATCTTTGTCAACCCTGCACAGTTCGCCCCGCATGAAGACCTGTCGACGTACCCACGAACCATTCAGAGCGATTTAGAAAGACTGGGGACGCGCGCGACGGCCGCACAGAGGGAGGGACGCATGGTGGCGCTGCTCCCGCAGGTCAACGATATGTACCCGTTTGGCATTACGCAGCATGTTCCTGACCAGGTCGGCGCCTTTGTCGAAGTCCAGGGACTCTCACACCAGATGGAGGGTCAGACGCGTCCTACGTTCTTCCGCGGCGTCGCCACTGTCGTCACTAAGCTCTTCAATATCGTGCTTCCTGACCGGGCCTACTTTGGACAAAAAGATATCCAACAGTCCATCGTGATCCGCCGCCTCGTGGATGATTTACTATTTACATTCCCTCACGGATCTAAGAACGTGCGCGTAATGCCGACAGCGCGCGATCCAATCGACGGGCTCGCCCTGAGTAGTCGCAACAAGTACCTCGATGAGCATGGTCGACAAGCAGCGCCCGTGCTGTATGCCGGCCTCCTACAGGGCAGCCAAACATGGTCCGATCTCCAGGCCCAGGGCGTGCCACCGGCCGACCGAGTGGCACGCACGCTGGATGCTGTGCGTTCGCACATCGAGCAGGCGACACCTTCGCATGCGCGCATCGAGTTGGACTATGTATCCCTCAACGATCCTGAGACACTAGTGCAGCTAGCACCGGGCCACGCCGCTGGTGATGAGGTCATTTTGAGCGGGGCCATGTATGTCTACAACCGCGCGCACGACCCAAAGCCCGCTGCACGCCTGATAGACAACGTGCTCATTGGTTTTACTCTGTACTAGATATTCATGACATCAACAAGTACACGCATCCTGGTTCGTAGGCCGTGGCTGTGCACCCAGCTGGACAGGAGCGTTGGGGCGTGCGCCACCGGCAGGCGCCTCGGGTCGCTTGGCACCAATGCCGCGGTCGAGCGGCAATTTGTTCGCAACGGCGGTAAACAGCTCCGTCACGTTGGTCGGCGTCTTGGCCGACGCCTCCATAAACATGAGACCCTCCGCTTCAGCGTACTTTCGGGCCTCCTCTTCTGGTACAGCCCGGCGCGTGTCAGCCAAGTCCAGCTTGTTTCCCACGAGAGCGATCGTTATGTTAGCGTCGGCGTGACGCTGCAGTTCACGAATCCAGGTCTTGGCATTTTCAAATGAGTCCTGTTCTGTGATATCATAGACAACGAGCGCGCAGTGGGCATTTCGGTAGTACATGGGTGCAAGGGACTTGTAGCGTTCTTGGCCAGCGGTGTCCCAGATCTCTAGCTTAATGGTCGTGCCATCGTCCCGACTCACCGTCTGCGTAAGAAAAGCAGCACCAATCGTGCTTTCGCGGTAATCTTCAAATTGGTCTTTGACAAATCGAAGCGCAATGCTCGACTTACCGACCGACGACTCGCCCAGCAGGACGAGCTTGAAGCTCACGACGCCACTCATACCCTGCGGTGCTCGAAGCCAAGGTGTGGGCGTAGGGGACCAAGTTTCCCAAGGCTTATTTCCCCGCTGTTGCACATGCGCGTGGCTAAATTCTGCCACTCGCACTTGGTTTCCCTCTCTCGGGTGGCTTTGCATAGGACAGACCGTACTAGTCGGCAACGCATTGGTCAGTTGAAAGAGTAGAGATATGCCACGCCAGCATCCGTATGGCGGATATGAAAGAGGTGGAAAGGGACCTTATCGCGAAGGCAGGCGCTTCTCTCGGGGTCGTGGTCGAGGAGGACGTGGCAGGCAAGCCCACATGCCCTATCCTTTGTCCTATGGCGAGGGACTTAGTATGTCAGGTGCCCCACTTCCACCATGGGGCGCGCCTTTCCCGATGATGCCGATGCCTTACGCTATGCCCCAAATGTGGTACGGCATGCCCAACGCGGCACTTCCACCGCAGCCTCCGCCATGGGACGCTATGTTTCCCACCTATGCAGCACGCGGTGGCGGCGGCGCGAGGCGTGCCGAACGAAAGAGTCAGCGACCACGATTTACGCGCAGTATATATCAACCAGATCCAGAGGCGGAACGGCCTGAGGATAGTAAGCCGTGTCGCACGCTATTTGTACGGAACGTGGCATTTGAAGTCAATGTCAACGCACTGCGTGCCGAGTTTGCCTCCTATGGAGAGATTCGAACATGGTTTGATTTAATTCAGCGCCGAGGCATGCTTTTTGTTACATACTATGATACACGCGCCGCTGAGCGCGCGCGCGCCGAAATGAATAAAAAGGTATTGGTCGGCCGCGCGCTCGATGTGCACTTCAGTTTACCCAAGGATGAGGATCAGGAACAGCATTGTGATCGTGATAAGAATCAGGGAACATTATTTGTCGTTGTGCATGACGCAAAGGATCCTGTGTCAGATGAGGTGATCCGAGCCCACTTTGAGCCATTCGGTGATATTCGCGCTATTCGTACATACAAGGGGCAATTGCACACTCGATTTATTGAGTATTGGGACAGTCGAGCTTGTATACAGGCGCATGATACCTGTCAGGACACCGAGTTCCTGGGTGGCAAGCTCCAGCTTAAGTTCGCTTGGGACTTGTCGACCGTGTCGCTCGTCAACGATGCACGCACGCGTAGTGAAGCCAAGGCGGCCGCCGAGGCACGCGCCACCGCTAACCAACAGGATCCCGCACCTCTTCCAGAGGGGGAGGCTGCTGAAATAGCGCCAGCTTGGCCTGCCAATGCTCCGGAAGAACGACTTGAGCAGGCACAAAAAGTGCAGCAGGTGTGTACACCTTTATCTAACGCCAGCTACTAGCTTCTCTTGGACCCCACACGGCGCACCAAACTCCGAGGGCGTCCGAAGACTTTGAGGGTATTCCGCCCAAGATACTGACATAAACGCGCTTCACGAGCCTAATGCTGCCTAATATAGCATCACGCCATTATTGCACCTTCATTCGCGAGGGCAGCATCGAATCGCATAATGTCGGGTTTATGTTCATAGCGAGCAAGACAAATATGGTCATGATCTGCCCTCGTTCCTGCATGCCACGTGCAAAAAAGAGCCTTTGCATACTACCCCGCTTATTGGCCCCATGTGTGGCATGTGTTGTCGTTGAAAAGCTCTAGGATTTTCTAATATCCACTCCATACGACCTAGCTAATTCTCCGCTGCATAAAAAATCAGATTTTTGACAAAAAAATCACCGGCTCCAAATTTTTGATTGGCCCGTCGAGTCAGGGACGTCATATTTTTCTCTGCAGCGATCTGCCGTGCGCGTCTGATGGGGCCAAGCTCAACATGCATTGGGTCATGCGAGTGGGACCGATGAGCTACCAAGCATACTTTCCCTAAGTGGTATAGCACGCTGGCTGTTACTAATATTCTCTCACATGGCAGATGAACATGTGATAAGAACCCTGGGACCAAAAGCGGGGAGCGGATCAGGAACCTTGCCGATCGATCAGTCTGATCTTTTCGCCTTGCTGGAGCCAGCCTTGGGCTGTGTAAGTATGCTCCCTGACAAGCCCAATGTAGCATCCTCGCCACCCTCGCAGGGTTCAAGTGGTGGTGCATGCGCACGTCCTTCTTCCCACTGGAAGAGTGCGGACCAGACCACACCTCCCGACTCGACTGCGTCCGCTCCGCAGCAGGTGTCGGGTCCAAAAGCCCCGGATTCCTCTCCGTATCGAGTGGGGTCCGCGGTACCGGATACCGCGCGACCTTGGTCAACATCCGAGAACTTTCGGGTTCCTCTTCCGGACAAATCGAATACTCGCGCGCGTCGTGTGTTTACCCAGGAGGAAGATGAGGCGCTCATCAGGGGCTTTGAAAGGCTAGGCTCACAATGGGCACAAATTGCTCGTCATCCAGCGTTCAAGAATCGACGCAGCTCGACCGATGTGCGCGACAGGTTTCGAAATGCATTTCCGGAAGAGTATGCGCGGGCTGGGTACAAGCCGCGTGTCAAATCCTCCAAGCGCTTGGAGCGGAACAGGGAGGCCCACCGCGTAACGCGCAGTGATGCAACTTCGCACCGGCAGATCAAACCACTGAGATTGAATGACACGGACACTGCCTTATTCGCGTCTAACGTTGCTTCTTCGAGCGACGCAAACCCGAGGACCCCTCTGAATGTTACGATGGAGCCATCAACGCTATCGCCACTGTCGTACGACGCATCGCCGCAAGGGATCCCGACTGTCTCGTCACCCACTTCGCCCATGTCAGAATCGGTAATGAATATGCTGGCGCTCACGCCCACGGCTATGATCCCAAGCATTTCGCCCCCATCGACACCTCAAGTGGCGCCTTACTCGATACCCGACTTGAGCATGCCCACTACGGCTGCGGTGCCCATCCCCACGATGTCGCAGTCTTTTCATGTTCAGCCGCCGTTCTCGATACCAATGAGTGTTCCTACTCTGCACGCTTCAGGGCCTCATGTGCCTGTACCATCAAGCGACGCATTCGTCTCGCCTCCATTGCCAGGCTATTTTCCCGATACGACCGCGACGTCATTTTCCATGCCAGCCCCCGCCCCCGCTTTTCCACAAAGCTTGTCCCCCACGGAGCCTGTGTCATTCGCCCCGTCTGTATCTCTGCCTCTTAGCACTGGTGGTGGCGGGCCACTGCCGGAGACTGCATCGCCTCCTCTTTCTTCGGCCGATGTGTCTCTCTTGTCGCTGATGATGATGCAGACGCCAACTCACATGATGGAGCCTCAACCACGAGCTCCACCGTCGTGAACAAAAAAAGGGCACGTAGTGCAACCTAATTCCTATAATACATTACGTCCCACGCTTGCTGCCAATGTGCTGGGCAAACATGCATGCCAGTAAATCGCTTGTCGATCCCACCAGGTCACCGCGCCGCGTATCCCGCGTGGCATCCTGGGCAGCGACGTGCTGAGCGGCTTGGACCAGCGCACTATCTTGTTCCTTGTCTGGCACGTCCAAATACAGTGACTGAGATCGTTCGGCAGCGAGCGCCATGATACGCTCTTCTACCGTGTCATGCACCATGTAGCCGTATACATGCGTCGGCCGAGTTTGTCCGATACGATGCACACGGCCAATGGCCTGCAGCTCCATGGCATGGTTCAGCAGCGGTTCCAGGAGGAATAGATGCGTGGCCGCCAGCAGGTTGAGTCCCGCGGACTGCGCCTCGCTGTGAAGGAGAAGCACACGCACATCAGGCGCGTGCTGAAAGGCTTCAATCGCCGCACTTGCACGCTTGCCCCCTGAGCCTTCCAGACGCACGTACGCCAAGCCATGGTGCGTCAGGCTCTCGGCCACCAAGTCGAGACCACGTGCGAAGGAGGAGAACACCAGGCTCTTTTCGCCCGTCGTGCGATCCAAATACAATAAATGCCGCATAAGTAGATCGAGTTTGCTGCCGTTTCCACCTTCGATGCCCACAGCCTCGATGGCATGCCGTGTGTCAGGCGCCAGCTGCCGGAACGACGTCGACTCGGCCGGTCGAAGCCCGGTCGGCGCCATACTCAACTGCCGCGTGCGGTATACCACTCGATGGACATCGCGCGGTGTCAGGCGCGTCTTGCACATGGGACATGTGCGGTGACCATGCCCCATCCAAGCCTGAAAGCAGCCCTCACAGCATAAATGTCCGCATGCGTTGGTGAGAATGCCCGTCTCAATGATGTTGGTGCAAATGTAGCAGTGCCGTGCCTCGGATGCCGTATCGCTCATGCTTTCGTTGTGCATGTGCTTGACATGGTGCAGGTATCGGAGCCGCCCCTCTGTGGCGCCCATCTTTTGTCGAGCTGTGCGTTCCTGCGCCAAGCTGGCAAACAGACTCGGCCACGCGCCTTGGGGCATCTCAGGATCTTGCACTTGATCAGACAGTTCCTGGACTTGCTTAAAGTACAACGCACGCGCATTGAACAATGTCTGGAACAGCGCCTGCTCTTTGCGCAGCGCATCGAGCACGGCCAACTGGTCGCGCAGCAGGTGTTGCAGCGCCGTGCACATGGTCGTCAGCAACTGGGCATCACGGTGAGTCGCTGCATCGCGCGCCTCTTTGAGAGACGATAAGAGCGCCCCTAGCGGCTCAGCGTCCGGAGGGAGCATAGCTGGGCGGCGCGCCTCTTCGAGCGAGCGAAAATGCTGGAGTTGAAGCCGCTTCACGCGCCGCACATCGTCGTCTTCCTCCTCCTCCTCCTCGTCTTGCTGAAACCGCCGCAGGCGCGCCGCACGCAACTCGCGATCCAACTCGACAAACAGCTGTGGCCGTGCAGTGGCGCCCAGAGCAATACGGCCAGTCAGGAGCTCATCACGCTGTGCCAGGAGAGGGCGGTACATTTCCAGCAGGGTTTCCGCCTCGATCTGGGCATCCAGGTTCTCGGCGTACACGTCGTCGTCTGCCCGCTCCTTGCTGACCTCGCGATTCACAGGCTTTTCGAGTCGCGCATGGATCTGACTTCGCCAGTCCAGCACTACGTGGGCATGAAGACGCAGCTTGTCCAGGATCACATCCACGTCGTCTAGGACGCTGCGACCTGCCAGACCCTGAGCAGCCGGCACTGCTAGGGACAAAAGCTGCTGGGCATCCATGCGATGCTGCTCCAGCGCCTCGACACACTGCTCGACGTGTCCGCGTGCCTCGGCCAAGAGACGTTGCCGTGTCTGCTCTGCGGCCTGATATGCCGCCTCTTCCATCGCAGCGTACGGCTTGACATCCTCGCTGCTCTTTTCTTGCTTGACGCTTTCGCCGAGCTGGAAGAAACAGTGTCCGCTGAATTGCTGGATCCGGTGCATCACTTGCAGCCAATGCCGCTGCCGACTTCGCAGCGCACTCGTATATTGCTGACGAAGGCGCAGCTTTTCATGCGGCGCATCGGCCGGCAAGTCATGGTGGTATCGAGCCAAATATTCCAGCTCCTCAGCGCTGAACGCGTACAAGGGACCCTGTGATTGCGCTGCGCGGATCTCTTCCTCCAATGCTTCCATCTGGGCCTCAACATGAGGTAAGAGCGTCTCGAGTAGATCACGCGCCACACTCCGACGGCCCTGCCGCTGCACAGCGTCGGCCAGCGCCACTTGGTCGGGGTGTGAGGCGCCGGACGGCGTGGTTTCTAGCTCGCCCGACGGGGCAAAGAGCAAGATGGAGGCGCGGTAGATGCGGGACGAAGTGAGCGCATGTTTGTGGGCGCCCAAGTCCTGCTTGGTCGCCTCGATCATCTGGGCCAGCACCTGCTCAATGCTGCGTAAATTGATCGAGACTGACGTGCCTGCGTCACTGCCAAGAAGATGCCCGCCGCGCAGAGCCACATTCGGGTGTGTACATGCTTGCCGTAGGCGCTGAAGCTGCGCGCGAAGGACAGAGGTATCTAGCTCCCACGTATCATGCTGCGGCGCCCCGTCGGCATCGAGGCGCAACGCCGCCAGACTCGCGTGCCACACGTCGCGATAGAAGGCCGTCTCGACGTGCGTAAAGTCCACGGGCACGAGGTATCGCGTCTGCATGGGCAGCACCATTTCCGGCGCCACTTGCGCCTTGGTGTGCCGAATGCCGACATCATACAACACGCGGCCCACGTACGGCGCCCATGCCGCGCTCAGGATGCGTTTCCACAGGCGCGGTGGACCTGCTGGCGCCAGTCCCAAGAACCACAGCGACGTGCGCAGGTCCGCGAGGCGTCGCACAGGCGTGCCGCTGACGGCCAGACTGCACTGCCGCCGAATCATGCCCATCGTGCGCGCCGCGTTGCCGCCCACCAGTTGTGCCTCATCCATCACGACGCGCCAAAACTCGAGCTGCACGAGGGGACTGCGCGGCCGCTCGTACTTGGACGGCTGTCGCAACATGCGCACGGGCGCCGCATGCGAGGCTGCCAAGTCACGAGCTAGTGTCTCGAAAGACACGACCATCACGTCCCACTGGCTCGCCCAATCGCCCCACGACGATCCTGCATCTTCTGCGGCGGCCTTGTGACCCGTGTACGAGTAGACACGCAGAGAGGGCGCATACATCGCGAGCTCGTCTAGCCACTGCCGCCGGAGTGTTTCGGGCGAGACGATGAGCGTCGTGCCCACCGGCTGGACCTGTGCCTCATTCGCCGCATCCCAGTACGATGGCAGCTCGTGACGGTGACGTGACGTATGCTCCAGGATGAGGGCGAGCACTTCGATCGTCTTGCCCAGTCCCATCTCCTCCGCCAGGATGGCACCGCGAATGGGATCGGCCGCAGCCAAAGCCGCCTCCGTCGTCATCGCACCTGTGAGTACATGGAAGTAGAGCGATGCGTGGACACGAATCCACCACGGACCGCATTCGGAGCGCAGCGACTGCCGCTCAGCGGCGGGCGCTTCTCGCTCGAGCAAGAAGCTGACAGATCTGCGCTGAAACGGCAGCAGATGTGCGAGAAGTGCGCGCGGCTGCTCGCATGGCGGCATGCGCGTCTCGGAGCGCATCTCGCGGCGACAGAGACTCTCGTATACGAGCGCCGCGCCGCCGACTTCGTCCACGGGAGGGAGGTCCATCTTGTTCGCATGTTCCACCACCGCACGCAGCTGCTCAGCTATATCAGGGGGCTGCGGTCGAAAGCAGGCACTCGTTGTAAGGACATCGACGCGCAGGCGTACATCGTGGTCGTCCCAGGCGAGATGAGCGTCCACGTGCAGGATGGAGAGAGACAGGGCCGTCAGGCACCATGCCGACGCCACGAGGGGTATCGTTACGAGCGTATCTGCGCCTGCGCACACGTCCAAGAGGGCTCCGTGGCTCGGATGTACGTGTACGCCCGGCTGCATTCGCGTCTGCCAATCCGACACGCGGTGGAGCGAGACGCGCGTGTCCCAGTGCCTGGGGACGCTGGCACGAAAGTGCAGCGTATCGCTGCACACGAGCACGGCATCCACGAGCTCGTGTGCACGCTTTCGGGTATCGAGGGGTGCATCGAGTGCCGCAAACGTGGCGAGCGGCGCATTGTCGACGCCCCCCGGCACAATGTGCACAGGATGCATATATCGTCCGACGCCACCGCGCGTCCTGCGCCATGCTCTTCATCACGTGATGTATATGAGGGGGCGGCCGGGCCGACGAGCGCGGCAGGGGCCCAAGGGCTCTTTTCCACGTCCCCTATCATGTCGGTTCTTACGGGTGCAATTCGTGTGGCTGCTGCTTCGTCCGGTGCCCGCGCCATGCTTATGAAGCGTGCTGCCGTGCCTGCGGCTATGCAGGGTATGTATGAGGCATGACTGACGAGATCAGCGCGTTCGTACTCGGCTCACCACGAGACGTACGAGGAGTTCAACGACCGCTACGTGAAGTTCTTTGAGGGTGTCGAGGACCAGTTTGAGGCGCAGCGTGGCCTCAACAACGCGTTTGCGCAGGACCTCGTGCCCTCGCCCGAGGTTATCGAGAGCGCTCTGAAGGCGGCTCGCCGCGTGAACGACTTTTCGCTCGCTGTGCGCATCTTTGAGGGCATCAAGGCCAAGACGGATAACGACAGCCAGTACAAGCAGTACCTCGACGTGCTCAAGCCCCTGCGTGAGGAGCTGGGTGTGCCGCTCAAGGAGGAGCTCTACTCTTCGTAGATGCAGCGATAGTCTTCACCACTATGTGCCTACTTCTTCTTTAGCTTGCGCTCAAGCTCCAAAAAGGCCGCTAAAGACGGATCGGCCGGCGCGGCTTCGTCGACGTGGTCGTCTTGGGTATCTGGCGCGTTGGGCATCGGCCCCAGCAGTGTCGTGTCCCACTCGTCCTCGCGGATCGGCGGGTCGTACGTCCGCAGCTTGCGGCGGATGTCCCGCATCGCCTGCTTGTGCTCGTTCACATTGTCGGCATACAATACATAGACGCAGTTGACGCATCCCGACTGGCAGCATTCTTCAGGGCCGGGGGGCACGGGCTTCGTGGGCACGTACACGTCGCGCACACGCACCGTGTCAGGCGGCCCCTGCACCACAGTCGCCTCTTTCTCGGGCGCATCGGCATGTCGCTCAGCTCGTCGGCGCTTGTACGTCGGCAGGTGAGACCACCGCTCCAGCATGTCTTCTCCTCTGTCTGATCGCGTAAGCACAGGACTACGCACGCATGTCGGACGGCGGCGTCCACGTATGGAAACCCTTCGACCGCGTCACCTGGTCGAACAGGTCGCGGCAGTTGACACGAGCTCGGAGACGCGCACACAGCAAAAAGGCCCCACTCAGCTTGCGGTTGAGCGAGTACGTCTCAGGCGGCGGCGGACGCAGCCGCTCACGCACCATGATGGGAATCTGCTCGCGCACGCGATCCGTGATGGTCTGATTCGCAAACGGATACGGAACAGGTGCATCGTGGCGGAATGGCTCGCCGAGCGTGAGCATCGATGTCACATGAGCCTCGCGCATGGTCTGTCGTTAGCAGGAGGGATACGCACCTCAGACTCGTGGCCAGTCAGGTAGCCAATCTGCACGCTCCAGTGCTCACACTGCGCACGATCGCCGGACACAGCGGCCCGCAGCAGCTTGAGCCACAGCGCAATAAAGTCCGACGAGTAGTCGCGCGTGGCGCCAAAGTCAATGAGCTGGATCGACTGGCGCTCGTGATGGTACAGAAAGTTGGTCCAGTTCGGGTCCGTCTGCATGAGGTGCCAGTCAAACAGCTCGCGCAGACTGAGCTCCATAATCGCATGCGCAATCTTATCGCGCGTCGTCTGGTCCATGTGCGCCGCCTGCGTCAGCGGTCGGCCACGCAGAAACTCTGCGGTGAGGACGCGCGTCGTCGATACACTGTCGACAACGCGCGGCACCTCGAAGCAAAGACCGTCGGGCTCCATATGCGCCACATGTTCGTAAAAGCGGCGACACATATCCGCCTCGCGTGTATAGTCGCACTCGTCCTGCAGTTCCTGCTGCAGCTGCTGCACGGAATTTTCCAAAAACAGGCCCTTGGGCAGAAGGGCCGATGCGGTGAGCAGCCACTTGACGTACGACAAGTCACTGGCGATCGAGTCCCGAATGCCGGGAAACTGCACCTTGACAGCCACGCGCCGCCCCGCCATCTCGGGCTGCGCTGGGTATGGATCGGCCATCACGGCGCTGTGGACTTGGCCAATCGAGGCAGCGGCGAACGGCCGCTCATCAAACGACGCAAAGTGCGCACGCCAATGCTCGCCAAGTTCCTCGGCCATGACGCGCTCAAGTTGCCATCCCGGCATGTAGTGGGCAGCATTTTGGACCCTCAGGAGCACCTCTTCGACTTGGGGCGGAAGTAAGTGACTGTCTTGGATCGACAGAAACTGCCCGAGTTTCAGCGCCGCGCCGCGCATCGTGCTCAGCTTATCAACAAGTCGCTCGACATTCGCCGCGGAAAGAAAGAGCGACGAGCCGCCCGAGCCCCGCGTCGTCTGCCGCATGTACTCGCTCGCTGAGCCCCACGCCAGGCCTGCGCCCAGGCTGCCGTAGTGCAGTAGGCGGCCCAGCCGCGTCGCAGGCACGCGCTTCGCCCTCAATGGCTTGGTGCGCTCATTCGCAGCGTCGTACTCCGGGGACGTGGCTGGGGGTTCAACGAGGGCGGCATCCGAGGCGGGCGTCGACTCAGGAACGCGCTCTGATACAGGCGCCACACGGTCCGGCGCAGTCTCGAGCACCAGCTCTTTCTCTGGCACCGATACGCGCTCTGTTGCAGCAGCGACGTCGTCAGTGGGCCGGTCGCTTGGCATGTGGCTTGTCACGCCGCCTGACATATCACTCGGCACACCGCCTGCCTTGTCCCTCGCCAGCTGCGTTGGCCACGGCCGGATGGCGGGCCGTAGTGACGATGCATTCGACCCAGCGAGGCGCAGAACCGCGCGCCACACGAGCGCCACATCTGCCCACGACACAGCGTCTCGAGGCATGAGGACAAGTGCCAAGGTGACGGTCTACGGCACGTGATGCTATGGACAAGTTATCGACCGAGACGCTCCAGCGCCTGAGGACCCTGCTCGTACCAAGCCTGGCGACTGATCCAGAAGCTGTCGCGGCCCTTCATGATATCGGCGAGCACGGCACCGCCGAGGAACACCATGTGCTTTCGGCGCGGCGGATCCTCGATACGCAATTTAAAGTGAGCGAGGCGTGAGCCATCGCCCTGAAGCACGCGTGAGAGGTACAGCTGCTTCATTTCCTTCTCGAGGCGGCTCGGCAGACCCGGGTACATGCTGCTGCCACCACTCAGTACAATGTGCTTGTACAGCTCGGGGCGCACGTCGACAGGGGCCGTCTGCACGGTCTGGAAGAGCATCTCTGCGATGCCCGGCTGCTCGAGACCGATCAAGTGCGGCTGGAAGAGGCATTCAGGCGCCTCAAAGCGCTCTGAGCCGACCTTGATGACGCGCCCATCCGGCAGCGTGTAGCTCTCGACGAGCGACGTCGTCTCGTCAGCCAAGCGCTTATCCAGATCCAAGTCGTAACTCACGTAGCACAACTGCTCCTTGATCCGCCGCACCGTCTCAAAGTCGGCGGTACGGTTGAACGCGTAGCCACGCAGCAGCAGCAACTTGATCAGATGACGCGTCACATCGCGCCCAGCCACATCTAAGCGGCGCGTGAGGTGCGGCATGGCATAGCCTTCGTACACGGGCACAATATGCGTGACACCGTCACCACTATCGACCACGACACCGGTCTGCAGGCCCTGTGAGTACAGCGTCAAGACGGCCTGGATCGCGACATACACTCCGTCAAAGCCATACTCCTCGAACATAATACGACACATCTCCTCACGATTCTTTTTTGGGTTCATGGGCGGCTCCGTCAGCAAAATTTTGCGGCCGCGCGGATCAATGCGCAGCTTTTCATCGAATGTATAGTTCCACACATGCCGCATATCGTCAAAGTCCTTTACAACACCATGCTCCATCGGATGCGACACTTGCAGGTATGTACGCACGGCCTCGGCCTCCGTGCCCACCATGAGGTCCTTGATCTCCACGCCCGAAGCGGCAATCGCATCACGCTCCTCGGCCCGCAGGATCGGCCGGCCTACGATCGACGGAAACACGTGCTCGGGAAAGTTGGAGCCTGCATAGCCCACCTTGACAAACTGGGATTAGCACCGCATACATACGCCTGTACCATTGTCCACGACCAGCGGGATATCGTCGGCCATCCTGTGTGGCTCGGTGGCAAGATCCCAGGTCGTGATGCACGGGCGTGCGGCGGGGCGGCGACTCCACCCACACGTGGCGCCACGTGTCCATGACGGGGCTTCGCCTGCGTCCGCGTCACGACTCACGTCGCTTGGTGCATGTCGGAAGACGGACTGGACGACGAGCTGATCGCGCTCGTGGGCGAAGATGCGCCTACGCAGCACGATGCGCCGCGGTCGCACGACAAGCGCTCGGCACTTCTCTCTGATCTGTCCGACGACGAGGATGCCGAGGGAGAAGACGACGTGCAGGCGAATCCGTATCCTCTCGAAGGCATATACAAGGACGAGGACGATCGCGAGTGGCTGCTCAGTATGAATGAAGTCGAGCGCGAAGACGTGCTCTCTCAGCGTCGCGACGAAATGTCGCGCAAGCAGCAGCAGATTCAGCTGGCGGCCATGGTCCGCTCCCAACAGGCAGCGGCGGGCAAGACGCGCCGCTCGTCTGCTGACAAGGCCCAACGCCGGCGCTCAGATGTGCGCCGCGAACTGGAGGACTTGGCTGATCCGTTCGCGGAGTCGGACGAAGAGGACATGTTCCGCGAGTCCGAGGAAGAGGAGGTGCGTCCACGGTCTACCAAAGCCGACAAACTGAGCGAGCTGCGGCGCAAGCGCGCCGAACGTGCAGGAAAGGCGGCGCGCGATAGCGACGAGGACGCTCGACCTGTGCGCCGACGTCGTCGCGACCTGAGTGAGGAGAGCGAGTCGGACTATGAGCCGACATACGTGCCACGCAAGGTGCGTGAGCCTACGCCCATCCTGGCGGCTCATAGCGCTGAGCCGCCGTCGCTCGCGCTGCTCAACAAGGTGCGCCTGGGGCGTGACGAGCTAGAGCGCCTCTTGTTCCTGCCGAATGGTCCTGATCTCGTCCGCGGATGCTTTGTGCGGTGCTCGTGGGGCACGCGCGAGCATCGCGACGGGCGCAAAGAGCACATATACCGCGTGCACCAAATTCTGCGAGTATCTGAGCGCGAAAAGTACTATGACGTGAGTCATGATCATTCGGGACGCTGGATGAATAGCTATGTGACATTCAAGTGGGGCGGCAAGGAGCACCATGTCGATGTGCGTCCCCTCAGCACGCAAAGCATCAGTGACTCGGAGCGGCAGCGCTGGATCGCTGCGGCCGGTCCAGATGCCAAGTTCCCTTCTGCAGACGCATTCGAAACCAAGCACGCGCAGCTGGCATCGGCGCTGTCCGCGCCACTCACAGAGGACGACATCAAAAAGATCCTCGAAAGGAAGCGCACACTGCGAGCGGCCGCCGAGTCGCGCGGCCTCGACATTGTCGGGGGCGAGCAGGAAGATCAGCACCGCATGAACGAGCAGGCCATGGCCCAGATCAATGAGCGCAATCGCCGTCAGGATCGCGAGCGCATTCAGGAGGCCGAACGACGTGCCGCCCTTTTGAAGCGCAAAGCCACGGCTCCGCCAGCCCCGGCAGCCACCACGGAAGCGACGGCACCGCTCGCCACGCGCGTGTCAGATGCCTTGGCATCGGCGCCGTCCGGCACGGGCGTCGTACCAACGATGGACGTCGACTTGGGCGACTTTTAGGCGTCGTCATCGGCCGCGCCCTCCTCGTCGCTTTCGTGGGCCTTGGGCTGTCCGCCCGGCGCTCGGCGCTGCTCTCCGACCTTGAGGATTGCACACTGTGGAATGGTGCCACTGGGATTGAGGAACTCAAAGTCCGGGCCGACAAACACATCGAGGTAGTTGAGCCACTTGGCAAACTCGGACGTCTCTTCCTCTGTGCGGTAAATTTGCTGGTAGATGCGCTCCTTTTTAAAGGCATCCATCTCGTGGGCATACATCGCATAGTCCACGTGCTCGCGCTTGCCGCTCTCCGCGTCCGGAGGCAGTGGCTTGCCCGCGGCCGTTCGCGTCGCAATCGTGCGCTCGATACGCTCGTTGTTGTTCGAGACCTTGGTATTGTAGCCGCCAAAAAAGGGCTCCACCAGCAGCAGGCCGAGCCCCGGCGCTTTGGGGACGTGGATGCGGGCAGGTCCATACGTCTGCGCGACCAGGGACGTGGGTGCGTTGGTGCGCCCGATCAGGACAAGCAGGCCGATCATCTTGCGGATCTGATGCAGCATGAACGACTGGCCGTGGAACTGCACCGATACCCATTCCGTGCCATCGATCAGGCACGGATCCGAGATCGTGAGCTTCTTCATCACGCGATGCGCACTTCGATCGCGGAACTCTTTGCCGACCGTGTAGTTGTGAAAGTTGTGGGACCCTGTGTACTCGGCAAAGACGCGACGCACACGCTCGAGTGTCTCACGGTCCATGCGCCACTGGCGCTTCGCGCGCATGTCCGTCGCAAAGTCGCCTCCTGTCCCATGCGAGCGCCAAAAGGCATGGTTCAAAAGACGACTCTCGCGCACGTCGGCGTCGTCCCACGGCGCGACGGGCGTGCCGTCCTCCTGGCGCGGCGCCTCCTCTTGGCCCGTATTCAGGCGCCGTAGCATTCGCCACATCGCACTAAACGGCTTGGGTGGCAAAAAGACGTACGTCGGCAACAGGTATTCATACAGCCGCGAGTCGCAGCTGGTGCGTGCATTGAACGCGCTCTGCACACGACGCATGCCCCAGATGCGGATCTGGTCCGGCAAGAGCGAATTGACGTAGGAAGTGAGTGTCTGCCCTGCAGGCAGCTGAGGGGGCTCGAGAATCACCTTGAGTGTGAGCAGATTGCCAGCGGCATGCACGCCGCGATCCGTGCGTGCTGCGCGCTGCAGGCCGACCTTGTTGGGGTTGACGGCATTTTCCTTCGACACGGCACCAGCGCGACAAAAGGCATCAAAGATATCGCCCTCGATGGTCTTGACGCCCGGATTGACCTGCAGCCCTGAGTAGTCCGTGCCGCAGTACCCGAAAAAGATGGCGACCTTGCGCTTCGCGAGGCGCGCGGCCGGCGCCGTAGACTCTTCCTCGTCCTTGTCATCCGTACGTGCCACCTTCGTATCGCGCACGTCGGCGTCAGGTGCCGCTGCGCGCTTTTCGCCCACCGCCGCCGCCGCGTCCGTCATGGCCAGAGGGACTCGCGCAGCAGGCGTGCGTGGCTCCCTGGATGGCTTTCACGTGACATGACGCAGGGCACGAAGAAAGCTGGCCACGCGTCTTTCTTTTTTGACGACACCATGTCGGCCGCTGAAGAGGCCAAGCAGCGAGGCAATGACCTCTTCAAGCGCGCGAAGTACAGCGACGCTGTGCAAGCGTACACAGAGTCGCTTTCGCACGAGCCAGAGAGCGACGTGCTTCTTCTGAACCGCTCGGCCGCGTACATGGCCCTAGGCCAGTACGGCCAGGCCCTGGCCGACTGTGAGCGCGCTGTGCAGGGGAGGGAGCCGAGTGGCAAAGCCCTGCTTCGTATGGCCAAGTGCCAGCTGGGTGTGGGACGCCCTGACGCGGCTTTGTACACGCTTTCGCCGCTGCTTTCGCAGGCTCTCGGCACGAGCGCCGAGCAGGCACAGGCGCGTGACGTGGATGCCCAGGCGCGAGAGATGCAGCGACACCTGACGACCGCCGATGCATACAGCCGCGAGCGCAACTGGACGCTTGCGAGTATTGCCTTGGACCAGGCGCAAGGTATTATGAAGCTAACAGACGCGACATCGCCCCGTGCATGGCAGGAAAAGCGTGTCATGCTCCTACTGCAGCGTGGACATTTGGGGCAGGCGCAGTCGCTTGCGATGGACATATACCGTGCAGACCCATCTGATACGAGTGCGATCATGCTGGGTGCGCGGATCATGCTGGCGAATAATGACGTACAAAAGGCACTGCAGCAGTCCCAACTGGCGTTGCGGCTGGACCCGGACATGCAGGCAGCCAAGCAGTTTTTGCGCAAGTGCAAGGCGCTGCTGACACTCAAGGACGACGCGAATGCGGCGTTCAAGGCGAATCGCTCCGACGACGCGCTGGCCAAGTACGCGGAGCTCCTAAGCGTGGCCGACCAGAACATGGAGGTGGACGGCGATGCGAAAAAGTTCAAGGCGGTCATTTTCTCGAACCGCGCGATTCTACTCAGCAAGCTCGGCCGCTATGATGATGCGATCCGCGACTGCACACAGGCGCTTCAGCTGGACGCCGCCTTCACCAAGCCCCTCAAGACGCGTGCGCGCGCGTACCAACTCAATGAGCAGCACGAAGAGGCTGTGCGCGACTTTAAGCGTGCGCTGGATGCAAGTATCGGCACGCCCGAGCAGGACACGCTGCGGCGCGAGACGCGGCGCGCTGAGGTGGAGCTCAAGCGCAGCAAAAAGGTCGACTACTACAAGGTGCTGGGCGTGCCGAAGACGGCGACCGAGGCCGAGGTCAAAAAGGCGTTCCGCAAAGAGTCACTCAAGCATCATCCGGACAAGGGTGGCGACGAAGAGAAGTTCAAGTTGTGCAACGAGGCCTATGGAGTCCTGTCTGACGACCAGCAGCGCCGGCGCTATGATTCTGGTGTAGACGACATGGACGACATGGACCTGGGCGGCGCGGGCTTCGGTGGCATGGGCGGCTTTGGCGGCATGGGCGGCGTCAACCTCGCCGACCTGTTTGGCGCCCAGTTTGCCAACTTCGACATGGGCCCCGGCACCGGCTCAACACACTTTTACGGCCCCGGCACGAGCTTCCGATTCGGCTAGGTATATGTAGATTCCGCCGCGGGTCGTAGAGACACCATGTCGACGATGCACTTGCCGTGCCGCTTGCCGAGAATGACACACACGTCGTCAAGGAAGCGCACGTTCCAGACCGTCTCGCATGGCGCACACATCTGGCGAACGTAGCTGCCGGTCTGCGCATCCCACAGCTTGACGAGCCCATCCGAGCCCGCCGTCACAAGATGCTGTGCATCCATCTGCAGACTCGTCACACCGCTCTCGTGCGCCACGATGCGGTACAGGCACTCCATCGTGCGCAGCGAATACACCACCACGCGCCCATCACTGCTGCCAGATGCCAGGATCCCATCGAGCAGCTGGAGCTGCGCCACAATGTGCGTGTACCCATGGAAGACGGCCAACGGTGCACCGCTCTCCGAGTCCCACACACGCACCGTCGAGTCACTGCTGCCTGTCGCAATGTGCACACCATCAAAGGCAATCGCATAGATCTGCAGCTGGTGGCCCTGCAGCACATGCACGCACCGTCCGGTCGTCCAGTCCCACACGCGGCACGTAAAGTCGTAGCTGCCACTAGCGACATACTTGTCGTGCACCGCCAGGCATCGTACCGAGTGCTGGTGCCCCGCTAGCACATGCTGCACACGCCCCGCGGCCAGGTCCCATACCCGCAGTGTGCCGTCCCGCGAGCCCGTAATGGCCACCGGCACATGCGGCACCACATGCACACACCGGATCGTCGATGTGTGGCCGTGCATCACTCGCTCACACTCGCCCGTCCGAACGTTCCATACCCGCAGACTCCGATCGGAGCCGGCACTCACCAGACGCGTGCCGCTCTCATCCCAGCCGCGCGTGCTGGCACAGGCAACGTCCGTCTGCTCGCACTGCTCCTGCGCAATATGCACGGCATCACAGACAGCCAAGCCACCCGAAGGCTGCAGCGCCAAACACGCGCCAGGCCGCTTGTCGGCCTGCGCACACACCAATCCTGCCGTGGCAGGTGGCTCGTAGGGCCCATCGTACCCGCTCGATGGACCTGTTGCGAGCATCAAGCACCACACGCCACTCTCATGGCCACGCAACACACGCACAAGCTTGCCGGTGCGCGTGGAAAACACAAAAATGGCACTGCTGGTCATACCCACCGCTGTCCACTCGTGATCCATCGCGCAGCATGTAAGTGCCAGGCGCCGATTCGGGTCCGGATCAGCATCAGCCAGCTCGATCGTCTCGTACGAACGCAGCAGCCGCCCGCCCCGTCGCCAGTTGCGGTCCACCGCATAAGCCAGTCGAAAGTAGTCTCGAAGCGACACCGTGGCGCCGTCCGCCGGTGAGCCGGCGACCCTTTGCAGAAACAGCGAGTGGCGCCGACGTCGACGAGCTGGCCCCTCGTCCACGTCCATAGCCGCTGCTCGCGACGTCGACGGGGCGTCGCCGAGCAGACTGTGCGTAAGCCACCGCAATCGATCGGGCGTATGGTACTTTTGACGCACGCACATCAGGCTCCACAGGTACTCATTCATCGAAAGACGGTGCCATGTGCGGCTTACAGCCGCCGTGCACGCCAGCGCTCGCGGGTCATCGAGAAAGGTCAGTATATGCAGCGCCACGTCCATCGGAAGCCGCTGCAGAAAATCGACCTTCAGGCGCGGTAGCAGCATCGCTTCCAGATCACTCAGCTCACGCACATGACACTCCCGCACTAATGCTTCGAGAAAGTCTCGGCGATCTGAGGGTGTCGCCACCGCAAAGCTTTGCAGCAGCTCTACCAGCGGCCTCATGAGCCACCCACAAGAACGACAACCGTCGTGCCAAGCCAACGCGCTTTTTTTGACTAAACATACTCCTACATCCTAGGCGTCGTCGTCATGCCATGTACATAAACACGTCTTCCTGGTTGTCTGCCGGCCCCACCGCAGCGTAGCTTTGCGTACTTTTACCGCCCTTCTTCAGTATACTTGGACTCAAATAGCCCAAGGTGTCCCATGATGAGACAAAGTGACCGACCAGGGCCCCGAGCATCATGGATAAAAGAATGTAGCCATTGTATGACATAGAAATAAGCATGAGCAAGTAGGCACTCGTAAATTGGACAGCGTAGAACAGCGCTCGCACAAGCTGCTGCACGAGCGTCGGGTGAATCGGGATACCACGGGCTGAGAGACGCCCTGGCGCATGAAAGAAGGAGGTCAGAACATTGCTGGGGAACGTGCCTGGGCCTTGACGGTCCACCTCGGCGCGGTGGTCCTCTGCATCAAAATCTTCTTTATATTTTTCAGTGATCCAGCGATCCGTAGGCGTGCTTTGGCTTTCCACTATATCGCGCGTGGCCTTGGCAATGATATAGCGATCAAACTCACGAGACCAACGACGCACAATCTCGGTCAGAATGACCCAGCAGGCAACACCGATGCACGTACCGGCAAACTTTGCATGCGTGTCATTGTACCACGAAGATGTTAGAATGCAAGTGCCGATCGTGTTCCAATTACCGAGCATGCTCAATTTGCATCCAGGGCCATGACCCATGTCCATGCCGCCCATGTCGTGACCCCCGCCGGAGTGGCTTCCATGATCCATGCCATCCATCCCTGGCATATCGCCCATATCTCCCATACCATCCATACCTGGCATGTCACCCATATCTCCCATACTATCTGCACGGCCAAATAAATCGGATGGCCGAGCTCCTGTGAATGCTGTCGCCATCTGGTATATGAGCCTGAAGATGTCTGAACCAAGCCCCGGTGCCTTTCGTGTACTTCGACGTCGGATATTTTCCGGAGTTTTTTTCACCCATCCTAAATTCGCCGCCGCGAATCTCTCCTTCATTTGCGACCCACCACGTGCTACTCATGACGCATTGGCGTGTGGCGGCGCGTCGCCTGACACCCCATTTTTACCGCAGTTCCCCAATCGCGCGTCGTCCCAACGGCTCTTATTGGATGCATACGGTCGTAGCTCCGTATGGACGCTGGACCTCCCCTATCTCGAGCGAGGTCGTGTCCCAAAGTGGGCTAGCCATAGGCGATGTGTCTTCACACCCATCCTGCCCTTGGATCACGTACACTATCACCGAACCCCAACATCGCGGTCGGTCTACCTTAGTGTACCAATCAACTTCGTCACATGCCCCTCCTACCACACTGACACAGGCATCGCACGGCACCGTTCGATCATTCGTACACGAATACGGCGGTGGTGCGTGCGCCATGCAGTCGGATACCAGCATCATTTTTGCTCGATGCCATGAGCGGCATTTCGCTGTAAGTCGGATGAATCCCCACACACAAGCATGTGAAGACATTGTGCCGCCTTGCATCGATCGGCGCTACGCAGACTTTGCTCCGCATCCCTCCGACTCTTCATTGATTCTCGCGGTGGAGGAAGAGCATGCTTCCAAGGACGTGTACAACCGCTTGGTTTGTCTCTTCGAGTCACAAGTGCACACGCTGCACCAAGGCCACAGCTTCTATGCGTATCCACGCATCTCCCCATGTGGCTCCTTTGTGGCTTGGGTCACCTGGGATCATCCATCCATGCCGTTTTGGTCTTCGCAGCTGTGGGTAGCGTCGCTGCTGCGTGAGCCAGTGCCCCATATTTCTGAGCCTGTGCTCGTCGCTGGAGGTCATGATGCTGTGGCTCAGCAGCCTGTATGGATACCGGGGACCAACACACTGCTGTTCACTCTGTCGAGCGTTCAAGAAGCGGGTGTATATCAAGTGGATGTACAACGTGGTGACTCATTGTGTCATGTGTCTGCGCGCCTTCCTGTGGGTCCTGCTCATGCTTCATCCCTTGTCGAGGTCCAGCCACCTCTCTGGAATCTCAATGTGTCGTCTTTGGTTGCTCTAGATGCGCGCTTCATTGTCTGTGTCGAGACATCACATGGTGTGGACCATCTTGTCCTGCTGGATAGGCAAGCGTGTACTCGAACGCGTATACGCTCTGAGTATACGCAGCTCTCGCAGCTGCGATTATCTGAATCAAAGCTTGTCTGCCTGGCAGCATCGGTTTATTCTTCACCGGCGCTCGTGGCATTCGATGTTCCAACGATTCTTGCACAGGCGGAGACAACTGGCCAAATTTTACGCGCATCTGGTGCAGAACTTGTGTCAGACGAATTTATCAGTTTACCTGAGCCTCTTTCATTTCCCACGCAGCTTCCTGACGGCACAGCAAGCACGGCACATGCCCTCTTTTATGCACCAAAAAACCCTCATTTCCAAGCTCCCCATGGTACACTGCCCCCCTGTCGCATCGTGGCTCATAGCGGCCCAACTTCGCGTGCCACAGCATCGCTGGACATGTCCATCCAGTACTGGACATCCCGCGGCTGGGCCGTGTGTGCGGTCAACTTCGGTGGAAGCACCGGTTACGGGCTTGAGTACATGCGCCGTCTGAATGGTCATTGGGGCGACGTGGATGTGCGCGACTGTGTGGCCGCTGCTGCTTATCTCGGTGGTACATCTGCTCCGTGGGATCGACCCGCTTTACCGAGCTCTTCGTCGATGGCTCTATCCGAAGAGGAGACGTACGATGGCATGCGGAAAATCACATTGACGCGCTCAGATTCGCCATCTATGATCCTCGAAGGTCTTGTCTTTGTGGCAACAAGTGCCCTAGTATACACCGCCACTTGGCAGCTTTGGTTCTGGTCCATCTGGCCAAGTATCGTTGCTGGCATGTGTATGTTGCTATACCGACTCCTACTGCGCGTACAAGCTGAGTCTATCAGCGTGTTTCCTCAGCTTGGGGCACAGCTGGAGACGACATGTGGCTTGTACCTACCATCTTGCCTGCGTACATCCACACAGCCCTTTCTTCCTCTTCAGCGTCAACAAACTTTCTTGCCGCAAGATACGATCCTCGACTTTTTCATGATGGAGGCGATCCAGCGTTGGCGCATTGTCGACTATGCCGTGTTGGCAACAAAAAACACGAAGCGTGAATCTCTGCATGTGGTTTTTCCACATCTATTGCCCCCACCGCAGGCCTACATTCATATGTACCGTCGATTGCATGATACCCTATTGCACGGACAATCATATCCCAGCAAAGCACGTGTCGACGCATCCCGTATTTGTATCACGGGACGCTCGTCTGGTGGACTTACTGTGCTATGTGCGCTTATCCAATATCCTGATATATTTTGCGCAGCAAGCAGCTCGTATGGCATTAGCGATCTGAAGAGTTTGTCGCAACATACTCACAAGTACGAATTACACTATACTACAACACTTATGGGAGGTACATATGAAGATCTTCCAGGAGTATATAAGGCTCGAAGTGCCTTGCATCATGCAGACAAGATCCGCACACCCTTGCTTCTACTCCAGGGAGATCAAGACAGGGTTGTGGCACCTGATCAGAGCCGCCGCATGGCCCGTGCCATTGAGAGCCATGCAGGCAAAATCAAATACATCGAATTTCCGTCAGAGGGACACGGCTTCCGTCGTTCGGACACACGACAAAGGGCGCTTGAAGAAGAATTTGCTTGGTGCAATGACGCAGCGCGCATCCCCGAAGTTTGCTGATGTTATCTTAATACGGCCTTGCTGAGCTCCAGTGTCTGACAGAAGATTCGTCATCCTTGCTGGACCGTGCGCAGGACGCCCGTATGCATGGCTGTCTTCTCTGCTCGGGTAAAGGCAATTAGGAGCCAGACACAGAGTTCATATACCTTTATAACATGACAAACCACGAAAAGAAACATGCACATACATGCTTGGAGGCTACGTACTGCCTTCATCCCAAGTCCACCACGCCTTGAGTGTCATGGCATGTAGATCACGTGATAATGAAAAGGAGCGCTCGGGCAAAAGAGGTCTTCCGTGCAAAGTGACAGCAGTGCATCACGCCTTTCATTCCGTTTGGTTCGTTATCGCGGATATAGATTGAGCGGCAACCACTGCGCCTCAAGTTCTGCGAAGGTGATATAGGATGGATAAAGAAGGAAGTGCTGGCGCATCGCCGTCGAGCGGCTGGCGATTCGCACAGTGCTTTGGTGATAAAGGAGACATTGATGATATCACAGAAGCCGATATCATTTCAACAGTCGAATTCGATCCGACGGGTGACTACCTCGCCACGGGTGATAAGGGTGGCCGTGTTGTGATGTTTGAGCGAGCGAATTCGTCGAATGGTGGTAGCAAACAAGGGTGTGAATATCGCTTCCACACCGAGTTTCAGTCGCACGAGCCTGAATTCGACTATCTCAAATCGCTCGAAATTGAAGAAAAAATCAACCAGATCTGCTGGTGCAAGCGACAGAATGCTGCTCATATGCTATTGAGCACGAATGGTACGTGTATTTCTCGCTAACATGCATTAGACAAGACGATCAAACTCTGGAAGGTGTTTGACAAGCCACTAAATGCGGTAGCCGAAGGCAGTCTAGCCACCGGTGAAGATCCAGCAGCTATGCTTATATCCTCCAACGCGCACGCAGAGTCTCGTCCGAACGGTACTTTGCATTCTAATCTGCTCAAACTTGGCACACCGAATGCTGGTCTGCTCAGGCCAACGCTGTCGCCTGCCCAATCGCGTCTTTTGCGCATGCCGCGTCTTGTGTATCATGACACGATCGTAGCGGCTGTGCCACGAAAGATCTACGCAAATGCTCATGCCTATCATATCAACTCGCTCTCCGTTAACTCGGATGGCGAGACGTATATCAGTGCGGATGATCTGCGTATCAATCTATGGAATTTGGGCATCAGCGATCAGAGCTTCAATATTGTGGATATCAAGCCTGTGAATATGGAGGAGCTCACCGAGGTCATTACCGCGGCACAGTTTCACCCGATTCACTGCAACCTTTTAGCCTACTCCAGCTCTAAGGGTACGATCAAGCTGGCTGATATGCGCGAATCGGCTCTCTGTGATCGCCATGCTAAGCTGTTTGAGGAAGAGGAGGACCAAGCTAACAGGTCATTCTTTAGTGAGATCATCAGCAGCATATCCGATGTGCGGTTCAGCCACGACGGACGATACATGCTGTCTCGTGACTATTTGTCGCTCAAGGTGTGGGACGTGAACATGGAGTCACGTCCTCTTGCCACGATTCCCATTCACGACTATTTGCGTCCGAAATTGTGTGATCTTTACGAAAATGACTGTATTTTTGACAAGTTTGAGGGTATTTGGGGACCGACGGGCTCTACCATCCTCACCGGCAGCTACAGCAACTACTTCCACCTCGTTGATTGGGAGCGGGACTCGAATATTGTTCTTCAGGCTGACAAAACTGCGTTCAAGTCCCGTAAATTGGCCGCATTGCACAAACCTGGTGCCAGGAGTATGGGCATGAACCACATCAATACCAATCACGTGGATTTCAACCGAAAGATCTTGCATGCTAGCTATCACCCGAGGGAAGACACAATCGCCATCGCTGCCACGAACAACCTGTTCATTTTCTCTGCCAACAACCCCTCTGCGGCATCTGCATAACCGCACAGCCATGTAAAACTACGACCTATCGGAGGGCACCAGAGATGGTATGTGTAGTGTTCAACCATTTCTATGAGCCTTCTTCCAATCCCCGTTATAGCATTACGAGAAAGTTAAATGGCCTTCCTTCTATGATCGTTGTTGGATATGATCCAGCAGCCGTCGCCGGTGGGGAGTATCGGCGAAGAGCGCTCTTACCAACATGCTTATTTCTTCGCGTGAATAGTCCGCCAGAGCACTGCCACTCTCATTATCAAAGAGCAGGTACTCAATATCTGCCAAAGAGCCTTGAAGAATGTCGGGTAAGTATGCAAACTTGAAGTATGTTGGCACATCAGCCTCGGCGCCGCCGAGTACAGCGCCAGCGGTGTCCATCAACATGCGGCATACCTGGGCCAAGCGAATGCTCTCCGGCTCAGAAATGTCCTGTAAATCTTCCATTTCATGTAAAACACGATCAAAAACGGCGTCCACGAGGTCACACAGTGCTTTCTTCAGTGCCTCTTGGCTCATGACATGTCGCCATACTGAGGACAAGTGCGTTAAAATATGCTGAATTTGTTCCACACACCGCACACAAGCTTCATAGCGTGGATCAGAATCCGTTCTGGAAAAGCTGTCAGCACCATCGAGACACTCATGTAATGCGTTGAGTTGGATAGATAGCAACATTTCCCGCCAGCGGTCACCAACATCATCCAACAAATCTGCCTCAGTGTGTAGCACTGCATCTAAGGTCTGCCCTGTTGCAATGCGAAAGGCGCCCCATTTGGAACAGTCTGCCTCGAACATGCGCAGCTGTTGAGACATATATGTACAGTCATTCACGTGAAGCATGCCGAGAAGTGGCACATTTTCCAGTGCCTTGGCATGCACGATAGGCATCAGGCTTCGGAAAATCTGGACAGATAGATAGAAGGCCTGAGCAAGAAATGAACGCAGCGGAACATGTTCATCTAGCTGTGACCACTGCATGCCTAGCACATGACAAATCTGAAGAGTGCGCTTGGACACGGCCAGCATAGTGGTCGTTACTTTTGATTCTTGAAGTGGCTGAGAAGCAGGTAACGTTATTTTCGGCTCCGACTTTATCTCTTCACCCCAGTCATCCCATGCATCATCAAAGGACACACCTTGTGCTGGCGCAGGCATATGGGGTGGTGGGGGCGGAGACGTGCGCATATTCTCCGATTGTGCTTCCTCCTCCTCATCACTCCAGTCCCAGTCATCTTTATTTTGTCCCTCTTCTTGGCTGGATACGTCTGTAGGATCTGCCTCAGTTTCATCGTCGCCCCAGTCCCAGTCGTCCATGGGCTTGGGTGATGTTGACTTGGGTTCAGGGGGTAATTTGGCGCCAATTTTCACACTTCCCAATGTCGGTTTCTTGGGTTTTCCAAGAGCAGGAGCAGGTGGTGAAACAGGACTTGGTTTTGAGGAAGACGTATACCTGGGCTGTGGGACCGGCTTGGGCTTCTCATCGGACAGTGGCAATGGGTCCGGGGCTGCCACATGAAGAGGACGTAGTTCGGTATCCCAACATTTTTCATCTGATTCCATGATCAAAAAACGTACTTGATCCACCATCGAGCCTAGTAAATGCTGCCTGCAAACACCATCTAATGATCGTGACCACATTGGTAGATCAGAGAGTGGCTCTGGCAAACCATTCATGTGCTTCGACCTTGGCATTTGATCAGAAACATAACCTAATTCCACCAAGGCATTGTGGAATCCCAGAGCACATTTCTTCAGAGATTCTTGTAAACGAAGCATATCTTGAGGTGTTTGCATGCTGGGTATACAGCGTAGTAGGTGTGGTTTAAATAGTTCAAGTAAAGATGGGATCAAATGCCTTGCGAGTGATGTTGTTTCTTGAGGGCCTAGTGCATTCTTGGTCAGGGTCAGCACAGCCACCAGTTCAGGTACAGTGGCATTGTGCATCAGAGTCACAGGTTCCGACAAACACTCAAGGGCCACGCATCGCTCTCGATGCAAAATCTTCCAGCGTCTTGGAGTATGTAGCATCGGTTGAAACACTTGATTTAATAGAATCCGTGATACTTCTTGTATTTGTTCTTCTTTCATGACGGGACGAAGCACAGACGTCAACTTTGAAGGTGGGTGCACATTTACTGTCATACCTGAACTGTCCGAGACAACCTGTATGATTTCTTCCGTCTCATTGTTCATCATTGTCAAAATTTCTTTGCTTATACGCTCGCATACGAGAAGTATCTGGCCCAAGACAGCAAAGTCAGCAACTGGACTGGCCGAGTCTTGTTCAATGCATCCATCAAACCAATTCACATGTATACCTATGCTCATCAGCTCTTCTTGGACAGAAACAAGTAGTCTGTGCACATTTTCCACGTTACGTGAAGAAAGTGCGTCTTGTAATTCTCTTATGTGGCTTAGAACGCGACAGACATCTGTCAAGATCGACGTCACAGACGATGTGTGCGTATATACGGCTGTGGCGTGAGCATATTTTTCCAGTGCATGATATAGTTCAGTTGAAATTACTTCATAGGGTGCACTGTCAGCTAGGTTTTGCTCGTCTCGTATGCTTGTCGTTTTAGATGAGGACGGAGCTAAAGCATCGATACGAGCATCCAGCAGCTTCAACACGTCTTTGGAAGGTAAATGTTTTGTTGGTACATTTGTACTCTTATCAGAGAGTGGTGAACCGACTGATGCAAGAAACTGCATTACATCTTGCGTTGACGACGCCATGCCTGGCTTCTCAGGCGGCAGGACAGATCACCGTGCGCTGTGTGGGAGCGCCGTGATTCGAGCTCCACGTGCCACCTTAGTCAGCTAAAGCACATGTTCCACAACGATGTCGGTGCCAATAGCAACGATGTCGGATCGAGTACGTTGCCAACACGTTAGCTCATGCAGCAGGCTCAAGGACATCGCAGCGGCCGCGGAGGAGGACGCGGCGGTCATGGTGGCCGTGGAGGCGGCCATGTTCACGATAAGCCAAAGAAAGAAGCCATTCTGAACTTGGCCAAATATGTGGACAAGCAAATTCGCGTCAAGTTCATGGGCAACCGCGAAGGTACGTTGTATTGGCACCTTATAGCAGTCGTTGGCACACTTAAAGGCTATGATCAACTGATGAATCTTGTCATGGATGACGTGGAAGAGCTTTTACACGACCCTTCGTCCGGCAGCGTCACAGGCGAGCGTCGCACATTGGGTCTGGCTGTACTTCGTGGCACCAACTTGATGCTAATTAGTCCCGTCGATGGATTTGATATTATTGAAAAGTACGTATGAATAGACTAATCAATGAGCCCCTTTCTCCAGCAGGATGAATAACCCAAAATCATCGATCTTGCATTGGCACAGGTTCTACCTAAATACTTGATACGCGGTATTTCGTTTCGCCCGGGCCATGTGGCAAATAGTTTACTGTGCTGGTAGTTCCATATGCACTGTAACCCTGTGCTGGATCCATAGGGCCTGAAAAGTAAGGTGTGTTATACTGGCCTGATGGCACGGGTTCTTTGTCGAATGACGACGAAAACATCTCAATGGAAGACTTTCTCGCGAGTATTGTAAGCCGATTAAAGATGCGCAGTCCCAAATCCGTACAAATCCAGAGGCCGCCCAACACACTGCACATACGGATAATAAAGCTGACGAGTGATGACGTCTTCTTGGTGACGGTCATAGTGAGTGGCTCAATGTCGTATTTGAAGTACAAGCCTGGAAAGGCGGCGGCACCATCACGGTTTCGTTTATAATCATTCACGCTGTACTGGTTCGTAGTCAGTGTGTATTGCTTGGAAATATAGTGGGTAGGGACGACGGACAAGAAATATTGAAACACCGCGGCAGGGTCATCTGTCTCTTCCAAGCTCGAATCCAGGGGTTCAGCAATGTTGGGGAAATAGTCTCCAAAGCTGAATTCATGGATGATATGTGACATGTCAATACCAAAATCATGACCACGGTCCCGCGAGGCCATGAAGGTAGGGATATACGTCGAAATATGTAAGTTTCCCGTGACCTTCTTCACATTAATGCTGCCATACACGCGACAAGCATGTGCCTCATTTTCGGCGTCAACAACGCTTTTGTGTTTCTCGAAACCCGAATCCTTGTCACGCGGACCACCTTGCACAAGCTTCTTGTTCTTGCGCTGCTTTCGGGTAAAGCCCCTATTCTGACTGTGAAGCATTTTGTTGAAGTATTTCGTGTGGCTCCGCCTACGCGCACGGCGAAGCTCAGCCTTGAAGTCCGCAGGGTCCTTCACGATGTCATCTTCTGAGAAATGAATAGCATCACCAGAAGCATCACGCAGGTCAATCGTTAAACGCGAACAAGGCGTATTCACAGTCAAGTCTAGGTTCACTTGCATCACATGGCCAACGTGACTGTCGATGTCGAATGAATAGGTGGGTTTTAACGTCATGTAGTGCTGTACTTCGTACCAAATCATAACAGCGGTGGCAATGAAAACAGCCATAGTCAAAAAGCCGCCATAAGCTGACTTCTTCTGGTACATGGGTTGTGCCTGTGCGAGGTGAGACACTCTGTATCACGTACCTTTGGGAATGCATCAAATTGCCGCAGCTTTACACCGTGTGAGCCACTTATAAATGTTGGACACATACCTTAGGCATGCGGTCAAACTTGTCTATCAGCGACTCCGACATTCTGCCGCCCGAATTGCGTCGACCGTCTTCGTGGAATACACGTTCAATATGCTTGTTTCGGATGCACGCCTCGCGTGTATTCCGGGTACGACCTAACTAGGTGCTCGGGCATTATGTGGAGGTAGTTCTGCACAAGGATATGAACGTGCTAGCGGCGATGTCGGCTATCTACGCCGGTGCCGGCAGCACGGCGCATAGTACCCGCGGCTGACAGCTCCTCTTCATCTAAATCTGCGTCTTTGCGAATGCGCTCAATCTAATGTCAGAAATGCATGTACTAACCTCATTTAAGATTGGCTTGTATTCATTATAACGCTTTTCCGCAAGCTCATGTCAGCACATGGATATACGTACATCGAAACCGTCACGACGTAGCTGCTTTCCACGAGAAAGACCTTGAGCTTGCTCGTGGACGATTGCTGCCCAATAGTGTTTGGTTCTTTCGTAAAAGGTTTTTAGCACCTCACCTGGCTCAGGTGTGGAGAGCATGTCCGCTTCGGATCGATGCGTATCCTTGACGACGCCCATGAAAGCAGAAGCTTCCCGGCGCAAAGCAAGTTGTTTTTCTAGCTCTTTTTTGGCTTCTTCTGATAGTTCTTCATCTTCTAAGTGCAGATTAGCCACTTTCGAAAGTTCATCTTCCTCGGCCTCTTCCTCCATGGGCACGTCTTCGACACCTTCAGGCTCTTCGTCTCTGTCTTCTTCTCGTTCATCTTCGTCCTCTTCATCTTCGTCTTCATCGTCTTCATCAGAGCTGTGCCATTCGAGATTATCAATGGGACACTCCTTCAGACATACCACCTTGTTCATTTTGGACAAGTCGATGGTGTAAAAGTCATCCAATGTATATTCGCGATCACCCGTTTCGTAAATGCCACCATATATGTACAAGGTATTGCGCTGTACTGCGATCATACTATTGTAGCGCTCTAGAGGCAATTTGGTAGCGGGATCCTCAGTTTCTTGATCATCATCGACGTTCATCTCTGCATTCTTCTTCTTTTTCGGTTTGCGCATATTCAAGCTGATCCAGCGGCCTGTGCCGGGCAGTTGATATCCATACAAGTCATTCCAAAATGTACTTTCCATCGACTCTTCATCGGCCTCTGTGTCCGTGACGCCACCAAACAATACGCCCATATTTCGATTTGCCCATAATGCCATAGTGCATCCTGACCGAGGAGGGTTCGGAGCATAACCAATTTTCTTCCGTTTAACCCATTCGATCTTGGATAAATCTTCGTCCATTTGCAGAAACCAGGCATCCTCCAAAGCCAAACCTTGGGTCCGCTGTCCCTTGACGTACTTTTTGCAATAACCACCATACAAGACAATGCCCTCAGGGGTAGACAAGAACGAAAAGCCACTCCTTGCCGATGGACGGCGTAGATCATTCTGTTTAATTTCTTTCCATTTGTATTCATACGTATCAAACACCCAAAGGTCCTGTAGATACGTGGTACGAGCTCCAGTGTCGACAAAGCCACCGAACAATACGATAAAGTGCTTCCACATGGCCATCCGGTGACCGCTTCGAGCGTTGGGTCGAACTTTAGTTTCAACTTTCTCCCATGTTCGCTCGGCAATTGAGTAGACCCAGAGATCACGATAATGATGAAAATTTGTTTGTTTGGTGCTGGCAAACTCACCACCAAAGCACCACAATTGTCCACCACCAGCTGGCGACGCGACCATTTGATGTGCTGAGCGCGGTCCAGGCTGAATTTTGCTAGAGTATGAGCGCCACTCATTCTTCTCAGGGATATATCGGAATAGATCTTGATAAAACAGGCATCTTTCGCCGTCGAAATACTCACCCCCGTACAGCCAAAGATCATTCCCTAGAGGACATGGAGTCAATGTCGCATTTGCTCGTCGACTGGGTATAATATTCGTGTGCTCCTCTGTTGAAGTGTGTTTCTCCTCCCATTCAGCACGATATTGCGCAAGCAATGCGTCGAGATCCTCTTCTTGTACCTCATCCACATTCTTAGATCCTCCCTTCTTCTTCTGCTTTGTAGCTCTGCGATCCGCAAGCTGCGTGTAAGACAATATGTACTCACTTTTTCCTGCTTGACTTTTTTCGCAGCCTTTGCTGCCAGCTTTCCGGCACTCTTTGCCTTTCCCATATTCAACACAGCTGCGTCAGTAAAAAAAAATTTAGCGTTCTTCTTGCTTCCATACGTAAAACCCTCCACACTGACTCGAGGGTTTCCACCGCTCGTCCACCACCATGATTCCGAGTAGCAGGACGTGGCGCCCCAGTTATGCTACGGCAGGCTCGCTCAAGCGCATGGTGGTGCCAAGCACCGCTGCTCGGACTCCCAAACCTATTCCGCGCATGGCGGTGCCGGCTCGTCCTCTTCATTCGGCACAAACACCAACACCAACGCCCACGGCGTCGACTGCGCCACCTGAGCCTAAGCCGATAAAAATCGTCACTTCCTATGCATTTGCTGCCAAGCCACGCGATTCAGAAATGGAAGAAGAAGACATGGATACGGGAAATACGGACCGTTTGAAAAAATCTCGTCCACGCATCCTACGCGGCGGTATTTTACCTAACAGTGACCTGGAAAAGTGGCGATACTCAATGTTGAATGGAGGCGATGCTGGTGAAGATGCTCTTATGGTGTCAAAGTCTCCAGATCAGTCTGTGGTGCTTTTAGGCGTCGCAGATGGCGTTGGCGGCTGGAGTGAGTCGGGTATTGACCCATCGCATTACTCCAACGCCCTCTTATACTCGGCGATGAAGTTTGCTGAGGCCCACACAACCTACCCTTTCCCCAAAGCTGTCTTGCAGCACGCATTTGAACAAGTGTCGAAGAATCCCGATATCCAAGCCGGCAGTTCTACGGCTTGTCTTCTTCGTCTCGATGCTGTGCATGGCAAACTATCGGGTGTCAACTTGGGCGACTCGGGCTATGTGCACTTGCGGCCTGACCCAATGAGCCCAGAGGGTCGGATGTTAGTAATTAACAGGTCATCGCCTCAGCTGCACGGATTCAATTGCCCTTACCAGCTGGCCAAGGTGCCGTCCAGTATGATGCAGTCTGGCTCGCTGACCAATTATCCTGACGAGGCGGCTGTGCATGAATTTGATCTACAACGAGGTGACATTGTGCTCGTGATGACGGATGGGTTCCTAGACAATGTACATTGCCAGCTCCCGCCTAATGAAGCACTTACACCGGATGCGCCACGGCGCCCAGAACTCTTGCAGCTCATTGACATGTTGCAGGATAAGCATCGTGAGCACTGGGCCAAGACAAAGAAACCAGGTGCGACGCTTGCGGATGAAAAGCAGGACTTTGCTAATATTATGGCTTCTACACTCATGCAATACGCACGATTGTGTCAAATGACGGAGGAAAAAGTAAGTCCGTTCCAGCTGGATGCTGCTCAGCACGGCATTCATTACCCAGGTGGGAAAATAGATGATATCGCGCTGATTTGCGCCGCTGCTGTGTAAGTTGTATAAAGTTTCTAGTGGTGCAGCTCTACTCGTTGGCCAGGCTGCCATTCACGCACGGCCTTGTCTATGTTGGTCCAGTAGCGCAGCTCCACAGCCAATTGCCGAATGCGATTCGTATTCGGGTGGGCGTCAGAAAAAGCCTTATTTAATGCATCCAGGACACGATCGATATGCATCTGATTCGTAGCGCCCACTTGGTCCACAGCCTCTTGATTCTCAGCATCTTGCAACGCTTCCTGAAGTTCCATTACTTCCATCAGTAAGGATGGGTCCTCCACCGCCATGCCCTCTTCTATACTTTCCACGCCAGAGCGCTGCAACAGGTATAAAGCACGTTGTAGTGGGCTGGAGAGTGTTTCGTACGCCTTGTTTACAATGGCACTCTGCTGTGACCCAATTTCTTGTTCATCATGCACCTTGTGCACGAGCCGATCCGGATGTGAGATGGCCATGGTTCTCCGCCAAAGATTCTTAAGCTCGAGCATATCGATGCGCCATCCATTCGCAGGGACGGTGTCGAACGGCATGCCTAGAACATCATAGTAGTCGACCGTAGTCGGCAGTGGTTGAAGTGTGTTGCACTGCTTGCATTGTAGTGAAGCCATGTGATTGGGCGTCCCACATTTAGCACATAGCTTGTTAGTTGTGTTGCTGCGAGCGAGTGCGCTGTACCAGAGCCTGTTGTACCTTGTGAGTGTAATCGAGGCGCTCGGTGAGCGTGCCACACGCGGGCGGATCGATCGTGACCACATGGTGTAAGGAAATCTGGAGAAATTGGGTCGTTTTAGGCCCAGGTCACTTGTCCCCTCGCCTCCACGTCCGTTCGCGTCGTGATGCGATAGCATGGCGCATGCCGTGTCATCAGAGGCATCTGGCTCGTCGTGTACGCATTTTCAATGGGCTGAAGATCCAGCTCATGCGCTCGTGTGTTGTGTGCGTCACGCGCTGGAGCTGACGCCTGTATCTGCTTCGACATCAGAGGGATTTGTGCTGCGATTTTATCGGCACGGCCGCTGGCCCTGTATGTTTGTGGATGTCGTAGCCACAGTTGTGGGCGTACAGCTGCGCCATCATTACGTGGAATACTCTATTGATGATGGGTCGGGAGTCATTGACGTGATGTGTCGTGGTCATATTTCACTATCTGTGGCGGAGTGGTCGCACGAGTCCGGCATCGATGCTTGTTATTTGCCTCCCGAGCCAACGTTGCTCCATGATGAACAGCACTTTGCACTTGGTGACGTAGTACATGTCCGTGGTCGCGTATACGAGCGGGAAGACCGGCCGCGTGCTCTCCAAGCTGTGGCGATCAGTCGCGCTGCCGACGTCAATGACGAGGCCAGACATGTCCTCGAAGCACTGCATGTCGTGCACGTGTACAAAAGCAATGTGCCGCCTTGCGATGCGACGTGGATGCAACCTGCGTCATCGATGCCACCACCACCGACCTTGCCGCCTCGGAAAGTGATACCCAGTGTACCTTCACCGTTCAAATCACACTCACGCCGTGCGTTCACATACTATGTGTGGATGTACATGAATGCCGCTACGGAGCACGCTCTAGAGCATACGAGTGGGCTTGACGTGCACAACGTTCCGGCGTTTTCAGTCGTGACGTTGGCTAGGAACATGGCTCACCGAGCCGAAGAAGTGGTTCGAGAAAAGCTGCGCAAAAGGGCCACACAGGATATGGCACCAGACATACTTCGTACGCATGTCTATGGGCTCGTGAACAGCGCATTGCAGTCACTAGTGCGTCTTGGACGCGTCATACAGAGTGGGGCCATGTATCAAGTCGCACATCCGCATTTACTGGCGTGCTATCTCATGATTGTCCTGCGCCTGTCTGACGCGACGGGTCGACGGGCAACGATACCCCGCATCCACATGCGCATCACATCTGTCCGACATCGGCTGCAGCGCTACCATGACCGCTTTGCTCACGTATCTCTGGCCTCGATCGAGGCTGCCCTACGTGTACTGTATGTATACGGCAAAGTCCATGCCATTGAAGACCATATCGTCACTATAGACACGCCAACATCGACGAGCTAAAGTCACGCGCTGCCGCCTGCAATTGCTCGACTTCAGGCGGATGAGAGGGAGTCCAGTGCCGGATCGGTTCTGGAGCACCTGCTTCACTCGCAAGCAAGCGCGATAAATTTTGCAGGACAGCCAGCATCTCAGATCGAGCTACCGTGCTCATTAGGTCGCTGGTGTCGGGGTACAGCAGCGGCACGCGATCCATGAGCTCGTGCGTGCGCACCGTGGCCTGTTGCAGCGTATGGCGCTCGGATGCCTCGAGTGTACCCGCCTGAGCCTTGGCCAGGAGCGGTGGCAGGAGATGCGGCAGCGAGGCAAAGTCAAGCAAAACGCGTCCGCCTTCGTTCCAGCCCCGGATGGCTGTCGCACCTTGGCTCTCGGCCTCTTCTGCCATCGGGCGGAATAAATCCATCAACATCTGCGTATCTCCACGCAGGAACGACTCGGCCGCAAGGTATCGGACTGCCACGGCGTGCGCGCCGGACAAGTCGTGTGCATTCCGACGGCACTCGTATTCTGCGTAATAATCGCACCGAGCATGAGCGGCCAACGCCCGGGCCTGCCAGAGCCACGCCTCATCCACATGGAGGGTAGTTGTGAGGAAGGACGCATGTGTATCGAGATCATCGACGTGCCGGGCCAGCAGCGCCCGCACTGCCTCAGCCCGGGTGCCCTCGTCGGTCAGATGCAGTAGCACATAGGCAGCCCAGTGCCAGTCGTGGGCATCTTCGAGCTGCGTCGCATACAGCGTCGTTAGGCGCTCCATCACACGGGCATCCTGGTACGTGCGCACTTCCAGCGCACGGGCGAGGTACATGCCCAGATGCCATGAATGCGTGTGGTCCAGTGCGCTGGGCCCGACATTGCGTGGATCCAGGGCATGCTCCAACGGGTACGATGCATCGACGTGCAGTTTTAGCAGCTCGTACAAGGCATCACGCGGTGCGCCGGTGCGCTGTGCCAACTCGCGCTGTTTCAGCACGCCAAGCTGAGCGTCAGCCTGGTACCTCGGCAAGGGCGGCACCGTCTCGCCTGCGGACGTACGCAGTGCCTCCTCGTAGCTCCGCACACTCGCATCGAGACTCGATTCCCATGGCGTGCCGTACCATACATGCAGTCCCAGCGCTCGGCGCCAGTCCAAGCCACGCGCCATCGCAATCGTATGCTTGTCTCGGGCACGAGCACCAGACACACTGGCACTCACGACCTGGCCTGCCAACAGTTCATACACACGCAGCAGGGCGTGCTGCATATCCGCATCCGCGCCCTCGGCGTGCCACGTATCCAGTTGGTCCTGGATATCCGCACGCGTCTCTAGCGCACCACCAGCTTGGGCCACCAGCGTCGCAAGGCGCACGTGCCCCGCATCGAGTGCTGCATCAGCTGCCTGCTCGATTTGATGACCACTTAGCAGCGAGAAGATGAGCTCCGTGTGCCGCGATGCTGCCACGTGCGAACGCACTTCGGCTTGAACGGAGAGCGACACAGCATGTTCGAGCCATGTCGAGAACGCCGCTTTGCGTCGGCGCTGCAGAACACTGGCGACCCAAGCGTCGGAGGCATCGTCCGGCAACTGCAGGTCGATGGGATCAAAAAGCACACTGGCGAGGTGCCAAAGCTGCGCAGCATACTGCTTGTCGTCCGCAGCATAGTGTTGCGCCACACCTGCACATGTCGTGTGTGGCTCAAACGCCACGCACGGCACGCCAGCGTCGGATGTCGTAATGTTCGTGCTCGCGAGCTGTATGTGCAAAAGTTTGCGAGCCGTTTGCATCGTCGCGTGTCGATCCTCGGCAGTCTTGTACACGGGCAAGCGATCGATGTGCACCTGTGTCCACGACGGCCGTGGCAGGTCGTGCCATGAGCCGTTGTGGGCAAGCGTGGCGCCCATGCTCGCCCAGCCAACACGGAAGCTGGGCGCGAGGTACAGCCCGGGATCCGCACACAGTGCCGTATTCAGCACGGATGCACCAGACTCGACACGCGTGAGCGCCACAGGCTCAGGCTCCACGTCCTTCACTTCCTCTGTCATGGGCTCATGCTCCTCTTTGTGCTCGATGAGCTGCGGGGCAGGTGGACCGGCGATCGATGTCACGCCTCCGACTGGTCCGGGCGTCGGAGGCGCCTGCCCAAAAAAACTCGCGCGCATCACTTGGACCTTGCGGGCTTCTGGCATGTTCGGCGTATCGAGTCGCGACGCCGTGAAGGGCGTCATGGAGCGGCGCGCCGCCGGCGACGTAGTGTCACGGACGGCGGGCATCCACACATCCGTTTCAGGTGCATCTTCTTCCTCCCCACTCATGAGCTCACTCTCACGCATTGCACTCGAGCCGCTATCACTCTCATCGCCCAATTTCATGGGTGGTGGAACGACATCGTCGTCTTCCTCTTCGATGGGTTCGTCCTCCTCGTCCGAGTCATCCAGGCCGTAGCGGGAAAAGTGCTGCACCTCGAACGTCCACGTGCCGCTCTCGGCATCGTACGACACAAATGTCGTTTCCTTTTTGTTGCGAAGTTTGGTGATGTGCTGCTTGACTCGTGGTAAAGATTCATCGCGCAAAGGCTCACGTGTAGCGCGATCCAATGGCCAGCATCCCTCGAGACTCACGACAGCAGGCACGTTAAGACCGGTGCCGAGGGCCGCCTTGGGCACAGGCGTGTAATTGGGCAGCAAGCCGTCGAGCGGCGTATCCGTGTCCAGGTCTTCTTCTTGCGGATACACGAAACACTCTTTCGCGCGAAGCTGAACGACACCACCAGCCACAAAGCTTAGGTTCGGCACACTCGTCAGGTCCACAGGCTCCAGGAACTCGACGCGTCCGAAGCCGACGCGGCCTACCACGAAATGAGCCACGCACGAGAGCTCATCAAATGGCATGGAACGCAGCGTCGCAAGCGACGGTTCCATATAATAGTCGCCGTGCTGCGTGGGACGCACACTTTTGGCCCGTGGTGCGGGTGGCGTCGATGCGAACGATGGCTCGCGGACGGGCAGGACGACAGACGAGTCTGGATCGCCGCCAGCACCCACCTGACTCGTGTTGCCCACCACGACCTTTTCAACAGCCGGTGAAAACCGAGCGCGTGGTGCCACAGATGCACGCGGTGTGCCTTCGCGCAGCACACTAGGTGAGCGCGAGATACTCGTGTCACCATCCAAGACAAGTCTCTTCGACGTGGAGCGTGGAATAAATGCCTGTGGCGAGAGCGTCGCTGCGTCACTCGGTTGGTGGAAGAGACTGACACTGCCGGCTCTCAAAGGCGTGGCTCGATCACTCGGCGTGCCTTCACGCATGCTCCGCGACACATCGAGTCCTGGTGTCGAGCCACGCAAACGTGTCACGCGCACAGCATTTCGTGGGGATGAGCGGAACGGCGATACTAGGGGCGGTTTGTTCTTGGGTGCCACATTAAACGGTAGGGGTGCCTGATTCGCGGCAGCAGATGTGCTCGAGACGCTCGAGAGCAGCGCATCAGTGCCGTATGGGTTCGTCGTAAGGGTCGGTGGCTGCGCAGGTAGTGCTGGTACATTCGACGGAGCTGGCAGCGACGCACCTAGAGGCTTCGGCGCACCAAATAGACTCGTGCCAGTGTTCGTCGACGGCGCAGGCTGACTCTGACCAAAGAGCGAGGGTCCCGTAGATGGCGCAGGTTGACTCTGACCAAAGAGACCACCACCGCCAGTGGTCGTAGTGTTTGTAGTGCCGGTGGTGGCAGGTGCCGTCGAAGATCCAAACGAAAAAGCGGGCTTGGGTGCATTACTGCCAAACAAGCCACCCGCTGCGGGCTGTGCAGGCTGCGTCGTCGACTGGCCAAACAGTGACGTGGAACCAGTCGTGCTTGATTGTGTCGTGCTAGGGGCTGGATTGCCAAATAACGAGCTGCCTGCGGGCTTGGCGCCAAAGAGACCCCCGCCCGTGCCCGTCGTGTTGTTTTGCGCACCGAAACCCGTCGTGGCTGGTGGCTGAGTCGATGTATTGGACTGGCCAAAGCTGAAGCCAGTGCCTGTGCCCGTGGAACCAGCAGGCTTTGCGCCAAACAGACCACCGCCCGTACCTGCGGTGTTGTTTGGTGCACCAAAAGCTGGCGTGCTGGTAGTGCCAGTATTCGAGCCAAGGTTACCAAACGAAAATGCTGGCTTATTTTGCTGCGTCGACGCTGCCGTATTGGTGGATCCAAAAGAGCCAAACGTGGATGGCTGCGTTGTCGTTGAGCTGCCAAACAGACCGCCAGGCTTAGCCTGTGAAGTAGCATTGTTCGCTCCAAACGAAAAGCCACCACCCGTCGCACCTGTCGACGGTGCGCCGAAGCCAGTGGTGGCTGGCTGCTGCGTTGTCGACGAGCCAAATGTGAAACCAGTCGATGGCTGCGATGGCTGTGTTGTCGAGGAGCCAAATCCACCAAAGAGCGGCTTGGGTTGGTTATTTTGGGCCTGGGTGTTGTTGGCACCAAAACTGAAGCCCGTTGACGGCTGCTGCTGGTTGTTATTGGCGCCGAACGTAAAACCACCAGCAGCTGGCTGGGCAGGCGTGGAGTTGCCAAAGAGACCACCGCTCGTATTGTTGTTCTGGTTCGCTTGTCCAAACATGGGAGTCGAAGTCGATGCACCAAATGCACTGGGCTTATTAGCGTTGGCACCAAACAAGCCACCTGTCGATGTGCTGGTGTTCGATGCACCGCCAAACATGGATGTCGTGCCCATGGCATTGTTGTTGGGCTGACCAAACAATCCTGTCGATGGCGGCTGACCAAATACATTGGTGGTCGCAGGCTGCTGTGGCTGTTGTCCAAAGGCAGGGGTTGACGTACCCATCCCCTGCTGTGCACCAAAGCCGAAGGAAGGTGCACCTACCGAGGGTGTTGGGCCTGTCACGCCCTTACCACGACCTTGATTATAGTCCATAAGGCGCAGCTCTTCAGGGCTAATGTTTTGGTATGCAGGCATCGACGTGAGAGACTGGTGAACCTCAAAGGTTTTAGCGTGTGGCTTGGGTTCATTGGGAGTCATGTCCTCACGAAAGGGAGTGTATGGCACAGTCGCAGATCCTTGCGTCACAGTTTGGGGACCACCCATGCTCGTGCTAGCACCAAAACCACCAAAGGTCGTAGTGGGCTGTTGACCAAAGAAAGATGTGGTGTTGTTTTGACCAAAGCCCGTGCTTGGCTGCATGGACCCAAATGCGCTAGTTGTTGGCGGCTGCGCTGGCGTCGATGTGGCGCCGCCAAATCCAAAGGAAGTCGTGGGCTGAGTCGATGCAGCACCGAATGAGCCAAAGCCCGTCGTAGCTGGCTTAGGTGCACCAAACGTGCTTGAAGAGGACTGATTAAAAGAAAAGGGTGTCGACATTTGGGGCTGCTGCACAGACGGCGTAGCACCGAAGGCGGGCGTCTGCGTAGCTGCTCCAAAAGCAGGCGTCGCGCTTGTCTGCGCTGGCTGACCAAAAGCCGGCGTGCCGAACGCACTGCCCGTTGGATTCACAGGCTGCCCAAACATGCCCCCACCGCCTGTGCCAGGCTGACTAGGGTTGCTCATACCCTGCTGATTTTGCTGGCCAAAGCCACCAAATGAAGAGGCTCCAAACATGGCAGCGTAGTGTACGTTGTCTCTAGCCTCTCACTCAAGACACGCGCCACGTCGGCAAGGCTGTTCCAAGAGCGTCAGGCGCGACGACGGCCCGTGGAAAAAGACCACATCACGTGATACACTCACGAAGACTCCAAAGCGCCTCTTTCCATCATTGCAACGGACAGGCACCTAAGATAAATATGATGGTTAAGACCTAAGATTTCTACTGTCTGTCTGCCTAGGCAACTACAACGTTAAACCAAAAAAAAAGAAGATATCATGATACAAGCACAAAATCATGTCACAGTGCAAGATGCCACTCCATAGCGCCAACTAAGAGAAGCACACCGTTTCATGATACAACTTTAGCGGTTGTCTCGTGCCGATCATCCCCATTCATAAATAGAATCGCGTGAAATTGCAGCATTTTATCTACCGCTTTGGCTTGAGCACCTCAAAGTGCAAAGTCAAATTGGTATGGTGGGCATTCGCTCCAAGCGTCACCCAGAACCTCCTTCGTACGCGATTGGTCAAAGTGTGGTAGGTGAGCCAGCTCGCCCTTGGCCACAAAGTGACGCAGAGGTGTCAAAAGGTTCGTCGAGTGTGGGTTGCTGGCTTCCTTGTTAAAGGCATCGACCCAAGCATCGTGCGACACGGCCTTAGGGCGTGTGTGGCCGGCCAAAGTAGGCATGGTGTCCATTTCGACCGGACGTTCGTTGCGGATATGGAATGCATGGTAGTTGCTCTTCCACGTGCGCGGCGACGAGATGAGTTTACCAAAGATCTCAGAGAACCAGTCCGCAGGCGTCTCGGTCATCGCACTGGAGCTCAAGTTGGGAACATAGCCAAGCTGTTGACAGCCCACAAACATGCGCCACATGAAGCTGTCCTCATTTGGCACGTACTTGGAGCGGGCATTACCACCCAGTACACCAGGACGCACCGTAATGACCGGCACGCCACGCTTGCTGGCACGTAGACACAGCTGCTCCGACACCCACTTGCTCTGTGAGTAGCCGTTGAACAAGCCCGTGCTTAGCGCGTCAAGGTCCACGTCTTCCTTAATCACCTCATCGTTCTTCTCCTTGTTCGAGAACGAAAGCCACATGTTGGTCGAACCGATGTTGACAACAGCCTTGACCTTTTGCTCAGAGGCGAGGCGAAGGACTTCGAGAGTCGATAAAACATTGTCATTCACCATGGCCTGGTAGCCCATCAGGTGGTCGGCCTTGCCGGCGGCATGCACAATCAAATCCAACTCGCTAGCGAGCACGGCATACTCGGCGTTCGAAATGCCTAGCTTGGGCTTGCTCGCATCACCAGGCACAGCTGTCACGCGGCCAATATGGTTGAGTGTCTTGAGGTGGCGCTTAGTAGCCACCTCCTTTATGCGCGTCAGACCGGCCTCTGCCGAGGACACACCACGCACCAAGGCGTACACCTTTGCGAGTGGGAATGCCTCGAGCACCGATTCAAGCACTGTGGCACCCATGTACCCAGTCGCACCCGTGACTAGTACCTTGGGCTCACGGTCAGGCGAGAGAACACTCGGATCGAAAGGCACAAGACCGTCGAGAGATGGACGCAAGTCGTCAAGCTTGTCAGGCTGCGACGCATAGTCAAAGGCCAAAAGAGCACTGTTGTCCACGCCTTTGTCGGTAGGCGTCTTGGCCTTGCTCTTAGCTTGCTTGCTCTTACTGGGGGCGCCACCCTTCTTAGCCGGAGCAGCAGCGTCACCCTCCTTGGCGGCCTGCGTCTCAGCCACAACTTGTCGCAGCGTCGACACCGACACAGGACCGAGGAGCTGGAGCTGCGTGAATGTCGTGCCGAACTCGGCGAGCAGGATGGCACTCAACTTCGAGGCTGACAGCGAGTCCAGACCCAGCGTCGAGAGGAACATAGTGTCATCGACCGTGGTGATATCAACGTTGAGCAGTTTACCCACAAGCACACCGACCGGGTCAGCGTCTTCCTCGCTTTCATCTTGCTTGTCACCGTCATCATCGTGATGCTCCAAGAGATGAGAGATACTCCAGGCGTTAGCGAGCGAGATCTCGTTCATGATGTCCCATTGCGTGGTCTGTATAAAGTAGCCGGCGTGGTTCGAACCGCCCAGCATGCAGCGACCGAGCGAGTGCATCACTGACTCACACAATTCACGAGACGGGCACGCAAGAGCATCCATAACCTTCATAGCAGCACTCGACGAACGTGAACGCAACTCAGCGTACACACCAATATCTGAAATGGCCGGGACGGCGTAGGAGATCACATTCTTGTGCTCACAAGCAAAGCGGTTGAAGTACGTCTGCGCAGCATTGTAGTTGATTTGACCTGGGTTGAAGAAGAGGGCCGAGGTCGACGAGAACAAGAACAAGAAATCGAGTGCATCAATGTCGATAGTGTTACGGATTACATTGAGGGCACCAATCTTTGAGTTCATAACAGTATCAAACTTCTCCTTGTCCATATTGAGGAATTGATCGTCGCGCAGCACCACTGACATGAGGAATATACCGCCCAATGGGCCAAGCGAGTTGGCTGTGGCGAAAACGTCTCTCATCGCCTCAGGCTTGAGTGCATCAGCTGCCATGATCTTGATCGTGACGTGCGGGAACGCCGGGTCACTGACAAGACGCTCGAGAGCCAGGCGGTCCGAGCGACTAATGTGACCTCGACGACCAGTCATAATAATGTTGCGTGCGCCGTAGTTGATCAAGAAACCAGCCAGACGTGGTCCAAGACCACCACAGCCACCGACAAGCACGTACGACTTGCGTGGGTCGAAAATATGAGTTGGGTCCCACAGTTTCTCGGAGGCCTGCTCTTGGCAGCACGCAGACAAGTCTGTCACAATCTTACCGATGTGCTTACCTGACTCCATAAGCTCGTACGACTCAATGAGACCCTTGGCGCCCTCGAAGACGTGGTTGTACATAACTTTGAATGGCTCACGAGCATGCACAGCAGCGACCTCGTCAAGAAGCGAAGCCATGCGCTCGGGCGCATGGCGTCCCAGCAGACCCAGCTCGACAGCGATGTAGTTGATGGCCTTGAGGAAGCTGCTCATCGACATAGGATTGCCGGCAAGGTGGTCACGCTTCGAGATATCGACGAAACGACCAAGATATCCGAGCACATCAATACCCGCCTGCAGAGCCAAACCTTGCAGCGAGTTCAGCACAACGTCGAAGCCAGTCTTACCACGCTTAGCAAGCCAGTCACGACCGCCCTGGGTCCACTCGCCGATGGAGCGCGAGTTGGCCATATTTTCGTACGGCACGCCAAGGTGGTTATGGATAAAGTCACGCTTCTCCTTCGAAGACACCGTGCAGAAGACTTCAAGTCCGTGACGCTGAGCGATCTGGATGGCACACAGACCCACACCACCGGCGGCAGCGTGAATCAGGATTGTCTCACCCGGACGGATCTGAGCAAGCTGCACCAGGCCGTGCCACACGGTGCCGTAGGCAATGGGGAAAGCAGCAGCTTGAAGTGGCGTCATGTTCGCAGGCACCTTGGTCATAGCAAACTCAGAAGCCGTCGCCACGATACCTTCGCGCACGCCGCCCGATGTGCCCATCACACGGTCACCAACACGCACACGTGTTACCTTGGGGCCGACCTCACGCACAATGCCAGAGAACTCAGACAAGCAGTCTTCGGCAGGCAGCAGACCAATAGCCGAAAGCACGTTCTTAAAGTTGAGAGCCACAGCATCTGTCTGCACAATCACATCGTGGTCCGACGGGTTCGGTACGAAGTGCATGTGGGGAGCCAAGGTCTTGATACTGGCGGTCTGGCCTTGGATGTTTTCCAGTACCCAGTCGCGGCGGCCAAGGTTCGCGGGCTGCACCTCGGGCTGCTTGACCAGACGACGTCCGTACAAACGACCATTGCGAATCGCGTTAAACATCTCAAGCGAGCCCTCTTCCTCATGATCATGCAAAAGATCGAGGAGACCAGCACGCTGGGCACGCGGCATGCTTGGGTCAACAGCAATGTAGATGCCCTTGACAGTAAGCATCTCGTTGGTCAAGGTGCCTGCGAGACCCAACGCAGCAGCACCTTCGACTGTATCGTCCGCCACGATCCACACTTTGCCGACCGGCGTGTCAGTCTTATAAAAGTCACGCACGGCCTGTGGGAGGAGATACTCAGTGCCAAGTTGATGGAAGTACACGAGCTCATCGTCAGACAGTGAGCTGAACAAGCTGCTCTCGTCCGCTGATGGCTTGCTGGGGATGGCGGGAATCGCCGGCCAAGCCTTCTCGTCACGACGCACGTAGCCAAGCGAGAAAAGCGGGCTTGCCCCGAACGGCTGCAGACTCAAAGAAGAGAGCGGCGCCGGCGCTTGACTGTAAAACAGCTTACCAAATGGCGTCGACGGCGTGACCTCGCAATACATCGCCACACCACCAGGGACAAGCAGTTCCTCGATGCTTTGCATCGTTGACTTGATGTCACTTGACACACGCAACACGTCAGAAGCAATCGCAACGTCGAACGAAGCGGGCACCGCACGTTCGAATTCCTCCACGGATGCGGAAATATCATAGGGACCGGTGAGGAACTCGTCACTTCCACGCAGGTCATTAGCAACGTTGAGGCGGACGAGGTCCACATAAATGCCTCGACGCTCCATCATAGCCACGATCGGCTGCATGTTTACCTTGCGGTGGCGCGCGTACATTTCGAGTACACGGAATACGCGACGCGGTGTTTTGCTCACCGACGACATTATCAGGCGATCAACCAGGGCAACCATACCGTCGTTAAGCTCAAGTGACACACTCGGCACGTCAAACAGGGCATCCTGGAGTGGTGTACCAGACACCGAGCCCAGCTTAAGGGCTTCAGAGACCACACCTGACTGATCATCACCTTTCATGTTCTCGAGGAACTTAGACGCCACGCTTGTCTCCATCGTACAAGCCTCCATGAGCGAGGGCGAGGCGTCAAACGCACGCGGCTCCCAACTTTCCGTGTAGCCCTCACGAACTCGTCCCGTGTCCTTGATACGCTTACACTCGAGACCCTTGAGGAAGGCTAACGTCTTGCCTGTATCACGGTCAAACATGAGCACATTGTGCTTAATGTCGGTGTCGTTGCTGATAAGAGTCTGAACGTGCAGGACCAAGCGCTTAGCGTTGTGAATCTCATCCACTGTTCCGCGAACCGATAAAATATCGAGATGATTCGGTAGGAAAGCGTCCACACCAAGCTTTTGACCCTCAAATGACAAGGCAGGAATCCACGTGCAAAGGAATGCCGAGTCAAGCAAACCTGGGTGGAATACCATGCCGTACGCTTCATGACTTGTCCACAGGTCTTCTGGCACATCGACAAATGCCAGGTAGTCATCTTCACGCTTCGTAGAACCACGAACTTCGTTGATCAGACCAAACGCTCCCGTGTGCATAGAGCCGTTCGGGCGCAGACGCGAATAAAATGTCTCGCCGTCCATAATAATGTCAAAGTCCTCAATCCAATTGTCACCAAACAGCTCCTTGATATTTGCTGGACCAATTGGCGTACTTTCGGGCCACATCTGACCGCTGGCATGCAGTTGGTCGTACAAGAGACCCGTGTCGTTGACCGCACCTTTACCAGACGAGCGGAATTCCCAGCCATTGTTGATACCCGTGAGCTTGAATTGGGCGTGCTTTGGTGCGCCCTCTTCTTCAAGTACAAATGCACGCAGGATACGCATGTTGGTGATAGTGCGAGCGCCATTTTCAAGTGCGGCTTCGGCGTAACCAGCACCAGGGAATACAATCGTGCCACGAATCTTGTGACCCTTGGTCCAAGAGTGTGTTTGCGCATTAATGCGAATCATACCGGTCGCCAGTGGCGGCACAGGTGGGTGGCAACGCATGTATTCGAAAATGTTCGTTTCATGTGGCGCCTTCTTGAGCGGCAGGAATGGGTACGATGGCAGTTCATCGAGCGTCGCGTTAGCTCCCATAGGCATGTCAATAAATTCGTCACTGTAAAGCTTGTAAACCTTCAGGTCGCGCACACCAGACTGAATCGAGGTGCCAACGGCCGTAAGGAGTTGCGTGATCTCAACCTTGGTTGCGCCTGTCTCGCCTTTCTTGTAGTTGGGGCGGCGACCAGATGCCACGATCGTGGTGTTTTCTGCATTGGCGGCACGCAGGATTTCATCCATGTACGAGCCAAGCACCGTGTGAGGCGCAATCTCGATGATCAGTAAGCCACGGTCCTCCTTCTTGCGGTATTCGTTGAGTGCCTCAATCGACTCACGGAACATGACAGGACGACTGACATTCTGCCAGCAGTACTGGGCGTCGAGATTGCGGCCAGGCTCGTGCATGCGACCCTCAACCGTTGAAATAAATCGGGTCTTGGGAATGTTCTCGCCATTATTAATGACGGGCGACACCTCCTTGAGGAAAGGTTCACCACATGGCGATACCATCGGAGAGTGGTATGGACCACCGACACGCAAGAGACGGGCAAAGATTTGCTTCGACTCACAGTCCGCCACAACCTGCTCCAACAAGCTTGTCTTACCCGAAACTGCAACAGCGTTGGTCGAGTTCGAGGCAGAAACCCACAAACCTGTATCAGTGCCATTCTCTTTCATAATACGCTGAATGAGCTGCTCAGCCTCTTGTCGGCTCATACCAAGCGCAGCCATCTGTCCATCGATCGTGTCAAGCAGCGAAAGAGCATTCGAACGTGCAATAGCCGTACGAATAGCTTTTTCATGGGTCAGAGCACCTGAAGCATACATTGCTGCAATCTCACCAACCGAGTGACCCAGGACGACATCGGGCTGCACACCGAGGTCGACCCACAAATCGAACAGGGCAATTTGGAAAATAGTGATGGCAATGACAATGCACTCGACCTTCCAGTCACCCTTGTCGGTCTTGGCCACCTTGCCGTTCAGTTCTGGGTTGAACAAACCGTACTCGTCCTGGAAGTTTTTCTTGTGGAACTTGGCCACCATCTCGAAACTAGCATTCACAGAGTTACGGAACGCAGCAAAGCGAGTGTACATGTGCACACCCATGTGCTCGTGCTGAGGACCCTGACCACAGAAAACAAATGCCTTGATCGGATTCAAGTCGGGAGTCGACGTAACCATTGTGTCAGAGAATGACAGCGGCTCACCCATAGAAGCCACGGCAAATGCTGTGTTGGGGTGACCACGAGCACGCTCCGTCATGGTGCGCGCCAAAAGCGAAGCCTTAAGAGGGTCCTTGATGCCAGGCCAAACTTCCTGCAAAGACTCAGAGAGTTTCGTCACAGCACGGTTTGAAAGGGCACCCACCGAAATCAACATCGGGTCCTTGTCCGTCAGCGCGACTGTTTTGTTGCCAGGCTCCTTATTCGGCACACGCTCCATAACAGTGTGACTGTTGGCACCGCCGAAACCAAACGATGAGAGCGACACGATAAACTTGCCTTCTTTCGTCAACTTGCTGGGTGGCAGGGGCTCAGTTTCCGTCTGCACCTTAATCTTGAACTCATTCCAGCGAATACGAGGAGTGGGGTTCTTAAAGTGCAAATGGGGCAGCATAAGACCCATGTCGAGCGTGTAGCAGTTCTTGATCAGACCGACCAGACCAGCAGCTGGCTCCAAGTGACCAACATTCGTCTTAGCTGAGCCAATGCGGAGATAATCGCCATCAGCCCGTCCCGGCGTAAACACCTCACCGACAGCGTTGGCTTCAATGGGGTCACCCACAGGCGTGCCCGTACCGTGACATTCAACGTATGCAGCCTCGTGTGGCTCACGTCCCGCGTCGCGGTATGCTGCGTACGTAGCAGCCTTTTGTTGCGGGCCATCAGGCATCGTGATCGACTTACCCTTACCGTTCGCATTGATGGAAGTACCAGTAATCTCTGCGTAAATGTGGCTGCCCTTGTCGATAGCATCCTTGGTACGCTGAAGAATAATGACGGTGCAGCCCTCGCCACGGGAGTATCCATCAGCCGATGAGTCGAACGTGTGGCAGATACCTGTAGGCGACAGAGTACCCAGTGTCGAGAACGACAGCGACGCGTGTGGTGCCAGAATGACATTCACAGCGGCAACTACAGCCATGTCACAATCGCCACGTAAAATCGCCGTGCGAGCAAGGTGAAGACACGTAATACTCGATGAACAAGCAGTATCAAGGTACACCGAGGGACCACGCAGGTCGAACATGTACGACAGACGGTTGGCCTGCATTGAGAAAGCGGCTCCTGTAGCACTGTAGGGGCCCATGTCGTACATATCGTTGCCGAGGTTGTGAACATCTGGTGAACCAGTCACAAACACACCCGTGTTGGTGCCACGGTAATGCACACCCGAGTCTTCTAGAGCCTGGAAGACGCCTTCAACCAGCATGGCCTGATGAGGGTCAAGCGACTTGGCCTCTGCGGGCGAGATACCGAACTCAAGTAGGTCAATGTCGGTGTGCGGTTCAACAAAGCCACCTAGGTCCGTGACTACCTTTCCTGGAATACCTCCGGGTGCAGTCATGCGATCAGGGTTCCAGCGGTTGTCAGGCACGCGAGAAATGGCGGATCTTCCTTCCTTCAGCAGCTCAAAGAACTCCTTCTTGTCGCGGGCACCAGGTAGGCGAAGACCAATACCGACGACCGAAAGACTAGGTTGCCGGTCATTTTCATGGAGTTGCTGCGTAGTCATCTTGGGGAAAGCAGTAGAGCTTGGATAAACCTTTTTGCGTTGAAATATGCGTTTGCAAGGGGACTACTAAGTGTTGGCGCTCACTTAGCAAAGTCAATACAAACAGAAAGGTACAGTTTAGTGTTCCGAGCCAGCGGAAAAAGAAACTGTTTGATAGGAGACAGACAGATACAGCTATTCACTCGGATTGAGTGGTTGCGTTGGGAAGACGGAATGTGTTGTCCGATCTGACTTCAACAAAGGCCGCGTGGCACTTGCGCACAATCACGCATCGAAGCCACAATGCGTGCTTGAAACAAAAATAGTAGCCTATTAGGATTTACGCCACGCGCGCTTAACAAGGGTTTTGACGTGGATGTTGCATTGGACGAAAACTAGGGCGCAGGTTTTATTCATGGGGTGCATTTGTTTCTTGGCTACATTTGATTGGAATTCGCTTTACATATCCGCGGAATTGAGAGACGATCATGTATCACCGCAGCTCTATTCGCGACTACACCTACAAGGATAAACTGACTTGTTCTAATCATGTTTTTCGTGCTGAGACGAGCCTGTGTGTCAAGCAGCCGAGGTCGTTCTGCTCCACCTGCATGTGTCAGGGTGTGTATTTCATATGATAGCGTATTTACCTATTGGGACTAGTAGACCCCAAGAAAATTAGTTCACTGAGGCATTATGTTCCAGCATCTCTGATAAGCGCTGGTCTAAATTATCCATCGACGCAAGGCTATCGCGAAGGCGGCGCTTTTGCGTCGAAGAGAGTGATGACATGTTAAGATCTAAAGGTGAACCATTCAGGGAGCCACTGTCACCACCAACTTCGACGCGAAAGGCTCGAATCTTTTCGCGTAGCTGCAAAATTTCGGCCTTGGAGGTTTCAATAGTTCCGCGCAGGGATGCCTGTTGCGCCTGAAACTCTTCCACATGTGGTGCCATTTTATTGGTCGGATCATCCCAAGACGAGGCAGCGGGTGTACTGTTCCTTGAATGGGGTAGTCCATGGCTCGCACTATCAGGAAGCTCCTTGGTAGAAGCAGACGACGTGTCTCGTTCGAAGGGTGCGAAAGAGACAGGCAAAGATGTCGATGGTGTCTCAGAGGCAATATTCAGCGCTGCCAGAAGCATGTCATCAATACCTTCAGGTGCACATTGTGTTGTGGCTTCCACAGAGTCTTTGCGTCCAACAGTATGGTTAGAGTCGGACAAACGAGAAGCTAAAGAGAGTGCCTTGTTGGGCGAACTTTGAGATGACACGCCAGAATAGATCGAAACGAGGGGATCGAGGGTCGGTTCAAGACGTGATTGTGACTGACTGCCGGAATCATTGAAAGCCGGAGTTGGCAATGCTTTAACAACATCTCCGTGCACTTCTTCCACTTCAGATGTAGCGATAGAAACGTCTTTATCTGACTCGTAGGGCCATGTGTCCGTTTCTGAAGCTGGCGTCTCGGTTTCTAAATCAGGTAGAGGCTTAGACAAATTAAGCTTTGGGTGAAAAATCGAGGGTGATTCAGGGACGTTCTGTGTCGAAGAGTCTTCAGGCACAGAAGACGGGTGCGGAGCAATTTGGTCCAACTTGACAACTCGAAGTGCCGGCGAAGGAGACATCCCTTGTGACTTTTTAAGTGGATCAAGCACCTCTTGCGTATCATATGAGGGCTGAGATGTGACATGGTTCCATGTCGTCGGATCTGATGTCGGTAAAGGCAGAGAGTTAGTCGTGGAACCGTCAGCCGATGTATCATGCAGCCATGTCACATCCGTTCGTTTATGGGAATCTGATGTCGTATCCGGCTGCTTCTCGGGGAACCAAGATTTGTTAACACTGGAATGCTCAGTCTCTCGCGGGTATAGAAGGTTAGTTTCCTCACTAGGACGGCGGGAACTAAACGAGTTATCATTGAAAGGCACATAGGCATGACTTTGAGGAATATGCGGCGTATCACAATCATTCGCAAGCAGCGAAGAAAACGAATCGGAGGTAATATCACCTCCTTGCAATGGTGAGACAAGACTGCGTTGGTCCATGGCGGAAGAAAGTTGATGCGAGCTTGTTGGACTAAGCGAGAGATCGAAACTGTTCACACTAGGCGCTGTGCTAACGGATGTATCGGGGCCCATATACTCTCGATTAATCATAAGCATCGGTGACTGTACACGCGGACCCCATACGGGGGAGTTTGGCCTCGAATCGTTAGGCTGAGAATTCACATTCGGTGTTGACTTATTTTTGACTCTCCACTTGCGGAAAGAAAGCGTAGATGCACTCCGGGAACGAGACATACGCCTCATGAAACCCTCAGATGTACTTGGAGCATATTGTTTCGATGCAGAGCGTTGGGGGTCAACACTAACCACTTGAGGAGTCGGTGTGAGGGCACGACTTAGCGGCTGAGGACTGGCTGTGACGGTACGCACGAGAGAAGGCATACTGAAGCTTTGCGGCTGTCCAGCATAAAAAGAGCTCTCATAACGTGGGATATACTCAGATCCTGAGCCGATGTCGTGTGCAGTTTGCGCACGATGACGAGGGTAGCCTGGTTGCCGTAAAGTTTCGTCGTTCGTTTGGGCGCGGAGCTGTCGACGCATCTCACGCCTACGAAGACGTGACTGCAATTTAGACTCTTTGTCACCGTGCAAGTATGTTTTAAGATCAGTTATGTCATCATGTGTGGGAATGAGTGGTAGCAAACTGACATCTATTCCCTTTGTAGTACGCGATGTCGACTTGGTCGGCGACGACAACGACACATCCGGCCTGAGTTCCGGGGAGTTAAGGTAATAAGATATTGGAACAGACACTTTGCCTGATTACCTGGTGAGTTGAATGAAAGAAAACAGCACAACGAGCCTACGACAGCACGATGTACCACTGGAAGTCAATGGATTGGCAGCGTGTAGAGGCCAATTCATGTCATGGAATGTTCCCACGTGAGAGCACGTTTTGTGCTGACTAACACATGCACTGTTTTACTACGATTCATTGGCTCTGATTCGGAGGAATTTACGCGGCTGTCTGCGGGGGGAGACGCGTTGCGTTATTAAAACGATAAACGCTTTCACGCTTTAGAGGGATCTCGGATGCTGGACTGCAGTACATAGACATCAGCAATGCAGATGACTAAGAATACCGACCAAGAAAGAATAGCAATAGGCTGTGCGCAATGAAATTGGTAAAAGTATTTACCTGACGCACCGTCGAGATAGTCTCGTTTGGGCCAGCAGAACTCTGTTGTTCTGCGCAGGCAACGGCACCAAAGGCTAGCATCCTCAGCATCTGTCTTGGGTAGATTTACATTTTTAGACGAGCTGGGTGTAGATGAATGACCGGCTGCGAAGCTTGTCGAGGAGGATTGACTGTAGTCAGGGTTGTAGGGATCTTGCTGCTGATAGGCGTCGTAGCACGATCCGCCCATATCGTTTGGTGAGGGTATGACAGCAGACTCGTCTTCCAATATCTCGCGCGTCATTCGGTATGGCGAACATGTGATCACCAGCAATGGGAAGCTAATGAAAGGCAGAGCCATGGACAGGGCCACCTGCGAGGCGACAAGCATGGTGTCCAATCCATTACGACCAGCGATGGCGGCAACCAACATGGCAGGAATTACAGCAATAGCACGCGTCAAGAATCTGCGCATGAATGGAGTGATACGCCAGCGAATAAAGCCCTCAGAAATAATCTGACCGGCGAGCGTTACAGTGATACTTGACGATTCTCCGGCCGCCAGCAAGGCTACAGCGAAAAGAATAGCCGTGGACGTGCCAATCGTATCTTTGAGTAACGCAAATGCTTGAAATAAGTCGCCCACCACTTCCCTGTCCCCTTTGCTATTATTACCATAGTGGAAGGCTGCTGAAGCCACAATGAGAATCGCACTGTTAATGGTAATAGCAAACAGGACAAGACAGATCGCAATGTCCCATGAGGAATGCTGTAAAGTGACATTTAAGTATTGTAGTGATACCGGCTTATGTGGCGGCAATTCGTCCGTCTGCAGGATTTCTGGAACCTGAATATTAGATGAAATCATGCGACGCCATATAGAGGAGAGGTTCGATGGAAGGATTCGACGCCAGAATGACAGCCTTGCACCAGGGTCCTCACTTTCCAGATCTAACTGTTCCTGTACGTCATTATTCGGATCAAGCTCTCCATCAAGACGGTCGATTGTCGCAAAATGAGAGCCGAGAATCAATGAGTGTGGCATGATCGTTGCACCTAGAATCGAAATCGAGATATACAAGCCTTCTGATGTCACGACGGTGGATGTGGGAACAAATCCATGAAAAACATCTCCCCAGTCGGGCAAGACGCGTCGTAATAGAATGCAAAAGCATACGAGTACAATAAGTACCAACACGCCGATAAGAGCCTCAAACAAACGGACGCCCGACGAGGGTCGGAACAAAAATAAAGCCAAAAACACATCAGCTGTTGTAATAAGTACGCCCGCCCACAGAGGAATAACTGGGAAGAGCAAATTCAAAGCGATAGCCGAGCCAATAAGTTCTGCCAGCTCGGTCGCCACGATGGCCACTTCATTAATAATATACAGTGGTATCAGCAGACCCCAGTAACGAAGGCGCATGTTCATTGTATTCATTGGTGGAATCTCTCCTGCTCCTGCTGGTAAGCCAAGCACTAAACGACGAGTTTGAGTTGACAAATCCAAACCAGTTACGGCACCTAGACGACAGCATAACACCTGGAGCAGAACAGCAAAAAGGCCAGAAAGCAGCACAGTGAAGAGGAGCTTGTAGCCGAACCTGGATCCAGCTTCCATGTCCGTGGCCCAGTTACCGGGGTCACAGTAAGCTACAGCTGCAATGAGACCAGGCCCCAAGAACGAAATATGGCGCATAAGTGTATCACCTGAGCTCTCAAGCCATGTTCGCTGGTGGCTAGGGCGCTGTGGTATTTCCATTTTGTGTGCCTACTCGAAAGAAATCTAGAGCACCTAGGATACACGGGAAGGCGCGCCACGACCGCGCTTTATATGACTGGATCTCAGATGGAGCAGTTGGGCTCAATTGTGAGCGCGTTGGGCATAACCCATCATCTGCGCACAATTGTTGTGGACAAATCACGTGCCGACTGTGTCAAAGACCTTGGCCGTCATTCTTCTGCTTTGGTACTTATCGACGACAATGCTGGCGTGCTGTGGACTCTCCATCTCTCGCCATGGGAGGCAAGCCCTGGGTTTAACTCGCAGTATTTTTACAAGTGCAGTTGCCATGCAAGCACCCCAGCCGTTCAGGCAGATACCCAAGGCCCATGTGCTCGCCAAGACCGATACGCCCAAGACCTTAGTCGACGTGGCTAAAGCATACCCTGACCACCCGTTGATGCAGTTTTTCCAGATGGCGCCTACTGAAGTTCCCAAGGAAGGCTCCCAAGGAAGACACGCAGATGAACGTGAAACTATTCAGGTGCCTCAAGCTGTAACAGAAGCTGATCTCTCGCACGATCACAGCTCGCGCGCCTGGCTCGCCCCAGAGCTACGCCGTAAGAGTAGCGCAGACTTGCACACATTGTGGTATGTGCTTCTGCATGAGCGCAATAAACTCGCTACTAGTTGGGAAGAGCTGAAGCGCCACAGTGCACAGGGTGCAGCACACATGCTTGGTCAGAGTCTCTCGTACCGCCATCACAGGGTATGTTCTCGTCTTGACACTTACATGTACAGGTCCGAAAATCCATGGCGCGCATTAAGTTTGTGCTGAACGAACGTCGACTGGCTCTGATCGAAGCGCAGAGCCGCGCTCGTGAGGAAGTCGACGTCCCTCCCTTGGAGAATGAGGGCGATATTTTTGAGGAGTCGCCCCAGGCTTCTTAGAGCCAGGGCTAGGCCTAGGTCTTGTACCCGTAGTGCATGCCGCTCTGTCTTTGTGATTAGGTAAATATCGCCGAGTCACCCGTGTGGAGTCCGAGCAGCCACCCAGATTTAGAGTCGCAATAGGTCTAAGCGCCGGTGTGGCGCCAGAGTCTTGCTTTGTGCCATCGCGATGCTGGAGGGTGTATTGGCATCCATCCTCAATCGCTTCCTAGCATCATATGTGGATGGCTTAAATACAAATCAACTGAACGTCGCCATATGGAGTGGCGACGTTAAACTGCGTAATTTGCGCTTGAAGCGCTCGGCGCTCGACAAATTGCGTCTGCCCATCGACGTGAAGGAGGGTTACCTTGGCCAGCTCACCCTGACTATTCCATGGTCAAACCTGAAGGGAAAGCCTGTGCGCATGCTTATCGAAAACGTGTCTCTCCTTGCTGTGCCACGCGATGCTTCCATGCCCATCGATGAGGCCGAGGAAGAAGAGCGGCGCCAGACGCTAAAGCAGGAGTTGCTCACTCGCTCAGAATTACTGAATGTGGCAACGGAAGAGAAATCAGAGGAAGATACACAAAAAAATGACTCGTTTATGAGCTCACTCTTTACCCGCATCATTGACAATGTACAGGTCACTGTGCGCAATATCCACATCAGGTATGAAGATGCGCTGTCTTGCCCTGAGCGTCCTTTTTCGATAGGAGTAACGCTCGCTGAACTATCCGCTGTATCAACTGATGCCAACTGGGAGCCTACATTTGTGCACAATTCGGCTTTGGGTATCCATAAATTGGCTCGGCTCGATTCGCTGGGCATATACTGGAACACTGGCTCGGACTTTCTCGATGCGACTTCGCCTGAAGAATTGCAAGAAAAGCTCAATTTGTTGATCGCGTCGAAAGATTACATTCCAGAGCACCAGTATGTCCTAAACCCCGTGTCTGGTGTCGGAAAGTTCGTGATGCGACCCAAAGCAACCAAGGACGAGCCAAAGATGGATGCCCAGCTCGTTTTTGATCAAATTGGGCTCACTATTAGCAACGAACAATACAGCGGTGGGCTGAGCATGATCAATCTGTTCAGCTTTTATGCTCGTCAGGCACAGTATCAAGCATTTCGGCCAACGCAGCAAGAACTTGAGACAAATGGTCCACTGGCTAAATTTCGATTTGCGGCTCGTGTCATTGTCAGTGAAATGCATCAGCGACGACGTGTGTGGACCTGGGAGTATATGCGCGAGCGCCGTGACTTGCGCCTAGAGTACATCCGACTCTTTAAAGAGATGGTCAGTAAATCGCCTATCTCGGACTCATCAGCGCCTTTGCCGGTACCTAACAAACGCTTACAAGAGCTAGAGCGCAAGCTTGAGTTTCGAGATATCCGCTTTTTCCGCTCTATTGCGAGGCGCGAGCTCCGCGAGGAGCGCCTTGTAGCCAATGATTCAGCTGCAGAGGCTACGGCACATGCACCCACAGCGTCATCCGGAAGCTGGCTGAGCTGGATGTGGGGCTCCAGTGCAGATGCGAAAAATGTGCCAGGTCTACTGAATAATGAGCAGCGTAAAGAGTTGTGCGATGCCATCGAGTGGGATGAATCAACGGGTCAATCTTTACTTGCACCGCTCGATGATTTACCACCCGATATTGTAAATCTGCACGTAACAGCCAAGCTGAATCATGGCTTTGTGCACCTACATGACCAGTCATCTGACCACAATATCCTCTCGCTTATGTATGACGGTCTGCAAGGTGAATTAACGCAGCGTCCGCATAATTTTGATTTGTCTGTAATGCTGGGCGCCTTGCGCGTAGAGGATGGAACAAATTTAGAGTCACAATATCGCGATATTGTTCAAGTCAAAGAACGTGCCGAGGAAGATCCCACTATGCCGCTTTTCTTTGTTCAATACGAGAACAAGCCACTGGATGGTCGTGCTGATAGTGCTCTACTCCTCCGAATGCGCTCGACAGAGATCGTGTACCATGCATCGTATGTCGAGTCGATATTGCGCTTCTTCAAACCGCCCGAAACAGAGCTCGAGCTAATCGGTGCTCTCTTGGATGTTGCGAGCTCAACATTGGAGGGTTTGCGGCGAGAAACCCGCGCAGGTCTCGAGAATGCACTGGAGAACCATAAGACCATCGATGTCTCGATCGATGTTCAGTCGCCCATTTGGATATTGCCAGAGGACTTGAAGGACCGACAGAGTAATATGATGGTGCTAGATGCTGGTCACCTTGCGATGCGCTCTCTTCTAGCTGAGCCACAGACGATGGACATGGTCCGTGCAAAGCATTTTCGTCAGTACACGGAGGAAGATTTCCGTCAGTTGGAGGAACTAATGTACGACCGCTACTTCATCAAATTGCAGGATGTTCAATTAGTGCTGGGTGCTGGCTACGATGCATGCATGCGCAGTCTGCAAATTCTCGATGAGCGTGACTATCACTTGATGGAGCGCATCAATTTAACTTTCACGCTGCACAACTCCATCTTACCGCGTGCTCCAAACTTGACAAAGGTCAAGCTAACAGGAAACCTGCCGATGCTCAAGGTTCACTTCTCTGACAACAAGTACCGTTTGCTGCTTCAGCTTATTCAAGCTGCGATTCCGTGCGGCGACTCAAAACCTATGCCTGAGAGTTCTGGCAACAGCTCTCTCCATACAAGGCGACAGGTACTCGCTGACCACTTCCGGGGTACAAATGATAATTTATTAATCACAGAGGAAGCAGCGGAGAGCGGCTCGTCTCATGATGATGGCGATAGTGATACGTATCAAGATGCACAGCTATCCGACACAGAGCATCTTTCAGCGGATGAAAAGCTCTTTGAGTTTGATCTCGTTGTGGACCAGCTATCCGGTACGGTCACCAAATCAGGTACAAGCAAGCAAGAAGACCAGCAACTGGCTGAAGCTGTTTTCCAACACTTCCGGCTGGGTGTACACATTCAGAAGCACAAACTACAGGTGGATGTTCATCTCGGCTCACTTGACCTGGTTGATTGCTTGGTAGATCAAGCCCCTATGTTCCGCCACATGATCACGTCACGCCCGCTTGAAGAGACAACTGGCCGAGCTGAGCGCCCCGAAGCCGAAGCATATGACCTAATTTTTGTACAGTACGTCCAAGTGAGTCCATCATCGCCCGATTTTTACGAGAAGCACGATGGAATTGAGAGCTCAACGCTGGTAAACCTGTCCACACTCAACTTGATGGTGACGCGAATCACGGTCCTGACCGTCTACGACTGGATCATACAGACATTTACGAGCGGCTCGATGGAGACGACGGAGCCGGCGTCTGAGGCGTCGAGCGAGGTAGACGAGCCATCTTCGTCAGAGTCGATGACTCTAGAAGAGAAGTCGTCTAAAACTCGCGTCAAGGTCAATCTTTCGTCTATCTTGTTGCGTTTAAACGATAATGGCACGTTGCTCAGCACGCTGACTTTATCGACGGCCAACATTGCTTTGCTACTGCGCGCAAACTCCATGCGCCTTGCTGCCCGGATTGGATCGCTCTCACTTCTAGATGAGATCGTTAGAGAGCGTGCGGATCTCTCATTTTCTAAGCTTTTATCTATTGAGGGCGATGAACTAGTCGATTTCGCGCTTGAAACATTCCATCCGGATGATGCGCAGTATCCTGGCTACGATACTTTTGTATGGCTGCGCAGCAATACACTCAAGATTGTTCTTGTGCCTGAGGCGTATGCCGATATATTAGGCTTTGTGACGAAGTTCGCCAAAATGAAAGCCGTATATGATGCGGCCAAGACAGCGGCTTCTGCACAAGCATCTCAGTTACAAAAAACGCATGGTTTGACACGATTCGATGTACTGGTCAAAACACCGATTCTTGTTATGCCCTACAGCCTAAACTCGAAGGATCACATGACGGGTCAATTGGGTGAATTGTATGCTCACAATACCTTCGACACCAAAGACAAGGTGTGCTTGTCAACGCTGCAAGCGGGTCTGCGTCAGATTCACTTCAAATCTTACTTTACAAGTGACAAGGACGAAGATGTTCATGAGCTCACAATGCTCGACGATGTTCACATCTCGAGTGAAATTGTGGAAAGCATGCCTATTGGGTCCCATGATGAGACGGAGCACAGCTTTGAGTTTTCTGCCAACATGTCAGACATTAATGTCAAGCTCACAAAGCGTCAATATGTGCTACTCATGACGCTATTTCAAAGAGCTTCAATCCTCTGGAAAGCCGATACCGAAGTGCCATTATCTGAAATCGCACCGGACGGCGATGGCGACAAAGCGGCGCGCGCTTTGGACGCCGTGGAAACTCAGAGCCCTAAAACCCATGCTGCGATCCTTCAAGTCGCAGGTGACTTTACTCTCAAGAAGGTGTGTCTGGACCTATACGACGAAACCGCTGTTGACGCCGAAACGCTCGGAGAGGCCAGTCTCTTCTGCTTCACCGTTGATGACACGAGACTTATGGTGCGTCAGGACCCCGACTCAGGCACGGAACTCGAGGTGGATGTGCAGGCTTTCTCCGTCATTGATACTAACAAGTCACGCGAGACGCATTTCCGTGAGATTATTCCTGCCACTTCACATGCAAGTCATCAATTCATGCTCAATTATACTGTGTCACCCCCACCTGAGAATCATGCGATGGTGGTCGTCACAATCGATAATCCTGTGCTGATTTTCTCTCTTGACCCGCTGTTCTCCCTTATTTCTTTCTTGGCAGCCGGTTTCCCCGAATCACCCACGTCTGATACGTCATCCAAACCTGATTCTCCCTTGTCCTTGCCTGAAACGAGCGACTCGGCTGCTACGATGCACTCGAGTATTACGGCACGGTCACCAAAAACGCCGAGACTGCCTCCGCCCGCGCCCCTCGCTTCCATCACGTCTCTGCGTGTGAATATCGTTGAGCCACGTATTATTTTGCTTTCATCGCCGAAGCAGTCGGACTCACAAGCTATCGTGCTTCTTTTGCGACAGATCGTGTTGACAAAGCAAAGCGTGATGGCCCTTTCACTCACGCAGCTGGGTGTGTATGTTTGGCGAATGAACGCACCCAAAGACCGTCAAAGCTTGTTAAACGAAGTGGATGTTTCGCTATCGATGGACGCGCAGATGACACCGACAGGTAAGATCACAGGTATCGAGATCGACATGGGTCGCCTGCTTGTCCGCTTCACGCGCTCTGATATCGAATTGCTATCGAATGTGTTGAGCAACGCGATGGCTCTATCGAGAATCGAGTCTCCCAAGACATCTGCTGAGCCTGCAAAACCAGTAGTACATGCTCCCTCCGTTTTGAACAAGATCACAGATGCGCATGAGGACAATGGTCAGGTCCTTTTCTCGCGTGAAGAGCTGACAGTGCGTGGCGGTGGCTTGCAATGTGTCATGATCAGTGAGGTACAGATGCTACCTGTTCTCGACATGAACGTGAAACCTTTCACCCTTTTGTTGAATGATTGGTCCGCCGATATGCGTCTGAACACAGAGCTGGACTTGTCGTTTAATAATTTCAATTTCGCCACCTCCAACTGGGAGCCATTGATCGAGCCATGGACCGTGTCACTGCGTTATGAGCGTAACTTGTCGCCAGAGAGCAGTACATTTACAATATCGTCTGGCAAGCGCTTGGAGATTAATGCGGCTGCTCAGTTTGTCGATACAACAACGAATCTATTCACATACCTCGACAAGGATAACCGCGTCAAAGAAGAGGCTCGGCACTTGGCGCCCTTCCGCATTCGTAATCACACGGGCTACCGGATCAGCGTATACTCAGAATCACCCCTTGGATCGTCTAACACACGCAACCATGTGCACCATCTCGACAATGGCTACGACATGCCGTGGTCCTTCGGTGACTGGCACGCGATTCGTGAGCATGCAACGGAAATGACATACAATCGACTCGCGGTCCAAATCGAAGACATGCCATGGGAGCGCGTGCGTCACATTGCCGTGGACCACGAGGGCGAATACGTAATGACTTTGCGCCCGAAGCTCGAAAATATCAGTCACCGCTTGCTATGTGAGGTCAAGCTTGACAACAACATCAAGGTCATCACGTTCCAGTCGACCTTCCGTATCGAAAACCGTGCTCTGATACCAATTGAAGCTTGTATGCTTGACGAGCAGGGCAACACTACTGATCATGTGCTGCGCATAGAGCCCGAGACATATTCAGCCCTCCCAATCTGTGACGCCTACAGCCGTCAAGTCAAGGTGCGACCCGATCCAGGTCTCGGCTACACGTGGTCAAACGAGTCGGTGGGCTGGCAGGACTTGCTCATGACGTCGTCTCACTCTTTTGTGTGTCCTGCCTTGGATGAGGGCGAGGCGCCGTTTCAGTTCCAGGCTTTTGCCGTTCATGATACGCAACACATGTCTCGTCGAAACTATCCACGCCTGACGCTGGCCTTGCGTGCACCTGTCGAAATTGAGAATGTACTCCCCTACGACATCCACTACCGCTTGTTCGACAAGAATCTCAACCTGAACTGGTCGACCTTTTTGCGTCGCGGTGGCATATCACCCATTCATGTCGTCGCCGTGCAGCATTTGCTGCTTCTCAGCATTGAGCTAGAGGACTCCGTATACTCACCGAGTGAGTTTGCTATTATTGCATCTGACAACCCGGACGATTTTCAAGTTGAGAATACCCTGCTGCTTGCGGACGAATCAAATCTTAAGCTGGAGCTTCAGCTGCACTATCACTCGTATCCTAACTCGGGCGGTGCTTTCAAGGTTCAAATTTTCTCACCCTATATCTTTTTGAACTTGAGTCAATTACCGGTAACGATCAAGACGAGACCTTGGGCCGGTCATGCAAAAATGGTGGCTGGTCAGGAATCGCATGATGACGACTATGATGCGTCAGAACAGCGCAAGCCATTTTTAGTGTCGCGCATCGGAGAAAGTAACAACCGTTTCCTGATTCGCTCGCGCGACTCAAGCTGGTCTAAGCCGCTCTCGTTCGATGTTATTGGTTCCGAAGTGGGGGTAGTGATTCCTTCCAGCAGCGGCGACCGTGAACTGCACCTTGGTCTGGACATTCAAGATGGTCTGTCGAAGTTCAAGCTCAGTAAAGTGGTCAAGCTTGCTCCGCGATACCTCATTCACAACAAGCTTTCGCACGCCGTTCTCATTGCTGAATCTATGGGTGGTGATCCGGTCCGTATTGGCGCAGACGAACGTGTGCCGCTCCACTGGTTCCATGTGGCTTCTAACAAACATGCCACACTGGCATTAGAAGGCTCGAACCTTGAATGGACGGCGCCGTTCAGCATCGATAACATTGGCAACGTCTACCTCAGAATGGTCCGTGATGATGAGCCTCAGCACTTGATCCAAGTGGATGTCCAGATTCAGGGTCCTACTATCTTTGTCCGCTTGCTGCCCAGCGAGGGCGCGTGGCCATTTTTGCTGCGCAATGAGACACATCATACGATTGTGTTTATGCAAACGGGCTCTTCCACAGAAGCACAGTTGAGCTCACGAGACACAAATCCGAAGAGGTACGTGCTCAAGCCACGCAGCAAGATGAAGTACGCCTGGGACTACCCCGCGGATGCCGACAAGTACATCCGTCTGCAGATCAACGGGAGTGAGCGTGTGATCAACATTTTGGAAATTGGCTCTCTACTCCCATTCAAATTTGCTGCGCTCGACGATCTACCAGCTGGTGTGGTATCGCTTGACGTACGCGCTGATGAAACGACGCAAGTCCTTGTGATTTCAGACTACTCCGAATCGAAGAGTAACTTCAAGGTGCTGCGTGAGAGTGGCCCATCGGCAAACCCCGACATCAAGTTCAAGGCTGTTGACGTCGACACGTCGATCTTATTTGCGTTTAATATCGAGCTTGTTGGCGTGGGTATCTCATTCATTTCTCACAAGGTGCGCGAAATAGCGTATGTTACGTTCCGAGGTCTTGAGCTGAGCTATTCGGAATCACAGGTGACGACGGCGGTAAATGTGATTTGCAAATGGATTCAGATCGACAATCAGACGCCACGCAGCATTTTCCCGATCGTACTGTACCCAACAGTCGTTCCGAAAGACGGCAAAGAATTGGACGTGCATCCCACACTGCAGGCCTCAGTCATTCGAAAGAAAGATGAATCGCATGGTGTGCGACACATAAAATATGCCTCTATCCTGCTGCAAGAACTCACGACCGAGCTCGACGAAGATTTCCTGTTCGCCATTTACGATTTTGTGCGTGCAAGTGGTGTTGAAGTTGAGAAAGAACACGACGAGACTGTCTACATTGAAAATCCGAACAATCTGCCTGAACCTCCGATTCAGGCAGTCGGCACTGATCAGGTGTATATTGAAATTCTGCATTTACAACCGATTGCTTTGAATTTGTCGTTCATGTCGACAGATCATGACGAGGCCGACGAGACCGAAAGCTCGCGTACGCTATTCTTTTACATCTTTAACTTGTTGACCATGGTGCTGGGTAATGTGAACGAGGCACCCGTGCGTCTGAACGCGCTAGTCATTGAGAACGTGCGTCTTTCTAAACAAGTTCTGCTGAACCGCGTCGCGTACCACTATGGCCAGGGTGTGCTTTTCCAGGTGCATCGCATTCTTGGCTCTGCTGACTTTTTGGGCAACCCAGTCGGTCTCTTCAACAACGTCAGTTCAGGCGTAGCCGACATTTTCTACGAGCCTTACTACGGTCTCATTATGCATGGTAATCGTGAGCTAGGCTTTGGTATTGCTCGTGGCGCTAGTAACTTTGTGAAAAAGACCGTGTTTGGTGTCACAGACAGTGTGTCCAAGGTAACAGGCTCGATTAGCAAGGGTTTGGCCGCTGTCACCATGGACCGTGATTTCCAGTCTCATTGGCGTTCGAGGCACTTCCGCAACAAACCTAAGCACGCTCTTTATGGCATCACAGTAGGTGCCAATTCACTTGTTACCAGCGTAGCCAGCGGCATCGAGGGTTTAGCCCTCCGTCCTCTTGAAGGCGCCGAGGATGGTGGTGCTTCCGGCTTTATGCAAGGATTAGGCCGTGGTCTGGTGGGTGTTGTGACTAAGCCTGCTGCAGGTCTGTTTGATATGGCAAGCAGCATTACCGAAGGACTGAGAAACACGACCCAGGTCTTTGACCAGAACACTATTGATCGCGTTCGACTGCCGCGCTTTATTGCCAGTGACCAACTGGTAAGGCCATATTCAGAGCGTGAAGCGCTCGGTCAAATGTGGTTGCAAACGCTGGATTCGGGTCGACTCATACGCGATCAGTATGTGGCGCATATCAACACTTCAGGCCAGCATGCAGGGGTAACCATCATGCTGTCGGAATCGCGCATTCGTACGTATTCACGCAAACTAACCACCAGTGTACATTCGCACAGCACGGCTAAAGGCTCTATGGGAAGTGGCATGGTCTGATCTAAGCACGATTTCGCTGGAGAACAATGGCATTTCTCTTGTGCTTCGTGGCGGGGTAGTTGGGCCCTTCCTCACGATCCAGGAAGAAAGCACGCGATTGTGGCTCTTCCGCAAAATTTCCGGGGTCGTGCAAAAGTACAATGCGGCTCATGCATGAGGGCGTTAGACGCGCTGCCACGCGTATTCACGTGATGCGTATGTAAGCAATAAGGTATGGATCAATAGCATCGCGGGAAGCGTACTGGTCGTTTAGACACGTACTCTCTGCAGGATCACGCCTGGAAGAGTGGTGTTGTGCAGGCATCTTTAAGTGGCTGCTCTTACACAGAGTTGTTTCTCGCTTGAGGTCTAAATAATGTCTGAGGGCTCAGGCAGCAATGGGCTTGGTGCGGCGCCTGGTCTTGGGTCAGGATTCCAGCTCGGACCTATCCTTGGCTCTGGACTTGGACGCCAAGGCGAAACGAATCCCTTGTATTATGCACAGGTACGCATTATACGATCAAGCAAATGACTGACCTTACCGCAGAGTCCGCATGCCGCTTACTTTGGTGGGCATCCGTCGCAGACCAACTCTCCGCCGCATAGGCCCCCCGCGGGCGACTCGTACGCCAACAGCCACCTCGTGCCGTACCTGAACCATCATACACCCGGTGAGGGTGCTGCCGACATCGGCTCGGAAGCCCCACCTTCTTTGGATGCGTTCTACATCCAGCAGGCATCTGGGTCGTTTGGTGTGCCCTTGGACGTGCCCGAGATCAATGCATATGACCATGCAGCTGCTGGCAGTGGCCTTCCATCAAGCACATTGCCGCTCCGTGGGCCGCCTAACATGGTAGGATGGCCGCCTGCTTCCCGGCCATCTGGCACTGCCGGTCCTCACGATATCCAGCCACATGACGAATCAGAGGTGTTACACTCAGCCCCCCATGGCTATCCTACTTCGCTTGGTGCTATGCCACCGCTACCAGGAAGTACTCGCAACTTCCCTACGAGTGTCTACAGACCGACTGACCCAACGACTCATCGTCACATGATGATGGACCAGGATGCTGGTCGTCCACCGCGTCCATTGCAAAAGCGCCAGCGTACTAGTCCGGTACCTTTTGGCGAAAGTATCGATATGCAATCTAGATTCCGTGGTGCAGGGCCGGGGCCAGGGCGACCGCGACTACCGACTCGTGGGATCTCTGCTCGTCGGGATATCGAGACGGGGACCCATGGTGATGGCTTGACCGACTTTTTGCCAAACACGGAAGCACCAGCAGCCCCTGGCAGTGATTTAGCCTCCTGGATTTTAGGTCCTGATGATGTGCCTCAGAGGCCGCAAGCATTTCCGATGGATCCATCAGCGTACTACCGATCGGGCATGGCGCCTCCGCCCGCTTCTGGTATCCGGCTGGATATGCCTAGCTTGGCGACCGCACAACCACCGATGGGTGTGCCTAAGGACTTGGCGCCATTACGATCACAAGCACCTAATTCGGATGATGAACCACTCTATGTGAATGCGAAGCAATACCAACGTATCTTGAAACGCCGCGTAGCACGGTCGCGGATGGAAGAGAAACGCCGTCACATGTTCATGATGGCGATTAAGCAACGGGAAGAAGAGAAAAATGGTGGTCCGACAGAAATTAGCGAGGAATGGGTATCTGGTCTATTGGCTCTGGACGAAGAGTCAAAGAAGCCCTACCTACATGAATCGCGTCACAAGCACGCCATGCGTCGACCGCGCGGTCCAGGTGGCCGATTCTTGACTACAGAGGAAATTCGTAAACGTAATGAAGAGATTGCGGCCCAGAAATCAAATGAGGAGAAAGCAGGCGATGAAGGCGTACCGTCAGCGTCGTCGGCAACCAAAGAGGGCACTAGCGATGCGCCGCAGCAGTCAGCTAAGCCTTTTGCATCATCCTTGGAATATTCGGGCCCTAGGACCGACGAGCCAAAGGAAAATCCACACAATACTGTCAATGTCGAACCATCATCCGGTGCCCCGGATGCTGATGCACCACCTTCCACCATTGCAGACTAACTTTCTTGGCATCGTGTAGTGTTGCTTTCATGTAATTAGTCTCTTAGACTTCACGTGATGTAATATCCATGATGGGACGCGTCGAGATGGAACAGGATCTCCTGGCCCACGATATGCAGATGATGCTCACATCGTATTCATGACGCGATGCATGTAGTCTTTCTAAGCGCGTGCGTCTGTTTTTTGACAATTATCTTGTATCAGCGCAGTAGGTCAAGAAAGCTGCATGATGAGCAACAAGTTTCCGAGGAAGTACTTCAACGAGGTGTCGTGCGTCTCCCCTATGATCTGCATTGCCGCATTTTGTCGCATGTGGTTCGTTCGGTCGATCTAACCAGTGACTTCCCGCATCAGGGACTCTGGCGAATACTGAGCGTATCGCGCGACATGTATCACAAGATGATACCTGTTGCGTATAGAGCACTGTATTTACGTTCACCTGTATCAGTCAATCGATTACGATACACACTTGTTGTACAATGCCCTTCTTACGCTACCTACGTGCAGCACATTTCAATATGTCATTGTGAAGACCTAGCACCTCTTGCTCTGGAGCAGCTGCTGCTGAGCACGACCCGTGTCAGCTCGATGCACTTGGATGTTGCTTCAGCCAAAGCAATGTGCATGACGCAAGCTGGGCGTCTAAGCAAAGGGGCCAAGCCAGTAATTCTATCTTGGGATTTTACCACTGGTGCGCTTTTTTTCGAACTCGACCTTCTTTTCAGCTTTGACATGTGGCAGCGTGTGGAATCACTTTATGTACGCGGTGATCCTCGGCTGGCACAAGTCCTAAGCCACGGATTATGGCCGAAGCTGCGCCAGGTTCGCTGGTTCGTGCCGCTCACAATGATGAAAGACATATCTACTGTCGTCATGGCGCAGGCGATGCAGAAGTGGTCGAATCGAGGCATTTCCTTGGTATGGGATAACTCTGCTACATGAGCCGAATCGCTACAGCTCGAAGCGCGGCAAGATCCAACGCGGCAGCAGAATCGATGGGAATAGCAGCATGGCACAAAAGATGCTGCCGTTGTGTGTCGAGAAAGACGGGTACATGCAGCAGTTGTTGGGCAATCGTGTCTGCAGGGATCGTCCACTCCAGCGTACTGGTCGAGACGCATGTCGAAGAACCATTATTCAGATGCAATTGGCCCTTCGACCAGACTCCGCCGTCAATCCAAACAGGCCCGATCTCCCATATCATTTGGCCTGGAACGCTTTTGCTGCCTAGATGCCATTGAAGTTCAAGCTGCTCCAGACTCTGGTGTCGATGACGCGCCGTCATCTGGCGAGTGGCAGTAAGAAACGCGGACGCAGCCCATAGTCGGCCCAATTCTACGCGTTCGTGTGTCTCCTGCATGGCGTGCTGTGTACGCGCACCCAAGTCATTCAGCCATCCACACAAGGAAGTGCCGTAAGGCACAGATGATGTACACCAGACTGCCGGGACTCGGTCCTTCTCGATGCAAGACAGCATATCAGAGACGTCGCTGCTCCGTGGTGCACGATGGACAAGTACATCAGCTAGACGCTCGAGGTCGCGATAGACCGTGTCGCTGACACTGAGTGCCATGTGCCGTTCTCGGGCCCAAAAGCGTCCAAGCGGGTCTGTAGCACTGGGTGTGTCTGTTCGTGTGTAACGTGGTACTTTGGACAGGTGCGACTCGACTAGTGCCGCTAGCTCGGAAGTGGCAGGAGGTGCAGGTGCTGTGTCTGACCGCGTATGGTCCACAATGATATCTTGCTCGCGACCAGCAAGCTGTCGGAGTATTTGGAGGTGCCGGAGGATGCGTGTCGCGTTCTGAACAGCTGTAGCACGCTCGGCTTCAGGCGCTAAAAGAACCCAGTGCACGGGTTGTGGCTCTGGAAGACTAGAAGCCCAGGCACAGAGTTGCTCGCGGTGCAGTCCTTCGGGTGCGATGAGCGGCTGCACGTCATTGGGTGCAATGACAAAGTCGCGCTCAAATGCTGCGGGTATAAACAGGTGCGCCAGTAGCGCATCAAGCATGTGTCGATCAGCGTCACTGTCCATGCGACTGCCGTACACGTTTTGGGCCAATAGCGCGCGAAGTGCGGGCCATGGTATCACTTCTGGTGCCAGGTTACGCCTGGACTGGGCAGCCGAAGCCATACACGTGTCGACGATTGCGTACGCCGCCTCGAGATCCGTATCGTAGAACTCATAAGCGTGCGACCATCCAAGTGGCGCATGCCGAGCGCGTTCTAGCACGATTGCGTGTAGCAAGGCCACCAAAAAGTAGACGCGCTCCCGCTCAGGAGGCGCCTTATCAGTGTTCGATGCGGGCCTCGAGTCCAGAGCATGTAAAGCATCCAATAAAATGGCTTTGCATCCAGCAGGCGGTTCATGCATCACAATGCGTGCAGCGCGAATAAAAGATGGCGGCACAGATGGTGAGAGCTCGCATGTAAGAAAAATACGACACCGCTCGTGTGGCTTTTGCGATGTCAGTCGCGATGGAAGCTGTGCGAGCCAGACCGGAGCTAGGTGCGCATTTTTAATGAGCACCCATGAGCCTGAGCGTGCAGCAGATATAATAGCACGGTCTGCCATGCCTATGGCTTCCGGTGAGCCCAGAGCGACTTCTGCACAAGTCATTTGCTTTGACACCGCACACGCTTCCACAATGCCACTGGCATCATAGCCCGCTACACCACACATGGCCAGGGGCGAATCGCTTGACACTTGCTCGACGATGTCGTGAATGGTGGGCGGTGCTGCATCAAGGAGCGGAGTACCAAAAATATGATGGACTAGCCGCGTGAGAGCAGGCGCCAGACGATCAGGACGCAGTGTACGCACAATTAGTGCCTGCCGCACAAGGTTTTCCGTGTCGCTAGAAAGGGGCGTCAGCGGTACATCGGCTAGCTCAGGTGCCACTTGCATGGTCCATGCATGCCATGCCTCTGGATGCGTCAGCTTTTCGTGTTCGACAAGACGTAGCGTGGGAGTGTCTGTGCCATAGAGCAAAGCATGAAAGTCAGCTCCGTCCAGCTCACCAGCGCGTCTTCCAGCTAGGCAGTACACTTGCGCGAGCGCCACAGCTAACACAAGAGCATCAGCATGCAAAAGCGTGGGAGCCGCACGAAAGAAGGTGCTGATGAATAATTCGTCATACAAAGCGTCGCATCGATCGTTCTCTGAGTCAGTCGCAGTTGGATGGGAGAGCACATCCTGCAAGAGACGTTCGAAAAGACGCATATCAAATGAATAGAATGGATGCAGCTCTTGCATGTGCTCGAGTAGAAAGTAGAGTGCACTGCAGGCGCTTGCTAACGGCACGTAGGCTTCGGTAGCCTGCTGGACCGTAGTCATGATGTCGCCAGTAGCTTGCACCTTTTGTGTCACGTCGTCTGCCTCAGCCTTGAGTGTTTCAAGTGTGCTCACGACATGGTCGTCGTCGAGAATGTGACCCTGTGCCTCGTTGAGCGCTGTAAGAAGGCTTTGTTCAAGTCGCAAAAGACGTCGCTGGAATTCGCTTTGCATCCGTTCCAGATCCACTCGCTGCTGCTCGATATCGGCCCGCTCGTGATGCAGTATTCTGGCGAGAGACTGGGCCTCGAGACTTTTACGCGTGATAGTAAAGTTGATCACTTGGACTCGGGCAAATACGTGCGGCGCTAATACAAGGCCTGCGTACCTCGTGGCGAGTATGAGCCGAAACGAAGGAGCCCAGTCGACATCTGAGGTGCCGACACGCACAAGCAAGCGCCCCCCTGTGCGGCGCTTTTCCGCGTTCAGAACAGGCATAAGAATAGGATCAAAATACTCGGCGTCGGTGATAATGAGCGGCATACCGAAACGCAACGCACGCTCAAGTACCTGCGCAAAACCACCATCTAAAAATGAGGTGATCGCCGGTTGTGCATGCGCGAACAAGCCTTGAGCAAACGACACCGCACGGCCTGAAGGATCAATCAGTAGAGGCACACGCGTGCATCGCTGGAGCATCACGGCGTTTTCGATGCTGAGAGAATCACTTCGCAGGCCCAGATTCTGCCAGACCGCGCGTTCGTCGGCCGTCGAAAGCGTATCAGCAAACGACAAGGCAGCACGCACGGGCACGTTACATGAACCCAGACGCGCAACCCACGCATACCATAAAGCTTCGCGGCATGCTTGATCGAAAAAGCCGGCATAAGTGATCATCGCCGCACACAAAAGAGCGTCACCTGGCAGGGTTTTGACCTGTGCATCAAAAGCCTCGCGGCCATGTTCCCAACGCTCTCGCTCCGAGCTGAGACCATCAAGAAGGCGCACACTGCGAGCAACGCGCGCTTCCACTGTATGCATTTCGTTTGATAGTGCTTGTGTTTCGCTAATGAGCGATGCATATTCACGCTTGAACGAATCAATACTTTCTTCCAGCTCGGCAACGGTGGCATCCGCTTTGATCGCCTCTTGGCGTGTCAAAGATGCTTGCTCCTCCAGGATCTGGACTTGTGCGCGCAACGGGCCTACGCTTTCGAGAATGTGGGCGTAGTGAATCTGAGCTAGTACCCAGCGCGCGAGGGGTCCGCATGCCGAGCTGGCACGGTATATACTGTCGATATTGTACTCGGGTCGGTCAAGGTATTCGCGCTGTAAACGCTCGCGTAGTGCTTGTGGGATATGGGCGGTATCAAGGTGAACGACGGTCGAGATAAAATCGTCACGACGAATGAGACTCTGGACGCTCTTCCAGCCATCTACCCGGTGGCCGAGTAGGATACACACCGATTCCATAGCCAGCTTGACAGGTGACGGCGGGTTGGTCATGGACCGCACCTCGCTCAAGTGCTGCTTCTTGATATTGCTTACAGCAGCCTGTGCATCTAGCAATGCTGGCTCAGCCTCGGAAAGCTCCTGCAGGACAGATGCCCGTTGCTGAGCCATAGCCGCCTCCTGACGCTGCAGCTCAGTCTGGAGAGCGAGGGATGCTTCGCGCTTGCTTTCAGCCACTTGTTGTTGCTCGACCATGCAATGAAGACGATCATTTGCCTCACTGTTAGCATCTTCTAGTCGTTTGCGTTTCGTGGACAGAAGCGACTGCATTTCCTCGATCTGCTCGACTGTCGCACGGAGCTTGTCAAGACCCATGAGACGGAATCGCTGCTGGTCTTCATGCTGCTCATGCTGTTCACGTACAATCGCGCTGAAACTATGCAAAAGCGACAGAAGATGCTGTGGCGACGGATGATACTGTCGGCCAGTCCACGCACGTACGCGCTCGCCGAGATCTGCTGCAACCATGTGTATCCACACCATGGTGTCAACGAGTGCATTCCGATGCTCTCCAAGATCAAGAGACGACGTGAGCTCATAGGCGACCGTGCGGCATGCCTCTTCACTCCAGTCGCCTGTCGTATCGGCACGCACACGGAGGGGTGCGCCCATGACGCGCGTTGTAGGCGACTAGTGTGTTGGTGCCAAAGCCACGTCTCAGAGGCAGTCACGTGGGCTTACCATGGATACAGAACGCATATAACTACAGGTGTACGGAGCGCAAAGCGTCACGGCGCTGTCTGGGAAGATGGGATGTAGCCGAGCTTGAGTTGCTCTTCGAGCCGGCGAATTTCCTCCATGCTTTCACTCCGATCGATGGCCTCGGCGATGGCAGCACGCTGACTGTCAGTGAGCTGATGTCGCCTCGTGGGAAGTGGTGCGTCAGGCTCCGACGGAGCAGTGCCTCCGGATGCTCGACGCTCTTTTGAGCCCATGAGCGAGAGGGCTAGTTGGTTGAGTTGTCCATCAGGTGCCACAAACGCTTTTCGAGCGACAGCGCGCTCGCGCTCTGTGATGCGCCGGTAATCCAGCACGCGGAGGTGCGGCATGCACCATACAACAAACTCACGATAGTGCTTTTCGCGCGCGACAGGATTGCCCATGAGGCACAAATAGCGCATGTGACGAAGGCGGCGCAGATGCGAAACCTCCTGAAAATCGGATATGGCGTTATTGGTGAGTATAAGCGACACAAGGTATGGTAGCTGTTTGTGAATGGACGCGTCCACTCGAGCAACTAGATTATTAGAGAGTGTGAGGTGCTGTAAGCGCAGCATCCGAGGAAAGTTGCCCAGGAAGCGCACGTCATTATCCGTCATATCGATGGTATCATTCTGGTCGCGCGAAGCACCCATATTTTCGATAGCAGGAATTTTAAATCCGCGCAAGTCAAGCTCACGCTCTTTGAGTGCATTGATGGACGAGTCGCAGTGCGTTAATAGCTCTGCAGTGAGTTTCATGGCGGTCGTCAAGGAGACAGCGACGCTGGCGCGTGCTGCCATCGTGCAGACCACAGCGTCGATTTTCCACCACGTGGTACATCACGTGCCGATAGGGTGGCTCGCGTCCGGCGCGAGGGTGTGGGACCAGACAGGACGGATCGGAAACTCTACCTCGTCGTCCGTCCCCATCCATTATGGCATCTGCACCGGCCGTCTCGCCTTCCGCGGCTGCGCAGCGCAAAAAGCTAACTAGTTATGTGGGATTTGCCAACCTCCCGAATCAGATGCACCGTGCGGCTGTGCGCAAAGGCTTTACGTTTACAGCCATGGTAGTCGGTATGTATGAAAGACTCGCGAGAGAACTAACGCATGGGCAGGTGAAACGGGGCTTGGTAAATCGACCCTGATCAACACGCTTTTCAACACGAATCTCGTTCCAAGTGGTGAGGACCGCGACATGTCTCAGGTGCCGACGCAAACCGTCGGCATCGAGACGATCAGTGCTGACATTGAGGAAAATGATGTCTGCCTTCGTCTCAACCTCATCGATACACCTGGCTTCGGCGACTTTGTGAACAATGAGAACACGTGGGAGCCTATTCTGCAGACGATCGAGTCGCGCTTCGAGACTTACCTTGAGCAGGAGAACCGTCTGAGCCGCTCCAGGATCGTGGACAATCGCGTGCACGCTTTGCTGTACTTTATCCAGCCGACGGGTCACGGTCTGCGTCATATCGACCTTGAGTTCATGACGCGTCTGAACAACTATGCGACGGTGATTCCCATCATTGCCAAGTCAGACACAGTCTCAGAGAACGAGCTGCAACAGTACAAGCAGCGTATTCTGCGTGACCTCGAGTTCCACGGCATCGATATTGTGCGTCTCCCTATGAGTGAGGAGGACGATGAGGAGACGATCGCCGAGGTCACCGAGATCCAACGCCGTCTGCCATTTGCCATTGTCGGCTCCAACAACCTTGTCAAGACGCCTGATGGTCGTATTGTCCGTGGCCGCGCGTACCCCTGGGGTGTGATTGAGGTCGACAACGAAAACCATTGCGACTTTGTGAAGTTGCGCCAAATGCTCATCCGCTCCAACATGGAGGATCTGCGTGAGCTCACGGAGTTGCGCTATGAAAAGTACCGCTCGGACAAGCTGCGGTCGCTTGGCGTAATTCAGGACGACTCCGTCTTCACAGCAATCAATCCCACCGAAAAGAATGCTGAGGCGCGTGCCATGCATGAGGCGAAGCTGGCCAAGATGGAGAACGATATGAAGGCCGTGTTCCAACGCAAGGTCGCCGAGAAGGAAGCCAAGCTGAAGCAGAGCGAAGAGGAGCTGTACGCGCGCCACCGGCAGATGCGTGCTGCGCTTGATCAGCAGCGCCGTGAACTCGAAGAGCGCAAGCGGCGGCTGCAGAACATGTTCCGCCAGATGTAGTGTCCCATACAGTGTAAGCCTCCCGGAACCTGAGCATATGACACGTGACCCCGTGTTACTTGGACGTTGGCGTCATCGTGGAGCGGACGGTGGACGCGCGTCCATGGCCGATTGGGACGTCGCGCCGGTACGCGCATACCTCGAGGCACTCTTGCCTGTAGTCCTAAATGCTCAACCCGAAAATGTGCGGGCATCGCTGGCCGATAACGAGTCTTGGGTAGATGTGGCTGTGTCCTTTGTGCAGGATGCATCGGAGACCGTTGTTTTCGTTGACCAGACGGATCCGGACACATGTACGCGCTATACCTTATCCAAGAGCCCTACTTGGTCCCAGAAATGTGTTTCTATGTTGGCGCTGGTGAAGCGGCAAGCGGTGCTTGATCTGCATGCGCCACTTGCCTCCCAGGTGCGTGTCGTGACATTGCAAGCCCCACGACCTGAGCATGCATCATCAGAGGACGTGGCGCAGATGTTGGAGACACCCTACGAAACCATGGAGCACGTCGTGCATAATGTCATGACACCATGGATCGACGCTTACGTGGCTGGCCACGCTGACGAGACCAATACCAAAGATGAAGAAGGCAAGACGGGCATGCTGTTGATTCGACGCAAGCTCGCAGAGCTAGAGCTCAGCCTGCGACACGCACAGCAGGATGTGGAAATTCCGCATGTCGTACTCAGCATTCATCCGGCGATCCGCGCGGCCTGTGAGCGCGACGCGCGTGGCATCGAAGCCATTCAGCCGCCATCTCTGCTGGAGGACGACGCCTTTATCAATCAGCTGCATGCCGAGATGAATGGCTGGGTTCGTGCCGTGCAGACGATCACCAAGTTGGATTACAACACGGCGGCTGGTACGACGATGCAAGAGATCAACTTTTGGGCTGCGATGGAAAAGGCGTTGGAGGACCTTGAACGCCAGTTGCATGCGCCTGAAATTACACTCACGCTCGACGTACTCACGCATGCAAAACGTTTTCATGCCACCGTCTCATTCCATGCTGACACCGGTCTGAAAGACTGTGTCGAGAAAGTGCATGGCTACAACGTCCTCTTGAAAGACTTGCCCATCGGCGAGTTGCTCGCTGCCTCCTCCCTCGATGCCTTGGCCGAAGCACAACGCAGCGTATGCACCATGATGAACAAAAAGCTGCGTCTAAGTACATACCCCGTGCGTCGCGCTCTTGCCTTTGTTGATGCACTAGGCCGTGACGTGCATCAGTGCCTGCTCCGTATCCTATCGACGGAGCCACTCATGGAGCAGGACTATGAGACATTCGCTGCGACCCATGCAGCCGTCGAAGCCGTGCTGGACGACTGGGACGAGCAAGTCAAGGAGTTTGTCTATGTCGCTCGTGACTTGACCCGGAAACGGGCAGAAAAGTTTATTCCGATCAAAGTCGCAGCGCCGCACAGTGCTTTACGGACTCGACTTGCCTATCTTGGCCGCTTACGACGCGCGCATGAAGAGCTGGTCGGCATGGTCGATGTCGGCACTGTGAGTGACGCCCTCGACGCTTCGAGCGAGCAGACCGCGCACGAAATTCGCGGAGCTTTCGCAGCGTTTCGTGGCGTCGACGTGCTCGACGTGTCAGAGCATGGCACAGCAGCACTCGCCCTAGCCGAAAAAGCGTATCACGAGCGCATTGCGCACGTCGAGTCACGCCTGATCGAGCGCCTACGTCTGCAGATCGGGCAAGCAAGCTCCGCGCGAGAGCGCCTACGCACGCTTGCGCGCTTCAACAAGCTGTTTTCTCGGCCGCGTGTGCGTGCCGCCGTGCAGGAGTACCAAGCGGTGCTGCTTCAAAGTGTGCGAGGCGACTTGGATGCTCTGCGCGCACGATTCCAGGCAGGATATCGCGACTCGAACGCACACGTTGCGGCGCAACTTCGAAATGAGCCTGAGATCGTAGGTGCCATCATCTGGGTCGACGAGCTGGAGCGCCAGCTCCATTTGTACATGCAGCGTGTCCAAGACGCCTTGGGCGAGGGATGGGCTGACCATGTGGACGGCCAACGGCTGTACGAAGAGAGCCAGGCGTTCTTGCCGAAACTGGATACGCGGCCGTTGGTCCAGGCATGGGCGCAAGATATGAGCCGCCGAGCGACGCTACCAGCAGGTGCTGTGTTGCGCGTGGTACGGGACCGTGAGAAGGATACGTTGCGGCTTATGGCGAACTATGATGCGCACACGCTCGCACTAGCCAACGAAGCACATGCGCTGGCGATGCGCGGCATAGTCGTGCCTCAGGCTTTGGCGAGCCTCGCGCAAGACGCGCAGCGCATATCGCCTTTTGCCATGGCCGTCGACAGTGCTTTGCATACGCTCGACAAGATTCATGCTCAGATGACGGTGCATCCTTTCGTGGCGCGTCTGCTGGCCAAGACACAGTTGCATGTGCGTGCGCAGCTGCAGCAAGTATGGTCGTGCCAATGGGAGCGATTTTTGGATGGCCTTTCGATGCAGGACAATCCACAGGCCGAAGTCGTCGATGCGTTTGTACGAGCTGTGGTCCAGTACGAGACGCAGGTCGCGCACGTCGCGGGCGGCGTTGACGAGCAGATCGAAACTCTGCTCGAGCAGCTGCACACGTGTGATTATGTGGATGAAACGATACGCAGCGTACTTGGCTCGCTGCAGCGACTGGTCGATTCGTTGGCGCAACACAACTATGTCAATGTAGATGCGTTTGTACGCGGTCTGCAAGAGCGGCTCGACTGCATTCTCCATCGACGCGTCGAAGATGCTTTGGCATCCTTTACCGCGTCGCTGGACTCCATGCACGTGGATGGCGACACGCCGGTGGTCCAGGTCGTGCTGCGCGCCCAGACGCTCCAACTGGAGCCCGCTCTGGACATGGCGCGTGCGCATTGGTTTGATGCGTTTGGGACGTGTCTCGATATCGTTCTTCTGCAGCCGCGTCTGTACGTCACGCAACGCACGCTTGAGCTGCGAGAGCGGTCTGTTTCGACGCATCGCGACTTGTTGCGAGCTATTCCGCCTGCGGCGCTACAGGCTCCCCTGCGCCGGATCCAGGCTGCTCTGGCGGAAGCGCATGTGTACGCGATGCAATGGCTTGAGCTGCAAATACTTTGGGATGCAGAACCAGAGAGTGCGGCGCCAACCGATGACTTGGAGGCATGGCTTCAGCTCATGGAGCGCGTGCGTGAGACGCGCGCGTTTGTCAGCGCCGCGCCACGTCGTGCATTTGGTCTCGTGCATATTGACGCCACGCCTGCACAGGCACGCGTAGCTGCACGACTCGATGCGTGGCAGGCGGCTTTCCAGACGCGCTGGGCCGAGGTGGTTCAGGCGGCGATGCACGAGATGCACGAGCATCTGGCTCGGGGTCGGCGTGAATTGGAGCCGCTGAGCGCGACGCACTCGTCGACGTCACACGTCGTTACGCTGATCACTCGCACAGCGGCATGGAAGCACGAAATGAGGGCGTGTGAGGCACGTGTCCAGCTGCTGGCCCGATCCGAGCAGGAATGGCGCGCGCAGCGAAGCCCATGGCCGGCGGATTGGCTGTATGTGGAGCAGCTTCAGGGCGCCTGGACGACATTGGAGCAGCTGCTGGCCTACAAGCAGACGGCGATAGAGGCGCAGCACGAAAGTCTGCAGGTGCGAATGGCCAGTGAGACGCGGGCCGTGCAAGAGCAGATGGATGCGCTGCGCACGGCGTGGACAACGGAGCGACCGACGTCAGGTGCGCTGCCCGTGGCGGAGGCACTGCGAGTCCTGGGCGACTTTGCGTTGCGCATGGCTGCCTTGGAGCGGACGCATCACATGCTCGCTGATGCCCGCGACGCGTTTGGGCTCGAAGCGCTGGATGCGTCGGTACTGACGGAGATGGCCGAAGAGATGCAGGGTCTCGAGTCCGTGTGGAAGGCGCTGGCCGAGATTGGGTCTGGACTCGACGAGCTCAAAGCGACGCCCTGGAGTCATGTCCAGGTGCGGCAGGTGCGGCAGCGTCTTGAATCGCTGCTGCGCGATTGCCGTGGGCTTCCGACGCGCATGCGCTCGTATGAGGCCTACGAGGCCGTGCACGACGAGCTCCAATTTCTCGTGGCGCACGTCAAAGTGCTGGGCGACCTGCGCTCCGATGCCTTTCAAACGCGCCACTGGCGCGCATTGCATGCGCGCCTCCATGCGCCACGGTACATTCCGAGCTCACATACGCTCGGTAGCGTGTGGGCGCTGGACTGGCGCGCTCATCTGCCGCTGATCCGCGCGGCCATTCACGATGCTCAGGGCGAATACGCTCTGGACGTGTACTTGCAGCAGGTGCGCGAGGCATGGACAGGGTACGCGCTCGAGCTCGTTGACTACCGCCACGTATGCATGCTTCTGCGCGGCTGGGACGCCCTGTTCCTACAGGCCAACGAGCACGCCGGCGGCCTGCGGGCGATGGCCGCGAGTCCGCATTATCGCGTGTTTGAGGAAGAGGCGCAGATGTGGGAAGAGCGCCTGGCCCGCATTCAGACCGTCTTTGATCTGTGGGCCGACGTGCAACGGCAGTGGGTGTACCTGCATGGCATCTTTGCCGGCGCAGGCTCCGAGGCCATGACGCACATCTTGCCTGTGGAAAGTGCGCGCTTCCAAAGTATCAGCAGTGAGTTTCTGGCCCTGCTCAAAAAGGTGCTGAAAGCGCCCTACGTACTCGACGTGATTGCGGTGCCGGGCATGCGCGCCTCGCTCGAGCGCCTCGCCGAGCTCTTGCACCGGATCCAGACGGCGCTTGGCGAGTACCTCGAGCGCGAGCGTGGACGATTCCCGCGGTTCTACTTTGTCGGCGACGACGATCTCCTCGAAATGCTCGGACATGGACGAGATATCCCGCACGTGTCGAGGCATTTGTCCAAGATGTTTGCCGGCCTGGCGACGGTGCATGCGGACGGCTCTCTCATCCGCGCGGTCGAGACGACCGCCGCTGAGCGCGTCGAGCTTATCACGCCGGTGGTCGTGCGCGACGGCATGCCGGTCCATGAGTGGCTCGATGCGCTTCAGAACGCTATCCGGACGACGCTTGCGCACATGTTGCCGGGTGTGCTAGCCGCGTTGGAGTCGCTCGTGTATGATGTGCCGTCCGTGACGTCGTGGCTGGAAAGTGCGCCGACGCAGCTCCTTGTGCTCGCGTGCCAAATTCACTGGGCACGTCGCGTTGAGCGCGCGATGAGCGAGAATCGTGTGTCGAGCGTGCATGCCTCCGTGCGGGCGCTGCTAGACGTGCAAAGTCAAGTGGCGATTGCGTCGCCGCATGTACGCAGGCAGGCCGAGCAGCTCATGCTCCTGCTGACGCACCACGAGGCCGTGACACAGAGCGCGCTCACCGAGTATGCATGGGAGCAGCAGCTGCGGCACTACATGGAGGAGGGGGGACGCGTCGTCGTCCGCCTGGCGCATGCTTCGTTTGACTATGGCTTTGAGATCCTCGGCTTGCAGGAGCGGCTCGTGCAGACGCCGCTCACGGCCGCGTGCTTCATGACGCTGACACACGCGCTGGCATCTCGGCGTGGCGGTGCGCCGTTTGGCCCGGCGGGTACGGGCAAGACGGAGACGGTCAAGGCACTCGGCGCCGAACTGGGGCGCTTTGTGCTGGTATTTAATTGCGACTCGCAATTTGATTTGAGTGCGATGCGCCGCCTCTTTGTGGGGCTGTGCCGCGTCGGTGCCTGGGGCTGCTTTGACGAGTTTAATCGCCTCGACGAGCATGTGCTGTCGAGCGTCTCGCAGCAGATCCAAGCGATTCAACATGCGCTCGCATCGTCCACGGAGGCCGACCTCGGTCCACGCGTGCCTGTCCAGCCATCGACGGGCATCTTTGTCACGATGAACCCGTCGTACGCGGGCCGCTCGCATCTGCCAGACAACCTCGTCAAGCTGTTTGGACGCGTCGCCATGACGCAGCCTGACGCTGAGCACATTGTACACGTTCTGTTGCGTGTGCATGGCTTTACGACCGCCCGCACGCTCGCACGCAAGATGGTGCTGCTGTTTCAGCTGTGCACCGAGCAGCTGAGTGACGCACCGCACTATGACTTTGGGCTGCGCGCTCTCAAAGCTGTGCTCGTGCGGGCAGCGCACATGCAGCGTGGTGACGATGAGGCTACGGCGATTGTGCAGAGCGTGCTGGAAACGGTGCCGCCGCGGCTCGTCGCGGCCGATGCGCCGCTGCTGACGGAGCTGGTGTCGGACGTGTTCCCCGACGTGCGTCCTGCGCCGCCAGCGCTGGATGCGCTGACAGCCGCCGTCGAAGCTGAATGTGGCGCGCAGCACCTCACGGCCGGCGGCGCGTGGCTCGACAAGGTGCTGCAGCTGCACCGCATCCTGCAGGTATCGCATGGTGTGGTGCTCGTGGGTGAGTCCGGCGTCGGCAAGACACGCGCATGGCGCGTTCTGCTCCAAGCCCTCGCGCGTCTCGAGTCTTGTGATGGCGTCGCGCACGTCCTGGACCCGAAGGTGCTGAGCAAAGAAGCCTTGTACGGCACGCTGGACGCCACGACGCGCGAATGGACGGATGGTCTGTTTACGCATATGCTCCGTCGGATCGTCGAGAACGAGCGGCGCGAGCGCGAGCAGCGCCACTGGATCGTCTTTGACGGCGACCTCGATCCGGAGTGGGTCGAGACGCTGAACAGCGTGCTGGATGACAATCGACAGCTGACGCTGCCGACGGGCGAGCGTTTAGCGCTGCCGGACAATGTGCGCCTCTTGTTTGAGGTCGATAGCGTGGCGCATGCGACGCGCGCGACGATTACGCGCTGCGGCATGGTATGGTTCCCGAACGACGCCGTGGCCATGTCGATGCGGTACGCCCACGCCCTGGCCGAGCTGCGCACACGCCCCGTCGTCGACGATGTGCCTGTCGCTGAGACGGTTGCCGCGCAGCACGTCGCCGACGGCATCGTGCATGCCATATCGCCGTACATGGCCGCAGACGCTCTCGTCGACCGCGTCTTGGCTCAGGCCCAGGCACATACGCACTGCATGACATGGTCACCCGTTCGTGCCTTGACGGCGCTCGTGGCGCTCCTTCGCCGCGCGGTGCGCCAGGTGCTCGCGTACAATGCGCACCACCCAGACTTTCCGCTCAGCGCCGACGACACGGCGATGTTCGCGCGCCGCTCGCTCGTCCTGTCGCTCGTGTGGGCGGCTGCTGGCGATGCGTCGCACGAGGTGCGTGCGGTGATCGCCGATGCCGTGCGGCAGCACGCCGACGTCCACGATGTGCCCGATGCCTCGCTGCTGGATGTGCACGTCGAGGCCGCGCCGAACGCGCCGTTCCATGCGTGGAGCGCTCGACAGGTGGACGTCGATGCGCGTGCGCTGAGCACGTCCGATGCGGTGGTCCCTACGATCGACACGGTGCGGCACGAGGATCTGCTGTATGCATGGCTTCAGGACGAGCGGCCAGTGGTGCTGTGTGGTCCACCGGGCTCCGGCAAGACGATGGTCGTCCTCGCGGCCCTTCGACGCCTGCCCGACGTCGACGTCGTCACCCTGAACCTGTCGTCGCAAACGACACCACGCACGCTGCTGCGCACCCTCGAGGCGCATGCCGTGTACGAGAACACGCCAGCAGGTCGTCGGCTCGTGCCGCGTGTGCCTGGCCGCCGCCTCGCTCTCTTTTGCGACGAGATCAACTTGCCTGCGCCCGATCGGTACGCTACGCAGCATGTGCTGGCCCTTGTGCGCCAGTGGGTCGAGCAGCGCGGATTCTGGTGGCACCGCACGTGGATTGCGCTCGAGCGCATCCAGCTCGTCGGCGCGTGCAACCCGCCGACGGATGCCGGGCGCACGCCGCTGCCGGCGCGCCTGCTGCGCCATGTGCCCGTGGTGTGGGTGCCGTACCCATCGGACACGGCGCTCCTCCAGATCTACGGCACGCTGAACCGCGCGTTGCTGCGCCGCGTGCCAGCGCTGGTCGGCTATGCCGAGGCGCTCGCGCACGGCATGCTCGCCTTCTTCCGCGCGACGCAGCAGCACTTTACGCCGGATCAGTACGCACACTATGTGTACTCGCCGCGTGAGCTGACGCGGTGGGTGCGCGGCATGCACACCGTCATGCCCGAGGACGCGTCGTCGCTCGAAGAGCTCGTGCGCGTGTGGGCGCACGAGGCGCAGCGCGTGTTCCAGGACCGACTCGTCACCGCGAGCGACCGCGCATGGAGCGAGGCGGCCCTCGACGAGGCGGCGCGCACGGCGTTCCCGGGCACGGACCTCACCTCGGCGCTCGCACGGCCGCTGCTGTACTCCGACTGGCTCACCCGCGACTGCCGGCGTGTCGAGCGTGCGCCGCTCCGCCGCTACGCACATGCCCGGCTGCATGGCTTTGCTGAGGAGGCTCTCGAGACGGAGCTTGTGCTGCACGATGCGGTACTCGACCTGGCGCTCCGATGCGACCGCGTCTTGCAGCAGCCCGGCGGGCACCTGCTGCTCATCGGCGTGGCGGGCTCGGGCCGCACGACGGTGGCCCGCTTCTGTGCGTGGCTGCGTGGGCTGTCGCTGTACAGCGTGCCGACGTCGAGCACGTACGACGAGGCGCGCTTCGACGACGATCTGCGCGCGCTGCTGCGCCGCGTCGGTGTGCGCGGCGAGCGTGTGTGCTGGACGCTCGACGAAAGCCAGGTGGCTGTGCCGGCGCGCGTCGAGAAACTCAATACCCTGCTGGCCAACGCCGAAGTCGCCGGTCTCTTTGAGGGCGACGAGTACGCCTCTCTGCTCTCGCAACTGCGCGACACGGCGCAGCGCGAGGGACTCGTGCTCGACTCGGATGACGAGCTGCTGGCCCTGTTCCGCGCGCACATCACGACGAACCTGCATGTCGTACTGACCATGACCCCGCCGCGCGGCGATATGGCACAGCGGGCCGCCGCGTCGCCGGCTCTTTTGAATCGCTGTACACTAGTGTATTGTTGGACATAGCTACTGGATCAGCACATCGATCATCTCCGGCACACGGTGGTTCGGAAGCATCATGAGCTCGCCATGATGCAGCGCCGGGGCATAGTGCACCGAGTCCTGCAGACCACAGCGCTTGAGCAAATGCAGCACACGCCACGCATGCAGAACCGTGTCGTCTCCCGCAAGATAGATACGCACATCGTCGGGCGTGTGGTGCTTCCAGACATCGTGCATCAGGAGCACATTCGACGACCAGTCAAAGTGCCGCGTCAGCAGATTCGCATTGCCCAGCTCGCGAGCAGCAAAGTACCGCAGCACAAACTCGACGAACGACTCGGTCGGCTTGTACAGGAAGCGGTAGCAGATATGCGGCTCCCACAGCTGGAAGCAAACAGGATCGACAAACACGGAGCGCGCAATCAGCTTCGGCCACGCACGCATGAGCCATGCATGCACGATCGTGCCCATGCTGTGGGACAGAATCGAGACATGGCACTTGTCGAAGCCATGCCGCGTCAAAATGCCATGGAGCAGCGCAGGCGCTTCTACATGATGCCAGGGACGCAAAAACCGCGGCGAAAAAAACTCGTACGACATCCACGGCTGCAACGGAATCACGACCGGGTACGGCGCCGGCTGACCGCACGGCCGAAGCAGCGCTCGCAGCGCCAGGGCATACTCATTCAAACCGAGGCCCAGTCCATGCAGGAAGAGAATCGGCCGGTACGCCTTGCCCGCCGACACTGCCTCAGGACGCCAGCCGCGAGGCACGTACAGCAGATACGAGAGCGAGCCGTACCGGCACCGACGCACACCATGCAGACGGAAATAGCCTTCCACCACGCGATTCATGGCTGACACCACGACGTACAGCATAAGTGGGCGCGTGTGCACATGCACCGGATCAAGAGTTAGGAGCATGGGCCGCTTCCTTTCCACACCCGGCGGCGCCGACTCCGCAAAGGGCAGACCACGGCGCGCCTCAAATGTATGCAGAACCTCGGCCAACAACTCCTGCATGGCGCCGTCACGCGTATCATGAGCGAGCACTTCGTCATAGCGCTTGTCAAACATGAAGCATGCAAGCCAATCGAGCACATCCGCCCGCGTAATATGCTCGGGCTTCATACCCATGAACCAGCCGCTCATCTCCCGACGGAACGCCACAGCGCATGGATCGTCGTACGGTAGTGATGCTTTGGGTATAGGGATGTCGTTGTGCGCATCAAGATTCAATACAAAACGCGCTGGATCTTCTAGATTGTCCAGAATGGCCTCACGCATGACACGGATCATGATCGGATCCACCGCCTCACGCGACAAAATCGGGTTGCGCTTTTGCACCCGCCGCACTAGGTACTGGTAGTACAGCGAGAACGCCACTTCCACTACGCTCCAAACAAAAAGTCGGCGCCTGTTGAACAAGGCAGCTAGGCGCGGTCGCCTGCCAAAGAGCGTGGGCTTCCTGCCTCGCCCCGCGAGGCGCAGCAGTCGAGTCTGCCTGACCCGCAGAGCCACAAACATAAAGGCATAAATCCATGACAGCGGAACAATGCCCCATAACAGCGATACAGCCACCTGCGCAAGAAGCTTGGGCGGCTGCGGCTGCTCCCGCCGCCGGTCAAGCCACCCCATGCGGCGGGAAAATGTTGAGCGCGACCAGAGGACGAAGCCCCAGACGCTGACTAACAGTCGGACTTGGTATGTACGTACACATTATGGAACCTCGGCGTGCTCGGCAGCAGGCCTGTTCTGCTGACGGGCGCAGCCACACGACGAGGAGCTGTCACAAGAGACATGCTCGTCCACCGCCATACGTGGCGTCTCGAAGCTCTTCATACCCGACAGACCCCAGCGGTCCAGCATCGCATGGTCCTCGTTCCACGACGTCGTCGGTGTCGTGAGCATACGGTGACCCGTGAAGATCGCATTCGCACCAGCCATGAACAACATGGCCTGTTCAGACTCCGTAAACAAATGGCGTCCCGCAGCCAAGCGCACGATAGAAGTGGGCAGCACGATGCGTGCCGTCGCCACTGTACGCAGCATTTCTTGGAACGTGACAGGCGGCTGTCCTTCCATCGGCGTGCCAGGAATGGCAATCAGTGCATTCACAGGGAAGCTCTCAGGAGGCTCAGGCAAACGACTCATTTCCCAAATCAGACCCACTCGATCGGATTCATCCTCACCCAGACCCAAAATACCACCAGAACACACAGCAATGCCGGCATTCCGCACATGCTCAATGGTTTCTAGTCGGTCCTCGTACGTGCGCGAGGTAATCACCTTGCCATAGTACTCCCGGCTCGTGTCAAGGTTGTGGTTGTAAGCGGACAAGCCTGCCTCCTTAAGGAGCTGCGCCTGCTCGGCGTTCAGCATGCCCAGCGTTGTGCACACTTCCATGCCCATACCCCGAATTTCACGGACCATGTCGAGAATGCGTTGGAAGCCGCGCTTGCGGCCACCAACTTCACGCCACGCCGCACCCATACAAAAGCGCGTGCTTCCATTTTCCTTGGCACGACGTGCCTCAACAAGCACATTTTCCAGATCCTCGAGCTTGCCTGCTTGGGAATGAGTTTCGTAGCGGCTGCTTTGCGAGCAGTACGCACAGTTTTCCGAGCAGCCGCCCTCCTTAATATTCATGAGCGTACACAGCTGAATACGGCGAGGATCATGGTGTTGCCGATGAACAGACGCAGCCTGGAAGACGAGCTCAAGTAGAGGTTGGTCAAACAGGGCCTGCACCTCGCTTCGTTCCCATGCGCGTGGCGCAGCTGGCTTGTTGTCCGAGACCCGATAGTCCGTCAAGGATGCCGCATGCGCAACAGCGGTGCTTTTATACCGCTTCCACGCCATAGGCACTGACACCCGCACGCCGCGCATCATCGACATCGGTGTGTTCGACATTGCACCGAAACAGGCACGTTACGACCCACGCCCCGCTGTATTCTTGGGTTCGTCCGCCACGCCTGAGGTGCACGCCCCCATCGGCCGATATGGGCACGTGGTCCTACGTGTCGTCCACCCTGGACAAGGCGCGGCCTCCGCGGCTTGAACATTTGTTCGTGGGACATGGAAGATCAGTCCATCGATATCCAGCCATCGGCTGTAGAACAGCAGACAGTGAAGCAGTCCCATGCCACGTTCGAAGAAGAGCTAGAAAACTTGGCATGCCGTTTTATTGTCAACTTGCCTGCCAATGAGCTTGCGTCGATTGAGCGCATTGGCTTTCAGCTAGAATTGGCGTACGTATGAAATCATTCACACATACCAGACACTGGTTTTACCTGGACTTTCTGTGCCCCCAAAACTCCCAACTGCCTACTTACAATTTCAAAAAGTTTGCGCAGGAGTTACTTCGAGTGTCGGCGTCTGTGGTGCCGCTCATTCAGCTATACACGTCCAACGGCTCAAACAGCTTGAACGAGGCATTCAATCAGTTCAGGCAGTACAAGACGCGGGTACCAGTTTGTGGTGCTATCTTACTTTCCGAAGACTGGACAGAGTGCGTGCTCGTCAAGGGATGGGGAAAGAATGCGTCGTGGACATTTCCGAAGGGCAAAATTAATCAGGATGAGGATCAGCGCGACTGTGCGCTCCGTGAGCTGCTTGAGGAGACAGGATTCGATGCGAATGAACTGCTCGCAAAGGACTCGACGGACTATTTTGAACACAGGGACAATGAGCATCGCATACGCTTGTACGTCGTGCCTGGTGTACCCCGTAATACACCCTTTGAGGCACAAACGCGCAAGGAAATTTCCCAGATTGAATGGTTCAAATTGGGTGACTTGCCTACGGCCAAAAAACCCAAGACACCCTCTCCCAAGCTGGGCGGTCGCTTCTATGGCGTATCGCCTTTCATGATGCGTTTGCGCCGCTGGATTCAAGCAAATAAGCGCACACATCCTAAGCGACCGACGCAGCCAGAGCCAAAAGAGAAGATGACTTCTGTGAATATGGACGCTGTATTCGGTATTCAAAAGCCCGGGTTAATCGTGCTGCCTCCTGCTGCAATGCGCCAAATTTCCAACAAAGCAAAGGCCTCACAAAGTGCACAATCGTCGCCACCGACACAACCGCCACCACCTCCATTGAATGATCACGACTCCAAAAAGAATCTTTTGCTCTCACTCCTGCATGGCTCGCAGCCACTGCCGGCCCCGCCGCCCATTGTCAATGAACCGCGTATGGACGGATCTACAGCTCTTGGAAACCTTGTCGGTGTTTACAAAGGCAATGAGACATCAGCTCATTCAGATGAGAAAAACAAACAAAAATCACTACTTGCCATACTTCAGGGCTCTTCCAAACCTCTAGCAGAGCCACCAGCTGTGCAGCCTCCTCCCACAAACACACCTCCTGTACCTGGGCCATGGCCAGTTTCATCGACGTCCATGCCTCGTCCCGATGAGCATCGCAATCAGCTTTTAACGAGTCTAATGGGTAGTGCACCTCTCTCGCCCATGCCCACGGCGCAACCGTCTCCAGGTTTGTCATACCCGATGCCTCCTGTACAAGGTGCGACGCCAGTCCTTGCTGTTCCTCCATCAGCTGGGCCCCCGCCAACAGATCAACAGCAGACACTGCTAACCTTGCTGAGCCCCTCGCAACCTGCCGTGCCAAGGCCTGGACACCCGCCACAAATGCCTACGGCTCCACCCAGCTTGGCACCATCTACTATTCAGTCGCCGCCAAATGCAGGAAACGCTGTCAACCTACTTAGTATCCTGAACCAGGCTCCAGCAGAGAAAACGTCGCCCGCACCCGAGTCACAGGAAACAAAGTCTCTCTTAAATACACTATTACAGGGTAGAGGAGCATAGATACAAATACCCTTCATTATGTGGATTTAATGCGTCACAATAGTTTAAAGGAACGTGTAAGTTGATCAATCAATGAATTAGGCGCTGGCCCAATACCGATCACCGTCTTGCTGCCTGGCGCCACTTGCGTACGCCCACTGTAACGTTAGTATGCACGTACGTACGCATCCTGAATTATTTGGGCCGGGATACCAAGTTTTCGTGCGGCATCACGTACCTGGAGCAGGTGCTCCTCGTCAGGAATCTTTATAGCAATCTTAGTTTGCCCTAACTTTTGCCATGTCCGAACATATTCCGGACACAAACGCAACGCTGATCGGTACGATCCCAGCGTCGCGTGACCGCACTGCGCGGCAATTTTACCCTTGTCCATTTTCAAGTCCATGCGTACGCCTAGTACCATTTTGCATTCTTCAGGCAAGGCATCCGACGTGTCGCCTTCATGCACGGCGTCATTCTCATCGATATCCGATAAGTCGTCATCTTCACCGTTCATGCATCCATGTCTCCACCAACGAGCAATATAACCTGATGCAAACCCCGCTAAAAAAAGGGTTGCTCCTAGGGCGTACATGTCCAACCCCTTGATGCTAGTGCGCGAAAATTTTTCAATCGAGACCTTTCGACACGCTAACGCGCTTATCACTAGGGCCTTGTTCACGTTATTTTTTTGACGCGCACAAAAATTTCCTTTCGGCCGAATTTTCTCCACGATTCGCCACCGACCCACAATGTATAAAACACGGACCACACAACACGGGTTTGACTTTAGCCTTACGCCACCGAAAATGCAGATCTTTGTGAAGACCCTGACAGGCAAAACCATCACCCTTGAAGTCGAGTCTTCAGACACGATTGACAACGTCAAGGCCAAGATCCAGGACAAGGAGGGCATTCCCCCTGACCAACAGCGCCTGATCTTTGCTGGTAAGCAGCTGGAGGATGGCCGCACCCTGAGCGACTACAACATCCAGAAGGAATCGACATTGCACCTTGTGCTACGTTTGCGCGGTGGACAATAAACTGTAGTCCGTAAACGAAGATTACAAGTATGTTGACCTATGTAACAAGAGTTGATAGTAGCAAATTCATTCGCCAAATAGTTTCTGGACGCGCTTGAGCACAGCGTCTTTCGAAGGGTCTGTTGTTAGTTGGTGGTGGGCACGAACCGTAGGGGTGGTCCTTGCTCGGGATTTCGAGCACGGCAGGGAAGGCCAGCATATACTTGTCCACGATGGGACGGATCTTGTCCGCGATATGTTGGTTGATTAATACAATGGCGATGTCGTTTCTATCCTTCGTAAACTTATTGAAAGCGTCCTCGATGTCGGATGTGGGCGTCCTATTATCCACAACAAAAAAATTTCTTTCGCCATCCTTGTTCACATCACCAATACCCGCGAGAATAAATCCTGTAGTTGAGTCCTTGATCGTAAATATTCATACACGTACTTCGTCGGCAATTAAAGCGATGAGCGAACGACCACTAGCCTGTTGAGATGACATGGTGGACTGCAATGGCGTTTAGCCATCGGTGCAGCGGACCCGGCGCTGTACGCGTGGAGGCCACGTGGTTACCGCTGGTCAGGGATACCATAGAACGTCGACGCGGACGAAGGTTTCTTCGGGTTTTTTGATACGACGCGGGTGCACGTACACCGTACGAATTGATTATGGGCACTACCACATATCTGCCACCCAATTCTGAGGGCGGATCTGCAGGCACATTATCCTATCGTGCAGGTGATACACCGCTAATGGAGCCGCTTCAGAATGCGAGTGGTCAAAGGTCGCGGGTATGCTACTTTTTTGACTCCGACATTGGCAACTTCCATTATGGACCAGGACATCCCATGAAGCCCATGCGTGTGCGAATGTGTCACTCTTTGGTCATGAACTATGGTCTGTACAAGAAGATGGAGATATTTGTATGTGTCCTTTTGCTAACGCCCAGCGTGCGAAACCAGCGACCAAGCGGGAAATGTCGCAATTTCACACGGATGAATACGTGGACTTCCTGTACCGTGTGACGCCAGAGAATGTGGATGCATATGTGCGGGAGCAGTCTAAATTTAATGTGGGTGACGACTGTCCCGTGTTCGACGGACTCTTTGAATACTGCTCGATATCCGCCGGCGGTTCGATGGAGGGAGCGGCTCGTTTATCGCGAGACAAGTGCGATATTGCGATCAATTGGGCTGGTGGGCTTCATCATGCCAAGAAGGGTGAGGCGAGTGGCTTTTGCTACGTGAATGATATCGTGCTAGGCATCCTTGAACTGCTCCGGTACCATGCTCGTGTGCTGTACATTGATATTGATGTGCACCATGGCGATGGTGTGGAAGAAGCGTTTTACACCACTGATCGTGTCATGACATGCTCTTTCCACAAGTATGGTGAATTTTTCCCTGGAACAGGAGAACTTCGTGACATTGGATGTGGCAAGGGCAAACACTATGCATGCAATGTGCCTCTTCGCGACGGCATCACCGACGAGACGTACCAAAGTGTATTTCGCCCCGTGATCCAACGCATCATGGAACAGTACCAACCGACGGCGGTGGTGTTACAGTGTGGTTCCGACTCTCTCGCTGGTGACAAGCTGGGCTGCTTTAACCTTAGTATGCGTGGACACGCCAGTTGTGTCGAGTTTGTCAAAAGCTTTGGCTTGCCTCTTTTACTGGTCGGCGGCGGTGGTTACACGATGCGAAATGTGAGTCGTGCATGGGCGTACGAAACGGGATTGGCGTCGGGACACCAGCTGAGCTCTGTTCTGCCAGTGAATGAATACTACGAATACTTTGGGCCCCAGTACCAACTAGATGTATTGCCGAGCAACATGGAAAACATGAATACACGCGAGTATCTGGACAAGGTCAAAGAGCAGGTGTTTGAGAACCTGCGCCACGTGGCCCATGCGCCGTCGGTACAAGGCCATGTTGAGCCACACTTGGCCCACGATACGGCCATGGATGACCAAGACGACGACGCAGAAGATCCGGACGTGCGTGTGAGTCAGCATGTCATGGACAAACGCATTCAACGCGACACTGAGTTTGACGATTCGGATGACGAGGGCGAAGGCGGTCGACGCGATCAGCAGTCGTGGAAGGAACAAGAGGGAATGGACGTAGAGGATGAGCCACCACAAGAGCCTGTCAAGGCACCCACGCCGCCCAAGACTGAGTCCGACGCATCTCTGCCCACGATGGGCCCTTCCGACTCTAATGTATTACATACCCAAACGCACACAACTGCATAGTTTCTAAATAGTTACAGCACGGTATGCATCAGCTTTGCGACGCGAAATAAAGTCCGCGGCGAAACGACGGCCGTCGAGGGTGCTGCTGTTGGCATACACTGCTTCGGCAATAATGTCAGACACGTCCGCCGAGGGGTTCAGCGGGAATGAGAGCAGCATCTCGATAAAGTCATCGATGTTTGCACGCAGACCCTTGAGCTGCTCGCGGCAGTGCCTCAGAAACTCGGGCGACGGCGGTTGAGGAGTCGACGGCACGACTGTAGGACGACTCGTCACACCTACCGATGCGGCGCTAGGGCGGGGAATGGCATCGTTCATTTGCGATAGTGCATCGCGACGCACTTGATGCTTGGGCTTCATCGTCACCCATCCCTCTTCATCTGCCTCGGACGCGACGGACGGACCACTTTGCCCAGAAGACAGCATGGGAGATGCAAGCGCTGGTGGGCGAGTAGGCAGAGCAGCCGTGCGAAGCGGTACGGCAGACGTGGGCTTAGGCGGCACGCTACTCTTAGTTAATACCGGTTTGGACGGCAGCGGATGTTGTCCTTTGCCATTGGCGCCGATCTTGACCCATCCATCATCCGAGGCATCAGACGCCAAGGATGACGGGGCTTCACCCAGGCTTCCACGCATCACAGAGTTGCTGTAGGCCGATGGGCGCGCGGCCTGGGCAGCCTTTTCACTGGCTGTGCGCGCGCTCTCCTCCTGCTGAATTTCCGAAAGCGACTTGGTCGGCACCGGCTTAGGCACGCTCCATGCACTGCCGCTGCTCTGACGTGACGGGCGCGATGGCTGGGCTGACGCGTCCTGCCCTGATACATGCATCGAAGCCATGGCCTGGGCCAGCATTGCTGAGTTGTTCGCACGTTCTCTGGCTTCACGAGCCTTGTGCTCGCGCTGTTCGGCCTCAAGAATTTCGCGCATGTTGGGTTTTGACGTGTTGGATGGCTTGTTGGTGGTAGCGGCCCAGGGCGCAGGGCGGCCTGTCGTCGAGCTCTTGGGCAGCGTACTTGGCGCCGCTTTCTTGGCAGGTTCCGGAGGTGCCTCGGACGTTTTCGTAGGCAGCTCCTCGTGAGGACTTGGTTTGGATTCAACAGGGGCTGGCTTTGGCTGGAGACTAGGTTCGAGCTGTTCGTCATCATGCTTGGACACCAGATCGTCAGTACGAGGTGGCTCGGGGGAGAAGGGGTCGTCCTCATCGGAATACAGATCTTTATTATAGGACCATAGGGTATTTTTGTTATCCAAAGGAGTGGATTTGACAGGCGCAGCCTCTGGTGTCGATACAGAAGTGCCGGCATCCGCATAAGCCTGCGCCTGCGTGGCACGCATCGCGTCATCATGAGCCTGCTGCTGCATGGCATGCAAGATGTCCTGCATTCCTGCTTCATTCGCATGTGGCACAGATGAGGAAAGCACTGTTCGCAACATCTGCAGCGTCTGTGCTTCGGTGGAATTCGGTAATAGGGTTTGAAGCTGCGACATGACACGTAGAGACGTAAGAATGTCGTCCGCGGACAAGTTTGATGCGGCCAGAGGGCTTGTCTTTGAGTTCGATGCCATCGAATCAGGCGCAGCACGCACACCCGCCTCTCTCTGTGATAGAGGCATGGTCCCCAGCTGAGGAGAGGGCGCAGCGGATACATGAGGCGATCCTATCACTGATGGAATGCGCGGCGGCGTCGGTGTGACAGACGCAGACATCATAAAGTTCTTTGGCGGTATAAGGAAGAAGCGCAAGGGATCGCTCGAGTCCGCCATATAAACGTGTAGCGGTCGAAACGTGGCATCTTCTTCAGCCCGGATCAACAATTCTGGAAACAGATACTTCTGATCAAACCACATTTGCATTGAAGTAGCCGGGAAGGGTCCTTGCACCGTGTTGGTCGTGTCGAGATAGTACCACATTTGCGTTTGAGCAGACCAACGCGGGTTCGGCAGTAGGCCCGGACTGGGATCTGTGTGTGGCAGAGGCCATCCAGAATCTTGGTCGAAAGACATACTTCCCAGTTTAGGACTTTGAAAACCTTGTGCTAAAGGCGCCTGAGAATTGAGAGGATTCCAAGAAGCAGCATTCATCGTCTCTGAAAGGTAGGTTTGGGAGGCGGGGCGGTACATGGCAGTTGGCTGTAGAGGAAGTGAGAGGAAGCCGTAAGATTTCTTCTACGGACATCAGCTGAGTCAGCCTACAGGAGACACATGCAGCCAGTCCGCTACACGTTGCCAAGAGGTTGTGGAGGACGAGGCAAGCCACGGCGTTTCAGCGCGCAGCAGGAATCGGCTCAGCAGCTCACGAATGAGGGGGCGGACGTCTGGTGGTCGGAACATGGCATCGCATGGGGGGTGTACAACATTATGATACACCATACGCCAGAAACCATCCCACGCCCACCCAGCATCCTCGCGCACCACGTCCTGGACAATGGCTACAAATTCGGCCTGCCATGGACACTGATTGGCTGGCTGGCTCTGGAGCATATCTCGTACGTCTTCGAGCGCGGCCGTTACATCGTCCACCTCATGCTCCATAGACTCGTACATACTCCGCAGATTGTATGCGTTGCACCAGTTGTGGTTCAGACTTAGGCAGTCGGTGAGGTTTTCGACTTCATGATACCAATTCGACGGCACAAATATCGTCTGTCCAGGTTCTTGGTATACTACATGGACACGAGAACGCACCTCTGCCCAGCCAGGCCAGCCGCTAAACCCATCCTTGTATGCACCAAGCTCATGGTTCGCGTAACGCCGTTCCATGTCGTCATACGTTGACGCAAGTTCTGATGTGCGCTGATCGGGAAAGCGACGCAAAAGTGAAGCATCTTGCGGCGCGACAAATCGCCATCTCTTGCGGCCTGCAATGTTGGTTGACCACGAGTAGGAGGTATCTGCATTAGTGTCGCAGTACATACAAACTGCATAAGTAATAAGAACGTACCATCACGATGTAGGGGCGTTATGGTACCTGTTGTACCCGCGTAACAAAAACGGAAATCGTCCTGATCATAAGCATCATGACATGACGCAAGCCACGCGTCTGACGCATTGGGGTATGTAGCGCTGGGATTTCCCAGGGTAGTTACATTGTTCATCCCTTTCGGTTAGACAGAAAACGTACAATCATCTGCAAAGAGGGCAGGTGTGCTGTACGGCAAGAAAAAGTGGGAATCCCTCGAGTGGGTCCGTGCAGATCGAACAAGATGCCAATCTTTAATATACACTGCGTGTTTCGTTTCAGTGATGAGGTCGATGGCCTCTTCAAGCCGCATTGTTTTGCGTTCTTGGTTATCGATCACAACAGGTACATCATGATCGCCAAAGTCGGCACGCAAAGCGTCCCAAAGCACGCCACCGTCTTTGTGCACGTATCGTCGATACGCCGGCCACGAGGATGTCATGCTCGCGGGAAAGATGGCGGGCACATTTCTTTGAAGATAATTTTCCTATATTATGAGCCCACGCAGCGTACACAGAACTCAGGGTAACTTGGCACATAATCCAGCACCGATATCATAAGGTCCCAAGGTGGGGTCCTATTCTCCACTCTCAACATGTCTATAAATGCGACTGGCTGGGCTTGAAACGGTGCACGCCCTCTTGCGCCTAACAAGGTGAGTGCAAAAAAACGTACCACAACAGCGACAAGGACACCATCTAGACGGTATATGCGGCCTGTGATCAAGGCGCGGCCATTATTGAGCGCTTGATTGTCCAAGACAAACAAAAGCCAATCACACATCTGGAAATCATTATAGAACCACATCGTGTGGTCCAGAGACGCCATCATTGTCGTGGTGTACGATGGTATATCCGTATTCATGTTGACCAGGAAAAACTGGTCGACGTGAAAGCCAAGCATGGCTTGCTGCAAACTTTGGGGGCCACGGCAGTAGCCACGAGAGCTGAGCCAGTAGGCTGTTTTGGAAAATGGCGCCATATGACCATCTCTGTCAAACATGGTCGGAATGGCCGGTCGAGACTGCATCGGAAAGACGTGAGTATGGTCGTGCGTCCATTGCGAGAGCAATTCGTACATGGGGTGATCTTCCCGCATTGAATGAAGTATGTTATGATATCGCATATGCGCATGCATGCACTGCTCGGGGTGCACCACCTGTCGAAGTGAGACATAAGGATCGTACAGATCCTTGGAAAGGGACTGAAAGTCGTCCAGATTCACCACTTTGGGCGAAGGCACAAAATAAGTAGGCTCATTCGGTTCACGCAGTTGGAACGACATGGACACCGAAAACAAGACCGTGTCTCCCTGCTTAGCATCAACACGCCTAGTCATGTAGGAGCGACCATTGCGCAGCTTTTGTACATGATACATAATGTGCTCATGGACATCAGCTCGATCGACGAATTTGCCCTGCATGTTAGTCCGCCTTGCTTGACATACGTGGAATTCCTGTTGTTAGCATGGATTCGACATACGTGTAACATCATGTCCTCTGACACGGTATCGTAGGCTGCAAGAATGCATTGCGCAATAAGCGAGCCACCAAATATGGATTTGCCGAACACAGGCACAAAGTGTTCCTTGACCCAGCTTTCATATAGACCATCTGCTTTCTTACGCACTTGAACGAATGGTGTCGTAAGCTTATCCCACTCCTCACGAGTCTTGTTGGTGCCTGCGAGTAAAGACATGGGTAAAAGCACACGACCCGGAGCAGACAAGTCCGTTCATTTATTACCGTGCGGCTCCAACATGCTTAATTGCCGGACCCTCCACAAATGGATCCACATGGACGCCACGTGAAGCTGGACCTCGTGTCGCCAGGGGGTCGTTGTCCCCATTTCGCTATCGAACACAGTGTATGGCAGCTGCATCATCCATTGCAGCGCCAGCAGGCGCGGGCATGCAGGCCGCGGAATCATCATCATTATCTTCACTTAGATCTGCACAAGTGCATTCTCTTTTGTCAATGCTCAACTTTAATGACCCCACATTCTCTCACACATCTGGACGGAGCAAGCAAGAGGATAATGCCCCTGCCGTTACAGCGCCGCCTGTATGGAAGATCCTAATAATGGACCAGACGAGCACGGATATTCTTGCTACCAGCTTACGTGTTCAAGATTTGCGTGAGAATGGTGTTACATTGCACTTGCAGCTGCATGCCGATCGGCCTGCTCTGCCAGATGTGCCCGCTGTGTATTTTGTGTCGCCCACGCAAGACAATGTCGCGCGAATCGCCAAGGACATATCAAATGGCTTGTACGAGTCGTATTACATCAATTTTACCTCAATGGTACCTCGACCTGTGTTGGAGCAATTGGCCCAAACCGTCGCCCGGACAAATGGCGGGGCTCAAATTCGACAGGTATACGACCAATACTTGGACTATATTGTGCTGCAACCCAGACTGTTCCAGCTACTTCCAAAAATGCACACATCTGGCTCGGCCAATGTTCCAACTACGTACGAGCAGCTCCACAACCCGCAGCATGGCCAGGAACACGTCGAGGCCGAGACGGATCGCATCGCTGCAGGTCTTCTCTCTGTCTTTGCCACGATGGGAACCCTGCCGATTATCCGCGCTCCACGCGGTAGCGCAGCGGAACTCGTTGCGCGTAAGCTCGAGGGAAAGCTGCGTGAGCAGTCGACATCGTCACGGGGCGTTTCTGGCTTATTTGCGTCCTCGTCGAGTTCATGGAACAATGAGCGCCCCGTGCTAATTTTGATGGACCGGAACGTGGATCTGATTCCGATGATAGCGCATTCATGGACGTACCAAGCCCTAGTGTATGATGTCCTGGATGCAAAACTGAACCGTGTGATAGTGCAGGAACCGGACAAGCCACCTACGGCCAAGAAGTCGTATGACCTGGACTCCAAGGACTACTTTTGGGCCAAGAACGCGGACCTTCCTTTCCCTCAGGTCGCGGAGGATATTGATGCTGAACTGAATCAGTACCGCCAAGAAGCGAATGAAATTATGCGCTCAACAGGTATCAGCAGCATGGATGAGGTGGGACAGCTGGATGCTTCGTCGAATGCATCGCATCTGAAAGCTGCTGTAACCGCGCTCCCCAAGCTCACGGCACGAAAACGCACAATCGATGCGCATATGAATATTGCCACAGCTCTTCTGCAGGGCATCAAAACTCGTGGCTTAGACGAGTTATATCAGATGGAAGAGACAATCACCCGGCAAAGCAAGACGGCTATTCTGGAAGCTATTCGGAATCCGGCCATGCAGAACCCAGAGGACAAGCTGCGTCTTTTCCTCGTGTATTATTTGTCGATGGCCGATGCTGCATTGAGTCGCAAAGAGGTCGAAGATTTTGAAGAGGCACTAAGGACACAAGGTGCAGACATGGCTTCCGTGGTCTATGCAAAGAAAGCGCGCGAAATAATGCGATTTACACTCTCAACGCCTACACCCGCACCGACTCAAAGCGGCCACGAACTGTTCAAGGGTTTCAGCTCGCTGGGTAGCCGGCTTACAGACAAGCTGAAAGATAGTCGTTTGGAGAATCTCGTGGCTGGTGTCAAAAACTTTTTGCCGGTCCAAAAGGACTTTGCTGTGACACGTCTTGTCGCCTCAATTATGGATCCAGCCAGCGCTAATACGCAGGCACTGCAAGTAACGGATGATTATTTGTGCATTGACCCGCGCCAGCCTCGCGGACGGGCTTCCGTGATGGCAGCTGGGGGGGTTAAAGCTCGCCAACCATTTGCCCATGCCGTGGTCTTTGTCGTGGGGGGCGGTAGCTACGTTGAATTTGCCAACCTGCAAGAATACATCTCGCGCACCACTGCTACTTCGAGTAGCATGGCGTCCAGCTCATCAAATTCGAAGCAAATTACGTACGGCAGCACCGAGATTCTCACGCCATCAGCTTTTGTGCAGTCCATGGCGGCTTTGGGCCGTTTGTAGAAGGTTTCGTAGCGATGGTGGAGGAATTACGTCCGTTTTCGACCAAACACCGCCAGAACGAATCGCCATGTCGCCTGAACCGATCAACGTCCTCTTCTGTTGTTTAGGTAATATCTGCCGAAGTCCTATGGCGGAAGCCGTCTTTCGCCATGCGGTACAGAAGCAGCGCGCCGACGACCATTTTGGCTTGATTGACAGTTGCGGCACCGCCGACTATCATGAAGGCGAAGAACCTCACTCCACGTACGTGCCCAGTCATACTCACACAAGCACGGTAAAAGTCTGCCAAGAGAACCAAGTTCCCATTAACCATATCGCCCGGGCCATCACTCGGGATGACTTTTACAAGTTTCACTATATTTTCGGCATGGAGTACGTTGACCTCTCGCTCACCCAGCACCAACAATGTCAAAAATCTACAGCGCATGCAACCAAAGGACTCCAAAGCACAGTGCGTAAATGCTACTCACGATAACAGGGTTAAACTATTTTCTGCATTGTAGGTTCATCCAATCGACTCATATACCAGTGACGACAATGCCACGGTGATGGATCCCTATTATGTACGTATATTCGCGACTCACCCTCGAGATTGGTACAAGTGCCTTCTACACCGTGTTTGAGCAGTGCCAACGGTAAGCACGCATCGTCTGACGCCAGCTATTCTCGTGCCTTTCTCGACACCCTTCAGCGTGGCTCGAACGCTCAACTGTAACCTAGGTGACGCACCTCTATTAAAGCCACGTGCTCTTTCATAATGTCCAAGCTAGTAAAAAGGCTTCTTTTACGTACCATTTGTTTCCAACGCCACTTGACGTCGAAGGCAGCGTGTGACTGGCGCGACTCTCATGCCAACGACAGGTCTAGGCCAACTTAGTTCTGGCTTCATGTGTACAGCTCCTGGAAGTCTGCGCTTGCTTCCGCGTGCCTTCCAGGCCAAGTGTTCGACCATGAGACGCTCACTCGTCACGGTGTCGTCTGCCGGTCGTCGCTCGGTCGTGATGCCCCGCCTGGCTCAGACAAACGCGACGTACATGCGTGGATTCCACAGCACTCACACAACAGCGTCCAAAGACCCATATGCCACGCTGGGTGTGAAGCGTGACGCCAGCACCAAGGACATAAAGAGCGCATATTATCAACTGGCAAAAAAATATCATCCCGATACGAGCAAAGAACCTGGTGCCAAGGAGCGCTTCGTCGAGATTCAAGCAGCATATGATATTCTAAGTGACGAACAGAAGCGTGCTTCGTATGACCAGTTTGGCTCGGCGGATGGGCCCAGCATGGGAGGCTTTGATCCGTTCGGCGGCGCAGCCGGTGCCGGCTTCGGTGCCGCTGGCTTTGGTGGATTTCACCCTGGCAGTGCTGAAAGCATCTTTGAGTCACTGTTTGGCAGCGCTTTTGGTGGTGGTCGAGCTACACGCACGGGCTTTGGTGGCGAGACGCGTGGCGAGGATATTGAGGCGTCTATTACACTCTCGTTTGAGGAAGCGTGCAAGGGCACTTCACGCACAGTGACCATTAATCCGATTGATCGTTGTGGTACCTGCACTGGCTCTGGATTGAAGCCGCAAGCCAAGCGCACAACGTGCCAAGTCTGTCATGGCACTGGCACACGTACCTTTGTAATCCAGGGTGGCTTCCAAATGGCCAGTACGTGTCCGGCATGCAGCGGCACCGGCTCGACCATCGCGGCGGGAGATGAATGCTCTACATGCTCAGGTGCTGGCCGCGTCAAGTCGACGCGCTCGGTGACTGTGAATATCCCAGCCGGTGTCGATGATGGTTACCGCATTCGTCAGGATGGAGCAGGAGACGTGCCGCTGATGGGCGCTGGACCACCTGGTAGTCTCTACGTGCGTATACACGTAAAACCCAGCAAGGTTTGGCGTCGCCAGGGCACGAACCTGTTCTATCCTGCTGTCATTCCATTCTACACGGCTGTGCTAGGCGGCCGCGTGCGTGTGCCCACACTGGACGGCACTGTGGATGTGCGCGTTCCATCTGGCACACAACCGGGTGAGGAAATGATTCTGCGTGGTCGTGGCGTGCCTCGTCTCGGAGGTCGGAAGACGTATGAGAACAACGGTGATCTTATGGTGCAGTTTGATGTCTCGATACCAAGGTATGTCATATAAATATTAACGTGCAGATCTCTATCCAAGCGCCAAAAGGAGCTACTGCAACAGTTTGTGGACGAGTATGAGGGACGCGTCTCCAGCAAATCAGAAGAACCATCCAACGATACCAACCAACAGGACGAGCAGGCGTCCTCTCAAAACAAGAATGGTGAGTCCTAATCCGACTAGCCCTGCCAGGCTTGACCATTGCGGTTGGGCAGACCATTGACACTCTTGTCTCAGCTTCGAAATCAACAAGTATATGGCATCGCTGGACGGACTGGTTTACAGGAAAAAGTAGCAAATGATAATAGTAAATACCTTGAAGACAGTGGTAGCGTCCTATTGAGACCGGTATTTCCCGCTAGATCTACGTGGTATATCTAATTGAAATCAACCCACCCTTGGCACACGTTAGCGCCAATGGTTTAGTGGTAAAATACAGCTTTGCCATGTACATGGAAATTAGCTGTGCCGGGGGTTCGATTCCCCCTTGGCGCACGTTTCTTTTGCATCATGTCATGACATGACTAAAGACAATAAAATGAACAAATTCCTCTGTACAGCCGACTCTGACGCGCCAATGGTTTAGTGGTAAAATACAGCTTTGCCATGTACATGGAAGTTAGCTGTGCCGGGGGTTCGATTCCCCCTTGGCGCAACCGTTTTGTCGTCATGAAGTAGGATACGCTTCGATCAACATTTGTCAAAGCCAACCTATACATTGTCGCCCGGCTTGTTTTACTATGCGCAAATTTACTCTATCTGCTGCTTACTTTCTTTCGAAGAATCATCATCTTGCCCATGCTCCTTTTGCCTCCTCTCTTGGGGATTGGCGGAAAAGTGACGTTGGCCTTCTGGATTCGACACGTCAGTATTGAAGAGGCGAAGGGATAGTGCACTCTTTTCCTGCTTATCGAGCATGAGATTAGCTGACGCCATGGAGCGCCAAATAGGATAAGACAAGGTGACATCCAGCTTGTGTCCTTCATGCTCACTGGGTTCGATATCCAAGACATAGCTTCCCATTTCGGCCGTGCGCAAAAATTCTCCCACAGTGCCAGGAATGTTGTCGAGCACGGGATAATACTCGCGAATAAAAAAGGCGAGATCGGACAAAGTGGCCTTTAGAACGACCCTGTCACTCAAGAAGGGGCGCATTGAATGCAGTGAGTCGCTGACCACGCGCCAGCGGCAAGCCAATGTCGACGACATATTCTCACGGCGCTGCGAAGCATCGTCGCTTGAGGCAGCAAGCTGTGCTTGCGTTGCTTTACTGACCGATTCTTGTCGACCGAATACCTTGACACCGCAGTTCAGCAGGCGGATCTTGAGAGGGTTTTGGGCCGGATGTACACCGGCACCTGGACCCCCGCCAGCAACGATCGCACGAACCGTGTTGGACGTTAGGTACACGCTGCGAAGCGGTACACACTCTGAGTTGCGTACAAGGAGATTGGCGACAGGGAAGTCGTGTAGGCCGAACCACTTGACGCACGACTGCACTTCAGCATTTGATGGATGGACGTATACAAAGGGATCCTCGCGATATGGCATACCACCAGCGCCAATGGGGGCATCAGCGAGCTGAGCGCGTCGCTTAGCATCACGGTCCATGCGGTGTTTATCGACAGGCACGATATGCGGCACAGTCTCGTCCTGCTTGACCCGTTTGGCTTCGTGCTCTGGTTCTTCGTCGGCGGCACGCTTGGCGCTGGGAGCCTCGGCGTGTTGAGCGGCCATGCTTTCCATCGCACGGGCCATTCCTGGAGCGAGCGACACAGCGTCTGCGGCGCTCTTTTTCTCGAGCACCGTCACGAAAAAGGCACCGGTGTTTTGCATGTGAGGGTATACACGGATACAGCGGTCCAGGTGCCATGTCTCTTCGTCACCCTGTGGCCATAGACTTTGGGGCGTGCGAGACGCGAGATCAGCGTCAAGGCCAGACAGTGCGTCCCATGACTCGATCCATGGAATGGCGGACTCGTCTGTTTTCTCTGCGCCCTTGAAAAGATGAGCTCCACGGCCTGGCGCGACCTTCCACGATGTCATGCCTGGGCGGCGCTGGAGAGCCGGAAGCATACCTGAGGCATCCACAATGCTCACGTCACCCTTAAAGTGGCGGAGTGCTGCGACGACTACGGCCTCGTTCTCAATGGGGTTCAGGGAGCACGTCGAGTACACGAGTCGGCCGCCTGGGCGCAGCAGCATCAGGCCACGGATCAGGATGCGCAGCTGGAGAGCATGCAGGCCCGTGCCGTTCATGGGCGTCCAGTCCTTCCAGATCGCGAGGTTCTTGCGGAGTGTGCCGTCGCCTGAACATGGCACATCGGCGAGAATGCGGTCGTACTTGAGCTCGCGCTGCTCGATCGGGTCAGACGGCTGCTCGCCTTTCCACGAGACCTGGATGTTTGGCATGTTGCTGGCGTCGACATTGGTCACGCAGAGATTGGGCGACGGCAGGCGCTGGGACTGGTGCACAAGCATGTGAGCTCGTTTCGTGTCCGAGTCGTTCGCGACGACGACACCAAGGGGCATTGGGTCGAAGGCGTCCGGCGACGACGTGAGAGGCGAGTGAATCGCCTCGATCAGCTGTGCCGTCTTAGAGCCCGGCGCCGCACACATATCGAGGACGAGGTGCTCGGGACGCACGTCGAGGAAGAGGGGCGGCAGCATCGACACGGCCTCCTGGCGTGAGATACTGCCTACCTCTGTTTCGTGCACGAGGAACTGCTGAAAACGCTTGAACTCGGGCGACTTGCGCAAGACATTCTTGCGCACGTCAAGATGCCATCCGAGGCCCTCAGGGTACCATTCGAGCTGGTGGGGTGGCGTGACCTTTTCGCCCTCGAAAGTCACGTTGGACAGGTACGGAAGGAAGGTCGTGTGCATCGCATCGAGTAGCTGACGAGACGTTGGCTTGCCGGACGTGATGCGGAAAGTCGTCGGCAGCGGCGCCCGCATCGCTTCCACGAACGCCTCCCACTCATCCAGGGGCACAATGCCCTGGTCGCGGTAGTACGCCTCAAACTTTGGGTTGGTCTGCTCGATCGACGTGTACTCGCCGTGGCGCTCACCGGACCGCTTCGATCCGCCGCGCCCGCCGCGCCCGTGTCCACGCCGGTAAGCTCGTCCGCGTCCCATGGTCGTTGAGGGAGAAAAAAACGGACACGGTGCGCCAATGGGTCGAAGTGGATACCACGTGACAGGCACTGGCTTGCCTCCTACCATCGAGGCCCCTCTTGCCATTCTGCGCGATCGTCATGTTGCGACGCCCGCCCACGGCGCTGTCGCTCACCAAAGACGATATAGACGAGCTGCGGCGCGCGTCTCCCCAGCCAAGCATGGAGCCGACGCGTTCCGCTGACGAGTCACGATCCCCGCCGCCGCCGCCGCCGCCTTCTACGGCCCCACTCGCTTCGCCGCACCCGGATGCGCCATAGCGCTGCTGCCACGCGGAGTCCATACCCTGTGCCGCCTGCTCAATGCCAGCCGTGCGCCGTGGGCATGCGAAGGTGAATACTATGTAGCCTACTAGGACCCCTCCACAACATGTCACGGTGCGTCATCGCCGCGCTTCGGACTTGCCCTTGTGATGGATTCCGGAGCGAGTCAAGTCCTGCGGCCGTACCAGCGGCCGCGGGAAGACCTGTCGTTCATCGCGACGGCGCCGCATGCGAATGCTACGTCGGCGTCGGGGGGTGGATCCGTGTATGTGCCACGCACGCCGACCAACCGGTACCTCTCGGCAGATGCGGATGCGGCGCTGCTGACCATGCAGTCGAATAAGACCACGGTCGGCGCGATGGTCACGGGCATGCTCGTGAGTGGGGCACTGCAGTACACAAGCACGTGCATGGCCATGCCCTTTGAGGTGGGTAAGCTGCTCCTGCAGGTGCAATGGGTGCCGCGCGAAGATGTGTGGCAACGGATGCGTGTGCCGAGCACGTCGCTTCACAAGCGGCGCAAGCGCAGTCAGAGCGAGGTGGAGCAGGATCCATGGAGTGAGGCGCCCGTGGATGATGAAGACGACGAGCCCAGCAAGTACTTCCGAGACGCCACGGACGACGCGGCCCATGAGCCCCGCCGACGTGTGGATGAGGGCGGCTATGTGGTGCCGGAGCGGCGCGACGACACAAGCACGCGCCCCGAGTTCATGATGCCGGTGGTCGTCAAGGGCGGCGTCATGGAGATGATCCGCGCCGTGGTGCGTGGCAAAGAAGGCTGGATGGGTCTGTGGAAGGGCGCCCTCACAACGTTTCTGCTGGATCTGTCGACGTTGGTGGTACAGCCGATTCTGACAGGCATTCTGTCGATTTTTGCGCCATCAGCGCTCAATCCGATGCCGATTGCGTTCTCGCCGCAGCCCATCAAGACCCTGACGCTGCTCATGACCACGCGTCTGCTCACGGGCTTTCTCGTATCGCCTCTTGACCTTGTGCGGACGCGTCTGATTGCGCAGTCGATGCTGCCACAGCACCGAAAGTACCATGGGCCCATCGACGCGCTGCGCACGATCCTGCGCGAAGAGGGTGGCTGGCGCACGGCGTACCTGCATCCGAACCTGCTGATTCCCACGCTCCTCGACTACTTCTTCCGGCCGCTCTTTTCGCTCGGCGCGCCACTCGTCATTGAGAATGTCCTGCATCTCGATCCGAGCGCCTTTCCTATCTCGTATGCGCTCGCTGAGTTCGTCGTGTCGACGCTCTCGCTTGGCATCACGCTGCCGATCGAGACAGCTCGCCGGCGTCTCCAGCTGCAGTACCACGAGCCGCTACGGACCGACCATGTCGGCGGCCTGTTGTCGGCACCGAATGCGAACACAGCGCGCCGCGGCCTGCGCACCTGTGTCGAGACACGCCCCGTGCCGTACAGCGGCGTCGCTGAGACGATATACCGCATTCTGACCGAGGAGACGACGACGGCGCCGGGCAAGGTCGCCGCGACGGACGACGGCTCCGACGACGAGGCACCGCCCTTGGCAGCCTATACACACTCGCGCCTCAGCGGCGTGCGCGGTCTGTATCGCGGTCTCGGCATGGGCTTCTCGGCGAATCTGCTCGTGTTTGTGCTTACGCTCCTGACAGGCGAGCGCCAGACCCAGTCCGGCTGGACCGAGTTGTAGTTTATAGCTAGCCAAGCACTACGTATACTGCCACGGCATGCATCAGCAGCAGCGCCAGCACCACGCCGAATATCTGCGCACGCTCGCTCCACGGTACGGCCTGCGCACCGACGGCCCGCACATGCTCATCGAGCGCCGCGCCCATGGTGCGGACGGAAAAGTGCGTCTGCACACGCTGCCTGGCGGCGGACGCGATCCTCGTGCGAGTATCCTCGTCCCAATCCAGCACCCTGTGGCACACGCTCGCCCACTGCTCGGCGTTCGGCGCGCACAGAAAGCCTGTCGCGTCGCGTGCCTGGGGCTGTCCGTCGGCATCCAGCGCAGCGTCCACGACCGTTTCCAGCGGGCCGCCCGTGTCCGTGGCCAAGACGGGCACGCCGCACACCATAGCCTCGAGTGGCACAATGCCAAAGTGCTCGTCCGTCGGCGTGTACAGCAACGCCCGGAGTGCCGGCGCGTGCAAGAGAGCGTGCAGGAGGGCACCTGGCAGCGAAGGCAATAGCACGACATCGGCACCTAGGACGTGCTCAGGCGTGGTGGGCTCATGGAGCGGCGATGCGCTCGACGGTCGGCGGCCCCACAGCGTGGTGTGCGAGAGACCCAGCCGGGTCGCCTGTGCCTGCAGGGCGGCCAGCGTCGCGATATTGTCTTGCACGCGCGCATCATACCCACCCGCACACACGAGTCGTACGCGGTCGCGGCGCATGTGCCGCAAGTGCGCCACGGTATGCAGGGCCAGCACGATGTTCTTCTTGGCCTCGAAGCGGTTGATCGAGAGCAGGATCGGCCGGTCACCGACCTGGACGAGCTGCTGCACGAGCGAGCAGCGGCGCAGCGCGTCAGCGTCGTGGCACGACCGCTCATACTCGACGAGCGCCTGCTGGACCTGCTGAGGGGTATACTCGAGCTCGTCGACAGCTGGGTACACGACGCGTGGGCGGCACACAATGTGAGGAAACACGCGCCGGAAGTGGGCGGCTGTGAAGTGCGAATTCACCAGAATCCGATCGGCTGCTTTGGTCGTCGCTTCCTCGAGCACATCGAGCGGCAGACGGTACAGACGCCGCACCATCGCCCGCAGGCCATGATCGCCACGCTGCCGCGCAAGGGCGGCGCTGATCTCCTTATCGGGAAAGTGGCAGTAGTACACGACACGTCGGCCGCATAGCAGCTTTAGGAGCGGAATAGCCACCGGCAGCTGATCCAGCACGAACACGTCCGGGCATGCCTGCGGGTCGATGTGTGTGAGCGCGCGGTACAGCGCGGGGTATGTGCGCGCCAGGCCCGCACCGTGCGTCGCCACCACGACCTGCATGACGAGCGAGAGCTGCTGCAAGATCGCCATCGGCAGATGAAACTTGTGCAGGATGGAGCGCGGCATCCGCGTCTGCGCATGCACGACACGCAGCGCGCCGTTGCGCGTCGGCTCGAACGCATGCGACGGGTCATAGTGCGACGTGATCACACACACGTCATGTCCTCGCTCCTGCAGGCTCAGAGCCGCATCAACAACCAGCCGCTCGGCGCCACCGATGCCGAGATCAGGATGCACAAACGCCACACGCAGCGCCCCGGCCGTCATGGTCCACGGGGCCCGCGAGGCACCACGAGCGCCGCGGTGCCTTGTTATCACGTGATCGTCGCGCTCGGCGGCGGCGGCGGCGCCCAACGCGCGCGCGTCGTGGAGGGGTTGTTTTCCTTGATGCGTGCCTCGTCGCTGGAGGAGCAGGTCCGCCGCACGATCGAGAACGAGCTGGACATGCCGATGCGCCCGCCGACACATGTGGCGAGCTCGTCGTTCCTGTCCTCACCGCACCGCCGGCACCGCCATCGCAGGGACGCATGGGCCCTCGACTCGGGGGAGAGCGACTCGGACGACGACGTGCAGCCCCTGTACTCGCCCGGCCATCACCGCGTGTTTCTAGCGACGCCGAATCGGCGATCCCATACACAAAGGCCGTTCGCACGCCCCCCACTGAGTGAGCGCGCGCATGCGCACCTCAATATTTCGCGCCTCGCCGGCGATGCCACGGACGCATGGGACGAAAAGGCCGGCACCCCGTCGTACCTGTACGCACGCCGCCCCAGCCCTGTGCCCAGGCCGCCTGTGCCGGGCAGTCGACACTCGAGCTCGGAAACCGTCGTGAATCACGACGACGACAAAGCCCCGGGACTCGAGGCACAGTGGGCCGATCGACAGCTCGAGGCGCTGACGCAGTGCATCCACCACATGGACAAGGAACTGCAAAAGATCCAAAAGCAGGGCCTGTCCGATGACCTGTCGCGTGTGTATGCACGCCTCGATGCTCTCGAAGCGAGTGTCGCGCAGCACAGCGTGCTGCTCAGCGACTTGACGGCCAAGCCGCCTCCTGCGTCGCCACCCAAGCACGCCTCGTCCGTCGACGCCGCCATGCAGAAAATGTACGCCGAGCTCCGCCGCCTCTCTCGCGCCATCAAAGACATGCATGCACGCCCCGCGCCCGAGCCGCCGCTGACGCCGCCGCACATGTCGCCTCCTGCCTCGGCACCCATCTCCGAGCCGCCCACCTCGGTAGACACGCGCTACGAGAAAATCTGCCAGTCCGTCGCTGATGCCCTGGGCGTATCGACCCGCAAGGAAAAGATTCATGCGAATCTTCGGCAACGCGAGGCAGACGATGCTGCGACCGAGTCGCTCCTACGTCGTCTGCAACATACCAAGTCCCCCCTGCTGTCCATGACAGAAGTGCGGATGCTGGAGCACTTGTTCGACCAACACACACGCGAGTTCGAACACCAAAAGCAGCTGTACTGTGAGCTGGCCGACGAGCTCAAGTGCATGGAGCCCATGATGGACTCCACCAAGCGCCGCATCCTCGCCGAGCATGTGCATGCCTCCATCGATTCTCTCGAGGCCGAGGCGACGCGGATCAACGGACTCCACGCACATCTCGTGCGCCACGGACGCACGGTGCCGTTGCCATAGTTGGAATCACTACTGTACATATAGGTATCTTAGTCGCGCTGGATCTTGTCCAGCATGACCTGCATGCGGGCGCCGAGGTCAGGCTGGCCACGCTCGCGGCCCAGGCGGCTCGGGCTCTTGCGGTTCCACAGCTTTCGGCGCGCCTCACGCTCATCTAGCGCCTGCTCGCGTGTGCGCTCCGGCTGTGCCTTCTCGCGAGGCTGCTTAGGGGGCGTGTAAAAGTAGGGCAGCTTTTTCTTGCGCTGGCTAGGCGCCCTGTCCGCGGCCACGCGGGTTGCGCTGCTCTCCTCCTGCTCGCTCTCCGACGCAAAGCGCCCCACATCTTGGATGGGCGAAGCCTCGACAGGCGCCGCCCCCTTTTCCCTGTCGAGCATCTTGTAATAGGCCTTTTTCACCTTGGCTTTGTGGATCAGCGCCTCCTTGTGTTTTTTGGCCCGTCCTATATACGCACCATTAGGCACGTTCGTCGCGCCTACATGGAAGCCGCCCTTTTTATGCGGCTCGGAGCCACGCGTTCTGTGCTTGACGACACTACGCTTATCGTGCCGCACCATACGCAAACGTAGTGGCAACCCAGACCAGGGGGGCCTGTTTGGGTTGCGTCACGTGAACCCCGCTCGCCTCCGTAGCCAGCGCTCCCTACCCACTTTTTCTCTCACACTTTTCGACGTACAAGGCGAAGTACATTGACAAAGAGCGTATGAGTATTCAGAACCTGGCCAGTTACGACCCATTCGCGGACGTTGGTGACGACCCTGCTCCTGAAGACATTGTCGAAGAGAAGAAGAAGACGTCACAGGCCAACAGCTACGTTCACATTCGTATTCAGCAGCGAAACGGACGCAAGACGCTCACGACGCTGCAAGGTCTGCCCAAAGGTATGTGCACCGTCGACTAACGCCTCGCAGAATACGACCAGAAAAAGCTTCTCAAGGCGTTCAAGAAGGAGTTTGCTTGCAACGGCACCATCGTCGATGACGAGGAACTTGGCCAGGTGATCCAGCTTCAGGGCGATCAGCGTCAAAAGATCTCCATGTTCCTGATCGAAGAAGGCATCCCGAAGCAGGACGTCAAGGTGCATGGTTTCTAGCCTGCACCTTGTACCACGTACTACACATGTTTCTTGGTTTTTCGATGGACGCACGTCCGTGGTGCATTGCCAGTGCATTCCATCCTCTGTATAGCTGTGCTGCACAGCCGACGTCATCTGTAAGCCTTGTGATGAGTGCATAATACTAGCATGTCTGTAGTTGTAATGTACGTGTGCAAGAAGCGACGTGCCACGGCATGGCAGTGTGGGATCTCGCATACGTGCTTACTACGGTGCCCCCTCATGCCCACGTTCGGTCCTTGCCACCATGCGCAGCTGGGCCCAAGGGCGGCGTAGTATCACGTGGCACGTCCCATTTTTTTTCTCCGCCACACGCTTCCCCCCGACCTCCTGCATACACCATGGGGAAAAAAAAGCAGGTCCGCAAGTTTGGCGAAGTAAAACGCTTGCTCAACCCCAAAGATACCAGACTGTACGTCTCATGCACTCACACATAGAAAACACAATCAGAAAGAGCAGGCTGTGGCTCAAGCAAGCAAGGAAGAGAGCAAAAAGCGACACAAGGAACTCGCTCCGTCATCCATGTTCTTTCAGCACAATGCCGCCTTGGGACCGCCCTACCGCGTTCTGGTGGATACCAACTTTATTAACTTCAGCCTCCAGAATAAAATCGAGCTCGTTCAGGGGATGATGGACTGCCTCTACGCCAAAACCATCCCCTGCATCACGACATGTGTTCTTTCCGAACTCGAAAAGCTCGGTCCAAAATACCGCATCGCGCTGCGTGTCGCTCGCGATCCACGCTTTGAGCGCCTCGAGTGCACACATAAGGGCACGTACGCCGATGATTGCATTATTGAGCGCATCAAGAGCCACAAGTGCTATATTGTAGCCACATGCGATCGCGAACTACGTCGTCGTGTGCGACAGGTACCAGGTATCCCTCTTATGTACATTGCCCGACATCGCTACCGCATTGAGCGCCTTCCCGATCAGGGCGCTCCAACGTGATCAACCCAATGCCACTCGATACATATCCGCCCCAATCATGTGCCGCACCAGTTGCAAATGCTCGTACAACCAGACACGCACTATGTCTGTCTTGGTGCCCGCGATCCGCACTACCAGGCCCTTGTCAGAAAACGTGTCTGCCCTGTAGTCACATCCAGGGACAGGCGCTCCGGAGCAGAGCGGACTCAGACTCCATACCACATCGGGCGGCGTTACTTGGCCACGAGATCCGCTCGATCGCAAAAATGGCTGTGGCTGTTGTATTTGACTGTACTCTTTAGTGAGGGCCGCACACAGTGCGGTACACTCTGGCCCGTAGAGAAGGACGTTGGCAAAACACGTATAGGGCTCACACCGCCGGGCCAAGTCTGTCGTTTCACTCAACGTCTCCGGCAGCTCCTGTGCTAGGTGCTGTCGGTCGCGCGCAATGACATGTCCATCGATGCTCACTTCATTACGGCTGTGGTATAAGTAAAAGTGCCAGAACTCTGGGACGCGTTCATGGTCAACAGCCAGACGCCCTGACGTAAACCAATCCAGCAGGACAAGGGAAGAGGTCGCACTGCTCATCAAGTCAAATCGCTGGACCTGAGCATATCGTGACCGTGCAAAACACGTAACAGGCGCCGGAAGAAGTACCAGTGTGGCATTTTCGCGCACGGTATAATGTATGCACTGCCGCGACACTTCCTTGGGGCCGCTAACATGCAGCACTTGTTGCGGCAAATCTCCTCCGCGCCGCTCTTTATACACTTTCGTGCCGCCCTGAGTCAACATGAGCAGTCGTGTATATTCTCCCACATCTACATTCAGACGAACAAAGTCACCACTTACGAGCCCACCGCCAAAGCTGACCATGAACAAAATACCAACACACTTTTTCACGGGAGATGTGGTATCGTGCTTAGCAGCATTCACGGTAGCATCTTCAGAGGCGCCTCTCGGTGCTAAAAGCCTGAGCGGGAAGGTAAATTCTAGATGCGAAAATTGCGGAGCTCCTAGCTCTTCTAACGGCACATCTCGCCGCAAAACAGCCCTGCCCTCGGCGTAATGGGCTTGCGACATGACAAGGATTATCCCTCCACTTGAGCTTTATATCATTCCACGTGGTTTCACGTGTTTGTCGCATGAGCACCTGCATGACGACATGACTCGGCCGATTGCCCCACTCGACCCCACGCACGGGAGACCCTCCTCTAGGGCCGTCTTGCCGCGTTACCAACAGGACCCTTTTGTGTGTGTCGAGCGCTGCCACCATTCACAAGGGAATACTGGGCTTGAAGCTACTCCATCCCAATTGGATAGCGTATTTCTGCCATGAATGGAATCAAAATCCAAGGTTTGTAGATGACCCACCTGGGTGCGAAAACATGACTAACAGAGCAGGAATGGACGACCCTACTAAAGTCGTCAGGGTGCTCGCCTCACACGGGAAGACGGGGGAGCAGCAGGAAATCGCATACACAAGCTGCCGCATGATCGGAAACGGCAGTTTTGGCGTCGTGTTCCAGGCGCGCCTCGTGCACTACCGCCCAGACGGTACTGAGGTGCCTTCCTCTGACATCCCAGAAGGCCAGGACAATGTAGCCATCAAGAAGGTGCTTCAAGACAAGCGATTCAAGGTGCGTATTCACTGTGCTGATGCATTCAGAACCGCGAGCTTCAAATTATGCGTGTGCTGTCTCATCCGAATGTCGTGGATCTGCGTGCCTTCTTTTACACCAGCGGCGAAAAGGTATGTGACAACTTGCTCACCATCAGAAAGATGAAGTGTATCTTAACTTGGTGCTGGAATACGTACCAGAGACTGTATATCGTGCTACGCGTCATTATACCAAGGTGAAGCAGACCATGCCAATGCTTCTTGTGAAACTCTACATGTATCAAATCATGCGGAGTTTGGCATACATTCACTCTTTGGGTATTTGCCATCGGGATATCAAGCCACAAAATCTCCTGCTCGATCCGCGCACCGGTGTCCTCAAACTTTGCGACTTTGGGTCTGCCAAAGTGCTTGTACCTGGTGAGCCTAATGTCAGCTACATTTGCTCGCGGTACTATCGTGCGCCTGAACTTATTTTTGGTGCGACGAACTACACGACTAATATCGACATTTGGTCGACGGGTTGTGTCATGGCTGAGCTTATGCAAGGCCTACCGCTCTTTCCTGGCGAGAGCGGTATCGATCAGCTGGTGGAAATCATCAAAGTGCTCGGCACACCATCACGCGAGCAAATCCGGACCATGAATCCCAACTATATGGAGCACAAGTTCCCTCAGATCCGGCCACATCCGTTCCCGAAGATCTTCCGGCCGCACACACCAGCGGACGCCATTGACCTCATCACACAACTCTTGCAATACACACCTCAAGCTCGGTTGACAGCCGTAGAGGCACTCTGCCATCCTTTCTTTGATGAACTACGGGAAGAAGACGTCATCTTGTCTAATGGCCGTCCCATGCCCGACCTATTCAACTTTACACGCGAAGAGCTATCTGTGCGTCCTGATCTGATCAAGCGACTCGTTCCTTCGCGTGTCGAAGAATCTCTGCGCCAGCAGGGCATTGATGTGAACCATTTCGACCCGATACCTCTGGAGTCGCTCCGTGTCAAACTAGATTAATTCAATGTCATGTAGCCGTTAAAATCAGCCGACGTGGACCATAATGGACGGAGCTGAGAGGCCGTCGAAGATTCGGCCGAGCCGTACCAGCCACCTCGTCGTATGGAATGCGCTCCGTCGTACCGATACTCGCCCGTGCAGCCAACTTCTTTGCTTTGTACGGAACAATATGTTTATCATTAACTGGTTCTGGGTACGTATGATAAGTTCCTATCGCGCTTGTTCAATCCGTACGGGTTAGAGCATTTATGCTAACATTCGGCAGGACATTCTGGCTCAGCTTGGTATGTGCGCACGCTCCCATGCGCGGCATTGATACTAACATGCATCGCACAGGTCTGACGCACAAGAACGCCAAGATTCTTTTCCTGGGTCTTGACAATGCAGGCAAGACTGTAGGTACCTCCGCCACTTGGTTTCTAACGACAGACGCTGCTGCATATGCTCAAAAATGATCGCCTTGCCACGCTTCAGCCCACGCTACACCCAAGTACGTCGCTGGATTATGCTCACGTGTAGCTTCGGAAGAATTGGCTATCGGTCTTGTCAAATTTACGACGTACGATCTGGGTGGTCACCAGCAGGGTACGTGCGCGTACTTACGCTAATATATCAGCGCGTCGTCTTTGGAAAGATTACTTCCCAGAGGTAGACGGTATCGTTTTCCTCGTCGACTCGCAAGACGTGGAACGCTTCCCCGAAGCCCGTGCTGAGCTTGACTCGCTTCTCTCGATCGAGGAGTTGAGCAAGGTGCCTTTCTTGGTGCTGGGCAACAAGATTGACGCCCCAGGTGCTGTTTCAGAGGAGGAGCTCCGTCAGGTTCTTGGTCTGTTCCAGACCACAGGCAAGGGCTCTGTCCCTCTCAAGGATGTCCGCCCTATTGAACTGTTTATGTGCTCGGTCGTTATGCGCCAAGGCTATGGTGATGGCTTCCGGTGGCTCTCGAACTACGTACGTACATTTCGGATTCAGACCATCTTACGTATCAGATCTAAAGATGAGAGGCTGTTCTCCATCGCCAGCATGCCCCTTGGATCCCCTCAGAGACCAACACGTGGATGGCACACAAGCCGCATGGCGTCTGGACAAGCTTAGGTCATCAAGATGGGGTTTCAGGATCTCCACGTGGCATAAGAGGCGTCGTATAGTTGCTGAGAATTAATCACGTGAAATGATACATGCGAAGTAGCGGGCGTCCGACCAAAGCGCTTGTGTCCGTCTTCGAGCTGTGGTTAACGACCTACGTCTCAAGGTATCATGGTCAGCTCTCTGCGTCGCGTCAACCGTAAGGCCCACTTTGATGCCCCGGGTCACATCAGGAGAAAGATCATGTCGGCTCCTTTGAGCAAGGAGCTTCGCTCGCAGCACGGCGTACGTATGAATGACAGAAAGGCAGGCACCCACTGTATGGGGACGGGATGATGTGCACGGCGCGTGGATGAATACGCATGCGGCCGGCAAAGAGGCCATATTCAGAACGGTATTTCATATCAAGGCAGTGTCAGCTTCAGTGATACGAAGTTCTCGACTGACTCTGACCGCGCGCATAATTTCATCTGTGTGCCGCACACCAATCCTTTCTTTCCTTGGGCCTGTCTTATACCTTCAGGACAGAATACTAACATTACAGATCCGCTCAATCCCTATCCGTAAGGACGACGAGGTGACTGTCGTGCGTGGTGCATCGCGTGGCTCGGAGGGCCGCATTGTGCAGGTGTACCGTGCCAAGTGGGTTGTGCACATTGAGCGCCTCCAGAAGGAAAAGGCCAATGGCGCCACCGTCGCTGTTCCCGTTCATCCCTCGAACGTGGTGATTACGAAGATCAGGATGGACAAGGACCGGTATGTATCGCTTATTTCAATATTTTGTCTAACACGATTCAGTAAGAACATGCTTGCGCGCAAGTCGGGCAAGAGCGCTGAGGAGATCCAGGCTTAAGTACTCGACTTTCTTTTGTCGTTTATTCCCTACACTGTAGTATTTTTGCCTGTCTGCGTATGGCGGCCTGGCACCACACTTTGGCTGTGTGACTAGCCATAGCTGTGAAAAAGCATACTGAATGCTCATGACCCCGTCGAGTCCACAGAGCGCTAGAAAATTGGAGACGTGATTAGTCAGCCTAGATGACGTGCGTTCCAGCGTGTCGGCAATAAGTGGCGTCGATGGTCATAGAAGGACGTCGGGGCCCTTTTCTCGCTTGCGCAATTATTGTGTGCAACGAAGGGACAGACTCACGTCCTCTGCCCAGACGCAGAAATTTCGCCACACTTGTCTCAAGTGAGCTTTATGGATCCGCAGCCGACGCAGCATAGTGCTCTGAGTAAGGTCAACGCGGGAAACCCGTCTGTGCAGGGAAACGTTGCAGTACCTCAGGATGCTGCAGCGGCGTCCCAACTTGAGCAGGATTCATGCTCATGTTCCCCTAAGATGATGCCTACAGATATGACCAATGTCCCACAACGTCTCTATGGCTACGAAATGCTCGATCGCGAGGCTAGCAGGGAGAACGAGAAACAGGCGGATGGCTCTTCCTCGACGGATGTAGTACGGCTTCTCTCTCGCTCGGAGAACTTGTGCGTGCGCCACCAGCGGATGGCAGATGAGGGTGCTAACGCACGCCTCCAAAAGGTACGTTGCAAATGTCTGGCGCCTCGATAAGCATGCGCCGTTCACAGCTGGCTGCCGATGGCCCAACGTGGCGAGCTGTGGCGGGCGGTTTTTATGCGCTATTTGGTGCACGCTCTGCATGCAATATGAATCCGCGTAGTTTGAAGCACTTGCCCTATTTCCTGGGCATGCTCGCTATAGAGGCGCCGGAACAGTGTTGGAATACTTACACATACAGTCGATTGATGGACTTTCTTACGACGAAAAAAAGGCAGTCAACACAGTGTGGTCGCTTTTTTCATCGTCACCGCATTCCCGTCGCGCTTTGATTCTGCGCGGTATCCTGACAATGTGCTGTTTTAGCCAGCTCTCTCTGCTATCCTCAGAGCTTGCTATGGCCATTCGAATCGATCCATTTACTTTATTTCCGGCTGATGTCTCGCTGCGTGTGCTGGGCTACCTCGATGCTATCAGTTTGGGGCGAGCAGCGCAGGTGAGTAAGCTGTGGCGCTCTCTGGCGGACAATGATTTACTTTGGCGTAATATGTGTGAACAGCACATCGAGCGCAAATGTGAAAAATGTGGTTGGGGTTTGCCGCGCCTGATCGACAGCCATGGGCACGCCGAAAATACCGAGTCTTCGCGCGATGACGAGTTGCGTCAAGCAGCAAGCACTTTATCGGATGGAAGCCTGCGCCGCAGTATCACTGCGGCAGCGAATGCCGCTGCACTCGAACGCCGTAAATCATACAGCGATGCAGCAGAACATACCCATGCCTCATCAGCAGTCGAGGGGCCACGTCAAAAGCGGGCGCGTACAGAAACGAACCAGGCACATTCACGGCGATGGAAGGCCGTTTATTGTGAGCGACTTGCGATTGAGCGCAATTGGCGGTATGGTCGCTACTGTGTGCGTGTCTTGCGTGGGCATACCGAGGGTATCATGTGCCTTGCATTCCGGGAAAAAGTCAGTCATCTACCATACCCGGTGATGGTGACGGGCAGCTACGACCGAACGATTCGTGTGTGGAACTTGCAGACGGGCGAAACTTTGCGTGTACTCTCAGGTCATGCACGAGGTGTGCGGTGCTTGCAGTTTGATGACAGCAAAGTCATTTCTGGTTCGATGGATCGTACACTCAAGATCTGGAATTGGCGCACCGGCGAGTTACTGCGCACGCTGGAAGGACACACGGAGGGTATCGTGAGTTTGACGTACAACGATCGTGTCTTGGCGAGTGGTAGTGCCGATAGCAGTATCCGTATATGGAACTGCCAAACGGGTGAATGCTTCCCGCTGAATGGACACCGCGATTGGGTCAATGCGCTCCAGTTGTGGACGGCGCCGAGCCATGGATCCTCGAACCCTAGCATGTTTTTGTACTCAGCGTCAGATGACTTTACGATCCGCCTTTGGGATTTACAAACCCGTGAGTGTCTCATGGTGTTCCAGGGCCATGTGGGACAGGTGCAATCACTCAAGCTGGTTATGATGAACCAGTCCACCGTTCAGAAACTGGCGCGCGGCTCTATGCGAGTCTCGGGCGCCACAGAAGGCGGCGTTGTTGGCTCGTCGTATCGTGAAGACGGGGATGCGAGTACTATGCCAACTTCGGCGCAGACCTCGCTCGGCGACTCGGCAAGCCAAGCGTCAGATCGCATACCTAGCCGCTTGCTCAAGGCTCACGAGCGTCTGTGTGCTGCGAATTTAGTGCCGCCCCTTCCACCGTATGCTACACTGCGGGACTTGGAAGATGGTATCTTTGACGATGTGCTTGATGAGACAGAAGCGGGCACCCAGAAGACGGGATGCAAATCTAAACGCCCTGTTCTGGTGTCCGGATCGTTGGACAATACCCTCAAGTTGTGGGATGTGCGCACGGGCCGGTGCTTCCACACTCTCTTCGGGCACGTTGAAGGTGTATGGTGCGTCGACTGTGACACACTGCGCATTGTGTCGGCGAGTCATGATCGGACCATCAAGGTTTGGGATCGCGACACGGCGCAATGCCAGATCACGCTCGTGGGACACCGCCGAGCTGTAACGACCGTGGCCCTAGGTGATGATAAAATCCTGAGTGGCAGTGATGATGGCGACGTCCGTGTTTGGAGTTTCTGTACGCCCGAGGATGCCAAACCAATGCCCACATCGACGAGCACCCACATCCAACCATGCACGGCGGTATCTCCCCCACCCCCCATTCCGCCAACAATGAACGCATAAATGTGAATTTAGTGTTATAATAGTAACGACCGACATCTATTTAGGCAGCAAGTCTTGCAGAATGCGCACTTCGTGTTCCTCCTTCTCGGCCAGGTCGACACGTGGCGCCGGCTTGGCTTGGCGAAACACCTTGGCTGCATCCGTGCGCTTTTTGATACCCTTTTGGAGCATCTTGATAATGGAAGGCGGCTTTTGATTTGGCTGCATCTTGGTCTTCTGCGCGTACTGCAGGTCTGTGAGGATGCCGCCGAGTAGGGTGGCCAGCTCCGAGTCTTTGGCCAGGCGTGCCTGCTTCCACTTTTGCTTTACATTCGCAAGCGTAGGCTCGTCCAGTGGGTTAGGTCCAGATGGCGGACGTGCCGGCACATCACCCAGGGCGATGCGGCTTGTATGCAGGAGGCGACGCCACGACGCAGTTCGCAAAGTTTGGACAAACATGAGGAAAGATGAGATGCAGCCCTATTCTCCACTACGAGAAATCCGCCGAATTTGTAGCACACAGGCATCGACCCCTCTCTGGGCATCCAACGGACGGGCCACGGGCCACATTTTCGGCACGATAGGCCGACCATCCCATTCGAAGTGAAAGGATGGCAGGATGGATGCGATAAACACCTTCATTTCAAGAATGGCAAAAGAACTGCCAATACAGGCCCGCGGGCCCATGAGGAATGAGAGGCCATGATGAGCAGGGATGACTGATCGACCAGGCAAGGGCTCGGACCATCGCTCAGGCCGGAAAGCGTCTGGTTCAGGACCCCAGTATGCTTCCGAGGTCATGAATGCGGACAGAGGGAACAGTAATACCATGCCGGGATGGACTTGAACGTGCTTTCGGTTGGAAAGAGGAATCCATTCCGTTTCTGTTGCCACGCGCGACGTCGTGTGGACAGCGCTCTGTAAACGCAGACACTCGCGTATGCACCAATCGAGGTATGGAATGTCGTCCAGCTCTTCCTCGGACAAAGCGCGGTCACCTGTTGAGCCCGCTTGGGGTGCTAGTCCTAGCGACGCCCGTTTTTCCACAATAGCACGACGTAGTGTTTGCTGACGCGTTTGGTCTTGCGCCAAAAACAAGAAGAGCCATGCCAACTGCGTCGATGTCGTCTCGTGACCAGCAAAGATAAACGTGGACACTTGTGCATGCAGTTCGGCATCCGTCAATACATTGCGGTCCAAGATACTGCGCTTTTCCTCAGCATCGCGCTCGGCATTCGCGTTGGCGCGCAACAGGGCGGACAAAATATCCGGACTCGGCTCACCCGCCTTGATACGTGCCTTGGCGTCATCTACGACTTTACCAGCCAAGTCGAAAAGCACGCGCGTGGCGCGTCGAAAAGCACGCGATGATAGCCCCACTGGAATATGTTCCAGAGCTGGGAAGTACATGGACAGTATATCCACCATCACAGTGAACCAGCCTGGATGTGATGCGATGAACTGAGCACGCTCCAGGGCCGCTGTGAGTGGATGGGCTTCACACACCGCGCCGTTTGGATCGGACCGCAGTGAAGCCAGTGTCCCAAACTTGACGCCCAAGGCACCGTCGCCCAGCGCGTCCAAGGTAGCTGCACTCATTGTAGCATACATGTCGACGAGAGCGGTTTCGCTGCGCTGTAGACAGGTGTCAAGGTAGTCCATAGCATCATAAACATGCTCCTGAAACACAGGTGCGAGGCGCTTGATGTTTCGTGCCTGGAATCCTGGTTGGATAGCGCGTCTTTGGCGGCGATGATCCATGCCTTCTGACACAATTAGTCCGTTCCCCATAAAGCTGGCAATGAGGCGCTGCGATATGCGCATCTTGGGAAAAGCATAAGCGCGCTTGCGGAACACATAGTCAAATGCAACAGGATCCATCAACATAAGTCTAGGCTCGCCAAAGGTGCCCCAGAACCGCACGGCGCCTCCAAACGTCTGTGTCCACGCACGGCATACGGCACCGATGTCGCGGTACATGAACGTGCGCAAGTTGCCCATAAGCCATGTTTCGCGTGCTGGACCTGGCACATCACGGAGCCATTGGTGCCATCGAATCTGGGTGTATGTAAGGGCACACACCACATAAACTGTGATGACAGTGGCAGGTGCAGCCAGGGCGAGCCAACAAATGTGCCACAGCATATCGTATGAATGCAGGCGGACGCCACTCACTCACTGGATCCATACAAACCCGACATGCCGATCCTGTGTGTCCCTATATACATTTCGTCCTAGGCAAGTTTCTTTGTCCTCTTTGTTCATCAAGAACAAGGGGTCTGTGCACCATCACGTGAGTAAAGCCGTGCGGCGTGCCACTCCGGCGGCGGCCAAGGCCTGGGGGCAGGTGTCTGGGCTGTTCGCTGGGATGGCAGGTGGTATCGGCGGCAGCGACGTGCCGACATGAGCGATCTGCAGACAAGCATCAGCGCGTGCGGTCGCAATATCGTCCAGGACATGACCCATCACGAAGAGATGAGCATCTGCAGCGTACGCATGACCTTGGTACACGTGTGTAGGCGCACGAAGTGTCAGAAGAGCTCGCAAAAGGAAATTGGCTTCTTCTACACGCACACGCGGGAGAGGTATGCTGCCGCGGATCCGGGCATCGTCCATGAATGCTTGCAAGATACACTGACATCGCGCCACGATCATGGGCAAGAGACGCACGGCGATAGCCTTGCCACCAGGCGTCGATGTCGAGGAGCATTGGCGAAAAAGTACGTGCCACGTCTCGTAGACCATACGCTCGCGGGGCGTTGGCTGGCACGGCTGCGTCAGCGTGCCCCATGCCGCGTACAAGTGCGTCGCTTCTAGTGCACGAGGCAGGAACTGCGTCAAGGCCGGCTGCGCCGCTTGCTGAGCTCCTGCCTTGGGTAAGACATGTTCCAAGCACGCCAAGAGATGGAGCGCACATGCATCCTCTTCGTCCGTGGGCATACTATGCGCATCTGCACACATGGCCGTGGCCATGGCATCAAATAAGGTATGCCAATACTCTTCTGTCTCGACCTCGGTTCCATATTCTGCGATCCGCACCAAAGCTCTGCACACGACACACCATGCGCTCGGCACACCGGGCTCCGGGCACGCCTTGAGCGGCCTCACAAGCACGCGAAGCATAGAGGCCAGGCATGCGTCTGGGGTGCCTGCCTCTTGCTCGAGAATACGCAACCATTGAGCCATCCACTCGCCTGTGAGCTCTGTGTATAGTGCTTGCATGCGCACATGTTTGGCATGTAAAGATGCGGCGTAGGCCATATCGGTACACCGCACGAGTTCATCGAGTACTTTCGGCCGCACCGTGGTCTGCGTGGCCAGAAAGTCAAAGGAAGCCTGCACATGTCTCACGAGCTCTCGAAGATGGGACAGAGAGAGCGCATCGGCCACGCTGAGTCCGCGGCGCATGCAGCTATGAAGCGCATGAAGCATAGAGGCAGACTCATCCACACGGGACCGCTTTACAAACAGCATGTACAGCATATCAGCCAGGAGACCCAGATCCGGCATGGACATGCGAGCTTGGGTATCACACAGGCGCAGCACTGTCGGCCATGCCTCGTGCCACCATGCCTGTGTATCGTCTTGCAGATGCAGTACGCTGTGCAGGGCCTCCAGCATGACACGCATCACGTCATCCGAAGGCTCACGCGCCACAGTCTCTTCCATGGCGTGGAGCCAGCGCGCCCACATGGCAGGCCACGCAGGATCCGTTCGCAACGCTGGCACCATTGCCACGACGCGGGCAGTGCCATGAAAAGCGCGTGCCGGTGCGTGTTCGCCCTCAACGAGAGGAAGCAGTACATCGGAGAGCACGCGTATCCAGTCCTCTGCACGAAAAGACAAGTGGTACTGCAGCAGCACCTGAAATAAGTTGGCTAGCGCACATTCGGCCATATTCGTCTTTGGCACCTGTGCCACGTCGCGCAGGCGCTGCAGTAACACCAGCCACAGCTCGACTGCCTGCTCACGATCACGGCGCTCAATGCTCTCTGTCAAGTCCCACAGCGTGCCATTCGCTTGGAGGGCCATCGCCACGTCCTCCGTCTGCATGCTAAAGCTCGGCAGCGCATTGATGCACAGCACCAAATCTGCGTCGTTGAGCATGGGTAAGTACGAAGCACACACGGACTGCATGCATGCAAAAGCAGTGCGCAGTAGAGGCATAGGCGCAGCGCCAGAGGCGCGGATAGCACTGGCGTCCTTCGCGGCTGCCTCACACATCGCAAAGACGTGCTCCCACCCATAGCTCGTGCGTCTCAGCATATGTACTTGCGACTCAAGGATGCGATGCAGCGTGCTGAGCGCAGCGTTCCGTACCGATACATCCGTAGACCCTGTGCGTCGTTCCAGTATACCTTGGCGCGCCAAAGCCCTGAGCATCTCCTGTGGCTGCTCGCCATTGTCCATAAGCGGCGTGCACCACAAGGTATAGATACAGGCGTCGCACACCTGTGCTATATCAATGCGACGCACAGGCGTCATGCGCTCGTCCCACAGCAAGCGCATCAGCACGTGCATGGATGACCAAGGTCCCTCGGGCATGCGTTCGACGATACGCGGCGCCGCAGCGCGCACAAATCGCTCCCATTCGATCAGCATCATGTGCGACGTCGCATCATGTGTCCCGCGCGACCGATCCACAATCAATTGTGTGAAAATACCCGCAAATGTATCCATCCCCTCATGGTCGAGGTTGGCAGCTGATACAAAGACGCCGCGCAGCAGCCGCCCGAGAGACTCGATCGTCGAAGGCGCCAGCCAACTGGGCTTGTCATCGGGCCATCGCAGCGTCTCTGCCGGCGTATGCACCGTTTCATCGTCGCCCTTACGAAGGCATACAAGTGCTTGGCACACACATTGGAGAAGAGCTCGCCATCGTGACCCGAGATGCTGGCCCAGAGACGCACAAACGTACGCCAGAGCAGCCTGCGCCCCGAGATTTCGAGTACCCAACGCCTGGCCACTGTACGCAGCACTTGGCACGGCCAGGTCACACAGCGTAGCAAGGATCAAATCGCGTTCTGTGGCACACTGCGCCACGCCTGCGGCACAGGCCATGTGCACGAGCGCATCGAGCGTCTGCTCAAAGAACAGATCGGCCCCCTGCACTGTCAAAAACACAGTGAGTCCTTCATTGATGGGTCGGGTATAAGCGGCAAATATCGCAGCCTGTTGCGCCTCGGCAAGGTTATGCGACAAACGCACAAGCGATTGCAAAACAAGACACGGAAGATAGGTGGTCGGCAAAGCACTCGATCCAGGCACGGGCGCATCCGTCTTATCGAGCTGATCCAGGAGCGGCACATGCGGCTCACTTGTCTCCACAAGCATCTCGGCTTTCGAGCTGAGCAGTCCTTCCGCGGCACTACGCATGCCTGCCATAGCGACATCATACATCGTATGTGTGGAGTGCATCGTCGGTGTGTGTGGCACGTCTGGGCGCTGTTCAAGCGCCGCAGCTAATGCGTCGTCCACGACGAGTGTCGAACGTAGCCTTCGGGAAAACTGCTGCACACACTCGACGAGCCTTCCTAATACGCAGATAGGCTCTGCCTGTCCATCAAATTGATCCCACAAAAAGGTCAGAAAAGCGCTGTCTGCGCTTAGCGAGCGCATGGTTTCCCAGGCCAAGACCCGTTGCCAAAGCGCATGCTTTTCGTCGAGTGTGTCCAAGAGGGCTCGCAGGAGCATTTCGACTTCGAGCACAATTTCCTTGTGATACTCACAAAGTAATAGTGCTACCAGTCGCATAACGCGAATGTATACAGAAAACGAGGCCGGTGGCTTGCTGAGTGCCTTGAGTAAAAAGGGACAGGCGGCACTCCGCAATATGTACACGAGTTCCGGGTGCCGCTGGAAGAGGGAGGATTGAGTCGTCAGCACACTCTCCAAAAGCTCCAGCACGAAAGGCTTGGACAGGGTGTCGAGTGGCAAAAATTGGGCTGGCTGTCCATCGGCCAACGCACACAAGTCGTTTAGCAAATGATACACATCGGCGGCACACGGAAAGAGTGTCACAGGACCACTGGGCAGTTCGGCTGTACCCACGGGCAGAGGTGCATTCACAGCTGCGTCTTCGTTCTGAATGGCGTCGAAGGATTGGTCCTCGCTTTGTACCTTTTCAAATACCACCATGACGTTCTGCCGGAGCATCGCAGCGGCGGTGGAACTTACGACAACGACGCGCGAGTGCTCGTATAGCGTGAAACAGAGCATGAGAGCACGCGACAGCAGCTCTGATGTCACATTGGCATACGTTACGAGGAGGGATGAGACAATTTGGAGGATCTTGAGCTGTACATCGACGTCTGTTCGTCCGGGTGCAGAGAGAAGCGTATGTAGCGTATCGATCACTGTAGCAAGTGACGTGTCCGGTAAAATACGGAGTGGTATACTGCTTTGCAGGAGCGACAGAGCCAGCTGAATTACCTTCGGGGAGCGTGTCTCACAAGCCAACACAATCATCTGCAAGAGGGCATGGGACGATGGATCCTTGCAAGACTGCAGCTCCGACACAGTACGATCTGCATCAGCCTGCCATTGTGCCAGCAAGTGGTCGGCGCTCTGTCTAACATCCGGATACTTGCGTCGCGTCTCGGCGACAAGCGCCTGCAGCTCCAGCGCAATCCGCTGTGGCATGTCGTCGAACAGCGATGCAACGCGTGTATCCTCCACTTTCTACGGCCCGAGCGGCCGCCCAACTCCACTCACATAGTTTGTTTCACACTACCTACCACGATCAACATGTCACGTTGTGATGAGGGTGTGGTCCGGACTCTTTTTGACGAGCATGGCGGTGACACACTCACTGCGAAGGACATTTTAGATGTGATGGATTCGTACACAGCCAAATGTGGTGCCCCTATTGTAGATGGTGAGGTCGCCTTGCAGATCACTACATTTGCACGCGAAAACAGCTCGCTTGCGATTGGTGTAGACGAGTTTCTCAGCATGATACGCTCGCTAGAGAATGAGACGGATTCATCCACTGATGATGGATCAAATGCATCCCTTTTTGAGGGAAAACAGGGCAGTGCGACGCCAGATACGACACTTGACTCCGTGGCGCCAGAGAGCCCTGCCAAGCATCGTAGCGCCTTTGCGCCGCGTACGCCTATGCCGCTACCAGCGTCAACAAGTCGCATAATTTCTAAGGTGCCCGTGACAAGCTCCGAACCTGATGTGGCAGGCATTACGGCCCGCTCAGCTCTGATTCGCAAACTCGCGCGTGTGAATGAGCAATTGGATCGACTACATTCGGATCACCAGATCCTTTCGCACGAAAAGAAGCTGAGTGACGCCACATGTACTTCACTACAGCGCGAGATCTATGGCCTCCGTCGCGATCTCGAACAGGCTCACTCACACGGATTCACGCTTGAAAGTCGTGTCCACGAGCTGGAAGCGTCTATCACACAGATTAAAGAAGACCGTGATACACAAAGGCGCTCCGCCCGACAGCTCGATACTCACCTACAGCAGCAGATGGCGTCATTTTCCGACCTCGAAAAGCAAGAGGCCGAACATGTCGCACAACTCACGTCCTTGCAGGCGACGTGCCAAGCTTACGTCACCGACTTGCATGGTCTTCGAGCTACGTGTGATGCTCAGCGCGAGGCTATTTCCGGCCTCGAAGGCATAATTCATGCACTGGAACGCGTGCACTCAGATGCCGAGCAACTGCAACAGGAGGTGGACCATTCGCGTAAGATCCACGAACAGCTAGAGCAGGAACTTCGTGCTCTGCACGACGTGTCGGAGCAACCAGGACCTGTTCTGGCCGAGGACTTGGCGCCCTTCGGCGAATGGACATCCTCGCCAGAAGAGCCCGTCTCGGATGTGCATGATCACGTCGCGCCCACCCCATCGACTGCCCCTGCACCAGACTCGCCGACAGGGACTTTGACCCACGCTGCTGAAGCTCAAACAGCTCATAATAGCACGCATGATACCCCCCCTGCACGTCTGTTGTGGAGCTTGATGGTCCATTTACTCCTCGTCACGACCGGTATTTGGCTGGGTTTGTGGATCTACCACTTTTCTATGCTCATCATGCCGGCCCACGTATATCAGCAGCTGCTGGATAAGCGTTGGTTCGAGGCGAATATGCTGGATGACGCTCTCCAAACACCACTGTCCACGACTCTTTGGCAGGAACACTACGTGTCTCGATTCTCGTAGACTTTAGATACCCCGACCTGTCCATACTAACTGCTTTTGCCAAGACCAGCAGCGTGCTCGGCTGCAGTCTGGATCGTACGTGCTACCGTCGACCTCACACGGCCATCTTCCATCTGTAAAAGCCCAGCAATCGTGCATCCACCAGGCGTCGTGACACTGTCTTTGATCGCTGCAGGGTGCGTGCCAGATTCGAGCACCATACGCGCTGCACCCTGCATCGTCTGCGCAGCCAATTCAAGCGCCTCAGCACGCGGAAGACCCATCATGACGCCGCCGTCGGTCATGGCCTCGAGGAACAGCGTCACAAACGCTGGACCTGAGCCGGCGAGGGCTGTGGCCGCGTCAAAGTACTTTTCATCCAAAAAGTTGCATTTACCCACCGCGGAGAAGATCGTGGCGATCAAATCTCGCTCCAGGTGCGTAAGCCATGTCACATCAGAGATCACTGTCATGCCCTCTCGAATACGGCACGGCGTGTTGGGCATCGCACGCACCACCTTGGTCGATGGCGGCACCACCTTTTGGATCGTGTTGATCGTCGTGCCAGCTGCAATACTTACGAGAATCTTGTTCTCTAGCGCCTCCTTCATGCCTGGCTCGCTCATAAACTCAGACACACGCTGGGGCTTGGTACACAGCAATACAATGTCAGAGCGTCGCACTGCTTCGACATTGCGCTGCTGAAACACCTCTACATTCGAGTGACCAGCTTCTGAGAATGTCGACGCCAAACGTTTCGCGGTCGAGTCACGACCTACAGTAGCGATATACTTCTTGGGGAGCGGAACTCGCTCAAAGCTCTCGCCATGTTGCGACGTGGCGGCCAGGTCTTTGGAGTTATCGCCATTTTCCATAGAAAGCTGAAAGTCAAGTACACCTGACAAAATCGCTGTACCCATGGTACCACATGCCAGCACGGCCATGGTCATTTCGCTGCTCTCTCGTTGTGGATGGCTCATGTCAATGGTGTCGAATAACGGCAAGCTCCATCCTTTTGCCATGAACATTTATGACTCAGCCAACCTTTCTATCGTACCACGTCCAGAAACTCATCTATACATGGCAACATGCTACGAATGTATCCAGCTCGTGTTTCAGTCGTATGACGCGTGACAACGTTTGCATGCTCGCGTTCTGCATACCGGACAAGTTTGGCTCTGGCGTCCTTCCGTAGCCTACACCGCCACAGGGCGGCAAGGAAAAGTATAGACGCGAACTTTACTCATAGTCGCACAACTTGCACACACAACGTCGTTGCTCCTACATCAGTTCACATACGTAGAATGGCACGATGTGATGTGCCAACACACAGGCTGCGTAAGCGCTGATCTCTGCTGACAAAGTACACACCTCCACACACTCGATGGTCGTCATTCCACCGATCACCTACATCCCTTGTTCCTCTACCACAGCATGGAAGAAATTGGCATAGTACCTGCTGACACACATGCTTCGAGTTCCAACTCGCGCGGATCCTTTAGCGCTTCAAAGCCAAAGGATGTGTACTATCACTACAAGAAGCTTCAGCAACAGCTCGAATTCCTCACCACAATGGAAGAATACGTGAAAGATGAACAGCGCAACCTGAAACGCGAACTTGTTCGTGCTCAGGAAGAAGTTAAGCGCATTCAGTCTGTGCCTCTCGTGATCGGTCAATTCCTTGAACCAATTGATCAGACAACAGGTATCGTTGGCTCAACAACTGGCTCCAACTATGTGGTGCGCATCTTGTCCACGATCGACCGCGAGTTGCTCCGTCCCGGTAGCAGTGTGGCTCTTCACCGCCACTCCAACTCGCTCGTGGAAGTGCTGCCACCAGAGTCAGACTCGAGCATTGTTATGATGAGCCAGTCTGAACGACCCACTGAAACCTACCAGGACATTGGCGGTTTGGACGTCCAAAAGCAGGAGATTCGCGAAGCCGTCGAGCTTCCGCTTGTGCAGGCTGACTTATACCACCAGATTGGTATTGATCCGCCTCAAGGTGTTCTCTTGTACGGTCCACCAGGAACAGGAAAAACCATGCTTGTCAAGGCCGTGGCTAACGCCACGACGGCCTCGTTCATTCGTGTGGTTGGTTCCGAGTTCGTGCAAAAGTATCTCGGTGAAGGACCCCGTATGGTGCGTGATGTATTCCGTTTAGCACGTGAAAATGCACCGTCGATTATTTTCATCGACGAGATTGATGCCATTGCAACCAAGCGATTCGATGCTCAGACGGGTGCCGATCGCGAAGTGCAGCGTATTCTTCTGGAACTTTTAACCCAAATGGACGGTTTCGATCAGGGAAGCAATGTCAAGGTCATTATGGCCACGAACCGTGCCGATACTCTCGATCCAGCCTTGCTTCGTCCTGGTCGTCTGGATCGCAAGATCGAGTTCCCTCTGCCCAACAGACGCGAAAAGCGTTTGATTTTCCAAACTATATGTGGTCGCATGAACCTCAGCCCGGATGTGGATCTCGAGGACTATGTGAGTCGGCCTGATAAACTCTCTTGTGCTGAAATTGCCTCTGTGTGCCAGGCTGCAGGTCTACAGGCTGTGCGCAAAAACCGCTACGTTGTACTGCCTGGTGACTTTGATGAAGCTTTCAAGCAAATCTCCAAGAAGGGTGATGACAATAGGCTCGATTTCTACCAGTAGACAGTGATTTCTGCGTCATATTCCCCTGCCTGGCGGCCCGAGTTGGTCAGGTCTGCGTTTCTTGCGGCGTTCCCATGTCCCACTTCTGCATGCTTACAAAGCGGGGCAAATTTTCCCAAAGGCGCCCGACTCGCTTGCATGCAAGCTTTACGACCGTGCACCATATACGATCTGTGAGCAGCCGCGCGTCCGACTAAGACGCGTGTGCGCGCAGTGATAAAAAACAAATCCTTCCATCAACTACAAGATATTATGGAGGAGATCACAGCCGATGATGATTTACTATCCTGCATGTTGGTCGACTCCTTGGAGTTCGAGCCTGATATTGTCACGCACAAGATGAACCCGGCGTTTCGACCCATGCGCTTTGACCGACATGCCGTTAAGAAAATCGTACAGCAAAATGTGATTTGGGAACAGAATGTGTCCAAGGGAATGGAAAAGTTCTGCGAGTATGTATTGCCACCGATTCTCACCATTCAGACTTCCTATTGTTCGCAAGCACATGTGCTTGAAAACGCCAGCTCAGAAACGAGTATTTGAAAAGTACGTTGTATTTTTTAACGAAAGTCACATTCAGCGGTACTTGCAGACGTATTTACCCGATGCCGGATTTGAATACGCCATCACCTACCGTTATCGCACAGCACGGTTAGAGCGCGTCAAAGCGCTTGAGAAAGTATCCGACGAGGGTCGATACAATGCGTACTTATCTCCAAATCGCACGGATCTATGTGTCATGGCTCTTCGTCCCTACCACCCAGATGAAATCATAACATATTGCACAGCGGCGTTAAAAGACTTGACGCCCGAAGATGACCAGGCACTCCGGGACGAAGCTGCTGAGGCTCGGGACAAGGATGTACGCGATGGTCATGCTAGACCCCCGCGAGACTTTTCTGTCATCCGATCTTCGCGACGAAAATGCAGTCAGCTTTTATTGGGTCCCGCTCGCTTCATCAATCATGACTGTCGGCCCAACGCAGAATTTCGCCGCACTGGCCAGACACTTACTATTCGATGCATACGCAACATTCAATGCAATGAAGAAATTACGACGTACTATGGAGATAATTACTTCGAAGCGGGAAATAAAGAATGCATGTGTACTACGTGTGAGAGACTTGGTCGTGGCTTTTTCCGATGTACTGGAGCCAACGACGAGCAAGAATGTCGTGAAAGCGATGAGACTAAAGCGTCTCAAAAAGACACACGCAAACTACGTTCATCCTCTGCACGCGCAGCTGCTGAGCAGGCTGCTATATCCGAGCCCGATCATATAATGGCTTTTCAAGTGAATCCTGATGCGAATGGGCCGAATTGTGAATGCCTCACGTGTCATAGTGCGTTCCGTGCGCCAGAAAAATGGTGGACACCTGACGAATGTGCCCGGTGTGAACGACACTACAAGTTATTCAAGTGTGATTGGCCATATCGGTCACCCAAAGAGAATCCTGCTGACCAAACGTCTCGCTCACGGACAAGGATCAGGCCACCTCGCCCGTCCAAAAAGCCTCAGCCTGCGCCTGCTATCTCGTCGCCCGTCAAATTGAGTCCTGTGCGTGAGAAACCCTGCTACGACTCGTCTTCTAGTGAATCTGGATCTCCGCGTCTAGAACAAAGATGTCGGAAGCCGAGTGATACGTCTCATGAACTGCATAAGGCTCCTCGGATTCTTGGCCAGGGAGCGAGCACCGATGTGCTAGCGTCCTACTGGGGTGCACCAGAAGGCGAAAGACGTCGACGGCGCACGAATTTATCCATGGATAAACACAGTGACGTGACTCGACAGAATACCACGTCGAAAAAGCAAAAAACATCTGTCACTTGCGGTAAGGATTCTTCGGACGATAAAATGATGCAAAACAATACATCTGACGCCGAAGTGAGCTGTGTATCAAAACGGGGGTGCCGTCCACCGTTCCGTGAAGCATCAGATATGCAGGACAAATTCAGTCGTCCCGAATCTCCTGTCAAGCCCGTGATTGCCACTCATGGCCCAGAACGGACCTCTGTATCGAATCTGGCTCTTTTCTGGTCAGGTGGTGTTGAGGGTCGCACAAGGCGGCAAGCTCGACTAGCGCAACAGGCTTCTGTCACACCACCACGGATACGTAAGACGGCTGACGAAGCCGCCGAGGCTCGCAAACCTGAAGTAAAGCCCGAACCGTCGCCGATTCAACCGACTGTGAAGCGGGAGCATACGCTGGAGGCATTAACGGTGCAACAGCACTCGCTGGGGACGCCGGTGTCCATTCCTGCCAATTGCCATCCCACAGTGGTCCCTCCGGGCGTGCCTGTACGCCAACCATTACGACGCAACCTTCGCTGGGGTAGCGGCAAAGTCAGCACAAGCCGCGAGACTAGCCATACCCCGCCCGTGCGTGTGTCGTGGCCTTCCACGATGAAACACGAAAGCGCTTCACCCATCACGACCGCCTCTCCATCCACCTCGCCCTCCCCGTCCTAGACTTGTAAACTGTATAACGCATACCAACCAAATTAGCAACTATACCATTACAGCGTCACACTAAACGTCTTGAACATTGTAGCATCACCATCCTTGAGCGAAATCTCGCCGTTTTTGTCGACCGAAACATGCTTCTTCGACTGCTCCTCGACAATCGAGTGGCCCTTACCGTTACCCTGGTCGACCAAAGCAAACTTGGCGGCCGAGCGGCGGTCAGAGGTAAGCTTGAGGTCGCTCGTAAAGAACTTGTCACGCTTCATGTTGGCCACATTGAATCGGTTGTCCTTCGGCTCCGATCCCAGCCACGACAGCACAAACAGAGTGTCTTCATCGTACTTGCTGTCGCTCTTCTTCGTGGTGAGCTTGTTCTCATCCTTCCATGAGAGCACGTGGCCATGGTCAGCTTCAAAGCGGAGGTAACGACCCTCGCTCAGATGACCACGGACGGGCTTGTAGCCGCGTTCCACCTTCAGGGCATCTTCCTCCTTTTGCTTACCGTAGGGAACGTGAGGCTGAATAGTGTTGCGGTACTTGAGCTGACACACAAAAGCACCGTTGTACTGGTCACGAATCGGATCCTTCGAGGGCGTGCGCACCGAGGGAATGTTGGGGATGCTTGTGTCAATCTTGGAGAAGTCAAAGGCGTTCACGAGGTTGCTGAGCTGCTGACGGCGCCAGTGGTTCATTTCCTTCACGTGGAACGGCTTGCCGTTGGCCTTGGCCCACTCCTCAATAAAGAGCGTCTGACTCTCGTGAGCGGCATGCTCGGTAAATACACCACCCTTACGCGTAAAAGGCGATGCAATGTAGAAGGGCACACGGAAACCAGGGCCGATAGGCTGCAGACCATTCGAAGGCGTGAATGGATCCTTCATCCATTCACCGGGCGTGTCCCTTGAGGCGATAGGACCCAGCACGTGGTCGGCCCAACCACCCGTCTCGTCGTACGACACAATTAGGGCGGTGTTATTCCAGTGCTTACCGTGCATAAGCGATTCGGTCACCTTGCGGTGAAGCCAAGCACCATCGTCAGGCATATACGGCGGGTGCTCTGAGAGGTACTCAGGCACAAAGATGATCGAAACCTCCGGAAGGTTGCCCTCCTCAGCATCCTTGTAGAACTTCTCGAGACCAGGGAACGAGACACCAACCTTGGCCAGTTTCTGCTTGCGCTGAGCAGCATCTTGGTACTGCGTGAATGACACAAGCGTGTCTTCACCAAAGTTATCAAAGTCCTGGTAAGCCATGAACGAAATGCCAGCCTCGAGCAGGTACTCTGGCAGCGTCTTCCACTTGAGTGGACGACAAGAGTATGGCACGCCGTCAGAACTGTACAAGCAGCCAGGTGTGGCCGTGTTGTCGACGACAGGACCGCCCAGCTCCTGTGGATTGCCTCCCACGGCACTGCCGTTGGAGTTCAGCGAGCCCGTCAGATGAATAGCGCGGTTCGGGTGCGTCGAGGCAATAGCCGATTCGTAGTAAGCGTCACCCACAACAAACGACTCAGCCAAGGCAAAGTGTACGGGCACGTCCTCGCGACGGTAGTAACCAATACTGTAGGGCGTGTTGGCGTTCACCCACTGGTCAATCTGGCCATGGTTCCAGGCGGCGTGATTCGCCTTCCAGCTGTTCGAACCGGTCAGCATGCACTGCGTGCGGTTCTTCCAGTCACCACCCTGCCAGTTCAAGTGCCAAGGCATAAGTTCCGACGTGTCGTCCGTAGGACGGCTGGATGCCTTGATCTTCTTGGCGTCAACGGGCTGGTGGAAGACACTCTTGCCAGTGTTGTTAGAGATGTGCACGTTCGGGTCCTTGAAGCCGCGCACACCTGCCATCGTACCGAAATAGTGGTCAAAGGCACGGTTCTCCTGCATGAACAGCACAATGTGTTTAATGTCTTTGAGGCTGTACTCATCAGCCACAGCCACTGCGACAAAGGCTGCCAGGGCAGCAAAGGCCTTCGTGATGAACATATCAGGCTGAGGGTGTGCCTAGTCGCGATCACGTCAACCCTAGCTATATAACACCGCGAGGCACATTGTTTGGGAGACGAGCACGACTGTTCGTCTAATACAGAGTGTATCATTGGCCCATCATTTCCGCAAAAGGCGACCTGGTCAGCGTATGGCTCACACGTGTGCGAGAAATGGAGCCTGTTGGTCCCCACGGACAGACGAAAACAGGAACGTGGACGTCAAACTCCTATACTCATTGGTTCTATTTTCTTGGATTCATGCAGCCGATCATGTGGAGCAGATATCATGTCACTCCGACCTTCTCGGCGCACGCAAGCGATGTGATACTATGCCTCGCTACTAACAGCATCACCAGCGTGACGCACCAGGCGGTCCACGTGGCGGCGGCGGATGTCCGTAGGCCGGCATGGTACCGTAGCTGGGGGTGGCTCCGCCATAGTAACCAGGCGTCGTACCGCCGCGGCCCGGCGTGCGGCCGCCATAGTAATAGCCAGGCGTCATACCGCCATGAGGGGCTGAAGTCCGATCCCCACGGCCCCCGCTCGTCTGAGCCATGTACTGCGTCTTGAATGCATTGGTCAGAGCCGCCACATCGGCCAGCTGCGTGGCCTGACCCAACTTGAAAGCGCCTGGCAGCACCTTCACGGGCCACGTCTGGATCGGCGCCTGGCTGTTTGCCTTAAATGCCAGGTCAAAGTAGCCTGGGTGCTGTTTGTTCAGGCCAAAGGCATATACAGAACGAGTCGGGTTCGCGAGTGACACATTGGTAAGATACGTGTGCAATGCTTGCTCGTCAGCCCCTTTGTACTTTTCGTGGTTCATCATCATCTCTACCATAGAGGCCATCGGGCGCACATGATTCACGATCAGGTCGTCCAAATCAGCGTAGGAGCCCATATCTGCCACACGCAAGATTCGACCCAGGGCATAGTCGTTCTCCTTATCGAGCTCAAGCACATCAATGTGCTGGTATACGCCATCATCGACCTTCCATGTCACAGCCAGGTGGTCCATACCTCGAGAGCTGGGACGAACCACCACCGAGCCACGTGGCTGCGTTGCCAGGAAGTTTTGCGCTTGAATCGCATTGAAGTTGTGGAAGTTGGGATGATCAATGACACGACGCCCGATGCGGTTTTGGTGACGACGACGTGCGCGCTCTTCGGCCGCATCAATCGCCATCTGCGCACGCTCATGATCAAAGTACATGGCGTCCACGGGCGTGCGGCCTTGTGCGGGGTTCACGTGCTCAAATGCCTCAGCACGCAAACTGAGCTCGGCCCGCATTCGTTGGATATCAAGATGGACCACCACAGCGTTTAGGGCCTGACCAGAGCGGAAGAGACGCCGTAGACGCACGTCGCGTGAATTGTAGCCCGGCATGATATCCCGACCGGCAATGACACCGTCCATACCCGCCTCGAGACGCACCCGCAAAAGGCCTTCGATGTCACGGCCTTCTTCGATGCGCGTTACGACCACAGGCACGACATAGCCCTCGGCAAGCGAACGGCGTGTTTCACCCGTGAACATCATAAATAGCTCTTCGGCCGTCGGCAGCAGCTGCGGCGGCCGCCAGTCATCATACGGCCGGATCAATTCCTGCTTGCAGGTCAAGAGCGTCAGACGCTTGCGCAGACCACGGCGTTCCCACAACATGGCGGCATAGTTGTCCAAGTCAAGAGCTGCGAGCTTTTCTGAGGGTCGGGCATCTTCCATAATCTCGGCGCATGCAACGCTGGGATGCTCACCTTCCAAGTCCTCTTCGTGTTTGTTAAGCGCATCTCGAGCCATTTGGCGCGGAAAATCATAGTCTTCAGGGTGGATACGTGTGGCGTCAAGCACGTCAGGCTGCGCGTCCTCATCGGCTGCATCGGCCGCGGCATCTTGATCAATGCGCAGGAACGAAGCGGCATTGTTCCATACGACAAAAGTCAAAATACCGCGGCGCACGAGCACCTCACGGTTTACAACGATACCATCCAGACGCGTCCGGATACCGTTCAAAAGAGCCTGCGCTTTACGTGGACCAAGACCAGCGATAAAGGGCAGCATGTGCTGGACATACGTGTTGGTCAGTGCCGTTTGCAGGTCCAGGCCGATATCGTTTACGAGCATCACAATCGCCCGCTCAAGGGACGCGCGAAGACGATCGGCAGGCAGTAAGCGCTGTGCAGGGTCAAACTGAACGGCCGTTACATCAGCGCCAAGTGCGGCAAACTCATTGACAGGGGACTGTGCATACCGTGCGAGACCCACACAGTAACGAGCCAACACACTCAATTCTGGGAACTCATCCGCGGCGCGTGCGCTGTGTTGGTACAGACGCGCGACATCATCGTACACACTGACCACATCCATACGCAGATGCTGTGCTGCCAGACCCTCGAGCCCTTCTTCACGCACACGCTCATCGAAGGCTGCATCAACCAGGCTTTTCACGGTCATCTTGAGGTCCTGCGACCGCGCACTAAACCCATTCACCACGACGACATCAGGATGCCGGCGCTTGATAAGCTCAACAAACCCGGCACGCGGGTCGTCTGCTTCTTCATCCTGTACAAGTGGCGCGCGAAGTGAATCAAAGGTTGCGCGCTCAATAAGATGACCATCCTCATCTAGCGACACGGCCACAATCTGACTCGTGCGTGGATCGCCCGAGCCATGTGATACAGCCAACACACGCGGCACGCGCGATACGTGCTCATCCCAGTTGGGATCTCTTTGACGACTCAGCATGCCCGCCGACTGTACAGGGCCACCCTCCACACGCTGTGTCAGGCGCTGCTCACAGTGCCGTAGCAGCGATTCGCGACACTCTTCCACAAGCCATTCACGTGCCCATGCACGACCCAAGGGAAGCAAAAACGATGCACAAACTTCTTCGACGACGGCACGACGCTCCTCATTCCATGCCTGCGAGAGAGCGCTCACGCCATCGCTAACATACTGCTCCTGCAGACGCTGCTCCAACTTGCTGGCCGTGTCGGTGGGCAAACGAAGCGTCACGTGCACGAGACGTTCTTCCTCGGCGTGGACCATTTGCAGGAACTGCGAGGCATTTTGCAGCACGGCACTTACGGGCTTGCCGCGCAGGAACTTGAAGTTGTAGTATGGGTGCGCTTCATCAATACGTGTCATGCCGCGCTCATTTGGCTCAACGTCTAGCAGTGCTGATAGGCGGAAAAGCGTGCGGACTTCGCGTCGCAGAGCAGGTTCCTTACTAATTTCGTGCGCAAGAATCGAGCGCGCCAGTGCCATAGCTGTTGACGCATTTCCTGCACCGGGCGCCAGACCAGCATACTCGTCTGCCACTTCTAAAGGCAATCGGCTTTCGTCTTCAGGCACATGCTGCCGGACGCCACTCGCCACATTGTCGGCTAGCTGAGATGACGAAAGACCAAGACGCTGGGCGAGCTGGGCAAGTGGCGTGCTCTTACGTTGTTCGTACTCACTCAAGACCGTAGGTCGCTTGAGTGTGTGACCTTCGTGGCCCTTGGCCAACACCGTCGCCTCGCGGAATCGCTCCCCAAAGCGCATCGCGAGCCATTCGGAAATGTCTGTGACTTCTTCCAATGTACTTGCCTGGGCTAGGAGCTCTTCCACGGTTGCATGCACTTCCGACATGTCCACATCAGGACCAGCGAATGCCGCGGCTGACAATTCAGCGAATGTCTGACGCAGAGAATCTTTTCTCGCCAGCAACAACTTGAACTTGATGCCGAGCGTATACAGCGTTAGGAGCTCTTGTCGTACAAGGAGGGTAGTTGTCGTTTTTTGCACCGCGTCCATGGGCGTGTACTCCAGCTCGTCAAGGCGGTGCTGCGTCAGAAATGACACCTCGAGCATATCGTTGAGCATATAGGCGAGCATTTGACGCACACACGCAAACCATTCAGCACGCAACCGCGCATGTGGGGCATAATCCTCCAAGAACTCGGCCGTACACCGCGGAGAAATACGTGTTGAAGCCCAATGTGCGGCATCATCAAGCTCCGCATCCGTGAGTTTCCGCTCCAGAAGAGCCAGTCCCTCTTGACCAGGAATCAGTAGCTGCAAGCGCTCAGGCACATCCACCTGCCGAATACGATCGTCTTCCTCTGTCAACAGACGCTCACGGATTTGTGCAGGTTCAAAAATATCCTTGTAGTCCATGCGAGCCTTTGCCTCTTCCGCATGCTCATCGTCTGCTTCCAGGGCCCATGCATAATCTTCTCCGTTTCCAAAGATGTCATGCACTTCGTCCCAGGCTTCGAGGTCCATACCCGCTTTGCGTGGGTCGACACGAGCCCCGGACATGCGGGCCCTTCGGCGATCCTCCCGTTTCTCACGTCGCCGCGCCTCACGCTCTTCCTCATTGAGGCCGCTCATCTCAGCGTCTTCTTCGTCGTCTTCGATAAAGTCGTCGAGACCATCGTCAAAGTAGTCCGCTTGCTGAGCTCCATCATCTTCATCGTCAAAAATATGCGCAAGCTCGTTGGTGCGCTCCTCTTCGCCAGCTGGGCGTGCACGCTTGTGACGCGCGCCTTCAGGTCGCGTGTTTTCTGAGAGCAGAGCTAGGTCATCTTCGTCAAGCTCCTCGTCCAGCTCGCGATGACGATGCCGCCGTTTGCGCTTGTGTGTGCTTTCTCCACCTTCTTCTTCGTCCTCCTCGTTCTCATCCACGATGAAACCCTCTGCCACACGACGTTGCTCTTCTTCGTCGTCATCATCATCTTCATCATCGCTGCTATCCATACCAACGATGTTGCCAGACTCCTTCATGAGATCCTCCCCTTCTTCATCACTATGCGGGGCCACTCGCTCATCGGCCGGCGTGCGCTCGCGTGCCTCTTCGGCCATGGGCGTCGTAGAAGGAGCAGGCTGGACGCAACTCGTCGCGCTGTGGCCTCGGATCGCATGGACAGACAGGGTATCATCACGTGATAGCTACCAGGTTGGCTATGTGGAGATCATGGTCGAGAACGAAAAGGTGGAGGTCATGAGGGTGAAAGCTGATGAAGATGGACGGCGAGGGCGGCGCAGCCCTGGTTCAGATCACCCATGGCGCGCATGAGGTCGCGGGGAAAAGGGTACGTCACGGACACAGCCCGTACGAGAGTGGAGATATGGATGGTGGCGCGCACAAACTGATTGCATTGTTCCCAAAGATCGTGCATGTCAGCTTGGGACGTGCGTAGGTTAGCGTCGCTCGCGCGATCGCGCGTCCATTGCAGTCGCTTGGTCATATCCATCATACTTGCGCAAGATTCGTTTACATCACGTAGGCGCTTTATGCGGGTGGCATCTTGCTCCTCCTCATGGCCCTGCTCCATGCCAGCTTGGACATAGTCGCCCAGCTCGCTCCATATTTGCATGGCATTGTCCGTCACTTGCAGTAGCAGCTGGAGCAATCCATCTTCACCTCCTGACGTATTGGAAGAGAGCATGCGCATCCGCGTTGACGCGCTCGACACAGTACCGGGCGAGAGCGGTCCGCGGGCCGAAGCATCGGGCTTGGGTATCTCGCGAGGGGACACGCCTGGGGATCGCATGGAATTTGTAGGGAGACCCAGGCGCTGTGGACACTTTTTTAAAGGCGTGCTCGACGCTGGCTGTGATATTTCCGCCGTCTCTTCGAAAGATACGTCAGCTTGACTTGGCTGGCGTGCAGTGCGGTGCGACGAAACTGATGTACTCGCATCGACCGTGGCGTATGATACATGTTTATCAAGAAAAGGTACGACGTCTCTTACATGCGGGGCCATCAACATGGCACTATTCCGCAATTCGGCCACGCTGCCGTACAAAAGCAGCAAAAGAGTCCGTGAGAAGCGAGGATCCACCGTCTGTCCCAGCTGAGGTAGCTGGATATGCAGCATCGTCACTGCGCGCCTAAATGTGCGCAATGCATCATGACATGCTTGCAAGACATGGCGCACAAGCACAGGTTCAGGCATGCCTGCACAAGATACGGCGTCTAATCGGTCTAGAGCATTTATAAGCACGCTCATCGACTTGACCGACATGCTAAGCATGCGAGAAAAGTGTGCCACGAGCCGCTCATCCGTCGATACCGAGGTGTATTGCGTAATAGCCGAGTACATCTGCGAGAGAGCAAAAAGCACACCGCGTGAGGCATCGACAAACTTCAGGACGGGCTTGGGCATGCTTGGCACAGAAGGGAGAGAAGAGTATCTTCGAAAATATCTTGTGCGCTCGGCATCAGCTGTCTCCGAATCTGCGATCGAGACGCTCCGATCGCTGCGAGATAGGGACGGTGGTGAGCTCATGGCAGCAGCCGCAGCATCTGCGGCAGCTTGAGTCGCACCTACTGTCGGCAAATTCAGTTTCTTTAGACCATTCGTGCGCGGTGTATCCGTCAACGTTGGCACAGGCACGCGTCGCGCGCGTGTCTCTGACATGACTCGCGCAAATCAATGTGGCGGCGGGGCTCACGAAGCGTTGCTGTGGAGGTTGGATCGCCCCTGGCTAGCTCATAGTGTGGAGGCCCATGCAGAAATCCAGCTGTGCGTGTGCGTAGATAGATGCCACTTGAACCAACTTCTATGGGGGAGCGAGTACAAGAAGGCGACCAAGTGCCTCCCCCCAGAAGACAGCAACACCTCCTTATCCCATTGATTTCTCGTCGTCATGTCGGCTAGGGTGGAGCTTTATGCGTGGGGGCACTCTGATTCAGATGAACGTAGTCGGTCGCCGTCGCCCGTCCTGTCCATGCAGGACACTTCTTCCTCGACGCCGCCATCGTCGCGTTCATCGATCGATGAACGCGGCCACCGTGACTTGATGCGATGGAATGATCGCTTTCCAGTCACTACGCAGCCATCGCGCGATGTCATCCTGCTCGGACTCGACGCTGATGTGAACGCAGACATGATGCGCACACTCGTGACAGCTCTTGCCAACATGGTCGATGCGCGCCTCGCGCCTCCGCCACAGGATGTGACCGTGATCCGTGATCGCAATAATGGTACCTCTAAGGGCTTTGGTTTTGTCAAGTTCAGCACCCTCGAAGACGCGAAACGCTTTGTATATTTGCACGCACCATTCATCTCGAACCCCGACACTTGGCTGGGCCCGGTGAAGCAAACGGGACTGCGCCGCAAACGCATCAAAATTGATTTTAGCAATAGCGAGAGACCGCAGGGCGGGCTTTCGTACTATGAACAGCACAATGCCCCTGACAGCAAGGACCAGCTCAAAAAAGCCCGAGCTCGTCGTGCCAAGCTGATGGCGGGAGCCGTGCCTGCTCATCAGCAAATGGACTTGGCGAATGAGAACGCCGGTCTACGCGACGCGTCTGCTTTTCCCACCGATATGCTTCTGCTCACGAATGTGCGCCTTTCTGAAACTGCGTCGAGCATCGGTGCTGTTCTCTGTCAGGCAAGTTCGGCCATGGAGCAAGTGTTGCTTCTTCGAAGCAGGTCGACGAAAGAGTCCACAGGTCGCGTTTTTGTCGTGCTGCGCGACTCGGACGCAGCTAAAGCTATGCTGGTCACTCTGCGTGACAGGCAAAAAGGCTACCTGTCTCTGCTTGGTGACAGTGTCAAGACATCGTATGCGGACGCCATTGTCATGGAAGAAGCCGATCCATTTGACCCGACGAACGCCGCCCACGTGTTTGAAGACCGATGCGGTCGAACGTGGCGGTACGAGGACGAATCACTTGGCTTGGACTTGTGGAAGCCTGAGGATATGTTGCCGACGAGTGCGCCTTCCTCGACAAGCTCATCTGTGTCCGAAGCACACACACCGCCCCCTGCCCATGGGCCTCTCGTCTCGCATGCGCCTCCCGTCGCGACGGCAGCGCCAGAGCCGATCATGTCACACGGCACTTCGTACTATATGCCCCAGCCCGCCATGATCGCACCCAAGCCACCGCCTATGTCGCAGCATGCCGTTCTCCGCATGCTCAACTTTTCCGATGCATCGCGTCGCATTTGCGTGCTGTGCCAACGTCAGTTCCGCTCGATGGATATGCTGCATCGTCACACGGAAGAAAGTGCACTGCATCAAGCTAACTTGAATGATGAGGCAGCATGCCGCGCAGGCGCAGCTCGCATGCTGTCCATGCCGTCGAATGTCAAGGAGAACGTGACGGCAACGCCTCTGCCGCCGCCCACCATGATGCTTCCGACGATCGAAAAGAACGAGGCGAAAGTACTCGGTATGCGCCCAGCCCTGCAGCAAGTTGGCTGGAACGCATCTCCCACGCAAGCATGGACCATGCCGTCCTTTTCGATACCTCTAGTTGCGTCTTCTTGGCCCGCCATGTAAGACTCTGGTTGACTCGTACATAGTGGAGAGTCCAATGATACTTCGTAATTATGCATCCCACCTCCATGTCCAAGTACACTGGCTTGCCGGATATCGACACGGCACCCGATGTGTACGAGACGCACCCACAGAAGGAGGGAGCGCGCTTCATGAGTGATGATGATGATGATAGAGAGTCCAATACAGACGCGGCCACGACATCGGACGCCATTGATACTCACAGTGTGAATGCGACACAAGCGGCCGAAAAGTTTCGGTCGACCTACTTGACGCCCGAGTCGTATGAGCTACATGGCACAGCTGGTGGGACTGAGTCGACGCTCGCTCGATACATGCGTCTGGAGCATGAAGTGCGCGAACTTGAGCGGATTTTGACCGCTCGCCAGGGCGATACAAGTACGACGCCGAGTATGTTGGCACAACTCCAGACTCTCGAGCGTCGCATCCAGCGAATGCGTGACGATGCTAGGCATGCTGACCCACGCGACCTAACACAGGCGATGATAGATGCTCTTCAGCAAGTGCCCGAGCCAGTTTCGGCACAGTCAGTCCCTTCTGCGACGCATATGTCAGCATGGGACGAGCGACTCACGGCCCTTGAAAGTCGTTTGGGCGTCCAGGCACTTCAATCGGACGTTCCATTAGCCGATACGATTCATCGCCTGGAACAACAAATACAGCTTCTGACCCAACCACGACATCTGGATACCATTATCGCGCGTGCTAAAGCCGTGTGCTCTGAGCTGGAACATGTCGATGAGCGGCGAAGGCATTTCGCGAACGACGACGATGAAGCGCTTGCCCAAGTAAGGGAGCTATATGCGCTCCAGTCACGAATCGAGCCACTTGAGCCTCTGGCCCCCGCTCTGCTTGCGCGTCTGCAGACGCTCGCGCCACTGCACTCTGCTGCTTCAGAGTTTCATACGTCGTTGTCGCAGGTCGAAGCACGGCAAACTACCCTACAGGCTCGGCATGCCGATCTACACACACTATTACAAAAGCTGGAGCAGAGTATGCAAGAGAACCAGGCCATCATGCAGCGTAATCTGCAGTCACTCATGACAAGGTTGGATACGTTGTGTGGTACTTCTCCGCCATGATAAGCACGACCAGCGACGTCCAGCCCGTAAATGGATGGTTCCGGCGTCCGTGCCCTGTTTCCTCATCATACTGCTCCCACGTATACCCAGTACGCTCGTATTCATCCAGCACGGTGTGTATGATGTTCAGGCGCAGATCCGTGTAAAGTATCGCACACCGGTCAGCATTCTTTCCGGACCCCTGACTGTAGTGGTGCAGCGCACGGAGAGCCATGTAGTTAATCGGCAGCCAAATCGCGCCACGCCAGTAATCCTCATCCTCACCAAAGAGAGGATGGGCCTTGCTCAGACTTCGAAGACCATGGGGAGACCACAGCGCGTCGTGGTCGCTCAGCAAGTCCAGCGTCGCACTTAGCTGCTCACTCTCCGGCTTGAGCAGCTGCGTCAAGAAGGGAAAGAGGCTTACATAGCCTGGGTGGCACTCGAAGTACGACTCGTCGTCATGCCCCACGGATGCATCGCAAAACAGACGCTCTTCATCATTCCAGTGCAAGTCGATCACGTTGGCGGCAATATCCTCTGCCTGCTGCCTGTACTCGAGTGCATCATCATCATTGCCCAAGGTCTCGGCGAATTGCGCCATAGACGAAGCAAAGAGGCCCATCCACGAAAGCAAATCGACGTGTAGCTCACCAATGTGCGGCGTCGATGCGCGCGGATAGTCATCCAGACCGCTCGTGAGGACATGCGTCGGAGAGCGACCGCGCCATCGATACGCCTCATAACGTGAGGTAGCCTCACGGCCCCATTGGCGAATCTGTCCTCGCTGCGTGCGACGGAACCACTCATAATGCCGCTTCCAATGCGGATACAGTGATTCGAGCTTTTTATGCATCCTGTCCATGTCACCAAGGTCAGCACGCTGGATATAATTGACGCCTTCAAGATCTTCCTGCGCCTCTTTCACACGGGAGTGGTACTCGTCCAGCATGGAGTTGAGGCCAAAAATCAACGTGGGCGGATTTGCATGCTGCGGATACTGCGTCTGGAACTCCCGCGGCACTTGGCTACGTGCCTCCTCACCAAGAATTTGCTCACGCGCGACCCATCCGTTCTTGTCCATCAGGTGCGTCCAAGACCCGAAGATCATGGAAGCCAATTCGGCGTCCCAAGCACCAATGTGGAGCAAATGGAAGCCTTCGTCCCAGTAAAAGCCGCGAGGGAAGAAGCTGCGACTTGGTGTGGCGGTCAGCAGACTGTGAGGGCCCTCTGGCTTGGGCATGGCACCATGCATATCGTGCAAATACATGCCCGAATCGTTCAAGGGCCGGCGATCCACTAGACTCTCGCCGTAGTAATAGCCGATGCCGCCGATCAGTTGTGAAGTGATTTCACGGGCTGCCTCGACATGATTCGCATGCATGCCGCTCTTGATAAGACCAAATCTGCTCTCAAAATGCTCATCATGCTCCTTCTTATACGATGCTAGCAAGTGCGTAAGATTTTCAGGATGGAGCTTGGCATCCGGCGATGACGATCCGCTGTCGAGGAAAATATCGTAGGAAAAATTGCCCTCAAACGCCTTTTGGACCGCAAAAAAAGTCGTATTAGACTCTGTACGATTTGAGAACACCATGTGATGGTCAAGAGCGTCGGTAGGTCTTTTCAGGGATTCTTGTTTTTGACGAATATGCTCCTCCAGGATAATGTCTTGGCCACGCCAAGTCTCACGCACGTCGACCGACAAAGCGGCATACGCCATACGTTCAAAGCCTTCTAGTGGCCTATTCTCAGGCGCATCTTGTGTCCGCATCGAGACGCCACCAAGGACACTACAACGCGCTTCTCCCTGTTCGGTCACATAGAATGGGAACCTCGAATTTTCTGAGCCCATATAATAATACGTTACGATATTAGCAGGCTTGGAATCATCCAGCACTGTACCACGGATTCTAATGCCCCAGTGACCTGGCGCACCATCCTGGTGACCAGACTTGACAAAACTCGTCTCGAGTAGGTAGTTGTGCTCGTGGTCCACGATCTCCTGAATACCAAAGTTTCGTCCATCGTGGTACTTCCACCTAAAATAATCCGGTCCCGGGTTCACAGAGGCCAAATGTCTAGTGGGTGCGCCGCCTTGGATACTGGTAGGCGAATAGTACATGAATCCTGTCAGCAGCGTCTGGGGCATACGCGGCCGTAGACCAAAGAGCAGCTGCGGACGATACGTCCCCCAAAGAGTAGATTCTGCATGAGTAACTATCGCAAAGACTGTGGCAAGCATCAAGCATGCCCACAGCCATGACGACAACACCATGCTGAGATGCAGGCTCGTCGTGGCACGCGAAGAATCTAGCCTGGAGCTTTGACCAAGCACCGCAAGCGCAGCGCGCCCCAACGCTCAAGCCACGTGGCATTCATAATTCCTAGCCGGCGTGCCTAGTTGCATACAGCACTGCCCATCACGATCGGCGTCACAAACCCACGCAGGCGCAGCCTTCACAACAGCATCGGAAGCGTAAGCCCGTTCGTGCCATTTCATTTCATTTTGCTGTGAAAAAGTATTAGGCTGCTCTCATCGTCGGTCTTCCGTCCAGAATGGTGCGTCAATTTTTGGCGACACTGAAAGAATTTTTTGGCCCAGATCCCAGGATATTGGCGGCATCACAGCGAGACGAAATACTGGGTAATGATACTCCCATCAGCGCCTTGCACGGCACTCAATCTGTGTCGCAGCTCTCTCACGGTGCAGCCACAGAGAGTCGTGTGTCCTTGCCTGTTTTCAACTCTGGCGTCCGGCAAGGCAGTCAAGTTGTGCGCGCATGGCAGCGCATCCAGCTATTCTGTGAAGAACAGTATGAGGAGCTTCGAGACACACTCAACTGGCCCGCGAAAGCGGAGACTTTGAACGCTCTCCAACATGGCATCGGACGTGCGCTTCCTCAAGCTGTTTGCGAGTGGCTCTTGTGTTGTGATGGCCAGGAGATCGAGTCGTACGCATCCTGCAGTGATGGACTCTTTTTCGGCCTACCATTCCTCGGATCTGATGCTATTTTGCGCGAGTGGCGTTTCTGGCGCCTCGTAGACAAGGACGAAAGGACCGTCAACAATCCGGATCTCAATAAGCGCATGGCCAGTTGCCCACCTGGCTGGGTCCGCAAACGGTACTCTTGCCCAGACTGGATCCCCCTCATTTCGGATGGCCTTGGCAATTACATCGGTGTGGACTTGTCACCTGATCCAAATGGCGAGGGTAAGCCTGGGCAGGTCATTCTCTTTGGACGTGATTTTGATACCAAAATGGTTCTATACGGTTGCGACGGACCTGATGGATGGGCAAAGTTCTTGGTTATATTTGCAGATGAGCTCGAGCGTGGCACAAGCTTCGTTCTCGGCGAGGTCCACGACGAGGGCAGTGGTGAGGATGGCATTGGATACGAGTCGTACTTTGCGAGTTCAGGCGATCGTGCTGGTGAGGGCTCTGTCCAATTCCGTCTGAAGGGCCTGTACGCTGGATGGCCCGTTATGGAAAGCTGGTTTGATCGCTCCGCACGGGCATGGGAACGGATCGGCTACCCCATATCAAGGAGCGCATCTGTGCACCATGCCATCACGGAAGACGCTGGGGATATCTCTACTTCATCTACACATGACCCTATGGATCCTTTGCATAGCAAGTCGCCTATCCGCAAGCGTCTACCACGCGCATCTCCTGCAACCTCAATGCCAAGAGAGTCGTCATGGCCTGAAATAAAAAAGCAAAACTCACTCTCACCCACACCAGTACGTGTGCGGCGTTCGGTCGTACCGAAACCTGCGCCCCTCACAGATCTCCCGACCATTGATGACGTGCGTGCTGCCGAGGCATCGGAAATGTCTCAACGCGCCCATGGACTGTCCCGGTTTGGCAGCTTCCGCAAATCGTCTCGGAGAACGTCAGCGTACATGAACATGCCTGCGCCTGCCACAACTGTGGACATGGAGGAACCGATGGAAATGTCACTGAGACCCGTCGCGTCCTCACTTGATGTAAGCATGGCAGAGGCACCGTCTGCAACAATAGATATGTCAGGCGATATTTCCACTCAGCTCAATCAGGCACCAAACATGCAAAGAAGCACAGCCCAGCTCTTGAATACGTCTTGACTCATTTACATACATTCACCTTCCTTTCAATACATAATTGCCCCCCTTGTTGCTACCATGTGGAGTCATCGGCGTTCCACACCGACCTCGTCCAGGGGTGCGGACTCTATGACGAATGCCGGCCCACAGCTCGTCTAGACAAGCTTCATTATCAGAGCATGATCGCTTGCTACCGTCAGAAGACTTCAACGACGTTGCAGCCGATCTGCTTGCGTTTGAAAGCAGTAGTGGTTCCGAGTACGATGACGTTGATATCGATGGCGAAGCGGAGCGGGCTCTTGATCATCACCGGATACCTTGGATTCTCCAGCAAAATCAGATGCCGCCTTCACCTCAGCTAGATTCCAGGCAAGAATATCAATCATGGCCTGAACAAGACGCACCGTCCAAACCAGCACTTCGATTGCCGTTTTCCTGGAATCCGGAGTGGTTCTTGAGTAGCGGCAATGTGTTCTGGGGCTTTCATCGACAGCGTCGCCGGCCTGCATCCAGATATGGTACTCTCAACCATTCTTTATCTTGGCCGTCACCAGCGCATTTCGCGCAGCAGCGTGATACTTCGCGGCCTTTACGTCCTGTGGGATTCAGGTCCCAAGGCATGTTACGTCCAGCGCAAAGCCAAGACTCTTTACAGCAAGCAAGGCCGCTATCTCCTGCTTTAAGCCGTCCTCGTGCTGCGTTGGAGCATGCATTCAGGCCGACAAGTAAAGTAATCGACGATCTACTCAATCATGGGCCCCGTCGCGTTTTGGTGCTTACCTGGATTCCTGTCTTATTAGTGCTGTGTTGGTGCGGGGTTCCTTTTCCAGCGCATGGGAATGAGCCTATGAAAAATGACGCTGCCTTTTGGTTCTTTTTGGTCTGGTACTTTGGCATCTATGTTGCCGTGGCCTTGGTTTTCATAACGCAGCTTTTTACACTGTACCGCCTGAATTGGTGGCCTCGTGCCATCGGCGCTCGCGTCTCTTATGCCTTTTTTTGGGTAATGAGCTTGTTTTGTGGATACATTATTCACAAGTGCACGCCATCGCGTCCTCAAGACGATCCCTCGTCGATCGCGCGCCCGGATAATCAAGAGTGGCAGCTCAAGACAGAATGGGTCTTACTCACGTTTGCTACCATGTCCATGCCCGCCTTGGTGTGTCTGATGGGTCTTCGCCGCAGTGGGCGGCAACATTATCGCCCTGCTATGACAGACGTACAAAAGCCTTTTGCATCTATCGCGGAAACAGCATGGCGTATACCATCATCGTATCGCCGATTCTTGTGGTTCATGTGCAGCTTGGGTCTCTCCCTCGTAACACTCTTGGCAGGACAAGTCTACACCATTGTGTTTATGCGCACATTGCCACATAGTGGCGCGGACGGCACGCTTTACGTGGCGTTCTGGATGCTCACAGTCCACATTCTGAGCGCTCTGGTACAATGGATCATGTCTGAAAAAGTACGCAGTCGAGCATTGCTATTTGCCTTCAAGTTCTACTACTTCTTGGTGTACTTCATCTTTTATCGGAATCTCTTTGCCCGACTTCGCAGCTTTGACCAATTTGCGCTAGTGCAGCTCTTGAGCTCTACCTGGGTATGCCTGTGGTACCCTTTCTGCATGTCGCAGACATGGCTGCGTACTCTTAATCTCTCCAGCTCACGTCCGATATCCCACGACATGCATGTGAAAAAAATAAGCTTGTACTTTTATCTGCGGACCGTGGCCCAGCACACCACGATGCTGGCCTTTCTCGGTTGGCTCTCTCTACTTCATTTTGGCATCAATCAACCACTATATCCATTTTTTGCATTCGACGACGACGATTCGTATAATTATCGACTCACTATAATTGGCTCCCTCGCCATTTGGGCCTCGGAGATGGCTTCTAATTTCCTTACGACGCTGGTGTGTATGCTAACTCTAACCGCCAGCTGTGCCGCGCTGTGTATCGTGTGCATATGGCAGATCTAGGTCTGACTGAGATGCGGCTATATCCTGAGCTCGTACCAACGCTAGTATGGATAAGTCTTCATGTGCTCATGAATATGCTCTTTTTCTTGATTGTACGTGCTTCGACATGCTTACTTAGAAACTTGACGTCACCTAGTGTGTGCAAGCAAGCGACAGGATGGCCATGATTGCATAGTACTGACACATTCGAAACACATGCAAGTGTTACTGGGTCAAACGGCGTTTACTCACGCCATTTCCGCATGGTCACTACGACTACGACGCATCTACTGGCGTGATCTGTTCCGTGCCGGCAAAATACACATGCCTGTCGTGCATTTGAAATGCTTAAATTAAGTGACCGTGCGAGCAAGCGAAGACACATGGGTACTTTGACAGTCCCGTAGAGTGGGCCGACGAAAGAAGCTACGTTTTTGCCATTGTGCGCATGATGACGAGATGCTCAAGAGTATAAAATCAATCTTTCTCAAGTCGAGGACAAATGAATTCATATAAGCACATCGTTGCGTTGAATTATGATCTGCAAGACTATAGCAGCATGGCATCAGATTTTCAAAGCTACGAAGGCGTTTGCGAGATATTCGATGTAAGCCTTGACTCAGCATGAAAACAAAGCATCCTGTAACTTCTTCGAGCGCGCTTTTGTTCTAGTCTACCATTGTAATAGACTCAGCGCGTTTATCTTATTAGCAAATTTGATCCTACCGTTCACGAGAGTTCATTGAGTATGACTGAACGCCAGTCACATCATATTCAGATACTCAACATGATATGCGCTACCATCGAACGAGCCTAATACACCGTAACGATATAGATGAATTGTAGAATCTTTGCTTGAGCCCTATTGACGAGCGCATTGGGGCCTCGACAACATCGGGTGGGAGATGATGCTGGAAAAAACTGGTACATGCCTCATGCGGCCTCATCCACGTACCACGCACGGCAGAAACAATTTGGTCACGGTCGCACTAGATCCTCTTGAGATGGTACCATTTAGACCATGGCGCTCCTAATCTACATGCGAGCCTAATCCCAGTCTAAATCGTCGTCATCATCATCATCTTGTCCCCGAGTGTTGCTGCGAGCGTGCTTCTCTTCCTCGCCTTCTTCATCAGAGTGCTTAGATCGAGAATTTTGTTCACCAGAGGCTGGCTTATCGATAGCTCCAACTGCAGTCAACAGCAACTCAATATCTAAAGGTCAGTAACACAAAAGACGTACCCGCCAGTGTGGTCCGCAAGCCATCTAGCCCAATTTCTGGGCGAAGACCCACGATTTGTCGACGCAGCTCTCCGTTACGATATATCAGAAGAGTCGGAAGATTGTGGTCTGGGTAGTTCGGTATGCATTGGCTGCCCACGATGCTGACGAACTTGGTGGCAGGATGCTTTGCAGCGAGGGTATCGAGGTATCCTGCCAGCAGCTTGGAGGTATCCATACTGGGGTGATACAAAAAGCAAACAACACCGGTGCCTTTGCGAGAGTCATCGGTGCCTGCAGGAGAAATGTCTTCCTTGCTAGCATCGGTGACTTCCCGTGTATAATCCGGACGAGAAATAGGGTATACACGACCAAATCGCGCCATTTTTGCCGACGAAGAGAGTTCTTGCATTCGCTGCTGGCGCAGACGAAAGAGAATACGCTCTTCATCGTCATCAGCCGTCTCGAGCTCTTCATCTAGATCGGCGACAGTGGCCTGCATTCGCGAGCGTTCTCGCCGCTCACTTTCCGTTGGGACATCAGGCGAGGGCGAGCGTGATGGCTTCTTTGGCGGAATGATACCGTGAGCCCTCAATGCATCATTACTGCTTCGTTAGACCTCGAATATACCATAGACTCGTACAATTCAGTGTCTTGTGAGGCGTGAGACATAGCGAATGAAATGTAGTCGTCTTGGCAGGGATGGCTCACCCAATCGCGCAATGCGTGTAATGAGAACGCTCGCACGTTCCGACCGTGCCTGCCGATTTGCACTCGCGGATGATCAGCACGTGCGCAAATGGCGCACGCACGTGGATGAGAAATATGGACGGTGCACGTGGAGAACCGCGAATAGTTGCATTATGAGCACGATAGCGGGCTGCCTATTCGCTGCAGACCAACGCGGTCAAACCCTGTGCGCCCCCTATAAATTCCATTTTCTCGGTCACCATAGACTCAGGTCATACATACCAAGGTCGCATTCGTCCTTTCTCCCGTTCAAGCATTCATCATGTCCGCTCTTATGCAAGTTCACACTTTTAAGCCCGAGAGTCTCGGCACCATCGAGATTTTCGGCACATCTCTATCCACCAAGACCCAAGCCTTGCTCATTGCTCTCGCCGAGTGCAATGTGAAGTTTATCCACCACCCAAGCCTGCCTAACTCGCCCGAAATCGCATACTTCTCGCCTTTCGGCACGATTCCTGTCCTTGTGCATCGCCCCAACGGTATGTACTCAACGCGCGATGCTGTTGTTCTGTTCGACATGGTGGCCATCTGCCAGTACCTCTCTGAACTGCTCAGCTTCATGGACACGGAGAAAACGTTCTGTCTCATGCCCCGGGTGGAAAACGAAAACAGCCGCAACTATGCCGACTCTGTCGTCTTGCGATCGAATGTGATCCAGCTCAACAACATCGTGTCCTCATTTATCCAGACGGTTGTGGAAGACCGTTACGTTAAGCCGTACTTTGCTCTCCGTAACAACGGTGCGTCGCAGGAGGACATTTCGATGGCTCTCTCCGAGAACTTCTACAACGCCATGGATGCTCTTATCCAGCTTGAGAACATGATCAAGAAGACTCAGGAGCGTCTCCAGATCACGCCTGAGACCCACTTCATCTTGGGTAAGGAGCCCACTTGGGTCGCCGTTTTCCTCTTCCCCATTCTCCGTGACTTCCGCGCTACGAACCCTAAGACGGTGCTCACGGGTGGCTCGCAAGAGCGCCTTCCTCTTTTGGCCAACTTCCTCCAGGCCTTCGAGATTCGCCACAGTGCTGTGTCCACGTTCCGTGGCTCTTTCGCTGCCTCGGTCTAAACAGGTATTGCTAGCATTGGGCTCAACTAGTGTGTGACTTTTTAATGAATATATGTTTGGATGGGTTCTAGTGGCTTGATTTTTCTTCTAATGCATCATTTTTCACCAAAAACGCTTCGTGAATCTCTTGATGGGAAAAATGTTTGCAAATATAGGTAGTAATGGCTATAGGAGCTTTATTTATGCGGGTATGCTAAGATGCTACATCTGATGTGCACATTTGCTCCATGCATCTTCAATACGAGCACGCCATTCACTTGCACGCTCGTCCTTCTCAAGCAGCAGCCACAGAACGTACGCATTACTCGCCACCTGTGCGGGAGCTGTTCGAAAGATGTAGAGCAGCGCTTCCATCACGCAAGCAAACATGCCACCGGGGGGAGACGATGATACTTGGAATATTGTCTCGGCAATAAATGCATCAGCGTATGTCGATCTTATAAGAAAGATAAGGCCAAGTAGACCCTCATTTTGGAGCACAGTGTGTTGTTGCGAGTGACACAGAAGATGACACAATGCTTTCACCACAGAGGGGCAGCAAAGTTTCCCCTCGGCATGCTTATACGCCGCATCAAGTTTGGTACTCAACATGGCAGACTCTTCGGCGAGACGATGCATGCTTTCCTCTCCTTTATCAGAGCCAAAGACGCTTCGAAGCAAAGCGACATAAATTCGTGCAATACGCAGCTGTGTGGTAGTATCATCAGTGCGATGCCATAAGTCTTCCAGTGGCTCTAGAACGTTTTTCGACGTATCGGACAGGCAGCCAAGCAGCTCAAGGGCGACAAAGGGTTTGGAAGAAGACGATATGAGGTTTTTAAGCAAGACAAGGACGCCAGATTGAATTGGGCTCTTGACATCATGCTCCGGTGCCAAATATGCACACGCGTGGGTAACAATATCGGATGACACAAGAATAGATTTATTCTGGTCAGGAATGGCGAAATTACCAGCAGCACGAATCACAGCATACACAATGTGCATATCATTCGGGTGGAGTATCATTTGCTGTAGCATATGATACAATAAATGGGGCTGTGATGCGAGTTCCACGCTGCGTGTATGCCCACGCGCCAAGTTACCGAGTGCGAGTACGGCACAGACAGCCTTTTTGGAGTCGCCGTGTACATCTGACGTCCATGCATACAGTGTTTCTAGGAAAAAATTGGGATGAGTTAGACGACCGTCCGAGAGAGGACACAGCCGATCGATATTCGCGTCCTCACCAGCGAGTGCAACAATGGTATGAGTCGCAGCTTTTTTAAGATGCCCAAACACATGATGTGTACTTGACACATGAGGCTCTTCATTGTCGGTCAAATCGCTTGAGTCTTGATGTGGAACCACTGTTTCGTGGACCATGTGTAAAAGAAGCCTTAAAATGTCTAGGTTTTCACAATCCACGACAGCTGTACAGAATGTAGAGTTCTTAGTTTCATGGTCGAGAATGCTGCATCCACTTTCGATGATGGATATCCGGTGTTCCATGCCTTCCGTGTCAAGTAGGTACCTAGAATCCAGCTCACTCCATACCTGAAGCACTCGGAACAGTACTTCAGCATCATGTGGCGTCCAGGCATAGGTGTGAGCTTCTTCATCGGTGAGAATATCATCCAAGAGCCTCAGGCCCCATTCCATAGCTTGCACTGACACGGCGTGAGTTTCAGGATCTTTCAAGTCCAATGCCAAAATGCGAGCAAGGGCATTAAAAGTCTGGGGAATTGTACCACAGTCGAGCAAAGCATGTTTAACAGGAACGCAATCCATCTGCATGTTCAACATCGCACCAATGGTAACAAGGGTCCATCGAATTTGTTGAAGAATCGGCGTAGATTCCGAGAGTGATTCCGTTAGACCCCGAACGATTGTTGGAATGATGTCCACTTCAAGCAAGATAAGTCGACTCTCTGAGTTATCAATACAAAGATTTGCAGCTACACGCAGAGCTTCCGTCCGTTCACTTAAATTAGCTTTCTGGAGAATTTGCAAAAGCAGCGCAGGTAGCGGTGACCGAACCAGCTCTTTTCGAAGACGAGCACTACGCAATTCATCGCCCATTGCACGAAGAACAAGCTCCAAGCTATCGGAATCTTCCACCGTGATACCGTGCTTATGGGCGACGGCGGCCAAGCTTGACAGGAATTTATACCCCGGCTCTGGCCACATCATGGATAACAGTCAAATGGCCTCGTGGCGATCACGACGAGACGTAACGCTTCGGCCACCTCCACCGAGGTCGCCTCCTCTCCGCATTGACCAACCTGCCAGCGAGTGCAGCAGAAACGCGCGCGATGAGCAGATTCTTGGGGCCCAGCGGTTCTAGTCTTCGGTGCTAACGCCTATTTATCTAATATCCACAATAGATTGTTCTACTAGTATCTGGATCAATGCTCGCCTATGGCACCCGTGCACCCCTCGGCACCCTGCACTGGGAGTAGCAGGGCGGTTATTACGAAGCCAACTTTTAGACTCTCGTTGTTACATAGGTATGCACATTTCAAAGAGATTGAGGCATTTTAGCTCCAAGGTGCAGCAGGTGCACCAGTCATATTGTGACTCCATTCGCAGCCGCAAAACTTAGAATACAGGGTAGTTTTTCTGAAATATACATTCTTGTATAGGGGCCTAACATTTTGAGCCAGCAACGCAGTAATTCGTAACGCCTATAGTTAGATGTATGTACCGATTAAGGTATTATGAGGGGTGTTCAGATGCAGGTACAAAATCGTCTGGAGCAGAGGTACCTGCGGGGGATGTACGAATGGATTGATTAGGAGAAGTGATACCTGCAACTTTGTGCGACGGAAGCCACATATACATAGAGAGCGGCGATTTGTCGTCCTCAGTAAGATTAGTTTGACCCTCGAGATGGCTTGTATTCACAGAGAGTGATCCAGGGGCTAGCCTTGACGTCATAGGTTGGTTTGTTGTTTCTGAGACAAGGGCGCTTCGTTGTGGGTTTTCTTCGACAGCTTGCTCAGCTTCCTGGACATAAGCTGGCATGACGGACGACGGCTCATCAGCATTGATATACATGTCTTCCGGCATGGCACTCGCAGAGTGCGTTTGCACTGCCTCGTACATAGACGCAGACGGTGGAAAGGAAACAACAGTGGGCTTCCCTGCGTCTGTATTAAGCTGATTCACGTGTACAGGAGATGCAAACGCGGTTTGAGAAACATCTTGTGGCATGGCCGAAGGGGCGTAGTAGAGATCTTCCTCGGTATGAATGGGCGCACCAGTCTCCCAGGAGTGGGATACCGGCATCGTATCTTGGTTTCCACGCATACGTGCATTGCGATCGACACCACCACCACCCATACCTGTTTCTGCGTACATGTCATCCAAAGCACGCGTGTTACGTTTCTTCTTGATATGCTGGTAAAGGAACCAAGCGGCAGCGAGGAGAAGAGCCAAACCTACTACACCTCCCACTACGCCTCCCGCCACAGGGCCAGCAGGGGTGCCTGAGTCATTGCTTTCGTTCACAGATGGATGAGTACTCGGCAGATTGGACGGGGTCGCATACGATGTCGATGTTTGGTTCACCACCACCGTTTTATCTGGGCCTTGTATAGACTTGGTTTGTTTCACAACCGTCGTTGCATCTTTTCGGCGTAGTACATGGCTCTTGCTTGGAAACAGGCTTTTCGTAGGCTTTACTGCATCGTGGCTCATGACACCTCAACCAGCAAAGGCCAGTCTAGCAAGTGGCAATTCGAGAATAACTTGGATCTATATGCGCGCGTTTTGGCTTGGCAGAAATGATTTTTCCTTTAACTAAATATGATTGGCTCATGCAATCCAAGGGGGGGACTAGCGCTGTGCACGACAAAGTGGGCCTTGGTTGCATATTGGATAAAGTGATTCATATGCTGTACAAACTTCATATCTAAGCTGGTAGGTCATTACTGGGAGTAGGTAACATAGACGTGCTGTGACTCTTCTGGTGCCTTCGTAGGTTAGAGTGCACGCTAAAGCATCGTCCACAGCCAGGTACATCACATCGGAAAGGCTTCTCGCCCGTGTGAGAGTGAATATGCGTCCGCAAGCTAGATGGACGAGAAAATCGTTTCATGCAGTAGTTGCATTGAAATTTGCCCAAATGTGCGCTTGGAGATTTCTGTTTCGTCACAGAAATGTTCATAAGGGGTCCAAATGGACTGTCTTGAGAACGCTGGTCCGGGGAGGCGTGACCATTCTTAAAAAATACATGAGGGGTTAGGTCTTGACGCTCACTAGCTCCGTTTTCGGTTAGAATCAGCTGTGGGATATGGTTTGATGGTTTGCTTGGCGTCATCTCAGTGCCTAGTTCTCGTCCATCTCCCGTTAGGACATCTGACATCCCCATCTTGGGCGTGTATGGGAAGCCTTCGCTTGTACCACTTGCCGTTGAATAGGAGGAAAAGCTGCGTGTAAGTGTACGTGGGTGATAGCTTTCTTCCTTTGTACCAGGGATATTTATGGGCGTCGAAGCTTGTGATTCCGACAAATTTAGAGCACCTAAACGAGGCATGGAACGGCTGTATATATCGCGAGATCGACCAGAAAGTCGTCTCGACGTTACCATGCGGTCGTTGGACGAAACGCGCTTCATTTGGGTCCCGTGCATGCATATGTCCCATGATTTGGGCATGGATGGACGATAAAAGTACTCGGGCGCATGATGATGCAGCCATACGTCCTTATGATCATAGTGGTCGTCTTCCATTCTCATGCGCTGCAATATGGTTGGTAAATTCGCCATAGAGTTGGAGGACGAGCCTAGAAAAGGATCATCACGCGCAGAGGTCATCTTGGGAGTGGCTAAGCGCGGCGACTTATCTTGGATGTTGGGTGTGACATGAGAGTATGTATGGAAATGAGATGAGGATATCGGACGATTAGATACATTAAGACGCGTATCAGAGACGAAAAAACCGTTGTGCGGTTTGGACGGTATGTCATCTAGACAAAGCTCATTCCCAAGCACATCTCGAATCCCAGGAAGACTCACAGGGCGGGCCGAGCCATAAGTAGGGTCACATTGGGAGGGTGAAGGCACCCCTATAATATGAGGAGGAGACATGGCCATACCTCGGAGGGGTCTCGGCAAGAACCGCGCTCCAGGCAACAGAGGGCTTCAAGGCACGGGTAACTGTCGGAGGAACACAAAACGATCGCAGTAGATAAGGAAAGACTTGCTGCAGACGGCCGAAAGGTTGAGTGGCTGTGGCAAACGCTTGGTTTGTGCGCCCATATCTGCTGGATAAGTATGTCCACAGAAGATTGGCTCGTTTGAGCACGTAAATCCACTTGATTTGAGTTAATGAATTGAATTCGCCTAGTACTTGCGGCGGTCCACATTTTTGTCTAATCGTCCAGTAAGAAATGATACATTGAATGAGCCAATCATCCTGCCCATCTTAGGACTATGGACCAGGTCCCTTAAGGGATCTATTCTGCAGGCGAAAGTCGACCGTGGCAAGATATCGCTCGTTTAAGGGAGCGGGAGCTGGCGGAGGACCAGAAGGGCCATAACGGTCTGGACTTCGAATCCACCCAAATCCGCTACTTCTTGGTTGATCTCTAGACGGGATGGGTAGAGGTGCCTGTGGAGAAAGATCTGGCTGCGATTCGCTCACTGGGACACTCAGTAGAGGTCTGGAGACTCCAAAAGAGCTAGATTCCCAAGAGGCACGATGACTTGAGTCAGCTGTGGAAGGCGTGGCTGTATCGTCGATGTCAAAGATTTCTTCATCATCTTCCTCGTCGTCTTCCGCAACGTGTTCGTTGAGCTCACGCGAGTCTCGAAGCACATCGTACGTCACCTGGTCTTGTTGTGCAAGCATGCTCGGTGTTACTTTCGGTGATAATTCTTGTGGGGCCTTGGAGGATGATGCCTGGCCATCATATACCATAAAACCCATTTGATGCTTCCGCTGGTTCCAATTAAGTGTGCGCGAGACTGAATCAAACCAAGACTCATTTTTATCTTCTGGCAATACTGAGAGAAATGGGTATGGCGAGGCTGTGATCTTGATATGATCCCCTCGAGCGATTTCAACACGACCGCGCCCATCGAAACTTGCCCACGCATTGCTTCGAGAATTGTGAGGCACGGCAATGCGCAATTCGAGGCTGTCTGGCACCAGCATAGGGCGAAAAGATAAAGTATGTGGACAAATAGGAGTGATAAGCATCGCAGGAATCTGGGGATGCACGAGCGAGCCGCCAGCTGAGAGAGAGTAGGCTGTTGAGCCCGTGGGTGTGGAAATGCAGAGCCCATCTGCATATGCCGTAGTTAAGTGTGTATCGTCAGCAAAGACTTCGAGCATGGTGACATAGGGGCTCGGTCCACGGTCCACTACAAGATCGTTTAAAAATTCAAACGATTCCACGGGCCGTGTGCGAAAAGTGTGCACTTGCTGGTCGTGGAACACAGGAGCTTCTTCCATACCATCACTACCAGGCTCCATTTCCACGCAATACCAGCCACATGTCTTGATATTATGTAGCATAGTCTCGGCATTGTCAGACTGTAACGCTCGGCGTCGTTTCGCACCTAATTCGGGGTTCACATGATCAATAGCTCGGTACACCGTTGCACGGAATCGCATGCGCACACTGAGGCGCACACCGTTCGACAACGCAGACCGCATGATAGACTCGTAGTCCTCAAAGCGGAAGGGCGTCAAAAATCCGAGGGAACCAAGAGAAAAAGGAATGACAGGGGGCACACTCGACTGGAAGAGCCACGAGGCGAGCAACACGGTGCCATCGCCGCCTAGCGTGATCACAAGATCGAAAAGTGCCGGAGACGATGAGCACATGTCACTTTTCCAAAAACGCAGCTGGCCTTCATCACTGTCGAGACACTGGTGCTTGGGTATGGACGTGTCATCACGCGTGGGAAGAAAGAAATGCGGATAATCGCGTTCAATACCAACCACATCGAATCGTTTTGAGTGACGAAGCTGTTCATCCACGTAAACGACTAGTCCACGCTTGCTTCCCTGCTTCTTGTAGTTCATCAGCCAGATGCTAAGCTCCCGAGTGAGAAGCACGAGGTGATTATCGCGAGCCTTGGTGATGATAAGGATGCTCTGAGCGCTAGATTGTACACGCGCATGATATAGCTGTTTATACATCTCGCGCACAGAAATAGAGGTCTGCGCTAGCCGCTGCGATAAGTATTGCAGTCGATCGCCATCATGAGGATGAATGTCGATCATGTTTTGATCCCGCTCGTACTGGGCACACGCGTCGGGGAAATCACGATGAAAATCTTTCTCTCCTCTCCGCATAATACCCGTGATGGACGGAGGATTGTTCGAAGTGTATTTCACTTCGCTCATCGTCGAGATGGCGTCACAACAAGTCGCCGTATATGTGTGCGTCGCCCGGTTGGATATATGTTCAATGCCCCACTGGGCGCATGCGATCGTCGCATGGGATTTATGGCTCAGACCCTCGGACCTCGCACCGGCCCCGCTGGAGCCTCCACCGTGTCAGGGAAGTCGGCCGCCTGACTCCACCTCTTGCTCCAGTGGCGATTCGACCATGCCACGGTTTGAAGCGGCGAGTCTGCTCAGTACTCCCGTGCTCATCGCGTATGGTATATGTTCTGCTATCGCATTTGTCGCCATGCTGTATAAGGCACGGCGCGAGCAGCTTGACATATTCATGGCTTCAGCGTGGATCTATCAAAGCAATGGGTGTCTTCTTGTACGTCGTAAAGTCGTCTCACAATAGATCCTATCCAATTTTATATGCTTCAGCTTGGTCTTAATGATGCGTATTATGCAAAAGTTATTCCTCGGTCCCCTGGGACGACAAGAGGTCCAAGTACGTACGTTGTGCTCACCATCAGTCTGTGAGAGAATCCGTTACCATGCACGTCTTTGACCTCTTCATTACAACGTCTGCTGGCATGTTCAGCTCAAATCTTTTGTGTTTCTACTTTGGCTGCCTGATTTTTGTTGTATCGCTTTTGCAGACCTTGTGCAGGGTACGCATTGAAACAATAGGCCAAATGACAGCATTGCCGCGTTTAGCCCACGCACGAATGATCGGCCTTTTTGTGTGCCTTCAGCTTATGGAGTTTATACTCATCCCCAGCGTGATTCTGTTGTTACCGCAGGACCTGGGACCTGTTGGTATCATGACGCAGTACTTTATTTTACTATGTGCATCGCAAGTCAACTTGTGGGCCCTAGTGGCATTGTACCATTGTGAAGCGCGTGCTCGTCAGATGGGGGATGCCTGGGAGGAAAAGAGCCTTTACGTCTTCTACATCGAGTTTGCGCGTGATATTTTCATGTTGCTGGTTTATCCTATTTGTGTCGTATTTTCGTTGTTCTACGTGCCGCAGACTGGCATAATCTTCGTACCTTTCGGTACCATCCGCCAGTTTATCATGCTGGCATATTCCGTGTACAAAAATGCAACGAAGTACATGCGGTTTAGTGCTGCGACGCGTGATATGGACAGCAAATACCCACCGCTCTCAAAGGAAGAGATTGACCAGTTGAGGGACAAGACATGCATTATTTGCCGCGAAGAGTTCGATGCTGAGACACAGAACCAAGCAGATACGCCGCGTAAACTTCCTTGCCATCACGTCTTTCATTTCCGGTGCTTGCACTCCTGGCTCGAACGCCAGCAAAACTGCCCAACTTGTCGACGCGATGTGTTCAGAGCACCACCGCAAGCGGAGCAACCTCAAGAGAGAGTGGCCCGCATACGATCACAAGGGTCTCCTGCCGAACTAGATGATGCGAATGACTCTGCAACACTTTCATCGCTTCTTGCTCGTTTCACTCAGCCTGCAGAGGGTGCAGCATCATCATCTCATGATACCCCCGCGCCGCCTCCGGCCGCCACCCAAGACCCACGTGAAGCTATGCGACAAGCAGTGTTGAAACGCTTCGATCAAAAGCCCCAGCCTCCGTCCACTCAGCCGCCTGTCTTGATACCACTATTTGATCCTCAATCTGTGCCAGACTTTCGCACGCGTGTGGAGCCCAATCTGCCACATACTCTCGTGGATTGGGCCAAGTCTGTCTCCTCGACGCCCACTCTTGATGAAGAGCAGCTGTCTCATGTTACAGATGCTCAACTCCGCAAGCGATTGCAGCTGTTGCAAGAGACACAACAAACACTGCAAAATGCCATTGCACAGATCCAAGAGGCGTTGGCGCCGCCCGTGCCTGAGGAAAAAGGCAAGGCACCAGCACGTAGCCATGAATAATAGTCAGCCGCATGGGATGCCATTTGGTGACTACGGTATGATGCGCCAGGGGCGGCATGTGAAGCGTCTACTTCTTCTTGGGTGTCTTGAGCTTGATTTGCTCGTCGTTAAGAAAGACACCCTTTCCCTTGTATGGCTCGGGCTTACGAATCTGCCGGACACTCTGTGCAAATTGGCCCAGCAGTTGCTTATCGACACTCTGAAGCTTGATCAGAGTAGGCGTTTCACATACGGCCTTAATGCCATACGGAATAGGTACCAGCACAGGATGAGAGAATCCAAGGCGCATGTGCAGGCGCTCGTTCGCACCCGATGACTCAATAAGGCGCTTGATACGATCCATCTCTGTCTGTTTTTGTTCGGGAGCATACCAATGGCCACGACTGCGTTCCAATTCGACCTCAAACGGATGCTTGCGCGGCAAGGGATCCGGTTCCACGCTCGCACGATAGCCGACACCAACCAATCGAAGCGTGACAACATGGCCTTCTTCGACACCCTTGATAGCATTCGCACAAAGAGCGCGTGTCAGACCCCAGATGCTGCGCTGGACCCTGGCGTTTTCATCCTCGACCGAGAATGTGATGGTCCGTATTTTTGAGTCTGGCACAGCACCCCAGGACATATTAACAAAATAGTGCAGTGGCACAACAACTTCGCCTTTAGGCCCATTGAACACGAGCGTCTTGGCCTTCCGCATAAGTGAGGACAGCGGGCGTGTTGGTCGCGGCTGAGGCGGAAAGTCTAGTATAGATAAGGTGGTGGTCTCTGGCAGACGCACTGGTTCACGCCGGGTATGAATAGAGCGGAAAAAACAACGAAATCCAGTATAGTACCGCATACTTGTGTCGCATGAAAAGCGCCGCATGGGTATCATGATCTTTCTTCGACGCTTGCCCAGGCAACAATGGCGCCTCGGTGCGGCGACGTGGACGGTTGGGTGCATGACCATGTGTCACATGATGACTAAGCAGATTCGAGAACTATAGTCTATCACGTGAACAAGTCGGATCGCTGCCTTCTGCGGTCGACAGAGTTCGAGTACGGCTTCTTACCAGCTTCTTACTGTTGCCGTATACCAGAAGGTGAGTACAAGAGCGGCAGAGAATGCATGGTGTATGAGTGCGCGCGGCGATGCGTCACAACAAATTTGCATTGTGCTGGGCAGCTCTCGCTGTGCGCTTTAGTACACAAGCATCTTCTCTGTCGAGGTGCTGGGAGGCATGAACACGTACTAACCGAAACAGATGGCTCAGCGTCTTACTCTGCGCAAGCGTAACCCCTACAACACGAGGTCGAACCGTCGGCGCGTTGTGAAGACGCCTAACGGTGAGCACCGTTACTTGCACCTGAAGAAGTTGCCTACTGCCCCTAAGTGCGGTGACTGCCACATGAAGCTTCAGGGTGTCAAGAGCTTGCGCCCTCGCGCATATGCCACGGTCTCGAAGCGCGAGAAGTCGGTCCAGCGCGCCTACGGTGGTAGCCGCTGCGCTGAATGTGTCCGCACTCGGTACGTAAGCAATATATGATGCCAGGTTTGCTAACATTGACAGCGTTGTTCGTGCTTTCCTTGTGGAAGAGTCGAAGATCGTGAAGAACGTGCTCAAGTCACAGCAGGCCAAGGCTTCGCAGTAAATGGGTGTAATTCACCAGGCTTTCCTTGACGGACACATGTCCGCAAAATAATCCTTACGTTCGCCCCGGGTATATGGTCTCTCAGCAAGCATGGACTGTATATGTGTTGGACGTGTATGGTGTAGTGTAGGGATGTATACTGTGTAGCGCCAATATCTGACGGTGCTTGTTCCATATGCGAAGGTGCAGCCGCCAAAGCGCGACCTACGGCCGTTTGAAAACCATCGTAGTTGGCTTTCTATGGTCTGAGTACGAAGCGTGAGGACAAATTCTGCTAGTAGGTCTACGGGCCGCATGGCCATGGGTGCGTCGGTGTGGCTTTGCGTCGGAGGTTTACGCCATTCGAACCAAGTGCTGTTGGGCAGAACGCCCCGCCCAAGGTGAGTCCAACAGCTCCATGCGCCACCTTTGGCAGGGTTGGCTGCTTAATTTCCTGTTTTGCCACGTGGACAGTATGCAGAGCCAAACAGATGCTGCGCTAGTGACGCATAAGCAACGAGCATGTGGCTGTAGCGATTCATAAACGGCGCTGATGGGCTAAGTTTTCCCCGCACAAGCGGCGCATCGACGATTCCTGACATTACAACACGTTTCTAGGTGTGGTTGGTCTCGTACCACAGTGAGTTTCTTCTGCGAAACACGCCAAGGATAAGAAATACGTCACTTCACGCAGTGCACTGGTGTCTCCTGGTAAGCGTCTGTGTGTCGACGTTGTAAAACACTATGATCTTTGAGCCGCATGAGGGTGTGGACGGTGTGAGCTTGAGTGTGCCAGAGCTGCGGCACGATTCGAGCGCTGAACTGCTTGGCACATCACAATCCGGTCCTTTGGAGGACTCGATGTATGAGGGCGGCATGAGTCCTACCTCCCACAAGCGGCCCGCTGATGTTGCGGTCTCGGACGTTCTCCCGACAAAGGCAGCCAGGGATACCGTACCAACAAAACAGAAGTCCACACGCGGTGCGCGTGCCTGCACCAACTGCCATCGTCTCAAGATGAAATGTGAAGTGAAAAATGATGGTGGGCCCTGCTTGCGGTGTGCTCGCAGTGGACATGAATGTATATTCCTCGAGAGCAACCGAGGACGTAAGTCCGACAAGCACCGGAAGACAGCTTCTATGCAGCAGACCGTAAAAAAGATGGAACAGGTTGTTGAATCTGTGCTAGAAACCCTGCATGAGACCAACTCTTCGTCGCCTGAGACCGATGCAGCCTATGCCGTGCCCCTGGGCTCCGTTGGTGAGGCAGCGACTCAAGTGGGTCTGTCACCAGCCGTGGTAGATATGCTTGTGGTGCGTGTACGTGACCTGATATATTCAACAAGCGGCACTATAAAGTATACACACTCTCGTTCAGCTATTGCAGGAGAAACTGTCAAGTTTATGCAGCAGATGGGCATGCTGGAGGGGACAAAAAACACGACCCAGTGGCTGGACTCGAGTCAGGATGGATTTATCGCGCGCATAATACGTGCAGCCACGCTGGGCATGCGGCCGTCGACCTACGCGATGATGGAGGACGCTGCTCCTCCGAAGCGGGGTGCTGAGTCGATCAAGGCGACGCATTTGCCTCCGTTGCCAGACAATTCGCTGAATCCGCTGGGTCTTTTCGCTGAAGCGAGCTTGCACAACTGGAGAATGCAGCAGCAAGCAGGGAGTACGTGCGATGGATCGCAAGCTTCAACAAGCAGGGCATCGGCCCATGGCGGTAATCCAGGGCCCCGCAGTCTGGCCGATAAGAATGCAGCGCCCGAAGAAGAGCATGCGCGCAAGCGGCGGTCGGTGCAATTTGGTGTGGCGAATGATACCTACTTCCACCGGAGCTCCATGTCCGCCCCTCGTGCAAGCGAAAATGGTGCGGATGCGCCTCCCGAACTGCTGAGAGAGGGCATCGTCTCGTCGGAAGAAGCTCTAGAGCTCTTTCGCATTTTCTTTCATCACTGTTCTCTCCACATCTACTTGCTGGACCCGGAATGGCACACGCCCACCGCGGTATGCTCCCGCTCGCCGTTCCTGTTTACGTGCGTGTGTGCGGTGGCATCCAAGTTTTATCTGCGACGTCCCGATCTGTACGTGTCATGCCAGCGTCGAGCCATCAAGGGCGCGTTTGATGTGCTCAGTCGAGGATACAAATCGCCTGAAATTGTGCAGGGCTTTTTGCTTCTTACCCTGTACAACCAGCCCGTCGAGCGGTACGAAGAGGATAGGACGTGGCTCTTTGCAGGCATTGCGATTCGCATGGCGCAGGAGCTGAACATGCATCGCAAGTGTGTGATGCCACCTGAGGCTAGGGCCGACGAGGCGACTATGCGCCACGTGTTGAATTGTGAGCGCACATGGTACATTTGTTTCTGCGTCGACCGCACGCTCAGTGCACAGATGGGAAAACCGTATAGCATCCGCGAAGATTATCTGATCCGACACGCGCCGGACTGGTGCGTTCAGGAGCTCAGCCGCCCATGGGATCTGGGCATTTGTGCATTGGTCGATCTGCTGCGTGTGCAGACGCGACAGCTTGATTTTTTGTACTCGTCGACATTGACCCCCTCGGGTCTTCATGTTGGCTTGAACTACCCTGCCATCCTACCCACATTCAATGAGCAATTGTCCGAGACGATGCAATTTTGGTACCGCCAAGGTCTCGATTCGTTTACCGGCACCTTTCCTCTCCCGTCGCGTCCCCACGATGCCGCGACGGTCGCGCCGCCCCAGCATGCTGGATCGGAGACCCAGGCCCAAGCTGCTATGGCTCCACGGGCGGAGCATGACATGCATGGCAAGGTACCCGCATCTGACGCGGCGGACAAGCATGGGCCGTGTGCACCGACGTTTCTGCCGACGCTGAATCACGCTATCACGAACCTCGACAGGGCTGGCACCGCGGATGCGCCTCGTGTGTCGGCGTGGATGGCGCTGCACGAAACGAGTCCGCCCGCCGAGAATGCAGATCTAGCCACTCGATCAATGTACTATATTGCCCGCCAGGCGCCGCTACGCTACAATTATGCCGTGCTGGTGCTGAACTCCTTTGGCCTGCAATATGCTCTCGAGCGACCCTCCGACTTTGCATCGGCAGACAAGCCGCAATACCTTGCGCGTTGCGTGCACGCAGCGAAAGAAATCATCTCGACCGTCATGTACGGCATGCGAGAAATACTGCGGTACGCGCCAGATCCCACGTTTGTCACGGTGGCGTACGCCTGCGTCTTTTTGCTCAAGCTGATACAGCCGATGTTCGCCCGCTATATTCACGAAGACGAGATTCTTGTCTTGGTCACTCACACGATCGAGGTTTTGGAGGAGGCGGCCGTAGACCCGTCGCACACACCCGCCCTGTACGCGTCTTTCTTGCGCATGCTGATTCAGTCGCGCCTCGAGCAGCGTTCGCGTGAAGGTACGGAGCGCTCGTCGGTGCCCGACATGCAGCATGCCAACTTGCCTGAGCACCACCAGCTCAACTCTGCTCTGCCCTCTTCGAGTGCTGGTGTTCGCGATCCGACCCTGGTCCCGCCGAATGAGCCGTCTATGACCGTCAACCCACACCAGGTGAACCCCGTGGCAGCGGAGCTGGCGTCGCGGGAAAAAGTCGCCTCACCGGCTACGCCAGCGCATCTGCGCCGCACGTCGCCGTCCGTGGATGTTTCCAAGCGCGCTGCAGCCACGCCTTCGAATCAGCCGCCCTTTCGCCACGAGAATGCTGCCCTGGCTGCTCCTGCACCCGTGCCGGGAGACTTGCCCCCCAAAGGGGCCGACATACCCAGTGCGACACATGAACCGTTCGCTGAGCACGGCTGGGATGCCGCCCAGTACGCCAAGGCCCAGGGCGTCGAAGTCAATCGTGTGCTGGATGACAGCTTCTGGACATCGCTTCTCCCCCCCGGCTACGGAGGCGGCGGCTCCATGGGCCACAGCGGCGCTGGGAGCGCTGGCATCTTTGAGCTGAGTCGCGACTCGGACCTATTCAAGCCATCGTCCCAGTGGGGCAGTGGCCGAACGGCGCTCACGCCTGGCGCAACGCGGGCCTCCTCACCGACGCTCCTGCACATGCCTTTTTAACAGATACCCTATAGACCAAGGACACGTTCTAGCCACGCAGCCAGATCTGTGATTTCGGCAGGGCAGGCCGAGTGTGGCATCTGATACTCATGCCACTCGGCTTGGTGGCCGAATCCAAGATCATTTTGGACCGCCTCAAATGAGCGGCGGCCAAACTCGTAGTCGACCATCGGGTCCGCCGTGCCGTGAGCTTGGAAAAAGGGGTAGGTTTGCTGGCTCGCGCGCAGAGAAGAGATTTTCTTGTGCAGTGGCAGCCATGTTGAGAGGGCCGCCACACCCGCGGGGCGTTCCTTGGACGTGAGTCCAAGCAGTTGCGCGATCGCACCACCCTGACTGAATCCCGCCAGCACAATGCGACTCATCGGGACCCTGTGACCGTTCAGACCTGGCGCACTGCCATCTGTCTCTTGCTCCACCAGCTTCATGACAGATGATACACTGCTCAGCATACCTGCCTCGTCTTCGCCCTGCTCCAGATCCGTTAAAGAGTACAAATCAAACCAGGACGTCATCGACATGCCCATGTTGACGGTCACAGGTTGAGTGGGCGCCGTCGGGAGCACAAAGCGCACATGCTGCAGAGCCTGATTCCGCCCCAGCATCCTGGCCACATCGAGCCATCCTTGCGCCGAATCTCCGAGTCCATGCAGAAGGAACACAGTCGCAGACGGGAATCCACCCCCTGTAGGCGGCACCACCACCGTCCGTAGCGCTGACATGGCCATGAGAGGGCAGAGACACCGGGGATCGACTTACATAATATGTGTCGGGCGCACGTACCTCAATCCGACCCCTGTCCACCTGCCCTCTTTCTCCACCAAGGCCCGCTGGATCCATCATGGTGATCTCCAAGCGCGCGGGCGGGAGGAAACATGCGACATCCGGCCCACCGCCTGTGGTGAATCGCGGCATTGCCAAGGCGGATTGGCGTGAAGGCTTCAAGAAGCCACAGGCTGGCGTCTCGGATATGACATTGCTGACGCAGATCACGAACGAAGCCATCAATGGCAACCTGCAGGTGCGCTTCGCGAATGCCGAGATTTACACCTACATCGGTAACGTGCTCATTTCCGTGAATCCATTTCGCGATCTGGGAATATACACGGACGACATCCTGCGTTCGTACCGCGGCAAGAACCGCCTGGAGATGCCGCCACATGTCTATGCGATCGCCGAGAGCGCCTACTACAACATGCTAGCGTACAAAGAGAACCAGTGCGTGATTATTTCAGGAGAATCAGGTGCTGGCAAGACGGAGGCGGCTAAGCGGATTATGCAGTACATCGCTGCTGTCAGTGGAAACAGCACGGCTAGCGCTGGCATCCACAACATCAAAGACATGGTGCTGGCGACCAATCCCCTGCTCGAGAGCTTTGGATGCGCAAAGACGCTCCGCAACAACAATAGCTCGCGGCACGGCAAGTACCTCGAAATCATGTTTGATACGCAGGGCTCGCCTGTGGGCGCCCAAATTACCAACTACCTGCTGGAAAAAGGGCGCGTGGTCGGTCAGGTGCGAAACGAGCGCAACTTCCACATATTCTACCAGCTGACGAAGGCTGCGACGCCGCAGCAGCGCGAAGCTTTTGGTCTGCAGGGTCCCGAGTCCTACGCGTACACGGCCCATAGCCAATGTCTCGATGTGCCCGGCATCGACGACCATGCCGATTTTGCCGCCGCCTTCCAGGCCATGCAGACGATTGGTCTCTCTGAGGATGAGCAAATGAGCATTGTGCGCATGCTTGCTTCGATCCTGTGGCTCGGAAATGTCTACTTTGCCGAGAACGCGCAAGGTGACGCGGACATCGGGAACGCCGACGTGACCGACTTTTGTGCCTATCTGCTCGGCGTAGATCCTACGGCTGTCCAGCGCGCACTGACGCAGCGCATTATGGAAACGCAGCGTGGCGGCCGCCGTGGATCGGTGTACGAAGTGCCACTGAACCCAACACAGGCGGCTGCCGTGCGTGACGCGCTGAGCAAGGCCATCTACAACAATTTGTTCGAATGGATTGTCTCGCGTGTGAACCAGTCTCTTCAGGCCCATGGCCAAGCTTCCACCGTGATTGGTGTGCTGGACATTTATGGCTTTGAGATCTTTGAAAACAACTCCTTTGAGCAGCTGTGCATCAATTATGTCAATGAAAAGCTGCAGCAGATCTTTATTGAGCTGACGCTCAAAAAAGAGCAAGAAGAGTATGCGCAGGAGCAGATTCAGTGGACGCCTATCAAGTACTTCAACAACAAGATTGTGTGTGACTTGATTGAGTCCAAGCGCCCGCCAGGCATTTTCTCGACGCTGAACGATGCGGTTGTGACAGCTCATGCGGACTCGGCCGCGGCGGATAACTCGTTCATGCAGCGCACGTCGATGCTGGCGAGCAACCCACACTTTGAGGCGCGTGGAAGCAAGTTCTTGATCCGTCACTACGCGGGCGATGTCATGTACAATGTCCAGGGCATGACGGAGAAGAACAAGGATGCACTGCTCAAGGACATTCTGAACCTGGTCGACAGTTCGTCGAATGCCTTTCTGGTTGGTTTGTTCCCTGATCGCCCCGACCCTGACAGCAAAAAGCGCCCGCCCTCGGCCGGCGACCGCATCAAGACGAGCGCGAATCTGCTGGTCGATAACCTTATGCAGGCGCAACCGTCGTACATTCGCACGATCAAGCCGAACCAGAACAAGAGCCCGAGTGAGTACGACACCCAGGCGATTCTGCACCAGATCAAGTACCTTGGTCTGCAGGAAAACATCCGCGTGCGCCGAGCCGGCTTTGCGTACCGCAACACGTTCGAAAAGATTGTGCAGCGGTTCTATCTGCTTTCGCCTGCCACCTCGTATGCAGGCGACTACATTTGGCAGGGTGATGCACGCAGTGGCTGTGAGCGCATCTTTATCGACACGGGCATTGCTCGTGACGAGTGGCAACTGGGTGTGTCCAAGGGCTTTATCAAGAACCCCGAGACGCTCTTCGCATTGGAGACGATGCGTGATCGGTACTGGCACAATATGGCGATGCGCATTCAACGCGCGTGGCGTGCGTACCTGTGGCGCCGCGAGGAAAGTGCGCGGCGCATCCAGCGTGCATGGCGCCGAAGTCGCGAAGGATACGAGTTCCTCGAGATGCGCGACTACGGCCACCAGCTGCTGTCTGGTCGCAAAGAGCGCCGTCGCTTCAGCCTGGTCAGTATGCGTCGCTTTATGGGCGACTATCTCGATGTGAATGGCTCCTCTGCCGAGGGACGCATGTTGCGCGCGTGTGCGCATCTTTCTGCTGGCGAGCACGTCGTGTTCAGCGCGCGTGCCCAGCTGCTTGTGTCGCGACTCGGTCGCACGTCGGTGCCGAGTCCGCGGTTTCTGCTTCTCACGCCGCGCGGCGTGTATCTTCTCGTGACGCACCTCGTCAACAAGCGTCCTCAGACGACATGTGAGCGTATGATCCCCCTGAGCACGATCCAGGACGTCAGTCTCTCCCACCTGCGGGATGACTGGATTGTTCTCAAGACGGGCATGGACGAGGGCGATCCACTTCTGCACTGCGACTTTAAGACGGAATTCGTGGCGTGGCTATTACAGCAATCGGGCGGCCGGACGCATGTCACGATTGCTCCGCAGATCGACTATCTTCGCAAGGGCCGCAAAAAGGCGCATGTCTCGTTCCGCAAAGATGAGAGCCTGGTGTCTGGCGACGTGTACAAGAGCTCTGTCGTGTCGGTCGGATCCGGCGAGCCGCCCAACAGTGTGTCGCGACCGCCCGCGAAGAAGCTCCCGCGCTCGACGCAGGCAGCATCGACGCGTCGACCGGGCACGCGGGCTATTCCTGCGCGTCGTCCTGTGCCAGTGGCACGAGTGCCCGTCCCTACTCCCGCCGCCGCGCCCGCTCCTCTGCCGGCCAAGCGAACGGTCCCTGCTCCTCCGCCGGCCCAAGATGGCTTGCCTGCCTACCTTCAAGCGCCCCCGGCGCCCGCAGCGCGCTCGTCTTCGGGCGTTCCATCTTACCTCTCACCAACCAGCCAGTCTGCGGCCGCCCCTCCTATGCCATCGTACTTGAGTGGCGCGGCTCCGGCGCTCGCCCCGCCTGTGACGCAACTCGGATCACTCTCACAAGCTACACCGTCTGCTCCTCCCGCTGCTCCGACTCCCGCTGCCCCTGCGCCATCTATGCCTAGACGGCCCGCTCCCGTCAGTCGCTTGCCACGGTACCGTGCCCTGTATGACTTTGAAACGGTTGAGCCAGGCGAAATGCCCCTGACAAAAGGCGACATCGTCGAGCTAGAAGACAAGGAGGGCCATGGATGGTGGCTCGTCAAAAAGAACGGTGTCGAAGGATGGTCGCCTGCTGACTACCTGGAACTGGTGCCCGAGGCGACCAAGTCGCGGCCGCCTCCGCCGCCAGCCAAACCACCCGTGAGCGCGAAGCCGGCGACGGCTCCCAAGTCCACCACACAGCCTGTTCCGTCATGGTCACCTGCTGACGCGCATGCGGCGCCGATGGCCGTCATGCCCGGCATGGGAGACCCCGGTGGCTTTGCTGCCGTCCTGGCCCGCAAAAAAGCGGAGCGTGCAGCGGCCGAGGCACAACCTCCACCCTAGAATGTAGGTAGTCAGCCCATGAGCCCCACTACCATGGCACAAGATGCCACCCACGACGCACCCAGCGACCAGAGGGGCGAGGACGAGAAGGATGCTGCAGAGCAGGCGAGCTGGCTGGCTTCTGGATCGCCTGCGCATGCACGACCCAAGGCCCCTCCCGAAACGATGGACATTGTATGGGTGACGGGTGTCGTGCTCCTGATGATGTTCCTGCACATCTCGCCACAGGTGTTTATCATGTGGCCCTACTTTGAACGCACAGAGACATTCACTGCGCTGCAACTGGCTCGGCTCCTAGTCATATTCAATCTCTTGATCCTGTACATGTATTATACGTACTACTGCTGCGTGGTATCTGATGCAGGTGGCGTGCCGATGGGATGGCGTGCGCCGGATGGGTGCACGTACACGCGATACTGCTTCAAGTGCCATGCATATAAGCCACCTCGCTCGCATCACTGCCGTGTCTGCAAGCGCTGCGTTTTGCGCATGGATCATCACTGCCCGTGGATTGGCAACTGTGTGGGGCACGGCACGTATGCGTACTTTCTGCAATACACGACGGCCGTGGTCATCGCCACGACGTACCATCTCACGATGATTACCATGCGTGTATTTGATGCATGGAACAAGTACTGGTACGTCTCGTATCCCACAACGACGGAGGCCGTCATGTTGGTCTTAAACTACCTCTTTTGCATCCCTGTGTTCTTGCTCGTGACATTCCTTACCCTATACCACTACTACCTTGTAAGTACGAACACCACATCGATTGAGACCTGGGAAAAGGACCGCGTGTACCGCCAGATTCGGCGCGGTTACATTCCGTCCACCTCCTTCCCGTACGACGTGGGTTGCTGGTCGAACGTCGCGTCGGTGATGGGTCCCTCCATCTGGCTCTGGGCATGGCCGAAAAGTCAAACGGGCGATGGACTCACGTATCCCGTGCATACACAGCAAGATCCGTTCGCCCAGTATGCTTGGCCGCCCAAAGACCCGCATGCTCGACGTGCGATCAAGTCCCACCGCCCCACGCATCCAACTGGCCGGACCGGCACGCATGCTGACCAGTGGCTTCGCCACAGAAACCATGTATCTCCCGACGTGGTGTACGACTCGTACTCTAGCGAAGGGGAGGAAGAGGACGATGACAAACTTGAGTATGCGCCATCGACTCACGCACGCATCCGACGCGGCAGCGAAGGCTACGAAGTTATGCCACCGCATTATTCACGCGCACTTTGGGCTGACCAAGGCGCGGCGGCCTTTCCCCCTGGCACAACGCCCCCACCAGAACTTCAGGCACAAGAAAGGCCATATACGGATTACCCACACGGCACCTTTGTCGATTATGGCATGCATGCATACGACGACGACGTGCCGCTTGCCACGCTCCAAGACACCCCGCCTGTAGCTACATAAGGACACAGTTCTCGTCACCACCGTCGCCTAGCATGTTGTTGATGCCGGCAAGCTCCGGTGGCATGTCTCCCAAAAGTTCCTGCGGGGGTGTGCCCAAGTCCTGCAAACGAGAAACAAGATCCGAGACCTTTTTCCGCAGCTCAACATTCGAGTCCGAGTACTGCGGCGACTCAAACACGGCAAGAATATCGCCCATGATCGTCTGCTGTGACACGTACTTTTCACGCGTCTCGGTATCGATGCTGCCAGCTGCCGACGACGCCAGGTAAGAGGGGAATCGGGAGTGCATATCCTTGAGCGGTTCGTATAAGACATCCTTGTTCATAAGCTCTTCCATCATCTGCGCAAGCACTTTGCTGAGAGATGCTTCGCCATCCTCACCTGGTTGCGAAAGCGCCTCGAGCATTTTGGAAATGTCCGCATTCCCGTCCAGACCAAGCGCCGCAAAGGGATCATCGGCTCCCTTCGACTGGGTGTTGGCCGATGCGTTAGATTGTCTCAGCTTGTTCATGGTGGCTTGGACGGCGTCCTGAAAGCTTTTCTCGCTCGGTGGCTCCGTCTGCTGTGCGCTCGTATCATCAGATGCGCCCTTGTCCAGGCCCTCCATATTTCCCGACAAGAGCTTTTCGAACTGTTTCATCAGTTCGTCTTCCGCCGGCGGCACTCCACCACTCGTCTCGGTGTGCGACGTGCTCGGCGGTCGAGGTGGTAGCTTGGGCTCCTTACCATCAGACATATGCTTTCCGAGATGTTCCATGAACGACTCCATATTTTTCGTCAGTTCTTCCACGAATTCATCCGACAAGGGATCCTCGGCAGACTCCTCAGCACCACCCTTATCTTTATCCAGCGATTCCGACATGGAAGTCTCAGCGCCATCAGGCACTTCAGACTTTGTCACGGCATCAAATTCATCTAGCACATCTGCCTGTTAGAGTGTGTGCGGCATACCGTCTAGGTCGTCCACATCGTCTGCCGTCGTTGCCCTGGGCTCCGACATCGTGTGGTGGAGAGAGCGGAGTCGAGTCTAAATTTGGGGCCAATTTGAACGTCCTACCCTGGGGGCCACCCACCGATCCTGGCTCACCTCCACTCGCTCAACTCTCATGGATGCCGCGCTTCATGCGTACATAGCGCAGGCGTCCCCCCATCACGCAGCGCATTCCAAGGTGGCCGTCTCATCGAGTGTCGAAGGTACGTGCTTTACCCTCGCTTACGGTAGCTGGACGCGGCCTTGTTGCGACATGTTCTTACAAGGTAGGCCCCGAAAGACTGACACGAACAGCCAGGCGAAAAAGTGCTCGTCGTTCCCCCACGAGCACTTCTGAATCCAGTGCAATTGACCCGAGGACGACGCGTATCATGGACGCCACTGCAAGCAGCTGATAGCCGACGCAATGCTGCGCCGCTTTCGACGCACCAGCTGCTTGCGTGTGTCCTTGCCATGTGGCATGCTCAGCATCAACACGTCTCAAGCATTTCCCCTATGGACGCCTTTTTGTTGTCACTGCCAACGCAGTTCGATACCACTCCGCTCACATGGGCACTGGATGGAAAAGCGTCGCTGTTAGATGCTCTGCCACCCTCTGCGACCCACAAGCATCGAATGGTGCAAGCTCGTTACGAGGCAGATTGGGCTCGTGTGCGCGCTCTCGACAAGGTGACTCTAGCGTCCATATGGTCCTGTATATCATTCATACCCGAGCCACCTCCTATCGATGAGCACGATTTTATTTGGGGATGGTTGTGCGTCAATTCTCGCTGTGTGTACATGGACTTGCACTATGCCAAGCATGAGGACAACTTTACTCTAGCACCTTTGCTAGATATGGCCAATCACACGAAACATCCGAAGAAAGAATGCCGCGTGCGCTTCAGCTCGATGGATGGCCTCGAACTTTACGCACCTCTCGAAGCCTCGTTGCAGGAGGGCGAGGAAGTATGCATAACGTATGGCCTTCATGACAATGCCACACTTCTGACCGAGTACGGATTTGTGCTTCCTCACCATGTTGGTGATGATGACCGGCAGAAACAAGCGAATCACTGGCACGGCAATCCTCATGCAGGTGTGTGGCTCGACGAAGCGGTAGAACACATGGTACAGAGCCAAGGTGAGGCAGGTGCGTGGAAACGCTCGCTTCTTCAGCAGGCTGGATACTGGGGAGACTACACTATACACCCCTGTCCGGCCCCGGCTCATCCCTCGCATCGCTTGCACACGGCGCTCCGCCTCCTCTGTATGGACGTTGATTTTCACGCACAAGAGCATGGCGGGCTGCATGCACGACTTTCTACAAATCAACGCACGCAATCCGCATACACACCCCAAGATGCCGAACGTGTCTGGCGTCTTGTCATGCAAGGCAGGCGCGAGCAGGTATCGGCTTCAAATGAGCAGTCTGTCCGCGACATGGTCATCTCCTTGTGTAACGACATCACGAGCGGGCATGCCACGCGACTGGACAACCTGAAGGGCGCAGACAACGTTTCAGCGAGCATGGTACGTGCGCTACTAGAAGAAGAGTGCCATATAGCTTCGCTTGTCAAGGCGAGTACTGAACGCGCGGACCCTTGGTAGGCTATGTTACTCTTTTTTGGCGGGCAAAAACCGCTTGCGCATCGCATGTAGCATTTTGAAGAACCAAATATAGTTCAGTGCATTGAGAACCAGCAGGCCGAGCGTGTAATACAACTTGTACGGCAAAGCCAGCGTATCTGCTGCTGGGCTCCAGAGCAACGTGACGATTTTGTACGACTCACTCACACCGATAATCATGCGGACGGTCACATACGACAGTAGGAGACACATAGCATTCACAAATTGGAGCAGTGACCCAGTCAAACCCAGTTTGTCAAGGAGCCAATGAATGTTGAGGAACGGCGTGCTCAACTCCCACATGATAATGCCCATGCCACCAAACATGAGAAGGGGCTTGAAGACAAAAATATTGCCGCTAAGTCCCAGCAAACCGTGTATAATGAAGTCCAGACCCTCGTAGCGCAGCGACACAATCACGTCCCACACAAAGTATCCAAATGAGAGAGAATACAATTGGCCCACCTGAAAGCGGTAGCCATACAGACGATCCGTATTTTCATCAATTTTCAACCAGTAGTACAACAGAAGTGGCGCCACAATGGAGGAATGCACCAGCGATACGATATGCACATCCCAAGACGTCCGTTTACGCGCTGGCATATTGGCGAATGCCTTAGGAAACAAGTACGGGCTCACTCCGTGTGATAGCAATTGGATCGACCACCAAAGCATCATAGAACGAAATATTGTTACCACATGCCGGGGAAAGTAAGGCAAGCCAAGTGCCTCTGCATAAGGCGTTACCCACTCTTCGATAACGTCCTTGGAGAGCATTTCTTTCGCCCTCGAAAATGGTCGTCAGATCAAAAAGATCCGCCACAAATCTCCACATAATGGACATTCGCACATGCCAATTCCCTAGGCTCTACAGCGAAAAACTATGCATCAGTCAACTGTGGAGAGAGCACTCAGCACGGCCTTGAGACCAGCCGATGTGATATCGACATCCACACCGGCGCCCCAGAAGCCCTTGGCTTTCTGCTCGCCGAACTGCCTCGTGTCCTCCGATTTGACAAGCTCAACATATGATGCGGCCTGAGCACGTGTTTGGCTGTGGGACGACGTAGCTGCTGAGCCGAGATCCAGGGCACCAGGGCGCGTAATAGCGTGCTCACTGTATTCACGCACATTCACAAAGATGTTGAAATGTTTCTCGATGGCATCCATCAAAGCCGAAATCGGACCATTGCCCGTACCCGTCACGTCAACCGTCTCGCCATTGTGCACAATCTTGCCCACCAATTTACGCACGCGAGGCGTCGATGTACCATTCAATGGCTCTGCTTCAGTCGACTCGTCTCCATCGTACAGCCTGAAAGAATGCAGCTTGAACCGACCATCAGTCTTGGGCACGCCCGCAATAGGCACATGGTAATGCTTGCTGAAGGCCTGTACGATGTCGTCTGTCGAAATCTCCTTGCTCGTCTGGTCGGCCACAGCTTGAATAACTTGGTAAAATGCAACCTGCATGCGACGCGGCAGTTCCACACCCAGGGCCTGTGTCAGCAGATAGGCGATACCGCCCTTGCCACTCTGGCTGTTGACGCGAATCACAGCCTCATACGTCAGACCCAAGTCAGCCGGGTCGACAGGCAAGTAGGGCATGAGCCACTGCTTATCACCCGCGTTCCATCGCTTCTCCTGCGCGGCGAAACCTTTCTTGATGGCATCCTGGTGTGATCCACTAAAGGCTGTCATCACGAGCTCACCTGCATATGGATGGCGAGGATGCACAGGGATATCATTGCAACCGGTGACAACTTCAATCACGGATGGTAGGTCTGTAAACATCAAAGGACCAGGCTGCACGCCTTGCGTGAACAAGTTCAGGGCCAGTGTGACAAGATCGACATTACCGGTGCGCTCACCGTTGCCAAACAAGCAGCCTTCGACGCGCTCAGCGCCGGCCAGCATACCAAGTTCTGCCGCGGCAACACCACAACCACGATCATTGTGCGGGTGAAGTGATACTATCACACTGTCGCGGTGCTTGATGTTCCGGCAGAAATACTCAATCAGGTCGGCATAGTGGTTTGGTGGGCTCATTTCAACTGTGTTGGGGAGGTTAAAGATAATCTTATTTCCGGGCGATGCGAGACCCCAGGCCTCGCGCACAGCGTCACAAAGCTGGATCGCAAAGTCAGGCTCTGTCTGCGAGAAGGTCTCTGGCGAGTACTCGTAGCGGAAATTTGTGCCTCCATTCTCAGGCTTGGAATAGTGCTCCATTAGCTCGCGCACAAGCTTTGTGTGTCGCACAGCAAGGTCAACGGTGCGTGCCTGGTCGTTGTTGAATACCACTTCACGGAAAAGGGGAGACGCTGCATTGTACATGTGAAAGACGACATTCTTGGCACCCTTGACGGCCTCAAATGTGCGGCGGATGAGTTCTTCTCGCGCTGGCGAAAGAACCTGGATGTATACGTCATCAGGTATCAGACCATCCTCTATAATACGGCGCACAAAGCCAAAGTCTGTATCACTGGCCGAAGGAAATGCCACTTCGATTTCCTTAAAACCACATTTGACCAGGGTCTTGAAGAAGATGATCTTTTGCTCTTCGTTCATGGGGCTAGCCAAGGCCTGGTTACCATCGCGCAGATCCACAGACGTCCAAATAGGCGCTGTACGCTGAATCTTACTTGGCCATTGCCTGTCAGGCAGATGTACTGGGGTGTATGGCTGGTACTTGCTGCCAGGATCCATAGTGTGAAACGTGGTCAAGCACGGCCCTATGCAAGCCGACTTAGTCTTATGTGCGCTCGTGCCGGCTCTGACTCACTCGATAATCGTTGACTCATACTTATGTCATCAATTAAGCGATATCACGTGAACTATCGCAATGATGCCGCGGGCAGCCTTGACTTGGTGGAGGTATTGAGGGTCTCGCTCCCGTCACTTGGCCCAATCTCCGTGGGTTTGTGCGCCCTCCACTGGTCAGGATCCGTTTTTTTCTGGGGCGTTCCATGTTGGTTGCTTCGTCTCCACCATCCATGTCGTTCAATCCAACCGATCTTGATACCAAATCTATTGCCACTATCCGTGCGTAAAATTGAATACTAACATGAAATAGGAACGCTTTCAGCTGATGTTGTAGCAAACGCCAAGTCGGGACACCCTGGCGCTCCCATGGGTCTTGCGCCGTTGGCCCACCTGCTGTGGAGCCGGGTGATGACGGCTGACCCGAAAGACTCGCGATGGATTAACCGGGATCGCTTCGTGCTCTCCAACGGTCATGCATGTGCCCTGCTGTACATTATGCTGCATCTGATGGGCTACAAACTCTCGATGGATGACCTCAAGGCTTTCCGTCAACTTGACTCTCTTACGCCTGGCCATCCTGAAGCCAACCACACGGACGGTGTTGAGGTGACAACCGGTCCCCTTGGGCAAGGATTCGCGAATGCTGTCGGTCTCGCCATGGCTCAGGCGAATGCCGCAGCGGCATTCAACAAGGATGGCTTTGAACTGTTCAACAACCGCACATACGTCTTCCTTGGTGATGGATGTATGCAGGAGGGTGTGGCTTCTGAGGCTGCCTCGATGGCCGGTCACTTGGGCTTGAAGAATCTGATCGCTTTCTACGACGACAACCACATCACGATTGATGGCGATACCAACTGCGCGTTCACGGAGGACGTGGGCAAGCGGTTTGAATCGTACAACTGGAATGTGCTCACTGTGAAAAACGGTGATGAAGACCTCTCAGCTCTTTGGGATGCGATCGTCAAGGCACAGCAGGAGAAGGAGCGCCCCACGTTAGTTTGCGTGCAAACCACGATCGGTTTCGGCTCGCTGAACCAGGGCAAGGCCAGTGTGCACGGCGCGCCTTTGAAGGAAGATGATATTGCGCAGCTCAAGACTAAATTTGGGTTCAACCCTGAAGAGAAGTTTGTTGTGCCGCATGATGTGCGTGATGCCTACAAATCGTACGCTGACCGCGGCGCTGCTAAGCACGCCGAGTGGCTCAAGCTCTTTGAGGAGTATGGCAAGAAGTACAGCAAGGAATACGAGGAGATTAATCGTCGTATTGCTCAAAAGCTGCCAGAGGGCTGGGAAAAGGCACTCCCGACATATACGCCCAACGACAAACCTATGGCTACGCGCAAGCTCTCAGAGATCGCGATCACAAGCATCGCGGCACAACTGCCTGAGATGCTGGGCGGCTCCGCCGACCTGACGGGCTCGAACCTGACTCGCTGGAGCGATGCCACTGATTTCCAAAACCCAACGCTCGAGATTGGTCAATACAGTGGTCGCTACATCCGCTACGGTGTCCGTGAGCATGGTATGGGTGCCATTATGAACGGTCTGCACGCCTATGGTATGCACATCCCGACTGCCGGCACGTTCCTCAACTTTGTTACGTATGCTTGGGGCGCTGTGCGTCTGTCATCGTTGTCGCAGTTCCAAGTGATCTGGGTTGCGACGCACGACTCGATTGGTCTTGGTGAAGACGGTCCTACCCACCAGCCGATCGAGACGGCCGCCGCTCTTCGTGCTCTACCCAACATGGACTTTTGGCGCCCTGCGGACGGTAACGAGGTGTCGGCTGCCTATAAGATTGCATTGGAAAGCCGCAAGACGCCTTCCGTGATTTCGCTCACGCGCCAGAACTTGCCGCAGCTTGAGGGTTCTTCGATCGAGAAGGCATCGCGTGGTGGTTACGTGCTGGTCGAGAACACTGATGCGGACATTACGCTTGTGTCGACGGGTTCGGAAGTGTCGATCTGCTGCGATGCTGTGGCTAAATTGGCTGAGCGCGGCATCAAGGCGCGTATTGTCTCTGTTCCGTGCTTCCGGGTGTTTGACCTGCAGCCGTATGATTACCGCATCTCGGTGCTGCCATCAGGCAACCCTATTATGTCGGTGGAAGCTTACAGCACATTTGGCTGGGGTGTGTACTCGCACGTACACCATGGCATCAACACTTTCGGTGTTTCGGCGCCGTACCAGAAGGCGTACGAAAAGTTCCAGCTTACCGACCACGATGTGGCTGACAAGGCCCAGAAGGTTGTCGAATATTACAAGAAGCTTGGACAAGTACCCTCGCCCATTGCCATCCAGGCTGCCTTGGAGCTGCAGCAGTAGGTATATTTCCCCCAACAGCCCACAATAATTGAATAGTCTTCTATTGGCGTTTACATGTGTCCTACGGCCTCAGCCACCGCGTCGTCGCGAGGGCTGAATGGTGGCGCTTTGAATGCCAGATTTTTCCGATGGCGGCGAATCGACGTCCTGGTCAGATGTGAAAGTTTCCATTGCCCGAATAGACTCGATCCGATGCATCTCACGTTCCGTCTGCGCCCGGATGGCTTCAGCATGATCAGACTCTCGCTCCGATTCTAGCTGGGCCCTTTCGGCTTCGTAGCGCATCTCCAATACCCGCGCATTGTGCTGCACAATCATTTGGCGTTCGCGATCTCGCACAAGTTCCTCAATAGTCGGCGGGTATTTTCTTGTGTGCCGCATCCAGGCATCCCACTGAATCGGTATGTCTTTGGGATTAAAGTCGCTCGGGTATGCAATGGCCTTGTTCCATTGTATCAATCGCCTCGTCCGCTTTGGATCTCCATGGAGCGAGGGCAGCTCATAGTATACATTTTTATTGAGATCGTATCCCACGATAAATCTTGCTCGACCGATCCGAAAGATGCGCGACAAGGTACGCCACACCTCGGACACCATCACCTCGGGCAGCAACTTCCAACAGACTCACCTGCGGGGTCCATGTTGCTCCACAATGAATGTAGGTGTGTATATTACATAGACTATGGCAATCCAGCGTCGTGCCATGTCGACCAGTCGTGGGTATGTATCTTGCGCACGGAAATATTTTCCTTATTCGCACCAAAATAGCCCTGTTGCGCCCATTCCGTTAATTCGGTCTGCGAAAATGGCCCAAAAATCCGAGTTTCAGGGTCCACACTCTGATCGTTTGCCTTGGCCATGAGGCCTAGGTACGCAGGCGTCCATTTGTACTCCCACAGTGAGCCAGTGTGTGCTGATGGAGCCTCATGCTCCTCATTCAGCATCCTAGAGGGATCCCAGTCCTCTGCCACGATCTTGGCTCGTCGTACCAAGCGCACGAGGCTCTCATATACCTCATCGTAAATATTCATTTGTCCAAAGTGGCTCATCAAGGTACCACTTACGTGGGTCAGCGTTTCAAACTGCGCGATAGCCTTTGTCTCACCCGTAGATCGTTTCGAGGCCGCACCAAGTCTTTGCAGAGCATCCAGCACCGACTCGCCGGGCATCAAGCATTCAGCCAACTGCTTCATAGCATGTTCCATAGTGGGAAATTCAGCATCTTGCTGTTTTTCGCGCTCAATTTCTGCCTGCTCACGGCGACGCTGAGCTTCATGGGCTGCTCTGATCGACTTTTTCGAGTAGTTGCCTTCAAGCCACCGATCATTCTGGCTAAACTGATCGCGCTCATTGCGGATGTAGTTTCCGTCCTCATCAAACTGACCACTTTCCATCTCAGCTTTCATATTGAAGCTCTCCATACGGAATCCCATACCTTGTTTCTTGACGCGCTGTGCGTCCTTCCCTGGCGAGCCTGGCGGTGTTCGCTCGGCATCTGCATTTGCATCCTCATGCTGTGTACTTTTCAGTGCTTGCTCCAATTCATATTCAGGATCCTGATCATGAATAAGGCCACTGTCTTCCTCGCCCTCATCGTCGTCATCGCCATCCATATGTGTGCCAGCACCGAACTCTTGACCTTCAATGTCAGAAAGCTTGAGGAATCGCTTTTCTTTTCGAGATGACTCCTCTTTGGGCTCTGCAAACATATCATCATCATCATCATTCTCTTCGTCCTCTGTCTCTTGCTTAGCTCGGCGATGCGGCACACCTGAGTCATTGTCTGACTCGTCTGATTCGTAACCCTGAGTCACGACACCTCCGCGACGCAGTTTTTGCTGCCTTGCCGCATGTGCTTCCATATCCAAGTCACCTAGTATGTTTTCATCAAGGTGTGCACGCTTCTCAGAGGCACGCAGCGCTCCCTCATTCGCCTTGCGTTTCATATGGACGGAGGGAAGCCAAAGTTCTTCTCCACTTTTTGCCCATTCTCGTCACCATGGACGAAGCAGGCACGCGGCGGGTACAATTACCGCCGCGCTCTGAGTACCGCATTGAATTGGACGCAGGCGAATATGTTGCTATTCGATTTGTGTCTGATCCTATCTCTGGGCACTATGGTGATGCTGAAGTGTTTGGTGCACCCATTGTGGCCGGATCTAATGAACGCTGGTACACGTTTGGAAACGAAGCCAAATTCGCCATTACGTCCTGGGGCGGCGCAGATTTGGAAATATATGGAGCAGCATCGACAGAGTATATGGCAGACGAGCCGTCGCATACATATACTTATTATGCAAATCTACACTTGAACTTGGAACGTGCGCGCATCCGAGCTCGGGAGCAGCTGCGCACCGATCCGTCGCTGCTACAAACGCTCGACGCGGTCGACGTGTCGGAGCCGACGAAACCCATGTCATACGAAGAGGGCGCTGAATCAGGCACAGACCTGTATCGCGCTGCCGGACAAGGTCCACGCGTCATGGTCGTGGGCCCAGAGAGTGCGGGCAAGACGAGCCTGATCAAGTACCTCGCGAATTATGCCATGCGCTCACCAGCCGTCGCAAGTGTGCGCGAGGGAGAATCTAAGCGGGAAAAGACTGATGAAAGCGACGAAGATGGTGAGACAAAGGCCATGAGTGAAATTACGGGCTGGTGGCCTATGATCGTGACACTGGACCCTGCTGAAGGCGCCGTGCCTGTGCCTGGATGTATAAGCGCCATTCCCCTGACGCCTACACCCATCACTTGGTTGCCATCACCTTCGCCGGCTCTGCCATACGGTGTGACGCCACAAACGACCGGAGCTTTGCCTCCGAGTGTATCCACCGTGCACAGCGTCATGCCCATGACCCTATGGGCGGGCAAAGAGAACATGCGGGAAAATGAGCGCCATTCACGGCGTCTCGTTGACTGGCTTGTTTACTATGTCGAGAGGCGTCTTGTCAAGGATTTACGTGCTCGCATGTCTGGTCTGCTCCTCGACATGCCAGGCATCATTACGGCCGATGCTCGCACGCGCTATGAATTTATCCAATACTGTGTTCGTGCATTCAAGATCGATACCATCATTGTTCTTGGTCACGAGAAACTCAATCTGGAGCTCACGCGCATTTATGCTAACGACACGTCGGGCCATGCTCCCAGTATTGTTAAAGTACCCAGATCAGGGGGTGCAGTGGAAGTCGACGAAGTGTACAAACAAAAGTTGCACGATTTGCAGATCCGCTCCTACTTTTATGGCATGTCGCCCGTGGTACCTCAGGAGCCAGAAAAAAATGCGCCCGCGGGCTTGGACGAGCCATTAGGCGGTGTACCCGTCTTAAATCCATACTCTTTCACTATTCCGTTCGATTTACTTTCCATATACCGCGTGGGCCAAGACCGCGTTGCTCCGTCATCTGCTTTGCCCATTGGTGCTGAGCGGACCCTATCTGAGATGCAGGTGGTGAAACTGGACCCGGTCAACTCACCGAGTGACTTATCCTTGCTTTTACACTCTGTCTTAGCTCTGATCGAGCCGCCAGCCGCGCTCGAGCATCATGAGGAAAATGCTGCATCGGAAGAAACACCCGCGAAGGAATATAACGATGACGAGCTTTTGGGCTCTACGCTCCTTGGTTTTATACACATGTGCGTTTTATTTCTCCACTGACATGCAGTGCCGACATTGATATGACCCGGAAAAAGCTCACGGTCTTGTCACCTAAGCCTGGAAAACTTCCTAGCACAACGGCATTGATTGGCGTACGTACTTGTATACTAACAGTGTAAGAATCTACAATGGCAAGATATGTAGTGGCATTCACGGTTTAAAAGTCGCCGCCCATATCGCCGCCCATATCGCCACCCATATCGCCACCACCCATATCGCCATTCATATCGCCATCGTGGTAGCCGTCCATGTAGGCGTCATGTTGCATATCATGCATGCCATCTGCCAAGGCCATACCACCAAGCAGACCAACACCGCCACCAAGCAAACCAGGGCCTAGACCACCGCCCATGCCGCCCATCGGACGTCCAAATCCGCCCATGCCTCCATAGCCACCATAACCACCCATGCCACCGCCCATCATGGGTGCCTGCTGGTGGATATGCACTTGTGGGGGTTGCTGTGAGTACATTTGCTGCGGATAGGGCTGGTGTTGCGGATAGGGTTGGTGTTGCGGATAAGGTTGCTGGAAACGCTGGCCACTTTGGCCGGGCGGTGGGCCTGAAGGAGGCTGGTAGCTAGAACCCTGCTCATCGATGGGATGGATCCACGTCGAGCGTGGAGGATTCGCACGAGTGTCGACGTAAAAGTGCTGCTTATAGCTGAGACATGTTAGATATGCGTCACGTACTTATTGTCAAATTGCTTCACCCATCCATCTGGCAGCGGACGAGTGTCTTCGTTTTTGTTTGTGCTGGCATCGTACGATGGGGGATTGTCCTGCTTCTCGCTCATGGTAGAGTTGCAAAATGTCAGACGTGGTGGCCTGTTCTCAAGAACGCTACTACCTTACTAAACAACTTTGGGGAGGGTCAAGGGTGTTGGCTTATCACGTGGCCCAATCCTTGCGTCCGCGGGTCCCGAGCCATACGTCCGCCGTCGGAAACCAAAAATGCAACTACCCAGTATCCCCACTGGCGCGACTACCCACTTGTCACTATCAATCGAAAAAAAGTCCAGTCACCTTCATAGGAACAATAGATATTATGCATCAAATCGGGTCCTTAATGCACCACCCTGATCTGGACTGCATTCGGTATCTACATCCATGTCCCTGATGTTTAGGTCATTCGGTCACTCTTCTTTTTTTGCTTACGAGGAGGTGTGACGGGTCGTCCCATGTTAATACCTCCATAGGCGTATTTCTGCTTCTTTTCCGCTGGCTTGAGAATCTGGAATGAACAAAGTAGCGTCTCATCGACGCTCATCATTGCACCTGCATTGTCAAATTCACCACAGTAGTTGGGTGCGGAGAATAGTGTCACAAGCTGGCGCTTCGCGAAAAACTCGTATCCATCCTCCACCACCTGATGGGCACGGCAAATCAGGTCCATATCATGCTTTGCTAGGAAACGGGACACCACGTCGGGACCGAATGTGAATGAGACACCACGGTCGTTCTCGGACCAGCCCGAAATGTCCTTATCTGGGTCCGACCACAGGAGGTCACAGAGCAGACCCGTATCTGGCACATCCGTGGGGCGCATCACACGGCGAATCTGCTCCATACTCTGAAGATCAGGCGACAGTCCGCCGTGCATGGTAAAGATCTTTTCATCAATAATTGCAGCAATGGGCAAGCAGTTAAAACAATCTGTGAATGTTTTCCAAAGCTTGATGTTAAATCGACGTTTGCATTCGTCATAAAACCCATAAATGCGGTTAATACTGGCACACTCGTGGTTGCCACGAAGAATGAAAAAGTTTTCTGGATACTTGATTTTGTATGCAAGCAACAAGCAAATCGTCTCTAGACTCTGTTTGCCGCGGTCAACATAGTCACCTAAAAAGAGATAGTTCGCCTCTGGTGGGAAGCCTCCGTACTCAAATAGACGGAGAAGGTCATAGTACTGACCGTGTATGTCACCACAGATTTTGATCGGCGCTTCCAATTCGAGAAGAATAGGTTGGTTGATAAAAATGTCACGAGCCGTTAGACAAAGATATTTAATCTCATACTCTTCCAGATGCACAGGCTTTCCTGGGCGCGAACCGCGCACTGTTCGAGTTAGTTTGCTTGCTCTTGTGATATTTTTTTAAAACATACCTTCCAGGAGGCGGTCAATGATATTATCTACATCGACCTCGGTCGACGGATTGTCTCCCATACTAAGCAGCTTTATCTAGTAGGTTAGCATCCATACGTTCGAAATTGCGCCTTTGCCATCTCGTAGGTATGCCGAGAAAGCAGAGATCACACACTGTGTCTCACGTACATGTCAAACGAGAAAACTGGAGTTTGCAATACAGAAGGGCTGGTATCTCGAGGAGGGGTGAGATTCCTTCTCCTAAAACTTATGACAACGACCTTCTTTTGATGCAAATGTGCAGCGTATTGCACACCAAACGTGGATTCAGCACCAGCGTATCGACGTTGTTTGTTGAGATCTGAGCCGCGGGTCAAAATTTTCATAATGCCCGGCTGTTCGGCTGGCATGGAAGGGTATGTTAAGAATTATGTTAGATGACTAATCATGTGATCCCTTGCCCAAATACCCGCTCGGCCAACCGTAATGGCACATGCCGTGCTCAGATGGGGTAGAGCTAGTGCATGCTCCCTGAGAGCAATGTAGCACAAATACTAGAATAAATTATTCAATGCAGGGTATGAAATATTAGGAAGAAGAGGGTGTAAGTACGGACCGCGTGGCCGAGCGAACACTCTCTGGCGTAGGATACTGAGCATCGGGCGCGTAGACAGATTCGAGGAGGAGTTTAGTAGCCAATGTGTCCAGTTCCTCTACACGCTCGGCCTTGATGCTGCTATCGTCCGATGTTGTCATAGCCTTGGAACTAAGCAGCTTGGACGCGCACATTTTCAGGCCCCAAAGTGCACGGACCCACGGGCCTTGCACACGGTCGACGACACGCGTACTGGAGGGTGACAAGTTACCGTTGCCGAGTTCAAGGATGCGCAAATATAGTTTGTAGGCCTTGACGAGTTCGCCCATGGTGTATAGCACTTCAGCATACTTAAGCAAGTAAAAAGCATTCTGCGGAGCAAGGAGAAGAAGCTCTTCTAGCGCAAAAGCTGCCTGTGGGTACTTGTTCTGATGCAGGTACAGCGATGCCAGCTCGAGCCAAGACTCCTGATCTGTTGGGAAAATGTCCACAAACTCGGCAAGGGCCTCTGTGGCGCGTGGAATGCCCTCCGGTTTGGTCTTGATGCACGCAATGCGGCGCTTGAGTAGAAATACGTTGGATGGTTCTTTAGTTAAGAGGTCTTCGTATAGCTTCTGTGCCTCATTGAGGTGACCGTAGGATTCTTCAATGACACCCTTGAGGATGGCGACACGAGAAGAATCAGCGAAGCGCGCTTGCAGGCGGGAAAGACACAGCTAGATAATAAGCAATGAAAATCAACATACCTCTGCAAGGTCTTGGTTTCCAAGTTCTGCGGCAGCCATGCCGAGCTGCTCCAGAAAAGGCCACACATCCACGCCCAGTGATCCTAGCAGGTTGTGTTCCAGCATCCATTCACCGAAGCGCACAACTTCGTAAGGGTTACGCTCTTGTGTACTGCGTGTGAGATATGACAATTACATACATCCGTTGCTGCTTGAGCCATGCGATGGCGTCGTCCACGGAAATCTTAGCGCTCTGCGACATGCTGAAACAGTCCAAGCTGCACGTATGCATCTCCATACGAGTCGTTGCCTCGTTCGGCCGAAAAATCACGGGCGGCGTCGGTGCGTCGCTCGTCGTGAGGGACGCGCGCCGTCCTTGATTGGGACTTTTCATCGAGGTTCTATTTGTCACTTAGAATGGTATGTGCCATCGTCCTTGTTGCGCGAGTTGCTGACCGTCCAGGGAGCTGGTCCTCGTTACCCTTATCCGAAGGAGGTGTGGTCGCCAAGTGGTACGTTTCTTGATCTATTGTGAGTGAGGGGCTAACGCTTGCTAGGTGGTTGGTGGTCACGGTATGTGTGATCCATATCAAGTCTGAGCTAACCAAGTAGGCCGAAAAACTGGGCGACCAACACCTTGGTGGTGGCTAGTGGCCTGGCCGTCATTTCGTACGGTATTTTCAAATTCGGAGCTGAGCGTGAAGTGCGTATTCTGACCATGATAAGGACTAACCGTGTGCAGTGGCGTCACCAGCCTCCGATTCACCCGATTCCGTCGCAGCTGGTACGTAAAGATGGTTGCTCACGAAACAGTGGGCTCGCCAGTTCCGTGAAGGCGAACTGAAGGTCAAGTCCGAAGAGTAACGGCCTGGGCATATACGCTACATAGCATAGCAACCCATATACGCTGCATGCGCTCGCGGCACGTCCCAAGGACGAGCCGCATGCTTACCTTTGTGCCAAATGCCCCGTCTTGCCAGCGTCTGCATGCGCAGATGATGGACGTTAGCCCCTCCATCCTGGCTTGGCCTGCCTCCGGGCCTTTCTCGGCCCACAGCGCTCGCTTGGCTGAATGACACATCTCCACACCTCGTGTGTTCTCAGCGCATGCGTGGGTCGAGTGTGGCGCAGCACCGTATCCCGCGCGTGTATGCGTGCTACTTGCTGCGTTCGCTCTCCAAGCCGAATCAGACGTATGTCGGCTCAACACCCGACCCAGCACGGCGACTGCGTCAGCACAATGGTCTTGTAAAGAATGGCGCATTTTATACCCGCATGGCACGCCCCTGGACGATGGACGTGGTGGTGTATGGCTTCCCATCCAAACTTGCGGCACTGCAGTTTGAATGGTCGTGGCAGTCACCCCATCTTTCGCGGCATTTGCGTGTATGTGACCAGCCCGGGGGGTCGTTGGCCACCTACGCCGGACGAAGTGCAGAGCCGCTGTTTCCTGCGACGCGACGTACGTCCAAGTCGCGCAGCGGTCACACGCGTGTGCGACAGCGCTCTACATCTGAGCCTGAGCACAAGTTCGCGGTGCTTCGTGCGCTTCTTGCGTCAGAGCCGTTTTGCTGTTGGGATCTGCACGTCGCCTTGTACTCCGAGTATGCGTTTGGTGTATGGCGCTACATGGAACGGGCGCATCCAGACCGCTACCAATTGTCGCGCATTACGCGACGCCCTTTGCCGGCTGCATACCCCTCTCTTTCGTGCGACTTTCGCGGCGTGCTCGGCGATCGGGCGCCGCTGACCTACGACGAGCGTGCCGCTTGGCCCCGGCTGCCGGAGGCTGGTGTCAGATCGGTCACACAGAAACGAGCCGGCGCCAAGGGCGCGGTAAAAGAATATGTATGGGATGAGCCGACTCCGCCTGCGCGAGATGCTGAGACCATGGGCCTGTCCTGGGACGAATGGCGTGCCGCTCCCACGGGAAGTGCGTCGCCCGTGCAGTTGGACGACGCGGCACGTACGATCGAAGCCCAGGCCCAGCAGGCTTGCACTATCACCTCTTGCGGTGTATGCCACGAAAGCACCGAGAACCAAACGTATGCTTACTGTCCTCATGCATGTGGGGCCGTCTTCCATGTATCGTGCCTGGCAAGGCATTCCTTGGAGCGCGAAGCCGCAGCGCGATCCGTTCGAGGCCGCATATATTGTCTGCCTATGACAGCTACCTGTCCGGTGTGCCATCGACCACCCGTACCGTGGGCCCAAGTGGTGCGTCGCCTCTTTTCTCGCTAAAGCTCCTGTCGGTACGATAAAAAGGCGCGCAAAGTGTCCACGCTCTCGTGCACGGCTTTGTGAAGCATGGGATCCGTGCGTCGATGCACACGTTTGGCGACGCCCATGTACTGCGGTACCAGCGTGCACAGACGCTCGTGCAGGTGCGAGTCGCGGTACGCAGCGTCCCAAGGTGCCTGCTCGTCCGCATATGTATCGACAATCGCATGCACAAAGGCAGCGAGCGTCTCGGCGTCAGAAATGTGTCCCGCCACATCGGCCCAGAAGGAAGCCAGATGTAGATACACTTGGGCATAGGCTGGCGGCGGCGTCGATGAACCTGGCTCACGGCAGTAGAACTGAGACCGCGCCAGGCAAGCGAGTGTGCCAAGCACTTTGACTCGCACCGAGGCATCGTGTGCAGAGAGGTATGCAGCCGTCAGCGCTGTGACAGGTGGCGCAGGCGCATCATCCTGCACCAATGGCAACTGGCCTTCTAGCAGGCGCGCCGTAGACCAAAGGCACCCAATGCTCGTACTTACCTGGGCGAGACCGTCTCCCGCGACGCTCGACATGGGCAACGGTGCCTCGGGCGCAGCGTTGGCGACACTGTCCAGACCCGCCCAGAACGACGCTGTCTCAAACACACGCTGCCATATGTGCCAAAGGGCCTCGTACGTCGGCGTAGAGCATGGCTGGCCTCCCTCAAGATACAACGAGCCAGTGTGTGTCCGCCAGGCATGAATCTCGGCAAGTGCTTCCTCGTCGTCCGTGGGCCATTCCGACGGCGGGGGCGGGGCATGCAAGGCGGTATGCCACAGCACCTGATTCAGAGCGGTCAAGGCCCTCGTCTCTATGCCGCGGCGCGCAGACGCCGTGACGTTGTCTTGGGATGACTCTTGAGAGGGCGTGGCAAGGCGTAATAGCGCTTCAACGAGGGGCGATGAGACCATCGAAAGCGGCTCCTCCTGTGGAAGGACGCGGGCCATATCCGACACCATGTCCAGACAAGCTTCCAGGGCGGAGCGCGCGTCTTCTTTGAGAGCGTCAGCATTGGCTTCGGCTAGCAGGTGTGTTACACGCGTCGGCACGTCCTGTTGCACAAAAGAGGCAAGCGCTTCCACCTCGACCACGGCCAACACGTTCATGAGCGCCCCCGTGGCTGCGGCGCCGAGCATCGCAGGGCGAGGTGCGGCATGCGTCGCGAGGCACGCCGAGGCACGCACAAGAATATCTAAACGACGCAGTCCGCGCGAACGATCGTTGTCTGTGCCAGACACGGCACTCGGCATGTCTTCGTATCCCAAAGATGGATCCGTGAGCACCCACAAAGCCTGTGCGCTTGCCAGACCCAATGACACAAGAGCAGCAGCACACTCGGGCAGCTTGGCCAACTCCGCATCATGCTCAGCGTCACATGCACGGATACCCAGGGACAAGGCCTCACACAACCAAGCTGCGAGTCCTTCACGCCCTGTGCTGTCGCTCGTCCACGACCACTGCAGCACTTGCACACCCAGCTTCTCACTCGACGCACATAGGCACGAGATGATAGTGACGAGATTTTCGCACATTTCAACAAGGCACTGAGCCGCCGCCGAATCCATGGCCTGCAGCGATGCTGGTGCATCAGAGCCCCAGGCATGCATGTCCAGTGCATCGTGTGCATCATTACCAAACTCAGCTGTCGCACCAGCTGTGGCCGAGGGAAGACGGCCCTGGGCTAATTTGGCCATGTGACGCCGCTCTTTGCGGTTCATTTGGTCCAGTGGCTTAGACATGAGCCGCTCACGCTCCTGAATGAGTGGCGCCTGAGCCCGCTCCAAACGCCGTTCGTGACTTTGCAAACCAAGCGCGGCCCACTTCAGGACACTCAGCACCACATCGACGATGCCGTGGCGATCCATTTCATCAAAAATGCTCTGCGTATCGTCATCACACAGGCACAAGTTGCGTAGCGCGCCGCTAGCCTCACGTCGCACTTCCAAATTGGTATCCGATTTGAGCGCATAAAGAATGCGCGGAATCACCTGGTGTGAGAGGAGAAGTTGTCGGTGCTGAGCATCATCCGACAAAAGAGTGGCGATAGAGGCCAAGGCCCATACCTTGTCACCCGTCTCGATCGGAGGGGCCGTGGCATCCATGCCGAGCTTCGCAAGAACAGGCACCACTTCTTCCGCTGTCGTCATAAGTGGTGTGACTTCTGTTGCACGAGGCTCTGGCCGTCGAATCGGGTTGCGCCGTCGCGCCCGCTGTAGGCGACGACCCAGATCAGGGCGTGCTTTGGGCATGGTACTTGCGTCGTGGAAGGCGCATCTGGAGGTCCTTTTTTTTCAACCTAGGTCATGGCTGACTCAGCACGAAGGGCCTGGGCGCCTAGCACGGTCCCTCCACTCGTACGAGGCGTGCGTGTCGCGACACACAGCCCAGCGGGGGTCCTGCTTCTTCAGCGTCGGCATGGCCACGGCACCGGTGCCGGTGATCGGCCCTTTTCAAGGGCAGCGCACACTGCAGCCAGGGATGCGTGTGCGTATTGGTGCACACCTTGTGACTGTGTCTCGATTTCTCAGCAGTGGTGGCTTTGCCCAAGTATACCTAGTCGAAGCCGACGTGCCTGTGCCGATTCCAGGTCACGAGCACCGCGACACTACTCTCGTTCTCAAGCACATGTGCGTATGGAACAAGGATGCGCTTGCGAGTGTGCGTGGCGAAGTCGAGTATCATCGCGGGCTCCGTGGACATGAATCGATCGTGCACTTTGTGGAAGCGTCGGCTGCCTCTCTTGTGGGTGACGGTTGGGAAATATTTATCTTGATGGAGTACTGTGCCGGCGGCGGACTCATTGACTTTTTAAACACAAGACTCCAGCATCGGCTCCGCGAGGACGAAGTATTGCGCATCTTCCGGGACGTTTGCGAAGCTGTCTTGATTATGCATCACCAGGACCCTGTGCTGGTGCATCGCGACATCAAAATTGAAAATGTACTGCGCACCACATCGAGCCCACCGCGCTTCAAGTTATGTGATTTCGGCTCCTGCTTTCCTCTGCTTTCGCGACGTGCAGCCAAGAGTGCGGAAGAGATTCAGCGCTGCGAGCGCGAACTAAATCAACACACAACCATGCAGTATCGAGCGCCAGAAATGATCGATCTCGGTATGCATGTCCCCATCACAGAAAAGGCCGATATCTGGGCGCTCGGTGTGTTTCTGTACAAGCTGTGTTACTATACCACCCCGTTCGAAGCGCCAGGTGCGGGTCCTGCCGCCATTCTACAGGCTCGCTTTGAATACCCAGACAAACCCCTTTACTCCAGCGCTCTACGTGCGCTCATTCAATCCATGCTCCAAGTCGATGCTGAGGCTCGTCCAAGCATCGACTCGATCCTAGAAAGTGTGGAGCTCCAGCTTCTGTCCCTCACTACGCCCACGCCGCCTGAGACGGTCGCCCGAGCAAAGACACCCACGCCGAGACCACCATCCATCCGACCTGTTGCATCGCGGTCCTCACTGCGGCCGAGATCCGTGGCCCGGCCATCGAGAGTCACCACGCCGCCTGCCACACAGAGCAAGGCCGCTCGGTCGTCAGAGCGACCCGACTCCCTCATTCTGAATGTGTCTCTTGACGACGTAGTGGCACGGTATCCGAGTCTGCAGGAGCTCGATCAGGCTGAGCAGGTGCCCCGACAAAGCGTCAAGGCAATGGTGCAGCAGCTCGACACCGAGTCACCGCCGCGGGCCGTATCTATCCCCATGGAAAAGAGCACTTCTGCTTCCATGCGCGACAAACCAGCTCATACGCTCGTGGATGTGGATCTAAGCTCGAGTGACGAAGAGCATGAGGCGCCGGAAGATGTGAATGTGCGCGTCCGCCCCAATTCCTCCCACCCGCATCGCAGGCCCCAGGTCCTGTCACCTGCCGAGTCGGTCCATACGCTGCTGGAGGAAAACAGCCACATGGAAAAGAATACAGCGTCTTTACCACCGCCCTCCTCCGCACCGAGTGGGGACCACGACGACGAGCTGGCTAGGCTAGCTGAGCACGAAAAAGCACTGCAACAGCTACTTGGTGAACATCGCCCCACCCCTGCAGCCGCACCGCGTCGAGCGTCGGTGGTGCCGCCGCCGCCCAAAGCCAAGCCCGCCTCTCTCTCACGTCGTCAGAGCACAGCACATGAGCCACGTGTTGGCCAACTTGTACCCTTGTCTCATAAACCTACCCCATCACCGCCCAGCAACACGCCAAAGGACCACACCCAGCCTCCCACTCCCCATGCTTCGATGAACGAGGTCCGCAACATGTTTGAGCAGGTATCGGTATCAGCTGCGCGGCCTGCTACACCGGCTCCCAAGCGCACGTCGTTAGTCCGTGCCTCTTCCGAGATGCGTCGCTCGTCCACATGGGACGCGGCAAAATCTCCGCATCGAACGTATGTCCATCAGGGCACATCGCCTGGTCTTCCATCCACGCCTGTATCTGAGAATCCAATTATGCTTGCAGGAACGAATGCGAATGTGGCCACATCAGACGCAGCAGCCCGTGTTAGTACCATGCTCGCTCAGCAACGCGACGGCGGCGTGCGTCTTACCAAGCCTGTGACTCGCGAAGCGCCCACTTATCCAGCCACTAGGCAACGGGCGTTTCCTGTGCCGAAGCCGGAGCCAGATACTTCGCCTCTCGACACCGAGCCGGAGCAGGCTTTTACGGGCGTGAGTGCCCTGATCCACAAATGGCAGACACATGCATAGGGGATTCAAGCTATAGGAACAGGGCCTGCATTTTGTCGATGTATAGCGCGAAAAACACTAGCAGCACAGTCACAGGGCCCGTGAGGAAGATGTAAGACACAAAGATGGTACCACTAATGAGTGCTTCGAGGTTGCTGGAGGGATCGCCACGCTGCCTCGAGATCTGGGCCAGCGTAAGAGCAGGTGGGGAGCCGATCACCAGGCATGCACATGCAATAAAGACAGGATCGCCGACCACCTCCGTATCGTTGGTCAAGCACACGTATGCGACGAGAGGCAGCATGAGGAGCGGCGTCACAATCATGCGACTCGCACTTGCAGCGACGATGGTGCGCCAAGTCATCCGCTTTTCCCACGCGGCCTCAGCCGCATGCTCGTGTGCATCAGGGGCGTCTTCTCTCGCAGACATCATCGAGCCGTGGTTTGTCACGTTGGACTCATCCTCGTCCGAGTCGTGGAAATAGGAGCCCAGAACGAGAATCGACATGGGCACACTGCATTGTCCTAGCTGCTCAACCGCATCAACAAACGGGTCGACGGACTTGACAAAATTTTGGACTTTCGGTAAAAGAACAATGATAAAGCTCAGCAATGCTGCCCATAGCGGCACAGTCATGAAATTCAGGAACGCGTGCCAAAAGCGGATCATGGGCCTGGTCACTGCGTACGCCCACCCATGCGAAGGAGGGGCAGGCACAGACGGCGTATCCGCCTCTTGAGCCTCGTCGGCCAGCAGCTCAGACCGAAGTGGCGAGCTGGTGGCAGGGGCATGGAGTAGAATCGAGTTGCGGTCGGCAAACTGTGAACGATGATGCTCGTCAATGAGGGGGTCCGTGACGTCATCGCGAAATCCGGAGCGGCTCGGATGGTCGGATCCGTAGTAAAAATTGGATATGCCCTTCACGCCCTCCAAGAGTTTGGCAGCGATACTCCATCGCTGCACCGTGCCGAGCGTAGAAAACATGACGAGGTATGTCAGGGCCCGACCAAACATGAGCTCGGGCTGATCCGAGTCTTGGCCATTCTCGACCCAGTGCAACTCCGGCACCGAATATACAAGCGAGGAAATAAGGGCCACAGGTAGCGTATTCGAGTTGGGCGTGATAGAGCAGGCCATCACAAAGTTGCGCTGCCCTGGAAGGACACGAAGCAAGCGCGACGTGAGCGCGGCCGCCAGGGCAGATATCACAGACACACACAAAAAGCCAGCCGGCACAATCGCAAGCTCCGTGAGACGCTGGGGCGTGAGATAGAACGCAATTTTGCCGAAGAGCAACGCGGGCGTGAGCACAGACACATTGAGCTTATTGAGCTTACTTTGCATGCGTCGGTCAAGCACGCCCACCCGGGCCATAATATAGCCCATGCCACTCACAGCTACAATTTGCAGAATACATGATAAAGTTACAATCACGAGCCGGCCAACAGGTCCCAGCTCAGGCAGCAGGTTCATACGGTGGCTGGAAGCTGGGTTGGGAAGCTGGCTCGTGCTGGAATTTCGCTCGGTCGGCACGTTGTCACCGCATATTTGGGTGCACGCACCCCGAATCGGCCAGAGGCCCTATCAGAAATGAATCGACCAGCGCCGTGTGATTATGTCATGCGAGGCGCAATGAGCGCACCTGGCCGCTCTAGGCTTGGGTGGCAGACGGCGGATGCTGCGCCTGAGCACGAGCCTGTCGTAGTATCCGCGCACGACGAAGGGCCCGCATGCGCTGTCTCCGACCTTTACCACGCTCTGTGACGATGTGAGCGATGATAGCGCATACGTACTGGCACCAAGAATTTTCACCTTGCCATCATTCTCTTCCAGCTTCTTGCGCGACGCAGCCAGGGTCTTGTCAACGCGGCGCTCTTTGGCCTTGTCGCGCTTCTTGAGGTTCTCTGCCAGATGCGTGCGCAGAGTTGTGAGGTAGGTATCTTGGAACGCAAGTATGTCGCTGGGGGGCACCTAATGCATGAGTCTCAAGGCAAACGTACGAGGGTGCTGAACTTGGCGCGTTCTTTGCTGCCGCCGTCTGTGACGCGGAACAGTATGGCATGGGTCACGGACCCGTCCTCGTATGGCTCTGACGCGTTAGCGATCCTCGACATACGTTTCTTTGAGCTGATGTGCACGGAGCGCGCATCCTTTGTTCGAGCAAAGAGCTCTTCTAGGCGCACAACAAACTGCGATTAGCGCACGACTGCATACCTCCTTCGCGTCCACACGCATCCAAGACGTAGTCGCCTACTAGCTTCTTCAGCACGTCGCTCGCCTCTCGCCAGGTGTGTCACGTGATATCGTGAGGAGCTCGGCGCCCAGCAGTGCCCTTGGACCTCGGAGCTCTTCTTCCACGGGTCCAGCAGGGGCCGTGTCCGATGGGCCGTCGACATGCTGAATGCAAGTGGGCTTGATGACTCGGACGATGAATGGCAGGATATGCCCATAGAGCATGTAGGACCTTGGAGTCCCAGCTCAGCCAATATCAACAGTGATAGCGACAGCGAATCGGACAACGAGCGGTCTCCTAAGAGTAAGCGCGTTGCGCGTGAGGCCAAGCTTATGCGCCAGCGACGCGCGCATATGCGGGGCCGTGGCACTTCGGCACAGGTTGGTACCTCCAATACGGCAGGTCGACATCTAGACGTGCACGACGTGCGTGGCTATGACTGGCGAACGCGGCCTGATGAGCAGGTGGCCGATTCTCAGGCGCTAGGCTCGGAAGGCGTGGGATATACCAAGCTGCGTCTGGATGATGCTGACGAAGATGCAGAGCTGGAAGCAGCTACGGACTACTTGTTCCAAGAAGACCTGAATCGCTTAGACGATGCAGACGACCCATCCGCCGCCCCCATTTCGCAACTGGCCTTGACCAAGCGTTTACTCTCCGATGTACAGAAATTAGCATATGTGGGCTTGTGCAGCACCCTCTGCAGCCAGATTGTAAAGGAACTGGAGCAGCTAGGAGCGAAGGATAATCGTCCGGCCATTCAGAGTGCCAAAGAATGGGGGCTGCGCGTCATGATTCGTTTGTATCAGCATCTAGACGTGGAGCCTGCCGAGCAGTCGATGATCGAGTCATTATCGCTGCACGGGATCCTTCCTTCCGATCTGGCACCCAGCTTGATCGCTACGCAGACGATTCCTAATCCCGCCTATGACCCCGCGCTGGCGAAACAAGAAGCCTCCCAACCCAAGCCACCAGCGCTCCCACAGACTCCCAAGGTGAAGCAAGCGGCCACTTCGACCCCAGAAACTGCTGAATCTCCCAGCATCCTGACTGATCCCAATACTGCCTCTCAAGTCACAGAACATGCGAGTGCCTTGTCAGGCGAGGCCACGCGTGTCCCTGAAGCGTCCCTCAAAGCGCCGCATACATCTTCTCACGCTCACGCTTCTGTAACAACGTTGGATGGCGTAACCACCGAGGTGAACGCTGCCAACAAGACGATCACGCTGGACCTGCGCTGGACGGTCCTTTGTGACTTGTTCTTGGTACTTACGGCTGACAGTGTGTATGATGCCCGTTCTCGTGTGTTGCTGGAGCGCCTTGCAGAGCTCATTGGTCTCTCTTGGATGGATGTGACAAAGTTTGAAAAGCGCATCACGGATTCTTTAGAAATTGAAGAAGATGTGCAGACACTGGATGACAAGAGCATTACACAACACCACGATTCAGCATCTCGACACAAGCGCCTCATGATGATGGGCCTCGCCACCGTCGGCGGTGGTTTGGTCATTGGCTTGTCGGCTGGTCTGCTTGCTCCTGTGATCGGTGCTGGTATCGGTGCGGCTCTGGGTGCCGTGGGTATTAGTGGAACGTCGGCATTTTTCAGTGGTGTGGGCGGTGCAGCCATCATCACGACCACAGGTACGATTAGTGGCGCCGCGATGGGCGGAAAAGGTATGAGGCGACGAGTCAAGAGCGTTCAGATCTTCGAATTTCGACCGCTGCACTACCACAAGCGAGTCAACTGTATTATTACTGTGCCGGGTTTTCTAAAAGGTGCGGAAGATGACCCGACACTACCCTACAGCGTCATTGACCCGATCATGGGCGACGTGTTTAGTATCATGTGGGAGCCTCAGATGATGCAAGAAATGGGTAACGCTATGTCGATCTTGTGGAACGAGACGCTGGTGCAGGGTGTGCAGCAAGTCTTGGCGGCCACCGTGGCTGGTGCCATGTTTAGCGCCTTGGCTTGGCCCCTGTGGCTCACGAAGCTCAACTACCTCATCGACAACCCCTGGTCCAATGCCACGGAACGTGCTCGAGCAGCCGGGCTGATTCTGGCGGATGTCCTGATCCACCGGCAAATGGGTGTCCGTCCCATCACGCTTGTAGGGTACAGTCTTGGGGCACGCATGATTTTCTATGCACTCTTGGAGTTGGCTCGCAAGAAAGCATTCGGCATTGTACAAAATGTGTTCCTGATGGGCGCACCTGTACCGTCGCGTGAGAATGAGTGGAAGACGGCGCGAACCGTCGTGTCTGGCCGCTTTGTGAACGCGTTTGCACGCTCAGACTGGATTCTAGCGTACTTGCATCGTGCCACATCAGGCGGTGTGCGCAATATTGCTGGACTGTATCCAGTGGAATTTGGATGCGGCATCGAGAACATTGATGTGACGAATATTGTACCAGGCCACCTCGCTTACCGAGCGCTCACGCCTCTCTTGCTAGGTGAGCTTGGCTTTCAGACGACTGCTGATTACTTTGACGAGCCAGAGTCACTGGATCATGTGCCAGAGCGTACGGTCGAGAAAGAGAGCCCCCAAAAGCAGCATTCCACCGCGACGCAAGGTCTCAAGAACTTTATTTGGGGCAAGAAGGAAAAGAGTCCTGACACTGTTCCACCGCCGCCGCAGCTAGTGTACGATGCGATGGAGGACGAAGTAAAGAAGCCGCAGACATCCAGTCTCGAATCCATGCCAGTAGTGCCTACCGATGTGGTGCATGCTCCGCGGTCAGACGCGCCTCAAGACATACCCAAACCCATACCGGATGACGGCGCCGAGCTAGGAGAAAGCAGCCCTCCCATGGAGCATCAAAGCGATGACAAGAACAGTCGCTCGCCTTCGAATGAACATGTGGCAGGCTCTGACGCCAAAGAGGAAGAAGCGCCTGCCTCTAAGGATCATGAGAAAATCCCTGATCAACAGAGTCAACATGAGGAACCTCATGATGTTGGCCATCAGGAAACTCTACGTGCGCTCGAAGCACATGACCACGATCGACATGAACACCACCTGTCTGACGAAGAGTCTGAGCATGTTGCTTCCAACATACCCGTTCCAGAGGAAGAACCACCTGCCTACGCATCCTATGGCCTTGCTGCGGACGAGGCAGCTCAACTTGCAGCCCAGTTCAACAGCGGCTTAAAGCCGACATCGCCTATCCATGTCCCGAACGAAGAATGGGAGACATCACCTGATCATGTCTTGTTGACGTCGCCAAAGCGCTCGTCGGATCTGCCTGCGTGGGCAGCTGAGAACCCTTGGGATGCGTAGTGTCACTTATGTATAGAGCCTTCTCCACATCTGTCAGCTGGCCTGCCGGGCTTACAAGTTGTGTGCGCTTGGGCCACTTGAAAGTGTCTTCCTCCCACCATGCCATTCCATCTACGCAGTAAACTAGCCAACGTGTTCCATACATCGTCCCACGGCGGGCCGGACAGGCAGGTGCAAGTGGCCTACTTCCCTAATTGGTCGATCTACCAGAAAGGCTACAAGCCCGAGCATGTGCCGGTCCAGCACTTGACGCACATTCTGTACGCGTTTGCCAACATCAAAGACAGTGGTGAGGTAGTATTGTCAGATGAATGGGCTGATCGTCAGATCAAGTACGATGGCGATCAAGAGCACGATGGGGCTATGTTTGGCAATTTGAACCAGTTTCTTCAGCTCAAGAAACAGCACAGGCACCTAAAGACGCTGCTATCCATTGGTGGCTGGTCGTATTCAGGCAGCTTCTGTGGCATGAATGACGCAGCCAAGCGTCAGACATTCATCGAATCTGCCGTCAAGCTCCTGGCAGACTGTGGCTTTGACGGCCTTGATATTGACTGGGAGTACCCCCAGTCCGACATGGAAGCGCAAGCGTACGTCCAGCTTCTGTCAGGGCTGCGACGCGCCCTTGACGAATACGGTCAGCGTGCTACCCCGAATGATCCTCACTACCTTCTGACGATCGCAGCACCATGCTCGCCACAGAAGTATCAAATCCTCAAGCTGAAGGATATGGATAAGTATCTTGATTTTTGGAATCTGATGGCGTACGACTTCAGTGGTAGCTGGGACCAGGTGGCGAATCATCAGGCGAATCTCTATGGTGGGGCAATTTCCGTGTCGAAAGCCGTGGATGACTACAAACATAGAGGCGTGCCGCTCAACAAGATGGTCCTGGGCATTCCCGCATATGGCCGTGGCTTTGTCGGTACGGGCGGCCCAGGTCAGCCATATCGCCACGCAAGTGAAACAGAAGGTGGCACGTACCTGTACAAAAATCTTCCGCGTCAGAATGCGCAAGAGCATTTCGATAAGCGCGCCGGCGCATCATGGTCTCATGACGGCAACGAGTTGATTTCGTACGACTCGCCCGAGGCAGTGCATGCCAAGGCCGAGTATATAAAAAACAAGGGTATGCTGGGTGCCATGTTCTGGGAGTTGAGCGGCGATGTGCCGGCCGACCAGGATCGTTCGCTCGTGCGTACGATGGCCCTTGCACTGGGTGATCTGGATCAAAGCCAAAACCACATTGCCTACCCTGAGAGTGTGCATCCCAACGTGCGCGCCTAGGTGTCTTTTTCTTCGTCAAATATAGCTTTGGGTTGCGTATTAGCATACGCTGCCGTCCAACGTGGGTCCTTCTGCGCCTTATCAGCGTACTTGAGCAGTGCTTCGCGCGGGTCTTCTGAGCGAAGATCACTCTCGACAAGATCCTTCATCAAAGGCTGCAATGCTGAGCGACCAATCCGACCACCCTTGCCACGGCCTTCAAGCGGCCGCTCAGGCACGCGAGCATTCTTGGGATTGCGTGGGAACTGCGGCTTCTTGTAGACGGGATCGAGCCAGTCGTCGTGGTCCGTTTCTTCCGGTATAATGATGGGCACGTCAGCATAAGGATCAGTTTGTGAGCCATCGTCCGCGAAGGGATTCGTCCGTGTGCGTGCGCGCTTGTTTACCGAAAGAAGAGCCCCCAGTTGTGACGCATGCTCGTCGTAGAACACATGCACGCTTCCGTCGCGTGTGGATGCAAAGACCTGGTCAAGACGCGCATGCCACGCGATACGAATCACGCTTGACTGAGCCACAGGGTATACAAGCTGCTGATGTAGCGTGTCAGAGGTGAAGACGGCCAACTGGCCCCATTGACTCAGAGGGTCCGACGTCCGCATCGAGCCGCCTGGCACAGACGCGAGGCCGGTCATGACTTGACGTCCGTCGGGGCTGAACAAAACATCAGTGTGGTCGCTTCCATTCGGAAGCTCCTGCTTCTCAGCCAAAGGCGAGCGCAGCTGACGCAGATCCCACAGCTTGAGCGAGTCGTCGGCTCCTCGTGATGCAAGCGTGTATCCATCAGAGGAGGCGGCCAAACTCGTGGCGCTCTGGGAGGCTGTATGAGCACCCTGCACGGTCGCGGAGGGGCGCGCGTAGTTTCCGTTCGTAGCCCACATGTACATGGCGCCATCTTGGCCTGTTGCTACAATGGCGCGGGCGTCGGGTGTGTAAGTGGCAGCCGATACTTGAGTCTTGGTGCCGCGGTTTTTTGAGCGCAAGACAATCACAGTCTTTTGGCTCGCTTTGTGGTTCACGTCCCAAAGACGGATAGTGCTGTCAGAGCCGCCAGTCATGAAATGTGTGTCGTCCAGTGGGTGCCACATACCACAGGTGATGTCGCTAATATGTCCCGTAGTATGCCGCATATCACGCATGAACACATCACCTTTTTTATAGACGGCTAGTTCGTTGCCGTCGTAGTCGTACACTCGTGGCTGGGGCGCAGCGTTCAGGCACAGCAAGTTCTTGCTTTGTGGGGCGAACGCCAACTGAATGACGGGGTAATTTTCTGCTGGCTCAAACGTCTTGAAAGGACGCAGATTGGATGCCATACCACCAAAGTCCCACAGCTTTACATCGTAGTCGGTGGATCCCGAGGCCACGCGCGCACCACTGCGGTCAATGCCTAGGGCGCACACGGACTTGGTATGGTCCTTGAGCTGGATGGAACGAGTAAGTGGCAATCCTGCGTACTCTTTGAGTACGTCCAAAGTGTCAGGTACAGGGGCTTTTTCCTCCTTCTCTTCTTCTTGACTTGCTTCGTTAGGCTCCTGTGCAGTTGGAAGCTCATTCTTACCCTGCTGCCCAAAGTGGCCGGGCAGCATGGACCGAAGAGTCTCTTCGTCCAGCATGGTGACGAAAAGCTACCTCCACTACGATCATGCAGCTAGTGACGCCTTCGTTCCATGTTGAGCAGGACGCGTCGTTCGTCCACGTAAGCATTTCGTGCGTGGATGCCAAAGTCGCTGAGGTGCGTATCGTAGCTGAGGAGCGAACGTTTGGATGCTTTGTGGACCCCGTATATTTGCCGCTGAATTTGCCCTGTGCGGTAGAAAGCATGAGTGAGACGTGTGCCTTGACGTCGTCGCCTCATGGCACGTACGATCCAAAGACGCAAACGTTTACGGTGCACATAAAAAAGCGTGTGCATGGCGAGCACTTTCCTGGTCTCGAAGCTCTGCGTCCACAGATTCTGTCGGACAACGAAATGGCGCAACTCGAGGAGGCATCGCGTCAGCAGAGCGAGCATCCGTACGGTTTGATGTCTTCGCATGTGCCTCTTTCGCATGCGTACGCGGACATGATGAGAAATGGACGCGTTCCGATCCTGGACATCGTGGATCCCACGGTCGTGCCGCTCGCGGAGCGATCGATGCGCGCGGAAGAGCTTGAAATACAAAAGTGGGATGAAGGCATGTATCTCGACAGTTATGTCGACGTAGACGGCGATGTGGCCGCCGCGATGCATGTAGTGCCTGCTTTATTGCGGAAAGATGTGCCACAAGGTACACAGCCCGCCTGGGCGGGCCCCCTCCCACCTACAGAGCAAGCCCAGGCATGCTTGGTGCAGGTGGTGTTTGCGTACCTGTATGAGATGCATGTTTCGAGCAATGAGGCGTCTACCGAGTCGGCTTGGACTATCTGCAAGCTGTGCCGTTCACTGACATGCTTCTCTGAGCCGCTGCCGCCCGGCACAGACGTACAAGATGTACTGCGGTGGTCGTTCCGTCGCGCACTGACATATCCTCTGTACCGCTCGTGGGCGCTGTGTGAGCGTATTTGCAGCGATGCACACGAGCTCTTCAACTTGCCAGATGCCAAGGCACGCATCCTGCATATGTTGCGCGACATGGACGCTATATTCGCACTGGCCCCTACCGGTACAGGCCTCGCCGAACCTATGGAGCTGGCTCTGCAACTCGTGTGGGACGCATGGCTCGCGCCCCTGGAGAGCTGGATTCATGCCGCATCAGACGACGATATTAAGGCCATGGCATCCATCTGGAATGCGCGCATGTCCAAAGACGCCGTCGGGACGCCCGGAGAGTGGGACCTCGAGGCTTGGGAAGCGGCGGCACGTGAGGCCCAAGAACACGGCGAAGGCGGTTTTGTCTAGGATGTGGAGAGCGCACGACGCGCGTCTTGCTTCATGTCCACCACATCGGGGGCACCGAAGCGGCGACGCTCTGTGGCCACAGACACCGGGCTCAAGACGCAGCGAAGGTGCTCTGACGTGCGTGAGCTACATGTTGCGCTAGAGTTTCAGCGCCATATCCATCGTGTCACCGTGTTGGCACAGGCGCCAGCCACGTGCTCGTCGAATACGCCGCTCCAATGTACGGTCAAGGCGCTAAACGACAAGGCGCTCTTGCAGTTTGCGCATGCAGCGCTCCCTCCTGTGTGTGTGCAAGTGCCGTGGCCTGTTGTGCCTGGGTCCTACGCAGCGTCCTTCAGTGATGGCTATGTCTTTACGATTCCGACGCAGCCTATGGGACGTACGTGCCAACCGCCGCCTTCTTCGCCGTGGCACGAGTTCACCCAGAAGGATATTGATGCTTTGCAGTGCGCTCGATGTGCACAAACGCTCGTCCAGTTCACCCCGCGCGCGCATCTACGTGCATTGCCCTCCGAGCACTGGGAAGAGCTAGTGGATGCATGGATGTGCCATGGTGACCAGCGCTTGAATGCGAGTGTGACGCAGGGTCGCCGTGATGTCGATGTGCACCGCGTGCCACGCGATGATGAACTGTGGGTCTCGAGTCTGTGGCTCAAGACGTCGAGCGCGTCCATAACATCGGGCGTCTGTATCCGAGGCGAGGCGCAGGACAATTTTTCCGAGGTACGTATCATCAGCGACCTGCCATGCACGGACCAGCAGAAAAGTCGGCATCGGCCTACCTACCGTGGCTAGCGCTGACCGCGAGGATGGCGTCTAGCGGTGTCCACTGGGCATTCTGACTGATACTACGGGTCCCATATCCTGCGTTTCAGATAACACTGGCATGGCAAGGTCGATATGGCAGTCACACGAAATGCGACATGTACTAACCGCAGACGCATGCATTTCCCGTACAATGCACACAATGTCATGCTGTTCTCGGTGCGGCGGTCGAGCCCGTCAACGCCGGGGACCACGCCACATCCGTCCAATGGCTTCAATGCAGTGTGATGCCGGCGCATGTGCCGACAGACTTGGGCTTCCTAGGTCTGGTATTAAGCAACTATCTTGTCGAACAGACAGAGCGGCAGGCCGTGCACCGCTTTGTCGTTTGCGCCATGCAGGCGTCAGAGCCCGCGCCACGCTTGGTGCTGTGGGTGTTCCAACCGCTCATTACGCTCTCGATACCCCCTTTGGAGCGGCCATGCGACGCTTGCAAACTCCTGTACAAGCCTGGGGCGACGCAGCCTGACATGGCACAGCACATACCCCTTGTCCTGCCCGCCGAAGTATGTGATGCACTGCACGATGCCTTGCAAGACAGCGCACAGATATACCCTGCCTCGCGCCGTGTCTTGGGCGACTGGCACGTGGGATGGCTTCCTCGTAGATGGATATGAAACTACATACGCCGGACCTTGGGCTTACCAGGCACGACAATTTCGCCCTCGACACCGCGCGCCTCGACGCCGATACGGGGCAGGAACTTTTGGTAGTGAATAGGATCGCGCGACTTGAGGTAGCGCAGAATCTTCGCACGCTGATGGACCATGTGCCGCATCGAGCGGCGGTTGCTGTTATCGTGACGTGCCGTCTGGAGATGCTCAGCCAGATTACGAATGCGATACGTCAGAAGAGCCGCTTGTACCTCCGGTGAGCCCGTGTCGGCCCCGCCACTTTCCGTAGAGCGGCCAAAGTGAGCAATAATGCGACGTGTGTTTTCCACCTGGATACCCCGACCACTTGCATTGCGCAAGTCGAGAATGCGTGAGAGAGTCTCTGCACTCTGAGCCTGCTCTTCCTCGAGCTGCTTCAGATCGACGGCGAACGCATCAGAGCCTCCCTGCACCGAGTCTGTCAAGTCCATGGCACGATCCGTCGTCATGACTCGCGGAAGCGATTGGAATAATGTCCGCCGGTCGCGCGTGTCCAGGCCAAAGTTGAGTCGGCGCGGCCCACCGAACTCTTCCACTACGGTATCGACCTCAGCATCCTCTTCACGCGGCAAGGGCGACACAGTCTGAAGCCGGCCACGGCGGTCCTCAACGAGACCCCATACCTCGGTCTTCGACAGGATCAGTTTCGCAAGCTCCGAATTGGCCCATGTGGCATGTCCTTGTTCATTTAAACGGTGTGCCAGCACAGGATCAGGCTTCGACATCTCAAACATGCGCTGCTTAATGTTCTGCTGCGCCAAGTTCTTTTGCCGGCGCAGACGCGCTACTCGTTTGCGCTTGCTTTCTAGCAAGGGCGCACTTGTATGAATAGATGCTGCTGGTAAAGAAAAAGCTGCGCCAGCATCGCGCACATAGGCACGCGCGGTCGGCGCGCACCACTTGGCCAGCCACATACCACACACGTTCTGTAGAAAGGGACGCCTTTGTCGAAGGCTTGGGAGCATGTGAGTTCAGTCACGTGCCCGAGCCACATAAGAAGACGCAGCGAGGACCGCGGCAGGGTTTCCTTTGATCAAAAGCCAAGTGTACGTATGGGAGTGCCACATGTGCCGCTAACTCACAGCCCCGAGCCACACCCGACCGAGTTGCCCATCACGGTAAGGGTGCCAAGAGGGCCAACGGCTCTCGTCGGGGACGAGAGCAATTCTGCAATATAGGAATCTAGGCAGTAGCTTCGGCGATGACAGTCTAGAGCCAAAACATTGTAGTACATGAATGGCAGCTTTTCATAGACTTTCTTAAGGAGAATGAACGCGCCAGCTTTGTGACGATGAAGGTACGTGTGGGGCGAGTAAGCACGTCGTGTCCGCCGTGCACGTGGTCGAGGTCGGCACGATACTACACCTGCGAATTACGTCGGGCCGAGCGCCTTGGCTATGAAATTCGCCCGTTATCTCGAGGAAAATGCGGTAGATGAATGGCGGAAAGCGTACCTCAACTATGCTGGACTCAAGAAGCTCATCAAGCGCGTCAAACAGCACTATGATGCGCGCAAGACGGGAAGAGTGCCTGTATCTGAGTCGAGCAGTCATCCGGCGGCCCGACTGCTTCGAGGCGGCCCATCGTATCTAGCGCGTGGACAGCGTACAGTGCCAAAATATGGCGCGTTGGGTGATCCAGAGGAACAGGATCCACTGCCATCAGTAACACTAGATGGTACCGGCCTGGAAGCGGAGGTGCTACTGGCGGAGCCCGTGCGAACGGATAGCAAGATGGTGGATACGGGGCTGGACGCAACGATATCGCGTCACTTTGACGAGCAGGAGCGCTTGTTTTTCTACGCCCTGGACTATGAAGTGGATCGCATGGTGGAATTCTACGATGCGCGTGAGCTCGAGGCAGTAGAACGCCTTTCGACGCTTGTGTCGCAGCTGATAGAGTTGGCCGAACACAGACGAGCATACAAGACCCAGACCAAGCGCATCGATGGTGGGCATCTCAAGAACATATGGTCGAAAGTGCCTCGCCGACTTGATACCGAAGAGCTTCACCGACTCCGGCTTAGTGCGCAGGGACGTGAATTGCAGCCTTCATCGCGAGAGCCGACTTCGAGCGACGAAGATGTTGGCCAACAGCGCCGTGAACATGCGCTGGAGCAAGTCCACCACCTGAATTTGGTCGATGTCGATGAGACGCCCAAGGAACCGCGGCATTACGATCCTGTGCACTACAAGACCGCACGCAAGAAGCTGCGCTCCGCGGTCGTGGAAAACTATCGTGGTCTAGAAATTCTCAACAACTATGCCATTTTGAACCGCACCGGTCTGAACAAAATTTTGAAAAAATTTGACAAGACATTTCAAGTGCACCTATGGGACAGGTACTATGAAGAGCGGATTCAACAGCGATCCCTGGTGGTATCGACCACCGTGCCACAAATGCTGCATGCGCTCGAGGACATTTTTGCTAACTACTTTGAGCATGGCGACAAAAAGCGGGCTCGAGATATTCTTCGCTTGGGCGTGACACACGCTCTGCTCCCTCACGAAACGGGGCATCACCGCAGCACGTTTGTCACCGGCCTGTACATCGGTATCGCGCTGTGTCTTGTGATCGAGGCCTTCGATCATGTCATGCACAAATCAACGCGTGCATTGATCCCGATGTGGCCACAGTTACTGATCACCTACGCCGTGTTCTTCTTGCCCACGCTGTTTGCCGTTCTTTTCGGTCTCAATTTAATCGCATGGCAACATGTACGTATCAATGCCGTCTTTATCTTTGAATTCGATGCAACGACGGCCATTGATCCATCACAGTACTTTGAACTGCCTTCTCTCTGCTTGTGGCTGTTGGCGCTGTGTTTTTACCAGTCTTTCACCGCGATGCCTGACGATGAACGGTACGTGTCAGCCACGACATGGCCCCTGCTATGGCTCTGTGCAGTTGTGCTACTTTTGTGCAACCCGCTGCCCATCATGCATCGTTCTGGCCGTGCTTGGTTCCTTCGCTCATGCGCGCGTGTCTTGACGGGCGGTCTGATCGGCAGCATTGAATTCCGAGACTTTTTTCTTGGTGATGAGATGAATAGCATCGCCTACTCTGTCTCCAACCTGTGGCTCGTACAGTGTGAGTACAGAAGCGCATGGCAGTCTACATGCAATCCCTCGGCCACGTACTGGACGCCTGTGCTCAGCTCGCTACCTGCCTTTTTGCGTCTTATGCAGTGTATTCGCCGACACTACGACTGTAAGGGCACGACCCATGTCCATTTAGTCAATGCAGCCAAGTATGCATCGACGATATGTCACGCTTTTGCCTACTTTGCGTTCCGAACAACAGGCTCCCAAAGCAGTGTACGGTTCGTGTGGTGGATCTTGTTGGCCACGATCAATGCATGTTTCACGTCGAGCTGGGACATTCTCATGGACTGGAACCTTCTGCACCGCGAAGCACGCTACCCGTTCCTTCGTATGCACCTGTCATTCGATGATATTTGGCCCATGTACTATGTCGCCATGGTGACCAATGTGCTGATTCGCTTCGTATGGGTCATCTACTTATTTGGTTCGCCATCCACACTGCCACTGCGTGCATTTATCGCGGCTGTGCTTGAGGTGTTCCGGCGGTGGCTGTGGAATTTTATCCGCTTGGAAAACGAGCACATCGGTAACGCCGATACGTACAAGATTGTTCGTGAGCTGCCGCTGCCATATCCTGTCAAGAGGCAGGCAGTCGATAAGGACGGCGAGCTACTGGATAGCAGCCACGCGCCTACACCGACCAAAGCACAGCCGTACCATGAAGACCAAGTGCTGGCATCACTTGCAAGGACGCGCCAGCGGCTTGCCCAGCACCGCGGGCCAGACAACTAGTTAGGCTGGCACGGTACTGTGCCACTGATACTGGCGAGGGTCGCGTGCGGATAGGGCTGGGTCCTGCCACGTACCGAGTGGTATTCCCTCTACGCCGGGCTTTAGCAGATCATCGAGCAAGAAACCGAGGCCTAGGCCCACCTCATTGAGGAGCTGGGCACACCGACGCGTGATGTCGAGGGCCTCATCGACGACGCGTGGATCTTGGTCTACGCCGTAGACTTGCCGGCGGAATGTTTCTGCGTACGCTTTGACTTGATCCGAGGCCCACTGCACAAAGCCGGAAGCCATGCGATAATCCTTGAAGGCGGCCATATACCAATCGCCCGTGTTTTTAATGAGTGTAAAGTACAACATAGCGAGTTCAGAGATATACAGGCTCACGTCACCCTCATATTTGATTTGACGCATGCGCCGTTGCAGCAAGTCCGTGCGTGCCTCGAGAAGCAAGTCACGAGCCTCTCGGCCCTTGTCGAGACGAACGAGAAGAGCTGCATCGCGCACGACCATAGATTTGCGCTGGTACGGCGATACAAGTTCGGCACTGATGGCCTGCACAAGCTCGCTAGCACATGAGTTGAAGCTTTCCACGAGAAGGTAAAGCGGACCTTCGGAAATGGGGCGGCTCGCGAGTCGCTTCTTGCCTTCTTCAACGAGAGCCACGGCTTCTTCCCATTCACGTAGCGCAATGTGTACGGCAAGTTCATCGATGACACCGTTCAGCCAAGGACCGAGCCATTCTACATCGTTCGTGGACGTGGGGGCCGCTGGTGCCTGGTCCGACAAGCCGAGATCCTGACTCGCTGGATCCATAGACTCGCTTCCGTACAGCATATTGTCAGAGCCCATGTGCTTAGACTGTGTACGGGCTTTGCGTTGTTTCTTGAGTTTCGCAGCCAGTTCTTCGCCGACGCCGCGGAATGCGCGTAGCAATGCACGCTTGTCCTGAGCTCGCTCGGAGCGGTACACAAAGGACTCTCGCCCGTGCTTGATTTTGATGGCATTACGCACGTCCTTGGTATCTTTTAAATCGACGACCACGATTTCGCTCAGATTAAAGCAGCATTCGGCCACGAGATGTATGCGATTGCCATAATGCCGTTTTCGCTGTACAGCAATCAAGAGTAGATCGTCGAGCAGGAAGAGAGCCACGGCTTGCTTGGGTTTGTAAGTCGCAGCATTGATTTCCACAAACTGACTCGTTTCGGCCACGAGATGACGGCCCGGTACGAGCGGCACAAATTTTTGTGATCCCTCAATATTTTCCCACAAAGAGGTAAGCTGCGCTTTGTAGATCTGCTCAAGATCGATCATACTGTTCCGCGATCGACGCGGCACACCACCAGCGATACCCGAGTCAGCACTGCCATCCAGCGCTGTTTCGCTGAGTGGATCTTCCATCTGCAGCTGCTGTGGCAGCTGCTTCCACTCGCCGAGAATTTCCTTGAACTCGAGCATGTCATTCTCAAAGGTGGCAATTTCACGACTGATGGTGATAAACTCGGCGTAATTTTTGAATACCTGCTCCTTGAGCTGTTTTTGCGTCATGCTTTGAAGGGTGCCCAGGGATGTGCGCAAATTCTGTAGACCAGGCTCATTGAGCTGCTGCATCTGCTCAGATGCAAATGTGCGTGCATCAAAGTTTTCGTCAGAAAAAACGTCAGCGGCAAGCGCGACGCCACTGGTGCCAGCGGGGGTAGTGGCGGTAGCAGTTTGGCTGCTACCAGCCACCTGGGTATCTATCGCTGGCGGAAGCGGTGGGACGGCCTGATCCTTCTCTTCTTCCGAGCCTACAATAGGTGCGAGCGTATTCAGACCCGACATGTAGGAAAGGCCAGGCGCTACGGCACCCGACGCATACCGCGTCGACAGCCGGTTGCGCACCTTATCTTCTTTCTCTGACTCGCGCGACGCTTTGCGCCATGCAGGCGTCTGTGGAAGATTCGGACTCAGACCATCGCGCGCGTACAGCGTCGCGGGTCGCGTACGCAGCGAGCGGCTCGTGGGCATGGACATGAGAACGTTGCTCAGGAGGCATCCGTGCGGGCGACTTGGGTGGTTAGTCAGCAACGCGCGGCCCTGACGCCTCCCTCATCCACCACGTTGTCCGTGCACGCTCTGATGACGGCGTTTCATCCAGATGCACTGGTGACGCGGCAGATGCCGACGAATGCGACGACTGGTGCAGGTGAGGAAGAAGCGCATGATTTGTGGCGCAGTGCTGAGGCCAAGTACGAGCAGAAGCGTTGGGCTGAGCAGAGTGAAAAGGCTCTCTACCAGGATGTGGCCTTCAAACGGTACCAGGCATCGGTGGATAAGGCGCTGGCGAAATTTGAGAACGTGGCGGAGTGGGCCGACTTCATATCGTTTCTGACGCGTCTACTAAAGGCACTACAGACGTCCTCGGCGAGCTACCATGTCATTCCGACGAAGCTTGTCGTCGCGAAACGCTTATCGCAATGTCTGAACCCTGCCTTACCGTCCGGTGTGCATACGCGCGCGCTTGAAGTATATATGTATATTTTCACGGCTATCGGTGTGGATGGACTACGTCGTGACCTGCAGGTTTGGACGCCGGGCCTGCTGCCATTCTTCCCACATGCGGCGACCTCGGTACGTCCGTTGGTCCTGGATATATACGAACGCTTTTATTTGCCGCTTCACACAGACTTGCGCCCCATGACGCGTGCCTTGCTTCTCTCCCTACTTCCAGGCGTCGAGGAAGAGTCGAGCGAGTTTTTTGACCGCGTCATCACACTGTTGGACCGTCTCGCCGCCTCCGTACAATGGCCCTTTTTTATCCGCACCATGTGGAAAGTGATGATCACTTCACCCACTGTCAGGCTAAGCGCCTTCCACTACTTGGCGCGCCGCATGCCCAAAATCGAAGAGCCGAGAGAGCTGGACGTGCCCCTGCTTGGCTGTGCCATCTCACACGCTCTACGCGATCAGGCCCTGCTTGTGCGACGACAAGCTCTGGATTTTCTCGTGACGCGCGTAGCTCTAGATACACCTGTATTTGAGCAAGTGCCGGACAAGATCAGACTCTTGGATGCGGCTCTTGATACGGTGCTTCGACGCGACATCAGTTTGAATCGCCGCCTCTTTTCGTGGCTCCTCGGCTCGGACGAGTCGGATGCGGCTCAACAAACGTACTTTGAGACACATGCAAGGTCGCATGTGGCGCATATGTTGCTGAGTGCGATGCAGCAAAAGAACCAAGCCCAGCGTGCGTTTAAGATGTACGTGTCGCTAATGGACAAGCGCGCCATGGCTCAGCCCCTGCTCCGTACCACCGTCCTTGACGTGTTTCAAACATGCCAAATACATCACGATGAGGAATTATACCCCACGGCTCAGACGTTGTTTATGGCGATGGATGACTACATGCTGTACCAGTCGCTCTATCGCGGCATAAAGGACAAGAAGACTGTCCGCCTCTTTCAGTACATTTTGCGTCAATTTCGCCCGCATGAACCAGAGGCACTTCATGTACATCTTCCTGTTGTGGCTCTTGCCATTCCGCAGCTCGTAAAAGATGCCTCACCTGAATTGGCTGGTGCATTGCTCGAGCTACTTCAAGATCTGATGGGCGTGTTGGACATTCATGCATTTGCGCAGCACACAAACACTTCCGCGCCCCTGGATGAGCCAGCCGAGCAGTGGTTCTCGGACGCACCGCCTGAACGCGTACCGACACTACAAGACACTAGCATGTGCACAGCTTGGCTAGAGGCGATTCTGAGTGTGGCTATGTCGCAACCACCTGCTACAGTCACATGCTGTGCGGTGCTCGTAAGTGCGATGGACAAGCTCGTCGAGGCTGGATGCTCGGTACGCATGCATGTGCAAAACGAAGCCTTATTTGCCTATATCGCCCACACACGTACGTTTGAGCAACTCGAAGCGGTTTTGCACATGGCTGTGCATATTACGAAGAGCAGCGCTGTGGATGCCTCGTTCTTGTTCCGTGGTGCGCATCTGGAAACGGTGGTGCAAAAGCTCCTAGAGTATTTGCAGCCACACGCCTTCCAGCATCATGCCGCAGCTGTCGAGCTATTTTGGAGCGTGTGCGCTCTAGCTCAAGGCGAGCGTGGCGCCGCTGTTGTGTGCGCCGAGCTGAGTGGTACAGGGCGGGAGCGAGCGATGCATGCAGTCGGCACGCTATGGCGATGCACGACTCAACAGACTGCGACGCACATCCCAGCATGTGTTCTGCTCATTCTGGATCGGTTGCATTCGCACGATATGCTGGAGCAGCATGAGAGCCATGTATGGCTCCAGACTTATGTGCGCACTTATGATGCCATTTTATGCATGTTGTCTCGTTTGCTAAGGCGGGTACCTATGCAGCGGACACACGTGGGCGTCGCTGTGGCAGGGCGCATGATCGATGCATATACGTATCATATGCCATGGGATCGCGCGTATACACAGTACTATTTACGCATGCTCGCTGCACTCCTGCATATCGCCGGAAAAGAATGTGTGCATGTCGCATGGGACGGCACAGACGAAGAACAGGGCGGCTCGCTCATTGATGTGCTGAAGGACGATGTCATGCTGCTTCTCCGCTCAGGTGGGCCACATGATCGTGATGCGTCGACCGTGTCGCTTGGCCTCGAGGTATTGGATGCGATTCTGAGCATGGAGCCCGGCGCGGCATGGTGCACAGACGTGGAGAAATCGCTCGTGGATGTTTTGCTATTGTCGATCGATGCGCGCGATGCGACGCGTCAGATCATGGTGCTGGGAGTTTTCGCACGGGTGTTGCGTGATGTAACGTTGAGTGATGAAGAGTGCGCCGTATACGCCGATCTCGTGCGCCGTGGCATGACGCACGCTCCTAACGATACGGCTTTGTTGGCATGGACCGACTTTGTGCATGCAGTGCTACCTGCCATGCAGGATATACAGGCATTTTTGTTGCCACTTTGCCATGTTCTACGTGAGATGCTTGTGTGTACGATCCGCCCTTTTTCTGCGCAGCATGCATTGGAGCCAGACGTGTCGATCACGTTGGATCGCGTCCCACGTACCGAGGCGGAGGTAGAAGCGCTCATGCGGCTGCTCGAGACGGCGCTCGCCAGTGCTTTTTCCCGCGCATACCATGCCCGGCCCCGACAAGATGACGCTACACCGCCGAGTAGTATTCTCGGCAACATTTCCAGCGTATTCCAAGCTGAAACAGCGAGCGGACCAACAACGCAGGAGACCACGGTTCGACGACATGCCGTGCTTGCACTGCAAGCCGTAGCGTACGTGTGGTTTGTTGGTCGCGACTGTGCGTGTCTGCCGCAGAGCATCGCAGGCAGTGCAGCTGTGCTAGAGCGCTTCTGGGCCATGGACACGTCCATGACACTGGATGCGGTCATTGAACACTGGTGGCGATGTTCCACGCGAGACATGCATCGTTCATACGTGGATGATGCCACACTGGCGTTATTAGAGCACCTCACATCCAGTGCGCAGCTTATTTTCTCTTCTGTATGCGACGCCATTTCGTCCAAGGTGCCAAAGAATCGCAGCGGACGTGTGTCGACAAGCATACTAAGTGAACCAGTCCTGTTCCGCCTTTTGGAATTGTATGCCACCAAACTGGACGCAGGGAGCATCGCACAGGTATGGCCCATTATGTCGCTTTTAGCGCGAACGATGGCTCAAACGACTAGCCCCTACGTCGTATACCATGCGCTTCGCCTCACAACGGTGATGGGAACGAAGCTGACGGACTCAAACCTGTTTAACGAACAACGAACGCGCCGCGATGTACAGGATGCGTTCGTACGTCTTTGTGAGCTGACTATCTCGCTGTATGGCCGCAGTCTGGATATTTCGTCTGGCCGTGATAGCGACGCTCCATCCGTGGCGAGCGATCGTGGCGAGACTCCCAGTGATGTGGTATCGCCCACCTCAGTTGTACAGACTCTCTGCTCCATGGTTCTCCCAGCATTCACAACGTTGCGCGTCGATCAAGACAAGATTCAGAGTGTATCAGCAAGTCTCGCCTACTACATTTTGGCACCTGGTTTCCGCGCCCGTCAGGGATCATGGGAGCCAGAGCCCTTATTGTTCGAAGTGCTTGAGAGTCTCACACAGCTTCCTGCGACGTCCAAGACGTGGCGCTCATACGTGCTGGATACATTCTTCGATGTGCGCTTCTTTGCACAGAGCCTCGATATGGGTAAGCAATGGGCGCCTATGATCGCGGCGCTCTTCCGCAGTGAGCGCGATCGTCTCTCTGATGTGATCGGACGTATTTCCACGGCTTCTTCAAATTTATTCACAAGCCGCGACTCTGATTTATTCGCGCGGGTCGGTGCCATTCGGCGCCTGTCCTATGTTGTGTATACGAGCGAAACGAATGCCTTTCTTGCTCAGCTTCCGCTCATTCAAGAAAAGGTTGTGGATATTTTGCGGTCTTCGCCAGCTGATCTCGTACATGCCGAAGTGTATTTGTGCATGCGGGTGTTTCTCTGCCGCTTTGCGTCGCAGCACTTAACAGGATTCTGGCCGATTATTTTAACGGAAATGGTGCGAATTCTGGCACAGGCCAAAGTCGATCTGCCGGCGGACAAATCGGACAGACTGCAACTGGTATTTTCCGTCGTCAAACTCGCTGACTTTTTGATAACGTTGCAGACGGACGATTTCCAGATTCATCAGTGGCTCCTCATCACTGACACTCCCGATGCGACTAATCCAGCATCCTCCTACATGGCAGACTCCCTTCTCGACTGCCTCGCCAAATTCGTGAGCGAATGCCAACGGGAACTGGTGTTTGATGCAAACGATTCGTTGGAGCGCGCTCAACAGCGTCGGCCTTTACTGCAGATGTCAAGTGTTGCGACCATATCAACTCTCCAGCCTTTTTTCGCTACGGCATCCCGCGCCTTTTACCAGTGCGATTTCCATGCCACTTTGGATTGGGACAACATTAATGCGTGCCTCTTGCACGACCTATTCGAACCGATACATACGAATACATAATTGTGTCAGCTAAATTAAAAAAAAAAAAAGATTCAGCATAAATTGGGCCCAATTTGATTGCCCAATTCCATGAGAACAAAGCTATCGCGTAATGCACGCTAATTGCGGCGGGGTGCAAAAAGATGACCAGCACGGGGCTCGAACCCGCAACCTCCTGATTACCGATGTAATCGTAGTCAGACACACTACCAATTGTGCTAACCGGCCATTTCCGGGTAGTCTTATGAGCATGAGTGAATATGGACAAAATGCAAGGAAGCCGTCAGGGCCGATGCACCTCAAAAATTTGGGCCATGGGAACGTTCCATTGACTTTGTGATTGTTTGATTTGCTCTCGAATGGTAAAGTATTCACGTCCATCCGGTCCACCATATGCCCAGCCTACGCCATTGTTACTAGGGTGGAACCATTGGGGGTGGTACGTCTCACCCGCAGCTTCCATCTTCTTGCGGCGTTCTCGCTGATGCCCTTCAAGCTCGAGTTTTAGCGCCTCTGCCTTGTCAGCATCACCATCTTCCAATGCGCGCTGATCCGGGCGTAACCGCGAGTCTGTAGGAGGGAGAATAGATCGAATGTCGTCAGTAATTTCGTTTAGCGACATAGCAAAGTACGTGAATCCGTAGTAGTCAGATGCATCGGGTGGTATCTTTTCGGATTGCCACAGCACACTTGTGGTAGCATTGTTGTTAGTAAGAAATATGCGCTCATCCCAGCGGCCTTTCATTTCACCGACTTTGCTCTTGTTTGCATCGTAAACCACACCTTCAATATGATTCCGATTTGCCACGCCACCAAACATTGATCCTTCCTTAAAGCGAATAACCAAGGACTCATTCGTAGACAGGTTCGTCACACTCATCTCACCGACATGCTCCAAGTACTTGGTACCTGCCAGTAGGTTTCGCATGAATGAACTTGGTTTGACGATGCTGTACTTGTCCCCTGTGTCAAGTTCAACAATTTCTGCTCCTTCCGCGATAAGCTCAAGAGATTTTCCCCAGAACTTGTTTTTCACAGTCCCTGCGGCAGAGACTTTCCATCCAGCACCATATGCATAGGATGCTGTCACAGGTGGGCGATGTACCACTTTTTCCGCTAGAAAATGGAGGCGTCGGTCTGTTCGAACACATTCATATGTTTCGCCAAGAAGAGGATTGAATGGTTTACGACTCGAACGCACAGACGTGGATGCATAGCCACTCACAGCAAATGCACCGACCAGCGCGATACGCTCCGCGGGATCTCTAGTCTGGGCAGCTCGCTCTAGCAGAGAGGGCGCATATTCATACTCTTCTGCCACAGCCTGCAAAATGGAGAGGGGCGCATTGAATGTGACAGGGAACGAGATAGTTGATAAGTCCTTTCCAACGTTTTTCTTCAAAATCGAAAAAAGCGACATTTCTTCTCCAGTTACGGGAGCAGGTAATGTCTTGCGGTACGTAATTTGATTTTGAGTGGTATTCATAGGCGTGATGGCTGTGCTTACATGAGGACTGAGCACATCAGCGTTGCTCTCTTCAAATGCATAGTCATCTTCATCATCATCGGCATCATCTTGTTCTACTTCAGCCACGCAGCCATAATCATCGTTATCGCATTCGTTCATTTCATACTCGACACCATTTACCATATCGTCCGCATCATAAAAGTCAAAGTCACCTTCATCGGCAGATATGACTGATGAGGGGGTGCTGTCCAGTGCTGTATCGGCATCCACGTTCAGGAAACTCGCTACAGATGCTGAAGTCCCTGCAGCGCCATTTGGTGATGCCGTGGCAAGGTGAGAATGCCCAGGACGAGACCTCGAGTTGTTGACCGGCGTGGTGGTGCGGGAAGTCTCACTACGCGGACGCCGAGCTAAATGTTGACGCATCAGTGCATGCTGCTCCTGAACTTGGCCAAGTGCAACGAGCACATTCTTGATATCAATAGAGGCGCTTGACGCGTTGATCAGCTCTAAAGAACGAATACTCGAGTTCAAGAGTTCATCGGCGCGCTCCATAGATGAACCCAAGCTTCCTGTCAGCAGCTTGGGAGGAAGCAGTACCTCACCCTGCCAATGGTACAAAAACTTGCGTAGCTCCATCCGCCATACACTGAAGTCCTTCTCATTGAGCATTTTGAAATCTGGAGTTAGATTCATGTCACGTACGAAATACATTCGATCCGCTATCAACATGGATCGTTCCTGTCGTAAATACCTTCAACAACATACCATGTCGAATATCAGAACTTACGCTGGCATGAGGCACTTCGATAATACCGCGTGACTCACTCTCTGGCTTGATGGAATATGAGAGCGTGCCATCTTCAAATATAATCAGCCAGCGCTTCGCGTAACCTTCTGTCAGCGATCAAAAAATGCCTACCTTGCATCTTTTTCTTCTTCTTTTTGAGCACCCACCCTGAGTGCATGACAGGCGCGGTGCTTGCGTCCATGTTGCAAGCGATAGATGCTCGTGCTTGTGATGTGGAGAAGCAATTTGTTGGGCGCTCAGAACCCGTCCAAGTGACCTAAACAGAGGCATGTGATTGAAGCCATCAAGGGGAGGCCTCCACAAGATGTTCTTTGTTGTGCTCGGGCCTAGATCAGCTCAAGGAGCACGCTATCTATACTAAGGTGTGGGTATAGTAGGAGTCGAGGCTTGCGTGGGGCGCCTGCCCTTGTCATTTTGCAGAACTGCTTCCGCGTACATGATCTTATAGCGAACTAGTTCCTCAGCAATTTCTTCATGAGACAGCTTCTCTGTCACCACGCGTTTTACGAGCTGTACGTGTTCGGTGTTGAGGTGACTAAGTTGCTCTTCTAGCGACTGTACACGCAGTCGCAGATTTCTATTGAGCAAGCGAAGTGAATCCATTTCTAGTTCTTTCCTGTTGGCGGCATTGACCTGATCATAGAACTCATTGGCGTATGTGTCGAGCGTGAATTGAGTGATCCTGACTTGAAAAGCATCGCGTACCAGCTCAGATATCTGCGAATGCTTGTGCTTCCCATCATCTGAGATATCAAAATACACCCGCGTCAGGTTTAATTTCACGAAATCAAGACAGTTTTCAAAATCGAGGGTAAGCAACTTATCCTCATTTTTGCGAAGAAGTGCAATGGCAAAGCGGAAAACAGCATCAATACCTTCAGAGAACACGGCATCCAGAATCCGGTACACGATCTCCATAGGAAAACGGTACGAAAAGAGTGTCATGAACCACTGACTGGCGTACATAGTACTCTTGATGCCACAGCGCAAAAAGTGGGCATGCAACATAGGAAGCATATCTTCGACGAGCCTGTCGAATTGAAATAGTCGAAGTTGCAAGGACGGCATATTAGGGATAAAGTGGCCTCGGAGATCATAATTTTCCATTAGATGAACAAGAACACAAAAAGCTTCCTCCTCGGGCATGTTCAGCAGCAGTGGTCCAACGATAAATTGCATGCCCTGACAGTAACCGCATTCTGGATCATACAATGCATAAGCCTTGACAACATGGTACAAACTACCTTGGCCCATACCTTTAGCATCGCGAAAAAATTCTTGCGTGGGGAATGTGCGGTTCAAGTCACGTCGGATGGCCGAGTCATACGAACATGGTTGGTTCAAGTAGCGCTTATATTGTGTCTCGAGCTCTTCGTCTTTGCTGCTGCTAAGCAGCTGCCAAAGCATGCCTCGCAATGAGTGCGGAACACCAGCATAAATAGCTTTACTAAGTTCGATAGGACTTGTGGCAAGCACCGTGCTAAAATTCTTGATCAATCCGCCCCAAAGCTCCCAGTCGATATGCTCTGCATCCTGATCATCGTCAGACAAGCCAAATTCCTTGCTCCGTACTCCCAGGCCTTCTGCATTTGCCTCATTTCGTGAATGATACTCTCGCTGTAGACGCTCAAAACTCTCCTGGAGTTTTCCCATACCCACAGCATTTCGGCGCATCGATCTTGGATCGAGATTAAGTTTGCGATTTTGAGAAACCATGCGTGCAAGGATCAAGTCATACTCGGCCTCATTGACTTTATTAGCATTTTCTGCTGCTGTCCGATACTTGTCTGTGTTGGCAGATGTCGATGCCATAGGCAATGGACGCTTCTTTCGTGCATCTTGAGTAACCGCATTTTCTTTTTCCTCAGGCTCAGCGAATGGATTCTCAATAAAATGTTCTGGCTCAATCATTGACGCGGCTCCTACAGATGGAGACATTGGATCAATCTTTAAAGAAGACATGAAAGCTCTGGCAGAATCGATGTCCATAGGTTCATTTTTCAAGTCCAAAGTTCCTGCACGAGACTCGCGCAAAGCCGAAGCAAATGGCTTCGCCGATTTTTGATGTTCCTCGATTGCAAGCGCACTGTTTGCATCAGGGGCTTTAATGTCAGTGCTTAACAAGTATACATACTGTTCGAATTCACCCTGTTTTTGCCTTCAGTTTCTTTCTTTTTCTTTTTCACTTCTTTATTATCGTTATCTCTTGTTATCTGCTCTTCCTCCTTATCAGTATCACTTTCTGTTTCCTCCTCATCAGAATCATCATCTGTTTCCTCCGCCTCATTATCATCATCTGTTTCGTCCTCTTCCTCTTCCTCCTCATCGGCATCATCTTCTTCGTCAGAGTCATTTTCACTTTCTTCTTCTTCATCTTCTTCGCCCTCATCATCCACCGACACCTCATCTTCATCTTCCGTGGTCTCAGAGCTCGTCGTCACCTCACTCTCTGTGACCTCACTCTCTGTAGGAGCACCACTTTTAGATTCCGAGTCGATGAACTCCTCCATCTCGTTATCTGCAACAGTTGAAGTATCTTCATCTTCTGTCACAACCAAACTGGATTTACGCTCCTTCTGAGGAGCTGCTGCCTTTTTTCGAGGCATAAGTTGGGGAGACACGTAATGAAGGCCTACTCGAGTGCAGCACGCATGCATTCCCTTGCATGTGGGGAAGTATAGCCACGTGGTCTGGCCACGTGGAAATTGTGGCGCAGCACGGCACTTCCACGTCATCCGTTGTATAAAGGTTTCTATTAAAGCACACCCGGGTCTCGGTGCACGCATACGTGGAAAAAGATTTTATGCCCTCAACAATGTCTGCGGAAATGACTACAGTCATAGATCCGACGTTGCTTGTGTGCACCGAGTCAGGGAGCAACGGCTCTCTGAGTCCGAGCTCAGTTTCATCATCCGTGTCATCACCGGCTTTGCCATCATCCTCCAAGCGACCGGCAGAAGCACTACCCTCTTCATACATGCCTGCATGTAAGGGACGCAAGTCGACAGAAGATGAGAAACTAGCTCGGCGCCTGGCTAGACAACAACGTAACCGCAAATCTGCTCAAGTATCTCGGGAGAAAAAGAAAGCTTACATGGATCAAATCGAGTATGAATTAGCGACACTTCGCGCGGACAAGCAGGCCAGTATGCAACGTGAGCATGCTGCATCCCTAAGGTGTGCTCAATTGGAATCCAAAGTGGAAGAACTAAGTAAGAGACTACGTCAATTTGAGTCCATCGTTGGAGATTGGGTCAAGTCTCATCCGGGTGCCACTGATGTCAGTTCGTCTATGGCAAGTATGCGTGATATGAAGTTACAAAGCGTCGATCATGGGGTAAATGGCGGTGGAACAAACGTGTCCGAATCGGATGTCGCTCGAGCAAATGCAGCGCCGGCCGCTGCGCCGACAGAGGCAGGTCCTTCGAGTCCCATTGCACACGAGACTACTGACAGCACTTGTCTTCCAGCAGCGAAGGCAACCAGTCGTTTGTCCCAAACAAACGATGAGGCCCTGCAGCGGGTGCTACCGGATCAGTCAGACTCGAGCGCGAAGGTGATCAGGACCAAGTCACTTTGTCGGCCCATGCAGCAGCCAACGGCAGCAGCGTTGCTTCCGGATGCGCATCTGAAAGGCGCGGCTTGTTCACGCCGCCAAACTCCTCGCTTGACGCCATGCTACCGAGTATCTCAGTCCTTGCCTCTGACGACGGCAAAAATGACGACTCGATGCACTTACCCACAACTCCATCATGGAACTTTGACGCCATCTCCTGTACTCCGTCTTCGTCTCAAGATTCCTCAGCACAAAATGGATTTGGTTCTTCGCAAGTATGCGAGACCCCAAGTGACCGTTTGAGTATGACCCCCGCACCTTCTGATCTGAGCCTCCTTGTGTCTTCTTTTACTCCATCCACGGATGTATTTGATGTAAATGAAGATTTCCCGCATACATCTGTCACGATTCCATCTGATGGGCTTGCTTTCTATGAGCCTGTGTTGCCCTCTATGTTGTCATCCAATGCGCAAGAGGCAAGTCCATTCAGTCTCTCCCCTACATTTAATTATTTGGATGTGGACATTCCGCTGGAAACTCTACCCTCGGATGTTTCTGCTTCCTGGCCGCTCACCTCTACATACGACTCTTTTGTACCTTGTAAGTAGCCACGATGGTTTGATTCCTTACGCTTGGCGTGTGCGCAACCGTTGCGCGGTGGCGGATGTCCTCCACCTCGTACCGTGCTTGGTATCAATGCACGTGATGAACTATAACATCACGTGGTACGACTTGCGTCTGGACAGGCAAGGTAAGGCCTGTCTTCCGTCGAAGCTCACGCCCTACCCACGAACTCTCGTCAAGGTGAGTTTAGCATAGCGGGTGTGCGTCGCAAGCCGAGTGACTGTGTTCACTTAGATGTGTGATGCGGCACCCGCACGTTTTATGGACAGCATACTGACTATGGCAGGCTCAATATGGGTATTACTCGGGACTCGCGTCACAAGCGGTCAGCCACTGGTGCTCGCCACGCCTACTACCGCAAGAAGAGGCAATTCGAGCTCGGTCGTCAGGCCGCCAACACCCGTATCGGCCCTAAGCGCATTCACGACGTGCGTGTGCGCGGTGGCAACATCAAGCCCCGTGCTCTCCGTCTCGACAGCGGCAACTTCGCCTGGGGTTCGGAGCACATCACCGCGAAGACCCGTATTCTCGGTGTCGTGTACAATGCCTCGAACAACGAGCTTGTGCGTACTAACACGCTCGTGAAGGGTGCCGTTATTCAGATTGATGCCACGCCCTTCCGTATGGCTTACGAGAAGCACTACGGCCAGCCCGTGACGAAGCGCCGTATGCCTGGTACCGCCCCCACGGAGGAGAATGTGAAGAAGAGCAACCACGTCGAGCGCAAGCTGGCCGAGCGCCGCAAGGATGGCAAGGTGGAGCCGCTTGTGGAGCAGCAGTTCTCGGCTGGTCGTCTCTACGCTGTGATTGCCAGCCGCCCTGGCCAGTCGGGTCGCGCTGACGGCTACATCCTTGAGGGTTCGGAGCTCGAGTTCTACATTCGTCGTCTCCGTTCGGCCAAGTCGAAGCACGCATAAAGTGTGTAACTTGGGGGATATCCAAAAGTGGTCTGTTTGCAAGTGTTCGGATGCACACAATGTGCACGGGCTTACACTGCGTTTAAGCCTGTGCTGTGGACGTGCTATACACGCGGCATCCACTGTATGTACTTAGCCTTATTCTAGGCCTAGCTATGCATCCTTACCCAAAAAATACGACCTATTTCTTTTGCTTCAATGTAGATTCTGAGTGCCGTTGGCCGTGGGCGCTTTGCTCGTTGACACGTGAATGTCATGGCCCAGTATACCTCCACGTGGCCGTGCACCTTGCAGCTGTACGACCATGCCACCTCATGCTCTGATCGTGAACGATGACGGACCGCCGTCAGCGACATCACCGTATGTCCTTGATCTGTATCAGAAACTTGTTGCACGTGGGTGGAATGTGCGTGTCGTTCTCCCAAGCTCGCAAAAGTCATGGAGCGGCACCAACTACAGTGTGACGTCGTCGCGGGTACGATACTGGTACTACTATCCACTGCGTGACAACTTTCTAGGCACGCATCCAGACACGCACCTATGCTGGAGCCATGTGCGTCGAAAAATTAATACAGAACGCGGAGAAATTGGCGAGTGGGTACTCGTGGATGGCGTGCCGTCGACATGTACGAACATTGGACTGTACACGGGCGAGGCCCTTTTAGGCGGTGACGCCGGTCCGATTGATCTTGTGCTGTCTGGCCCGAACTTTGGGCGTAATACAGGCACTGCCTTTTCGATTTCGTCTGGCACGTTGGGAGGAGCGTTGTCGGGATCGCTGTGCGATGTACGATCGATTGCGATCAGTTTTTGCCACTTTATGCAAGACCCGCCGACGTTGGACAAGAGTCGTGCGTCTGGTCCCGCTCTCGCGCCCGATGCTTTCGATGCTATGGCACGACTCGCGTGTGAGCACACCGCTAGGCTATGTGAGAAATTGTACGATGCATGGGATACAGATACGAATGTCGAGTCGTACTCGATCAATGTGCCGATCGCGGAGACACTCACACAACCGTCCGTGTACTGGACACGGATCTGGTCGAGTCGTCATGAACAACTATATCCCCTGCCGTCCGATCGAGATAACGAGGAGCGCGTCAAGCCCCTGGGTATTGACCCCAAGGAGCCAGTGGACGAGGATCCCGCGTGTTCCTACCTCGCTTTCCGCCCCAATCTGAGCCGCGCCATGTGCCCTTCAGACCCACAGCCTGGCACGGATGCCTGGGCCATTCATCACGGCTACATTTCCATCTCGCGCCTGGTTGCGCGCTTCGAGCATGTCGAACCAGGTACACGCCCACCTCCTCAGCTATAGTGTATGTACGATCAACGAACCACGAGCTTCCGTTTCCGCTTGGCATTCTCGTGCAGCTTGGCATGCACAGCTGCCTCGTCAAGTTCATGCAGTTGCGTCTCGGGGCGCTCAAAGAGCTCGGTCGTGCGCCGCGAGAGATGTTGTTGTTGAAGGTACCGCAATGCTGCCAGGTTGAAGCCCACAAGTGTCTTTTGTTTGGCGAGCACATTCTTGACATGTGTGCGCAGTCGTACGAGTGTCGTGCGCATAACGCGATTCGACACAATTTGGGCATGATGCGTTCGCATCAGGAAAAAGAGGATGCGCGCACTCAAAGACACGTTCCACTCTCGTGTGATCCAAACGTCAATGTATCGGAACAGGCTCACGACTTTGTCGAATGGCAATACCAGCAACGCGTCTTCCATGTGCGTCGGCGGAATCTTCTCCACGACACGGAGCACGTACTTGTACGTATCTGGTGTCTCCATTTCACTAAACATCGCCTGGACGAGAGGATGGACCGGTACATCTTGGCCTAGGCGCTGCGCCTGTTCACGCTGCTCGATATCGGCATCCGCCGTGTGCAAAGACTCTAGGATGCGTTCGCCGGCCATGAGTGACTCAGTTGTGGCCTTGCTCACGGACGTGGCCTCAGCATCCGCCGTGTCTTCCTGTGGTGGCGCGGCACTTTCGTACATTTGCTCGAGTTCTTTTTCGCGCTCTTCCTCCAAAAACAACGGCTCGTCCGTCTTTTCCCACACGCGGATACTTCGATCTGCCCCTGCGGTCACGACGACCCGACCGTGGTGCCCGGTCGCCAGTGCCCATACCTCGCCATGATGTCCTTCCATGGTTTGTACGCCGACAAAGCGGTCACCATCCCAGTACTTGACCTTGGCATCTTTGCCGGCTGTCCAAAACCGGTGTGAGGCACCTTCGCGGCCGCCCATGAGGCCACCACCTTGCATGCCGTGCTCAAAGGACACAGCCATTATCGAGTCGTCATGCGCAAACAGGCTGCGGTGGCAATCGCCGAAATCGAGACCCCAGATTTTCACGTTCTTGTCTGCACTGCATGTGACACACAGCTTTGAGTCGTCAGATATGTCGAGCGCCAACACAGGCAGTTTGTGGCCATACAGCGACAAGAAGAATTTCAGCGTGTCAGCGTAGAACACCTTGACCGTGTGATCCAAGAGCGAGACGGCCAGGAGACGCCCGTCGGGTGAGTACCGCACGCACAGCACGTCGTCTGTGAGTTGAAGCGTCCGCACATGCACGAGTGAGAGTTGGGGCGGCGCACCGTCCTCGGCAGGCGCCATTTCCAAGTCCCAGAACTTGACCTGCTTGTCGGCACTGCCCGTGACAGCACTCAAGCCGCTGGGATGTATGGCACAACTCCAGAGAGGACCACTATGTGCCTCGAGCGTCTCGACAGGCATGGCGGCCGGCACGTCGAATGTGTGTAGTGACCCGTCCTTGCATCCGACCAGCACGTATCGATCACCGGGAAGCCATGTCACACACAGCGCAAAAGCCGAGACAGCCAACGTTCGGATGCATCGGCCCGTACGCACGTTCCAAATCTTGAGCTGGCCACTGCCACACACGGATGCCAATAGCGTGTCGTCACTGGACAGAGCCACGGCACGGATATCGCTGCGGTGACCTGGCAGCTCTAGCACATGCGAGACACTCGCCTCGATGGCGACGCTTTGCTTCTCGGCCTTGGTGCGTGGCGGCGACGGAATTGAGTGAATCTCGGCAGAGTTGGTCGTGAGCGCACACAGAATCGGCACGGCCACATCTGGCGTCGGCTGGGTATGTCCACTCGGGAAGGCGAAACTGCGGATCCGCCCGATGGTGGGGCGGACAATCACGTACGGTTCTAGGCGTGTAAGCCACGTCATGGGCATGGCTGCATCAACACTGTCATCTCCCTTTTCGCGCGCCCGTTTGACGCGACGCTGCTGCTTTTTCTGTGCTTCTTCGAGAGTGCGAATGCGATACACATGCACGGCACGATCGCCACTCGCGGCAGCCATGTACGAGGCGTATACGGCCAGCTGAGCAACGCGGTGGCCAGATGGCAGCTCGAGAGTGCCGTGCGACTCAAAAAAGCGACGTGATGTATCGTCTGCGCTCGTTTGCAGACCGCGCTGCAACACATCGTGCGAGGCGCGCCACAAACGCACATGCCCGTTGGAGCCGCCGGTCAACACGAGGGTGTCATCCAAGCTGTCATGCACGGCCAGGCTCCACAGCTGTTCGTCACCTGACACGACCGTCTCGATGCAGTGCTGTAGCTGAAGGTCCCACAGCTTCAAGAAGCCGTCCTTGGCTGTGGAGACCAGATAGTAGGTATCGTGCTGGCGAGGGACAAATGCCACGCCCGTGATAGCGTCATGGTGACTCTTGAGTCGGAACAGACCCGATTCAGCCACGACGTCCCATACAATCACGCTCGTGTCTTGACTGCCACTCGCAAGGAACAGGGCCTTGGGGTCGAACGCCAAGGTAGTGACAGCGCGCTGATGGCCATGGAACGTCAGGAGGACCGTAGATGTCTCGGCGTCCCAGAGGCGGATCGAGCCATCCGCATATCCAACAGCAAAGCGTGATTCTTGGGGGTATGGCGCACGCGCGATGGCTGTCACCGCCAGGCGGAATCCCAGCTGGTGCCACATGGCGCGCTGCTCGCCACGCTTCACATCCCAAACCAGCACATCTTCGAGAGCTGGCAGAAAAGCGGTCTTTCCATCAGCATCCAGCAGCGCATTCGCTGCATTGGATCCAATGAGCGCGAATGCCGCCGTCGCCTCGTGGCGCTCGTATGACCGCACCATCGCTAGCGTCGTGGCCTCTTGCCGTCGTGGGCTCGTGGCGAAGCGAGCAGGGAAAAAAAGGAGGGCTGCGTCAGCCTGACTAAAGCACGATGCTGTGGGCCCGTTAGGTTGGCGACCCAGGGGGCCGACCCCGCTGTGTGGCTGCACCTATACCGCCAACATGACCCAGACGGAGCAAGGTGAAGCGCTTCCTGCGGAGCACCGGGGAGGATGGATGCACTTCCTGAAGGCGATCGCAAGCATGTCGGGTGATCTGAGCAAGATGACGGCACCCTCGTTCATTCTCTCACCCGTGTCGCTGACGGAGTACCCATCGTACTGGGGCGAGCACCCAGCGTCGTTTGTCGACGTGCAGAATGGTGCGACGCCGGAGGAGCGCATGATTGCTGTTTTGCGCTGGTTTATCGGCACGCTTAAGGGCCAGTACACGTCGCGCAACACGAGCATGGGCTCGGAGAAGAAGCCGCTGAACCCTGTGCTGGGCGAGCTGTTCTACGGCAATTGGCCAGCGCAAGGCGAATTGGGCGAAACGACCCTTGTGTCGGAGCAGGTGTCGCATCACCCGCCCATCACGGCGTACTTTTTGGAAAATGCCAAGGCGGGCGTATCCGTCGAGGGGCACAGTGGCCAAAAAACGTCGTTCACGGGCCGCTCGATTCGCGTTGTGCAGGTCGGCCATGCCTTTATGCGCTTGCAGCGTCCTGAGGGCGTTGAGACGTACCTTATTACTTTGCCGACGCTGTCGATCGATGGTCTGTGGTTTGGCTCGCCGTACATTGAGCTTACGGACTCGTCGTACATCTACTCGTCTTCGGGCTTGACGGCCAAGATTCACTACTCGGGCCGCGGCTACTTTACGGGCAAGCCACACTCCTTCACGGCGACTGTGACACCGTCTTCATCTCCGTTGTCGAAGCCCATTTTCCAGGCCTCTGGTATCTGGTCGGGCAAGAGCACGGTGGACGAAAGCACCGTGGTGCCTGCCCAAGGCGAATTTTGGGACGCAGATGCGCATGCGCGTGAGGAGGTTCACGTCAAGCCGCTAGAGCAGCAGGGCGAGTACGAAAGTCGCCGCCTGTGGCAGACGGTGTCGCGCGGCATCAAGTCGGGCGACTACGATATCGCATCGAAAGACAAGTCGCGCATCGAGAACGAGCAGCGTGCTCTTCGGAAGAAGCGCGAGCAGGACGGCACAAAACACGTACCGAAGCACTTTGCGCTCGTGGAAAATGACCCAGAATATGCTCGACTCGTCGTGCCGTCTAAGCACGTTCCTGCCGAGCAGGACAGCTTCCGTTTTCAGCGCACGTAGTGGGACATGAATTAATGCACGCAGCGACGTAGAAAGACACCCTCGTCTCCACTCGGGAATTTTCTTCGAGCTGCCATGCTGAGCGAGCATGCCGAGTGATACGCATGCATGGCCGTCATGGGTACGCGAGTGCGGTTTCCTTGATCCGCTCGTGCCTGATGACAAGAATAGTGCGATGTACATGGTGATGCAGCGCTGCGCAGAGCGCTACATCGAGCCTGTGGCCGCGGCCAGCACGCCTGATGCCCTGCATCGTGGGCTTGCCTCGCCACCATCGTACAACGTGGTCCTCTCGTCGATGTACGAATGGATCGCCTCTTCACCACGTGTGCTGGAGCTTGCGTTTCTGCGTGCGCCTACCGCTGCGTCTGCTCTCGAGGATCCGACGCTGGACTTGTACCTCCTTCCCCGACTCTTGGCCTCCCTCACCGTGCTCTGCACGTATGAGAAACAGGGGCTGGACGTAGGGCATGCCTTGGGTGAAACTATGCGCTTGACAGGCACGATTTTGCATATGAGTCTGGCGTCATCGCATCACCAAACACATGCACGCTTTGTGCTGTTTGATGCGATGCGGTGCGGCGTTCGTGGGATGGTCGCATCGGGCCGTCTCGCACCTGACTATATGGCCCTTGTCGGTGCGTCGCAACCACAAGACGAGCTCCTGCTATGTGCGAATGACCCTGTGCCTGAGCCCTTTACCATTCGTCACCACCACCGTACCGACGCCGTGACCCAAACATGGCTCGTCCGCGAAGCGGCCACGTTTCGCGTCGCACCGCCCCCATCGATCGCAGCTGACGTATTCGAAATCCTTGTCTTGCTGTGCACGCGCATCGCTGCAGAGCTTGGCGCCGTCTTTCCTTTCGCGATGCAAGACATGGTCGAGTTGGGCGTGCGCATCATGCTGGGCCCGGAAGGTGCTCGCTGGACCCATGTACACTATGATGCATTCATCGCAGCTCTGCCACACTTGGGCCTGTATTTCTATCCTGTGGCCCATGCCTGCATGCTATCCGTGTCACAGGCGCATTCGGCAGACGAACGGACCTGCGTGCAGCTCACCCAAGTGCTGCGCATGATATACGAACGTGTGCGTCGCGATGCTTCGCCAGAGACGGCATGCCTTGTCGGCGATCCACGCTCACTTATACCCACGCATGTGGCGCAAATTTTGCAAACACAGCAAGACACGCTGCGTGCGTGTTATGTCGCGTACCTATGTATATTGTTCGCGATGCTGGACGAAGCGCCCTTAGACGACGCATGGCTTTGTCTGCATGATGTCGATGATCCCGCCTGGCAGCATGAGTACCATCGTTTTCAAAACACGCCAACGAGCCTCCCTCCCCCGCCTGCGAAGCGGGCACGCACAGAAGCGGAACCTTGCGAGACATGGCCCTGCCCGGTGTGCGACGCTGCACAACTTGACATGACGGTAAACATGCCACGCACAGATGCCACACTGCCGCACGACTTGGCCTATGCCCCCCTCTCGGACCCAAGGCAGGCCCTGCTTGTCCTGCAGGCGCTCTTGCGGTTCTTTGTGCATGCACATGACGATGCGATCATGTCGTGTGACATGGCATCTGTGAAAAAGGCCCTGCAATGTACCATGTCACACATCCATCGCGGCGTGCGTGTTCGTACAGGACGTGTCTTGTATGCTTGCGTATGGCGGTGCAGTCACATGTGCCGCGCTCAGCGGTCGCCATCGCTGGTGTCGTCGCTCATGGCCATTGCGACGGATGGCGCCTCCGCTCCGTCCGACTCGAAAATGCAAGAGACGTGCGTGCTAGCATTAGCACTGCTTGGTCGCATTCCTCACGAAGACTGCTCTTCCCTCGTGGTGAGCGCCCTCATTCGGTGTCTCTTTGCCCCACACGTATTCATTCGAGCGCTCGTATGTGCCGAAACGATCCAGCTTGCCGTGTACCGCCGATGTACGACCTTCCAGCTGTTTGCGCAGCACTTACACATTGTGTGTCATGTCGCCATACATGCCTCCCGCGGCATGATGCATGCCTTGTCCGACATCGCTCGTCTGGTCAACATGCCAGGTCCGACCTTTTTGCAGGCGACTCTGGGGTACACGCTTCCACTACTACTAGAGCGCATGGCCCTGGGCCAAGCGACGGCGCAGGCGGAGATGGAAGCCATGGCCGCGACGGTGGGCCAGTCCGTACCGGCCATTTGCCTGGCACATGTGTCTGACGTGTTCCAGCATGCGTTTTTGCAGCCATCAGATGTGCGTGATGCGAGTCTGCAGATGCTCATGTCGCTGCTCGGCTCGAAATCCGTCACGATATCGAGTCTGCTCCGGAGTCGCTTACACGACGTGCTTGGATGGCTGGTGGAGCACCTGGGCACGAGTGCCTATCATGGGCGTGCGTACGAGGCACTCGGCTTCGTGCATGAGACCGTGGCGACGAGTGCCAAGTGGCGCGGTATGGACTTGACCGCCTTTTTACAGGAAGAGGTCCTGGCCATCCTCACGTGGATCAACGATGAGCTCAGTGGCGTTCATGGCAAGCTGCGCAATGAACGACGGGTGATGGCTGTGCGCAGTATCGGTGCTCTCGTACAGAAAATCGGCAATGTGGCTGCGCGTGTAGCGCCCCAAGTCTTGGCTAGTCTGACTAGCACACTCCAAGACCCATCGCTGGCTATGCCGACGCTGGAGAGCTGGCTTGATGTGGTCAAGGCACTCCGCGGAGCAGATCTTGGCGTGCTGGTGGGGCCTACCGCTGCAGCTCTCCTGGCCGCATGGTCACGCCTTGATACAGACGAACGACATGTGGCCGCTCAGGTGTTGCGCTATGCCGTCATGGAGCGCACTTCCGATCCCATTTACCTGAACGACGTGCCGAGTCTCGATGCTATTGCCGATGATGTTCCAGACGTTGCGCAGCGCATCCGCTCTATGCGTTTATCATGGGAAGACGAAGTGCAGTTCGTCCACATCCTCGATCGTGTATCGAACGACAGCGCGGCCATTTGCATGCAGTCCCTCGGCGAACTTCGCATCTTTCTCCAGGAGCGGCGCGCGTGCATCGCCACATGGACGTCCGGTAACGTGTTTCACACGCTCATTGGACGCTGCGTGCGCGTATTAATGGCCGTAGCGGCCCGATCAGAATTGGGGGACGTCGTCCCGGCACTGTGTCTCGAGTGCTTGGGCCTCTTGGGGGCTGTCGACCCCGATCGATTGGACATGCCGCCCGATGAGCCCATCTTGATTCTTCTATCCGACTTTGAGAACGAGGATGAAAACATGGCATTTGCACAGCGCATTCTCGTCGATGTTGTCGTGCCGGCCTTCCGAGCGACGCATGATACCAAGCACCAGGCAGCGCTAGCGTACGCGATCCAGGAACTGCTCAAGTACTGCAAGTTTACGCCGGCCCTCTTAGAAGCGTCGGCTCCCACACGCGTACCGGAGAAGGTGCGGCAGCGGTGGTCTACGTTACCCGAAATGCTCTTGCCGACGCTCCTGCCACTTCTCAACTCGCGATACGTGGTGCAGCAGACGGAGCCACGGCCGCGCGAGATGCCACTCTACGCACATTCGACATCGTACCGCGACTGGGTCCAAGCCTGGACTCTATGGCTTATTCGCTCTTCACGACCAGGCGATGCTGCGTCCCTATTCCACATATTCACGTCGGTGGTGCGTGACCACGACGTCGGCATTGCACAATACCTATTGCCACATCTCGTGCTGCATATCCTCATCTCTGGCAGCAGTCAGCAGCGACGCACGGTCTTGGGTGAATCGCTCGCTGTGCTGGCTGATCAGGCACACCCGGCACTGGGGTACGAACCTGAGCGTCGCCGTCTCACGGCGCAGACCCTCTTCCATGTGCTTGACCATGTGGGCCACTGGATGCGCCGCATGCGCCTTGTACCGCTTCGCATGGCGCGGCGCAGTCGCTGGCGTGATGCTTTGAGTGACGTCCAGGCCATCATGGATGAACTCTCGCCTGACTTGCTAGCCCAGGCCTCCTTACAGTGTGACGCCTATGCTCGCGCTCTGCTCCATTTTGAGTACCGCATACGTGCTATGCGCCCCCAGCCATCTGAAACACTCCAGCCGTACTATGAGACAATGCACGAAATTTACGCAAGCCTGGATGACCCTGATGGCATGGAAGGTATTTCCACCATGGTCCTCGCTCCTTCTCTCGAGCACCAAATCCGTGAACATGAAAGCACTGGCCGCTGGACGAATGCTCAGAGCTGCTGGGAAGTCGAGCTGCAGCAGAGGCCCGATGACGTGCGATTGCATGTGGGTCTGCTTCGCTGCCTCCGCAATCTCGGACACTATGACACACTTCGAACGCACATCCGTGGTGTGTTGGCTGTGCATCCTACCTGGCAGATGCACCTCGCCCCCTTCCAAATTGAGGGTGCATGTATTCTCGCGGACTGGGACGCTGCTCGACAGCTTGTCCTGCATGCTCCCAAGGTGCCGGAACTGGGTATGGCACGGGCGCTTCTTGCGATGCGTGACCACGACGAGGAAGCGTTTTCCACAGCCGTATCTGATGCACGTCAGCAGCTCGGTCGTCGCATTCTCGGACCTGCACGCGTATCCTACCCTCATGCTTACGATGCGGTCATGCAGCTGCACATGCTTTGCGAACTCGAGCTCATTTTTTACGGCCGCGACGATCTCAAGGCAAATCTAGACGCGCGATTCGCAGCGACGCTCCCGTCCTTTCGGACCCGTGAGCCCGTGCTCAGTTTGCGGCGCTCTGCATTTCAGGCATGTCGTGCGCCTGTCACAGACCTCGGCGCATGCTGGATTCTCAGTGCCAAGACGGCTCGTAAGGCTGGGCACACCCAATCCGCCTACAGTGCCATTTTGCAGGCGATACAAAGCGGCGCACCATATGCATTTGTCCAGAAAGCAAAGCTGCTAGCCCATGGAGACCAGGTTCAAGCCGCCATCCAGACTCTGAACAATGCTCTCCAGACTGAATCGGAAGCATCTGGCGATCATCGAGAACTGGCCAAGGCCCACTTGCTGCGCGCAAGGCTCGTCGAAGAGACAGCGCGGTTTCAGCAGAATGATATTATCCAACACTACAAGACATGCACGAGCCTTGATGCCGACTCGGAAAAGATTTGGTACTATCTCGGCCACTTCTACGATGCGCCTGGCAGTGGCGCCGTAGGCAATCAAATGCTGCTCCAGCTCAGCGTGTGTCGCTTTTACATGAAGTCGGCTCAGCACGGCACGAAATTCTTATACCGCACTCTGCCTCGCATGCTGACCATATGGCTGGACGCTGGTAACGAGCTGGCTGACCCGGAGGAGGCGCCGCCGTCGGAAGAAGACGCCCACCAGGCGCAACAGCAGTTTGACAAAATTAACGAAATGATGCTGCGCTCCGTCCGACATCTTGCGCGATACCAGTGGTTCGCCGTGTTGCCTCAGCTCGTGGCGCGTATCGTACACAAGAATGAAGCTGTGTGGAAAGTGCTTTTGGAAATCATTGTGGCTGTGGTCGTGGCATACCCTCAGCAAGGCATGTGGGCGATTTTGGCTGGGTCACACTCCAAGGACAAGCGGCGCAAGCAGCGGTATGAATGCATTGTCGAGCGCATTTCGTCCGTCGCTGACCGTGCCTACCGCGATGTGGTGCCGATTGTCGAGGCGGCCGAGCGCGTTTCGACGGAACTCCTCCATCTCTGTGAGTATCAGGTTCACAGGGAGACGAAACTGCGCATGCCGCAGCATTTTCCCGCACTGATTGCAGCAGTACAGCGCACGCCCCTCATCTTGCCGCTGCAGTCGTCGGTCAATGTCATTTTGCCGCCCAACAACCAGGTGAATCAGACTCACCGTCCTTTCCCAAGCCATGCGCCAACGATATTGGGCTTTGATGACACCATCGAAATTATGAATTCACTGCAGAAGCCCCGCAAAATTGTGATCCAGGCATCTGATGGACTACGATACCCGTTCCTGTGCAAGCCACGCGATGACCTACGAAAAGACGCTCGACTAATGGAATTCGATTCGATGATCAACAAGCTTCTTCAAAGCAATTCAGACTCGCGTCGGCGCCGCTTGTATATTCGCACGTATGCCGTCATTATTTTGAACGAAGAATGCGGTCTGATCGAGTGGGTCCCGAATACCGTGGCTTTTCGCCAAATTCTAGCGAAGCATTATGCGTCCATGGACGTTCCGCTGTACACACCTGATCTGAAAACTTTGCTGGACGAGGCTCGCGCCTCGCCCAAGAATGCTGCCGCGCTTTTCGAGCAGCGTATCTTACCAAGATACCCACCTGTTTTCCATGCTTGGTTTCTGGAGACTTTCCCTGAGCCAAGCGCATGGTTCAAGGCGCGCTCGGCCTACGCGCGTACAGCCGCCGTCATGTCGATGGTCGGATTCGTGCTCGGCTTGGGAGATCGACACGGTGATAACATCCTCTTTGACGCTGGTTCAGGCGATACAGTACATGTTGACCTCAATTGCCTGTTTGAGAAAGGCATGCTTTTTGAAATCCCCGAGCGTGTGCCGTTCCGTCTCACGCACAACATGACCGATGCACTCGGCGTCGCTGGCGTCGAAGGCGCTTTTCGAAAGACGGCGGAGATTACCATGAGCATTTTGCGCGATAATCGCGACTCGCTCATGAGCGTGCTGCAGGCCATGGTGCATGATCCATTGGGAGAATGGGTGGCAACTGAGCGCCGCGCTCGGCACCGCCATGGAGGCAGCAATAAGCCATGGTTGGGCGGCGCTGGTGGTGCACGCAAAGCGCTCAAGTCCGTATCGGACAAGCTGGACGGTCGACTGCGGCGTCCAGGCCTGTCGGATGACGTGCGACACACGACCAAGAATCTCGTGCATATGCTCATCTGCGATGCTACGAGCACACATAACCTCAGTCAAATGTATGTGGGCTGGGCGCCCTATTTGTAATTCTGTAGTAGTACATGGCACTGGGCTATACTTCCCATGCTTTCGGCGCGCCATCATCACGCGGTAAGCCACGGCGATCCATTTCGGCAGCCTGTGACGACGCCTGTGGCTTGTTGCCAGCAGCAGTGGCTGCTCGCCGCTTTTCGTCGGCTGCAGCTGCGAGCTGTCGATGGTGTTCGACCTCGGCGAGAATGACGCGTGCATTTTTCTTATGTTCCAAGTCCTCAGCGACTTGGATGCCAAGTTGCTCGGCATCTTGGATGCTGCGGCACACGAGTGACTCTGTATGCTGGCACTGCTGTGAGCCATCTAATGACACAATGACAGCTGACATGGTCAGACGGCATCCCTCTTCAGGAGGAGTAGCAGCCACCTGTATGGAAGGGCGCGACACACCTGCGTGCAGCATTTCCTGCGGCGTCTCGAGGCGCTCATTCAACTGGCCCTCAATGTCACTGTGGTCATCAAAGCGCGTCGCCACGCCTAGCGGGATAGAACATCCACCTTCCATGCGGTGCATCAGCGCACGCTCCGCAGCACATCGCCAGCTCGCGCGCCAATTGGAAATACTTCGTATCATGTGCCGGATGCGCTGATCACGCTCTGCTGAAGCATCACGAGGCGTGCGTATTTCAATAGCCAGCGATCCCTGCCCCACTGCATGCAGCAACACAGGCTCCGCCACATAAGCAGTGATGCGGTGGTCCAATTCCATGCGTTTGAGCCCTGCGGCAGCTAACACCAGCGCCGTGTAGGGTCCGTCATTCGCATCCAGCTTGGCGAGGCGTGTATTGATATTGCCACGTACATCACTAAACATGAGGTGGGGGTATGAGCGACGCAGCAATGCCACACGACGTACCGACGAGGTACCAATCACAGATCCCTTGGGCATCTCGTCGAGGCTCTTGTAAGGCAGACCTTGCTTCACGACCAGCGCATCACGTGGATCTTCGCGTTCGAGAATCGCAGCAAGTTCTGTGCCTTCAGGCATGGTAGTCGGTACGTCTTTGAGACTGTGCACAATCGCATCAACGGCACCGGCCATCAGCGCCACTTCCAGCTCCTTTGTCCAAATAGCACGACCCTCACCGCCAATCACGCAAAGCGGCGCCTTGAGATTCAAGTCACCTAACGTCGACATCGTGCGTACAGGGAAATCTATCGGTCGAATACCGCTGGATGGTGCAAACGACTGCAAAAATTGGCGAACTTCGCTCTCGGCGGGCGACGCCAAGGCTGCCTGGCCAAACTGCTGCTCGAGCAAAGATTGGACGAGAGACGCCTGACGAACTGCCAGCTCGCTTTTCCGACTAGACAAGACCAGTACATATTTCGCATCCTCCGGGCTCGTAATGGGCGGGGGCACGACGACGGGCCGCGATGTATCGGCTGATGGCACAGTTGGCGCGTCATCAGATTGGCGCAAGAAAATGCAATGCTCTCCTGACGGAGGCTGGAGCGTCGATGGGTTTGCATTCGGTACACTGGGGTGTCCAGGCGGAAGCGGGGTATTTTCGGCGTGCGGAACGGGGCATCGAAGCTCGCCGCTCTCTGCACGGCCGTCTTCCATGATGGAGGCCAGGAAGAAAGGCTGGACGAAGCTTCGTGGTCGACCTTATCACGTGCATGGCCGATTTTTTGTCCCACCTTGGCGCTGTCGGCTTTCCAGCCTAAGCCATGGCGGTGGAACGTGAGCAAGAGCTCACACAGCGCTTGTTTGGTGGCACCAAGCGCCCAGCAGATGAAGAAGCTGGGATTACTACTCTTGAAGATAGCGCCTTGTTTACATTCGATACGGGCGATGACAGTGCCGTGGCAGCGGATGCTACCGAGCAGGTGCTGGATGAGGCGCAGCCACCAGCTGCCCTATGGAAAGATGAAGATGACGAACGTATAACTGTTCCATTGGCCGGCCCACAAGCGCGTGCATCTGATGGATCTGTGCTTGGAACAAAACGTCTGCGCAAGCTACGTACGAGTCCTGGTGAAACGACCATTTCCGGCGTCGAGTACCAGCGACGCCTTCGCAAACAATACGAACGCATGCATCCACGGCCTGCATGGGCATCAGCATCACAACAAAAAGACCAGTCTGAATCACCGTGGAATGCGTCCCTTCTACGTGATCTCCTCAGCACAGATCAAGGACTGGTGGAGTCCAAGCGACATTCACGTCGCTTGCCATCTGATCGCCTGGACGTCGAGCGTCTGCGCGATGCCAACGAGGCTCAAGGTCGTGTATCTGAGCCGGCTGCTATTGAGCAATTGCAGTTCCATCCCAGTCCGCATACGCATGTACTTCTCACTGCTTCACGAGACAGGCGTGTACGCCTGTTTCAGATTGACGGCAAGACCAACCCTATGCTCGAATCACTTCATGTACCGGATTTGCCTGTAAAGACGGCCATATTTCATCCAGCAGGCACATCTGTATTGATTGCCGGTCCGCGACCCTACCTGTATGCGTATGATATCCGCTCGGGCAAGACGTTGTGCTCGAGTCCTTGGCGAGGTGCAGGCCGAGTCGTGTCCAGCGCAGTGGGTACGGAAGCGGATGCTGGTGCTGAGCGGGACTTGAGCTTTGTGCGTTTCCAACCCGGCGCTTCGTCTCGACTGGTGGCTGTAGGTGGCCGTCGTGGCCAGGTCCACCTCCTGGACTGGGGCGCTGGCGCTGCAGGTCAGATGGGTGGCCAGCGCATCGGTGAACTCCGCATGAATGCGCCGCTCGCTGGTATGGCATGGGCAGGGGAGACAGAGCACCGCCTCCTGACGCTTTCTACCGAGGGTCGCATTCACGTCTGGGACCTGCGCAGTCGATCATGCCCCGTCACCGCGTATGATACCGGCCTATTTGGCGCCAAGGGTCTAGAAGTCACGATGCCACATTCAATGGTGCCGCCCTATTGGGCCATTGGCTCCTCTAATGGTATTGTCAACATGTACGGTGGACAGAGCACGGATTCTGCCACCACAAGCACACAGCTGGAAGAGCTGCTTGCTGCCCCCACGTCTGCTTCCGTCATGGATGACGTTCGATTGACGGCACGCAAGTCCCTCGGCAACTTGACTACCGCCACGACTTCAATGCGATTCAGTCATGACGCACAACTTCTGGCCCTCGCCAGCCGAAACAAAAAAGACGCGCTTCGTGTGGTGCATGTGCCCTCTTTGCAAGCGTATTCGAATTGGCCAACGTCAGGCACGCCGCTGGGCCATGTGACGTCGATCGACTTTTCATCTCACAGCGAGTACTTGGCCATCGGCAACTCTCGCGGCCGTGTATTGCTGTATTCACTGCGTTCATATCTCTAGATTAGCGCAACATATCACGAAAAACTCGCAAAGAGTGCCTAACTAGGTCTGCGATCCACAGGAGCCTGAAACTGGGTAGCGTGTGCAGGGATGGGGTAAACACGGCCCTTAGCATGCGCAAATAGCGGCTGGATGGCCGCTCGTGTGGCACATGCACCTTGGCTTCCACACAGCTGTACGCACTCGTCAGGCTGCGCGCACGCACAGCCACACGAAATGGTCCGAATCTCTTTTCACGCGTCGTATCCCATACGCCGCGCACATCCGGAAGACCTAAAATTTGGCGCGTCACAGCATAGTAGAGAGCCCGATCTTTCTCGTCAAACTGTGAGTAGCGCTGGAAAGAGAATTGCAGTCCCAGTCGGGATCTTATCGATATGTGCGGCACATAATGCGCATGCAAAAAGGCAGGATCATCCAGCTCAGTCTCAGAAGCCAATCGGCTGTGCTCAAATGATCGGCGCCAATACGTGTGACGCGACGAGCACAATGGCCTCTTCGTCACGGGCTCCACGGCCCAATCGAGCGCATAGACAGATACAGGATCCATTGCATCTGCAGGGTCGCCTGGCGATTCAATGAACGGCTGAAACGAGACAAAGAGCTCCACTTGGTTGGGTATCGATGGAGAGCCATGTTGCATCGACAAGGCATGGGGTATAGAAGCCACGTTCGTGGTTCTGAACGCGAAGGAAGATGGATCCACAAACGGTGCGATCATGGGTAGCGGTACTCGCCCCGGAACATAGAGAAGGAGTGGGTTGTAATACAACCAGCCTTTTGCATTGGGATCCTTGTAGGAGGTCCACGCTGAGTGTGGCCGAGCCACCCTGATTTCGAGGTGACGAAAACGATAGGGAAACGACTCGTATCCTTCTTCTTTGTTGTGCTTTGGTATGTCCACAAGCGACGCTGTACTACGTGGCCACGGAGATAGCGGTGTGCTTGGTAAATAACCCAGTACCGTTCCCTCAGCTACAGCTTCATGCACCGCCACTTGCGCGACTTCAAGTCCCACAAACTGATGTACAAAGCCCCATGAATCACGGATCATAATAGTTAGCAAATACTGGTCATTCAATCCACGCTCACGGCCATCAAAGGGAGGCATAGCACGATGTAAGTAGCCAGACCATACGACAGTACCTGCCACGGAAGAGCGCACAGGCACGCTAGTGCCATTGGTTCGCACTCGGATGGACACCCCGCGCGACCATGAGTGACCTGAGGCACTCTGCTCGTTCCTTGACACAGTCATAAATGGATCATGCATAAGCCCACTTAATCGAGGTGCATCGAAACCGTCCCATGAAGTGGGTCGAACATGATTCGCCTCGCCAGCTCGCGATACATACTCACCGGGGGCGATCGGCCAGCGAGCCCTTTGCATGGGTGGCTGCGAAAAATGAGCGATCCACCATCGATATATACGAGGTTTACCATCCGAAGATACCGTATGAAGTGTAACAGTCACACTGTGCAACGCTGTATCGTTTCCTATGCTCCGTAAGTCTGGCAACGGGTTCAGGCGAATGGGTATACTCAGATCACCATGAAGATCAGCATCGTGTAAAATCTGATACGAGACCGCCTCGTTTTCCACATCATACTCTTCACATGCCTCCATACTTTGCATACCAAGAGGAAAGGCTGCTTGTGTACATTGCTGTACCTCTGGCCAACTTCGACGCGTAATAGCCGATAAACTCAACATCGAATTCTCTACCACTAGCTCATCCGGATGAATGTACAGCACGAGTGGCGTATCATATGGCAAGTTCGAATAAATGCCATGGTGCGACAGGTGAGCTCCCTGGTACGCATACGATGCACTGACCAGGAGCCACACCAAGCACCACAGCATGGTGGCCGTGGGACGACTCAACGCACAGACAATACTTAAATCCTCTACACGAGGAATTCAGTCAATTTTGCCGCTGGCCACCATCATTTTTTTTTTCCATCTTCTTGCATGGTACGTACGGCCCGGGAAGTCGCGCCGCTGGAGCGCGTTCAGGCGCTGCAATCGCATCTAGCGTCTTCGACAGACCTGAATTCTATAACGGAATTGATCAAGCAAATTGAGGAGCTGCACACGCAACTTGAAGAAGTGGACGACCAGCGTTCTCACATCAAAGCTTTGACTTTGGCCACTCGTGTTGTTTCTCAAGCCCTTGTGACTTTATCCGACAAGGGCACATTTGATACGGATTTAACTGATGCGGATGGCCGTCTCGTTCTTCAGGAGGCATCAGATGCCAAGGCCAAGGTATCGCGTTGGCTCAGACAACAGTGGAACACGTTTGTGTCTCTTATCTTGGACGAGCTTTTGTACTCGGAATTTGCGCCGATCAGGCAAGCTGCGCTAGAAGTATGCATGGCACTCCAGACAGCGTCTTCTGAAGCGCTGCACAAACATGGCACGATCAAGTCGGGTCGATGGTCCGTCACACCTTTCCGTCCGCTTGTTCAAACTGTGCTGTGGCGGCAAGTACCAGACGATGTGCTTGAAACATTGGCTGAGGAGTATCTCGAAGTATATGATGATGTGCGCTTCTTCTTTTGCAAGGAAGTGAGTCGTGTACTGCGCAATGTACCCGACGCTAGCATCAAGAATGAGCGTGTTCGGTCGCATGCTCGTGCCTTACTGAGTCGCATAACTGCCATACCTACTGAGCCGAGTCATCTTAACAACTTTTTGATTCCGCACTTATCCCACGCACCCAAAAAGAAAAAGTCGAATAAGAAGCCTAAACTTACCGTATCGCAGGATGGTGATGACGATGATGGCATCATCGAGGCTGAGCCCACTCTTTCGGAATCGGACGAGGAAAAAGAGGATGAAGACTCCGGATCGCGCAAGCGGCGCCGCTCACGCCATGGTCTTGTAACAGATGCTTTACATACGCTTGGCTCCCAGCGTCAAGTATTTGCTGCTGCATGGCTCAGTCTATTGCTCCCATCGACACATGTTGACGTTAATGGACAGCGTATCGTTCATGGTGGCAAGTTGTCAACAGCTGAGACACACGATATTCTTGTGCGTCTTCATGCTCAAATTCTCCCGCACTTGCCTAATCCCAGCATGCTGCATGACTTCTTGGTCGATTGTCTCGATACAAAGGGAACGACAGCCCTTCTTGCCCTTAATGGTCTATTTACACTAATTGTACATCACAATTTGGACTACCCAGATTTTTATACCCGTCTTTACGCACTCCTAGATGCATCTGTATTGCATACGCGGTATCGCAGTCGTTTCATGCGTATGCTGGACACGTTTCTGTCGTCCATGCTCTTGCCTGTGGCCATTGTCGCTTCTTTCGCCAAGCGTTTGAGCAGGCTGTCGCTTCGAGCGACGCCAGCCGCCCTTGTGGAAATTATACCTTTTATCTGGAACATGCTTAAGCATCATCCGAGCTGCATGCAAATGATCCATCGAGACTGGGATGGTGACCACTTGGCCCTTGGACCGAGCGGAGTCCAGGATCCATTTGATTCACACGAACCGAACCCACTGTTTACGCATGCTTTAGAAAGCTCACTGTGGGAAATTTCCACGTTTGGTGCTTATCACCTAAGCCAGTCGAGCCAACACGGCAAGTCAGCCACAGATGGAGGCGATACGCATTATCTCGGATCTGTCACGTCCTTCGCGTCGATCTTTGCCGAACCATTCACCCAGCAAAGGTATGAGTTGGAGGACTTTCTCGATACGACGTATTCCACCATGTTTGAAAACGAGACAAGGAAGACGCTCAAACGTCGCAACTCCTCGAATAAGCCTGTCGTTCCTCCAGCCTTGAACTCTCTTGATCTCACACTGACTGTACCGCCCATCCTTGCTGAAAAATCAGGGCATCATGACGCGGCCGTGCGGCGTGAAATTCGTAAGCGCTTACAGATGTACGCCTTCCCGAGTACGGACCCACCGCAGGGCGATACGCCGCTTGAGCAAGACCGACGTGCCTTGCGATTAGATGACTGTGCCCGCCTCTGGAACATATTCTGATCATGGTCGAATAGCCCGAATGATAAAGAGCTGCTCACGATTCGCCCGTCGTTGTAAGACAATGCTGGCCTCGAGGCCTATACTTTGCATAGCACGCACAAGAGAAGGCGGATCATTCTGTCGTATTGCGACCACGTAAAAGCGTCCACCGCGTCGCAAAAGCTGAGGTATAGTGTGGTTTTGGATTAATGTATCCAAAATTTTCGTGCCTGACGCGCCACCCGCCCAAGCTCCATCTAGTCCAGCCCGTACCTGTCCCGCTTCTTCTTCTTCTTCTGTTGTGACTACGTACGGTGGGTTGAATATCAACAAGTCAACCGCACCGTCAACGCGCGGGCGCAACGCCTCAACAGATGACGTCAGAACTGGCTGCAAGGAAACTTTGTTTCTAGCACCCGTCTCGATGGTACATTCCGTGGCTCTAGCGTTGATATCTGTACATATATAGGCTGCTGATGTTCCGAGTATCTGCGACACAAACGCGGACACACAGCCACTGCCTGTGCTGTCAAATAAGAATACCACCGTACCTACCCAATCTCCACACATAAAGACGCGTCTAGCGCTTTCAGGGTATCTATGTCCTGTTCAAGAGCATCCATCAAAGCGAAAGTATCTTCTGCGGGGTCATACACATTGTCGCGGTATTTCGGTTGACGAAGGTGCCCAATATCAGGAGTTGGTATCATGTCGACCTTGTTACGGCACGCGTCGTTCCAAAACGTTGCGTCCATCGCGAACATGTATCACGTGACTCATCTTGGCTGAGTGACGACACCTCTGTGCATCACATATGTATCCCATCCATTCGATATGGGCTCCAACGGCCCTCCGGGAAACGGCGGTCTGCCGCCTACACAACCGAATATCGGCATGCAAGGACGTCCACAGCAGGTGAATCCTGGTATGCAAATGAATGCCTTGCAGGGATTGCAGCCGATGCTTGTAAACAATCCAGAATTTCTGGCCATTGTGAACGCCGCGCGTCAAGGCCGCGTGAGTGAAGAGCAATTACAACAGGTTCGTATCCGTATCTAACGTTTCAGATCCGCAGCATTATTGCTCAGCAACAAAGACAAAATGCTGTACAGCAAATGAATGTGGCTCGGCCTGTGCAACCACAGATGTATGGAACCGACGCCAGCGCTGTGGCTCAGCAAAATGCTACTTTCATGCAGCAACAACAGGCGCAAGCCAAGCCATCTGGTATGCCCTCTATGCCAAATCAACCGCAACTTCCTCGTCATGAGGCTACACTTATGGAGAATTTCAATCGTGTCATGTCGCCTCTGATGCTCAATATCTCACAGCTAGAAGCATCTCTTCAAAATCCCGCTGTCTCTGCACAAGAAAAGCAGCAGCAACAAAATTTATACAATGAGCTGAAAAGCAAGCAGCTGAGCTTAGCCAGGCAGGTGGCCATGGCTCGTGAGCAGGCGAGAGCCAAGGATCAACAACAATTTCAACTCCTGCTTCAGCAGAAACAACAACAAGCCCAACAAGTGAAACAATCTCAGCCTCAACAGGCACAAAACCAATCGCTAGCTCAGCAAATTTCACAGCAGCAGCTGCAGCAGCATCAGCAGCAGCAACAACAAAAGCAACATCCCTCGATCCCGTTGCAACAGGCGCAGCAACCGGCGCTGGCTCAGCAAAAACAAGGGCAGACTCAGACACCGATTCTCACGCAAAACCCTGTCGCATCTCAATCTACGTCGCGACCTGTGAATCCCAACTTACAGTCTATTTCAGCGGCACAGGAAAAAGGGCAGGGAAGCTTGCCATCAACGCCTCAGGGTCAGCATAAGTCTGTCTCTGACTCAACCACAAGAAATGCATCGCAACAAGATACGCCAACGACGATAGCAAATGCACAGGCTGCCGCTGTGATGCGGCCCACTGGCTCGCATGGCAGCTGGTCCAATGGTACTTCTGCTGCTGCCATTACGCCCACGTCTTCTCTTCTTCCTAATGGGCAAAACCCCGTCTCTACATCAAGTTCTCTGGCTTCGGTGATTGCGCAACAAACTGCAACGCCACAACCCTATCCCAATGCGTCTGGTCCCCGCCCCACTCTTATGCAGGGCCTGGGATCATCACCCGTAACAAATACACCACCTGTACTAGTGCGCCCGAATCCTTTGGGCAGAGGGAACGGTCTCAACAAGTCTATTTCTTCGTCAAACCCTGGTCGTTCGAACAATCTAGACGACATCTTGGGTGTGTCGGATCAAGGCAATGCTGATGAAAACCTTCAGCTGGGCCTGGAAAGTGAAACGATCTCTACGCAACTAGCTGATCTTTTGGGCACGTCCTCGTCTTCACTCAGTCCCAGCGGTGCTGCAGGAACGAATCGTTTGCTCACGAAGCGCAAGGTGCAGGAACTTGTGAGTGAAATTGACCCAAGTGAGCAGCTGGAAGGCGATGTTGAAGATCTGTTACTGGAGATCGCTGATGAATTCATCGAGAGCGTTACATCGTTTGCATGCCGACTTGCAAAGCACCGAAAGAGTGATCGTCTTGAAGTTAAGGATATTCAGTTGCACCTTGAGCGCAACTGGAACCTTCGCGTGCCTTTTCCAGGATCCATGCCTATTCCGCCAACGCGTTTCAAGGCACCAACCACGTCGAAGAGTAATAATGCTGGTGGTGGGTCGACGACCTAGTGAACTTTTTATGTACGTTTAGCTTGCTTTCGTGCACGTAGCCATGTGACAAATAGACCCCACAGTAAGCCCACGGGTGGGACGAGCCAGCACAGAAGCCACAACAACACAAACATCGGTCGACGCGACTCACGGCGCCATCGCGAAATCACACGGGCTACTTCCGCCCGCAGTCGGGGTGGCGACGACTCGGCTGCATCGATGGAATTGTCAATGACCACGTCAGCGAACGGAATCTTTTTCGCTAGCGGCATTTGCGCGTTCAGACGAGCTTTGGCGTCGTCCATCGTCAGGCCTTTGGCTTGGTCACGAAGCAGCATGCGCTTAAGTTGCTGCTTATCATCGCTTCCAGGTCAGAGATAGATACATACCACCAAACAATAACAACCTCGGCACACCATTTGTATAGACCCGCCTCGATCAATAAGGGGGTATCAACAACGACGCGTTTACAACCAGTAAGCCAGAGACAAAGTAGACGCCATGCCATCACGCGTCGAATTGCTGAATGCGTGATTCGATTCAGGGCACGTGTACTTTCCTTGTTACGGAATGCGAGTCGACCAAGTGCTGCGCGATTAAGCGTGCCATCTGCCTCTAGAATGGTTGGCCCAAACTCGATCACCAGGCGCTTTAACGTCGGTGAATTTTTCCGAACAACTGTCCGAGCGATTTCGTCCAAGTCAATTAGCGGTATGCCATGTTCACGAATGATCCGCGACACAGTAGACTTGCCTGAGGCTATACCACCCGTCAATCCCACGACTACTGTTAGCGCTTCATGACTGCGTACTAATCATGGTGGCGGTCGAATCGCCCTCCGAGCGCGTCCTCCACTTTAAAAAATGCAGCTGGCCTTCAACGATCAAGTCACCATGGCCCTGCATGTGTCAGATCATGTCGTGTGCCCGGCGCATGCGATGGATGGCTATTTCAGCTCGGATGATCGAGTGCCTTACATTACTCAGATTATGACGCCATCTGCGTCAGCTCAGCACTTGCTGGCTCTGTGTGATGACGCACGCATTCTCCTTTTCGACAAGACGCAGTTGGCGGCACCATACGACACAATTCGAGCACCAGAGGAAGAGGCATTCACGGCTTTATCTAACATCGAAAGTAACAATAATGCATGGATGGGTACATCTGTGAGTGGATATGTTGCCGTATGGGATGCGCGAGCTCCAACCATGGAGCCACAAATGCGCCTGACTGGTCCGAGCAAATCGCCCTACTTGTCTGTGGCCTCAAATGGGATGTACGTGGCAACCGGAACAGAACTTAAAGGCTCCGATGCAATGATCGATGTATGGGACCTTCGTCAGACATCTACGCCTGTTCATACGTATAGCGAGGTGCACTCGGACGACATCACGTCGCTCGTGTTTCATCCAGACCGGACACAACATGCGAATATTCTTCTTAGCGGTGGCATGGATGGTCTCATTTGTGCTACTGACACATCTATCAAGACAGAAGAAGATGCCGTTGTATCAGTCGGGAATACAAACGCTAGTTTGGCCCGTGTGGGATGGGCTGCATATCCAACATCATACTGCTTCACCCCATCAGTACCTGTTACCGATGTGGATATGGACGACCATGACCAACAGCTTGTGAATAATGAACGTTGGCACCATCTCGGACCCGTCTATGCTATCAGCAACATGCAGACACTGAGCCTATGGGACGCTGACAAGTTTGATTGTATAAAGGAGGGCGTTGAAGTGCGTAAGCCAACGAGCTTCCGTCCGCCTTGGGTGACGGACTATGTGATTGATGCGTGTGCTTCTGGTCCATTGTCACAAAGGCCTGCCCAAGGGCCCAGCATGCACATGTACATGGGCGACCAAGAGGGCGGGATGGCGCTCGTGAGTGCTGAAGCACAGGATCACGACGGCATTGTAATGGAATGGACTATGCATGCCCGCCTTCCCAGTACTGAAAATCATCCGAAAGCGCATGCCGATATTGTGCGATGCGTCGAGTGGGATGAAGCGTCGCGACGTCTGTATACGGGTGGCGAGGATGGGCGTCTGCTCGCATGGTCTTTTGAGACGTCAGATTCGCCCGTCACCCCGCAGGCTGTAATGAATACCTCTACTTCTTCAATCGAAACCCCTCCAGCTAAACCAGCAAGAAGGCCCAGACCCACTGGACATGACACTTTGAAGCGGCGTTATTCGCCCTATGCCTAATTGGTTGCCAAGCAGCGATAGATCTCGATAGTATGAAGGGTGTGGAGGTCGATAGTGTTAGTCTCCCGGCCACGATGAGCGCGAACGAAGCGGAGCAGTTGAAGCTGGAGCAGTATGCCCCGCTTATCTACGTCGCGCATCCAGACTATCATGCGGCTCCCGTCATAACACCTGCGCCTAGTGTCATTCTTATCTGTGGCTGGATGGATGCCCAATTGCGGCACGTTTACAAGTATGTTGAGCCGTATCGCCGCTTATTTCCTCATGTGCCTGTGATCGTTATGCTTTCTACGGTCGACTCTTGTTTTCGATCCTCTACCAAAGAATGGAAGAAGAACGCTGAGATCGTGCAGCGCATTCTGCGTGAAGCAGGGAAACTTGCTTATGAAAAAGCACCGAACGAGCCCCAAACCGTCTTCATTCACGGATTCTCCAATGGTGGTCTTATTTCGCTGGATTCACTCATGGAGCACATGGACGACCCGTCTCCAACGTTTCCACAGCCTGTTGGATCTGTGCTCGATAGTCTTCCAGGCTATGATAGTGCTCGAGTCACGCTATCAGCAGTGATTGCAGGCATTCATGGCGACGACCTAAAGGCTCGGTTGACACGAGCGTATACACAAGCAACTATGACTGTGCTTCATTATGTTCGACAAGTCACTAGTTTTATGGGTGGACGTGCTCCTAATATTAATTTTGCCAAGGCATATATCAACAAGCCTCAGTCTTGGGCGTGGAGAAAAGGCACGGCTCCGCTCAAATGCCCTCCTCGTCTGTATCTTCATACGCGTGCTGACGAATACATTTCGCCTGACGCAGTGGATGAACATGCCGTCGAAGTGCAAAGAGTCAACCAGGAAGAGCCTGCCATGGTCGTCGAGGCTGAAAACCTAAAGAACTCAGTGATCTCTTGGCCACCGCTTCATGTCATCCGGACACGCCGGATGGTTTGGAATACGCCCAAACATGTTCAGATCGCACGAATGCATCCAACATTGTATTGGTCGGCGATTGAAACATTCGTGCGTGATACGATGTCTATGATACCGAGCCCTATCAAAAGCCGGCTTTAATCTTGTACAGGGACATAGGTTGTGACGAGTTCTTCTGCACTCGTTGGGTGCACAGCCACGGTGTTGTCAAAGTCCCGCTTGGTGGCACCCATCTTGACGGCAATGCCCACGGTTTGGATCGATTCATCTGAACCCATACCGACCATGTGCACACCGACGACCTTTTCTTCCTCGCCCACACAAACAATCTTGTATGCGGCAGGTCCCTTCTTGGAGAGCAGACCATAGTACATGGGCGTGAAGCGGGTGCGGTAAATCGTGATCTTTTGGCCTTCGTATTTCTGACGCGCTTCAGGCTCGGAGAGGCCAACCGTTCCTGCAGCCGGATGACTGAAGATGGCAGTGGGGATGTTGTCGTAGTCGAGGTGATCATCATGGAACTTGGGTCCACCGAACAGGCGGTTCGACAAGCGGCGACCGGCAGCGATAGCCACAGGCGTGAGAAGGGCCTTGCCTTGAATGTCTCCCACAGCGTATACACCCTTCGCCGAGGTGTTTTGGTACTTGTCCACCACAATGTTTCCACCCTTGTCTGTCTCAACACCGGCCTCCTTCAGTCCGAGATTGTTGGTGTTGGGGTATCGACCGATAGCCCAAACCAGCGCATCCACCTCCAGCGTGTCGCCCGTGTCGAGATGCAGGGTGAGTGGACCACCACGCTCGCCCTCTACGCGCTTCACATTGGTGCTTTTGTGTACATGCAGGCCGGTGTTGCCCATGTACTGCATGAGTGTGTCGGAGATGATGGGGTCAAAGTTGCGCAAGAACGAGTCGTGGCGGATCAGGAGGTGCGTCTCTGAGTTGAGTGAATGGAGCACACCGGCCAATTCGACGGCGATGTAGCCAGCACCGACTACAGCCACACGCTTGGGCTGCTCGCGCCATGCAAAGAAGCCGTCTGAATCGGTACCAAGGCTCGCGCCGGGAATGTCGTCATCGCTCGGGATCGAAGGACGGCCGCCCGTAGCCACGACGATATGGTCGGCAGAAAGCGTGACTTCTTTCTTCAACGCACCATCAACACCTGGCGTCACTTGAACGCGACCGTCGCCCAAGAGACGGCCGTGACCTGAGATGTAAGCGACGTGATCCTTCTGAAGGTTGTTGTCGTAAATGCCATTTAGACGTCGGATGTATGCATCGCGCTTTTCAGCCAGCGTATGCCAGTCGACGCTGGGCACAGAGAAGGAGCGACCAGCGTCTGTGAAGCCGTACTCGTGGGCCTCCTTGAGTTTGTCTTGGATGTCTGAAGCGTGCCACATGAGTTTCTTGGGGACGCAGCCCACGTTCACACAAGTGCCGCCGAGCTTGCCGGCTTCCTCAATCACAGCGACTTTCTTGCCGTAACTAGCGGCGCGGCGACTTGCTCCCATACCGCCGGATCCGCCACCGATCACCAAGAGATCATAGTGCTCTGACGTTGGAGGTGTAACAGGAGGCATGGCGAAAGGCGCGCTCGAATGAAACTTGCTCGTTACGTGTTGTTGAATTTGCTGAAGACGAGATGTGGGTCTTGGTATGATGCCCACAAGTACAGTAGCCCGACGTAACGACGAAGCTGTGGCGCTAAAAGATGCCTGGAACATGAACGGGCCGGGCGGTTCTCCGCGCTGGTCTCGACAGGCGCACGGGCAAATCACGTGTCATCGCTCCTCGCTTTCTTGACCTCATCATGCCGCCCAGTACGCCGTACAAGTCGTATGGCCAGGCGCGCTCGACGCCGTACGATGACGCGCATCGAGGAAACATGGAGTCCGAACTGTCGCGTCAGGATGTACTAGCGCGAGGTCGTCGACCATTTCAGCAGCCTGGTCTATTCCACAAGGACTTGCGATTGCTTATGTATGCGTACGGCGACGTGCCGAATCCTGCGCCGGAGAGCGTCGCTGTGCTGGAGGAAATGACGGTCGATTTCCTGACTGATTTGTGTTTGCGTGCTGAGCCCAGTGTGTATGCTTTAGGTCTTACGCAGTCGCATCTGGCGGCTTCGGCGACTGATATGAATAATGGCGAGCCAGCGTCGTCTACGGCATTGCGTGGACAGCCATCAGCTATACAGACGTACCGCCAGCGCGCCAAGATGGAGGATTTTAAGCATGCACTTCGCAATGACCGCAAAAAGCTTGGGCGTCTCGAGCAGCTCTTGTATGCCGACAAAATGGTGCAAGAAGCGCGTCGTATTGGCGGTGTCGAGGACGTGGCGGCGAGTGCTGGGGCTCTTGGGCACGGGGATGGCAAGGGACCTACTTAGTGTCGAGCCACTGGGCACGCATGGCCTGGCGCGTATCTGGCGAGTAGACGTGTGCATCGTGAGGCGCATATGTCAAGACGTGGTTGCCGGCTTCGGCGGTGAAGACGCGACGTGCCATGGACTGTGCCAAGGCGGGCGGTATGCTGACATCGCCCCAGCCGTCTTCGTGGGCGCTCCAGAATGCAGCGCTTATGTGGTGTAAGGCAACAGCGTACAGGAAGGGCTGTGCGGGAGTCACGAGGCGCTGAACCAATGCGTCGACGTACCGAACCAGCACGATCTCATCAGACTCGCACGGCCACAAGTACGCCTCCAGGCGCTGACCACACACGACGGGCACGTCGTGTGTATCGATGGTAATGCCACGCAGCAGGGCCGCATAGTCGTTCCACAGCAGCCGGCGGTAGTCTGGTGCATATACCATCGCCAAGGGCGGAATCAAGGCACGTGCGAACAACGGATGGTGCATGGACACGGCGTCGTAGAGTCCCATGAGGTCGGTGTACACCTGGTAAAAAGGCATGCTGCCTGCATGCGTGACGGACGTGGCCTCCTCCAGTGTGGGCTCGGCGCTGTGACTCATGTCGTCTGCCTTGTCCATGAGCGCCCGCAGCGCATGAGCCACCGTGGCATCCATGTACAAGTCGCGTCCTGTTACGGCGCCGGACGCCTCGTCTGTCGCAGGCGCTGCCTGTTCCAACAAAAACACTTTGTAGATACCCAGCCACCAAAATGCGCTTGGCGCGGCACGTAGCGACGCGATGGGCACGGCCAGTTGCAGAGCAGCACGTACCATGTCCATTTCTGTAAAGTCCCAGGACGCCGGCAGAGCATCGGGTGCATTCAAGGCACGTGCATCGCTGCTGTGTAAGAGGTCATCCAGCACCAACAGGGGCCAGTCGCGACGGAGTGGCAGGCCCGATACGGGGCTCGATCGCAGCGTCGCGCCCGTCTGTGGATCCGACACGTCTTGCGGTGGAAGCACGTGGGGCATGCAGAGGGTCTCAGCGTGCGCCTCGGCTTCGATCATGGACGGAGGTCGCTGGTCGTAACGAAGGGCATCGCGGAAGAATGGCATAAGCACGGTCCAGGCAGAAGCGTCCAGGGCACGCACGAGGCTTTCAAGGCAGCGTTCGGCGTACGCCACTTCGCACGGAGGAAGCCAGGAGAGAAGGCGTACTTGGACAGCGGGGGCCGCGCTGCAGGAGCACATCGCGAGGACATGCAGGAGTTGAGGCATGGAGAGACCGTCGGCACGGACAGCCGGTGTGGCCATGACCCCGAGAGGCAGATCGAGGACTCGTTCGCACCATGTGTCGAGAGACGCGCTGGGGGCCAGTCGCACGAGACCGCCGAGCACGGACGCGATGTAGGCAAGGTCAGAAGAAGCGCGGCGCACCTCGCGTACCTGTGCCGTCGTCAGCAGAGAGGACACGCGCGTCACTTGCGTGGACACTTCCTGGACCAGGCGCTCTGACACGGTCACCTGCACGCGAGCTTGATGACGCCACTGTGAGGCGCTCTGCGTCCATGCAGCGAGGTGCAAGATGGCTGCGCCGTACGCGCTGAGGCACACAGGCGACAGGGGGGTGGGAGGCAGGCGCTCTAACAAGGCCTGTGGGTATGGAGCCCAGGCGTGAACGATGGGCTCATTCAGGCCCAAGTCACCGTGGTGTGAGCCTTTGTGCGCAGCGCGCGTCCATACCTCGAGCATTTCGTACAATGCTCGGATCGTGTGCCATGCGGCATCGTTCATAGGGAGTGCTGAGGCAGCAGAGATGGACCACTGAGCGAGGCGTGGTATGGCAGGGGCGACTTCACGCACGCTCGTGCTTCCTACGCCATAGCGGCCGAGCGATGTGAGAATGCGCAGGGTCAAGTAGAGGAGAGCCTGCTCATGCTCGCGCGCGTCGGGCGACGACGAAGTGCTGTCGCACGGTGGCATCAGCACGTAGCGCAGCAGGGGATCCACGGCGCCTTGCTCCCAAAGTGACTGCGCTGTGCGACGGTCTGATTGGATCACGCGCCATAGCACCAGCAAGGCCTCGCACGACGGGTAGGGCGCGTCGACAAGGGGCCAAGGACGCTTCGTCGCACCCAGCTGCACGACGACATGCAGCAGTCGGGGATACTGTACGAGGTCCTTGGCGCTTGTCGCATCGTGCATGACGAGGGCGTGCAGGAGGGACACGATCGTGTCGGCCGCATGATCTTCGAGCCACATGTCAAGCGCACGAAGAACATGCGATTGGCGCAGCGCATGGGGCCAGTGCCGCTGTACGAGTTCGAGATGCGAGGCGTCCTGGGCATGAAAGTGAGGCGCGCGAGCGTACGGCGTCCATGCCGCGTCGTGCCAGAGCATGTCGAGCTCGGCGTCCGCGCTCGTCGGCATAGCCGCCGCGACAAACACGTCGTGAGGCACGACGCTGAGCGCCTTGCATGCGGCATCAAGACACTGACCAGCCGCTGTGCGCACACTCTTGTGCCGATCATGCAGGAGCCACACAGCACTGAGCACAATGCGTCCTCGCATCGCCGAGCCGTCCGCGGTGAGTACGCGATCGGCCGAGGGCGAAGACGGTGCTGTGCAAATGCGCTGCAAGACTTGAAGAGCCAGCACGCGTTGCGATGCGACGGAGCTGCGCGCGAGATGCAACAGCTCCTCCAGGGTGTAGCCAGGCACATTTTGCTCTTGGCCATGGTGGTGCAGACCCGCGAGGTACGTCTCATCAGGTGCCTCGGCATCGCGCTGCGCCGTGTCTGTCGTAACACGTCCCTCGAAATCAAAGCGCACACTGTCACCGGACGGCGCCGATGCCGTGACGGTCCATGCGAGCGCCGGCGGCACGGCGTCGGGCTCGTCGGGGAAGTATTGCCGACGGAACGATTCCCATGCATCACGCTCGTCGTGCTCTTTTTTCTGCATAGCAGGTGGCGGCGCATCCAGGTCGACAGCGCGGCGCTCCAGCGCAGGCCATCCGCGATTCGTCGGCATGGACTGCTCCATGCGCTCGGCGAGTTTCGCGAGGGTATCTTGGCCGAAGAACGCTTCGGCATCGCGCAGCTCTTCAGCTCGCGTCTCGTAGCTCATGGATGCGATGCGCTCCTCGTTTTCGTGGCTGATATCCTGCAGCAAAGAGGTCATGGCCTCTGGCGCAGCGCCACCGCCAGGATCGCGCGAAGGGTCGCGGGGGCATGGCGGCACGGGGTGCGCTACCTGAGGCGTGTGAGGCGCTGCTGCACGCTCCATGCGCGATCGGCGAAACGCCGAGATACGTTTACCTGGAGGCGCGGGATGCGAATGGCCACTGGACGAGTCGCGCTCGCGGATCTCCCCCATGATGGGGCGGGGCGCAGCTGCCTCTTCACGAGGGGTCTCGCCCGGACGACTCACCGCGGGTGGCTTCGTGCGCACAGCTCGCGCCGCAGGAGGCCAGTCGACCCACGGCTGGTCGCCGTCCATATCGCGCATGTCGGCCACACGCGGCCGGATCTGCTCGTGATGCGACATGAGGAAGAGCGTCGTGGGCACTGAACCTCCACCCAACTATGGAAGGGACTCGCTGGGACGCAAGTCGACCCAGTAGGTCTCTGGCTGCGGCGGTGCCACGACATGGATGCCTTGGCCGGCATGGCGCATGTACGTCTCGCAGCGGAACGGGCGCATAGCTGGGCCGATCGGCGTGATGCGCAAGCGCGGGAATAGGAGCCATCCGGGACGCACGGGCACGAGCGTCGCCTGGATGGTATAATGACTGTGCTGCGTCCTGCTCTCGATCGACCACGTGCCTTTCTTGGTGCCCCAAACGAGCCAGTTGTCATAATCGCCGAGAATATGGTACTGCAGCAGCAGTGGCTCATGGTCGTCAGCGTGCTCTTTGGCCCAGGCAAACGAAACGGTGGTATCAAACGTGACGCGCATCGGTTCGCCCAGTGCTACGTGCGAAGCGACAGGCGGACGAATCCGCACGGCATTCACGGTATCGACGAAGGGCACATCCAGCGGCAGCGTCAGCATGCGCCAAGCGAGGCATGCACGGCTGGCAGCCCATGCGCGTGGCTGTACAGGGCGCGGTGGGGCTGCATTCGGCTCGGACGGGAGCTGCATCGCATCCAACGAGGGGTCGGCCAGATCGGCCAAGACACGCTGCACCAGCTGCAGCACTTGGCGCGCGCGCTCGCTATCATGTCGCCAGCCCCAGCGATGGAGCACATGGTGCCAGTACGTGGCATCGAACGTGAGCGGGCTGAATGTGGCATCCGACACACACGCACACAGCGCTCGCTCCAGGAGCGCCTGATCGCCCTCGGCCCAGGCGGGCGCCGAGTCGGCCAGGTGAGTGGCCAGTACGTAGAGAGCCAGGCCCTGCGCTTCGTCCGCAGCGGTCCGGTACGTGATGGTTAGGGTGAACGTCGTGTCCACCGAGCGGTGTCGATGCGGCTGTGTTTGCTCAAAGTGAAGAAGGTACGTCGCCGTTTCACGAGGTCCGAGAGGCAGCGGCACGGCTTTCTCCGGCACCCTCACACGCACGAGCGAGTCGCTGCTGGCGCTCACTTGCGGCGCACAGACACGCACGTGCATGCCACCTTGAGCCTCCAACGCAAGTTTCGAGAGAAGCGTGTCGAGTCGGAAATGGTCCTGGATATTGATGCTGAAGGGGAGCGATAAAGGCGCATGCAGCGTCTTGTGGAACGTGCCGTGCTGTGTGCGACTGCAGTACTGACAAGAAGCGTAGACTTGCACGGCTGCGACGGCCCGGGGAGCATGCTTGATGGGCAGCGACACAACGCACGTCGAGTGGGCGGGGAGCCGCTGCAGGACCAGGCTCCCCGTCGGCGCACGCGACACTTGCGTCTCGGGCGGCGCGCGCACGATGGTGGGCGCCGCCTCGTCATCCAGGGTCACGTCGCCACAGGGGCGCAGGACCATACTCGCACTGTCCAACGCACTGCGCCCACTCTCCATGTGCAGCCATACACTTCGCCGCGCCTCGAGCCGCGTCTCCCTAGGCGCGCGCAAGTCGATGTACAAGGCCTCGCCGTCGGCTGCGATACATACGCGAGGGCGCATGTACTCTTGCTGCTGCGCCTCCGAGAGCGTCGAGACAGTCGGAGCACTCTGTGTGATACTCTCGAGCATGATGCGCTGGATGCGCACCTGGGTAGCCTGCAAATGAAACGATCCCACCGCACTGGTAGAGCATACGAGGCGCAGGCGATTCACACCAGGCTCCAGTGTACACGCCCCTGAGCTGCATGCTAGCTGCGTCTGTCGGTAGTTGGCCAGCCAAATGTGGACGCTATCCACGGCGAGAGCCGTGGGCAGCAACGATCGGACTTCGACGTCGACGTACACAGCGTCGCCATCCCGGTGCGCGTGATCACTGCACACATGCACGCCAAGGCCGTTGTAGCCCACCAGCGTCGCATCGCGGTCCTGGGCCTCAGCGGCCGTCACGAGCATCGACAGGAGCTTCATTTCGTCCAGAGCCGGCATGGGCTGGACGCGGCGCTCGCAGCGTGCCTGGATCGCATCGGTCAGAGCCTGAATCCAAGCATCACCATGCGCTTCGTTTTGCGCCTCGATACAGGCCAGTCGAGCAGCATGCACAGCGCCATACATGTACGAGGATGTGTGCACAAGTGATGGCGCCGCGAGCAATTCGTCCCACAGCGCACGAGCAGACGTCATCGCACCACGATGCATGAGCCAATGCGCCCAAAGATACTTGATACGCAGCGTGCGTGCCGTCTGTTCACACAGCGACGCTGCCTGCAGCGTTCGGTGCATGACATGGCGCAAATGCTGATCGAACACGAGCTCATCGCTCAACGACGCAGCCATCTCCGACCTCGAAATCCGCAGCTCTGGCGAAAAGAGCGACACAGCGCCCGACTCGATAAAGTTGAAGGGCTCTTCCCGCGGCACATGGCCCACCTGCACGCCGAGACGAACGAGTTGACGAACGCCCACCTCGAGGAGCTCGGCCGTCGCAGCATGGAAACCTCGCTCGGCCACGGCATCGGGCGAGTCGCCGTACAGCTCACGGAACCAGCGCTGGCACTGCTCGACGGCATCAAGCGCCACAGAAAAAGACCACGACTCGAGAAAGCCTCGCGCTAAAAGATGACGGTGCGGACGCATCATACCGGTGACCGTCGCGATAAACGCAAGTGTATGCTGCATCACAGGCACAATATGTCCCATGGCCGCAAGAAGAAGAGACCTCCGTGCATACAAGTAGCAGTGCATATCAAATAGAGACAGCTTGTTCTGCGCCATAAGGGTCATGTACGGCTTGCGAAGAGGGCCGAGGAGCATAGTGCTGTCATCACCCACCTCGGTACCGCCCATGGTAAAGCGAGTACGTCCAGATGCGAGTGCATACGACAGCAGCTGCTCGATCGTGTCGTAGACATGCAGCGCATCCGGCACGAGGCCCAGACCTTCGAGCGTTTGAACCATCTGCTCCCGGCGCAGCATGGAGCCACTCAGCGACCAATGCACAGCATACTTAGTCGTATCGTACAGACTCACCATGCGGTCTTGCAGCTCCATGAGGCGCCCCACGGATGCGAGCGTGCATTCTTTGATGCGCGCCATCAGATCGATCCAAATGGCCGGGTCATTGTCCTTACTACTGGTCGGCAGCTTGGACAGAGCAACGACATGCTCCTTTGTATTCGAATTAAAATCGGCGCGCAGCTTTTCTAGCACCGTGCCTTTGTTCATGGTATAAAAACGGCCCATCCCCCCCTTGCTCGTGCCGCTCGAGCTCGACGTGGCAAACGTGCCCACAGGCGCCGAAGGAACTAGCACAATGAGGTGCTCGGGCGGCAGTAGGCCCGCCAACGCGCGCTCATCCACAGGTACATCGTCAAAGTCGGTAGGACTATGCTGCCGGATCGTGGCGAGCCAATGCCGGATCTCGTTGCGCACCTGTGCGCGATACACGTCACTGTCATCACACACCACAAAGAACAGATGCACCATCGGCAGACGCTTCAGCACAGGCACGCTGCTGCTGTTAGGTACGTGCGATGCGAGCGGCACAAGATCCACAGGTAAGTGCAGTATGGTGCGCAGCGCAGGCACGGTGCTGGGCCCACCAGGCTTGGTGACTGGCTTGAGCGTCTGCATCGAGGACGATGGGCGCCAGTGCAAGTTGCGCAGCGGCATCTGCTCGGCCAATAAAGGTATCACATGAGCCAGCTGCGCCGACGCTTGTGACGTCGCATTCGACGCATACGTCACAGGCACCGCGGCTTCCGTCGCCGACGCCATGTTGCCGCCCAAGAACCGACGCGCCACGGCGCTGAGGGACGCGACGATCTGGCGTAGCCATCAAACACGTGACCTATGAACCTGCCTACATGGCGTCCACGAGCGCCTTGAGCTGCGCCTTGTCGAGGAGCTGGAACACACCCGTGGGGCGTCCGTCCTTGGATGTGGCTGGCGTGACCTGCGCCAGTTGGATATTGTTTTCGTCGAGCTTCTCCTCCATCACCTGTTTCAGCACGCGCAGCGTGAGTAGGGATGCATCGTGCAGGGACATGTCTTTGGCATATTTTTCCTGCAATTCGCCTTGCGCACCCTCCGAGCCACTTCCAATAGCCTTGGCGTCGTAGCGCACGTATGTGCCGGACGGATCTGCGTGGAATAGCTGCGGGCCGTTTTCGTCTATGCCGATAATGAGGAGCGCCACACCAAAGGGACGACTCATGAGGGCATCGTCATCCTCCGTGTTTTCGCCGAAACGCAGTGCTAAATCACACACGGCTTGGGCCACACTCTCGACCTTGATTTCTTCGTCGTACACGAATCGGTGGTTTTGACTCGTGACCCGCGCATGGTCAATCATGGTCCGCGCATCGGCCGTCAGACCACTCATAGCTGCACCAAGGTGCGAGTCGATCTCCATGATTTTTTCGATCGAGCTGCTCTCCAGCAGCGAGGACTGGACACGCTTCTCGACACCGAGCACGGCACCCTCCCGCGTTGCGATACCGACCGTCGTAGATCCCAGCTTGATAGCCTCCAGTGCGTACTCGACCTGGAACAAACGACCCTCAGGCGAAAAGGTATTTACACCACGATCATACTCGGACCTCGTAAGAAACATGGCGCGTCGTCGTCGTCGTCGTCTAGCAATCGGCGGACGTGGGTGAACCTGCGCTGACGCGCCGATCAACCATTAGTCAGCGGGCGCTGTCCAGGACCGCAACAGGCCACGGCGGCCCTGGTTGCCCCTGACGTAGGCTTGCTCGGTGCACCATGGTACGTATGTCTGAACGTTGACACGACAGGATCTTGAGGAAATGTATGTGGAAGGATGCTCACAAATAGTGGAAACAAGCTGTCGAACTTGACATTCTATGACATCAAGAAGATGTACACGCAGGCGAAGAATTATGCCCTCAACATCAGCGAAATTGAGGCCAAGGTGCGCGAGGCTACGAACGATGATCCATGGTGCGTATTCGTACAGGCTAATGTGACAGGGGTGCCAGCTCGACGCTGATGCAAGAGATTGCTCAGGCCACCTTTAATTACCATGACTTTAACGAAATTATGCCAACGATTTTTCGGCGCTTTGTCGAAAAGGAGGCGCACGACTGGCGTCAAATCTACAAAGCTCTCCAGCTGCTAGAGTACATTGTCAAGAACGGCTCGGAGCGTGTGGTCGATGAGGCGCGTGCGCACCTATCCACGATCAAAATCCTGCGCAACTTCCACTACATTGACGAGCAGGGCAAGGATCAAGGCGTCAATATTCGCGCGCGTGCGAAAGAGCTCGCTGCTCTTCTTTCCGATTTTGACACGATCCGTGCGGAGCGCCGCAAGGCTCGTGCGAACCGCGCCAAGTACCAGGGTGTCGGCAGCAGCGACTTTGTGCCGGGCAGTGGCAGCGGTCGTTATGGTGGCTTTAGCAGCGATGCGTACTATGCTAGTGGCGGTGCCTCTGGCGTGTATGGCACGGGTGCGGCGGGCAGCAGCAGCGCTGAACCCGACTTTGAAGAGTATCATGCGGGCGATGACGAAGACACGGCCCCTGCGCCCCAGACGTCGGGCCCGCCTGTCGCTGACCTCTTCAGCTTCGACGACGAGCCTCCAGCGGTATCCAAGCCCGCCGCGTCCAAGCCGGCGACTGCGGACGATGATTTCGATGATTTTCAGACGGCAGCGCCACCCAAGCCGCCGACACCCGTCAAGAGCGCCACGGCACCAGCGCCGCGTGGTGGCGACCTCTTTGACTTGTTGGATGATGTGCCATCGAAGCCAGTAGCGAAGCCAGCTCAGCAACCGGCAGCCACGCCAGCCCGCAAGTCCACACACCATCCGCCGCCTGTCAAGCCTTCGGCCGCCCCTGCGGCTTCCGCTTCTTCCGCTTCGCTCTTTGACGACTTGTGGACCGAGTCGCGCGGCAAGTCGTCGACGACGACGCAACAAGGCCCCAAGAGCATGGCTCAGCTTGCGCAGGACCAGTCGAGCACCTCTGTGTGGGGTGAGTCCAGGACGCGCAGCACGCCACCAACCACATCCAAGGACTTGTTCGACTTGCTGTAGACTATGTAGGGAGTGCCGAGACCCATATGCTGCCTACGAGCGCCAAGCCTGTCAGGATGCACGTCGTGCCTTGGATGACGAGCAGCAGGCGTTGGCCGGTCGGTCGCGGCATCGCCGCTGGATCTTCCAGGTCGTAAGCCTCGGGAGAGGAGACAGGGAGACCCATGGCGTGTTGGAGGTAGGCGCTGCCATCAAGCGCGGGTATAGGGAGCATGTTGATGAGCAGGAGGGCCACGTTGACCATGAACACGAGTTGGTAGAGGTACGCGCCGTAGTGAGCGAGTGTGTCGGCCCATACCTCTGGTACTAGGTAGATCCACGGGAAGCGCAGCTGCTTCGTGGATATGCGCATCGTCTGAGACAAGCCACGAAACGGGCCCCGCAGCACCACGAGGTCGTCATCAAGGTAGAGACGCGCCAGTGGGTCTCGCGGGGCGGCACAAAAGCCCTGAGAGCACGTATCGTGGCATCGTGTAGAATGCACGAAGATGTCCAGAGGCAGCATACATCGCTGCTCCGAGGCACTTGAAAAGCAAGCAAGCGAGTCACTCGGCTCGTGACAGCATGCGTCGGACGCCTGGGTCCATGTCGCAGGCGGGATGCACCAGCCCGGCTCAGCGGGCCATGGGGTATCGTGGACGAGGCGTGTCCATGCATGGAGACGTTCGGTGGGCGGCATGGCTGATACAGGCACGTCGTTCAGCGCCGTGATCCGTGAGTTCCGAGGCACGTCCGCCCGGAGGGGGCCAGGTGCAGAGACACGCAGACTCTGCGCATCCGTCCAAAACACCGAGGCGAGTGACGAGGCGAGCACAAAGCAGAGCACCAACATAGCATTGTGCCACACCCCTGCACTCACTACTTGAAGCCGAGCGCGTTGGCCACGAAGCTGCTCCGGCAGCTGGACGTACGCCACCGGGATGGCAGGAAAAAAAACATACAGGCCCATAGAGAGAGGCTCAACGTGGTGCAGCGCGGCAGCCACAGCATGGCCAGCCTCGTGAAGCATTTGAGAGACGAGTCCCACGGGCACGAGGGCCGCGGCGTGTCGCAGAGGGAGATTGACGCCCGGCACGAGGGGGGTGAGCCAAAGGGGCGCAGCATCTGGTATGGCATCGCGTTTCGCCAGTCGGGGCGACACACGCAGGAACAGCTGACAGCACGTCACCAGCACCACGGCAAGGGACGCGACCATAGCCAGACCGGCCACCACGATGCCCACGTCGTACAGCGCCAGGACAGCACGATAGGCGCGGCCGTACATGCATGGCCGAACGATCGCAGCGGGCCACTCATTCAACGCGACTGTGTCGTAATGCACGACACCAGGCGCGACTTGCACTTGGCTGCGGCGCACCGTGCGTCGCGCAGCATACCCCAGTGCCCATACGCAGGCTGCCCAGGCCAGCCATGGCAGCATGACTGGGGTAAAACGGCCCACACGCACGGACTTCGGCCGATGACCGCTCCCACGGCTTTCTCTCATCCCCGTGGACGACAGGTCGAGCGAATGAGCACGGGCGTCCAGATGTGGGGCGTGACGCCGCCTATCTCGCTGAGCGGGCCGACGGAAAAGGACTTGGAGATTACCCAGGCCCTTGAGGAGGAGCTGCGTGCGAATAATGTGTTCGAGTCGTCGGAAGAGGCCAAGCTCCGAGAGGTGGTGCTCGGCCGCGTCGATGCGCTTGTGAAAGAGTTTGTGTACCGTGCATCGATCCAGCATGGCCTATCGGAGAACGCGGCGCGTGCCTCGGGCGGCAAAATCTTCACATTTGGCTCCTACCGACTCGGTGTGCATGGGCCCGGCTCGGATATCGACACGCTGTGCGTCGCTCCCAAGCACGTCCAGCGCGAAGACTTTTTCGAGATCTTCGAGGCCCTGTTGAAGGAGCGCGATGACGTCACGGAAGTAGCGGCGGTGCCAGAAGCGTACGTCCCGCTGATCAAAACCAAGTTTATGGGCATCTCGATCGATTTCCTCTTTGCACGCATTCCCCTGCCGCGCATCGACGACGCACTCGAGCTGCGCGATGATAATCTACTCAAGAACCTCGATGAGCGCGACGTCCGCAGTCTTGGTGGCTCGCGTGTGACGGACGAAATTTTGCGCCTCGTGCCCAACGTGCATGTATTCCGCCTGGCCCTACGCTGCATCAAGCTGTGGGCCGGTCGACGCGCTATTTATGCCAACGTGCTCGGATTCCTCGGTGGTGTTGCATGGGCCATGCTTGTCGCGCGCATCTGCCAGCTGTATCCAAATGAAGTGGCGGGTGCGATTGTGAGCCGCTTCTTTCTCATCTTGCTGCAGTGGAAGTGGCCCCAGCCTGTGCTGCTCAAGCCTATCGAGGACGGGCCCCTGCCTATTCGCGTATGGAATCCGCGACTCTACCCGACTGACCGACTTCATCGCATGCCGATCATCACACCTGCATACCCATCGATGTGCGCGACTCACAACGTCACACAATCGACTCAGATGGTCATGACACAGGAGTTTCAGCGGGGTAGCGAGATTGTCGACCGCATTTTTCTTGGCAAGGCTACCTGGAAGGAACTTTTTGAGAAGCACGACTTCTTCCACAGGTACAAGTACTACCTGCAGGTCATTGCCTCGTCCGGCTCGGCGGATCTGCAGCTCAAGTGGGAAGGCACGGTCGAGTCCAAGCTGCGTCAGCTCATCATGAAACTTGAGCTTGTTCCCTCCCTGCTCATTGCTCACCCATTCGTCGACGGATTCAATCATGAGTGCGTGTGCTATACAGATGAGGAGGTGAGACAGGTAGCCACGGGCGAAATGCCGCCAGAGGTCGCCGCTCGCTCCAAGCTACAGGACCTGCCGCCAGAAGGCGAGGCCGCGAAGGTAAAGGATCAGGAGACGCAAGACAACGCCTCAGACCGGCGAACCGTCTACACTACCACCTTTTACATCGGGCTCAAAGTCGAGCCACGGCAAGCCCATGAAACGTCCGTTCGCCGCTTTGATATCTCGTATCCTACGTTGGACTTTACTCAGCGCGTCAAGCAGTGGGACCAGTACGACGAGTCAGCTATGGGCATTGTCGTCCGCCATATCAAAGGGTACGTCTCACGCACTCACACCAGATCCCATTTGCCCGATTACGTATTTGAGGGAGATCCACGTCCGAGGAAAGGGCCGTCGAGCAAGCGGGCTAAGAACAAGGTGCGTTTTTTCTACTTACCATCAGCATTCAGATTCGGCCACAGAGGACGCTGCGAAAAAAATCAAGGTGTCGGAGGCTGTGCCTTCGACCACCCCAGAATCGGGTTCGACGTCATAGAGGCCGTGCATGGCTCACATAGTGTGATGTACCACACGTGTGGCGGACCCAGCGGTGTGTGCATGGGCCACCTGATCGATGCGCCGCCGCTTGTGATTGGCGCCTCCATCGATCCAACTCGCTTCGCGTGGCCAGCTGACAGCTCATGCGCTCGTACCTCGCAGCGACTCCCTCACTGTGCCGGACACTGAATCAACGTGCTGCATCATGGTATGATCAACGTGCACAGGCCTATATTTTTAATCTGCGCTGGGCTGCTAAAAGCACCACCAGGTCGAAGACAGACCCTGGGCCCCGATGTCGCGCTTAGGTGCGTGGCTCGTATGGTTCACTACGCTCGTTCTCGTCGTGAGCGCAACAGCTGACTCACTGAATGGCACCAAGGAATCGCTCACAAGCAAGCCCAAGTCGCTGAAGAAGCACATGTCGCGCTTTGCTCCCACTCGCTCCACGACCTCCAAGACGCCCGTGCCGAGCTCGTCAAACTCGACCGCACAGACACTGGTGTCGACGGCATGGCCATCCACCACCAAATCTTTGTTACACACGTCAACATCAGGGCCTTTTTCTCTTACACGGAAGGCAAGTCACTCAGTCTCCTTGTCAAGTACCCTGGTGCCGTCGAAACATGCCTCGCCTAGCTCGTCCAGCGTGACCTCATCAAGTAAAGGCCACGCATCGTCTACGCACGGAAGAGGATATATTTCTGCATCCAAGGCATTTTCCAATGCTGAAGAAACAATCTCTTCCCATCTTTCCCCATTTACCTCGCCGAGTTCTCGCGAGAACTTGAGCCGATCTCTCCATGCGTCCCCGCTATCAACGAGGCGCCCTTCTTCGCTTCGCCATGTTGCGTCCCCTCATGACTCGTTTTCATCACTCACAGGGCATGCCAGGTCCGAAACGACAAGTACATCGAGAGACACCTGGCGCTCAACATCTACGAAGCCCAAGAATACGTCGACGCGGAGAACAAGCCTTGAAACCGACTCTAGCAAGGCAGCCTCGATGCGATCAAGAGCGCAAACATCGCACATATGGAGCCCTCTACCCCATTTTTCGTTAGATCCTGCAACTTTGTCAGTGCCGCGGTCGATGAGTTTTCGGTCGCAGCCCCGGTGGTCACGCAGCCCCGGTGCTGGATCACCGTTTCTGATATCGACTATGGCGACAGCGTCGCAAGGAAGTCAGTCACATCAAGCATCTAGGTCAGGCGCTTCGTCTGAAGGCATGGGTGGTATGAGAGTATCGAAACGGCCCTTGAAGACACCGCCGGGCACGAGATATGCTTTCTTGAACACCAATTCTCTCTTGCTCCCTGAGACGACAAGGATAACGAGCTTCGAAGGTGCCACGCTTACCTCGACAAAGAGCACTGTGACCTCGCCCATCCCAAGCACCATGCCACTGACGATCGACCCGGAAAACAAGCAGGCGGCAAAACCCCGGAACAATATGCTGATCTCGATCTTGTTTCAACCTTCCCTTTCATGGACATGGCTTTCGGTGCAGCGCGGCACGAGTGCTCAAGTCTTTACTTACATGCCAGAAATTGTGGCACATGCCCTAAGTATCAATGAGTCAGATGTCAAAACCATTCAGCTGCGACGCTACGAACAACAACAAGGCAATAAAACTGTGCAACGGACTTTGTACTTGGCCTATATACCCGCAAGATATGGCATCCAGCTGCAGCATCTCATTGCAGACAGGACATCAAAGTTTTACCACCCGACGGGGGATAAGGTCTCACGCGAATTGGCTCGAGAAGTGGATCCAGCTAGCGACTTGTTTCTGTTTGCGACCCAGCCTGATGACGGCATGGATAGCTCGATGCCTACTGTCACGCGCAATGCTCTTCTGGGTAGCTTTGTGGGTCTAGGCGGTGCAGCGACCCTCGGCGTGCTTATTTGGCTGTTGCAACGACACCTGAAAAAGAAAGGCAGCGGCAGCTCATGGAAAGTAAGGCGGAGTGACTCTATCTTGTCATTTGGTAACGATTCACCTGATCCCTACTTGGATGCGATCCCGTCGAGACACCGCCCGACCACAGGGGGCAGCTTTTTCGCAGGCGATGCGGCAGGGTCTAGCACTGATGTCTTTCAGCGACAACAGGGTGTGACGGGCATCATTGACGTGCATCATCCAGACAAGCTACACCCGCTGTGTCGCACTCATTCATGCGACATGGACTCCCTAAACGAGTCCGAGAGGAAGCGCAGTGTGCCAGCATCGCCTCTGCCAGAGCATGTGTTCTTCAAGGAGCGACGAATTCCAAGTGTATCTGTCTATGCAATGGATGTGGACGGGCGAGCGTCACCTTCCAAGTCCCATGGCGACACTATTCGCGCTCGAACAAGAGAGAAAGACCTAACAAGCCAAGCACAACATACTTGAGCGCTGGGATATCATTCAGCAAAATGGTTACGTAGCCAGCATAGGGAATGAATCTGTTACGGTGAGAGACATGTCCACGTACCCTTGAACGCGCCCCACTATTTGGTCATCGCGGATCCATCGCGGCCCTTTGTATAACATGATATCGTCACCGTGATTGTTGTCACCCTTCGTAAGAAGTAGCTGGCCATGCTTCTTTTTTGGATTCGGTCGTGTCTCTGTCACACGGTGCACAATCGGGATCTCAGTGCCAGGCACGCTGTACACGGTGATTTCACCCACTTCGATCGGCTTGCTTCCCATCGTCAGAAACAGCAGATCGCCGCGGTGGAAGGCAGGTTCCATGCTGCCACTCAACACGACGACCACGGGCGACTCGCTATTCGTCACGATGCCAAGGCCCTTCCAAACAGCCAGCGCCATGGCAATCACATGCAGCATTTGCACGAACTGCGCCATCTGGCGTCGCCATGATGACGCGCGCATGGTATCGGCTACGCCAGACAGCATCGTCGTCGCAACCACGAGGAGCTCTGTGACACCGAGCGTGCCTTGTATTTGCCACGTGGGCTGGTGGCATTTACGTGGAGACGCGTCCTACGGGGCTTCACGTACGCTTTGCCATGGCAACGCGGCCTCGGCCGCGGCCGCGAGTGCGACGAGCGGATACGGAAGATCGCCCGAACCAGAGTTCTGATGATGCATTCTTCTTTGCAAAGCGCGCACGAACCGCAGACGCGCAAGACACGTCCGGTGGCATGGTGGAGGAGGCGGATGTGTCAGGCCCGTCACGTCGAAATCGAAAGGCTCTCTCCTACGATTGGGTGGCACACGGCCCCAAGAAGGAGGCCGTCGAGCCGCTTCCATCCACGAACACGATACCCGAGGAGTCAGCACCGCATGATCGGAGTGTAAGTCTGTCCCCACCTCCGCCGGAACTAGAGGAAGAGGCCCAGACGTACGCGCGACAAGCGATTGAGCAAGTGACCAACACGCAGCGAGACAGACTACGAGCACTAGAAGCCACCAGTAGCCTAGTCGATGAGCCATCCAGTGACGTTTCACTTGAACTGGATGCGGATCTCGCGCAGTTTTATCGTGGACATGATGCTCATCGCTTAAGAGAGCGTGCTATTGAGCGTGAAATGGAGCGCCAGCGATCTGCGCAGGAGGAGCGAGAATGGGTCCCTGATGAGGACGGTGGCGAACCCGTACAGGTGTTTGAAGTGTTGGACTCATCCGATGACGACAGAGTGCTAGCCAAGCCGACTCCTTCTATGCCGCCATCGTCACCGCCACCCGATGCAGAGGACACCGCGGGCACACGGCTTCTTATGCTCCGTGGGGCACGGCACCTCGAGGTCCAAGTGCGTGTGCGGCCAACGACGCAGGTGCATACGATGCTGGCTCACTTCTTGCAAACGCATGCACACGCACTTTCACAGGAAGAGAAAGCGTCTATTTATATGACGTTCGAGGGCGAGCGACTCGATCCACACACGAGTGTGGAAGATTTGGACGTGGAAGACGATGACCTACTGGATGTAATGTGGTGATATCTAGGCACCTTTGTAGTTGTATTTTAAGCCATTCAAGCCCAGCGTATCCCTTTCGGCCTTGTACATCCACCACTCGACCAGCAAGTGAATCGACAAGGCAAGGAAGGGAAACGACCACCACGCCGCATCGTCAAAAGCGCCGGCACCAAACGTGATGAGGGGGACGGGCCAAGTGCACACCCAAAGAAAGCCCAGGTAAACGATCTGTGGCGGAAGAACTTTGATCAGTTCGACCTTTTGCGACTGTTTCGTCGGGTCCGCCCGGACGTTGCTCGATGGCTGCAATCGGAGATCGCGGAGCACAGGCACAATCCATTGGGGAGCCGAGCCGTAAGGATGCGGCTGATTTGGGTACGCCACTGGCTTGAGTTTGACGAAACCTGCGCGCATTGCGCATTCGTATGCGGCAAGGTACATAAAGAAGGCTAGGATCGAAGTGACAGCGACGTAAATGGGGAAGGCAGGGAGGTACGTGAGATCCTCGTCTGTGCCGATCTTTCCTTGACCATGAAAGTATAGCGTCATATGACTCTTCGGGTGGTTGCCCATCAGATACGTCGGGATCGGCGTAGCGTACAAGAAGAAGATGAGTCCGTAGATGACGAGGATGCCAACGCGGTAGATATAGTTGGCCTTGTGGTTGTCGTGGCGGATCTGCTCAATCACTTGTTCCTGCTCGGCATCATCCATCGCATGTAAGTCGTCGTACTGCGAAAGCAATTCATCGTGCGCGCCTGGCTGATGCTTCCGATCCAGTGGTTGAGACGACGACATGGTGTGGAAAGACCAGAAGAAGGTCCACAGGCGCGCGTTGCTTTTTTCTAGAACACGTCGCCCTCCACACTACCACCAGCTCCGTGGATCGGAAGGAGCATGGCGTCCACCGAGCCATTCGATGTCAACTTGCTGCATGTGCAGTGGAAGAACCCCGAGTATCTTGCGTTTCTAAGCGCACAGAAAGGCGGTGTGAATGCAGGGCAGTCAGTACTGGATGCGTCGAATGTGATGGAGTATTTCAGCACGTCGCCCTTTTACGATCGGCGCAGCAACAATGAGCATGTGCGAATGCAGAGCGCCGTGCTCGTGAATCAAGCCCTGATGTCAGCACACCAGTCAGGCATAGATGCTATGCAGAACGTGGCGAATATGCTCGAAACCGAACTCAAGCGCTTCACTGGCTTGGAATTTGCACTAGTACATGCAAGGCCACCGGTTTGTTTCGTCATACACAAGCGCTGGCGACATTCGCCAGACAAGGTCGACAAGCCATTAGCGTCGTACTATATTATAAATGACTGCATTTATCAGGCGCCGGACATCTATACCATTCTGTCGACGCGGCTTCAATCGTCGATCAAGGGACTGCACTCCACGCTGCGCGAGCAGCGCGAGCACCGCTCGACATTCAGTCCACGTCGGGGGCACTATGGCCGCTTTCTCACCATGGATCCTACGTGACGCCATCAATTGCGTTGCCGCTTTTGGGGTATAGACGCATCGTCGTGAGGGGTATCGTCTGTTTTAGGGGTGCCCAGCATAATATCCAGGCCCAGAATGCCTTTTCGTCCGAGTCCCGTGAAACCGCCCTTGATTGGACCGCGGCACACAGGGCAGACTCCTTTGATGCGCTCTGTGCCATTGGAAGCACGCATGCGGGTCGCAGATGTGGCCTGTGTGGCCGACGGACGTTGGTCCTGGGCCTGGCGGTGTCGTTGATGCACTAGCTCATGAAATAGGCCTCGCGTACCATGGACCGACGCGCCAGCAGCGTTCGCCAGAGCCAAGGCGCCGCCACTGCCAAACGGTGTGAAGGGACTTTCACCGTATCCAGACTCTCGCCCGACTGTATCGAACTCCTGGCGCAGATTCGTGGACAACGAGTCGTACAGGCACGAGCCACAAAAAATGTGGCCGCAAGGCGTCACGCTAATATTCGTGGGTGGACATAGACAGATAGGACACTTGTACGAAGACAACAGCGTGTGTGATGCAGTGGGTCTCGGTGGTACATGGGCAGCACGACGAAGGGCTTCGCGTGCCGCATTCATGCGCTGTCGTCGAAGCTCGTTGGGCGAGAGCCGCCGCACAGATTGCACTTGCCACTCACCTTCACTGGGGTCTTCGTCATCACTCGACAAGAGAATCGGCTCCGATGGATTACGTGCACCATCTAAGTCTGTATTGAGTTCGTTCGTATATGCTGTTTCACGAAGCATGCTTCATGTGCCACACACAGGCGCGCTCACCGCAGAGGGCCCACCAACAACACGACGGCGGTGCTGCCAATGTGGCAGAATGAAGTGGAGGAATGCCGTCTCCACATGTGGGATTGCTTACCTAGCCACCAGCTCGGATAGGCCGTGTCGGTCGAAACCGGGGGACGTCGACGGGGCATTTGTGCAAATGAGGGACGTTTGCTGGGCGAGGCCCGCACATGGCGGCCGGGCTCCGCTGAGGTCAGGCGGCGCGCTGCCAATTTCTTCTCCTTTCTCTCTGCGAGAGTTTTTCTCTACGAGTCGTCCATACACAGCCTTTTTGGCCACTTGTCGTGATGTCGGCTCGTTTGTTCTTGGCTAACCCTATCAAGGGCAACATGCGTCTGTCGATGCCGGCTGCTCGCTCGCTGGCTACGGCTGCTATCCGTCAGCCCCTGACACAGGTGACGATGCTGCCCAACGGTCTTACTGTGGCCACGGAGTCGAACCCATCGGCTCAGACGGCTACGGTGGGTGCGTGGATCGACGCTGGCTCCCGTTCGGAGACCCAGCGCAACAACGGCACGGCCCACTTTCTCGAGCACATGGCGTTCAAGGGTATGTGTGCAAGTGAGTGGCACTAACCAACAGGCACGAACAACCGTACGCAACACGGCCTTGAGCTCGAGGTCGAGAACCTCGGCGCGCATCTGAATGCTTACACGTCGCGTGAACAGACGGTGTTCTACGCCAAGGCGTTCCGCCAAGACGTCGGCAAGGCTGTGGACATTGTGTCCGACATTTTGCAGAACTCGAAGCTCGACGCTTCGGCTATTGAGCGCGAGCGCGACGTGATTCTGCGTGAGCAAGAGGAGGTCGAGAAGCAGGCGGAAGAAGTGGTGTTTGACCACCTGCACGAGGTGGCGTTCCAGGACCAGGCGCTTGGCCGGACGATTCTCGGCCCGAAGGAGAACATCCTGTCGATTAGCCGTGATGACCTGACCAACTACATTCAGTCGAAGTACACGGCCGACCGCATGGTGCTTGTGGGCGCTGGTGGTGTAGAGCACGAGGAGCTTGTCAAGCTGGCTGAGAAGCACTTTAGCCACCTGCCCGTGGCGCAGAACCCGATCCGCCTGGGCGAGAACCAGTACGAGCCCAGTCGCTTTGTCGGCTCGGAGGTACGTGTGCGTGACGATACGTCGTCGACGTGCAACATTGCCATTGCCGTGGAAGGTGCGAGCTGGAAATCGCCTGACTACTATCCCATGCTCGTGCTCCAGTCGATCTTTGGCAACTGGGACCGTTCGCTTGGCTCGTCCCCGCTCATGTCGAGCCGTCTCTCGCACATTGTGTCGACCAACAACCTGGCCAACTCGTTCATGCACTTTAGCACGTCATACTCGGACACGGGTCTGTGGGGTGTGTACATGGTCAGTGAGAACCACATGAACCTGGACGACATGGTGCACTTTACGCTCAAGGAGTGGCAGCGCGCGTCGACGGGTCCATCGCCTGCCGAGGTCGAGCGTGCCAAGTCGCAGCTGAAGGCGTCGCTCCTGCTGGGTCTGGACGGCACGACTGCTATTGCCGAGGACATTGGTCGCCAGCTCATTACGACAGGCAAGCGCGCGACGCCTCAGGAGATTGAGGTGGCCATCAACTCTGTGACGCCTGCCGAGATTCAGCGTGTGGCGCAGAAGTACATCTGGGACAAGGACATTGCCATCGCCGCTACGGGCCGCGTTGAGGGTCTGCTGGACTACAACCGTATCCGTGCGGACATGTCGACGCTCATCTACTAAGCTCGTAGTCGTCGTAGGTAGCTGACACAAGCCGCCTCTGGATGGAAATGTGGATATAGGAATGCCTTGATTTTATCTATATCATCAGTGTTGTGTGGATGGGATGGAATTAGGCCCGAATCATGCACTAAGGGAGTCAGCAGACGTATACGTACCTGAGGTGCATCCTGGCTCCTCGTGTTCAGAATCAGGGCCACAATGAGACCGTATAGACCCAGTACTTCGGCGAAAATGAGGATAAGAATCATACCGATGTACAAGCGAGGTTGCTGAGCCGTGCCGCGCACACCAGCGTCACCCACAATACCGATAGCGAAACCGGCAGCCAAACCAGCTAGACCGACAGAAAGACCAGCGCCCAGCTGGATGAAGCCAGCGTACAAGGTCATGGGCGACTTGAGGTCACCAGAGATGAGCACACTCACCACGAGACCGTAGATCTATGGGGTCAGTCGCACCGCTCATACGTACAGCAATGATACCGGCCATAACCACGGGAATAATGCAGCGAATCAGGAGATCAGGGCGGAGCACACCCATGGCCGAGATACCGACACCCGACTTGGCCGTACCGTAACTGGCGCCCAGACCTGGCCTGTTAGCATGCGCGCGCAGCGTCCATGTACATACACGTAAACACAATAGCTGCCGTCACACCCATGGCACCGAAGAAGGGTGCATACACAGGGCACATCTCCATGTTGATGCTTTCGCTCATGCTGGGCTACAATGAGAAATGGGACAGACTCGGCTGGGTAACGTCGCAGATGTCTGGCCACGCAACGCAGCCCGCCTGCCACGGGCCGCTCGCATGGCCTGCGGCCGCCCGCGCCCTCGCCGCTGCCGCGTCTCTCGGCCGTGAGTATCACGTGTGGCTGAGTAAAACCGAGTCATAGAACGACGCTGGTGGCCCTAGCGCCATCAAGGTGTCTCGGTCGTGGCCACCTTCCATCGCGATGACGACGCCGCAAGCCAAGCCGCCGCGCACCATCTATCAGAAGATTTTTGATGCACATCTCATCTCGGAAGAGGAAGATGGCACGTGTCTTATCTACATCGACCGTCATCTCGTGCACGAAGTCACATCCCCACAAGCGTTCGAGGGCCTGCGCCTGGCAGGTCGGCCAGTGCGCCGAACGGACTGCACGCTCGCGACCGTCGACCACAACATCCCCACGGTGAGCCGCGATCATTTCAAGAACACCGAAACATTCGTGCAGGAGAGCGACTCGCGTCTCCAGTGCATTACGCTTGAGCAAAACGTCAAGGAGTTTGGCCTCACGTTCTTTGGTCTCACAGACAGCCGCCAGGGCATTGTGCACGTCATCGGCCCCGAACAGGGATTCACAGTGCCCGGTGCTACGCTTGTTTGTGGTGACTCGCACACGTCCACGCACGGTGCCTTTGGCGTGCTTGCCTTCGGTATTGGCACGTCCGAGGTCGAGCATGTGCTAGCCACGCAGACGCTGCTCCAGAAGCGCATGAAAAACATCCTTATCGAAGTGAATGGCGATCTCCCAGAAGGTGTCACAAGCAAGGACATTATGCTGCACATCATCGGCCTTATTGGTACCGCAGGCGGTACCGGCGGTGTGCTGGAATTCGCCGGATCTACCATTCGCCGCCTGTCCATGGAGGCGCGCATGAGTATGTGCAACATGAGTATCGAGGCCGGCGCGCGTGCAGGACTCGTTGCGCCGGATGAGATGACGCTAGACTACCTGCGCGGCCGTCCGCTCGTGCCCAAGGGCGAAGAATGGGACCGCGCCGCAGCGCACTGGCTCTCACTCGCGAGTGACCCGGGCGCCCAGTACGACAAAGTCGTGAAAATTGATGCCCAGGACATTCCGCCGACCGTGACGTGGGGCACGAGTCCTCAAGACACCGTGTCCATCACCGGTCAGGTGCCTGATCCAGCCAAGGCTCCGAGCGAGGAACTCGCGAGCGAATGGACACACTCGCTCAAGTACATGGGTCTCGAGCCTAACACGCCCATCGAGCAAATCAAGATTGACAAGGTGTTCATCGGCTCGTGCACCAACTCGCGCATTGAGGACCTGCGCGCTGCCGCGCGGATCCTCCACGGCCGCAAGGTGGCGCCCCACGTCCAGGCCATGCTCGTACCTGGCTCCGGTCTCGTGAAAAGGCAGGCCGAAGCAGAGGGCCTTGATGCCGTGTTCAAGTCCGCAGGATTTGACTGGCGCGAAGCAGGCTGCTCCATGTGCCTCGGAATGAACCCAGATCAGCTGTCGCCGGGCGAGCGATGTGCGTCTACATCGAACCGCAACTTTGAGGGCCGACAGGGCGCAGGTGGTCGGACTCATCTCATGAGTCCAGCCATGGCCGCCGCTGCGGCCGTGACCGGATACCTAACCGATGTGCGCAAGCTTATGAAGGGACAGTTGCCCGGCTTCCCAGCTACCTCCTCGCAGTTCGACGCGACACCCAAGGATCCACGCGCCTTTATCGAGGAAGGCATCCTGCACGCACCCGTCGTCTCGGCGCCTCCGCCCGTGATGCACCACGCACCCGTAGCTTCTGCTGCTACGGCCAAACACCCGGATGCGAGTGCTCAGGGCATGCCGGCCTTCCGTGTGCTCAAAGGCATTGCTGCGCCCATGGAGCGCTCCAATGTCAACACCGACGTGATTATTCCCAAGCAGTTCCTGAAAACCATCAAGCGTACAGGTCTCGGTTCGGCACTGTTTTGGCCATTGCGGTACGACGTGCAAACAAACGAGCCGAACCACGACTTTGTGCTCAACAAGGAGCCATACACGCACGCCAAGATTCTCGTGGTCGCCGGCAGCAACTTTGGCTGCGGCTCGTCGCGTGAGCATGCACCTTGGTCGCTCCTCGACTTTGGTATCCGCGCCGTGATTGCGGAGAGCTTTGCCGACATTTTCCGCAACAATATGACCAAGAACGGCCAGCTGCCCGTCGTGCTCGAGCCGGAACAAATCCAGCGTGTGCTGAAGGATGCGCAAGCCGGCAAGGAGGTGACGGTGGACCTCGAGCAGCAAAAGGTGATTTGTGAGGACGGCACGGCGTTTGGCTTCCAAGTCGCGCCATTCACACGCCACTGCCTGCTGCACGGTCTAGACGATATCGCGCTCACGCTGCAAAAAGAAAAGGACATTTCCGCCTTTGAGCAGCAGCGCCACGATACGCCATGGCTCAATGGTGTCGTATACGGCAAAGGTATTTCAGCCGCCGAAGCACGTATGGCCAAGTCTACCACGGATTGGTAATGTCTATACGAAACGCGCCTGTAAAGTCTGAGCGAGCTGCTTTGCATAGGATGTACCCACGTCCGCCGCCTTGTGTATCGCATCGAGTGTCAACTCGCCACTACCTCGCTGTCGAATGCCGTAGATCTGTCCACGAGCAGAGGCAAGCACAGCGATGCCAGACGACAGGGCCGTCTCTTCTTCGAGCGTGGGATCGAGGAGATATGTGTCCTCAAAGGGGTATATAGTAATGCATACAGGCACATCCTCACGACCAGCCAAAAGATGCCCATGATCCCACTCATTCTCCAAAGTAAAGTCCACAGCATCGTCAATGGCAGCCGACGACGATGGCTTCCGGCCTCGCGTAATAAACTTGATACCAGCTGGATCGTCTTGATCTACCTCGTCATCTTGCCGCGCAGCCGCTTTGTCCAAAGAAAGGATCTTGGTACCAGGTATCCGCGCTTGGTACATCGCACAAAACGCCGCTGCAAAGACAGCGTCCAAGACATTCCCGCCACTCCACGACATCACGTAGACGTCGAGATGCAACACCCAGTACCGTGCATATGGCACCACGATAAACTGGCGCGCATCTAATGGTCCAATCGAGTTGCCTGTGAGAGCATAGCATGCTTGTAGCATATCCTGCACGGTATCGGTAATCATCGCCAGTTCTGTCGCATTATGCTCGTGCAAAAGAGCCGGCGAGTACTCGACCATGACTTGTACACGCGGACTCGGTGGGAGCCACGGCGCGAAATCCACATCTGGTAGCACATTTACATGCGGCGCATCGTACGATTCTATCTCTGCCTTGACACCACAATGCACCTCGGTACTGCCTAGCACGACTCGCGCCGAGCCATCAGCCTGCAGCGACAAATCCGTATCAACCTGCATCATCCGGTATTCGTGCAAACCACGCCGGTCTGCACGTTCCGCAGGCTTCGAACGAAGCCCATCAAGCAAGTAGCTCTGTTCCGTCCGTGAAAGCGTCGCTGGTGGCATGCAGCCGAGCACGAGGCAGACGCTGAGAGAAAGGCTCGTATGTGTCACGTGATGTAATAGGGCACGCGTTGGATTACGCGTGGAGGTGCGAGGACCAACACAGGGCACGGCGTCCTTCACGACAGGCCGTCATGGGCGACGTGCAGCCGCGTGGATCACTGCAGTTACTGTCAGACAGCGGCGACATTGAGGTAGCTCGATTCCAAATAAAGAAAGAAACTACGACGCTAGGAAGAGCCCTTAACAATGACGTGCGACTGTTGCTCGAAGATGTGAGTCGTAAGCACTGCACGATTCAGTTCGACAGTGAGAATCGAGCTGTGTTACATGTGATGGGATCCGGCGGTGTATGGCATAATAATGTACATGTCAAACCCCACGCTAACGACACCCAAATCAAATTGAAGGATGGTGATAAACTTCAAATTTCCAAGCACACACTTACCTTTTCGTATGTGACAGCAGCGCCAGCATCTCCAAGAAAACGAAAGCCTCAGATGGCTGCACCCGAATCTCCTGCCACACCACGTCGTCAAAGTGCTCGAATCAAGGCACGTGCTAGCATGCCTTGTTTCCGAACCGCGTGGACGCCTGAGCGAGCCATGCGACCCATCCCTCTGACACAACAAACTGCACCGTCAGAGCCTGCTCAAAGCAACTCGAATAATGTGGCTGTCGAACAGCCAAAGATGCCTCAGGCGCCCAGCATGATCCTGGCCGACTTGAATGTCTGGCAACGCACATCCTTAGACACGAATGTGCCTGAGACGCATCAAGATGTGAATCCAGGAGCAGAATCTGACCTCCCAAATGACACCGCTATGGTGAATGAGGCGGCAAACACTTCTCAGCGAAGAGATTTCTTGGAATGCAACCAACCGGAGCCTGAAGCGACGGAGCCTGAATTCGTGGAGCCTGTAGCCACCGACCCACAAGTCCCTGAATCCGGTCCTGTTGATCTCGAGCCCATGGACCCCAACCCTTTGGAGCAGGAGCTTGAAGCCAATAATTCTGACGCTTCCGTCCAACGAGTATCCGAGTCCGATCCTGTTGATCTCACATCCGTGGACCCCAACTCTGTCGAGCTAGAGCCTGTCGAGCCTAAACCCGCTGATCCTGCTGCCATTCAATCTACTCTCTCTGAGCTTGCCCAAGTTGGGCAGGAGCCCCTTAATCCCCATCCTGTTGATCCGGAATCTACGGAGTCTCATCCCAATAGTCCCGGACCTACTGAGTCTCATCCTGCTGATCCCAACCCTATCAAACTGAATGCTAACGACGCCCAATCCACTCATATTGACCCCACTGAATTCGAGGCCACCGAGCCAGAAAAACAGGGACGCGACGACGCCGAGCTTGAGCCCAAAATCGATCAGCCTCTTGACTCTCAGCCTACCGTGCCGGCCGAAGCTCACGAGTTTATTGAAGCGCTTGATGACCATGTGTGGCAGGCAGATACAAAAGCGAGCTTAGCTGAAGAGAAGGAAAACGAGCATCGTGACACTTCTGATCTCACACTGTGTCTCGAAGAGCTGGAGGAGCAAGAAGTGGTAGACGCGAACCGTTTGCTTTCTGCAGCAACGCCCATGACGCCCCGGTTTCCACCAACCACGCCGCTGAGGTGGTCACCTGCGAAGTCGCGCAAAGTGAGTCTCCGAACAGCGACACTGCTGAAGCGCAGTGCTCAGCTTCCTATTGTGCCTCTGGTGGATAGGGAGCCTCCTTGTGCTCAGACGCCTCCTCCATCAATTAACTCGCACATTCCAACGTCGACGGATTCTAAAGACATGGAGCTCAGCGCTATATCATCAGACGAAGAGGATGAGGAAGAAGTCGATTCAAGTTTGGAGTTGCAGTGTGCTTCATCGCCACTGCCACCACGGCCTCTACATTCATTCATGACGCCGCAAACCAAGCGACAGGAAAAGCCTATGGTCCGGCGCATGTCGTGCTCTGAGATGGATCAGCCGACACTACGGCGTCAGCCGTCATGGCAATGGCTCAAAAGTCTCTTCTCGCCATCAAGAAAGACAGCCCCGGAACCAAGCAAGGAACAAGAACCGGTGCCATTGGGGTCAGAACGTGCTTCTACAGAGGTCCGTGAACAAGACGAACAGGAATCATTTTTCGATGCTAGTGGTGACATGGACATGACAAGTATGCATCATGTTACTACGCCAAAAGCAAATGAGAAAAATCTGGCTCCAACGCCAGATATGCATGTGCTTAAGCATGTATTTGCCGAGCCGAAGCAGGCCGTATCACCTGAAGCGACTATGCATCACTTCCGGCATATGATGTCTGAACCTAAACAAACTTCAGCCATGGATCTGAGCATGAGCAGTGCATGGACTGCTATGGAGGAACAAGTACGCGATGTACCCCAAGAGGCCAGTGTGCCTGCTCAGCCGCTTCAGGTCCTAACCCCCGAAACAGATCAACTTACCAAGCATCGTGCGACACGCACTGTTCCAAAGAAAGAACCCTATGTCCCCGTTCGTCGGCAACTTCCACCGCGTAATGCCGTAAAAATGTCGCGTATCGGTTCATTATCTACATCAACTACCAGAACGGCAAGTGAGCAGCAGGCGGCACAAACTACATGTGCGGTGCCTCCAGACACGCGACTACGCCGATCTGGCATGGCATCTTCTTTACCGGTAGCCAGAGCCGGTACTACTATACGCACTCGTGCGACCAAAGAGTCGATCACAAACGACCGCGAAGATGCTACATTGAATAAGCGTGTGACCCGTGGTGCATCAAAAACACGGAAAAACTGATTCATGGGTATACAATGGAGCTATTTAAAAGTGTGATTTCGTATCAGAGTCAAGGTCTCGTAAGGGCATGCTTACCCAGGGGGAATTTTGCCGTCACATATAGGCGTGAAAGGATTGATTGTCCAGCCTAAAGGCTTCCCCAGGTACGTGGAGGAATATTGCGAATTTATCTATCGCCTACGACTTTATTTTGTCCCACAATTCCTCGGCGCAAATCAGAAATAATTAGCACTGTTTACATAGGAGACCTTCAAAGCCAGGGTCACTTTTATTCATCATGCAGAATCACATCCATCAACGACGTGCATTATTGGCTCATGCGCCAGATAAGTTTCAGTCGCAAACTAAATGGTGACAGACGAGACCATAAATTGCCTCCTTTGGATTTGTGAGTAATCCATGTGATTGGTTTTAGTTCATGGCAAAAGTACTGGTGTGCGTGTATTTGGTTACCAATGGCCCGTATGTAGCAGAAAATGTAAATGTATGCAAACAGATAGGGGGACATCAGACCTCTCCAGACTTTTCATCAGATCGTTTCTGCCTGTCGCAGCAAGCTGAGCAGTTTTTTTACTTGTCAGTGACGGTTTATTGGATTTTTTCCTGAATTTCGGTTTAATCTCGCCTTCTGCGTCCATTCCGTCACTTGCGTTCTGCTGCCTGCGTTCCTTGAGAGGGGCGTATTAGAATCATGCAATGGACTAGCCAGCAGGATAGAAGAAATGGGGCTGTTAGGATGGACGCAGAAAGGTCGTCAGTAACTCCGCACCATGGCTCGTCTAATGATGTACATCAAGAGATTTCCACTAGACACCCCGCCACGTCTGCGCCGTCCGGCTCGGCCCCTCTATATCACCTACCCCCCATCAGTATGACTTGTCCCTCTCCACGCCCAAGTATGAGCTCATCTCGCATGCCCCTCTTCCGAGCCAACACTGTTCACACTGTGACGCCTCGTGATTATTTTAATCACTTTTACCACTATAAAGACTACGCCTCGCCTATATCGACCACACCGCGTGCTTCGACGAGCCATTTGCATCGGAGTCTTTTGGATAGTCCAGGATCATTTGCTCGTGACCACTGTGCTCGTTTCAGGTCCAAACCGATTCGTTCGCAAACGTTGCCCACTTTTCAAGACTTGACATCTCGGCGCGTGCATCCTTACGCATCTCATGCCGAGCGTAAGGCGCGGGACGCAAGCAGGTCAAGAATACCTCACATGGATGCAAGAGATAAATACGAGTCTCTTCAAAGTCCAACTATGCATTCGACACGCATGGAAAACAGGGAATGCGCTATAAGCCCCACAGAATATGGTTTTATGAATATGCGACACTATTACCCAGATATGCGCTACCCATATGTACCTGGTCGTGTGTCTGCTTCACACACGGCAGGGGCCCACAGCCCCAAGGTCTTGGACCACTACTTGGAGGATGAATACTACCACAATAATGGTAAGCCAACCGGATATGTATATCCAAGCCCTAGGTATCGACCTGTTCCCAATTTGTCACGATCGCACGAAAAGTTTCATGGCTCTTATGGCTCTCCGCACAAACTGTACCAACATCCTTCGAAGGACGAAGATGAGTATCCAACATCGTATGCTATGGTTACTATGCCTCATTCCCACTGGTCTGAAGACGATGCATCAAGTTCAGATATGCTAGAGAAGCAAGAGTTCGAAAAGATGACCAACACAAGGAATACCCCGGCGCAGGCGCCACCCAAGCGCGGCGGTAAGTTGCCCAAACACATCACCGATACGCTTAAGGCATGGCTTCTAGAGCATGCGGATCATCCCTACCCCACAGAAGATGAAAAGCGCGCATTTTGCGATTATACAGGCCTGGACATTTGCCAGATCTCTAATTGGTTTGTGAACGCGCGGCGCCGCATTCTTGCACCCGCAGGAGCTCGCGCCACCAATGCAACTGGAACAACGGCCACGAATGCAGCGGCGCCCCCTGCAACGACTTGATTCTTTTGTACTATATAATTATGGTGCTGGATGCGCGATGGTCGTCTTGGCGGTTCAATAATGATCGAAATAAGTTCTATAGATGATGAGTTGACAGGATGCACATTGCTTTTTCTCAGAGATGATACGCCTATGGCAGAAAACGCCCACATTTCCTCCACCGATTGTTGATGAGCCAGCCGCCTCCCTTTGACCTGCCCGGTTTCGTCTGGGATCCAGTGTACGTTGACGTAGCTAACAAAGAGGAAGCAGCGCTTTTTCAAGCAGCAAAAAGCACGCCATTCCAACCAGACGCGGTTTCCATCTCCCCCACCCGAGGCACGCATTGAGACGCCAAGACGCGCGCCGCTGGGACATGTGACAGGGCATGTTCGGTACGCATCCACCTCCAAATACTGTCAGTACCTCATGACGCGCGCTGTTCAGCACATGAAATTATCACGCACATACTCGACACAGGCATGGTTGCTAAATCATACAGCTCCGATCGAACTTATTCCTTGTAACAGCAGCACACAATTTTACTCGTATGCCGTGGCTACCTGCGATGGGCGCATCTTTTGCATTCTAGGCACAAGTCTTCAAGATGAGCCATCCTGCCTGTCAACTGGTCCCTATTTTTCTCGATCACAGATTTTGCCACAAGATAATGACTACGAACATCTCGTATTGCTTTCCTCGGCATCCCAAACTTGGTATACCTGCGCGAGCGCATCACAGCTACTTGTAGAGGTATCCATGCATAAGAGATGGGCTCTCTCTCTCACTTCTACATGCGACAGCCCAAATCGGGTCCAGGTATCTTTCCGAGACCCTTCCAGAAAGCCTCAAGGGGATCTTCGATGTATCGATGCCGTCGATCTAGATGCGTCTCGAGTGCTTATCGCTATAGGCGCTGGTCGACACGTACATTTAGTACAGGTGCGCATTATGGCAGAAAAGCAAGCAGATTGGCACATGTACACCAAGGAATACCCAAGTGACGTGATGTGTGTGTCAATCCGATCTTCAGGCGCATCCGCGTGCGTAGATGTATTATGCGGATTGCGCTCAGGAAGCATACACACTATTCGTTCGGGACCGGATCATACGTGGCTGCCAGGAACGACGTTCTCGTTTGTATCGAAAGGCGCCTTGTGTCATATCCAATGCATTCATGATACCCTATTCGTGGCAGCATATACCAACGGCGACCTAGTGATGGGCGATATAGCGCGCATGCGCGATGCACCTCTTCGCTTCTTCAAGGGCCACGTTAATCAATTTATGCAAGGTCTTGTACGTATCCCGCTACTTACTCCAGGGCTTTGATGTGGACCCCATCCACCACATGCTTGCCTGTTCAGGTAGTGATCAGCGCGTGCGGATCTGGTCCTTGGATTACACTGATCCCGTGTGCATACTCTCACCACCTGGCGATCATGATCAATTTCCCCAGCTTGTCCAATCGCTCGCATGGAGCCGCGCATCTGAACGGCCGCTCACGTTGGCCGTCGCATGTGGTCATGACGTGCATATTTTTGCATGCGGCCCAACCTAGGCCAGTCTCTAATCTCCACTACCACACCGCACGGACCCTTGATGGATGACATAGCAAAACTACATACATCACATGACACATAGCAATCACGTGCCTTTTCAAGTTGTGCCAAGCGACCTCCAATACGAGCACCGGAGGCCGTTTGTTCACCACACAAACGCCGTCCATTATTATGTCGCAGGTCCAAGGTATGTTATTACATCGGCACGGGCGCCGTACGCATCATATTGAGATGCGGAGCTCGTGAAGAACAATCATTCGATTAGAAAGGATACTAACAGCAAACCAGACAAGAAGTACCTGGCTACGCGGAAGGCGCACGTCGCCAAGAAGGTCGTCCAGAAGGGTAGCTCTGGTCAGACGCGTGTGCGCAAGGTCCGCACGTCGCCGTCGTTCTACCGCCCCAAGACGCTCCGCTTGGCGCGCAACCCGAAATACCCTCGTAAGAGCGCTCCTCACCTGCCGCGCTCGGATGCTTGCAAGACGCTCCTGTACCCTCTGACGACGGAGAGCGCCATGAAGAAGATCGAGGATGTGAACACGCTTGTTTTCATTGTTGACCGTAACACGAACAAGCGTCAGATTAAGGCTGCCCTCGAGAAGGCGTACGATGTCAAGGCTGCTCGCGTGAACACGCTCATCCGCCCTGACGGTAAGAAGAAGGCCTTCATCCGCCTCACTCCTGACCAGGACGCTCTTGATGTGTCCAACCGCATTGGCTTTATTTAAATCATGTCTAGCTTGGCATGCCATCAAAAGACGTCACTGTACAGTATGCACCTCTGTTCGTGATGTACGTAGGTGATAACCAGAGATGAACTCTTTGTTCCATGGTGCGCGATTTCTCGTGTGTTATGATACAGGTACTACGTATTACTCCTCGCCGGCAATGATTGTACCAGCTGCTGTGCGTGCACGAAATAGCCATTGCCACCTGGATGTTAGCGAGAATTACGTACTGGCATGCACGTCTTCTGGCAGCTCGATAAAACCGACTTCAGGGCGTAGAGCATCACAGTACTGTGGTGTAAGCAGAGTATACGTACAAGAGTAAGCGACAGCATTCGACCTGTTGGGATTTCGTGTGTCCTGACCGGCGAATCCTTAGGATGAACTAGGGGGATGTGGGGCAGAATCTGTGTACGAAGCCATGCCACGTCCTGCTCATTATCCGTGCGAACGCCTGACACGGATGGTAGATGTGCCTTAGCCAATACCTCTACCTGGACCGACCGCTTATCAATGGAGCGTGTCTTCCATGGACTGACTTGCGGGCCACCTGATCCTAGACCGGTCGACACACTTTCCTCTGGCTTAGCACCATAGGCATCAGCTAAAGCATGAACAAACTCAGCAATAGGATGTTTAATCCAGCGTTGTGCCAATGGACCGGCAAACCAGCCCAAATGTCCACCGCTTTGAGTGTGCGCTAGCACGACATTTGGGTTAGTCTTGATACAGTCCATTAAATCATCCAATGTGCTCCAAGGAACGATGGGATCATCATCCGCAGACAGTGCCAACAATGGCCTCGAAACATTGGCCAAAGTAACAACGGGGCTACTGCGCTTGTAATAGTCCATGGCTGAGGTAAACGGAAATTCGCCATAAGGCGTGGGATAGCCACCAATCAAGCGCGTCATAGTATGATCCACGTATCGAAGAGTACAATATTGAGGCGACGTAAATGTAGGCTTAGCCACTGGCTTGCTCTCATCTGGGTCCATCTTGGTACGTAAAATTAGCTCAATAGGTTCCCATAGAGCAGGTGAGAGCACCAAAGTATCCACATGCTGTTGAAGCAGACCGCGCAGACTCACACCCAAGACATGTGCATAAGCTAACGTCAGATACGAGGACTCTAATGTGGTGTTCGTCTTGTCCAGGGAGTACGGTGCGCCGACTGTAATAGCACCGATGAATGGCGTGTCCTTGCCAGATATTCCCATGTATCTAGCGAGAACAGCACCACCCAAAGAGTATCCGAGACCGAGCATAGGGGATCGAGGGAACATGTGCGATAGTAGGAGCAGAGCTGACTCTAGATCTGTCACTTTGCATGCCGAGTACAGTTGCGCCGATGTCAGCATGGTTTTGGCACATCCACGAAAGTTGACCACCACGCATCGGACGCCCTCGCCCCCCTCCTCGCGACTCTTTGTAAGCTGAACAACTGCATTCATCACATACGTCTCCGATGATCCACCGGAGAGTCCATGGAGAATAACCACGGTAGGTGTCGTGTCTGTCTCTGATGGTTTCGACATGCTAATCGGAGCAATATCCATTGATATGGTGCCACCATCGGGTGCCAAGAAAACTTTGCGCTTAAAGTCCACATCTTCCACCTGCATAGCATTGCTTGCACTTGTGTACAAAGTCTGCAAGTGTCCCGACGGAAGCCAGCGAGTCTGTTTGGCTGTCCTGGCACCAGAAATAGATGGACAATGCTCACGAATGAGAGATACTAGCGGATTCTTATTCAAGTCATCACATTCCAGCTTGAACCTGAATGTAGGCGGTAGCACTGTGCGGTGCACCGTACTCAACAGGCCGCCAAGCATCGCAGCGATGTCCCAAAATGAATGTGCCCCGTGCCACAGCTGGGGTTGACCTGACCGATAGATGACTAAACTAACCCGACCGGACTGTGCCGGCATTGTAGAAATTATTTATTTTTCGCCACCGTGCCATAGTACGATTTCGCGAACGACGTTGGCTTTTATCGCAGCTCTGCGGCGGACGGATTTTCAGCCATGTTGTCGATTCAGGTAGAGCCGGCGATGGATCCTAAGCCCTCGGCATCAGAAGTTTCGTTCAAGAAAACTAGGCCGGAGCAGCTCTCAGCTGCATCAGCTGATTTGAGTGAAGAAAAGTTTGTTTATGGTCGAGACAAATTGGTCGCGTCAATCAACGCCACAGGTGAAGTGCTGCAACAGTTGCGCGCATTTAACAAAGACCAATGGATTCTTCGCTATCCTGAACAACAAGACGGTCAAGAAGAAGCCAAACTGCCGCTTTCTGTCCTTCGTGTCGACCTAAAACTGGGTGCCACCCAAAATGCGAGCACCTTGGTCAATTCGATGGAAAAGTCGTCGGTTGGCCGCCTTCTCGATGAGCGCATGAGTCGCTCAGATCACCACTTACAGAATTTGCGCATGCGTATTATTGACACGCAGTCCAAAGTGCTGGTCACTGGTGACTTGAACGCAGGAAAATCTACGTTTATCAACGCATTGATGCGTCGTGAGCTAGTGCCAACAGACCAGCAACCGTGCACCTCAATGTTTTGTGAGATTCGTGATGCAAATCAGGAAAATGATGGCCGCGAAGAAGTGCACGTTATCTACGATTTGGCCTCATACGACCCAAAGGACTCATCGACGTTCACTCGTCGCGATCTAAGTGATCTCGAAGGCATTTTTGTCGAACAAGAAGAAAAGCAAGATGAGATGATCTCTGTTCTTAAGTGTTTCTGCGTGGACTCTCATACCACGCATGAGAGTCTACTTCATAACGGTGCTGTCGATATTGCCCTCATTGATGCTCCTGGTTTGAATCAGGATAGTGTCAAGACCACGGCCTTATTTGCTCGTGAGGAAGAGATCGACGTGATTGTGTTTGTGGTGAGTGCCGAAAACCACTTTACGCTGAGCGCTCGCGAGTTCCTGCAAAATGCCAGCAACGACAAAGCATACGTTTTTGTCGTGGTAAACAAGTATGACCAAATTCGTAACAAGGAAAAGTGTCATCGCCGCGTTCTTGAGCAAATTCGCGAGCTGAGCCCGCGGACATTTGAAGAGGCGGATGAACTGGTCCACTTCGTCGATTCACGTACGGTGTGCGATGCGGCAAACACAGAAAGCATGAACGAATATGTTGAACACTTCTCTGCTATGGAAAACAACTTGCGTCAGTTTGTACTTCGCCGACGTGCGAAGTCCAAGCTTTTGCCTGCCAAGACCTATATGGAGCGCCTGCTCAGTGACGTTCTCTTCCTGGTTCGTCTGAACCAAAATGCTGCGCAGGACGACCTCGTGTCGGCACGCCGTGAACTAAGTAAGAGCCGTCCAGCGTTAGCCGCCTGCGAGGCAAGCGCACTCAAGGCTCAACGCATGGTCGAGGGTGAAGAAGACCGTGTTGTGTCGTCGATCACACAGTCATCTGAAGAGGTTCTTACCAAAGCGCTCGAAACTGTTGGTAACGGTGAGTCGGCGCATTCTTCGGTGAAGCTGCCAGCTTATCCAGGTCTCCTGAACTTGTGGCAATATGCTCAAGATGTTCGCGAGGCGCTTCTTTCTAGTCTACATGCGGTTGTGCGGGATTGTGAGTCGATGGCGCGCAATTCCACGACCCAAGCCGTGGAAAAAATTGGTCACGCGGGTGAACAGTTCCTGCCCAAGGATATCGATGTGCCCAAGCGTATTTTCATGCCTGAAGCCATGTTTTCTCATAAGCACGAAGGCACTGTATTTGCCGGACTTGGTGTCAGCCTCGATATTGTGAATGTGCGCCTGACAGATTTGTTTGATGTGCCTCACCACTTTTCATTTGTGATGGGCCGCTTTTCTCCTAAGTCGTCTCCGGATGAGTCGAATGATAAGGCACTTACGACGCCCAGCTTCACAGTGGGTCTGGGTGCCCTGAGTCTGCTTGGTGGCCATGCACTGAATGCCAAGACGATCGCCGAGGCGTTTGTGCGTTTCACGGATATTCTCGGCAGTCGCGTCGTGCGCAGATGGGCAGCGCCTGTCTTGCTGCTGCTGGGTGCTGGAGCTGTGGCCTGGATCGTAACCGATTTGCCCAACGCCGTGCCACGCAACGTCGGTCGGAATCTTCAGCGCGAGCTCAAGGGAGGCCATGGTGTTGTGCAGTTGCCCGGCAATAGTCCCATGCTCCTTCGCAACTCGTCGAATTTGTTTGCGACGATGCACAGTATGCGCACAATGCGTGAAGTTCGCAAAGTATTGCGCTTGGCCAGCTGGGATATTCAAGAGAAGTTCCGCGTCGCCATCAGCCAGCACCGTGCCAATGTCAGTAAGGCTGAAGCTCAGGAGAAACTCGCGGACAAAGCCGTAGAATGGCTTTCGCAGACGGCGGCACGAAGCGCCGCCATCCAGTCAGAGGTGGCTTGCTTGCTCTAAAGACGAGGCAAGCGCACCGATTGTTTTTGTATGTATCTCATAGACCACGCACTTCTCTACACGTGACACGACAGGAGACGAGGCATCGTTCGATGCCTAGTACCTGTCTGATTGGCAACCGCGGGCCATGAGCGAATCGGACACGAATCTCGCATCAATGCGTTCGCGCGCCGAGGCTTTACTCGCTCGATATGGTGGCCAAAATGGACCAACAGGACATGCGGCCGTTGATGGGTCAGGCGAGCCACAGTCTCTAAGTTCGTTTATTGGCGGCAAGGCCAAGGCGCCGCGACTGGGCAAGCTTGCGGGTGATGGCCGCACGTCATCGTATCACGAGTCCGATGCAGTTCCGTACAAGGAACTCCCTGGTTTGGCCCAGCCCGGATCGATGGCCAGCTTTATGGAGCAGCGCGAGCGCGCCATGTTCCCTGAAGTAGCCGAGGCCAAGGACAAAGCTCGGGCCGTGCAGTCGGACGCCTCAATGGAAACGACGTTCCCTAAGCGCAGCACTTCTGGGAAGCAAATCGTTGTGCTTATCTCTGGATCAGGCAGTAATTTTCAGGCGATCCTTGATGCCACATGTGGGGATGCGCCAGCCATCCCAAATGCACAGATTGTTCGCGTCATTTCAAATCGCATGAAAGCCTATGGTCTACAGCGTGCTAAAAATGTCGACCCACCTATCCCCACAAGTGTACACAGCCTAAAGACATACCAAACTCGCAACCCGGGAAAGACGCGCGACGACTATGATCTTGTACTGGCCGACCGTGTGCTGGGGAACGAGGGTCACGTTCCAGACTTGGTGGTCCTCGCCGGGTTCATGCATATTGTTTCCGAAACGTTCCTGAGTGCTATGGGACATGCCACATCACTCGCTGCACCTCCTGCCTTTGCGAAGCGTCCCCATGAACCCGTGCCTATTATAAACCTGCACCCAGCCCTGCCTGGCGCTTTCGACGGTGCGAATGCCATTGAGCGTGCTTATGAAGCCTTTCAGGCTGGTGAGATTGAACATACAGGCGTCATGGTCCACGAAGTAGTGGCTGAAGTGGACCGCGGTGCGCCTATCCTTGTTCGTCGCGTGCCGATCTACAAGGGCGAGTCCCTCGATGCCCTCGAAACGCGCATGCACAGCGTCGAGCATGAACTTATCGTCGAGGCTGCTGCCAAGGTTTTGTCGGGCGAGCACACTATTACAGCTCCTTGCACACCCACTAGCTTCTTGCGACTGGCTCATGGATCTTGGGATGCGGTGCCTCAACCCCTCGTGCTGCACGACACTGACGTGCTGTGGGTGAATGGGCCGTCTCCTTTCGTGTGGCTTGGTCGCGCTGCCCCAGCGACATGGAAAGGCCAACTGACCGACGAAATGCGTTCGCAGCACGCGCGCATGGAGTATCAGGGCCGTGAATCGACAGACTTTTTCAATGCCATTGGCAAGATATTGGTCACTATGCACAGCACAAGTACTCCCCAGCGCCTGTTTCTTGTTCGCCTGGACCAAGATGCGCTTTGCATTGACGAAGTGGCCTTTGAGGCTCGGTCTCTCTGTTCCGCTTATACGGCGGTTGCACTAACCCCACAGGGTATATGGATTTGGCACGGCATAGGCAGTGATGACGCACAGCGGCGGCACGCCGAAGAATGGTCTCGCTCACTTGGTCCAACGTACAAGCTGGTCGACACAAGCGAACTTTTGTCTTTATTCAAGGACAAAGAGTTTGCGGACGGATGGCACCATCGCCGTAGACCGAGTCTGCCCGTGGCCTTGCGGTCAGCTCAGCTGTACTCGCCCGCGTCTGTGGAAGTGCCTAGCAGGTTTCACTTGGCTGATATCAAGACAACCACAGTGTCCCTGGTTGATGCATACTTGGAAATGTATGTGATCATCGGTGCTTATGCGCGAGGCGATAAAGATGCGATCGAGGCAGCGCTGTCCCGTGCCGAGCGTATGGCTGCCCGTGAGGATCCCTCACAAATGACGCCGCCAATCCACGTCATCGTCCTCCCAAGCATTGTCCCCCTCGACCTTCTTTCTCTCGCCCGTGATACATGGAATGCAGACGTCTTCACGGAAGGCATGGAGACCGGCGATGACACATCGCCTCTGCTCATGAATCTGCATGCCCTGTCCGAAGCACAAAGACAGTTGGCACAGGCACCCCAGACCTCCACGCATCCGACCAATCAAAATTTCTTGCCTGTGGGTGCTCCGTCGTGCAGGTAAGATTGTGACGTTTTCCGTAGATACGATCCACCCAAGATTGATTGCGACGCACGCTAGCCATGGGTTCGGAATCGAACTCTCCCAAAATAGTATGGGGAAAGGCTAGCTCGGCGGACAATGGTGATTCAGACACATTGTCATACTATCATGACGGTAGGTCGGTGTCGCCGCCGGACTCCGAGCTGGGTCATGGACTGGCGGACGTGCAGGCAACACCGGCATGGTATCGTAATATGGACTATTTGTCGCCTAATGTCATGTCGGACACATTTGACTCATTTCGACATGCGAGCAATGACGAAATCGGACTCTTGTCGCCAGCTGACATTGCCGCACGATCGCCCCCTCTGCTCATGCCAGTGCCGTCTTGGGACGACTTGCCATACGACCGGCCCCCGAACCATATGATCTCGGGAAATAAATGGGACGAATATCACGACGATACGATCGCGCCAGAGACACCCAAGTTTGCGCATCCGTTGTGGGCCTCGAGTCCCACATTTTCACCCCAACCGGGCTCCCTACAACCTGCCAATGCCTGGCATGGAACCTTCGGACACCCCAATATATTTGATTCGCCGGGCAAGCCATGGGAGTCGGATGATTTCACATCGCAAACACGTCAAATTCGACACAGTCAGGGACCAGATACCTCCAGCAAGGAACATGTCATATACCGTCACGCCAGCTCTAAGAAGGGATCTAGTCTGGCACAGGAAAGTCACCAACAAAATACCAAGCACAGCCGACGGAGATGGGGCAAGGCGGACAAAGCTCGCAAGCCCTCACCAACTGTCTCACCTTCTCCCACAGGGACCAAGCCTGTCAAATTTAATGCATTGTTCCGATATGCAACACCGTTAGAACGCTTCTTGAACTTGATTGGTATCATATGCGGTGCTGCATCCGGAACGGCTCAACCGCTCATGACGATCTTGTTTGGTAACCTGGCCAACAAGTTTCTTGCATCGAGTAATCCTAGCCTAACGGATCAACAAAAAATCGACTACTTCCTCGCCGCGGCTCATATGGTGAACGACGATGCTATATACCTAGTCATTATCGGCATTGCGTCCTTTGTCGTTATTTACGTCTACATGGCCATTTTTGTATATACAGGCGAGGTGATCACACAGCGGATCAGGAAGGAGTACCTTCGAGCTATTTTGCGGCAAGACATCGCCTACTTTGATTCACTGGGAGCCGGTGAAATAACGACACGCATTCAAAGTGACATTCAGTTGATCCAAGATGGTATCAGTGACAAACTTCCGCTCAATGTCGCCTTCATTTCAACGTTTATTACGGGCTTTATTATTGCGTACGTTCGAAACTGGAAATTGGCTCTCGTGATGACCTGCATCTTACCTTGCATTGTCGGCTCAGCCATTGTGATGAACAAATTTGTCTCGTCGTACCAACAAGTCGAACTGGAGCATGTGGCCAAAGCAGCCTCGATTGCAGAGGAAGGCATTTCGACGGTTCGCACCGTCAAGGCTTTTGGCATGAATGCGCACCTAGCCAAGCTGTACGAATCTCGAAATGCCACGGCTTTCACAGCAAGTAGGCGACGAGCTGTTGCCTCAGGCATGGGTATTGGTGCTTTCTTTTTTTGCATTTACTGTGCCTATGCCTTGGCGTTCTATTTTGGCTCTAAACTTGTCGCAAATGGCGAGGTACAAGGCGGCATCGTCATGAATGTCATCTTCTCCGTACTTATCGGAGCTTTCAGCATGGCTATGCTTGCACCCAACTTGCAGTCCATGAGTTTCGCGCAAGCAGCAGGTGGTAAAGTCTTTGAAACGATCGACAGGCCTTCCAAAATCGACTCATTCAGCTCCGAGGGACTTCGGCCAGCTACATGCCTAGGTCATTTGTCTGCGCAGAACGTGACGTTTGCGTACCCTTCTCGACCCGACGTTCGCATTTTAAAGGACTTCAACCTCGAGTTTCCACACGGTCAAGTGACGGCACTCGTGGGTCAGTCTGGCTCTGGCAAAAGCACCATCATCTCGCTCGTCGAACGTTTTTACGATCCCTTGGAGGGTGACATCCTGTTAGACGGCGTGCCAATCCGTGAACTAAATATCCGATGGTTGCGTTCGCAAATTGGCCTTGTGTCTCAAGAACCGACCCTTTTTTCCACATCCGTGTGGGAAAACATTGCTTTTGGCTTGTTGCATACCGAGTATGATAATTATTCCGAGGAGGAGAAGGACAAGTTGATTGTGCACGCGGCCCATTTGGCGAATGCACACGCTTTTATCACGCAGCTTCCTCAAGGCTATCAGACGCAAGTCGGTGAACGAGCTGCTCTTTTGAGTGGTGGGCAAAAGCAACGCATCTCTATCGCTCGTGCGGTGGTAAAAAATCCTCGCATCCTGCTCTTGGATGAGGCAACCAGTGCCCTTGATACTGCAAGTGAGGGCATTGTCCAAGATGCACTGGATCGCGCGTCGCACGGTCGTACCACCATCACGATCGCACACCGCCTCAGTACCATTAAGAATGCGAACAATATTGTGGTGATGAAAGGTGGTGCGATTATGGAACAGGGCCGTCACGATGCGCTCCTTGAGAATCCCAAGGGTATCTATGCAGGTCTTGTGGCAACCCAAAACATTCATAACAATAATGCGCAGGCTCTGTTGAGCGTGCCAGTGGCTGCCACGAATACCTCAGCCGTGGAGAACGACACACTGGCCCGCATGCCAAGCAAAATGAGCATGAAATCTACCGATTCTACCTTGGACGATGTGATGAAAATGCAAGGTCTCAAGATAGGTCAATATGACCAAGCCAAGCCGACTAAACCGATAAGTTTGCCGGGTCTCTTGCGCCGTCTAAGCTACGTTGGACGAGACCTAATTACGCCCTACTTCCTGCCTGGACTCTTGTGCGCCTGTGCTACAGGCGCGGCCTACCCATGCTTCTCCATCTTATTTGGTTTGGCTCTCAATAATTATGGCCAGTGTCAGAACGACGAGGGTGACCCATGCCCTGAGCCTATTCGTGACCAAATGCGCCACACGGCAAATCATCATGCCCTGTACTTTTTTGTGATCGCTATTCTTTCGACCGTTGCCACTGTCTTCCAGAATGCGCTCATTCAGCAGGGTTCCGCAGCTCTGATGCAGCGTCTTCGAGCACTCATGTTCAGGGCATACATGCGAGCGGACGTTGCTTACTTTGATGAAGATGGTCACAGTAGCGGCACACTGACTTCGTCTCTGGCTGAGAACACGCTGAAAGTCAACAGTTTTGTTGGTGTGTCCATGGGGGCCATTGCCCAGTCGCTTTCTACTCTTATCATCGGTTCGATTATATCTCTCATTTACGGCTGGAAACTTGCGCTGGTCGTCATGGCCTGTGTCCCATTCACTTTGTCTGCCGGCTTTGTGCGACTCAAGCTCGTTGTACAAAAAGACGTTAAGGTACGTCAGGTCCATTTAGCTACTTCACACATGGCCTGTGAGTCTGCATCTGCGATTCGCACCGTCGCCGCTTTGACCCGGGAGGAAGATTGCTTGAAGCGCTACGATGCAGCACTCAAAGAGGCATCCAAGGTGGCCAAACGTGCTGCACTCTGGGGAAATATTTTCTACGCTTTCTCGCAATCGACAGCCTACTTTGTGATTGCCTTAGGATTTTGGTACGGTTACCGCCTTGTTATGCGCATGGAGTATACATCAAGTCAATTTTTTACCATCTTTACTGCGATTGTTTTCGGCAGTATTCAGGCAGGCAACGTGTTTAATTTCGTGCCTGACATTTCCAATGCCTCGAACGCAGGTACCAGCATGTTTGCATTACTCGATCAAAAGCCGCAAATTGACATTCAGTCAAACGAGGGCACTGTATTGCACGAATGTCAGGGACATGTGCAATTTGAAAACGTTGGATTTGAGTACCCAACACGTCCAGGAGCCCCGGTACTGCGTGGCATCAACATGGACATTCCGCCTGGTTCGTACTGTGCGCTCGTCGGCAGCAGTGGTTGCGGTAAGTCAACAACAATCCAGCTCATGGAACGATTCTACGACGTGAGCTCTGGTCGCATTTTGCTGGATGGACACGATATTCGCACGCTAAATCTAGCGTCGCTTCGTAAACACATTGCGCTGGTTTCCCAGGAGCCAACATTGTACGACGGCACGATTGAATTCAATCTACGCTTAGGTGCTCTTGAAAACCCAGATGATGTGACGGAAACGCAGCTGAAAGAGGCAGCACGTTCTGCCAACATTCTTGACTTTATTGAAGGGCTGCCCGAAGGATTCCGCACGCAGGTCGGCAGTAAAGGTACTCAGCTTAGTGGTGGTCAAAAACAACGCTTGGCTATTGCACGCGCACTTATTCGGAATCCCAAGATCTTGTTGCTGGATGAAGCTACAAGCGCCCTTGACTCTGATTCTGAAAAAATTGTGCAGAAAGCTTTGGACGCTGCTGCTACCGGTCGTACCACAATAGCCATTGCGCATCGTTTAGCTACGATCGCACATGCCGACTGCATCTTTGCGTTCCATCAAGGTGTGATTTCCGAGGCAGGCAACCACCAGACATTATTGCAACAAAATGGTATTTATGCCAACTTGGTTACGTTACAGGCGCTCGAAAAGCATTAGCTCGCCACTCTACGGCTTCCTAGACACGACCATCGCATCATAGCATGTTAAATATTCACACTTTGTGCATGGCCATCTTGAATGGTGTCACTTCTTCCGGTTATTACATAATGTAGAGTCATGTCCACCTACGCCAACCGACCTGGGTACCACTAGCGCCGCCACCAGCTTTTTGAGCCCGAGGCTGTCGGCTTAGTAGCACTTTTAACGTCATGCGTCATCTCTTTGAAGTCACTTTGTTACTCGCGCTTGTGAGTGCATCATTTGCAGTGCGCACGGGGAAACGTACGGCTCCGAAGGGCCCAGTGTACACTGACAAGGACCCTGGCAACTACATGCAGGAGCATATGGCGTCTGAGCATCACATCGGAGCCTTCGATCTGGCAAGTTTCTTCGCACTGCACGATCTTGACCGCAATGGCATTCTCGAGAGACCCGAGATCGAGGCGATTTACGGTGTGCATCACTCGCTCTCACGCAAGCACTCGCCTAATGCAGAAGTGCATGATGGCAAAGCTGATACAATAGTGCGCGAAGTGCTTCGCCGTCTGGACTTTAACAAGGACGGCGTTATCACTCGCGCTGAGTTTTTGCGCGGTGGAAAGGCAGGTCTGCCGCAGTTCCCCGAGTTTGGAGCGCATGCGCTGGGCCACCACTATGATGAAGAGTCCGAGTACTTTGTCCATCACGAGAGCTTATACCATAACCGTCCTGAGGACCAAACGGCAGAGGCATACAAGCACAAAGAAGATTTGGAGCACTTTGATCACCATGCTGCCATTGAGCGCGAAGAGGAGGAGCGCGAGCGCTTGGCCGAGGGCATGCCATCCATTGAGGAAGACATGCGCCGCAAACAAGCGGCAGCGGCCAAAGGCGAGACGTATGACAGTGCGTATGAGAAGCAATTTTCGCCAGAAATGATGGAGAATGCGAAGGACTACGAGGCTATGAGCGAGCTGGGCGCGGCTGGCCGTGATCTGCTCTCAGCCCAGCACATATTCAAGACGCCCGATGGCATCAAGAAGGTCGAGGCCACCAAAGACAATGTGATTATGCCCAAGGGTGACCTGGGTAACGAAGATGCACCACCTGTGTTTGCCGTGGGAGATAGTGCCGCACGTGCTCCTGCCGATCACATTGACGGCGAGACGGAACTGGGCCGCAAGATCCGTTTGGACCGTGCTCGTCGCGAGGCCAATGGCCGCCCGCGATTCGGTATGGGCATGAATGGCTTTGCCAAGCCACGCAATGATGCGGATCGACTTCGCGCGGGTATGCCTTATAAGTACCGCATGAAGCAGAACCAGGGCTTTTTGCGCGAGATGTAATTCGATAGAGATTCCATAAGTGGATGATGTAGCTGAACGGTGAAAAGGAACATTGTCAGGAGTAGATCACAACGACTTGACGCTGTGCATAAACTCATGGAGTCGGCGCCATGCCGCGAGCGCTCGGCCGTCCTGGATGGAGGCTTGGGCGATGTGTGTGCATTCCTTTAGGTCGCCTTGACCGTGTCCTGCAATATACAGGAGAGCAGCCGCTTGGAGAACGCTGTAATCATAGATGGCCTTGAGGTTCGTGCCAGCAGGTATCGGTTCCAACTGAACATGGGCAATGTCGCATTCCACATGAAGCGGTTCCTTCAGAGGTGCGTCTTCAATTTTGTCCGGGTGTAGGAACATGTATGCCAGCATTGCTGCATTCTGTGATGGCGTACCTGATCGCACCTCCTCGAGTGTATGCGAGGGCAGACCAAAATCGGCAGGTGTGACAGTGAAGTGATCAATCTTGCCTCTCGTAGAAACTTCCCATACGTAACTCGGCCCGGCGGGGCTGAGCTCATCTAGGCCTTCCTCGCCACATACGACCCAAAAGTATTCCAAGCCTGACATGTAGAGCGTCTCGGCATAGATGCGGCCAAGACCAGAGCTATGCACGCCGTACAAGCCGCGGCACGTGGATTTGGGGTTGATAAGAGGGCCGAGAATGTTGAACAGCGTAGGGAATCCAAGAGACGCGCGGATTGGCGCGAGAGGCATCATGGCACGGTGAAACATCGGAGCAAACAGAAATGTACATGAACAGTGGAACAGTGATTTGACCATTTCATCCGATGGCACTTGCAGTAGTGGTAAGCCTAGACTCATGAGAAGCTCGCCGGAGCCAGAGGGAGAAGTCGATGCTTTTCCACCATGCTTGGCAACATGCATCCCATTGACGCCGCCTGCGATAAACATGGCCGTCGTAGAGACGTTAAATGTGTCCTTGCCGTCGCCGCCCGTGCCTACGATATCGACCCAGCCTCTATAGTCGGTGTTGGGCGAGTCTTCCAGTACAGGCACATCAAATGGCTGGATCTGCTCGATGAACTTTTGGCGCATGAAAGCAAGAGTACTTGGACGCATGTCGAGCCCAGACAAGCGCAGCGCTGTGAGTGCTGAGCCTATCGCAGCACTGTTCGCGGGGTCCTGCGTAAATGTGACATCGCTGAGGTGCTCCAACAGAGCCTCTAACTGCTCCTGAGAAGGGGGCTCTGCAGGGTCACGGAGCTGACCGGTGGGCGGGGGAGGGACAGGTAGACTCTGCACGAGTTGGCTCAGCAGCGGTTTGAACGTCGCCAACGAATGCGGTTGCATGGCAAGTTCCGTGGGAAGCCGGCCACGATCAAGTGGAGTGCGTATGCGAGTCATTTTGAAGCGAGCGCCACGCGCGTTGTCGGCCGCGTAGCTGTGGGCGCGGGCCTTTTTTTCCCAAGTTGCGAACGCGCGGCAGTCGGGCTTACGGCCGAGTGCAGGACAGGGGCATGGTCGAGCTAAACAGAAAAAATTAGGCACGGGCGCGCCACTGACAGGTTGTGATTCCACTACGATGGGAAAAACGCAGTCCAAGCTGACATCGGAGCAGCTCAATGAGCTTCAAAACATTACATACTGTATGTAAAAAGAGGCTTACGCGGCAGTCGATCGCAAGGAACTGCAGCAATGGTATAAAGGGTTCATGAACGACTGTCCGCCGGGCGTGCTGGACAAGGCTGAGTTCTCTCGGATGTACAAGCAATTTTTCCCCTTTGGAGATCCAGCACCACTTGCTGAATACGTTTTCAACGTATTCGATGAGAACAAAAATGGATACATTGACTTTAAGGAGTTCATATGTGCTTTAAGTGTGACGGGCCGTGGTCGTCTAGACGAAAAACTCCGCTGGGCGTTCAAGCTGTACGACATCAATGACGATGGCACGATCACGTACAATGAGATGCTGACTATCGTGCGCGCTATCTACAAGATGACAGGACAGATGGTCAAGCTGCCTGAGGATGAAGATACACCCGAAAAGCGCGTGAACAAAATTTTTGCCCTCATGGACCTCGATAAGAATGCCGAATTGTCTTTTGAGGAATTTAAAGAGGGATCCAAGCAAGATCCCTCTATTGTACAGGCCCTCTCCCTCTACGACGGACTCGTTTAGTGCTGGTACACGCATAACGCGCCCTGTCGCCCTTCTCTCCCGAACAAGTTTTTCGCCACATAGACTCGCGCTATCGATGCTACTCATCTACCGTTTGCCCCCTCCTCTCTGTACCATACTGAAACTACATTATGCAGCTATTTCTATCAGGGCATTGGAGTGAAGGTGCTCGATCCATGCGCGAAGGAACTGGCGCGAAGCCGTTGTGTCGTGCCGGGCCTTTTCGCCACCTACTGTGTCGGCGTCGCCAATCACGGCAAGCTGGCGCTTGGCTCGTGTCATGGCCACATTGAGGCGTCGGCTGTCATGCAAAAACCCAACTTGTTGCTCGTCATTACTGCGCACGAGGCTCAAGATCACCACGTCTTTCTCACGACCCTGCATGCCGTCGACCGTGCCCACTTCTATGCTCATGTCATACATAGTGCGGATGTGCTGGCTTAGGAGGTGAACCTGTGCCGCATAGGGCGAAAGTACCGCGATAGATGCAGTTGGAACGCCATGTTGCACGAGCAATTCGATGTGTCGCATGACCAGCGACGCCTCGTTCTCATTGATGCGTGAATGTGTCGAAAGAACCGCATCGTCTTCCCGTTCATACATATCAAGGCCTGTCGTGTCGTACAGCACAAGAGGAGCACAGTGCGCATCATTTTCATCGTTGCCTTCGATGCCCAGGTCCGTGAGTCGGATACGTGCGCAGCTATCGTGTGCTGACAGTTTTCCATCATACAGTTGAGCATTGGGAAAAGCCATGATTTCATGGTTCATACGGTACTGCACGGACAGGAATGCCTTGCTGGCCTCGCCATACATAGACAAGATGCGATCAAACATAGTCACTTGCAGTGATGCGCTTGGCGGCAGGGTCGCTGAGCGACTTACAGGTGGGCGAGGCGGCTCAGCCATGACGGTCGGCGGCAGCTGCAAGTGATCGCCGCTCAGAAAGACCCGGCCGTGAGGAGCGAGTCGCAAGACGGGTACCCAGCACGACATGTCCAAGGCCTGGCATGCTTCGTCAATGATGCAGAAGTCGAAGCTTAGATCATCCAACTGGCGCCCACCCGCGCCATGGCATGTTGACATGACGATACGGGATCGCTTCAGTACCGTTGAAGCGAGGGCGCGATCACGCTTTCGGAACTCTTTGCGCAGCTCTCGTACCTGCTCCCACATGCGCCGCCGCTCCTCGCCCTTCACACGGGGCGCCTTGCGAGCACTTTTATTTCCTGCACGCGGAGCACCACGGGGCGGAGAAAGCACCTGCATCAGATCGTCGATTTCCTGTGCCACTTCGCGTGCCAGTTGGCCTTCGGACGAGTGCCGGCTTTGTACGTCGAGTGTGGCGCGGGTCAGCGTCGGTAATACACGAGCAGGATGCCCTATACGTGTCACATGCGCATCTATACGCGCTAGAGCGTCTTTGTACTCAGGTGCCAAGACACGTTCCAATAGATTATCGACGGCCAGGTTGCTCGCGCCGCATACGAGGATGCGTGCTTGTGGATAGAGTGTAGCGAGCTGTACAATCAGCTCGGTCACAGCGGTGGTCTTTCCAGTGCCAGGGGGTCCATGAATGAGGGCGAGGTGCTCGGCACGTAGGGCGAACGAGATAGCCGCTCGTTGGGTATCGTTGAGGCGCGGGTGAATCGGCGTCCACGCAGGCGCCTCGGCCTTCCATGATGGTGGTCGCAAGCCCAAGAGCACACGGACGATCTCCGGTGGAGTTCCCACGAAATCAGTGGGCCGTTCCTGGGAAAAGAGGGGCGGCACACCCACTAATTCCACCAGCTTCTTGAGCGTCTGAGAGAGGCGGTCATAAGTTGCCTCGTTGGCGAGTTTCACCACCCGTAAAAGGGGCATGAGCCCAGCATCATTGTCTTCCTGCGATCCACTGCGCTCATCGAGAGCCACCGTGAGACTCGTCTCGTTCACGCGATATACGACGCCACGCACCATGTCCTGAGCCTGCTTCTTCGCATCATGCTCCTCAAGAGCACACAGATCGCCTGGGCGGAAAGTATGTTGCGACAGAGCAGATGTTGAGTGCATCGCGGTCGAGTTCTGCAGCTCTACAAGTATCTTGCCGCCCTCACCCGTGAACGTGCGCGATACGCTGAGTCCCAAGAGGGCCAGGCCATGGCGCGCGAGAACACGGGGCGCACACTGAGAGAGAAGGAGCGCGTTTTGTGCGCGCTCCTCTCCACGCTCATGCTCCAGAAGTACATGCTGCCGGCAGAACCATGCATGTACGTCGGCGGCCGTCGGCGCAGGAGGCGTGCGCACCACAACGGCGGTGGGCATAGGGACCCAGAAGATGTGGAGGGGAGAAGGCCTGTGCAGGGGCGTGCATGGGAAGTGCATGCACGGCCTCCTTCATTAGGAGCCACGTGGATACGCTGTGACCACGGCCGAGCCCCGGCTTCCTCCGTGCGCTCGAGCTTACCAGCTGGACTGATTCTTTGCCCCCACTCAGTATGCGTGCATCGCTTGTGAACCAGCTTCGTGTGCTCGTGCCCGTGAAGCGCAGCATTGACTATGCTGTCAAAATCCGTGTCGCATCGGATGGCAAGGGTGTGGACACCAATGTACAGCATTCCATGAACCCGTTCGATGAGATTGCCGTGGAAGAGGCCGTGCGTATGCGCGAGCGTAACAAGGACGCTATTAAGCGCATTACGGCCGTGACGGCTGGTCCTGCCAAGTCGCAAGATGTGTTGCGCACGGCGCTGGCTATGGGTGCGGATGACGCCATCCATGTGGAAGTGCCTGGTCCTATTGAGCCGCTGGCTGTGAGCAAAATCCTGCGCGCGATTGTCGATAAGGAGGCCAGCTCCGACGAGATTGGTCTTGTTCTTCTCGGAAAGCAGGCCATCGATGATGATGCTAGCCAAACGGGTCAGATGCTGGCAGGCCTGCTCAAGTGGCCCCAGGCGACCTTTGCCTCGAAGGTCGAACTCGAGGGCAAGGGCGACAAGGGCGACAAGGTCACGGTGACCCGAGAGGTCGACGGCGGTCTTGCTGTAGTTGAGACGCACGTGCCTTTGGTCTTGACGACCGACCTGCGTCTCAACGAGCCGCGCTACGCCTCGCTGCCCAACATTATGAAGGCCAAAAAGAAGAAGGTCGTCAAGTACTCGGTGGCCGACCTCGGCCTCGAGAAGGATATTGAACCTCGTCTCGAAACGCTCAAGGTGTCGGAGCCACCGCAGCGGCAGGGAGGCACCAAGGTCGAAAATGTCGACGAGCTCATTAGCAAGCTCAAGGAGGCCGGTCGTATCTAAATGTTCCAAATGAAAACCCCTTGTATTCTGCCATAGTTGCTGAAGCAGCCATGATTCCAAACGCTAGTGCTACTACCTATCTTGGGCCCGGCCCGACGGTGCAGCTGCCATCGCCGCCGTGCGCTCGGCACGCCGTCGCTCGCGCTCTGCGACAAGTTGTGGCGGCACGAGTTCGTTCCAGAGATGTTCACGCCAGCGGCGATGGAATGCCTCGTCACTGAACATGGTGGCAACCCGCTCACGAGCCATTTGACGGATCCGAAGCGTCGACTGTGTGGGCATCATAATCAGGCGGTACGCTGTGTCCACGTACTCGTCCAGTGTATGAGCATGGAAGCCTGTCTCAGAACCATTTACCGGCACCGCGATGTCCATGAGCGGGCCGGCTGAAGCGTGGGATAGTGTCAAGAGACCGGCGGCCATGTACTCCACCACCGAGATACCAAAGTGCTCATCGATCATCGTGCTCAAGCCGATGTTCGCTGAGCTCAATTTGTCGAGCATCAGCTCATAAGGTGCGTCAATGCACCACTCGATGTGGTTCTCGATAGAGAGCTCCTTGGCGAGCATGCGGAGAGATGCCACACGCTCACGGTCTGCGTCATTTCGACAGCTGCCAATCAGCGTAAGGCGCAAGGCACGAGCCGAGCTTGTGGCGCTCTTGAGCTTGGGATACTTCTGCAGGAGACCATGTACGATACGCAATTGCATCTCGTGCTCCTTTTCCGGCCGGAACTGTGCAATGCTCAGTAACGAGCGCACTTCACGGTTCTCAAGCGGCAGCGCTCTAAGCTGAGTAGTCTGGCATGGCGGGTACACAACTTGGACAGGTGGAAGGAGCGGTGTGTTCCACGGACGCCACATACGGTACTGAATTAGTTCCTGGATGTGGCTGCGCGTCCAGTTCCCATTGCAGACAATAGCATCTGCCGAGCGCAGGGCCGAACCATACGCAGCCGCAAAGATGCGGTAGTACACATACTTGGCCAGCGTGAAGGGCATGCTCTGGGCAATCCACGAGGGGTTCGTATGACCCGAGCGGCGCTGCTGCACGCGCTGCAGCATGTCGGTGCTGATCGTGGGATAATGCACGTATGCTCCAACACGCACGCGCTTGTCAAAGTACTTGACGGCACGGTAGGCAAATGCATGGCCTGCGGTGTCGATGAACACGTCTGGCACCAGCTTGCTGATGGCCTCGTATGCCAGACGATTCGCTCCAAACGCCTGGCCCGCGAGGGTGAATGCGGGCCAGTAGTTGTCGCGTACTAAATGGACGTTGCGTAGCGGGACAAACGTAATGCGACGTGGATCCAACTCTATGCCAAAGAGCGACTTCACTTTGTCTAGCATGACCTCCTTCGTTACGCCATGGTCCAAGGGTTCAATGTCGCCCGTGTACACGACGCACACAATACTCGGGTCGGACACCTGGTGATGTCTAATCGCCTCGTATAGCACGCGCTCACCGCCTCCTCCTCCATGACTATGTGGATGGAAGAAGCCCACAAACATGTAGCGCACTGAGCCTGTCGGAAGCCCCAACTCACGAAGCATACGCAAGCGCTTGTTTCCGTTGACATCACGCAGCGCTGAGCGCCATGCAAACGTGGATATATAGTACATACCAAGCAGGCATCCAGCAAAAATCAGGGCGATCCTGCCGTACCATGGGAGCCATGGGAACCACGGCGGGGACACGTCGTCCATCTTGATGTGGTACGAAGAAAATGGCTTGGCTGCCGCTGTCTTCGGCCCTTGAACGTGCGCATGTGGAGGCATGGCATCGACAGCTGAAAGGAACGGCGTCGCTGCCCTGTCCACTTCATGGACGCTGACGTTTACTCGTTTGTGAAGGCCTGCGACGTGCACAAGAATGTGTCCTTGCGTATCTTGCGGCTTGGTGGAGAGGTAGGCACGTCAGCCTCGATGTGCGTGCGATGCGAACTGTACGCTGGCAACATGCCGCTGCTGCCGCCGGTGTACACGTCACTCAGCGAAGGGCCAGATCCTCGTTCGTGGGACGAATGGATTACGTTCCCATACGACATATGTGATCTGCCACTTGATGCACAGATTTCGCTCACTGTGCTCGACGTAGGTAACGTACCGCTGGGCGGTATAGTTCTGCCACTCTTTGGAAAGCGTGCTGCGCTGCGCCGCGGTACGAAATGCCTGGCGTTGTGGCGCGGTGTACCAGCTGACCCACGCGCGCCATCATTCACGCCGTACAGATATGACGATGCACCTATTTCCAAGCTCTGGAAGCGCCATCAGCGTGGCATGATACCCTCCGACGAGTGGCTCGATCAGCAGACGCTATCATGGGTAGAAAAGGCCCGCACAAAGCACGTCGACGAAAGTCACGCATTGATTCTTATCATCGAGTTGCCGGACTTCGAGCTGCCAGTCGTCTACGGTGAGCCAGAGCCTGATTTGCGCACCAGACACACGAATACGGGCTCTTGGACGAATGCTACGGCGCCGGTTGCCTCGTGGATTCGGCCGCACATGTTGGCCCTATCTGACCCTGAAGCTTTGTGCGAGAACGTCATTGAGACTAAGCACCGTCGACTGGTCCGTGGCCGCCACTCTGCGACGCTCGATCGCGAACGCAAGCCCACGGCATCGGTGCGAGACACACTGCACCAGATCTTGATGTATCCTCCGACACGTGTCTTGACGTCCGAGGAAATGGACCTTGTATGGACATTTCGTTTTTTCCTGACGCGGTACCCTGAGGCGCTCACGAAATTCGTCAAGTCGGTCGTGTGGACGGATGCTGAGGAAGCGCGGCAGGCCACGGACGAACTTTTGCCCATGTGGGCCGAGCCACGGTTGGCAGACACACTCGAGCTGCTCGGCCCGTCGTTTCAGCATCTTCAGGTGCGTGCCTACGCCGTCCGCCAACTGCATCGCGCTAGCAATGACCAGCTGGAGCTGTACTTGCTGCAGCTGGTGCAGGCCCTCAAGTTTGAGGACACAGCTTGGAACGCAGCGAGTGACGAGCAGCGCCAAGTGGCCTCGACGCGTCTCGTCGACTTGCTGTGCGAGCGCAGCACACAAAGCCACACTCTAGGTACCAAGCTGTACTGGTACGTGTCGGTGGAGCGAATCGATGGTCGGTACCGTGAGCTGTTTGCGCGCGTCGACAGACAGCTCCAGGCATCGCTCGAGGAGTCCAATCGCGATCTGCTGATCATGCTTAAGCGGCAGCGTCATTTTGTGCACACGCTCACGACGCACAATGCCGAGCTTCGTGTGTCGCGGGATGCACGCCCGAAAAAAATTGAGAAGCTGCAAGATCTATTGGCCGATCGCAGAAAGGGACTTTGCTCGTTGGTACCGCCCTTGTCGCTCCCTCTTGACCCTGATGTATATATATGCGGTGTCATTCCGGATAAAAGCACAGTATTCAAGAGCAACCTCTTCCCCTGGCGCCTCGAGTTCGCGGTGGATGGCACGTCATCCACCTATGCGGTCATAGTCAAGAACGGCGACGACCTTCGACAGGATCAACTCGTGCTGCAACTTTTTGCGCTCATGGATCGACTGCTGCGGGATGAGAATCTCGACGTGCGCATTACCCCATACCACGTGCTGGCGACAAGCCCACAGGACGGTCTCGTGCAATTTATACCCAGCATGACAGTGGCAGCAGCGGTAGCCCAATACGGCGATCTGCTGAGCTATTTGCGTTTCCACTACCCAGACCACGAGAACGCCGCCACTTTTCATGTACAGGCGCAGGTGCTAGACACGTTTGTGCGCAGCTGTGCAGGCTACTCCGTCATTACGTACCTGCTTGGCGTGGGAGATCGACACCTGGACAACCTGCTTGTGGCGCCTGATGGGCACTTTTTCCACGTCGACTTCGGCTATATCTTAGGACGCGATCCGAAGCCTTTTCCGCCGCCTGTCAAGGTGTGCAAGGAAATGGTCGACGCCATGGGCGGCGCCTCTTCTGTGTACTATATGCGATTCAAGAAGCTGAGCTACACGACTTTTGCCTGCCTCCGCAAAAACGCCAACCTGATCCTCAACTTGATCTCGCTCATGGTCGAGGCCAATATACCCGATATCCGCGCAGAGCCGGACAAGGCCGTGCTCAAAGTGCAGGACAAGTTCATGCTCGGTGTATCCGAAGAGCAGGCTGTGCGACATTTGGAGGCGCTTTTCAACGAGACATCCTATCTTTCCAGCATGTTTGACCGACTGCACAATGTAGCCCAATATTTCCGCCAATAATCCTTGCCTTCCTCCACCACGCATGGAGCGTCTTCGTGAGCGGTATCCGGATCGGATCCCCATCCATCTGTGTCAGGGGGTGCCCTTGCTGCTCGAGGTGGCAGGTACGTTGGTGCATACTGACATGAGACGTCGAATGTGCACGTACAGAGCACCATATTTGCGGTCTGCTCACAGGCACGCTGCCGCTTATTCCTCAGCAGAATGTGTTTTTGGGCCTGCCGCTGCGTCTTCTTGCCGAAGAGGTCGTGTATCTCCTACGCAAAGGTGTGGCCGTCTTAATAGATGAAACACGTGCTTATATGCCGCCGACGGCTGATGAGCGTGAGACGTTCCTGGAGCAGGAACAGCAGCAGATCCAGGCGCAAAAAGAGCGCACCCTGCAGCACCAAGATGAGCAGCGCAGGGTCGTTGAGGCCAAGCTGCAGACAGAGGAGGCAGCAGCATTAGAGCGCCGCCGTGCGCGACAGGCATCGAAGGACTCCTCGTCTCACGACGGAGTGTCAGCGCAGGACGCGTTGAAGCGCATGCCCTACGTCCATTATACCCAAGGTGAATCTGCGTCGATCCCAGGCTATGTGCCATGTACACAGGCTATGTTGAGTGATGCGCCAGCAGGTGCGCAGGTGAATGCGTATACGACCTTGGGAGAGGCGATGCAAGCTGGTGTATGGACATATCCCCGTACGCTGGAACAGCGTGCACGCTGCGCCGTGTTCGAAGACTTGCATGAGCAGGGCTACTTTCTCAGTACAGGACTCCGGTTCGGTGGTGACTTTGTCGTGTATCCCGGTGATCCATTGCGATATCACTCCCATTATACGGCGACGATCCTCGCGGCGCCCGAGCAAGCTGTGCCTGCCTTCCACATCATTGCTTCAGGGCGTCTCGGCACAGCCGTCAAGAAGTCGCATCTTTTGTGCCAGTCCAACACGTTTGTACGCGATGACACTCAGGCAGAAGACCGTCGTCGCCGCGGCGACGACGACACACTCCAAAAGCCGTGGGGCCAAGTCCAGTACTGGAGCTTGGCCTGGGCCGGCTTTGGTACATAGAGCCGTCGTATCTCTTATGTGGAGTTGTGGAGGACCACGCGCCGGGCCTGCAGGGAGGCAGGCGGAGCGCATATCCGGCGCGTGCGCTGCGTCAGCGTCGGCTCTTGACCATGATGTCGATCCAAACGGTCGCTACCAAGTCGTTTGAAGGACAAAAGCCTGGAACCTCGGGTCTGCGTAAGCGTGTCACCGTGTTTGAGCAGGAGCACTACACGGAGAACTTTGTGCAATGCATTCTTTCTGCGATACCGGGCGGCGCACGTGGTGCGACACTGGTGGTGGGGGGTGATGGCCGCTACCTGTCTCTGCCCACCGTGCAAAAGATTGTTCGATTGGCTGCTGGCAATGGTGTGGCGAAGCTGATTATCGGACAGAATGGCATTCTCTCCACGCCGGCTGCCTCGCATGTGATTCGCCTGCGCAAGGCGACCGGTGGTATTTTGCTGACAGCGAGCCACAACCCCGGCGGTCCGAACGCCGACTTTGGTATCAAGTACAATGTGCAGAACGGCGGACCTGCGCCAGAGGCTGTCACGAATAAGATCTACGAGTTCACGACCAAGATCGACCACTACCTCTTGCAGCAGGGCGATGACGTAGACCTGTCGCAAGTCGGTGCAGCGTCGTTCGGCGACCTGCAAATTGACGTGATCGACCCTATTAAGGATTATGTGGATTATCTCGCTACCATCTTTGACTTTGATCTAATCAAGTCGTTCCTTTCGTCTGGCCAGTTCAAGGTGCGTTTTGATGCTCTGCATGGTGTGACGGGTCCCTACGCTCGTGCTCTGCTGGTGGAGCGCTTCGGTCTCCCAGATGACGCCGTGCAAAACTGGGTACCCAAGCCAGACTTTGGCGGTGGCCACCCTGACCCGAACCTGACGTATGCCAAGTCCCTTGTCGACGCGATGAAGTCGGAGGGTCTGAACTTTGGTGCCGCTAGTGACGGTGACGGTGACCGCAACATGATTCTTGGCAAGGATGCCTTTGTGAATCCAAGCGACAGCGTGGCCATCATAGCCGATTGGGCCGAGCGCGCTATTCCGTACTTCAAGTCGGGCGTTCGTGGTGTCGCTCGCAGCATGCCGACGAGCGGCGCGATTGACCGCGTCGCCAAGGCGCGTGGCTACGAGTTCTTTGAGGTGCCGACGGGCTGGAAGTTCTTCGGCAACCTCATGGATGCTGGCCGCCTGTCGATCTGTGGCGAAGAGAGCTTTGGCACGGGCTCGGACCACATCCGTGAGAAGGACGGTCTGTGGGCTATCGTGGCTTGGCTCAACATCTTGGCCTTTGCGAACAAAGAGCACGCTGGCACGTCCGTGGCCGATGTGTTGCAGGCGCACTACAAGCAATACGGCCGCAACTTTTTCAGCCGCTACGACTACGAAGAAGTGGAGAGTGCAGGTGCACAGACCATGATGTCGGAGCTGCGCGCCAAGGTCACGGATCCCGCCTTCCTTGGCTCGACCCAGGGCTCGTTCAAGGTCGCAGAGGCAGGTGACTTTAGCTACACAGATCCGATCGATCACAGCGTCAGCAAAAACCAGGGTCTGTACGTGCGCATGGAAGACGGTTCGCGCATCGTGTTCCGCCTCAGTGGCACGGGCAGTGCCGGTGCGACCATCCGTCTCTACGTCGAAAAGTACTCTTCCATGGCGGCCGAATACGCAGCCGATGTGCAAGAGGCACTCCGACCCATTATTGACGTGGCCCTGCAGCTCAGTGCGCTGCAGCGCCACACGGGCCGGGAGAAGCCTACGGTTATTACGTGATTCCCTCCGTGCGATGGATAGCAAAGCGTAGTTAGTAAATAACAATGCTCTTGTCCTTCGCCGCCATGTTTCGCGCTGCCGCCACGCGTTCTGGCCTGTTCAGAATGTACAGCACGTCGTCAGCCATCACGGTGCCGTCCGTCATGCGCGCCGTTACCATCGAAAATGGCAAGGGCCCCTCGAGTGCACTGCGTATCGAACAGGTGCCCACGCCCACTCTCTCGGCGGAAGACACCACGCCGTCCGTCCTCGTCAAAGTGCGTGCCTTTGGTCTGAATCGCATGGACTTGATGCAGCGCGAGGGCCAGTATCCGATCCCACCTGGTGCGTCCCCGATTATGGGTGTAGAATTCAGTGGCGAGGTCGCCGCGCTCGCGCAACATGGGGCCCCTGATCTGAACCTGGGTGATGCCGTCTTTGGTTTGGCCCACGGCGGCGCCTATGCCGAGTACATACGAGTGCCAGCCTCGATGATTTGGAAGAAGGATGCTGTCATGAGTTGGGAACAGGCCGCTGCCGTGCCCGAAGCGTACATTACGGCGCTTCAAGCTCTGCACACATTGTCGAATCTCAACAAGGGCGAGGACGTGCTGATCCATGCAGGTGCCTCTGGTGTTGGCCTCGCTGCGATCCAGTTAGCCAAGTACCTCGGCGCACGAAACGTCTACGTCACGGCCGGGACGACCGAAAAGATTGCGCGGTGTAAACAACTTGGAGCCACGGACGGTTTCAACTACAAGACACAGGACTGGGCGGCTGAGCTGAAGCGCGTCACGGAAGGCAAAGGCGTCGATGTGATCATGGACTTTATCGGTGCTGCATACTTCAACAACAACCTCGCGTCGCTTCGTCTAGACGGACGAATGACGATGCAAGCCTTTTTAGGTGGGATCAAGCTGCCGGAAGGCGTCAACATCGCGCCCATGCTCACGAGGCGTCTGCGCATCGAGGGAAGCACGCTTCGCAGCCGCACCGTCGAGTACCAGGCTCAGCAAGCACATGCATTTGAGCGTTTGGGATGCATCGATGCCTTACTCCGAGGTGTGCGTGGTGACACGAGTCACAATGCGCTGCAGATCATCCTGCACAAAGTGTGGGACTGGCATGAGATCAAAGAGGCGCACGATTACATGGCGGCGAACCAGAACATCGGCAAAATGGTCGCAGTGATTTCGTAAATACATTTACATGATTCTATGCAGAAAACTCGTTTCGTAGAGGCACTCGAGGCACAGGGGCAGCTTCACGCTCAATACCCGAGGTTGTCAGGCTCGTGTTGTATGTCGCATCGATCGTGGCAAAGAGCTGGTCCAAGTTGTCCAGCGCATCTCGCATCGCCGTCACGGCCGACGTGGAAGAGTTTTCTATTTGTTAGCACAGTCTTCAAAACACGCGTAAAGGTCAGGAGGAACAATTGGTTGCGTATATATCATCCCACATAGCCATGAAGACTCGGGATGGATAAAAGGGTCATCCCACCGATATGAAAGTTGGACACATACCTAGCATTTGCACACGCATGTGAATCTTATTTTCGGATGGATGCGGAAGCCTAGAGTGTCAGAATTGGGCCACATACGTGTATCCACAGAATTCGACGCGTGGGCTGCGTGTGTCAGTACTGAGCGTCGTCGATACGGCACAAGCACGGCAAAAGAGTCCTCATAAACGAAGAATTCCAATTTATTGTACCTCCATGACCCGCAGGTATCAGGACAATAGATAGTAGAATCATAGGGTTCTTATTTGCCATGCCACCCAACGTGTACGTACTCTTTCATTAGCATGTATCGCAATGCATTGCCCATGGTATGGTCTTCATCCATAATACAAAACGTCACAGCTGATAGTTCGGTGTCATAACCAGGCAGCTACACTCATTAGATATGCTTTGTACGAACAAGAGTGATCTTGCCGCGCACAGCGCTGGCATCGAGCTCGTCGGCCATGGCAAAATTGCACGAGGAAAAACTGCGTCTCGCTAGCGCCTTTTTTCTAGGCTGCCGTGCACCTCTCCCTGTGTGCTGACAAAACATATGTGAGTTTGCGGTGGGTGCAGCTGCCGGGAGCTACCTTAATCCCAGCCCCATAACCGTACCCCGCCGCCACGACATTGTATCATGTCATGGAGACTGGGGAAAAAGTTGAAGGAAGGAGGTGTTTTTCCATTCAATTTAGCCTCCTCCTTATCTTCGCATCAGGATGAGAAAGGCAAAGGAAGTTTGCCTGCGTCATCCCCCACATCGGGTACGGCTCCCAGCACCCCGCGCGCCGATGACGAATTTCCTCCTGTGGCGGCATCGCCTACCAAAAGTGCCACAATTTCGACAATGAGTCATTCCAAAAAAGTGCTGCCAGTCACTGTGGCGGGTATGAATGCGTCTCGGTCAGACATGCTCACGGTGAGCGTGGTGAATGCGCGCGGCCTGTCTCTTCCACCTGGTCGTATGATGCTCCCTGTACATGAACGACAGACTACACAGGGAACAAAAGCACATGCTTCGCTACGCTCTCCCCAGATAAGCTTGCCCTATGTGGTCCTGGAATTCGACAAGAATGAAGTACTCATTCTCGCCTCAGGCGGTGATCTCGCGTCACCACAATGGCAGTTCACGGCCAATTTTGACGTTTCACGGAAGGTCGAAGTGACGCTACATTTATATTTGCGCGCTGAGATGGTCGAACCCGCTGATAAGATGCATCATGCCATGCGGTCGTTATCCTTACATCCTGACAAGTCAGGCGCTTATACCAAACCCGACCCGATGATGTTGATGGGCGGTAACGATGTATATCTTGGTATGGCCAAACTGGTGCCGTCCTTTGATCAGACACGTCCGCTCGATACCTGGCTACCACTACAGGGTGGCACGGGTGAGATACGCGTGCAGATGGCATTCAAGTCACAGGTCGGCACGTCGCTCAACATTGAGTCGTTTGAGTTGCTCAAAGTGATTGGTAAGGGAAGCTTCGGGAAAGTGATGCAGGTCCGGAAGCGCGATACATCCCGTATTTACGCATTGAAGATTATAAGAAAAGCACATATTATTTCACGTTCCGAAGTAACTCACACGCTTGCCGAGCGAACTGTATTGGCTAAAGTCAATTGCCCCTTCATTGTGCCGCTCAAGTTCTCCTTCCAGAGCCCTGACAAGTTGTATTTGGGACTGGCTTTCGTGAATGGTGGTGAACTATTTTTGCATTTACAACGCGAGGGCCGCTTTAGTGAGGAACGCTCACGATTCTACGCCGCGGAATTGTTTTGTGCTTTGGAGCATTTACACAGCTTCAACGTTATTTATCGTGACTTGAAACCCGAAAATATCCTTCTCGACTATACCGGACACATTGCGTTGTGTGACTTTGGTTTGTGTAAGCTCAATATGGGAGACAAAGAAACGACACACACGTTTTGTGGCACGCCTGAATACCTAGCGCCCGAGCTCCTTTTGGGTCGTGGCTATACCAAGGCCGTTGACTGGTGGACGTTGGGCGTGTTGCTGTACGAAATGCTTACCGGTCTCCCTCCATTTTATTCCGAAGATGTCAATGAAATGTACAGAAAAATCTTATATGACCCACTGGTGTTTCTCCCGGATGTTCGTCCCGATGCTCGCGACCTGCTTAGGCGCTTGCTGGAGCGTGATGCTAGTAAGCGACTAGGCTCACCTCCGGGCGGAGCTATGGAAATAAAAAATCATCCTTTCTTCACAAAGCATATTGACTGGAGCATGCTTTTGGCAAAAAAGGTCCGGCCGCCTTTCAAGCCCGGCGTGGCCTCCGCCTTCGATACGTCGAACTTTGACCCCGAGTTTACCAGTGAACCAGCTATGGACAGCGTCGTCGATGACAGCCACATGATCAGTGAAGCAGTGCAGGAACAGTTCGCTGGGTTTAGTTACACGGCGGCACCTGAGATGGCTAGTAGTGATGGATTATGGCAATAGCACTCGTAACGCACATGTACGTTGGATCCCGGCTGCCTGGGTGCAATGGGGTATTCTTGAAAATAAAAATTTAATGTTGGGGAACGTCCTATCTAACGCGCCGCTCATGGCCACAATGTATTTGTCGTAACGTTATGCTGGCACTCGTTCGAGCTGCGGTCCTTGTAGGACATGCGCTCCTGATCGCACAAGCTGGCTCCGCAGATGTGACACCGATTACCAGTGTCTCAAATGATTATTTTACGCCTGCAAAGACGTTCACGCCCGCCACCACGTTTTCCTCGGTGGTGGATGGTCAAGTGACCACCATTTCTGATCAAGGCCCTACACAGCTCCCGGGTTCCTATACATTCACCTATACCAAGCCGAATTCCACAGTTAGTGCACCTGAGAATTCAGCACTGATGAAGAGCCTTAGTGAGAAGGGGAATGTGCCAGAAGCAAGTCAGCTTCAGGCAGACCCAGGTGCTCTACAAACGGCACAGGGAGTTGGTCTCGGCGATGACGGCATCGTAAGCAAGAGTTTACCGCTCACAGGTGTTCTTGTTGTACTTATCGCCGTGTGCTCTGGTGCGATCTTGTTGTAGTAAAAGTTGTATTTATACGCCTGTACGAAATAGCAAGCCAAAAGCCAATGATCGCCTACGAGAAAGATGGCTGCGGTGATGCCTGGTTGGAGGATGGCATCGGCGACCCATGCGTGGGCGCAACGGCTTGCGTGCCATGCGGAGCCACAGCCGCGTGAGCTGCGGCTACGGCTACCGTGGTAGGTGTGGGTGTTGGCGCTGACCTCGCAGCAGCTGTGCCATGGACAGAAGCCGCTGTGAGTATGTTTTGAGAGGTCGGCTTTTCCTCCAGCATTTCATACATTAGCACAAAGTTTTTCGAGACCTTGTCCCATGATCCAGGATCAAAGAATACATAGGTACCACGCTCGTATGTCGGTGTTTTTTGCAAAGGTTCCATATTTGGATCTTTGGTCAGCCATAGATGCAGGCCTTTGTGGTATCGCCAGTTCCGCGCATATAGCTCTGCAGCGGCTACTTCCTGTAGCGCATCCCGAGGTGTCGAGTAGAAAATGAAAAACAGCGACTCGTCACTAAAGCTAGCGACCTTGGTTTGAGCTGGTGGCGGTTGGACATTATAGCAAGCTGGCAGTTGGTACGCTGGTTCCACTTGTGAGGACGCAGCAGCAGGGTCGTGAGACCACGGCGTGACAAACGAGGCGGATAATGAATCGGACGCATCTAGCTTCATCCCGAGCGATTGAAGATTGCTTCCCATACTAAGCATGGCCACGTCAGGGTTCTGCGTCTTTATCAGGCCCACAAGGCCCACGAGCCCAAAGCGGTCCACGGGCGAGGTAAGGACTTGGTGGATTGGCAAGTGTGCCGATTCAGTGCCATAGGCAGAATTCGATACCTTTGTGCGTTGCATGGCATCGTGATTTGAATTGAGTGCGCTTAAAACAGCTGCATGCGAGCCGTCTGCACCCGTCGCATTGTCATGAGGCATGCGTGCGAGATTTATCCGATTGAATTGGGGCTGCGAGCCGTACGACTGCATCCACATACCTTGCGATTGCGCAGTGTTTGGCGCACCGGCCGTGACCATGGAGGCGGTACTTTGGTTCGCCGGAGATGGGGCGTGCAGTCCCTGCTTTCGAAGATCCTGTGCGAGTGATGCCCCTGACTGTGGATCCTGCTGCCAAGAAGGAGCACTTTGCTCAGGCCCATATGACATGCCTGTGTGTGTGCTGCGCGAATCCTGTGCTGCCGCTGCCGCTGCTGCATGGGCACGATGAAGCGTCGGAAAGTCTTCCTGGCTAAACGGTGCGCCCCCCCGAGACATCATCATGGGCGAACTCGAAGCACCTGTACCAGCATGACTTGCGTATGTCGAAAACATGCCACTAGCATTCGAAGAGTTTGTGGTAGAAGACTGCGGTGCCTGCGATCCTAGCGCGGGAAAGTCTGCGAGGTCGAGTCCTGGAGCATTGGACATGGCAGCAGAAGCATATCCAGGATGCGTCGCTGACAAGCTCGCAGCGCTCGCAAAACCCATTGACTGTGTCGGGGCCTCAGAAGCAGGTCTGCTTGAGCCCATCACACCACTAGTTGCGCCGTGTGTTGAGCGCAGAGGCATACAAGAACGTGGCACTAAGCTCAGAAAGCGCGAACAAACGCTGGGCGACGAAAAAATGGGTCGTGTTCCAAAGGGGCCCTAGTTACCTACTAGGCCATTTCGGTAGAGCTAGTGCAGCTGAACCGAGTGTGATGGAAACTTGGCTGCACCTCGCCGAGTGACCAGCACCACAAGGATGGCGGCAACAGGTCCACCTAAAGAGCAAATTGCCGAGATTTTCAAGAGCTTCAAGAACTCCCACAAGCTCAACAAGGTATGCTTTGATTGTGGTGCCAAGAATCCCACTTGGGCAAGTGCAACATTCGCCGTGTATATCTGCTTGGACTGCTCGTCGGTCCATCGCAACATGGGTGTTCATATCACATTCGTTCGTTCTACGAACCTCGACTCGTGGTCCTGGCCACAGCTTCGCCTGATGAAAGTAGGCGGCAATGGCGCAGCGAGTGACTTCTTCGCCGCACATGGTGGAAATGCTCTCTTGGTTCCTTCGACAGAGGGAAAGGTTAAGTACACGTCGGCTGTTGCTCAGCGGTACAAGGAAGAACTCAATCGTCGCGCTGTACAGGATGCAGGGGCGCTTGGTATTCGTGCTCCATTTTCTGTGTCTGGTACGGCATCCGGCTCTACGGCCAAGTCGGCCACTGCCTCCAAGTCTGCAGACGACATGGACTTTTTCGACGAATGGGACTCGACCATCCCATCGAATGAGAGTGTGCCAGAGCCTACTCCCTCGATGGCCGAGACAAAATCGGCTCACGCTACGGACTATACGCCACCCGAGCCCACCCACGCACCGGCGCCAGCTCCGATGGCCCCGCGACCGGTGTCATCCGCCGGACTGCGTGCCAAGACACGCCCCACAGGTACACTTGGCGCTGTACGTGGCACGCCATCTACAAGTGCTCGCCCAACAAAGCTTGGTCTGGGAGTCCGTAAAGCAGCCGCACCGTTGAACTTTGATGAGGCAGAGCGTCGGATGAAGTTGGAGCAGGAGAAGGCTATGCAAGCTGCAAAAGAAGCGCAGGAACAAGCTGCGACTGCTGAGCTACAAGCAGACGTATCAGAAGATCCAGCGGTGCTCGAAACGCCTAAGGAAACGACGGCGGCAGTGCCAAGGAGCCCAGTTGGTGCCAAGTCCAAGATTAAGAGCAATGCAGGCGTCGACCGTCTTGGTATGGGCTTCACTCGCTTGGGCATTGCGCAGGCCCGCAATAATGCATCTATGCAAAACAAGTCAGCTGCTAATGTATCATCAACAACTGAAGCGAACGAGTCAAACTATGCGCGCCAGAACTTTGCATCGCAAAAATCAATCTCAAGTGATCAATACTTTCAGCGCGGTGGATACGATCCAAATCTCTCAGACGAGACCAAGGCGCGCTTGGCCAGCTTCCAGGGACAAACATCCATCTCTTCGAACCAGTACTTTGGGCGCGAAGAAGATGAAGAAAACGATGAGCCTGTCGAAACTGATGACTTTTCTGACTTTGAAGCATCTGCACGTGCATATTACCGGAAGATCATGTCGAACCCAGACGTGCAGAACGGCATCGACAAGATTCGCTCAGGTGCTTTAAAGCTGTCACAATACCTCGAGGACTTGAGTCGGAATGGAGCCTAGTATTTGTAGGAGGCACACCTCCATAGCTAATGTGGTTGTTGACCTTGTGTATGGAGGCGCAGGGACATTGACTCACACAGACCTGGTTCACAATGTCCACATTCGGTATCAACTATCGAGTCTCTACGTTCGGCGAGTCACACTGCAAGGCGGTAGGATGCATTGTGGAAGGAATGCCGCCAGGCGTGTCTCTGAACGAGAGCGACATCCAGGTACAGCTTAATCGACGACGCCCTGGCCAAAGTTCGCTCACGACGCCTCGTGATGAGAAGGACAAGGTCGAGATTCTTTCAGGTACCGAAAAGGGTGTCACTCTTGGGACCCCTATTGCTATGATGGTACGAAATAATGACCAGCGCCCGCATGACTACACGGACGAAAAGCTGGACGCTATTCCTAGACCTAGCCACGCTGACTTTACGTATCTGGAAAAATACAATATCAAGGCCAGTAGTGGCGGCGGACGAAGCAGTGCGCGTGAGACTATTGGACGTGTCGCTGCGGGGGCACTAGCAGAAAAATATCTTAAGGAGACGCTTAACATTGATATTGTTGCGTTTGTCTCGTCCGTGGGGCACGTTGAAATACCTTCGTACGACACCAACAACGAAGAGATGCCACTCAGGACAGAATATCTCAACCTTCTCAATTCTGTAACGCGTGAGATTGTGGACAAAGAAAACGTGCGCTGTCCAGACGCTGACGTGGCCGAGAAAATGCGCGAGGTATGTTGAGGAGAAAACTCACACACAGCGTATCATGGCTGCTAAAGCCAAGAACGACTCTATAGGCGGCACAGTAACGTGTGTTATCCGCAATGTGCCCGTCGGACTTGGTGAGCCGTGTTTTGACAAGATGGAATCCAAAATTGCCCAGGCCATGATGAGTATACCCGCCACCAAGGGTATTGAGATTGGCTCCGGATTCCGGGGTACTTGTATTCCAGGCAGTAAGCACAATGATCCGTTCGTGAGAAAACAGGATGGGACACTAGGCACCTCGACGAATTGGAGCGGCGGCATTCAAGGCGGTATTACGAATGGCGAGAATATCTACTTCCGGTACGTATGCAAGTAACTGACGCGCCAGCATCGCGTTTAAGCCGCCGGCCACAATCTCACAGGAACAGGTGACTGCTCGTTACGATGGCGAACAGGCCGTGCTTGAGAATAGGGGCCGTCACGATCCATGTGTCGTTCCACGTGCCGTGCCTATTGTGGAATCTATGGCCGCTATTGTGCTCATGGATATGTTCCTCACACAGTCAGGCCGCAAGGCTGCAGCTGATAGGGTTGATCCAGCAGCTGTGCAGGCTCTGCCCAACAGTATGAAGAAGCGCAAATATTCGAGCACTCAGAGCGCATAAAAAGAAATCCTAAAGGCATAGTGGTATATAGTGCCATTAAAGTCATACACGGAGTTACTTCTTTTTGCCTTTCATCGTAGCACGACGACCGTCACCTGCGTTTGTTAGTCACCAGGTAAAACGCACCCTTCTTTGGTGGACCCTTTCCAATGAGGCGCTTTCTTGCCACGTCTTTCCATCGCTGAGACTCATTGGGGTGGATCAGCTTTGCAAAGTTTTCGCCCTCAATGGAAAGCGATGAGAGATGCAACTGCGGTGGGTAGTAGTTCAGCATAGAACTGCCCACGAGCGACTTTTTAAGATACTTAGCACCAGTTCTTATATTGTTAGGATTGTATGATGTGCCAAACACTTGGCACCTAAGAGCATTTAGAGCCGCAAGCGACCTGGCCGGCACCCCGCTCATTGCAACAGCGAACGTGAGATACCATCCAGCCTCAGAATCCGTCACATATTGGTCACGTGATGCGAACTTCGAATCGATCGAAGCATTGTGCCGCCAAGCTAGGACGATAAGACCATATCTTAATGTACATCAAGTAATGAAAAACTTTATATGTATTTACGACACTTTTCGCTCCTATGCGAGGTTGCTTTTAATACAGGATATCACCACATAGAATTTGATTGATCTGAGCTCAAAAAAACTTGCACGAGACAAGATATTAACACATCAAGGGAACAGGGACTTTTGTTCCGGGTGCTCAGCCGTATCCACCAGTGTTGAGGCATTAGGCTGGGCATTCGTGACATCAGAATGCGATGGAAGAGAGTTGTTTCCAACGTGAGCAGGGTCAGCTTTAGAGTTATTGTTACTGGTCATTGCGGACTCAGCAGTCATAGAAGTATTCGGCAGGGTGTTGGCATATGCGACCGGAGGAGCGGCATCGTACGCTGGTGCGTCATCAGATGGTACCTGAGAGGACCTGTTGAACGTTCCAAGTTCATCTTCGAGCTCCTCTTCTTCCGCATCGGATGCCTCTTCAGAATACTCACCATCTAGGTCGTTGCGAAGGACTGGAACAATGGGGCCAGCGATTTCATTCATATCCTTGCCCTTGGACTTCGTAGACTCAGATGCAGGAATACCCCGGTCAAGATGACCAAGGTCAGAGTCCTTCGAATCAGGGTCTGTTGCTGAGCCACTAGACGGCTCATGTTCAGGAGAAGCGATACCTTTTTCGGTATCTTCTGACGCTTGATTAAGAAGGCCAACTATGCGTAAATTCGAGAATGCCTTCTCACGATCCGAGAGTGTTCCATTTCTTGACTTGAACAAAGGGGACCAAATAAGCCTCATCAAAAGATAAATAGCTGACATCGAGAAAACAACAAAGAAAGGAATCACGATGCAGACGACGGAGGAGGTCGGGACTTTGCTGTTGGGGAAGGCTTGAAAGAAGTAATGATTATTGTCCACTCGGAAACTCTTTCCCGCATAGTCAGGCCGATCGACATCTTTTTCATCTTGGGAATGAAGGCTGGAAGGCGGAATAACCATCACATACCCTGCCGGGACCGCTACCGAGTCCCGGCCTTCGTCAGATCCAGCTGGCGCAGCGAGAACCGAGCATACACCTAAAACAGCCAGTGAGAGTACCCAAGAAAGGATACGGTTCATTCCGACGGTACCAATGACCGAAGTGGTAATCCACAGGCGGAACAAAAGATAGGGATGGACACCGATACGAGTCTAACCGGCAGGCAACTGCTTTCGTGCCTCTGTAAGTGCACGACTAAATTTTGAAGAATCGTGTCTTAACTATATCCAATTATATCGATGCATACACTTCTCGGGACAAGATTATCAAGGAGGTTCCAGCAAATCAAAATAACAGCGAGTTCGACAGGGCCTAGGGCGAACCATTAGGGTACAATGCTGACAAATATCACGTGGACATGTAAACGTGCAGGAAATGAACGCATAGTGGCAGGACTTACTAAGCCGCGTAAGGGCATGTACGCTTGAATGGGTATTATATAATATGTTACATAAACTGTTAGTTGAGAGTATATGATTGATTGAGATTTTTGCGAGCTAAGCAAATGCCGAGCCTCGAGAGAGTGAAGCAGGAACCCAAAAATGGATAAACTGCCTTGGCGTCATATAATCCAATCTCGCCAAATTTTCTAAGCGATGTGAATTCGAACATGCATGGCCGAAATAGCGTGTCGATCCCGTGTGCCTGAACATGGCGAAGTAAAATGGGAATTTTCAAGTTTTATTTATAGTTAACTCTGAGGTAAGTTTACCCTAATTTGCTTTGCATGGGCAAAGCCTAACAACTTCTCTTCGTTCTGTATTGTTATACGATCCCCCCTCAGCATGAGTATACATGCTGCACTCTTAGCCTCTCCTAAATCAAATCAATCTCATGAAGAAGTGGATTTCCCTCGAAATGACTCGCTGCCAAGCGAACCGCGAGGAGCAGAGAAAGAGGTCGAAGAGGTAAAATGGACTGCCAAAAATATGTCCCAGCCAAGAGGTATGAATGACGTGACTTCATCAAATGAGCGTCGACCTACATATATCGGTTATATCAAAACTCCCGCGGATGCGATCTTACTGTTGGCTGCTTGCGATCTACCGGATAATGTGGCGAATCCAAAACTGGGTCCTCCCCCTCGCCGTATATCACGTCGTCTACTTGATGACGAACGTGCCGAATTTATTCGTTCCGGTGCTATTTTTGTATGGGATGAACGCGAAGCTGGCATGCGACGCTGGACAGATGGTCGTTGCTGGAGTGCAAGTCGCGTCAGTGGATGCTTTCTAACCTATCGTGAACTGGAGATGAGGAAAAAGACTTCGGATAATCTTAGTAAGGATGCACCACGAAGCAATTTGTACAAGTCTGATGGACTCGTAAAGCAATCCTTCAGTATTCGAACCTCGTCGAACCGCAAACTTCATGTGATTTCGTATTATAATAAGGACGACATCAAGATGGGATACTTGCAGCGTGTTAGCAAGGACCCGAGAATCATGGGCACCGGACCAGATTCTTGGAATGTGCAAATCGACGAAAATGAATATGGAGAGCTACTCAGTCGTGAAGCAAGTTATGTTACTAAACGTTTAATGAGCCCCCAGGTTCCTGCAGAAATGCCAATGGAAAAAGTGCCCGTTAAACGAAGAGCTTCAGAGAAAGAAGCTATGATCGTGAGTGAGCGTGATGGGCCGCCTAGTCCTGAATTTTCTCGGGCGCATTACCCTCCCCGTCTGACATACCCACCTCCTTCAGACTATCATTATGGACGGCCGCATCTTGCACATACATACTTGGATGAGAGCAGCAAAAGATGTCGTTATGAGAAACCTTCTTTTTCCTCTCACTCCTATTATCATGCATCCATGGGATGGATCTCTCCGTATGACACGCCCTTATACCTATCACCCGTCACGCCACCGACAATGGACTCGAAGAATTATTTTGCCAATGTGCATAAAACGCACTGCCCTCCTGTTTCTTATGTGAACAGGGCGGATCGCTTCATTGATAGGCCTACTCTGCCTGCGATCCAAAGCAGTGTTCCGCGAGCGTCTGAAGCAGAACGAGGGACATTAGAGGCTTTGGCTAGTCTTCGTGCTGATACCAAAGTACCACCTGTATCGACGCTGGATCGTTCGGCTAATTACCATCTAACCATGCCGTCCTTCCCTGCATCGCGACTGCGCGCACGGCCTGCCCCTGCACCGGTGGCAGACCGTCATACCCTTCAAAAAACAAGTGTTCCCTTGCATGTTGGAAATGCATTAATATAGCTACACACAATTTTGATACATGAAATTCATCTTTACACATAATCGTGGCGCATGAGTTGCCAATCCCCAAACACAGATTCTGCTACCCGAGGGGGGGACTTGGAAAAGTCTCACTGCACCAATCCGTCTTCTCCAGCCGGCCTAGGAAATCGAACCCAATACTGACACGGTGGCACCAAAATCTGATTAGTAATCGTAGAATTGGGTCTGCGCTAAACAAACACCGAGCGCGAAGCGCGCGCACACATCGGCCCTTGGGCTCGTGTGGAATTTTCAACACAAATTGTTATTGTCGACCCAGACGATACTTTACGGATAGCTTGGTCACTCATCCTCATCTGACCATGTCGCTTAGGCAACACATCCAGCAAGAATTTATGTCAGAATATCGTCCCGTTTATAACGACGCACACACAGTCTATTACCCGCCCCAAGAAAAAAAACGTAGGTACAAGCCTGGCACGGTGGCACTGCGTGAGATCCGCAAGTACCAGCGATCAACAGATTTATTGATATCCAAGCTTCCGTTTGCGCGTGTCGTTCGCGAAGTTGCGGATGAATTTATTGAGGCGAACTACGATTCGAGCGCTAGCGCAGTTGGTCTGCGTTGGCAGAGCTCAGCAATCCTTGCGTTACAGGAGGCTACAGAGGCCTACTTGGTACATTTATTCGAAGATGCGAACTTGTGTGCCATTCATGCAAAGCGCGTCACCATCATGCAACGCGACATTCAGCTGGCTCGGCGCATACGCGGTGTATGGGGCGGTATCGGGTAAATGGTACAAGTCTCTATGGAGATGGACCTTGTTACGAAAGCAGGCGTGGCTTCTTACGTTGCACCCAACTTTCAAGTGAACGCCAGAAGAATGCCACCAGTTGCTTGTCTGTGTGCCGCTTGGTTCGGTCCACCTGTATTATAGTTAATGATTGTGATAACGCACCTGTAAATGTGTCACGTTCCATTCTTTGGCTTGTGATGTGGATACTTCGTTGTTCCATCGAATGTACACGCCCATAGCTGATGGTTAGTACATGCAACATACCATTACGGAATAAGTCTCGGGGATCAGTCCAACGATACGATTTAAACTGCCAAGCTTGCCCGGTAGTAAATACAGCAATCACACGGCTCCAGGGATCTTGATCACTGCCTGGAAGTCCATTTCCAAGTCTGTTAACTGCATCTGCATTGTCGACCACCAGAATACGGCGAGAGAGTGTGCCTGACCCCGCAGAGGTGACATTCTCATCGGCCGATGGCGCCCGGATCGTCACGACCAATTCGGGGATGCCACCAGCCTGTTGCCTTGCTTCTTCAGGATGGATGAAGATGCCATCCTGTAAAAGCGCTTTCACATTGAACATATTGACAAGTGCCGTGGGTGAGTTGGACAAGAGGATGATGGGATCCTGTGCACGGGACTTGCGAGCGCCGTGACCTGCAGGTTTGGACGAAGCAGCGCGTGACGAAGACGTCACTTTGGATGGTACGGCAGAGCGGCGCTTCGCTTCTTCAATTCTTGGCCGAACTATAGTACGGAGTGCCAAAAGATCAGAAGAGGCACGCATGCCTGGTACACCGTCTTCCATTTCTTCCATCAATTTGCCTCGCAAGGCATCGTCGCGATCCAGAAGCACGATTTCATATTTTGAGCGGATGCGACGCACAAACTCAGCGTCCTGTGGATCTGGAACATAAACACGCTTAGGCTTGGAGGCAGGTACATGTTGTACCTGTGCGTCCGCCTCGCCCTGGGTCTTAGCAGCGGAGGCTTCGTCCAGAGCATCAGATGATGGAACGATACCTTCCCAGGAATCGCGCTTTCCCAATAAGTAGTCCAGCACAGCCGGCCGTTCCAGTGCTGGAAGTGGCACGATCTCTGCTAGCGTCGCATTCCGAAGGTATGCACCAGCACGTTCTTCGCGCTGCTGAATCGCAAAAACGAGGGCTGCAAGTGGAACGAATGCATCGGGTTCCGTCTCAGGTGAGGGCGCTCTTCCATCACTATTGCGCGAATCACGAGAACGAAGCACACGTGTGACTGAGACAGCGGGAAGCACAGTATCTGGAGAGTCTTGGGCATATTGCATGGAGGACGTATCAATATGCGAGAGCACAATAGAAGTAGCTTGCTTCACGATCTCAGTCACAGCGCCACTTGCATCATGCAGATGCACATACTTCAATGGGTCATTTTCACCCGCTATGACGGCTGTGCGAAGGCACAGCAAGGGGTCTAATCCGCGTTCCCCAGACTGCATCGAAGCACTGGGAAAAAAAAGACGGAACGCGGTCTGGTGGAGAGAAGCGAGCAACCGAAATTCGTAAAAACACAACTATGGTACTAGTAACGTAGACGGAAAAGAGCCTATGGTTAAACGCCTGCAGCAGGCAACAGAGCACGAGGTGATAGGCGCACCACTGCGCTCACGACAAGTTGACGCATGACCCGGATAAATACGCGCAGTATCTCAAGCACGAGATAAGAGCCTTTCTGGGACTTACGCGACACTCGGTTGAGCCGCAGGCGTATCAAAAATGGGCCATGATGGGCCACACACCGTTTGTCCAGCAGGCAAACAGCGCAAAAGAGGATAGCACTGCTGCCATTCGATTCAGGAGCACAAAGCTCTCCGTATGTTGCCACTGATAAAGCTTCTGGAGCGGGACGGAGTCAGGCGGGTATTGCGACAAAAACCGAACACCGCGGTGATCTTCACCAAAGACGTGCGGCTCTTGCGTAATCATATGTGGGACTTGGGTTGTCTGTTGGACACGCCGCTGCAGAAACTGGCTGTGTGCATGCATAGACAACGCGAAAGGCGGGCCATATGGATGAAGCCCGGCACGGTACGATATAAAGGAGGGTGGTGACCAGGGTGAGAGGAGCACGCCATGATCGTCGATGCACCAGCTACCAAGCAACCAAAGCCAAGGCATACCTAGAAATCCGAACCAGTACAGACGGACGGCGTCAGGATCCGGCTTGCTCTTTTCTGCAGGGGGATGTAAAACAGAGAAGGGCACACGAGTGTGTGGACCAGACGGAGACAAGCTGTCCGTACTCTCATCTTCATTTTCACTGCATTCACGCAGCGGAGGCGATCCTTCGAGGCCGTATCTCTCAGCCAGATGCAGGGGGCGCAGACGAGACGCATTTTGCTGGGGCGTTTGTGTTGGCATATCCCGCGGCAAGGGATGCGAGAAAGATACACCTAGTCCATGCATTTCACCTGGTGATACAGGCCGGCCGTCATCATGCACAGCATGCATGGATACGAGCGAGTCCTCCTCTAGCTCTTCGCCAAAGTACTTCGACACAAGTTGTAGAGAGCGCAGTGGCGGTGAGTGGGGCTTGGCAATAGGAATAGCAAAATTGTCCACTGAATCATCAGGGCCAAGCTCTGATTCTTCGTTCTCGCTCCTCGTTGCGGTATTTGGCGATTCTTGTGTATCAAATGCATACATCAGACCCGGGAACCATCGATCTAACCCTCCGTGCACAGAGGGTGAAGCGTGTTCATCGCTTGAAAAGGACCTTGAATGACTGCGTCGAATAATATCATCCGTTATTCCATAAGTCCGCAACTTTTGCGATCGCCTTTGTGCAGTCGGTGACTTGGTCAGCGAGGGGGATGTGGTCGGTATAGACTGCAAGAGGGGAGACATGTCGAATGGATCATGCATTGGGTGAAAATGGTGAGCCTGAGATGTTTCCGTCGACGATGTAGTCGTAGCAACTGATTCAGACAACAAAGGAGAGTTACTAGATGGTGGCGAGCTTGGAGACATGGAGTGACCGAGGGCATATGATTCGTAGCGATCGCAGCGTGGCAGAGAATATACGTTTGCATCGCGGTGCAAAGTTGGTACGCGCAAGCTGCTGTTGGCCTTGATTGTATCTACAGGTGTAAAACCATACAAGGGACCGGCGACAGGATATCGATGAGACCAGAATGGATCTGAACGTAGCTCTGGTGAGCTCCAGTCCATGCTGAGCGCATAATTCGCATCATTGGACTTCGCGTGGTGTGACATGGATCGCTTCTGATGAACTGTTCCACTTTCACGGATGTAACCTAAGCCAGAGATCCGACGGCCATTCTTTCCTGTTGGAGGCTCATGTATATTCGACATGGTAGCCGGCATCGAATGCCGCGGCGCGTATCGTTCCATCCCCCCCGACGGTTGACCCGACATTGGGGCTGCAACAAGCTAACAGGCGAGCTGAAATGACACGTCCTTTACCAGCAATAAAGTGGGGATTGCTTGGCAAAAGATCTTGGTTGGGGTGGGTGTTGGTAAATTGTAGAGTTGTTGACGTGCATGCAGCAGCACACTTATTTTCGCCAACCAGTTGCACGTGAGGAACGTGTTGGTCCCACACGTACCCGATAGGCCTTAAATTTCGGTTATAGACACGCTCTATGGTTCGACATAGCAGAGACAGAGTACATCTCTATACTGTTGTTCCAGGCTCTTCTATAGAGGCTCAGTTTATATAGTGGTACGAACATACTGTGCCTAATTCGATTTCGCACATCCATGACAAGCATGTAATCGTACTTGTTAAGCACGTCATTCCCTTGTCCACGTGACTTGGGTCAGTTATAAGATGCGCACGGCCCGTCATTATGACGTCACCAACGCCACCATCATCATCATGCCAGGACTTGCCATTTCTCAAGACTACTATGCCCCTCGCCCCGAAGAGCTGCTGCCAGCAGGTGCAGTGTCTGACAAGGTGGCGCAGGAGATCGGCAAACCAGTGCCGCTGCTGCTCCAATCCACGACCGTCCCGAGTGGCAACAAGACAATTACTCTGAAGAACCGGGCGATCGTGTCGCCTATGTGCATGTATTCCTCTCGTGATGGATTCCCTACGCCATTCCATCTGGTGCATTACGGACAATTTGCATTGCATGGTGCAGGTGCCATCGTCGTCGAGGCTACGGGTGTGACGCCAGAAGGCCGAATCTCGGATCGCGACATGGGCATGTACAAGGAGGAACATGTTGACGCACATGCCTCTCTTGTGTCCACCGTGAAGAGTTTGGCGGCAGGTGTGAAGATTGGTATTCAGCTTGCGCATGCCGGCCGTAAAGCATCAACTTGGGCAATGTACGATCAAAAGGCCTGGACGGAGCCCTTCTTGTCGACCTCTGAGGGTGGTTGGGAAGACTCCGTGATCGCTCCATCGGCTATTCCTTTCGGTGAGGGACACATTATGCCTAAGGAGATGACTCTTCAACAAATCCGTGACGTTGAGGATGACTTTGTGCGTGCTGCGGACCGTGCGTTCCGTGCCGGCTATGACTTTGTGATGATTCACTCGGCACACGGTTACTTGATCAGCTCATTCAACTCTCCTCTTACTAACAAGCGTACGGATGAGTATGGAGGATCGTTCGAGAACCGCACGCGCCTTCTGCAGAACATCGTGCACCGTATTCGTTCCCAGTTCCCAGCCAAGGGTGTCTGGGTTCGTCTGAACGGTACAGATGGTGTGGAAGATGGCAAGGAGGAGAGCTGGACGGATGAATCCACTCGGGCCCTTGCTCCGCTTCTCGAGCAGAACGGTGTTGATGTGCTTGACATTAGCAGCCGAGGCACCGTCGGATACGCTAAGGTTAAGATGACGCCTGGATATCAGGTCCCTGCCGCCATCGCAGCCAAGTCCTCCGGACTGAAGCGTATGCTGGTGAGCGCTGTGGGAACGATGCATGGTGGTACACAGGAAGAACCAGACAAGTATGGCCTGTTTGCTGAGAAGAGCTTGCAGGAGGGCAGTGTTGACTTGGTCAGTTTGGGACGTGTCATGCTTCACAACCCTGGCTGGGTTAAGGATGCTGCCCAAAACCTGATGGGTGCGGATGTTGTGTGTGCCTTGCAGTATGACTACACGCTTCCTTCTCTCAGGCGTCGTTAGTTTTGCCATAGGTGGAATAGTGTTATGTGCCACGTGGTAGTTTCCCGAATTTGACCGCAGTCCTTTGGGTTTGAGCATTAACGTTTCTTTCCCTACCGAATCATCATGTTGGACCCCATCGTGTACAAGAAGTATGTGGCGGAATTGGTCGACACTTTGATTTAGCTCTATGTGCGGCGTTTTTGTGTGATGTACAGACAATGTGCTTGTGGCTGGTCATTGTGTCACCTTTTAATATCGTCTAGTAAAATGAATACTAACTCGTACCAGCAACAACCTTCTCCAGCGTCAACGTCTCTTGCAGGCTGACCCTCGCCCTGTGTACCAGCGTATGCCCCGCTCAGGCCTCTACATGGGTATTTTCCAGTTTGTGTTCTGGACTGGCCTGCTTGGAACAAGCATCGGTTTCTACAACATGGCTATGGTATGTATTGGTTTTTGTGCGTCCTGAGGGGATTTTGGATACTAACGCGCTCTGTAGGGCAACAAGCGCCAGTAAATGTATCTTGAGCTTTGATTTGTCTGCTCTTTTAGTGGGCTCACTTTCTAATAGAGTGTGGTACCTGCCTATTGTGTCACCGGTCTTATGAATTGTATGCCTTGACTTAGCACACCTTTTGTAGAAACGCCGTGTGTTATCAGGAATTGTTGCGAACTGACTGACTATGGATTAGGCGTTGAGATAAGGGGCGAGGGTGCGTTGTTGCCGAGCCATCGTTGATGCTGAATCCTGACGCTTCGCTGTGATTCTGTGCATATGTGCTTGTGTACTATGACAGGTTGTCTGCTATATCAGTGATTTCCACCGTGAGAACGGCGGGTGAGGTCCTGCCTATAGATTCATTCTCGCGTGTGAGTAGAGCTAGTCCCGAAAATGGACCTATTTTACGTTAAGTAATGTTCGAAAATTTACAAATGCGCGCGTCTATGGCTACAATGGAGGGAAACATCAGAGCTCACTCTCGGACGCGAAAACGACCGAATCGTCATCAGTCATCTCTCCCGTCGAGTCAGTCAACTCATACTCTGTACTCGGTGGCGTATCAATACCTGCTACAGCATGCTGTAGCATCCCGAGCGTCAAGGGTCCAGGTCCCTCATTGCCAGCAGTCATTACACTCGCTGCACTCGCCGTTGTGCTTGCAGAGCTATTCCGTCGATGGAGCGGTCGTCGCATCGTAAGACGACGCGTCGGCACACTGCGCAACAGAGGATTCGGATGCAAAATCCACGTCATTCGGCTCATGTCACCATTCGGACTAAGAACGTCACGGGAAAAACTCGGGCATTGGAATGTGCGCGCCACACAGTGCACAGCCAAGCGCGAAAACGCATCATCCACTTGCCAGAGCAATGAGGCAGGGGCCCGTCGCAACTCAACGACAGTGCGATCGCGATCATCCACATTATACACAAAAATCTTACGCCCTGAGGTCAAGGAGTCATGCGTAGGGACGTGCACGGTCTGCCGAAGCCATTGCAGAATTTCGCGTTCTACCGCAAAAATGAGGCTTTCGGCAAAGGTAGATCCACATGGCAAAGGCGCGGTATAGTCAAGCAACGCCTGTGTCTCAAGAGCATGCATATAAGCCTGCATGGATTCTGCACAGCCCAATCGAGCACGAAGGAAGTCTTGCGCATCTCGCAAACTCAATGTGAATTGCCCTTTTATCGCCGAATCTAGCTCAAAGAGGGACGCCTTTTGTGCTGGCATCGATGCATCTTCAACACAGCCATACGCTTTGCTCAAAGTCTCCAACGTACTGTCTGAAAACGTGGAATGCACGGGATTTTGATCGGGAAAGTAATCTGACGGCGAAGGACGTACTGCATGTGGGTTTGAGGCAAAGCGCCCATTTTCGCTACGCCTTTCGCGACGCTTGCTCATGAATCTACCCTGTGCTTCACCCACTGAGTTCCGAATGAATCCATCGCGAGTCTGTCGTGCCGCGGGTGACGCAGCCATACGACTCATTCTTGGATTACGAAGGATAGCAGGCATGCTCATGGGAACTGGACCATCATGCACGGAGGTAGTGGATGGGGTGAAAGTGCGTGAATCTCGTCGATCAACGGTCAAGTCGGACACTGTATGCGACATACGGTCCGATTCTGGCTCGATTTCTGGCGCCAAGGTTGGAACTGACATGAACTAAAATTTTTTATCAGCCACAACTGTATCCACCACCCAAATTAAGTCATACCACGTGCATGAGTCTACAATGAATAAATATTTGCATCAGAGGGACCTTGGGCTGTCTGAGAGCCATCCATATTACAGCTGTGTGAAGATACCAGGGCATGTCGACTACCGAGGGAATGCCCAAGTGACAAGAAGGGGAAGACATAGAAAATCAAGGACAAAAGAAGGTACAAGTAGGAGAAGTAGATCGAAAGAACACGCAACTCATGCCTTTTTACCTCGAAATGACAAAGCTGTCACCTGAAGAGTTGCGCGTCATGCCCGGAGCAAAGCCAGCCTGCACTGCCTCTTTTTGATCCTGCGGCGATGGCGTACGCGAGTTGTCAAACATGCGCGAGTTCGTGCGGGACTGGACGGAACTATCATAATCCATGCCCAAAGAAGGGTCCTTTGCGTCCCAATTCGCATGGCGCGAACCCACACTGAATTCGAGGTCTTCTTTCGTGATGGAATCCCAGAACTTGTACATCATCATGACGGCGAACAGCGTGCACAGTGTACCGAAGAAAGTACCATCAATGTAGTGCTTTACATTCTCACAAATTTGGTTGTTGAAGCCGTACTGAAGGATGAGTCCAGCCACAAATGATAGGCAGCCAAGTGCGATATCGTTAATTGGCCAGAGTTCGTCCAGTGTGCGTATGACCAGGATAACTTGCGATACCACATATATGAGGACCATGATGATGGGGAACACGAATTCAAAAAACCACAAACCACCTTGATCTTCGATACCGCCCAAGAATGTCTTGGCCGACACGGCAAACGAGATGACCCAAATTACGATAGAGCTGATGCACAGCATCAGGAGCGAAACCAATGTACCATCTTCAGCAAATTGGAATCCAACAAAACCAATAAGCATCAACGCCCAGAAAAGGGCTGTTTTAAGTCCAATGTATATAGCCGTGAACCACAAATAAGCTTTGATATGCGTGGGAATGACAGCAGAGTCAAGAAACATCACGAGAAACTCAGAAACGCCGTATGTATACAGAAAAACCAACATCTCTTTTCTTCCAACGGCTGTATATTTAGAATGAACGTGCCAGAGCATAATAGCCGTCATAATAATGGCAGCCATATGAATCAAGCAGGTGGCCGGCTCAAAAATGATGGTATTGTTGATATCAATGTTGCGAGCATAGCACTGCGGAGCTTTTCCAATCCCGTCTGGTCCCAGAAGAGGACATGACACCATCGCTATTACATTGCATACACCATCATAATTTCCAAAAGAGAAACTCTCATTCATGGTGTTCGATGACCTCTTCAGGGGTGAAGGACTCAATGGTGCCGGACGGCCTTTCGCACCTCATGTCCCATGCTTGTCCACGAGCGGCATATAACATGCCCTACCAGGCCACCTATCTACGTTTCTCTGAGGTATGATGACATCAGCACGCATGCCATGGCCATTGAAGCTCGACCGGCCTGGACCTACTGGGTAGTCGGTCAGGTCCATTTGATGGCTCTACGGGGAAATTGGCATTCACATGCTATCTCAGGCAGCCGGGTACTGCACGCGACTTTCTAAAGACCGCAAATTCTCTTCTTTTGCGAGAAGCTCCTGGCGCTTTTCCAAAATTTCGCGCTGGATGCGAAGTTCTACCTCCCGCAGCTTTTCTTCTTCACGACGCAACTGGTCCTCCTTCAGGCGAACACTCTGGTTGACGAGGTCCTCACTCTGAAGCGATGCGTCCGGGGCATAATCCGCAGGCATGCCACGAGAGAGCCTCTCCGTACGGTAGTTTTCGTACAGAAAGTCGTGTGTGATCTCCTTAAGGTCATTGAGGTGGGTGCCAAAGAGGGCGTTCCTTAGACGAAGGAAGTCACAATGCTCCGGGTTGTACACTTCTACCGCACCCCATGGGTAGGCGCGGCCTAGGGTGAGGTGACCATCAGGCGTCGAAACATTCTCCTCGGAGCATACGACGGCAAACGGTAGCAACGAACGCAGCTCGCTGTTCTCCGCAATTGTGTCGGGATGGTCTTCTTCCACATCATATGGGAAGTTATAGATCGGAATACCATAGTATTCAATGTCTTCCATGACCCGCTTGCGGAAATCGAAGAGCTCGCTTGGCGTCATAGTGTCCGATTTGCCAATAACGGGAATCACATTCACACGGGGGCTCAAACGCCTCATGAATTCAATGTCCATTTCACGCAGTGAATGGCCCGTGGGTGCAATAAAGTACACGAGTGCATGCACACGGTTGTCACGGAAGCGAGGATTACGGCGGATACGCGACTCTTCTGAAAGAATGTCATCATACTGGCGCTCAATGAAACCCAGGATCTCGTTAAACATGTACTCGTTGTCAATACTGTCGCCGAAGCCAGGCGTGTCAACAATCGTGAGGCCAATGCGGAGACCCTCGGATTCAACCTCCAAGTTGACAGGCTGAATCTGCAGACCAAGCTCTACATTAGCCGTCTGGGCGTTGTCGGCGTCCTTGTGTTCAATCACATTTTGCTCGCACAGTGTGTTGACGAATGTTGTCTTACCTGGTAATTTGTCAGTATAATGTCGCAGACAACTTCCCTCACGTACCTGTGCCACTTGCACCAACCACCATAAGGCAGAAAGACACTCCTTTCTTGGCTGGACGACGTCGCGACTCCATCATGTTGTGCCTAGTGTCCGATTCGTGCGTAGATAGCCTCGTCCACCCTCCCACGGGCGACGGACGCGACCATTCACGTGCATCACGTGTCACCCACGTGACAGCCGTGCGCCGTGCAGGCTGGGTGCATGAGTGCCAAGCGGCGCCGAGTCATAATGTGTGGGACAAGGAAGCGATCCTGGTCAGTTCGCCTTTCCACACTATGACCAACGCAACTCAGGCATTCACGCGGTCAAGCCAGTACTTCTCTGCAGCTGATGCGCCGCTTGCACAGCCAAGTGATCCAGTCATTCCGCCGGACGGTTCTCGGAGACGTTCCATGTCCAACGGCATGCTGCAGCAGCACGCACGTGTCCTGCAACAATTCAATGCTGATTCGATCAAGATCCTCTTGCTTGAGAATGTTAGCCAAGGCGCGGTAAAGATACTCCGTGAACAAGGATTCGAAGTGGATTTCTACACGGGTGCATGGTCGGAAGATGAGCTTGTCGAAAAGATTGGCGGATACCATGCAATTGGCATCCGCTCTAAGACGCGCCTCACACAACGCGTGTTTGATGCGGCGCACCAGCTTCTTGTTGTCGGCTGCTTCTGTATCGGAACAAATCAAGTGGACCTCAGCGCGGCGACTAAGAACGGCGTGGCTGTCTTTAACTCACCTTTTGCCAACTCGCGTTCAGTCGCTGAGCTTGTTATAGCCGAAATGGTGTGTCTTTCGCGCCAGCTCACGGACCGTGCCCAGGAGATGCGGCAGGGTACTTGGAATAAAGTGTCAAAGCGGTGCTTCGAGCTCCGTGGCAAGCTTCTTGGCATTGTGGGATACGGTCACATTGGCTCGCAACTCTCTGTCCTTGCCGAGTCTATGGGCATGCAGGTAATTTATCACGATGTCGTGCCTCTTATGCCCTTGGGTAGTGCGCGCCAGGCAGATTCGCTCGAAGAGCTTCTTAGTGAAGCCGACTTTGTGAGCATCCATGTGCCGGAACTGCCTGAGACACGCGGCATGATCGGCGAACGGGAGCTTTCGCTCATGAAACCGGGCGCCTACCTCATCAACAATGCACGCGGCACCGTGGTGCAAATTCCTGCATTGGTTGAGGCCCTCAAGTCGCAACACATTGGCGGTTGTGCGCTCGACGTCTACCCACGTGAGCCGGCTAAGAACGGTGTCAATGCCTTCAACAATGACCTGAATGAATGGGCGTCGGAACTTCAGAGCCAAGCCAATGTCATCATGACACCCCACATTGGTGGCAGCACCGAGGAGGCTCAGCGAGCTATTGGTGTGGAGGTGAGCAATGCGCTGTGCCGCTATCTCAACTTTGGTGTGAGTACGGGCGCCGTCAACTTCCCCGAGGTGAATCTCCGCCCCATCACGGAACAGGAGGTCCGCTCAATTCGCTTGTGCTACGTGCACCACAACCAGCCTGGTGCGCTTTTAGCCGTCAACGAGATTATTGGTTCACACAATGTGGACAAGCAGATCACAGACTCACTAAAAGATATCGCTTACCTGCTCGCTGACATCAGTGATGTGTCCGAGTCTGATATCCAGGATATCCACATGCGTCTGAGTAAGACCCCTGCTAGTATCTTGGTACGTGGACCCTGCCCTGACCCAGACTCGTCTTCTCTATTAAACCTCCACTCTCTGTCGACGCCGATATGTTCGGCCGATGGTCATAGGCTCGTAGAAAGCGTTTCTTCGCCGTGGTCTGCATCAATCGAACATGCCGCGTCATATTCCTGGACAGGTAACGCAGAGTGTGAGCCGTTTGCTAGAGGGGCAGTACATAAAAAGCCCACCAGCATGGTATGATGCCACACTCCGGCATCCACCTGTGTACCCACCGCCTCTCAGCTCGCGTGTTCGGCCGGACAGCGACTTGCCTCGTTCCTTGCAAAGCGAGGCCCGGAAAGTACCTCACTTGGCCGCCAACAAGGCTGGTCGTCGTTCCCATCTCAACTCTCTGAAAAAGCTGCGCTCTCAGCTTCCACCGCTGCGACCACAGCCGATTGTATATGAAGGTGACCGCATTCGCCGTCAATTCTTCCGTGATCATCCTTGGGAGGCTAAGCGGCCTAGGATGCTGACGGAAACGGATTATACGCTTGAGGAGCCCATATCACCCACATTGTCGCAGGGCCAGGTTCCCGAGCTGTACATGTGGAGCCGTATCAATCCCTCCGTCGAAGATGTTGTGCAGTGCACGCTCAAAACGGCTGAATGCACAGACATGTCTCTCTCGCAAGCATACAGGCGCACCATCGCGTCGTACCATGCCATTCATGCTGAGCGTGAGCACCGCATGCGCCATGCTATCCTCGAAGCACGCAGCTTGGGTGCTGAGTTTGGTCCTACAGAAACGGAGCGTGGCTTTATCAAGGAATCTCGTGAACTGGACAAATGGGCCGCGCTGAATCAAGGCGTGCAGCTGGAAGAAGCAACAGAAACGCCGTCCAAGCGTGAGCATCGCGTGAAGCGCACAGATATGGCGTTTACAAATGGTGCGGCGTACATGGACTCTGCTCAGTCGCTCACGTCAGGACAAGCTGTGCTTGAACAACACACTGCGTCGGAGCCCACCCCTCAGCCAGCACATACGAGCTCTCCAGATGATTACCTAGGCATCGCCTCGCGTGGGTAGGTGGATACCTTATGCAGTACCCTCAAAATCGAGCTCTTCATTTTCGACGAGTGCATGCAGAAGTTCAAATACACTGTACAGTGGGAATCCCACCACGTTGTTATAGTCACCCTCGATGCTGCGAATGAAGAGTGCGCCGCGTCCCTGGATTGCGAAGCCCCCAGCTCGATCGAGGCCCTCGCCTGATTCGGCGTAGGCCTGGAGCAGGGGACCCGGCACGTCGGCAAAATGGACGCGAGTCTGCTCGCAAACGGTGCGGACTTCGTACCCTGGCGCTTGCAGAATTGGATGCACGATGGCAACGCCGGTCACAACATGGAAAGAGTGGCCGCACATGTCAGCGAGCATGCGTACATTGTCGGTTTTGTCCAGGGGCTTTTCGAGGATCTTCCCCTGGTGCACAATGACTGTGTCGGCAGCGATCACGAGATCTGGAGGGTCATGCTCATCTTGCATGACGAGGCGGATATAGACCTCCTTCGCCTTATGTGTAGCCGTTTCGACTGGGTACTCGTGCGCGATATCGCCGACAAAGTCGCTCTTGGGCAAATCCTCCTTGAACGTCGATGGTACGATCTCTGGGTGCACTCCGACTGTCGCCAAAATATCACGGCGGCGTGGGCTGCTGCTTGCTAGAACGACGCGCTTACCCTTCAGCCGCGTAAACACAGGCGTACGGAGCGCATCTGGCGAAATCGGATCGTGAGCCATCAAGTGCACGGACAGCGCGCGCGAGGCGTTTTCTTGGTCACGTGTCGGCCGAGGAAGGCTTTCTTCGATCTACCATGAATGTGGCCTTGCAGGACAGGGAGCCTGCGGAGCTCGGCGAGCTGAGCTTTCCGTTGCTCAAGCTCATTATTGAGGCACGGAACGAGCATGGTATGCGGCAACATGACTGGGAGCGTTATCGTCGATACTGCACGACAAAGACGAAGCGCGTCCGTTCGGCGCTGCATCTTACGCATGCACCGAACAAGCCTGCTACGAAAGTGCGACGCACGAAGCGCAGTAGGCGGCTCACTACCGCAGAGCAGAGTGTCAAGGACAAGAAGCGTGATCACACGTTTGAGCGCCGCGACATTGTGCTGGACCAGGTGACGGATACGAGGCCCCTCGAGCTCTTGCTGTTTGAGAGCGAGCATGCGTGGGCATCCGCCGAAGAACTGTGGGCCAAGCAAACAGAAGAGACTCGTGCGAAACTGCGCAGAAGCAGCTTGGGACGCGCGCGTCGTGCGATGCAATATGCCACGAAGCTGAATGAGCTGGCGGATGCGCTGCCATCCCTCGATGTTCATTCCCGTGCCCAATGCCTAGCATACCTCGGCCTCGTGCGCAGCGCATCAGCTTTTATCCAAGAAAATTGGGAGTCCACTTTGCGCGCTACCGCTGCCACGCGTCGTTTGCTCACGATCACGAGTGAATGCAGCCCGTCGAGCCGTGACGAGGCCGTAGCGAGCAGCTTTCTTGACACGATCGATGCACAGATCCGCTTCGCGACGTATTCTCTTGGTGAGACGGACGATGCCGCAGAGCGCGTATGTACGCCTGAGGCATGTGAGGAGGTGCTGCCGGGCTGGGCCAGAGTGACCCAGGCACTCCAGGCCGCCCACCCGGCCTCGGCCTCGTCGAACGAGCCGTTTGTTCTGCACTGGCGGTCCCAGACGATCCCTGTTCACTCGCTGGAGCTGTACGATGCCATTCAGCGCGTGCAGGCTGAAGAGGCTACATTGGCGCAGCATGTGGCCCCGACGAACAAGTCCACGCCCGGCAAGCGCGCCAAGCTGTCGCATGCCCAGCGCAACGCCCACCGACGCCACGGGATGGGACGTGCGAGTGACTCGTATGCGAACCGTGGTGAGCTCGATCCGTTCGACCGTGTCCTTGCGGCGCTGTCGGATGCCGAGTCGATCGCACGCGTGCTCGTCGACGACAATACCCAGGCACTGGCCAAAACGCACTCAACTCGGTATGAGGCGGCTGGTCTGCAGCTGCGCCGTGCGCACGAATGGCTTGCTTACCGCTTGTTGTCTGTGCGCATTGCTCGTAATGTGCGTCTGTGGTCAGACGTACAGTCACGCGCGGCCATGCGCGAGGCGCGAGCGGAGGCACTGACGCAGCAGCGGACTCATCGTCGGACGCTACCCGCGATGGCAACTGGAAAGAGGAAGCGTGCCGCGCGTCAGTATGCGCGCAGCGGCACACGTGCCCGTTCGCAGGCGCGGCGCCAAAAGCACTTGAAGGGCGTGCAAGATCTCTGCGCCCAGCAGTCCGATCGCCGCCGTCTGCGTATCGTGCCAGGTATAGCCAAACTGCTAGACAGTATCGATGGCTGTCTACTAGCTATGGTCGGCCTGGACTTGGTCGAAGGTGAGCCCGATGTGTCGAGTTTGTTGGAGTCCAAGCGCTTTTACTACTGCTCTGAGCTGCTGCGCCAGGTCGCCAGTGCGTTTGCACAGTATAACCAGTGCGGCGAATCGCTTGTTCTGCTTCAGCGTGCCGATCTGTACGTGCGCCAGGCCATGCAGTCGCTCGAGTTCGCCCAAGGCGCTCAAGACGAGGATCAGCACTTTGCCCCTCAGCTCCTCGGCCCCGATGATGTGCTCTCGCGCCAGACACGGCACATCCAAGAGACGCGTGAGCTCACAGAGTCACGCATAGGCGCACAGAGTGTTCTGGTATCGTCGGCGATGCAGTCGACCAAGGGCGGACAGACCTTGTACTACTATGCACATCGCCACGTGTCCTTGGACGAGGCCAATCTGTCGGAAGCCCTCGCACAAGTTCGTTCTCCTGTGCAGCAGCACGACTCAGACTTGGAAGCCTTCGAGGATGCAGAAAACGAGACGGACGATATGGACGAGGAGAACGAGGTCTACGTCGATACCGAGCCGGCCCCCGCTCCCAGCGGCAGGAGCAGCTGGTGGGGACGCTGGCTGGGCCGCTGATCTCCGTGGACCACATCTCCACATGCCATAGTCAATCTGGGATATAAGTCAACGGAGGGGACAGGGTGCCTGTTGCCGCCACCTCGCTTTTTTTGTCTTCCCGCGCACCCTCTCGGCCGCTAGTCTCGATTCGGCCGTCCGCGCAGTTTCGGCCGCTACCACAACGACTACTACCGTGACGCGTCGTGCTCCTCACGCGTGTGTTGATCGGCCGACCTGCCTCCACTTTGACACGCCTTGCTCGTGTCGTGATCCTCTCCCTGCTGTGTTAAGGGGTGTTTTTCGTGTTCCTTCGCTAGACCTACCGTATAGGTCGCCACATCTCGTTACTCTGCGCCCATGGATCGCGCCGGCGCCGAGTCTTTGTCTTCGCACACGTTGCCTGTGCCTCCCGAGCAGACGTTCAGCATGAGCGATCATGCCGCTACGCAGCACTACCATGCTGTAGAAGCCCTTTCGTCGAATGTACTCCCTAGTGCAACGCGTGATCGCATCGCGCCTCCTGAGCCCCAAGCCAAACCACCTTCTACTAAACGCCGCAAGATCAACACGTGCTTTCCTTGCAAGCAACGCAAGGTCAAGTGCGATCGCCAACACCCGTACTGTGGTCAGTGCCAAAAGCACCGCATCCCTGCTGAGCGCTGCGTCTGGTCGTCGGACATGGCCCTCGCGCCCGACGTGCACAGCGCCGCTACATCGGCCCTGTCATCGTATTCCAAGCCCGATGCATCGCATGCCCCTATCAGCCTCGGCACTGGCGATTGGGGCAGCTCCCAAGGCACAGAGCTGGCCCTCGATAGCGACACCCGCGCTGTCATCGAGCGAATCAGCCACCTAGAGCAACGTCTTGCCACCAACACCGCAACGCAACCCACATCGCACGACCTGCCGACGACCTCGGCAGGCCAAACGCAAATTGACCCTATCCTGCTTGCTGGCACTGGCCTCTCTCTGGGAGATGTAAACGCCGACCGATCAGCTGCCACAAGCCTGTCACAAGATGCCGCTGTCGCTGCTGAACTTGCCTTCTGGCGCTCCAAGATGGAGCAGCACCATCGCCCAGCGCCCTCGAGCGATACGGCGCAAATGACTCAAATGCAGGCGGAGCAAAACATCGCGGCAGATGCGCTGGCGATGTTTGCTCGTCATAGCCAACAGAGCTCGCTGGCGGGGGGTGACCAGACTATGGGCCGCCCATCAACGGTTGCGTCAACGGGCTCCGCGGATGCCATGCCGCGTCAATCAATCGTGAATGCGCTGTTCGACAATGCCACTTTTGCAATGAACAACTCTACCGTGCGTATTCGCGCTGCTCTCGAATTGCTGCCCGATACCCAGCAAATCGACTACCTGATCAAGATCCTTCAAACGGTCGATTTACACATATCCTACGGCCTCAGCTGGCGCTTAATCAAGACGCAGCTAACGGCTCTACGCACGCAGCTGGCCGGCTGGAACCGCATGCACACGTCCATTCCTGAACAGCTCGACCTCTCTTTCGTGGCACTGCTTCTCGTCCTTTTGGGTGTCGCGGCACAATTCACCGAGCCACGCTTCTTTATCGAGCAGGGCCTCTGCACATCACTAGACCAAATTGAAACCTACGTGGACTCTTGGGTCGATGCTGCTCAATCTGTGCTGGCCATTGACGACTTTGTCACCCGGACCAATTGGAACCACCTAGCTGCCCTGCTTCTCTACGTTGATCACCACGCTATCCGTGGACGCTTGCCTACCGCTCTTGTTGCTATGGCCACATTACTTCGACTTGCCGAGCAACAGGGCTACCATACGCTCGGCTGTGCAACTGATGACGAGCAGGCATGGCGTGACTCGCCGTCTTCCAAACTGGTGCGTGTTTCGCCCGTATGCTCTACTGTCCGTCCAGGTACCTGGGTCAGGCCGTCGGGTACGTCAACCAGTCTGCCGGACCGCTCCCATCTCGTACGTGAAGCAGCGCGTCGGCTGTGGTTTAAGATCATGTGCAAGGACATGGCGCTCGGCACTGTCGTGCACCGCGCCATTCAAATGGATCCCCGCTTCGTCACAACGAAGGCACCGCTAAACGTGGACGAGGACGATTTGCCCGATGGCGAAACGCACGTGCTGTCTTCTATCAAGGACAGCGGCCGCCCCACGATCAACAGTCTGATGCCTTTCGCGTACCAAATCGCTGACCTGGGTCGCCAATGGAGTGTTCTGGTCCACAGCCGCATGCTCACTTACGCGCATATCCTCGACCTTGATACCAAATTCCGCGCTTTACTGTCGTCGCTCCCGATATTCCTTCGTCCAGATCCCACGCTCGAGCAGCTGCCCGAGGTGCGACAGGAACAGGCACAGCGTCCATACTTGGCCATGCACCGCCTAATTGTGTTTGAGGCCGTGAACCAGCGTCTTCTTGTTCTGCATCGTGACGATATGTGCCGCGGCCATCATGACGAAAAGTTCGCATATTCAACCCGCGTGGCTGTAGACGCAGCACGTACTATTCTATCATGTCGCCAGCAAATTGATAATGTCCATCCGGCCGTCCAGAAACACGCTGCGTTCCGCCACCACCTGTTCCAGGCTGCCATCGTACTCTCTATTCACCTTCTTGAGCTGAGCCACAAAGCTCAGGGCGAATCACAAGTCGCTCATCAACTTCGTGACGATATTGCTCTGATCATGAACTATTTGTATGGCTCTAACAACTTGCGCACGTCCCTGCCTGTTCCCCAAAAAATTGCTCTCAAGCTCATCGAAATGCTTTTGGCTGAAGCTCATGAACGCCAGAACCGTGATGCAGACAAGAGCTTGTCTGGTAATACAGCCACAGCCGGAGCAGCTACGGCACCCTCCGCTGCGTTGTCAACTATTGGCATGGACGCTGATAGCTCTAACCATTTATTCCAACTTGCTCCGGCCCCAGCATCAACACCCGATCCAGTAACAGAGGCTGCTACCGCTTTCTCTATTCAAATGCTTCATCCAGACTTTGCGAACAAAAATGGCATTTCGGAATTCTTCGCGTCGTTGGACGAACTCATGGTGCCTATTTACTGAAGCTGCAATAGGTCACATACCGCGTACCAATCAGAGGCACATACTATAGATGCCCGCTGCTGCATTACGTCCAGCTGCTTCCACGAGTCAATCGTGTGCAGAATGGAATCCATGCCCGCTTGGTGCAGCATATCTCGCACTTGATCACCAGATCCGATCAGAATGCCCATGTCGGCCCACAACAGACAGGGTATGTCGGTCGTAGAGTCACCGACGTACACACTGGTATCGTATGCACTTTTTGACGCAATCGCCTCGCACATTTTCACTTTGTCAGGTCCAGTGAGAATGCGCTCACGTTGTCCCGGTCCCTGGATAAGGCCCGTGCACTCATCCGAGCCTGGCTTGGTTACTAGCTCGTTCGCATAAACGTAGGATATCACTTGTTCCACGCCATTTTGTTCGGCGCATGCTTTCAGAGCATCCGATATAAACGTTCGTGACCAGTTTACACTCACAATGTAGGCCGCTAACGTGTGAGAGGCAACTCTTTGTGCCATCCAATACTGCATAGCCGCCCATCCTTTTCGGTAACAAATTTTACCAATACGACTGCGTCTCTGCGCATCATTTGTTCCTTCAAATAAGCAATTGATACGATTCAACGAACGCTCTTCTACCTTCCGAATGGATCGTAGATAGTCGTACATCTGTTCCTTGTTGGTGATTTGCCCAAACATCGTCTTAAATTCTGTATAGTCGCGCATGTACTCATCTTGATATATAGAGAAGTCAGGAGAATCACTCTTTACTTCATTGAGTGCTGGTGCAATTAAATTTAAAGTGTCGTGCTGTGTGATCGTACCGTCCCAGTCTAATAGTAGCAACAGACGCCGTGAAGTCATGGTAGCATACCAGCCCACACGGTCTTAGTAGACCTTACACCTGGGTTTTATCAAAAGTCCAATAGTTTAGCGGTTATGACGTATCCTTCACATTGGATGGTCCGGATAAGACCCCGGTTCGATTCCGGGTTGGACTACTTTTTTAAATTTTTTCTTGTTGTCCTCCTTTGATATGATCCACTGCAAGGACGCCCCTTACTGTACTGGAAATCAAATTTGCATGGGTATTGACTTATCTGAATCGAAATGTATGTACAAGAAGGATAAACAAATAAACAGAGCTAGGACTGCAACCGCAGCAAGAAAGGATGATCTGAAGGCGTGTCGGGATGGAATACAATCTTGCCTTGTTGAAAGAGGACGCTTGCAGGGACTTTTTCTTGTGCTTCGTCATAAGAATTTGCGCCTTGTTTAGACATTTTCCACATTCCGCCCACACTTGTACCTACAAGGGCTGGAACCATGGCCATGATTTGCTGAGGATGCACGTCATTTTCGCGCATAAATTTGGCATCACTCTTCAACACCAGATTGCTAGCACGAAGACGACCGCCACGTATGCGAGAGAAAGTTCCAATTTGTTTAGCAATTTCTCCAATGGCTGGTTCATTCCATTCAGCAGCCAGTGATTCCGTCGACGTCTTCGCCATTTTAGTCGGCAATTCTTTCGAATCCTTCATCAGCTTGAGGCGAATCATAAGGTCCTCGATAGGTTTGGTAGGAATGAGACGTGTCACTATGCCAAGAGGCCATGAGACCAAACCAGCCACGATGGAAATTCCCCAGTCACGTCCACTAATGCGCCTAACATTGAATGTGGCACCGCCAACAAAAATAATCAGAATCTGGCATCCAATTTCAAAAAGCAGGATCGCGAGGAACCAGATATTCTTGTGGATATTGTAGAAGATGTTTAAATGCCGATCCAGACGGCGGGCATTAACTTGATTGAACAATTGACACCACACGAATACGTTAAAAATCAATGTGTTCAGCTCCACGTTGTGAACAAGATCGATGGCGATGTTGTCGCTGTGTGAATTTAAAATATCCATACCACGGTATTTGAGTACAAGAATCAGAATAATCTGATAAATGGACTGCACAGTAATGAGCTTCCACATCTCTGGCGTAATAAGAGGTGCTGATGAACGGTCTGGTTTGCGCTCCAAGGACTTGGGGTCGGCCGGATCTGTGGCTAATGCCAAAGCGGCAAGTGTGTCCATGATAAGATTGAGCCAGAGAAGTTGAACAGGCGTGAGCACAGAGTTTTGTTCACGATCAGAAACAGATGACACAAACGTGATTACAACGGCTACAATGTTCACCGTGATTTGGAACTGAAGAAATTTGCGCACAGCATCATTAACGCAACGACCCCACATGATCGCATTCACAATACTCGAAAAGTTGTCATCTAACAAGACAATATCACTTGCTTCTTTGGCAACTTCTGATCCCGCAATACCCATGGAAAAACCGACATTGGCCGATTTGAGAGCAGGTCCATCGTTCGTACCATCACCTGTAACAGCCACAATCTCACCGAGATCTTTGAGGGTGTTGGTCAGAGTCTTTTTGTCCTCTGGACTTGAACGAGCCAAAATATGTAGATGCGGCGCAAGTTCCACCAAATCCGCATGTGACAATTGTCGAAAGACAGGTCCCTCGATTGCCACACCACCAGGCCGATAGATGCCGCTCTGCTTTCCAATTGAAGAGGCTGTCAGGATATTGTCACCGGTGCACATTTTGACGTTGACACCCGCTTTTCCACAGGCTCGCACAGCCTCGGTCACACCGCGGCGCAGGGGATCTTCGATGGCCACCACACCCAAGAGAGTCAAATCCTTGGCAACATCCTCGTACGCAGTTTCGCCCAAGTCATTCGTTTGGATGCCAGGGGGAGGCCAAACGTCGAAATCGCGGTAACACAGCCCAAGGGTGCGAAGCGATTGAGAAGCATAATCCGTGATCGTATCACTCAATTGCTGCCGGCACTTTTCATTCATAGATATAACCTCGATACTTTGAGACGCTGACGCCTTGCTCATGGCCACTGATACTAGCTTGGTTGACGACTCCAGCAAAATTTCACTAGCTCCTTTGACGTATAAACGTACGCCTGTGTCCGTTCTGACCGCAACACCCATACCTTTACGCTTGGATCCAAAGGGAAACACTTGCACAACATCTGCTGCTTTGCGTACTTGCTCATAATCGGCCCAGTCCATACGACGTACCAAATTCAACAATGCAGACTCAGTTTTGGAACCGACAAAAGAAACTTCACCTTGAGCTGCCTTGAGCAATGCGGCTGAAGGAGACCCGCGAGAGATCAGCCTGGCCCACCATGGTTTCTTTATTGTGGATGTTACAAAATGATCAGACTCATCCGTGCTTCGAGGAATAAATGCTGTGGAGTTGATGCAAATCGATTGCACAAGAACATTGCGGATCGAACTTGGAAGTTCATTGGTAAGAGATCCCAATCCAATTCCATTTTCACTCACTTTAGCATTCTCAGCCTCAAGTTTCACTTCGTCGTGGAAAGGCATCTCTGAGCCAATACAACCAGCAACCACGCTCATATTGTTTTGAGTAAGGGTGCCTGTCTTGTCTGTACAAATGCAGGTGGCATTGGCCATAGTTTCACAAGACCCCAAGATGCGGACAAGCAAATTCCGATTCGACATACGACGTGTCGCAAATGCCAGGGCAAGGGTGACGGCCAACGGAAGACCTTCAGGCACCGCAACAACAACCAATGTCACAGATATGATAAGGATGTCGATAAAAGATTCTCCGTATTCCTTGCCATCCACGTGGGAGTCACGACCCAATCTAACAAAAAAGCGAATCATTAGCGCGATGAACATGAGAATACCAGCAGCCGAACCAAGTTTCGATATCATTTCAGCGAGCTGATTTAACTTGGTCTGTAGTGGTGTATCTTCGGGCTCATCGCGCAGCGACATCATTAATTTGCCATTCATGCTCAAGGGACCAACAGCCGTGACAACAAAATCGCCCACACCTTCAAGAACCTTGGAACCAGAAATCATAAACACACTTTTGTGATTTGTCGACCCATGCCGCTTCTCACTTAGAAATTCTTGATATGAAATCTTCTGGATCATATCAGACTCACCTGTGACGCTTGATTCATCACATTTAATATTGTGCGAGCGCAGAATTACACCATCAAAAGCAACAATTTCACCTGGATCCAAGGAAACGACATCACCCACCACCACATCGTGGATATCCACCAAATGCTTCTTACCATCTCGCTGTACAGTAATGGGACGCGATTCCTTCTTAGCATCCAACACTCGAAACTGCCGTTCTTTCTGCCAGTCGTTTAAAGATCCAACCAAATCCACCACGATGACAGCAACCAGAATGGCCACTCCTTCAACCCAATCAACCGGTGGTGCGGGGCATTCTCTTTTACCTGGTTCTGGATGGACGCAGGGCTGCATTTCTTGTGGTGGTGTGAAATCAGTATACAATCCTAATGCAAGGGAAACAATCGCTGCGATAATCAATAAGATAAGGATCTTGTCTTGGAGTGCTAACCACATCAGCATAAGAAGACTTTTCGACTTGCGTTCAGGCAACAAATTCGCACCATAAACCTGTACACGTTGTGCGATCGTACCTGTTTCTGCAATAGATGAATCACTGCTGGGAGCAGGGTCAATACATATCCCATTATCAGAGCTGGTCATGAGGCCTTCCAGTAAGCCATCAATACCACCCATGCGCTCAAGTTTCGAAAAGTCTTCCGGATCGATCAGAGAACAGAGCTCTCCTGGTTTAAAGCGAAATGGCCCTGGATCTGACCATAGGCGCTTTTCGAGTTCTTCCTTTAATTGGGCTGCTTTCGCAGCCTTTCGCTTCCGACCGTTGAATAAGCTAAGGAAAGAGGAAAGACATCCTGAATTGCCGTCATCATCACCTTTCCCGTGATCCGTATTCTGAAGGACTGGGTTGTATTCACCACAATTCATACGCGATGATTCATATGCCTGCTTGTTGCTTGAGTCAGTCACATGGCTAAGGTCGTCAGACCGACCGTTAGGGCTGCTCTGAGACACAGATTCCTTCATTTCCATGGTTTTCTCATGAGAATCATTTTCCAAGGTAGCAAATTGTGTCTGGTCTGAGCTAGCGCTTGTTTGTGCCCTAGTATGCCTTCGGTTGACATGGTCAAAGTCATAAACAGCAATCGGGGGCGGGCATTTGCCACCCGGATTGGATGGCGCATTGTCACCTATCCTCTCGTATGGATGGGTGATCATATTGCCGCACCACAAGACGTCGCGCAGACTGTTGACGGCGCGTGACAGCGGCGGCGACAAAAACGCTAGCTGAGATAAACTACGTTGTATCTAGGCCATGTTTCACCAGAGCATCGGACCCCGTGCACGTGATACACTCTTGGGATGCTGGGTCCTGCTCTGTACAAGTCGCTCACCCTGCGGACGGATATTTCAGAATCTATGTGGAGTATGCCGTGCCCAATTGCACGATGACAAATCCCGAAAATTTAGGCGACGGACAATCGAACAGTCGCACGGCTCGACGTACACACTGTTTCCATGCCAGCAAACACTAAAATGAGAATGCGGTTCTTAACAGTGCCCTTGGATTCAAAGATGAGTAGCTAAAAATCTAGAAAATCATAGCTCCCATTGTTTTTGTCGGGAACTCTCTTGCGCGAGATAAAGCTGTGAATATATCATAGATTCCAGCTTCGCAAGATACCTGATGTGAGACATATAACACGTACCTAGCCAGCCTCGACCACCCCATTCAGCCCATTGATGAATACTGCGCATACCATGATTGCCGAGCTCATATGCACCAGGTGTATAGACAATACGCTTGAGCAAATCTGCAACACTTTCAGTGCTTAAATCCAGTTGCGTTGCATACACAAGTTCTGTTCCAATTAGTCTTGTATATGTGCGTACCAGATGCAACATATGCAAAGGCCAAGCGTGAGCGAGTAGCATACCATTCAATCTGTTTGTGAATACCAAGCCAACATATAGAGGATACTTACTCCTTTGGCACTAACAAGTCCTGTAGTGTTACATGCATCGTCTGCTATTTGTGCAGCGCGAGCCATAACTGGCCCTGGATTTGGAAGACGGAATGATAGCGGTAGACATGCCAAATAAGGAATGTTGGGGAATAAAGCATCCGAGGTAAGCAGCTTCAGAACCTGATATAAGTATCCATTACACGTACGGGCAGCAAATGTGGTCTCACTGGATCATTGTATGCTAAGCGATCGCAAAGCCATTGCACTGTCACATCCATGCTATTCTTTTCTTTTTCTTCAAACACTCCATTCACATGCATTGTTGCCCTGTCATCCCAGGCCTGGAAAAGGCGCCGAGGCGCTGACGTGGGTGCCGGATCAGGTCCTGGAAATAAGACAGACAAGGCACGATCCACATCAGCTGCATTATGTTGTTGTTGCTTCAGCAGCGTCTTACGAATAGCCGCTAAACTGAATGCATTTTCAGGCACATGGACCAGTGATGCGCGCAATAAGGCTTCTACACCTTGTTTTCCTGCTATCATGCAATGAAAACTAAGTATCAGAGTAGGACGATGTTTTGTGGAGAAATGCAATGTGGACGGCGTTTGGGCCTAGGTCCAAATCCTAACTTCGCCGTCATCACCGGCGCTAGCAAGCATACAGGGTGCAGCACCGTCTCTATCCGCTGGCGCCCATTCGATACAATTAATATCTGCCTGACCATGAGCATGTTCCACTTGTGCTCCGATCTGAACAGATATATCACAAGGATCGTGTTCAGACATACTCTGATTTAGTTAGAAGCAGGATATACATACCACGTAGTAAATAAGAATTTTACCGTCAGAGCCAGCTGCTGCGATTTTTCCCAAAGCTTGTGCTGGATCTGATGCGTCACCGGCGGCCCAGCTCACACTGTAAATAGGTCTTGTAAAATGACCTTTGATACGATGGGTTGGGTACCAACCTTCCCCCTCTCGATTGGAAGCCTTTTCCCGCGGCTTTATGCCACGCTTCTTACAGTCATCTGCATTTAATCGACACCATATCCAAATGGAGAGGTCATCTGATGCCGAGGCGAGGTACCGACCGCATGGAGAAAAGCTTAAAGACCACACGGTGGAGTCGTGCGCTTCTAATGTGTCATAGCATACCCAGTCATAATAAGGATCGTCAATATATAGCTTGATCGTATTATCATAGGAAGCAGATGCTAAAATCTCCTCTTTAGGATGCCACTTTACAGTTTTCACGTCCTGTGTGTGCTCAATAAGAACGCCGGCACATTCAAAGTCTGCATCAGGATGAACTTCCCAAATCCATACAGATTTATCACGCCCGCAGCTTGCCAAAAAGTTACCATTGTAACTGAAAGAGACGCTCTTGCATTCGCTCTCGTGTCCCTCCAATGTGCCAAAGCATTCCCAATCTGGGCTTCCATCACTCATTGATGATCGAATATCATCAGGAATGTGTTCCCAAAGTCCCACCGTGCTATCAAAGGAGCTAGTGGCCAGAATATCGCCAGTTGGAGACCATGAAACGCATCTTACTGTTCGTTTGTGTCCAGAAGGAATGACTTCTTCGAGTCGGAACACTGTTTCTGACCCGCCAGAAATACCAGAAGACAGCTTTTTGTACGAGTACAAGCGCACATCCTTATCAGTTGAGCAAGAAGCCAACAATGACTTTTTAGGGTTCCAAGCTAAGTTCCAGACCGTCTCAGCATGGCCTTGCAGATCAGCAAGTTTTCGTAGCGTTTGTGGCTGGGCTGGCATACGAGGTGGGTAATTTGCTCCTCGTGCGAGATGATTTGTCAGTTGCAGCGATTTCTGGTGCGGAATATTTTCTGCCTACAGCAATGCGTATGACTGAGCTAGTAGTGTCTATGCTTCTCGTGAAGTTAAAGGTGGACGTCCCCACCAGTGCGTCATATCTTCCTCATTTTTTCGCCAATCATCCTCGTTAATGTCACTTGTGGTTTCCCATTGCTGCTCAAACTCGAGCGAAATGACACCCATAGTGCTTTGTACCGGATTCGTATCCTTAGAGTCTAGCGCATGTAAGTAAGACATTTGTGGGAGTTTCCAGCTGTTTTCTCTTAAGTGCTTGTGCTGCGATATGTTGGCATACACTCGAACGTACTCTTTCGCGGTCTTCTTCGATTCGTCGCAGAATGTCTGATCGAGACACTTGCGTCATGCTCAACATACTCTCCTCCGGTCCACGTCCACGAATGCTGGAAATCAGTTTTGACAACGTACCTTGCAGCTCGCTGTTCAATGGTGTCAAGGAGGGTGGTAATGAGGCAAGGTTCAAATACTCGTTTTGAACGCCAGGCCAAGAGAATTTGTTGCACACTTCCAAGGTTTATTACAGCATCCCAGCTCTTTGGTGGAACAATCATATCAATAAGGGCCGGGAGATCTCGCACAGCCAACTCACGGTATACAGCAGCACCATCTGGGTTCGTCCCAGAATCATCGGTCAAACATACATCCAGCATAAACAACATATTAATGCGTGTATTGGATGATTCCTGCATGTGAGACTAAGTTTTCCATCACAAACCTTGGCACACTCAGTCATAATGCAATCCCATATGTTATCTGCGCACTTGTGAGAATACCGCAACGCAAAAGCTACAATTTTTTGTATAGACTGCTGGCTTGCATTCAGGCATTTAAGTAAACCCAAAAATTCCATTCGGACCTGGAATGGGTCCATAATGATACCTACTAGTGCACAATCAATCGCACTTACAACTTGACCAGGTCTTTTTACAAGGGGAAATCAAGCTTCGAATTGGTACTTGCATATCCCTCCACTTGTTTACTTTCGCACTGAGTTTTGACACCATGTCCAACAGCTCGAATACCACTTCTAGACCGGATGAGGTCACTGCACGATATGAAACACTGCGAGCTCAGCTGAAAGAGGGAATGGAGCGTAAAAGACAAACAGATCATGACTTAACTGACCTTGAGTCCCAAATATATCTTTATGAGGGTTCCTACCTGAATAATACAGCCATGAGTGGCGGGAATGTTATTCGAGGGTTTGACTCATACTTGAAAGCAGGTAGCACACCTGCATCTGTATCTCGCAGCTCATCACAAACAATATCCGGAGATGATCGCATGTTCAGCACAAGTAGTGCCACTTACCAACGAAGTCTAGCGCTGAAGGTCAATGAACCTGCAGCAGAAAAAGCAGATGATGCCAAAATTTCCTCCCAAGGTTCCCAGGCATCGGGCTACAAGCTGAAGCGAAAGACTGATGAAACAACGAAAAGGTCTTGAATGAAAAGAAGCCGATATGCTACCTTATATACATACATTTATGCAACTTCAAGATAAAAATTACTTAGGCGAAGATTAATGTAAACAAGGACACCAAGATCGTCACCTTCATCAACATCGAATGCGTACTCATGCACGATGCTTTATTTTTTTCATGATGACCTGGAATAGACATATCCTTACCGGAATTAAATTTGAAAAAGACATTCTGCGCTTGTTCCGTTTGCAGAATCGAGTTGATATCATGGGATACTTTCTTCACTGGGTAATAACCGACAGTATCATCAAGGTTTTGGTTATCACTGTACTCCAACAAATTTGAAAGCTCTTTGATCCAGTTGTCCATGCGCTCTAAGTGACCATGGCCTTGCGTCCGGGCTTCGCACCTAGTGTCGGTGTCAGTTGTGTCGTCCATACCGACAAAGTAGAACTGCTGGCGCTCTAAGTAGCGCTTACGCATGTCATTCACCGAGTCGTCTTTCTTATGACGTTTGTAATAGTCGGGCATGTGACCGTCTAAACCGTACTTGTAGTTGTTGTAACGCGGGCAGTCTTTGGGTACCTTCAAAGGACGATGGGGGGTCAAATACATAAGAGACGCAGGACTCGAGATTACAAAGAGCAACTTCGAGTCTTGCGGCGATCTAGGACGCATCGCAAGATAACGATTCATCAATTGGGCACCCAGACTGAATCCAGACAACACAATCTTTTCAAGATTCGGGAACTTCTTCTCATCAGAAAGAAAATCAATAATTGAGTCCAAAGCGTCAGGTGCAGACGCTTCAGGGCCCTTTGCCTTAGCTTTAGCCCGCGAAGTCTCAGCCAAAGCGCGCTTGCCTTCGACATGTTCGCTCAAATCATCCACAGGGATATCCGACCTCTTCGCGCTATACGAAGGGTTAGCAAGCTCACCATCATCGTTGTAGGAGGGAAGCACAGCATTTTGACAATCGCCCCAAGTGTGATCATCCCAAACGAGTGCCTTGGAGCTACTGACATTGTTTTTGTTCACTGGATATGCACCCTTATCCATAACAGAGAAAAACATTGGTGTGATGATCAAAGCTTCATCTTCTTGAATAACTTGACGACTCGCAGCGGCCTTTAAAGAATTACTGACATATGTGAACTGGTTCCAAGAGTCACGGTACATACCGTGAACTTGAATGACAGCTCGCTTGATCTTGGAGGCATTGTAGTCTTTTGTGACGTAGGCAGTAAGAAAAGAGCCCTTATCATCGACCTTAAATGTGGAATTGTCAATATAGGCACCCTCGATAGGAGGAAGCACACGCCATCCGTCGTGGACGAAAGACGTCTTTCCTCCGGGGAAAATACCGGGGTCGCCATCTTGGTTGGAAGTCTTAGAGTTTTTGTTGATGCGACGAGAAAGATTTTGGTCCAAGACGAATGAAGGTGAGGCTGCGACCATAACAGATGTGACCGCGAGGCATACCAACAGGGCTTGAATACGAGACCAAAACATGACAGATAGAGCACGGGCGGTATAACGGACAAAAAATTTCGACAGGCGCAATGATATATAATCTGAACGCCGCTGGGCTGTGCGTAGAGCTCTCATATCTGCTTTCATTTGCACCAATCACTATGAACGAATGACTTTTGATCGGCTGTCAAATGCGGTAGTCCGCCTTTTGCTGCACGTGTAAATTATTCATCAGAAAAAAGTGTTCTACTGCAACGCAAGTCTTGCTCGTTCTTAATCGTGCTAAGAATGACTAGGTCAACAAGCGAAGCACGGCGTGGAAACACGCTTTTTGTCACGCGTATACCGTATCATGTAACAAACACAGACCTAGAGACATTTTTTAGTGATATTGGCCCACTGCGTAGGGCTTTTGTCGTCACGGATAAGGAGACACACAAATCTAAGGGTGTGGGTTATGTGACATATGCCGATGCTGCAGATGCGGAAAAAGCACTCGAAAAGCTTCAGGGCGCTAGTCTAGATGGAAGCAAAAGATATGTACAGCTTCAATGGGCCGATAGGAAATCGGATTTAAAGTCTGGTAAAAGCACTGAGCTGAAATCGACTCCTACGCAAGCAACTTCACGACACGTGGTCTTGCCAGATCGTGACCCTGACGCCGTTCGTACCATCGTCATTTCTGGACTTGCTGGATGTACACCGGCGGCAGACGAGAAAACAATCTATAAGCGTGTGCGCAAGATTGGGGATGTTGAACAGGTGAAGTTCGCGGAGCACGAAGGCCCTGAGTCTAACGATGTGGCCTTTGTGCGCTTTCGCACGCCAAATCATGCTTTGAAGGCTATTAATAAGCTTCACGCGCATCAATTCAAAGGATCACTACTTAGCGTAGAGCTAAAAAAGCGTACGGACGGTGCTCTACGTCGTGAAATGCACATGCGCGATGATACCCGGAAAAAACAACATTCTATTCAGGAGCAGATTGAACAGTTTAGCGGAAAGACTTTGCCTGTTAACCAAAATCATCTGGACCATGCAAGCCGTCTCATCGTTCGGAATTTGCCATTTGACATGTCCATGGAAGATCTTCGCGCCGTTTTTCTCCCCTACGGTGCTCTGTACAATGTTTCTTTACCCACCGATGAAAGCAGTGGCAAGGGGCGTGGTTTTGCATTTATATGGTATGTGTCCAAATCCGATGCTGCCAAGGCCATGGAGGCCATTAATGGTGTGTCACTAAGACATGGTGCGGCCGAACAAGCTCGACTGAAAAAAGCCCAAGGAAAAAATGGCCGCGAAGCGGCCAAAGAGGCCCTCGCTGAAGTGCATAAAACAGCACAGCCAGCTCGTCCTGTGGCAGTAGACTGGTCGCTGTCGCAAAAAGACTGGATGTCACAAGCAGAGGAGAGTGACGAGCAACCATCGCCTAAACGAAAGCGCATGGACTTGTCAGATGAGGAAGATGGAAACGAGGAGAGCGAGGATGATGATACCGAAGCAAAGGAACGTCCCATGCTGGCGCCACCGGAGGCAGGAACTACTCTTTTCATTCGTAATCTACCTTACCAAGCAACGGAACAAGAGCTCAAGGACTTATTTAGGTCATTCGGCCCTCTTCGTTATGCTCGTATCACCATGGATCCTGTCACGAACCGGAGTCGTGGCACTGGGTTCATCTGCTTTTGGAAGCGCGAATCAGCCGATGCTTTGCTTCGTGACGCGGAAATTGTGCACCAAGAAACTTCTGCTCCTGATGCACATACCAAATCAAACCCTTTTAAAGTGCCCTCTGTCATTACTGCGGATCCATCTGCACCACTCGTGGCGCGTTTCTCCTTGCATGGCCGTGTTTTGCATGTCGTACGCGCCGTGACGCGCGAGACAGCGTCCAGCCTCGAAGCGACGGCGCGCAAAGAACGCGAGAAGGGTGATAAGCGTAATACATATCTTTTGCGAGAAGGCGTTCCATTTCCCAATACCCAACTTGCAGCTTCCTTATCAGATGCTGAGAGGGAGCGACGTATGCGCTCGTTTTCGATCCGTCGCGCACAACTAGGAGCAAACCCATCATTACATATATCGAAGACTCGTCTTGCTGTTCACCAATTACCACTTTTCGTAACGAATAAGATGCTTAAGCGCATAGCTTTGCATGCAGTTCGTGCCTTCAATGATGAAGTGAAGGAAGGTAAGCGGGTTGATCTCGACAAAGATGAAAAGGACGACAAAACACTTAGTGTAAATGCGAAGCAGCCGACGGAGGCCAAACATCGACCACCACCGTCTGTCGTGGTGCAGTCCAAGGTGGTGCTACAAAGCGAACGTGTTGATCCGCTCACTGGCCAGGGTCGCTCACGTGGTTATGGGTTCCTTGAGATGCGCTCCTTTGCTCATGCGCTCAAAGTACTACGTTGGGCTAACGCAAATAAGAACCTCGGAAGCTTGCTTGTCCATTGGTGGCGCGAGGAGCTTGAAGCTCTCCGTGCTAAGCTCATACGTGATGATTCGAATGAGGCGCAATTGCGGATAAAACGCATCGATCAGGCATTGAATAACATGGAGACTTCGTCCAAATCAGAAGCTCGTGGTGTACTTCGTATTGAATTTTCAATCGAAAATATCACCACAGTTCGGAAGCGTGTACTGCGCCAGGAACAGGCTCGCGATAAGGCTAGTAAACGGCAAAAAAAGGAAGACGATACCGTACAAGAAACGATGGAGGAGTCAGAAAGTGATCAAGACGCCGATGATGAATCACAACATCTTCCCTCACAACTAACAGCTAAATTGCATCGAAAATCCGGATCGGAAAAAATTCAGCGCGAAATGAAGAATCGATCGTTGGGATCACTCATCGGGAAAAAGCGTGCGGTCCGAAAGCGTAAACACAATTCCAAGTAATGTCAGGCTCTTTGTCCGTTGCACCAAATTAGGAGTGATATATCAAAGGCCTGTGGAGCTGTGACCAGGGTACCCATTCAGCCCCGATGGTTTTTGGCACGTATTTGTTAGCCAAATGTGATTGGACTGCGTTATCATGAACGAACCAATACCATAGTGGTGTATAAATACACTTTGTATCAGTGCGTCGAGCTTCTCTATCGCATTGCCGCTAAGTTGATTCTGAGGCTATTGAAGTCCTGCGTGCATGTTACGAGTGCACTCAGCCTTGCCCACTTTAAAAATGTTTCGCCCGATAATAGGGGCGCCAGTCTTGTACCTCTCGACATGCTGGTGTCCTAGGCCTCTTCCGTCCGGGATATTATCTCATGTGAGAATGCTCAGTACATCTGCACGTCTACTCGCTATGCGGTCTCCCATTTTGACAATGCCACATTCAAGCAAACCAAGCTCCTCACATGCTTTGACAGACCGCTCGTACAGTGCCGTCAAAGTCCAAAAGGCTGTTCCTGAAACATTTTCCTCCAAGGTGGACAAAAAAGCACAAGCCGAACGCGTCATTTCTATTCTCGAGGAAGACGGTATGCTGCCTAAGGAGCGCATTCGTTCTGAAGTGAATTGGTTTTACGAAGATTTAGGAATCGACATTACCTATTTTATTCTGGAAAATGCTGAAACGATTGCTGGTCACATTGTATCACTTTACGCTGCAAAAATTTCTGAATATGCCAAGAATACGGGTCACATCAATATTGAATTGCAAAAGCGGACCAATAACTCTGCAGTGTTCATTCATTCAAGTGAGCCTGGTGTAAGTCTGTCTGAATCGCAATGGGAACGCAAAATTGATGTCGAGTATTTGAACAAGCCTGATGTGAACCATGCATATCGCCTGGAGTCATATCGTTCGACAGGCGTTGTCGCCGAAAATGCACCAGAGCAGCTGCGTTGCTACTTTCTGCAAGAGTGCAACTTCGCTGAACCTGTCCCCAATCTTTATTCTGAGGCTGCCCGTGATATTCGCTCCGTTGCGGACAAGACATTTTTAACGAAAACGAGTGAACCCATTCTTAAAATTTACGAGGATGTAATGCAACAGGCTCTTGAGCACGATGGCCCTGCCATCGAAATGTTTCAGGTTGAAAACTCATCGGAGCATCATATTGTGGTGGGTTACCGCATGGGATCAACCTCAAACTTTTTTAGTGCTGTGACAGACTTGTGCCATTACTACGGTCTGTACTCGACTAGAAAGTCTGTGGAACATTTTAGTAACGGCATTACTATCATGTCGATTTATCTTAAGCCGATGCCGTCTGAGGCTCCACCAATCAATATTAGTATCTATCGTGTGCTAGAGGAAGTATCGCTCATTTATGCCTTACCAGACAATCCTTTCTTCTCCGTGCATGAAGGCGAAAGCAAACTTGGCGTTCAGGAGGCCACGTATGCGTACGTTGGCTGGCTCTTTGCGCAGCATTTTTGTAACCGTCTCGGCACGGCGTATGAAGCTTTGCGCGAAATTATTGACGAATCGGACTCTCACCAGCTTGCTATTCTTCACGATATCAAGTTGCGTCTTCGCGAAGAAACTTTTACACGTCAATCGATCTTTGAGGTAATAAAGAGCTTTCCGCACATCGTCCGCTTGCTTTATGCTCGATTCTCCCATACCCACTACTCCCAACAAACTCACATGACCAATGATGAACCTACGTCGGCTCATTACAAACTCATGTCGGAAAAGCCATTGTCGGAACAGGAATTGTACGACACGATTATTGAATCGGCTAGTAACTCCCATGAGCGGCAAGTACTTCTTGCTCTGCTTGCCTTTAACAAGTCTGTTCGAAAGACGAACTTTTACACACCGACCAAGGTTGCCTTGAGTTTCCGGCTTGACCCTTCGTTCCTGCCCAAGTCCGAGTATCCCATATCTCCTTATGGTGTTATTTTCGTGGTGGGATCCGATTTCCGTGGTTTTCACGTTCGTTTCCGTGACGTCGCTCGTGGTGGTATTCGTATTGTCCGAAGTCGAAATAAAGAGAACTATTCAATCAATCAGCGTACACTCTTCGACGAAAATTATGATCTTGCGCGGACTCAGCATCTGAAAAACAAAGACATTCCCGAGGGTGGTGCCAAGGGCACGATTCTGCCTAATCTTGGGGCGGACCCTAGTCGATGTTTTGAAAAATATGTTGATTCGGTGCTCGATCTTTTGATTAAAGACACGTCTGGTATAAAGGAACCTATTGTTGATCTAGTTGGCTCTGAAGAAATTCTTTTCTTTGGACCTGATGAGGGTACTGCGAACATGATGGACTGGGGCGCCGAACACGCTCGTCTTCGTGGTGCTCCATGGTGGAAGTCATTCACCACAGGCAAGACTGCTTCTACGCTAGGAGGCGTGCCTCACGATGAGTTTGGTATGACGACTCTGTCAATTCGTCAGTACATCCATGGTATTATCAATTTTTTGGGCTTAAAGGAAGAAGATGTGACTAAGGTTCAAACAGGGGGTCCTGACGGTGATCTCGGTTCTAATGAAATTCTACAGTCGAAAGACAAAACAGTCGCTATTATTGACGGATCAGGCGTGCTTCACGACCCCATTGGCATTGATCGCGGTGAACTGGTGCGTCTTGCCAAGGAGCGAAGGATGATTTCTCACTTTGACGTTTCGAAATTGTCGCCTGAGGGTTATCGTGTGCTTGTGGAAGATCGTAATGTGACGCTGCCTTCTGGTCAAGTGATTACTGATGGCTTTGCATTCCGTAATAGGGCCCACCTTCTGTTCAAAGCAGACCTTTTTGTCCCTTGTGGTGGCAGGCCCGAATCCATCAACATCTCGAATGTTAACGAATTGATCAAAGACGGAGATAAGTGCAACTACAAGTACATTGTTGAAGGTGCCAACTTGTTTATCACGCGTCAAGCTCGATTGGAACTTGAAAAGCACGGCGTTATTCTTTACCCTGATGCTAGTGCCAACAAGGGCGGCGTCACGTCTAGCAGTTTAGAAGTGCTTGTGGGTCTGAGTCTCTCTGATGACGAATACATTTCCAACATGCTTTTTGTTGACGGAAAGCCAACACAGTTCTACATGGATTATGTGCGTGATATCCAAACGAATATAGCGCGTAATGCGCACAGTGAGTTTGAGGCGATTTGGCGTGAACATAAGGACACGGGCAAACCGCGCTCGCTGATTTCTACTGACATGTCCAACGCACTAAATCGTCTGTCTCTTCAGATTGAGAACACAAACCTCTTTGACCAGGAGGTACTTAGAAGCAAGATTCTCAAGCTCGTGTTCCCTGAAACGCTTGTGAACAAGGTCGGTCTTGACGTGCTCGTCAAGCGTGTGCCTAAATCATATTTAAAGAGTGCGTTTGCTGCTCAAGTCGCTGCAGGCTTCATCTATGCCAAAGGTCCTCGGGCAAGCTATGTGGACTTCTACGACTACGTCTCTGCGTTACTTCAGAGTTCTTAACATTCCTTTTTTATAGATGTTTTTGTTTCGTCTTGCATTTAAATTGCCTTGGATTTGCCACGTACGGCGTAATAGGTGTTTTATGCGAGATGACAGTGTCTTTGCAGCTGTGCCCGATATCCGGCCTGCCACGTCTCCAATGATTGGCTGCGGAACTATCCATTACTAAAAGATACGGCTTATATCCGATGCCTCGACTTGCTTTCCGCTCGTGCTGGTCTTGCTTGATTCACACCTTGCTACAACTCTACTGTGGCAATCACAGATTTGAGCATACTTTTCCTGCCCGGAAAGGTTGTTCATTTCGTCTCTTGATCCATGTTACGCAATATGATGAACATTTCAAGCCGTGCTTTGGCTTCATCACGCTCTTTGCGACCAGTCGCGACTACGAATGGTTGGCGTTTGTTGACCACATCGGCCCGCACACTCGCGAAGCCATCGGGTCCCTCTCCAAATGACTCTTTTGCCAACACGACAAACGCTTTTTATGCTGAAGAAATGCATCGTCGATGGCTGGAGGACCCGAAGTCGGTGCATAGCAGCTGGGATGCGTACTTTAAGGGCTTGAATAATGGCTTGCCTAGTCAGCAGGCTTTCACGCCAGCGCCAAGCCAGCTCCCTCCTTCATCAGCGACATTGAAAAGCCATGTGCATCCTGCTAACGATTATCTGAAGCTTCAGCTTCTTGTCCGTGCGTACCAGGTCCAGGGACACATTATCTCTAAGCTTGACCCGCTGAAGATCATCGATTCAGAACGCGAGGGCCACATGCCCCAGGAAATGAACCCTAGTTTCTATGGTTGGTCTGAATCTGATCTGGACAAGGAGATGCAGCTTGGACCTGGCCTGCTGCCCAACTTTGTCACTGACGGTATTGAGAAGCTTACGATTCGCGAGGTCATTCAAGCTTGTAAACGTATCTATGGAGGCTCGATTGGCTACCAGTATGTTCATGTTCCCGACCGAAACATGTGTGACTGGCTGCGTCAGCGCATCGAGGTACCTACGCCTTACTCGTACTCGCGTGACCAGAAGCGCCGCATTTTCGACCGTCTTGCATGGTCTGACTCGTTTGAGCGGTTTATTGCATCTAAGTATCCAAACGAGAAGCGCTTTGGCCTTGAAGGTGGTGAATCGCTCATTCCTGGTATCAAGACTATTATTGATCGTGCTGTTGATTATGGCGTCAGTTCCATCACTATGGGTATGCCACATCGTGGTCGTCTGAATGTACTGGGCAATGTCATTCGCCGTCCCATTGAGGGTATCTTGCATCAGTTTGCAGACAACTCCAACGAAGAGGGCGGTGGTGATGTCAAATATCACCTTGGTGCCAACTATATTCGACCCACGCCAAGTGGCTCGAAGGTGGCTCTATCGCTCGTTGCTAACCCATCGCACTTGGAGGCTGAAGACCCAGTTGTACTGGGAAAGACACGTGCTCTCCAGGACTTTGCTGGCGACCATGAACACACGAGCTCCATGGCTTTGCTCTTGCACGGTGACGCTGCCTTTGCTGGTCAAGGTGTTGTATACGAGACGATGGGTATGTACAATCTTCCAAAATATGCCACTGGTGGTACGATTCACATCATCGTGAACAACCAAATTGGCTTCACGACAGACCCACGTTTCTCCCGTTCGACGCCCTACCCATCAGATATTGCCAAGGCCATTGATGCACCGATTTTCCACGTCAACGGTGATGACGTTGAAGCTGTAAACTTTGTTTGCCAGTTGGCCGTTGACTGGCGTCATGAGTTTAAGAAGGATGTGGTCATTGACCTTGTTTGCTATCGTCGTCATGGCCACAACGAAATTGACCAGCCGGCTTTCACTCAGCCACGTATGTACAAAGCTATCGAGAACCAGAAGCCTACGCTCGAGCAATATTCCAAGCGCCTAGTGGACGAGGGATCGCTTTCTCAAAAGGAAATAGACGACCATCTTCAATGGGTTTGGAACCTGCTTCAGGAGATGTTTGAAAAGAGCAAGACTTTCGAACCGGAAGAGCGCCAATGGCTCTCAAGTGCTTGGGAAGGCTTCCCGTCGCCTAGGGAGCTGAAAGAACGTGTTCTTGAGCAGCACGACACTGGTGTGGATGAGGACCGTCTCAAATACATTGGCACTGTCTCTGCTTCGCACCCTGACGATTTTGTGGTGCATCGCAATCTTGCGCGTATCCTTAAGGGTCGCAAGAAGGCCATTGATGATGGTGAAGGCATCGATATGAGCACGGCCGAGGCCTTGGCCTTTGGCTCGCTGGCTATGGAGAAGAACCTGGTACGTGTTGCAGGTCAGGATGTGGAGCGTGGTACATTCTCTCAACGCCATGCCGTTCTACACGACCAGAAGAGCGAGCGTACCTACACACCTCTAGCGCACTTGTCGGAAGACCAGGCTCCATTCACGATCTGTAACAGTTCTCTCTCTGAATATGGCGCCCTCGGTTTTGAGCTTGGTTTCTCGCTGGTGGACCCTAACAACCTCACTATATGGGAGGCGCAATTTGGTGACTTTGCCAACAATGCTCAGTGCATTATTGATCAGTTCATCGCCTCTGGGGAACAAAAATGGCTGCAGCGCACGGGTCTAGTAATGAACTTGCCACATGGTTACGACGGCCAGGGCCCAGAGCATTCGAGTGCACGTATCGAACGCTTCCTTCAGCTGTGTGATGACCATCCGTACCGCTTCCCCACAAAGGAGCAGCTTTCTCGTCAGCACCAGGATGCCAACATGGCAGTCGTTTACTGTACGACGCCTGCTAACCTGTTCCATGTCCTTCGTCGTCAGGTCCACCGTGATTTCCGTAAGCCGTTGATCAACTTGTTCAGCAAGTCTCTCCTGCGTCATCCCGAAGCCCGTTCCACACTTGCTGAAATGCTTCCTGGTACGTCGTTCCAGCGCTACATCCCTGAACCGCACGCTACGGAGGGTAAAGATGCACTGGTGGCACCAGAGCAAATCTCGCGCCACATCATCACTGTGGGTCAAGCATACTATGCATTGCTTAACTACCGCCGAGAGCACAAGATCAATGATGTGGCAATTTCACGCATTGAACAGATTTCGCCGCTGGACTATGAGTCTTTGCTTGAGAGCATTGACAAGTACCCTAACGCCCTTCTCTTGTTTGCGCAGGAGGAGCCCGTCAACGGTGGCGCTTGGTCTTATTTGGAACCACGTCTGCGAAGAATCTGCATGAAATCAGAGCACCACAAGGACAATGAGTTCCTTGTGTCAGCTCGTCCTCCGACGAGCTCGGTGGCCACGGGTCATAAGGCGGCCCACGTTGCCGAAGTAAAGAATTACCTTCACAACGCTTTTCACAAGCAACGAGGTGGTGAGGATGAAGTAGCGAGTTCCTAAATAGGCTTGTGTCTCTATGTAGAAACTTCCTGATTCTCTGCGATTTGGTAGGGTCGGAACAACCTGATTTGTCTACTATATACAAGAGACATGAAACATTACGAAGATAATCTAAACCAGCTTGGAAAGTGCTCTTTCAGTGAGAAGTAGCTTGAGCGTTTTCAGCACTGCCCGACCTGGTTACGTTATCGGAGGCTGTTTTGTTGTTATTCGTATTCTTGTCATCATTTTTGTCTGTTGTCGTGACAGCTGCAGGGATGATGATGACACACAAAAGGATGATGATGGCAAGTACAATTAACAAACGCATTTTTACGTCCTTCCACCACATGCGCTTACGGACCTGGTTAGCACCACGACGGAATCCTTGAGCTGAAACAGCCAAATTGTCTGTCTTGTCCTGAAGTGCGTCCAGGTTTTCTCCACGTTCATTGACGCGATTGATGTTATCGCGCATCACACCTACGGTCTCATCAATCTGAGCCTGGATTTGAGCAGTGCGCGAGCTCCCAGCACCCGCTGACTTTGTTGCAGATTCCGCTGGAATGTACGGATCATAGCGTGTTGCTTCATCTCCCATGATGATGGCGAATGGAACACAAGATGGAGGGCGCAAACAGGCAGGTGGCAACTCCACCTCGGGCCCTGGGCTGCTTATACAACATCGGCGTTACTAGGCCCGTGCTCCACTCCAAACACCACATGGCCCCACATGGCGATGTATGAAACTACAATCGACACGTGATATTTTCGGTCAGTTTGCAGGTAGCAGTCTTCGGCGAGCCCTGATGTCGGTGAAACGTAACAACTGGTGTTCCATCGTTCGACGACCTCGTCACTGCCAGGATGGTACGTACAATTCAAGTCGACATGCGATGCGCGGCTCCACGCTCAAAACCTACAAATACACTTCAACTATTGTAGGATGGTGCTTTGCTCGTTTGTTCGATTATCTTCGGCATTTGAATGGTCGCTAACCGAAACAGGTCCGCTACGCATTTGACGACACAAAGGTTCCTGAGACGACGGCCAAGTCGCGCGGTGCTTACCTCCGTGTTCACTTTAAGAACACGCGTGAGACCGCTGCCGCTGTGACTGGCATGCCTCTCCAGAAGGCTTATGAATACTTTGACAATGTGCTTGAGCACAAGCAGGCTATTCCCTTCCGCCGCTTTAACGGTGGTGTTGGTCGTACTCCTCAGGTAAACCACCTGGGCACGACGCAAGGTCGCTGGCCAGTCAAGTCTGTCAAGTTTCTGCGTGACTTGCTGAAGAATGCTGAGTCGAACGCTGAGGCAAAGGATATGGATGCCCAGACTTTGATTATCCGCAACATTGTTGTTCAACAAGCTCCTACGACTTACCGCCGCACCTACCGTGCTCACGGTCGTATCAACCCTTACCGCAGCAACCCTTGCCACATCGAGATCCTCCTTGCTTCGCCCGCTGAGCAGGTGCAGAAGACCAAGTCGGTCGTGCCTGTGCGCCTGAACAAGCGCCAGCTTGCCAAGAAGCGTGTGGCTGCCTCTCGCGCCGTTGCTCCTGCGAAGACGCAGTAAGTGCCAAGGGCTTGATGATGTATGGCCTCCTTACGTGTTCTTCCAATTTTTAAGATGGCTCGCTTCGTGGCGTGCCATTTGTGTTTGTCTCTATCCTGGCATCGGTTGATACCGTAGTACAGTAGCGGTCTGCGTGGCAAGAACACGACTTGCCTGTCTCTCCGCCAAAAATCAACACTTTCACCTAAACCATAGACGAACATCGGAGATGATGTACTTGGCTGTTGGCATGTCCCTGTAGAGGGTGAGGAAGTACGCGTCATGAGTTATTTATTTCCTGTCGCAGAGCCACACCGCAAGCCACTTCGGTAGCTGCTTCCTGAATATGGTACATGAACCGTCCCCATTGCAGGGTACCTTGCGCCTGTTCCAGACTGAGCCTATTTCTCTACCTTATTTCGAGACCAATGCACAGCATCCCAACAAGCTGATATTCATACCTGGCCTCACTGATACGATGGGTGTCGTGCCGTACCTTCCAAGCCTTGCGTCTGTCTTAAATGATCTTGAGTACTCCCTTATACAATTCGTAAAATGCTCCGATTTGGGTGGGTTTGGGACATCATCACTCGAAGGTGATGCGCAGGAAATAGCACAACTGGCAGAGCATCTGCTCACTCGTTCTGACTCTCCATGTACAGGTAAACTTGTGCTCATGGGCCACTCTACAGGTTGCCAAGATGTTGTGACATTCCTTTCTGAGGAGCGCTTGAATCTAAAAACAGGTCAACAAATTCTAGTGCACGGGGGCATTTGTCAAGCGCCGGTTTCGGACAGCGAATACTTTGACTCACACGATGGAAGTCAAAACTCCGCACGGGAATTGCTCAGTAAGAGTCAAGAATGTGTGAAAAAAGGTCTTCCAGGTGCACTGCTTGATCGTTCACACATTTCTCCTGTCAGGACCTCTTTGAAAGGTCGCGGAGAGGGCAATTCTGCAACGGTACTAACCCCAGCTTTTACCGCATATCGTTTCGCAAGCTTAAATGGACACCATGGTGATGATGATTTATTTAGTAGCTACCTGGACTCCGAAAGCATTGTTCGCACCCTGCAACCTGCATTAAATCGTGCTCCATTGCTTATGCTGTTCGGCATGAATGAGTACGTACATCAAACTAACATGGCAGCGAATATGCACCACCTGATGTAGATCCTGTGCAAATCGCCAAGCACTGGGAGACATCTCTGCGCAACCTTCCTTTATCCACCAAAGTCGTGCCTAGGGCGAATCACAAAGTGGATGATGCTGTCGCTCAGAAAACGTTATGCGATGCTGTGGCGACTTTCTTGCGAGGTCTTTCGTAGCTACCAAGTGCACGATTTGGTACTTATGCCTATGTGGAGAACGAATCGTGGTGTCATTCGGACTCCACTGCCGCGGCAATACTCGACCGCATGGCAAGAAAGGGCCGAAAAAAGCCAGTGACCAGCGCATATCAACGCTTCATTAAAGAGGCGCTTGCCAAGTTGAAGAAGGATTTCCCAAACATGGAACACCGCGAGAGATTTCAACGAGCATCTCAACAGTGGAATTCGCGTCTACATACGGCTCAGACATCTAATCGAGCTCCTCGCGATCGAGGATCGCACTAATTTCTCGACGCTTATGAAGCCATTCAGGGAAGCTTGGATAGATGCCTGCTAGTGCACTGGCATCTTCAATTGATCCAGAATGCGAGCGATGTGGTCGCAGCGGCGAACCGAATAATACGTCTCCGTCTCGCAAATGTGCGTCGAATTGATGCTTGTCCAAAAGATAACTTGCATATGCAATGAGATACCCATATCGACCAAGGTAATTGTGAAACGCGGTAACGAGCTGCTTGTGTCGAGGAGAGTCTGGACTAGCATTATCTGCCCGCAGTTTCATCATGCTGATTGCCTTGCGTAAGTTCTGTATGGTATCCATACGATCAATAGCGTGGTCGAGTAACATCTTGGCAAGACGTCCATGTGACAATACAGCGACGAGCTGCAATATACAGCGATATTCTCCATCTGAGCGTAGCTCATCTTCACGCAGCTCGCGAGATTCATCCTCAGCTTGTGCTTGGTCCATCGTGGCCCATACATCCTGCTCTAGCCATAATTGTCCATATTCTCGGACGCTCACAATCATAGACGCAATCACCATGCCGCTCGTCGTACGCCCACGACCCATTTGGCAATTAAATACACACATTGAGTCTGTATCAATCGCACGTTGTACACGTTCCTCGAGGTGCGAAAACACTTCTGGCACCGGCGCTTGCTCATCAGTGATAGCAACCCTTGCATAATCGACTCGGAAGCCCTCGCTGCTTACCCGCTCATATACATCGCGTGGTGTAAGAATGTCAGAATCCTGCACTGTCTCCCATACGGGCACAATGGCATACTCGCCATTCTCCAGCGCCACTTCATCGTGCAGCAGCACATGGCCGTTCCTTTGTCGAGCTTCCTCTCGCAAATCACGTTGTAACGCACGCTCAATGCGCTCGACCACTTCAGTAGTTACACCCGTCGCTTCGACGTTCGTGAGGGGCTGGTCAGCCAGGCGCAATACATGTGGCCGTCCATTAACGTAAAGCACAGGCTCTTCACGCAGATTCGTCCACACGATCCGGCCATATCCGTTAGGCGCAGCGTTTATCCTTGATAGGCCTGCACGGAGTCCATCAATCGTCGGCATACCACACCCCCATGTCTCTCGCGCAGTGTGCAGTGTGATCTTTTTATGAATTAATGAATGCTGTAGCGAGACTAGAGGGCATACACCTCGAAGATTCGGCATACCTTCGATCCTTAGCGGAAGGCCGGCTTTGAGGATTCCACTGAAAAAATCCGACTTGAGTATGGTCGATGCACTTAGAATATTTCCTGTACGATTTCGCACAACTTCTTCAACTTCGTCCGTGAGTGCCACACCATCACCAATGTCTACTTTGCGTAGCGGTGTGATGGTAGACAACTCCCACTGGTTTAGATCGCGAGCGATTGTTTCCAAGACAGGCTGCTTCCGGATAAAGTGCTCGTACGTGTGAGACATGATTGTGTCAGGGCGCACGCTGTTAAGATATGCCTGAAATGTGAGGATCTGAAAGTAACGTCGCAGACTCTGTACACCCCGTGCAATGTACTGCTGCTTTTTTGCCTCGTCCGATGTTTCGATGGCTTTGCAACGCGATTCTTCAATGTCATCGCGGATATTTATCATATAGCCACAGCTATCAATGGCATTGTCCACGATACGCTTGGTCTCTTGACCGTACGGCACCACACGAAGTAAGCTGTTGATGACATGATATGTGAGGGGTTGTTTATCTTGTGTCTGAGTAGAGAGTGGCGCGTCGCCCATCCAATGCTTGATGAGCAAAATAAGCACAGAAACCAAAGTTGTTCGGCCTCGACCCAACTGGCAATTGACGATGATTGGCATTCGGTTATTGTAGCTGTGCACTACTGCATTTATCAAGTCACAAATATCCGACGAATCCAAGCTCTTCTCAGCTGTGATAGGAACACGCCGAAACACCAAATGCACATCATTCGGTAAGGAGGCTGAAATATGGTCCATCACTTCCTGCATTGTCGAAATGTCACTTGGTTCTGCATCCTCCCATAGAGGCACCACGGTTCCGTCTTCGGTTTCTGTATGCAATAAAAGTTTATTATCACTGGCCGAGAGCTCCTGAATCACGTCTTGCCGCAATCGCTCTTCCAATTGAGCGAGGCGTTCGGATGTGATGCCGCTGTAATCCGTAATGTTTCGCAGTGACAATTCGCGTTGGCGGAGACAGTAAGGACCACCACTTACATATACAAGGGGCTCTTCACGCAAATTGATCCACAAGACTGTGCGTATCTCATTATCTTGGCGCGGAATATCGTCCAACACAGTCATGAGAAGATTACGAATGCCGTCCACCGATGGCTGTCCAGTGCCAAATACATTTGTGTCCCGGATGCGCCTAAAATTCACGGCTCCTCGAATGCATGGAACCTTGGCCTGATGCTCAAATTTGCGCCATACATCGCGTTTGAGTAATAAACCTGAGCGCAGAACTGTACCCGTGCGATTGCGTACAACAAAATCGGCAAATTCATCTCCCGTTACTAGCGCACCTTGGGCGATGACCTCACCGAATCGTTGCCTCACCGATTCGTTCGGGGCAGCTAGGACGCCAGTGTCACCACGGCTGATAAGCGATAAGTCCGCCACTGGGTCAAAGAGTGACAAGTGATGATGAAGACCTCGAATGCGTCCGATACCACGCCAAATTTCCGCACGCTCCTTGAGCCAGTCGACAAAGCGGACGTGGAAGACGGCGGTCCGACTGTCTTCCACGTAGCTCGAAAACGCGATCAAAAAATAGTATACTTCGAGAGCTTTGGCTGCTCGGCGCAACAAGGCATGTGCTTGAGGTTCGTCAATGGCCGCAGCAGTTGAATAGCGCAATCGGTGGGCTAAAATTGACTCACGCAAATTCGTCATGTGGGAACATGCATCAATCGCCGTGTCCACAATCTCTTTACATGCTAAGCCATTGTCCAACAAACCGCATAACTGCCGAACCATGCCATAATTACCAGTGTTTGCCTCTTGTAAAGATTTAAGCAAAGAAGGCTGCATCAATAACTGTTCAATGACAGAGCGAGTATCATGCGTTGATAGACTGTGGTTCAGCACATGGACTAAACGAAGCAGATGACGATCATGCACCATATTGTCTTGAACGCGGCGAAGTGTATGAACCAAAGATTTGGATGGCGCATGCTTGTCAACATTTCCAACGTTGTCTGTGTCAAGCAAAGGATCGACTTGGGTGAGTAGGTGCGTCTGACGCCGACGTACTAGGACTGCTGCTATCATTGCGAATGTCGTACGGAATACACCTGCACCGCAATTTGCAATGAAGCACGTATTGAGCGGGTCATTATCTTTAATGATTTGGGTATACGCATCCAGGTAGTTGTGCTCAAGCGGCTGATCTGGTGCAATGGGTAAGCGGTGGTAAGAGACACGCCAACCTTGGGACTGGATCCAAGTGAAAACCTCACGCATAGTTCGTACATTATCACGTTGCACGGCGACCCACTTGGATTTAAGCTCAGTAGTGCTGTCTTGCTCTTGATGAACAAGAAGCAGTCCATTGTTTTTTGATGCTTCTGCCAAAATGTCGTTCTTCAGTCTTTTCTCAATGCCTTCAAGATTTTCAGCACGATCGCTCATGCTGTATGTATTTCGGGGTTTATGAGCCTCGCGCAACACATACGGAGTATCGCCGACAAATACTACTGGTTCTTCCCGTGTACAAACCCAAGCGCATCGACGCGTAGATCCATTTCCATCATCTTGTGGATCACACTGTAAAACAGACAAAGCTGTTTTTAGGCCGATTATCGTGGGTTGTGCCACACCATACACACCCAGGCCCACGTCTGCCTCGCGAAAAAGGGGGGCACCCTCGAGCGCAACCGCATGTTCAAGCGCATAGTCTTCACCACTTGCAGCTTGATCCCGTTTTAAAATAAGTCCACGGGATAAAACACTTCCGTGGCGCTCGCGAACAATTTTTCGCTCATTTTGTGCCCAACGGGAAGTCAGAATCTTCATTCGAGGAAGCTCTGACGCCATTATAATGTATGTGGCGCGCCGAGACGAACAGTAGGAATTCGCTGTGCTCGTGCATCGTCTCCACCGATAGGGGAATTAAACCTGAGAACAACACACAACACGCGCAATGCGAGTCGATGACACGCTGATCGAGCTACCTATTTTTTGACGAGTTTTTGTCGCACGCGGCATCTCACATTGCCATATCAAATACATATATGCGTTCATTCCTACATCCTAGGCGAGTCTTTACAACGCCTGCATCTGTGGGAACCAGTGAATATGGAGAGGCAGATCCTGAACAGGACCATCTTATGAATCCATACGATGTCCAGTCGTTTAATGAACATTCATATATTGAGGAATACTTTTATGATAACGCCGAAGGTCGAAATTTTGAGCCTAAAGCATTATCGGTGACTGGATTGGATTCGAGACACTCGGATATGGTGTCTTCTGAAAACGATATGCCGTACCTCGAGCCTGAGCAGGAATATACCAAAGATGCGTGGAATACGGCCATGTCGTTCCATGATGGACGAGACCAAAGTGTGAATGCACTTATGCCACAGAGTGATATCCAAAATGGTGGTTCTGAATGGCCCATGTTACCTACTAACACCGTCTCTGGCGACGAAGAAAAATATGCAGCACACTATGGACAAATCCCTCAACGTCAGCCGCGCCGATACCGTACTTTAAAGCGCGTACCTTTGCATAACGGGCACCTTGTCCTTGATTGTCCTATTCCTCCGCGCCTTATGCGTCTTTTACCCATCCGTGAAGGCCGCGAGTTTGGATACATGCGTTATACTGCTATCACGTGTGATCCTGATCATTTTGTCACGGATCGGTATACAATTCGACAGCAATTGTACGGACGACCGCGCACAACAGAGCTATGCATTATTTTGACGATGTACAATGAAGACGAGCGCCTTTTTACTCGCACGATGCATGGTGTTATGCTAAATATTGCTTATCTCTGTTCTCTTCGCAATCATTCAACCTGGGGTGAAGGTACATGGAAAAAAGTCGTCGTTTTGATTGTATCTGACGGACGTCAAAAAATTCACAGTCGCACACTCAGTGTACTTGCTGCAATGGGCATATATCAAGAAGGTGTGGGAAAGAACGCAGTGCAAGGCACTCCCGTTCAGGCGCACATGTATGAGTATACGGCACAAATTTCTGTCGACTCATCACTCAAGTTTCGTAGTGCGGAACGTGGAATCGTGCCCGTTCAAGTGATATTTTTACTCAAGGAAGAAAACAAGAAAAAGATCAACTCTCATCGGTGGGCATTCAATGCACTATCTCCTTTATTAAATCCACGTATATGCATCTTGTTGGACGTTGGTACCATGCCGAAACCTCACAGCATTTATCATCTGTGGCGCGCTTTTGACAGTGATCCTAATGTTGGCGGTGCATGCGGTGAAATTGTGGTTCAAAAGGGCAAGTTGTGGCATGAACTATTGAATCCACTCGTGGCTGCTCAACATTTTGAATACAAAATGAGCAATATACTTGACAAACCTATGGAGAGTGCATTCGGATACATCAGTGTGCTGCCGGGTGCATTTAGTGCATACCGTTATACTGCCCTTCAAAATGATCCCATGGGACATGGACCATTACATTCATACCTCAAGGGTGAAACGATGCACGGTGGAAAGCATGATGCTGACATTTTTTCGAGCAATATGTATCTCGCGGAAGATCGTATTTTATGTTGGGAGCTTGTCACAAAGCGCGATAGCGCTTGGCTCTTACGGTTCGTGAAACGTGCACAAGCAGAAACAGACGTACCAACCCATGTTGCTGAGCTCATATCGCAACGTCGCCGATGGCTGAACGGTTCATTCTTTGCAGCAATTCACTCCATCATCAAGTTTGGGCGTATTTACAGGTCAAAACACAGTGTGTTTCGAAAGTTCTTGCTACACGTGGAGATGCTTTATCAGACTGTCATGCTGTTCTTCACTTGGTTTTCACTGGCGAATTACTTCCTTATTTTTCATATTCTGTCCAGGTCTATGGAAGATATTGCACACTGGATCCATGTACCTACCCTGATATGTGAATATATCTATCTCGCGTTCATTATCTATTGTTTCCTCCTCTCCATGGGAAATCGTCCACAAGGGAATCGGATCGGATATCTTGTATCAATGATTGTTTTTGGATTTGTAATGCTCATTCTTGTATCATTTGTCGTATTTTTGGCGTATTGGAGTATTAAGAAAGAGGTGGTACATCACAAGAACGCTGAGATTCTCACAGATGGTGTATTTGTGCGCATTGTCATTTCAGTACTCAGCACATATGGCATCTGGTTGCTTGCTTCTCTAATGTTTTTGGATCCATGGCACATTTTCACGAGTTTATTTCAATACATTCTCGTTTCACCGAGCTTTATCAACGTTATCAACATATATGCATTTTGTAACACCCACGATGTATCATGGGGCACGAAAGGCTCCACTACGCTCTCAATGGATTTGGGCCAGGCATCTGGAACATCCAACGACGCTGTGGAGGTGACGGTTCCGGACCGCATGAAAGATATCGACGCAGCCTACGATGATGCATGCCAGGCCTTATCTTCCAGGGAATCATTGCCTGCCCCGCCACGAGATACAGAGCAGGCCCAGAAAGACTATTATGCGACTGTGCGCACTAATGTCGTGCTAGCCTGGACTCTTACGAACGTTGCTCTGGTAATTGTGATTCTCAATGTTTCTCGCAAGGTACACAATATATACATGGCTGTGCTATTTTACACATTTACCAGCTTGGCATTTTTCCGATTCCTCGGTGCTTTCGTGTACCTTGTCAGGAAACTATTTCCCTGAGTGAGAAATACTTGTATGATTAAGTTATTTTGACGAAGGCGATATTTCCAGCTTATTTTCACGCTCGCGTAAATAGTTGTTCACCCCCATTCGACGGCTCAATAAGTCTAGAAGCGTATTGCCAGGTCCATGGTCATGTGCGTTTCGTCGGTCATTTTCCCAGATAAAAAAGGCTCCAATGCCCGTTGCTATACCAAAGATTGGATCAGCCACACTTTCATTAGGGCGTTGCACATCATGCCACGTACCGTCCGATGAGATATTTGACCATAATTGCTTGGATGTTATCCAGGGGATCATCAGTTCAGGCCCGTGCAGAGATGCCTGACTGACAGAATCTCACCGATGCTTCACGTGACCAATGTGGCTCGGACATCGGCAGGCGTCATAGTTTATTAACACCTCCATCCTACCAGTCGTGGTGTTGCTCACCGTGCACCATGTTCCCGGTAAATCAGTGGGGCGGAACTGGTACCCCCAACTATGGCTTATACCAAAATCCACAAATGACGAGCGGCATACCCATACAGATGCAGGGAACCGGTTTCCCCACGAGTATGCTACCAAATGCATCATTTGTACAGCGTCCATCGGCTCCGCCGCCTCCGCCGCCTCAAATCGCTGCAGCAGCTACGGGCTCCACACCACAAATGATGACCCCAATGAACAGTATGCGTCCCATGATGGGACAAATGACGGGTATGTCTCCTATGATGGGTCAACCAACAGGCATGTCTCCTATGATGGGTCAACCAACAGGCATGTCTCCCATGATGGGCCAGCCTACTGGTATGCCTCCCATGATGGCTCAGATGACAGGATTGCCTATGACGCCTCAAATGACCGGTGCGTCTGCTGACCCGAGCATGCGCTTGATGTATACGCAATTTTTGCCTGCGGCACAGCCTTATTCTGGAATGCCGACACCGAGCAATATGAACTTTAATCAAAACAGCCTTCAGCCGGCTCAGTTTCAGTCGAAGCTCCAGTCACTCACCCAGATACAGGCAGGTCCTGCTAAGAAAAGTCTTTCATGGGCTATGAGCAAAGAAGAACGTAAAAGCTACGATAATATCTTTCGTGCATGGGACTCGAAACGAACAGGCTGGATTAGCGGTGATGTGGCTCGGGAGTTGTTCAGTCAAAGTGGCCTATCTCGCGAGCAGCTTCTTCAAATATGGCATCTTGCTGACCCAGAAAACCGGGGTAAGCTCAACATTGCTGAGTTCCATATCGCCATGGCGCTCATATACCGCGCCCTCAACGGCAATGAAATACCGGATGAGCTACCTTCAGAATTAATTCCATCATCGACGCGCGATCTGAGCGAAAGCGTTGATTTCCTCAAGGATTTACTCAAGCAGGACACGCATGTCCGCAAATCCACGGCTCTGAATCTTGCTGAACCAGGCTCGAACAAAGATACAAAATACTCTGAATCACGCTCTTTTTACAAAAATCCAGTGGAAAGGGAAGCTACGTCGCGTCCTAGTGATGCTATCGCTTACAAACACCAGGATACCGATTCTGCTGGATATCGCAGTCGAAGCCGCCATCTGGATCGTCGCGAAGTGAGCTTTAATGGCCAGGTTGCTGCAGAAAGCCTTGGAGAGATGAAGCGCCAGCTTGAAAAGACGCAGCGGATGCTAGAACGTACGGATCTGCGTGATGAAGAAGATCATGACCTGCAGAATGAAATGGAAGACGTGCAGTTTGCTATTCGCCGACTTCAAGACGATATTGAGTATTATAACCGCAAAGGCCCCCACGCGGGTGAACAGCGGCGTAAGGCCGAAAGAACGCTCATGCAGCTTCTTCACGAGCGACTTCCGCAGCTAGAAAGGCGTCTGGAGCGGCGTCAGAACCTGGACTATCAAAGAGGCGTGCAAGAAAGCAGGCAGCGTGATGAACGGAACAATGACCGATATGCGCATCTTAGAGAGTCTGCAACCATATCGACACCATCAGTTCAAGCGAACCCTCAAGAGCAAGACGTCACCAAAAAAGAAACAAGCAAAAACCCTTCAACATTATCAGCTCCAGCAGCCAAGTTGTCCCCTTCAGAGCGTGATGCATGGATTAGGTCTGAGGCACAGCGACGAGTTCAGGAACGAATGCGGATGCTTGGCGTGGGTGGTGGCACTGTCGACAAGATGCCGTCTGTTGATGTCTCGGTAGAACAGCGACTTGCCGCCGAGCGTAGCGAAGCAGAGGCCCGAGCCGCTCAAGCTGATAAGGAAGCTAAAGAGCGTGAAGAAGCTCGCAAAGCCCGTATGCGCGGAAATAGGCAGGCTCCTCAACCTCCTCCTCGAAGTCATACTTCAGAGGCCCGCCAAAGCCGGCCGATGGCATCGCCAGAGCCAGAGTCAGAGCGAGCGCTCGATTCTCAACATAAATTAACGCCAGAGCCAGAGCTGGGGCAAGCACCTGATACTCAGTTCAAGTCAATGCCAGAGCCGGTACCAGTACCCAATCCTCCGCGTGAATTCACGTCACAGCCAGAATTAGTGTCAGAACCAGAACCAGAGCCCGAGCCCGAGCCGGGTCCAGTACCCGATCCTCCGCGTGAATTCACGCCACAGCCAGGACCAGTGTCAGCACCGGATCCAGAGCCGGAGCCGGAGGATGAACCTCAACCCAGCAGGCCGTCGAACAATCCTTTCTTCCGTTCACACAATGCGGAATCAATGAAGCAACAAGAGCAGCGACCGGAGATTCTTTCAAAACCAGAATTTGTTCCTGAACTTCCTGTCGAAACTCCCTCCGCGCCCCAACCAACTTCTGCTTTTCCGTCTCAAAGATATACACCTTCTACATCTTCTTCACGCTCAATTCATTTACCTCCATCCAATGAGGATGATTGGGACGAAGAAGAAGAGGAGGAAGAGAATCCTATGAGTTCACGTGCGACACGGCAACAACTTGCTCAGCAGCTCTTTAGTGGTATTGTTCCTACATCTGAGCCAGCACCTCCCGCTCCAGAAGCGCCTCCTGCTTCGCACTATCCAGCTCTAGAACCAGCGCCATCAACTTCGCGAACCAGCCTCGGAGGCGGCATGGGTGATCGAAATGCTCTTTTGTCCCAAATTCGTGGCGGTCAAATGCTTAGGAAGACTGTAACACATGATAGGTCTGGTGCTCAAAGTGCCGGTGCCGTGCTCGGATCTTCCTCCCCTCCCAATGGTTTATCCCTTGCGTCTGTTCCTGAACCGGAAAGTAGTGATGACGACGAGGCTGGACTAGTGATGCCCATGCATGCTACAAAGGAAATGATACAAGCGCCGGACGCCAATGAGCCGAGTTTCGATTCGAAAGCATACCAAGAAACTCGATCCGCTAATAACGCTGATGTGGATGCATCACTTGGATTTGATATGGGACGCACAATGCATTTTCGCAGCATTTATCCGTTTGAAGGCGGCGAGGGCATGCTCTCTTTCTCAGAAAACCAGGTGTTTTTGATTCACCCATCGCTCAGCGGAATGTCCGTGGAGGGTGATTGGACATATGGTGCATTGCTTTCTGACCCGGCGCATAAAGGCTTGATCCCTGCGGCGTATGTAACCGATATGGAACATGGTACGTTAACGTTTCTCCGAGACATACTAACTTTATTCTAGTTGTGGCTGCTGAAGCCCTATATGACTATGACGCAACGTCACCCGAGGAAGCCTCGTTGAAAGAAGGAGAAATGGTTCAAATTGTTGACCAAAGTGACGAAAACTGGTGGCTAATTGTGCAGCATGACAAGTGCCTCATGGTGCCATCAAATTATGTCGCAGTGGCCTAGCCCATCATAGCGTAAATTTAAGCGTATGCTGCTCCTTACCAAAAATTATGGTTATACATGTAAAAAGTCAGAGCACAATGGGGATCGAACCCATGACCTTCGGGAATCGTCCAACCGAAAACCGATGCGGTAAACCACTCCGCTATGTGCCCAATACATCCCCAGAGTCTGAGGTTTCTTTATCTAAAAATTAAAAGCTATTCATAGAAGTTGTTTGCGACGATATCGCAAGCGCACCATGCCTGGGGTAGCATTCTTCCAGCAGAATGTTTGGCATTGCGCCATGGTATAACGAGGGGGTACAAGATATCCATTACACAAGATTTCGATAGGAATGTCAGCCAAGTTTTCACCAGAATCTGGAATTTGGATGCCCATGGACAACAGTGACTGTTTCACATACTGAGCTATGCGCCCGACGCGAATGTTTCGGGGCGCGGTCAAAGACGTGCTTTCGGTGGGAAGCTGATCCAACTCTAAATTAGAGGAAGATGAAGTTTCTTGCGACGCTTGAGAAGGCGTCCATTTAAGAAGAACCACTTTGATTAGTGGCGCATCCTTTTGAACAACCTCTGGCGATAATACCACGGACAGAAGCCATAATGGAGCCAGTAATTCAAGCAATGGAGCATCTGTGCCAGTAGAGCCAACTGTACCATGGTATAGCATTACCTGCCTTCCATTTTCACGGTCGACACGGGATATTTGAATCGATGTTGTATCTGAGAATTGAATCTTAGGTATACCGGTCAATGGCGACTTTTCGCGCCACGAGCCTGACAACAACGATGCCAATTCACCCAAGTAGTCTTGAGGAGCTTCTTCGTCCTTTGAGACCGTATATGATGCATTTTGAGTTTTTCGCTTGGAGGCATTTCGACGGAAACTGCCAAAAAATGTGTTGCCAGAATCTGATGATTGTGATGCCACCTGTTCTTCAGTATTGAGAGCTTGCTTGTTGGTCATTTCATGTAAAAAGCGAACAATATCATGCATCAGAGGCGATTCTGGGATGCTTGTTGATAATGATTCTTTACCCTTGGCCGAATTGCTGCCCGTCATTTCTGTAAGAATAGCATGAAAGTGTTGATTTGGAGCAGGATTCGGACCTGGTGGGTTAGGCAATTGTGAAATAGGCATATGCATTAGAGCCTCAGGAGAGGTATTCAGTCGCTTCATCCAATTGAGCAACATAAGCTGCCCATCTTTGATATCCCTGCGCATCTCTGATTCTGACAAGAGTAAATTCTTAAACAAGTTTCGCAAAACACAAACACCGAGAATCACGCGATCTTCTGTCCATCTTATAGTCGGTGGATTTCCAAGTAGTTCATGCAATTCATCCAAATACATGCTTGATGACCATAAATTAGACTGGTCAATCGTTATTGTGAGACGACCGTCAGAAGTGTCGAGTGAACACCACGGAATGACACAGCCCTCACCCTCAATAAGATATTGCACAAATTCAAGAGTGCTGCTTGGTGAATGTTGAGGCTGCCACGCTGAGGTGCACTTATTGGACATAGCAGCGGCAAAAAGATCATTTACATTGAAAGTACCGATACACGAACCATGAAAAACATTCCAAAGTACCACAACGCCTCCAGAATCGATGGTCAATGCATGCATGCGATCATTAAGCATAGTGCCACGGAGAATGCCGTGATAGCCAAAAACTTCTCGCATCGGCTGACTGGACAGAGGAGTGGCTTCAGACGCCACCAAGGGGAGTTCAGTTTGATTCGGACGATAGTTTGGCGCATTCGAGTTGAAGAGGTTAAACACGGCAGAATCGTGCAAATTTACTTGACTAGATTTGAATATATTTAAATCAGAAGTGTCCTGCCAGCATCGGAAGGTAGGAGATAAAGAATTCGAAGTCCAAACAAACTTGTCCTGGTAGGCCACGATGCTTGTGATGCCTGACCCATGAACAGAATTATCTTGCGCCTCGTGAGCAAGCACAATGCATTGATCATTTTCTGCGTGCCCGCTGGGATCCAAATAAACCTTGCATAAGAATCCGTCTCGATCACCAGAGTAGAAAGTCGACATGTTTTCGTCGTCACTGTATAGCTTCCATACACTTGAGTTATGATGTGTGTAAGTATGCATGCACCTCCGCTCATTTGTTGACCAAAGGCGAACAGTTGAGTCTGATGAACCTGATATAACGCGTGTTCCATCGGAACTCATTATCATTGTGCGAATGAGATCTTCATGTCCGACAAGCTCAAATGCCGAGTCCCGCATGCGAGGATCCCATCCGTGAACAACACCATCAAGTCCAGCGGTAGCAATGACACTCCCAGAATGATTACTAGCGACAGAATAAATGCTAGAAGGTGTCCGAATCTGCCACATGGGTTTTTTACGCCCTTCTCTCAAATCCCAAAGGCACAAATGATGATCCAACGAGCCACTAGCGACCCAATCGGAGGCGTTGGATGGTGCCAAGGCTTTCACGTAATCTCTGTGAGTTCCTAGTTCCAATGCAGAATGTGCTGTATCGACATTCCATGCCTTGATTGTGCAGTCAGATGAACAAGTCAGTACTGTACTTAAATGCGAACAATACTTCATATCCCAAATCCAGCTCCTATGCGGCCTAAACTTTGAATTAAGTCTAGGAGTTGCTGTCATATTTTGATAGTCAAGATCCCATACGCATACGAGACCATCGACACCGGCACTAAAAAGACGAGTGCCGCTAGACCGCACGTCCAAAGCAAGCGCATTAACCGGTCTAAGATGTTGTGGTTGTAGATCCTCTGGTGGCATAGGCCTTGTGCATTGCTGGGAATTCGCAGAATACCGGATTTTAGGGAACGATGAACCATTTACTGTTCGTGCAAGTGGCTTTTCTTTTGAAGCAGGGAGGTGTAAGACTGGCAAAGAGTGCGCGATCGAATTGTCTGCATTTGGTACATACCGATGCGCATTGTCGTCTTGGAATGATAAAATAGATGGAAGCGTGTATGAAACACGTATGGGTGGCGCATTGCCAAGCTGATCCAGCGCTGTACGATGCACCATTGATGGACGTGGATCAGATTCGTTGGTTGCGAGACGAGTGGAGAAGCCCCAGCGGAGATCAAAATCACGCTCGAATGAACAGCCGAAGCTTATGGAGACAATATTACGAGCAACACATGCAGGCTACTTATGGACCAGGGGCGTCGCCCTTTAGGGAACTACGACCAGCACGCAAAATTTCGTCCACGGAGAGCAGGTTAGATGCAATCACAGCGCTGCTGTGAATCATATGACGCTTGACACGGTAGTTATCCCAAACACCACAAGAGATGGGATCCATGCACTCTCCTGTTTGCGTATCAAGTCCCACAACATGACCTTCAGCACATTCGTCTTGCAAGTTCACGATCGAGTCCTGGATATCAAGACCGGCATTGTTTGCCAAAGTTTTGGGAATAACCATGAGCGCTTGGGCAAATGCTTCAACGCCAAGCTTAGCTCGGCCTTTGGCATTTCGACGCACATTGTCAAGGAGATCTGCGGCAGCTGCCACCTCAAAAGCACCAGCACCAGGAACCAAGCTATTGTCTTCAATGGCATTCTTTACGCTACGCAGACCGTCGCGGATAGCATCCTGGATTTGGTTTAGCGTGTGTGTGTTGGGCCCTTTGATAAGCAGCGTAACGCTCTTTGGATCCTTTACATCTTCAACGAATGTGTACTTTTCTTCTCCAAGTGTGTGTTCGTACACAAGGCCCGCCCAACCAAGTACATCAGGCGAAAGGTCGTCTACGCTGTTCTGGGCTACACCACCACAGCACAGTTGCAAACGTTCCATGTTTCGACGCTTGGCGCGACGAAGAGCAAAAATACCATTCTTTGCTAGGATGTCAAGTGACATAGGATCGATGCCTTTCTGATTGAAAATAACAAACGACTTACGCTCCGACTCAGGTGTGTTCGCAGGCGCATCACACACTTGGTTCTTGAGCTCAACAATTTTTTTCAATTTGGCATCAACGAAGCGACGCTCTGACTCGACCAGTTTTTCGCGCTGCTCAGCAGACGAGTAGAAGAAACCTGAATTGACTTCGGTCTTTTCGTATTCCAGACTTACATTCAGTGTCAAAACGAATGCATTGCGCACCCGTTTGGGCATATCAGGGTGACGCGCACCATGATCCATAACGAGACCACGAACCAATTGACTGTCTGTAGCACTCTTGTGCTGCATTTTCATAATTTCGACCATGTGTAAGTCAATAGGATCGCGTGTCTTCCACTCGCCCACACGCTCCGAGCTTCCGTCTTCTTTGAACGAAGGTACTTCGGAAGAGCCCGTGGTTTTGGGTTTAATAGCCAGGACTGCATCAACTACACCCTCTGCTAGTTGTTTGGCTAGTTTTGTGGGAAGCTTAGTGGCGAGAGCTGTGTTAGCAACAGCCAGAAGCGTGGCACGATCGCCTTGCATAGGTTGTTTAAACTGTTCAAGAAATTGCAATGTACCCGCTTTAGCGACATCAAAGCCCTCCGAAATCACGCGAGAATGCACACCCTCTTGAATGTAGCGCTCGGCCTGCTTCAATAGTTCACCAACCAGTAGGACAACACTTGTTGTACCGTCACCACATTGTTCATCCTGCGCTACAGCCGTCCTTGCAATCATGGCAGCCGTCGGATTCTGAATTTGCATCTCGGTCAACAAGACCTTACCATCCTTGGTCATCTTCAGGTTTCCAGAGCCATCGACAAGCATTTTGAGCGTACCACGAGGACCTAGGTTGGAACGCACGACCTGTGCTAGACCCACAGCGCCTGCAATATTCACTTGCAACGCCTGAAATCTTCGCACAGATTCTGCGCGTGGGTTGATGAGCTCAACTGCCGACATCGTCAACGGATTGCGACAAGAAAAAAGCGAGGCTTTGCTAGTAACCCGCGAATCGTCGATCAACGATGACGTCGGCAAACTCCTACGCGCATAATTCCACAATTCTACAAAGTATCATTCCCCAGCACACATCATGTGGTATTTACACGCGGTTGATTATCACAACATAGCTACAGATGAAGTTCATTCAAGATGCGCTTGGCTAAAGCTTGATATTTCCAAGGGTTTCCAGATACGCGTCTAAATTGGATCCCATTCATCCCAAGCAATAAGGGGACTTTGACAAGACAGATCTCAAAGCAGACTTCAGCCTCTTCGTTACAGGGCAATGGTTTGTTCACACCGATTCTTAATGAAGGAGCATCGGAATTAGGCGTGGCCAGTACGACATCAGATTGACCTGATCGATCGATAGGAACATCACCGACGCCTGTGGCAGCAATGGGGGTGGGATCATTCATAGAATCGGTTGCAGGGGTCGAAGTCATGTCCGTGAATGCCTCAGCGGGAGCAAATTGTGTATCGGTATCCGTGAGAGGACCAGCATAAGAGCATTCGAAGCCGTTTTTTAATTCTGTGAATTGGATTTTGAATTGCTCGAATACACGAATCAAGTCCCGTCGAATCATTACACGCGGCCGACGGCTGGTGGTTTGCACGCTGAAGAGCCCTTTCAAGAAAACAGGTTTGGATGCATCTTCGTTCGACAAGGGAGAAGGCATTTCAAACGGTAAGCTTTGTTGATTGGAATCCATAGTATTTATATGCGAATTCTCTGGCGACAGTTGTTGCGGCACGAACGAGTCACTTGCTTCGTGCGTAGGTCGAACCGACATGGTACCGAATCGCCGCGTGAGATTTGGTCCAGAGTCTGCAAATACGGTTCCTGCAGAGTTAGCTGCCTCAGAAACACAAGGCAAAAGGTTCTTACCAGCCTCGGACTGAATGGCATCCAGTGTAGGCAGTGGTCGCGCGCCAGACGTAGAAAATGCCATGGAGGCGTGTCGGTCCTGTAGCGACTTGAGTTGATCGGCATGTCGGGCATGCATCATGCTTACACTTCGCTGCGGCATAGCGGCACGTTGGAAAGCAGATGGTGTTTGTGATGCGTCAGTTGTCATGAAAGATGCCTTCGGAGGAGTGCGCAAGCTCGATTCCAGTTCATCGACACGTGCAAGAGGACGCGGAGGACCTAACATGATGCCTTGTGGCTGGGATTTTTGGCGTGACTCGAACACAGGAGTTTGGGGTTCAGGCTGGGGCGGGGCCATCATAACAGCAGAAGGGGGTGGGGGTGACGGGGTCACAGGAAGAGTTACAGCCGTAGACATAGTCCGCGATGACACATGCGTCTTCTCTGGTGGTCGAATAATTGACGAGGATTTGTCTGGAGCGAAGCGTGCCATGGGTAACGATGAAGCAAATGTGGCAGCGCCATACGCTGAAACCCGATCAATATGATCGTGAGCGGCCGATTCTGGAACATCGAGGGCAGGTTTGTGATTAAATGTCGGCACAGGACCCGGCTCAGAGAGCAGCAAGTCAGAGGAGCTATAAATTTCCTGCCCCAACTTCTCGCGATCCATTTTCTCCTTTACAAGAAAATAAATTGAAATGAGGGGATGGAAACCATAGCATGGATGCAGCGGACCCTTGACACCAGGCGTGCTCTCTCCTGAATCAGACACGTCCTGCACATCTGATGAGGACCGGGACACGTGTCGGTGATAAAAGTTGATTCCTGCGGAGATTTGGCGAGACAGTCGATTTCCACGGGGTACAGACTCGGTTGCGGCAGATTGAACAAGACCAACTGCTTCTATAGCAGCGGAGGCCATCGCTGGATCTTCGTGTCGTGCCACTGCTGCAACATATTCTTCGCTGCATAAAATTTTTTTTAGTTCGTGGTAAATTTCCTGAGGAGAACCGAATTCAAACCCTGTCATGCGTTCAATCACGACGGGATCTATGCTCACAGCTGTAAGAGGCTTGCGTTTAGGGAGATAGGCTGGTTCAGGTGCGCCGTGGTCTTGCAGCATCCATGGATGTGATACGATTTCGTTGAGTGATGCTCGTGTATGTGGATTCACATCGATCATGCGCGATAAAATGTGCTTACAGTCCGCACTCAGCCAATTGGGATAATCTACCAGGCCGCGTTTGATACGAGCATGAAGCACAGGCATGCTCTGGTCATCAAAGGGAACCTTACCACACACCAAAACATACAACACCACACCAAAACTCCAAACATCCACCTCTGGGCCAGTATAAACACGTGCGTTCAGCAACTCTGGAGCGGCAAAGTACAGTGAGCCGCAGAAGGTGTTCAGATGACCTTGAGGCTTGAATACATTGCTGAGTCCAAAATCGATAATTTTGATGTTTCCTGACTTGGAAATGAGAATGTTTTCGATCTTCAGGTCGCGATGCACTATATTGTTTGCGTGGCAGTATTGCAATGCGCTACCAATTTGGCGTGCAAAGTTTCGAGCAGATCGCTCACGCAAGCGGCCATGGGAAATGATATAGTCAAGCATTTGGCCACCATTAATATGTTCGAAAACCATATAATGGTGGTTTGGATGGGTGATAAACTCGCGCATACGGCACACGTAGGGATGGCGTAACAGCATTTGTAAACTTGCCTCACGAATGACGCGCACCTCCTTGGAGAAGTCTTTCGCTTTGGCTCGATTCATGGTTGCTTCTAGTTCATCTTCTGTCATGGGCAGGTCACTATGCTTCGACTTTCCGCGTGACTGCTTGACTGCATTAAGAGACGTGTTGCGCGGTACAATTTTGACGGCCACCTTTTGTCCATCCGTCTTACAGTAACCGAACTTAACTTTGCCCATGCTTCCTGCACCAATGGTGCGCCCTAACATGTAGTCACCCAAATTCCATCGAAATTGGTCTTCATGCGGCCGTGGTAAAGGTTTGGATGGTGGGTCGGGAGGAGTTTCGCGCTGCACTGATGTTTTGTCAGGAGGGCAAATTGTAGTACGCCTCGAATCTGGCACATTTGCAGTCGCTTGCGCAATAGAAGGCTGTCGAGACGCATTGTGAGAGGACTGGTCTGTAAGGCGCTGCAGAGCTTGAAGTGCCTCAACATCGACCAATCCTGTATTATCAAGCGTATTAGGTATAAAGCGCGACTCCTGTACAACCGGCCGCAAAGGTGAGCTCGTACGCTTTGGAGCTGGTGGCGAAGCACTTGCCACAAATGGTTGAGCAGAATAAGAGGGAAAGTACCCTCGATCGTTTTTAGTGTTGGCGGATGCACTAACTTGCTGAGGAACTGCGATCGTTGGAAGAGTTGCGGAATGACGCAAAGAGCTCGTAGCTTCCGTTAATTTTCTGGATGTTTTATGTTTGCAGTGAGTTTGATCAGGGTGAAACATGAGTTGCTACACAAGTCGACGTAGAGTGTAGCAACTGCGAAATAAATCGGAGAAACGACCTTCTCAAATAAATGAGCGTGAAATTTGTCTCAATCACTCAATAAGTCTTGCCAAATATATTTTATACTCGTTTGTTGAAACAGCTTGTACCGGCGTCGACGCTTTATCCGATCTGAGTTGCAATGGTGATACAGTTGTCGTCTCGCCACTCCTCTACCGCCGAAACCCAAAATGCGAGTGCGCTTCTCCACTTTTTGATACTCGGGTCGGTTGGACCGACAAACAGGCACATTTAGTCATTCTTGCATATAAAACCTGGGGCGGCTCTAAACCACTATGCGCTTCACCGTAGTCACCCCGCCAAAGTAGGTACGTGCGCTAAGCGCCAAAAAATCGACGCCACCGTGCGGACCTCCATTCTCCGCATGAATCGAAGACCCGCATGGTTGAGCTCACTACCTTCATCGATATTGAACTTGACTTATTCGCCCCGGTAGAATCAACGACCTATATGTCCTCCTAACAAGCAACGTAGTGTACCTACTAATTCCGCTGCCTTACTACATTTGCACAGGTTAAGCGAAATATATATATATATATATATATAGACTAGTTCAAGACACTCTAAAGACACTCATATAATATGCTTGAATGTGTTGCCATTATTAGAGCTTGGCATCCACAAGAGTTCCAATCTTGAACTTTGGTGCAACTTCCTTAAGTACATGATCAGGATGGAAATTCATAAATTTGTCCGTTGCGTCCTTTCCGACGTTCTTCAGCAAAATCTTGCGACCACCAGGGTGTTCGTCAAGCCATTCTGTGACATCGTACACATCACCCTTAATTATGACCCAGGCCGAGGTTTCTATTAAGTATGAGTACAACATAATGAAGCAATTTACGTACCTGAGGCGTGCTGTTTCACTTCCTCCAGAGTGATCTTGCTCGACATCGTAGTTTAGTCTGTCGTGACAAGGGCCATGGGCCCTATCCAAGTCAACGGTACAAAGATCCAATCATATTGTGCCTATTGTACGGCGCGCTCCGTTGAGTATTTGTCAGCATATGTAAACATCGATGAAGCTAATCGTGCGGATGCTCCTAGAAATCGTCGCGATCATGGACCCTGCGATGGGGAATCGCGGCACGAAACGGTCGCTGGAGGTGTGTAAATTAATTCACTGGTTTTGACCGTGTAGCTGTACCAGACTGAAGATGATGATGTTGCTGATGTGCCTTCTTTGACAGAATTGCCTCCCTCATCCTCTTCTGCGGCCGTACCGCGTCAGAAGCATGGTGGTGGCCTTGGCACACCTTCCGGTGCAATGACAGTCATTAGTGGATTTTCAGATGAAAATGATCCTATCGCCACTGTACTCAACAAGCACGGATTGGGCTGGCCAGGTATGCTGACATTCTAACTGACAATTGCAGCAAAATCCACCCTCAGCCGTTTGAATTACACCCCAGAAGAATCATCTGCTAATGAGGAAAAACTTGCAGGTGCTGTGCGCACTATTCTTGAATGTCTCGGTGAAGATCCCGATCGATCAGGGCTGAAGGATACCCCCAAAAGATATGCCAGGGCGCTTCTGTGGATGACGAAAGGATATGAAGAGCGACTCTGTGACGTGATTTCCAATGCTATTTTCGACGAAAACCATGATGAAATGGTCATTGTGCGTGACATTGACGTATACAGTTTGTGTGAGCATCATCTAGTGCCTTTCAAGGGTAAAATACACATTGGGTACATTCCTAACCGTATGGTCATTGGTCTTTCGAAACTCGCACGCATTGCTGAGACGTTTGCACGCCGACTCTCTGTCCAGGAGCGTCTCACTAGGCAAGTCGCTCTAGCATTAAATGAGGCTTTGAAGCCGCACGGTGTGGCTGTCGTGATGGAATGTGAACACATGTGTATGGCTATGCGAGGTGTCCAAAAGCCTGGGGCTAACACGGTGACAAGTTGTATGCTTGGTGTTTTCCGAAACCACGCAAAAACGCGAGAAGAGTTCCTGAGCTTGATTCGTCGCTAATCTATTTACCAACTTGGCCTCAACTGCCTTAACTATTTAGCACAATCTGCCGCTGCTAGGCTTAGCATGATGCTTTCCAGTATGCCCACGTGTCGGAAGCCCCCAGGGGACGCCTCTGCAAGTGTCCTCCACAATACACTTCCACATACCCTTACGTAAAATGTCTGATTTGATCACGTGTAATACAGTACCAGCTCAGCATGCGTGTTGGACACCAAGAGCAAACGCTCGGCGATTCGGTTCCTTACCATCGTTTGCAAGCACAATGGCCAAGATCTCTGTGGGCAACAAGTACCGCATGTCGCTCGCTCTCCCAGCGGGTGCGGTCGTGAACTGTGCTGACAACTCGGGTGCTAAGAACCTGTACGTGATTGCTGTGTTTGGCGCAGGTGCCCGTCTGAACCGCCTCCCAGCTGCTTCGGCTGGTGACATGGTTGTGGCTTCGGTCAAAAAGGGTAAGCCCGAGCTCCGTAAGAAGGGTATGTATAGCATGGGAGTTTATGAGTACTAACATTCGCAGTCATGCCTGCTGTCATTGTGCGTCAGCGCAAGCCGTGGCGCCGTCACGACGGTGTCTTCCTCTACTTCGAGGACAACGCTGGTGTTATCGTCAACCCTAAGGGTGAAATGAAGGGCAGTGCTATTACAGGTCCCGTGGCCAAGGAGTGTGCTGATCTTTGGCCCCGTATCGCCTCCAACGCTGGCACGGTCGTCTAAACGACGAATGCGCTACTGTCTTGGCGAGACGGAACAGCTACAATCTGCTGCTTTGGCATATAAAAAAAAAATCCAGAGGGCGGGTAGCATTACATGCTTCGCCTTACTCTTGCTGCGCCTGCACAGGTCTGGCTTGGTGTATACGAAGTGTGCGTATTGATACGCTTGCTATCCATTTTCGTATCTAGTCTCTGTGCTCATACCATGCAAATGTTCCCCTACTTTTCACTAGAGAGAGCTATCTGACTCAATGACAATGCGCGACATGTATTGGGACAGAGCGAGTCGCACTACAAGCATGCGCTCGTTGGCGAGTTTTCGACGGCGAGTTTCATCATGGTCGTCGTTGACGAGCAATTGCTCGAGCCAGTAGAAGTACAAGTCTGCCTGGTCACCCTCAACCGAGGTCACCTTTTCAGCGACTCGTAGAAGTTCGTACGCTTCTGGCAGTGTAAAGAACAACGTGGTTGTTGATTGCAGTAAAGGCAAAGCATCAACGAGCAATACGGACAAAAACGACGCTGGCGTCACATCACTAGTCAGTAGTCCCACAAGAAGCTGCGCTGCCTCACGCCAAGTATTATGCTGAGAAAATAACTGATGAAAATCGTGGTACTTGATGTGAAAAACAAGTGGTGCAAATGTTTGCGAAGAAAAAATGCTCGAAGACGTAGCAAACGGTGTCACGCCCATTTGTTCTTCCTGGAGCACATCTTCCAGTAATTTGCGAGGGACAGAATCGACGCTCTCCATATAATGCTCTGCACCATGTGTCACATAATCGTTGAGCATGTGATCTGCAATGGCTTGCACTTGCCGCGCATCGCGCGCTCGTACGCTATAAGCAATAGCCACGCCGTATTTTTGTTGCTTCAAGAGAGCATCAGCAAGTCGTCGGCAAATGATGCGCACTTCGTCGTCCATACCATATTCGATACATGCACCCAATACCTCTTCCACTTTGGTAAAATCGTCAGATTCATCACGGCCAAAAAGTGGCACACTAAACAGGATGGAGCGCATTTTGTCGCGCGCCTCTGTAGTGTGGATTGCATCGAGGTAAGAAAGGGCCATACGCCAGAGTCGTTCCTCCTCGAGCAGCGTATCAGCCCATGTCATGAGGATATCGGGCAACATTTGAGGCTCTTCCAACACTTGCGTTTTACAGAAATAGTCACCCAGATGCGCCGCGATCCACAAATCAAAATTTGTGCACTGCTTCAGAGCCTTGACGAGATCACCGCGCGTCAAGTGAGACAAGATTGTCTCCCGAGCCAGGGTCTCATCAACTTGCAGTGAAGCCGTAATGTGCTGCACAGTTTCCGGAACATCATCACGCTTCATTGAAGGCGAAACAAGCATACCCCATGCACAAAGCGCCTCTTTCCAGTCCTCAGCAAACTCCAAAACGCGGTCCTCGACACCACAGAGCAGTTCATACAGGCACCGAAATTGTGCTTCGAGTTCCAAGCGCACATCACTGCTTGAAGGCATTGAAGCTTGGTGTAGCTCCGACTCCACTGCATCCATCTTGCGCTGAATGCTGCTTAAAAATATTCGGAGTGACGTGTGCCAATGCCGATGAGCCGACAAGAACGACTGCTCTGTAGAAAAAGACGTGGATCGCGGCACAGTTTGTAGCATATGTACAGTCTCTGCTGCGATAGACTGCAATGTCGGCGATTCTGGCGCATCGACGTATGATTGAAGGACAGTGGCGGCCGTGCCGTAAAAGCCACGCAAGACGCAACGGAGCACATAGTCCCAATAGTCGGGGTGTTGGTGTGGCGGGATCGTTTGCGCAATTTGCTGACCCTGCTCAGTCGTTGGAGCGACATCGTGTGCATTAAGCCAGTGTAGCAGTTCTTCGCCAACGACACCCACACCACTGCCGTCTTCCGGCACATACAGAACTCGCGCCAGATGGAAAATCATATGCATGTCCTGTACATGGCGCTCGAACTCAGATTCATCTTCCCCTTGTTGCGGCTCGAGGCTGGTCAAATACTCTTGTATGGCCTCGCAGTATAGCGTGCCGATCCGGTAGTAGTACTGCATCGTCTGAGCAGATGGTCCGCCTGCTAGCCATGCTGACTCGGGTGGTGGGGCCTCGTTGGCCTGAGCAGCTGCGATGGACTGAAGCGATGTGAATATAGTAAACGATTGGGTATAAAACTATCGTGAGTATTGGGTACACATACGCTGATCCTCGCATCATGTTCAGCCGTCGTCATTGTGAGTGAGGCAGACGCGTTTACAAAAGTTGCGTCTGGGACGTGCATGTGGTACATTTCGAAATATTTCTACGACTTCCTCTTCCCCTTGTTTTGGAGGGCAGTAAAGATGCGTTTGAGTTCACCCTCGAATGTTCTGGGATCATAGTAGGCAGGTGCAAACTCAAGCAGCCACTCAGGACGCACCTCAGTGACAGTACGGATGAAGTTGCGCGACGTCAGCACAAACTCATGGTACACGACAAACTCTGGCATGTGGTCGAGTGTCGTCGAGGGATGCGGCGTTACAATTTGGTTGTCCTTGATAGTTGTGTAAGCACCTCGGCCACCGCCACCCGCCGACTTGTGCGCGACCTGCATGAAAAAGCCGCACGCGATAGCCTGTCGGATATTTGAGTAGTAGCGCTTGTCTTCAAACGGCAACGACACAAGCGACAAGTCAAAACGCTCCATTGTGCGCTGGAGCTGCTGCCGCACGTTGTCTGCTTGGATTAGCGCACGATGCGAAAGGTAGTTCTCCCAGCACCAATCTGAGCCTGTTTTCATGTCTTGGCAGTAGGTCTTGTAGGCGTGGTACACGTTCAGCAGCGTCAGATGATCGCCGTCGGGATGGGCAAACTCGGCACGCGCCGCATCAGCTGCCTGGCGCTGTGAGGCCTGACTTGGACGCACAAACACGTTCGGCACACTGAGCATGGCCGCTACACTCAGGATCTCGTTCGAGCACTTGAATTCGGGAGAGACGATCAGCATCTTGGCCAGCTGTGGATCCAGAGGGAACTCGGCCATCACCTCGCCTAACGGGGTGAGGTTACCATGGTCGTCAAATGCGCCGAGATAGTTGAGCAGTTCGAGTGCACGCATGACGGTCTCTGGTGCTGGCGGGTCCATATAGTCGAACGTGACAAGGTTATCGATGCCCAACTTCTTGAGTTCCAGCACGGTGTTGGCCAAGTTACTGCGCAGGATCTCAGGATACGACTGCTCGATCAACTCACTCGCCCAGTCGCGCTCCGTATACAATCGATAGCACTTACCTGGACGTGTACGGCCTGCGCGTCCTGCCCGCTGCTGGGCTGATGCCTTGGAAATAGGGCTGACAAGCAGCGATTCCACACGTATGCGTGGGTTGTACACCTTTTGCTTACTAAATCCAGGATCAACCACGTACACAATACCGTCAATTGTAAGCGACGTTTCGGCGATATTGGTGCTTACAACAACCTTGCGGCCAGGTGGTCCATTTGGACGAGACGGTTCCGGAGCTGGGTCAAAGATGCGCTGCTGCTGAGATGGTGGAAGCGACGAGTACAGCGGCACAACCTTGAGGGGACCACAGAGGTCGGGCTCTTCCTCCAGCAGCTTTTCGCCTTCAGTGCGGATCTTACGGCAAGCGTCTTCGATTTCGTCCTCGCCCGTGAGGAATACGAGCACGTCACCGGGATCTTCTGCCTGGTGGATCATTAGCACAGTACGAATGGCCGCTTCAACGTAATCTTTCTCGGGTTCTTGTGTGTAAAACACTTCCACAGGGAATGTACGCCCTGGCACCTTCAGAAGAGGAGCATTGTTGAAGTACTTTTGAAACTTGAGCGCATCGAGCGTGGCACTCATGACAATAATTTTCAGATCTGGGCGACGTTTGGCTACATCCTTCAGCAAACCCATGAGGATATCTGTCGCTAGTGTGCGTTCGTGTGCCTCGTCAAGAATCACGGTGCTGTAACGCTCAAGGTTCGGATCGTTCATGGCTTCCCGCAAGAGCATGCCGTCCGTCATATACTTCAGGAACGTAGATCCACGCTCTGTCATATCTTCAAATCGGATCGTGTAGCCCACTTCTTTACCAAACTTGAGGTCCATTTCTTCCGATACACGCTTGGCGACACTCATCGCCGCCACACGACGTGGCTGCGTACACGCAATCATGCGCGGCACCTCGACGCCATCAGCCGCACGCACCCTGTTCTTCTGAGGTAAGTCTGAAAGGGCGACAAATTGTGGGATCTGAGTAGTCTTACCGCTACCAGTCTCACCAATTACGACGGTAATTTGATTAGCGTTGAACTTTTCGTAGAATTCGTCCATTTGAGCATATACGGGCAGCTCCTTGCGGTCTTTGAGAATTTTTTGGTACTTTTCTGAGTAGTTACGCGGTCCGTCAGATACAAACACATTTGTCTCGCTATCCAGGATCCGGCGCGCCTGAGCACCTGTCACCTTCCGACGCACGACACCCTGCAGCGGATCGGATGGAGAACCATCTTCTGATGTATCCTTCTTCATATCCTTCTTTTTCTTCTTTTTCTGGTGCTGGAGGTATGGGTTTTCGTCGTCACTTGAACGAGTAGACGGCGGCGGTGGCACGCTCGTCGACATGGTCACAGCGAGCCAACGGCGCGCATACCAGACAAAAAAATGTGGATAGCGAGTCACGTGAACCAGTGCGATGGGCCGCGTGGCATCCATCGTGGAGAGGGCTGTAGCCGACCGACGTCGGAACGATTCACACATCCACACACGATGGTATGTACTTGTTCCTGACGTGTAGGAAATGCAGGCGAGCACAGCGGACTTGAGCTCCGATGCCAAGATGGTAGAGACGTACCATGAAGACGCAGTGGTGCGTATAGGTGACAGCAGTGCAAATTAACCTTGCAGCACGACGCACAATTCGATTTTTACGGCAGTAAGCTTGCCACATGCTCATCGGACCGCACGATCCGGGTATTTGATGTGCAGAAAGGCGAGGCAGTGGGTGCGGGTGAAACGCTTGTGGGCCATGAAGGTCCAGTTTGGCAGGTGGCCTGGGCGCATCCCTCGTTTGGCACAATTCTGGCGAGTGCGTCATACGATGGCAAAGTGTTTATTTGGAAGAATGAGCCTGCCAATGGCTCTTATGGCTCGGGTGGATGGGCGCGTATTAAGGACCATGCATTGCATACCGCGTCGGTGAACGCCATCGCGTGGGCACCGCATGAGCTGGGCGCTACACTCGCCTGTGCTTCGTCAGACGGACGCGTATCTGTTCTCACATTTAATGAAGACGGTTCGTGGTCTGTCGATTTGGTGGCTGCACATCCAGGCGGCTGTCACGCCGTATCATGGATGCCGGTTTCGACTGCAACCACGGAACCAGGTGCACCCATGATGTGTCGCCTGGCCACGGCTGGATGTGACGCTGTCGTGAAGATCTGGGAATTCAGTGAAGAGCACAACCGCTACGTGGAAATTGATCAGCTGAAGCAACACCGCGACTGGGTTCGTGATGTGGCATTTGCGCCGAGCTTGGGTCTTGCGCGGACGTATCTTGCAACGGCATCGCAAGACCGCACGGTGCTCATTTGGACACAGGACACGCCCAATGATCCGTGGAAGTGCACACCCCTGTTGCCTGGCGCCAAACCAGAAGACCGCACCAAGTTTGCTGACACTGTGTGGCGCGTCAGTTGGAGCGTCAGCGGCAATGTGCTGGCTGTCAGCTGTGGCGATGGAAAAGTGTCGCTATGGAAGGAGAATCTCAAGGGTGATTGGGAATGCATCAGCGAGTACGTGCGCCCTGTGAACTAACAGACAGTTTGGATGCATAATGTAGGTATAAAATAGCTCGTAGGGGCAGAATGAGCCTAGTCCTCCACCGTTGACGACGAAATCCGCCCCATTTTTCCTCGCGATTCTTAGCGCCTTACTGCAGCCTCGATCATGGCATCTCCCGCGGCAAAAGCATCCGCTGCGGCCCTCTTTTCTTTTGCGTCTCTTGAGGCGGCTACCACGCGTGCGTCAACGCGTGAAGTTGCCGAGAGAGTGCTGACAGAGATCCGTTCATCCGTACGTTGCTGCCATGACGACGACTTACTCAGCGCAATCATAATGCCTCACAGACCACCGCTTTGGCTTCATGGACGCAGCTATATGCTGGTCAGCCGCCGCATGCGGTGCAGGCATTAGCCAACGTCGAACTTTTTTTGCGCAGCAAGCGAAAACACTATGCGCTCATGGAAAAATACAACCCACTCTACGGCATGTCTGACAAGGACCGGATCCGAGCCACAGCACGCACCGTCGGTCTCCAGGTACCCACTAAAGACAAGCCCAACTTGTGATGCATGTACACCAGAATCAACATTATATCTACGGTCGTAAAGGTAGTCATATACAAGCGGTTAAGCATTATACGCCCGATTCGAGTTTGATCTCGTGCTGACCGGGCATCGACATGGGTAGTGTCAAGGGGTCAGGAGCTAGTGCGGAGGGAGAGTTTCGACTTCGTGGCGTCAATGGCTCACTAGGCGGCGCCTGAGGACTTGATGCCTGAGGCTCGCCTTCATCATCTGAGTCTTTGAAATTACGCAGTGGCACCTTGTAACTGCCACTAGGCGCCACGGCAGAACACAATTCTTCTGCGTCTTCGATGCCATAGTTGACAAAGCTAAGGGTGAGAGGCTTGCGTGGCCCCGGTGACTGCTTTGCCGCGTGCATTGCGTTTGCCTCACGGAGCGCTGCCATCGATCCACGCATGCGAAGACGCCCTGTCGGGGTCTTGGTCTGGTCACCCTGGCCGGGCGTCGTGCTGAGACGCATCTGACTTTGCAACCGCCGAACCGACTTGGCCGAAGAGCGAGTCTTGTTGGGCGAGGATAAAGCTGTTGACGCACGGCTTGGATCGCCGTCCATCGTGCGAATATGCGGGGTGCTTTGTGCCTTGCGTGGGAGTCGCTGATGCGTCGTTCGCCGTACTCCCGACGGTGAGGCCATGGGCGGCCGATGCATTGCCCGAACGGGCGCATGAACCTGTGCTGGCATGGCGGATGGGGATTGGGAGAGCGGCAAGGCTCCTTGCTGCTGTGATGGATCTTCCTGAGAACTTCCCAGAGAAATGGGTGCCCAAAGCATATGAGCGCCATCCACACTAGAGGGTCGTGTGCGTGCTTGTGTGGATGCGGGGTTGATGCACAGAGACGGCTCAGTCTGTTGCGAAGATGGCGACGAGCCCAGCATGACATTATTTTTTACAGCCATATGATGCAGCATATGAGGCTCCATATGTTGCTGTAATGGCTGCGCGGACATGGCCCATGACTCAGGCATCAGCATCATGAGGTTATCCTGCATTCTTGTCTCTGGCAGCACTGGGCCTACATTGGAAGTAAGCTGTAAGTGGCGCATGCGTTGAAGAGATTCTTGCGATGGAGAAACCTGGAGAGGGACTGCCATTGGCATTTTCATGACTTGAGGCAGTGAACGACTCACGGCCTGCGGTGTCACCGGTGGCGATGTCGAATCGACCTGCAGTGGCGCTGAAGGAGCAAAAGCAGGGTGATCCGCTTCACCAATCTCACTTTCTGAATCTGTCGTGTTGTGCATATGCTGCTCGCCCTTTCGACGCGGCCCAAGAGGGGGGACGTCGCTGCTGGTCTGTTTGGACTGACTCACAATGGAACTCGTGCTGCCCGTGGAAGAACTGCTCTCTATACCTAATGGCATATCATCAGCAGGCCATTGCATGCGCAAGCGGCCAGAGAAAGCACCCAAAATGTCATGCGACTTCGGCATAGCCTCGACATTGGACGGAAGAACCTCTGATTTCGTACGTTGCAGCGCCAGGCTGGATTCATCTGTGTTGCCGATGCCAGCACCGGACAGAGAGCTAAAAGGCCCATCTTCGAACGTGAATGCGCCAATCTCTGGTGCCGCTTCTGAATAGTCCACAAACGAGTTTAAGCTTGCGTCAAAATGATCATAGTAGGGCGACCCCATGGTATGCGAATGCACGCCAAAATGGCGAATACGTATATCCCGTCAACGAGCCTTTCTACGCTACTGATACTTGCGTAGCCCTGCTCAATCAAGAGCCAAATGAATGCTTCAAAGGGCTAGGGAAACGCCGTGCGGAATGGAAACAGGGCAACAGTCGTGTGTCACTAGAAAACAAGATGTCCAAATATTGAGTAGATGTTCAACGTACCGACACCCTACGCTTAAGCTGGCATGCAAGCCATTGTGGCATGCACCAATCCTCACGTGACAACCACGTGGTGTCAGGCAGAGGCGCTGTGGTCAACGGGCGCCCTGCTTTGGAGCTGTTCATTGGGACTCGCTCCGTTTGTGCATCAAACCATGGGCGTCTTTTCTAGCGTGGCTCGGCCAGCTGTGAACACGTTCAAATACATGGTATGTGCTTTGGAGTTATACGAATCCTAACATGCTATAGCGTTGGGCCGCACATGAGCGCCCCGTCGTGTTTTTCTCCTTGATTGTCGGTGCCATTGGTACGTGCCGGAGAACAAGGGCACTAACGCATCTACAGGCCCCATCGCTGTCGTTACTGTCCCACAATACCGCGCTAAGCTCGGATGGAAGCCTGCAGAGCGCATTCCTGTCACGTATCCATGTACGTCTCTATTTTATTGCGTTTGTCTAACATGCAACAGTGCCTGACAGGCCACGCCAGCCTGTGAGCGGCTATGATGACGAATAAGTGGCAGCGTCAGTAGATATACGCAATGTCAATGATTTGAGCGCTTCATCCGAGCAATATATTGACTAAGAGGCTGAGTGCGCCTCCTGCCGTCAGACCACTTACGATCCAGAACGAGAGCAGCATGGAGGCGACCGTCGCGTCCTGCGCCGCCGTGCGCTCCGTTGCGGGTATCTCATATGAATCCTCTTGTTGCAGAAGAATGTTTCTCTCGCCGTGTGGGTGTGCTGTATTCACGCTTTGTGGCCCACATATAAGAAGAGAGGTAGACAGCCAGCCCGACGTCAGACCTATGCCCCATACGCATAGGAAGAACAAGCTGTCAGGTATGGGGCTGGAGACATGCTTGCCCAGATGGCACATAAGAAAGAATGGCAGGAACAGAATCCGCGCAGCTGTACATGCGATAGCGACAGACACACGACGTACATTCGTGGCGGGGAAGATAATCGGTAGTCGTCGTCCCATAAGGTCACCGATGTTCATGCAGACGATGTGCAGTGCCACAAATACGCCCTCATTCTGGAGCCATGCGCTTTGAGTAGTGGTACGCACCCGCGACGTGATGCCTGGGTATACGCATAGTGTCACGGCGAATAAAACAAAAATGCTAGCACTCCATGGAACCAAGCTCGCTTGCACGCGCTTGATCCTCGTCCATGACATGTCAGGTCCCTGTCTGTCATGTTCGACTTGTGTCCATCCTTCCATGCGCTGCTTAATCAAGGGCGCACGCAGCATGCGCCGAAAGGCCCACCAAGTCACCAACTGCAATAGGGCCGTTGACACATATACTGTGAGAGCTGACCTCTTGTTTTGAGCAACTGCCTCATGTGATATCTTGGACGCTGACATGGAGCTAGCCAGATTCAATACGCTGCCGAAGACGCCATTCAAAGCCTGACCCAGCAGCATGTACCCTGTGACGTACCCGTGAATATCCAGGCTGGTACAAAATGCCATGGTAGCATTTTGCAAGTATGTTTGAACCAGAGCGAGAGCAATTGACATGACCAAAAGAATGATATAATACAAGGTCGGGTTTCTTGGTGCGTCGTTACCGCGAATCCATATGGATACAATGACCACACTTGACAGCGCCATGGAAGCAACGAGCATGATCTGGATACGCTTCATCACCATGAATCGCTTCGTGCCTTGCGGGAATAGAGCTGTCACAGCACACACGACAGCCGTGGCATTAAACACGGTCATGATACCACTACTAAACACGCTCTCAAGCGGCGTCAGTCGGAACGCATCGTGGAAGTATTCGATCGAGGAAACTAGCGCATTAAATGGTGCAAGTACACACATTCCCAACAAAGCGGCAGTGACCGGGACAAGCATTCGCGGACGGGTCTGCGAAATGTCACATTCTGCGTCTGTCATGGGTTGATGATATCCTGTGCCGCGCACTGACTGAGAGAGCGCGTGGGAAATATGTGGTGTGGAGATGGAACCCGTGCGGGGTGATTCTCGATCTTGGCGCTTGGCGCATGCCTATTGCAGCTCGGCTGGGCTCAGAGCTTGCGCACCATAATGGCGCTGGACACACTCGTCGCATAGAGCCATGCAAAAATATTAGAGATATGCGTCAGACGGTGGCAAAGAAAAGTCGATGCACGGTAGCGACGACCGAACCACGTACCCAACGATGACAGCGTCCATGGTACGTGGTCGAGCCAACCCTGCGTTGTTGCTACAAGTACGTGCAGTCAAAGGCGCTGTATTTAGCTAGAGTGCATGTATGCGAAGCTCATCAGCGGACGGAGTCGTGCTGGATGAAGCGACGCTTGAACGGAGAAGACTTGCATCTGCGAAGTCGAACCAGCCTCTACCAGAACTGTGCTTTTTCCCTGCCATCCTCGTCGTTAAATGCTTCTTGGTGGGTATCATCCGGTATTGTACCTTCATTGGCTGTACGAAATGTCGCTGAGTTCCGTCAGGGATGGACGCGACGCCCGATCCAACCAAACTTGCCGCGCTTATCATGCCGGGCCAAGGTTCTCAGTACGTCTCCATGACCCGTGACCCTTACGAAAATATAAAGCGATACGCGATGTCTGGCACGAGGCAGAAACCTGCATCACCCAGTTTGCTACAGGACAACCTGTGCCCTTTGCCAACTCTCATCCTGATCGTGCTATCTATGAGGCGTGCTTAGTAGAGCAACGTGGTCTTGTCACTCAATTCCGAGCGCCTGATACTCGCTTACGACGAGGATGGCTTACTGATCTCATTTTGGGCGGCTCGCAACTTGAACTCAACCGACAAGAAAAGCGATGCCTGCTATTCTTACGGCTACATCATCTCTCTGTTATACGAAAAGAATTCGATGTGAATGTATCGAAAGTCATCCGCATTGGGCGGCTGGCCATGGTTCAGGTTTTTATGCTGCACTACTGGCGGCAGGTGTGTTCGAGCCACGCGATGCATTATGCTCGATGCAATATCACGGCTTGGAAGCCATGAAGTGCCTTATGCCACATCCTGTACTTTTTCCACCAGGTTGTGAAAAACCCATCAATGTGTAGATGCTATTCGAGACGATATGTTTGTCGCATTGAGGTCACCGGCACAATGGCTACATAAAATCTCGACATACATTGATCGGGGTATGAAACAATTCATCTGTGTCGGTCTAATTCGTGTTATCGCTCAGCAGCTTAGTCGTGAACGGACTTTGCGCGAACGCGCCCAATTCGTCATGCGTCGCCAGACATCCAGGCTCGGATAGGCCCACTTGATGAGGAGGCATCTGAATTTGAGATTTGGAGTATCGCTAATGCTAAAGGCATTGAACAACTCACGAAAACACTGCGAAAACTTTCATCCACACCATAACATATGTACTTGTAGCTTGAGGTATGCAACGCGTATGCAGCGTCGGTTGAGCCACATGTGGGGGTTCGCTCGCTTCACGGCACGTGACATTCATGACCAACGGGTGACACCAACTCATGGAGACGTGTCCCTTATCTACACGATTAACAGAGCGGTCGTTCGACAATGAGTGTACGCACGAATGCGCTGGCCGTTCTCTTACTTGTATTAACAATATACACAACAATAACGGATGCCGCGGCCCTCACGGCAAGCGTTCCTCAACGTGGCAAATCGTGTTACTTTGCGTGGGTGGATCAAAAATACGAAAAAGTCGGCTTTTACTTCGCTGTGCAGGAAGGTGGTGATTTCGACGTCGATTACACTCTTATTTCGCCGCACGATAAAATCATTTTGCACGGTGAAAAGTCATCTCAGGAAGACTTTGTGTTTACAGCGAATGAAGCGGGTGAATACAGTTTCTGCTTTGAGAACCGAGTCAGCACGCATGAGGAGAAGCTCGTTGACTTTGATATCACGGTAGAATCAGAGCCACGTCTTGAACTACCATTGGCAAAGGCCGCACTTCTGCGTGACCAATCATCGCCTGTTGAAGAGTCCATGTCAAAAATCGATTCCGATCTCACGTCCATCGAGCGGACGCTTCGTTATTTCCGTCTTCGTGATAATCAGGGATATGTGCTTGTGGATCATACTCAGCACCGGATCACGCGCTACTCTATTTTTCAGGCTCTTATCATTTTGGGCGTGTCTGTGGGTCAAGTGTACATGGTCAAGTACTTCTTTGATAGAGGATCTTCCGCTTCGCGTTTCCGCGTATAACCCCCGTTATTCATTATGTAGCATAGTGCCCATAAACTTCTCTGTTCTGCGCCATCCTACCCCTCGTCATGCTCAAGTCCGTAGAACATGTGTTTGGTGACGCTTAGTCAGCATTTTCTCCTTGGCTTCTGGTTCCACCGTCACTTTTGAGTATTCGGCACAACATACCATGACAGCAGAAGTCACACTGTCAAAGCAGGAGCGCTACGCTCTAATCACACGTGGGATTGAAGAGATAATTGGAGGTGAATCTATTCAACAGGTTCTGGACGCGAATGAACGCCCCCTCCGCTGTTACTGGGGTACCGCCCCCACTGGCCGCCCCCATGTTGGCTACTTGGTTCCTCTCACCAAGCTTGCTGACTTTCTGCGTGCAGGTGTCCAGGTCAAAGTGCTTTTTGCTGATATTCATGCATTCCTTGATAACATGAAGGCGCCTATTGAGCTGGTAAAGCATCGCGCCCATTATTATCAGCAGATCCTTACATGTGTCATGAAGTCGATTGGCGTACCTACGGAACGTCTTACCTTTGTAATGGGCTCCTCTTACCAACTTACTGAAAAGTACAATTTTGACGTGTATCGTCTAGCCGCCATGGTAACAGAGCACGATGCCAAAAAGGCCGGTGCCGAGGTTGTGAAGCAGGTGGCTAGTCCGCTCCTCAGTGGTCTGCTTTATCCTGGTCTACAGGCTCTGGACGAGCAGTATCTTGATGTCGACTTTCAGTTTGGCGGTCTTGATCAGCGTAAGATTTTTATGTTTGCTGAGCAGTACTTACCAAAACTCGGCTACCAGAAGCGCGCACACATTATGAATGGCATGGTGCCAGGCATGAACGGCTCAAAAATGTCTTCATCTGATACAGACTCCAAGATTGACTTCCTCGACTCACCAAGTGAGGTGTCGAAGAAAATTAAGGCTGCTTATTGCATGGAAGGTGAAGTGGAAGAAAATGGCGTCTTGGCTTTTGTTGGTGCTGTGTTGATGCCAATTGCTCGTGTTCGTGCTGAAATGATGGACAAGCATACCCGATTGGAAGGCCAATCCCGCTCATTTATTCCTGATGAGGCTCCTGAGGGCACTCTTTTTAGCATTATGCGTCCGGAGAAGTTTGGAGGTCCTCTTCACTATGCCTCGTACGATGATCTTGTGAGGGACTTTAAGGAAAAGAAGCTTCATCCTGCTGACTTGAAGCCGGCGGTCGCAACCGCTTTGAATACTTTGCTTGAACCCGTACAGAAGCTCTACGAGACGGAAGAATTTAAGAAGATCAAAGCGCTCGCATACCCCGACGAGGAACCAAAGGCCAAAAAGGTCAAAGCCAAGAAGCGTACGTGCTCGGAACTACTAACGACCAGTCAACCCTATGATTGCGCCATACTTCACAAAGGAAGAGGGTGGTTTGGCTGAATCGCCTGAAGAGGCGGCCGCCAATGCCAAAGCTGCCGGTTTTGAATACAAGCAGCGCAAGGGAAAGAAAGGAAATGCTCAAAAGCAGGATGATTCTGCTCAAGCTGAAGCAGATGCCCCCACGGAAGCACTGCAGAACCTGTCCGTTCATCCATAGGCGCACGTAGGCCTCGACTCTCGTGTAAATCACGTGCATTGAAACGCCATGGAGGTCGTGTGCGTTGTGGGCGGCCGTGCGCCGGGCCGCGTGGCTTGTCCTTTTGCCAATATGGGATATTCTGAAGGTACGTCGTACGTATACCTGATGGCAAGAAACTGCTAGCTTCCGTTTTCATCAGTATGTATTTGAATGCAAAACTTATATAAAGCACGATGATTCGTGTTAAAGACCCCAAGGTTTCCCTGGACTTTTACGAGAATGTCCTCGGCATGGAGCTGATTGATAAAATGGAAGGCTCCGACTTTACACTGTATTTCCTTGCTTATCAGCATCAGAAGAACGAGCCTCTCGGAAAGCGCGAAGCTGTTCTCGAGCTTACACACAATCATGGCACTGAGAATGACCCCAACTTGTCTTACCACAACGGTAACTCTGAGCCTCGTGGCTTTGGTCACCTTGCTATTTCTGTGGACAATATTGAGGCAGCATGCGAGCGTTTCGAAAGGCTCGGTGTCAAGTGGCAAAAGCGTTTGACAGGTACGTTTTCGAATGTTTTTTGACCTTCAGATGGCAGGATGAAGACAATTGGTACGTTGTTACAATGTTGTGCTAATCAAATCAAGCTTTCATTCTTGATCCAGGTATGTGACAACCTCGGCTGACAAACAAGACAACTACTGGATTGAAGTTGTGCCAAGCACGCTTTCATTCTCCAAGTAAACCATTGCTTAGCTCCCACATAGTCTACAAATTTTTATTCTGCACATCAATGTCAAGTACAAAAATATTGGGCATAAAATTCTCTAATTTCCCTCGAAAAATACAATATCAACTCCCCGATGACTTTCGTAACAGGCGAATAAAAACGTTATGCGTCAATAGAAATACACAGAATTTACAATGGCTCGGCATTGGCCATAGCAATCGCTGCATTGTTATTTGTCACGGATGAAAGGAAAGCCGCAGCTGTGAGGTTTGGGTTGGTGTTCCCGTTAGGACCCTTGTTGCAATTTGCTCCTTGCTGGCTTAATAAAGCCTGGGCAGCAGCAGCAGCCTGGACAATCTGCTCACGAGATAGCGTGTCTGTCGACACAGGAGGGCGACCACTCACACTATCTGCCTTGGCACTTGCTCCACCTCCGTTTGCATGAAGAAGCTGGAGACCCAGCAGACCGTGTGAGCCCGAATGCAAATAATGATAACGAAGTCCATTAAGGTTCTTGTAACGCTTGTCACAGTTGCCAACCTGACAAACGTACATCTTATCCGGTTGGGCATTGTTTAAGTTCTTAGCTGGTGAAACGGATACAGGTTCTTGCTTGTTAGGGGCGGTCGGAGACCCCAATGGAGTTCCATAATTTAAAGAGGAAAACAAGCCTTGAGCTGGCGTCGAAATACCAGTCATTATGACGTCACTTTGAGGCGAATCTGGCTTGAATTCAGATTTCGCCGTCGCGTCGCCTGATCCCAACACGGGTCCAGGCGTCCCGATACTTGTGTCATTCGAAGAAGCAGACGCGGATGTGACTCCAGCACCAAGTACATTAGGAGTTGAAGGTTTCTGAGCCGTCGAGCCTTGCGTCGACGACGCTGTCGTGACCGTATTTGGCGAAGAAGTAGCATTACCGGAGTTCACATTGCGCAGATTTTGATTACAGTGTCCATGCAACCTGTGATATTTTAGCCCATTCATTTGCTTATAAGCTTTATCACATCCCGGGGCAGGGCATTTGTATGGGCGATGTTCAGAGGTACTGTTGTCTGCCGCAGAGGTAGACGAACCAGAGAAATTGGCAGTTGTAGGCGTAGAAGGCGTACTTGGAGTAGTAATTGGTCCAAAGCGCTCGCGTTTCACTGGACGTTGCAGCGATGCGACATTCGCTGATGGGAAGAACAGATTCGGCGGTGCACAAGACGGAAGCTGGTCATCGGCAGCATTACCGCGAATATTGAGGTTAGAGAATATAGTAGGTTGCGTTGTCGAGCCTAAAAATGCTTCATTTTCAGAATCGATCGATGGTGTACCCGCCCGAGAAGTACCTGGGCTCGAGAAGGGCGACGAATAAGTACCTGACATGCTGAGCGGGTGACGGCCTCCGTTTTCGAGTAGTGCACGGAACAAGGGATTCGAGGAAGAGCCACCAGCCTGCTGTCCATGCGTGCGCTTCTTTCCACGACCCGATGGAGAGCACATAACAGCAGTGTCAAAGGCGCTCGGGTACTCTAAGTTTTCGTTCGTGGTAGATACCATGGGCGTGTTATTGATAGTTGAAGAAATCAGTGGGCGTGATCGGGCTGATGGCATTTCTTCGTCCACAGAACTGTTGCTCATTCCAACATCGGTAGTCGCAGCTAAAGGTGCGGCTGCTGTTGGGTGTTGCGATGAAGCTGACGCCTCGGTCGTCATGCTTGCATCATCCATGTCTTCATCAGTCACCATACTTTCAGTGTCATCATCCTCAAATCGCACATGACACTCTTCATAATGCTGTAGAAGATCATGCAAATCATCCAACTCTTTGCCGCAGCAAGTAAAGTTTCGGCAAAAAGTTGACTCTAGCCGTACAGACGATGGTCCTGCCACAGTGGCGTCGGAGTCTGTAGAGGAGGAGAAGCGCCCAATCGAATATTCAAGCAAGTCAGCAACATCTTTACCGAAGGACACAGCCATAGCTTCCCTGAAACTGGCGCTTCCACTCAGACCCGCACTGAGCCCCAAGTAGCTACCAGAGGTGTTAGTCCTGGCCATCGGTGTACCGTCATGCATGGCATTGCTGTTCGTTGTTTCACCAGACCTGATTATAGGAATAGGTCCCTGTGTTGCGCTTGTCATGGCTCACAGTATACCTCTGGAGTCACCCAATGGGTAGATGTGGCAATGTCTCGGTATTGGAGACGTGGAGATCCCGAGGATGATGGATTGCCGAGACTCGATGCGCTAGGGTGGGAGCTTTGCCACCCAATTTCGGTGCTCTCGCTTGCATCGTACATATTCATTGGTTTATCTGGGCTCTCTAAGCGCCACAAGTACTCGTAATCGATCGGCCGAGCAGGGGCAGGGCCAATCGAATATATATACGAGATCTCCATTTTCAGAATACGCGCGAATAGGACCAAACCTCCCTTCTTACAGTGGAGGGTGTGGATACCCTACATTGATTGGTTGTGTTTCAACTCTGCACGAAGCCTGCCGGTATCGCGTCGCTTTTCGGAGCCAAGCAGTGAGGGCCGCGAAGGAGGGCCAATGTGATGGGCGACGATACGATCGCACCAGCAGCGTGTTGGGAAAAGGTTTTATGGAAGAAGCAAGCCTACGAAGATAACTATGTTGATGCTTCGTTTCTGAGTCAGCTACGAACGAATGCTACGGCATCATTTCCCACCTGGGAGTTTATCATGTTGTCTTCTCTCAGTATCGGGCAGAAGTTATCCATTGTCCTTCTTTTTGTTGCGATATTTGCTCATCTGTATATGGGGCTGTTACATTCATCTGCTTTAATCTGGCTCAGCACGCTAACCACATTTATACTGGCTTGTATGGGAAGTTGCGTGCCGAAGGAAAGCGAGCTTGTCAACGAGGGCAAGTCCATCGCGCATACCATTTCAAGCATCGTTGTCCTAATATTTGCATTACAGGCTCTGTCTCCTGTCGTGCGCACTTTTAGTGAGACTACAACGGATGGGAGTGTGTGGGCATGCGCCGCCATTCTCTTTGGCGGTCACTTGGCCTTCGCGGACTACTCCATGTTGCAGGATCCAAGGTCACGCCTCAGATCCACCATAAGTTTAAATATGGCCATGTGTGCCAGCGTTGTTCTTTCCAGTCGACTTACGATGGATGCGGACGTGTACGCACTGCTGCTTGTTGCCTTACAATTGTTTGCCATATACCCTCTGCTCCGAGATCGCGTTTACACGTATTATGGCAATGTGACGACGCGTGATCAGCGGCAAATTCCGCGCATGGTGGTACCTATAACGTCTCTCTTTGTGTGTGCCAGCATGTATGCCATGTGGCGCGTAAGCCCTGTTGTGGCAGTGTTCCTCGAACCATGTGCCCTTTTTTTCGTGTGCCTACTATGCCCTCTGTGGATGCGGCGAGCACAGAGATGGAAGACCGAAATGCGTGGTCCTTGGGATGAGGCTGTGTTAGTGCCGCCTCCCTTGCAGCGCGTTGACAGCGCGTGTGGAGTCCGTCTTGGCTGACTGGGGTGATCAATTCTAATCTAGTGTTTTGTCAATAGGGAAATCAACGTATCATAGGGCCCCATTCCCTAGTGTGACACGAGGGGCCGTTTCACGCCATTTTCGCCTCGTGACAAGCTCACGCCTTCGCGCCGTATTCTTCTCATGCGAAAAGGCAGTCTAGCTCCTGACGCTTCGTACGAGTCGAAGTCGCAAAAGAGCTTTTGTGTGGATCATGCATCTATGTCATCTGACCATGGCCTTGATGACGACAAATGGCTGCGTTTATCTTTTCCGTTTCCCCTTCCCCACGTCCAGAGGAAGCGTGAGCAAGACCTTGACTTGCATGGTCAGCGAGATTCCGTGCCGGGACGTCGTACGATGCGCATGATTCACTTTCCATTGACCCTTCCGACCACCGACTTTCCGAATCAAGGTCAAGGTCAGCTGTCAGAGTTCTTCGTCCAGCGCCCGATATGGGCGATGGAACCTTGCCGAACATTGTATTGTGCTGCATTTGCCACATACATGCTATGCTTGTATGTTCCCTATAAGGCTGTCATAAATATTCCGCCATGCAATCGTCCACGCAGGTCGTGGACGTGGAAAAAAGCTATGCTTGTCTCCCTCATCCGACGATGCACGGTGTTCATTTGTAAAACCCATATCCTACTCACTGGACAGCCCAGCGAGAAGCCGCCGAAGTGTACAAAAAGTCTCTATGTCCATATCGATCCTCAAACCGTTCTTTCAGGAAGTGAGAGTGAAAAGCCGGGTGACATCCGTGGGGAACTGGCACGGGCCATGAAGCTGCAGCGTATTAAGCCTGTCTGTATCTCAGGCTTTTTTGTTGCGGCTCCCGATGAGCCTATCCCTGCTAGTGATAGGGCCATGCCTGATGAGCGAATCATCGTGCATTTGCATGGTGGTGCGTATTGGATGGGCACCGCCAACGAGAAGAGTCCCAGTGCTGCCTTCTGTCGTGATCTTCTTCGGCGTCTTGAGGGCGAAAAGGGTATGCCACAGCGCGCCTTTTTGGTGGAGTACCGTCTGGCTCGGCATGGCGACTACGAGCACGGTAGCTACCCTGCTGCGCTCCTGGATGCCTTTGTGGCGTACTTATACCTGATTCGCACATGCGGCTTCCGTCCTGAGAATATCATTTTGTCCGGTGACAGTTCTGGCGGCAACCTGGCCCTTGCTTTGTGTCGATATCTCCGGGACGAAGGTGTGGAGAATGTGCCGGGGTCCTTGCTGCTCTTGTCGCCATGGTGTGACGTCTCGCGCTCGCACAGTGGTCCGTTACCCGCGCCCAATCCGTTTTCTACGACTGTGCTGAACAATCAGAGTGACGTGATTACTGCCTCCCTATTGTACCGCAACTCGGCGGTGTGTCCCCTGCTGGGCCGTTTACCGGCGAGTGAGACGTACAAGAACCCGTATATTTCGCCCGTGTCGCTGCAGCTCGATGCCCAATCGGGTGTCTATCCACCGCACTGGGGCTTTTGTGGCTTCCCTCGGCACGTGTTTATTAACACGGGTCGTGCTGAGCTGAATTCTGAGCAGCATGTCACGTTGGCGCATCGCATGGCGGAGGGCACTGTGTCGGGTGTGCCGCAGTACTCGGGTGACTGTGACTATTCGGAAGACCGAGCGCATAACATGTCGTGGCGCGACCAATTTCCGCGCACGAAAGGATGGGTATCGAGGCACGACTCTCATGTCCAGCGCCACGCGTGTGACCAGCGACCGCTAGAGAATCGCCGCGTTGTGCTGGACGAGGCGATCGATGGCGTGCACATTTACCCCTTCTTTTTGTGGTTTGAGCCGGAGCGGAGTGATACGCTGGATCGCATTGCGGCCTGGATTCGTGCGCTATGAGTTTGTATAGATGCCGTGGCCTGGTTGGTTCCATAAGCGACGACGAAGGTAGAACAATTGGTAGGCACGCGCTTCGAGGACCTGGTGGGTTGACACGCGCGTCACTTTGTCGTCGTCGTAGCGGTACCACAAGCCGCGCCATTTGGAGTAGTTGGTATAGTGACCTGACGTGAGTGTGCCTTCGTGCACGACGACGGTGAACAGGTCGTAGGCGTACGCGTACGGATCGAGTGATTCGTCTCCGTGGGCGGTGTGTGCGCAGCACTCGTGTACATCCAGCACGAAGGGGAACTGGACGCGGGTATCGACTTTGGTCGCACTGAGGCCGTGTTCGTAGCGCTTGAGCTGGATGCAAAGGACGGGTGGCAGCTGGAACAGGCGCAGCTGCTTGGTGGCTCTTGCGCTCTTTTGGCAGTGGCTGCATCGGTACGAGGCCTCGGGCAGTTGTTCTGGGGCGCAGTACCGCAGCAGACTTGCATGGAGTGTCTGTGCCGGGGCCTCGATGCTTTGTTTCTGTTTCTTGGGGTCGTGGCGCTTTTTTTTCGACTCGTCCGTGTCTCCGGGAGCGTGTACCTGCAAGCTGACGTCCAGGAACGGCTCGTGGGTGTGGGTGGTGAGCTGGCACGATTGACACGTTACGCTGCTTTGCAGGATCCCGCAGAAGGTGCGGTGAATGACGCAGGGGCACATGGCGACGTGATCCACGGCAGGCTTGGGCACGGGTGTGTGGTCGTCGGCGTGCTCGCTGAGCAGCTCGAGATGGCGGTCGTCCGTCCATGGGCAGGGGGGCAGCTTGGTGCGTTCGAGGGCGTGGGCCGTCAGGGCGTTGTGGATGCCGTTGAGAGCGCTGATGAACATTTCGTGAGCGTCGTGCTGCCCTGCCTGGGACAGTTCGGCGGACGACACGTCCATCCAAATGGCGAAGAGGAAGGACGTGGGTCCGTACGGGCCCTGCGTGTCGGACGCGCCGAAGAACTCTTTGTACAGCTTGTCCATCTCGCAGGCCAGGCAGTCGCGGCCGAGCGAGCAGAGCGCTGCGTTGTGCCTGTCGCTCAGGAAGTAGTTGCGGAGGAGGGGGTTGTGCAGGAAGGCCTGCAAGATCACGTTGAGGAAGCAGGTGGCGCCCATGTTGCGCAGGCCGCGGGGCATGCGGCACACGCATGGGAGGGACTCGCTGTGGGGCGTGCGGGCGTCGTTCATGCCGAGCTGGTCGAGTGCGTGTTCCTTGATGCTGGGCACGCGCGAGCGGCGTGTCTCGCACTGCCAGACGTACTCGAAGCGTGGGTCGTACACGACGTCGTCGCACGCCGAGCAAAACAGGGTGCCGTGCACGATGTCGCAGGCGTAGGGATGGGCTTCTTCCGCGAGGTGCAGTCCGATGTGCGACGATCCTTCTTCGGCGCCGTCCGCGGCGGCCTGAGCCGCTCCGCGCGTCACGGGCAGCGAGGCATCGCGCACCGGATCACGGAACAGGCACGCTGCGTGCGCACACGAGAGGCACAGGAAGGGGCGCCGCAAATCGATGCCGCAGGCGGCGCACGTCGGGTAGGCGAGCTGGGTCAGCTGTGGCGCACACGTACCTTGCACCGCTTGGCGCGGCGCGTCGGCGCATCGTCCGAGCCGTCTTGGGGCTTGATGTGCCCGTCCAGCAGCTTTTGGCCGTATCGCAGGCCGGCGACGTACCGCTCGAGCCACAGCGTGAGCTGCGCGTGCGTCTCGCTCTGCAGGTGCTCGCACCCGGCCTGCTTTTCACCACGCGCCGCCACATGCGTTGGGAGTCGCACGCGTGTCATGGCCGGCAGCCAAGGTCCGCTGCTACAGGTGGAGGCTACGAAGGGCGGCCGCGGCCCACGGCCGGGTGGCGGGCACCTGATCGAGGCGCAGCAGGGCGAACAGGCGGCGGATGTGGGGTGGCGGCGCGCCGGCGTCGGAGAGGAGGAGTGTGCACCGCAGGGCCGTGCTGTGCAGATCGCGATCGGGGTGTGTGCGCAGCCACGACGCGAGGGGGGCGAGCACGGCGAGGCAGGGGCGGAGATCGCGGCACGTGGTATCTTGCAGGGCGGCGTACTCGGCGAGCACGGCGAGGAGGGCGAGCGCGGGGCGCGCACATGCGTCTGTCCAAGGCGCGGTGCGCACGAGGTGCGTCGCGGGCAGCAGCACGGCGGGGACGAGGGCGCCGTCGAGCTGGTGATCGAGGCGCTCGAGGCGCGCGAGCGTCGCGTGGGGCGGCAGGGACGGGGGCGCACACAGCGTCCACAGCCACGTGTACCAAAAGACGGCGCGCTCGGACGTGGGGCGCTCGCTCGCGATGCGCAGCGTGATCCAGCCGAGCAGGCCGCGGCGCGTGATGAGGTCCTGCGCGACATGGGGTATTGCGGCGGCGGCGAGCATCACGTCTTCGAGCTGCTGAGCGAAGCGGTGGTCCGGCGCGGCGCCGGACGAGAGCATCGTGCCGTACATGCTGAGCACGAGGTCCCATACGTGCCGCCGCTTGAACATGGACCATTCCGTGCGGGCGCGCTGCAGGCCGCGCGGGTGCGGCGTGTCGGCGACGCTGGCGTGCGCCTGCCAGGCGTCGTGCAGGAAGCGCAGGATCCATGCGCGCTGTGCGGCCCACGAGTCGTGCGTGGAGTGCAGCGATCGGTACAGCATCGGCACATCGAGCACGTCGAGGCGCGGCCGCTGCAGGAGGTAGCGGCACACGTCGGGGAAGGCGCTGGCGTGCGGCGTCGCCACGAGGCGCAGGGCGTGGGCGGCGAGCATGGTCGTCATGGACGGCAGCCACGGCACCTCGTCGTACGTGCCGGCGACGGACGTGGGCGGCGGGGGCGGCAGGGCGTCGCGGACGCGCTCGAGGACGAGCAGCACGAGCTCCTTTTCACGGAACGCCGTCGGCTGCAGCGACGCGTGCACTTGGCCGAGCACGCGCATCGCGTGCAGACGCAGGGCGGCGCGGTGCGTCGAGAGGCACGTCACGACGCGGCCCATGGCGCCCGTGCGCAGGATCGCGAGCCATTCGAGGCCGGTCAGGTAGGCGTCGTGCGTCTCGCGCTCGAGGATCGCGCCGCCGACGAGGTTGAGCACGAGCCACGGGTCGTACGACGCCGTCGGCAGCAGCGACAGGAGCGCCGTGAGGCACGATGCCAGCGGCAGCGACGTCGGCACGGCCTGCTTGTCGGCGGACCACGCCGCGGCCCACGCGCCGTCTCGCGTGCCGCGCTCCAGGACGGCCCACAGCGCCGCATCGCAGGCATCGGTCGTGCCGCGGTACAGGTACACGAGGCGCGCGAGCGTCGTGGGCGTCGCGAGCGAGTCGCGCTGCACGAGACGCACGAGCAGCGCGACGCACGGCCGTCGGAACGCGGGCGTGTGCGTCGCCGCATACACCACGTCGGTCTGCGCGACGAGCGCGTGCAGCAGGCGCTCAGCGACGCTGTCACGCAGCGTGCACGCGCGCGCGACGGCGAGCGCGAGGCGTATCGCGTCTGTGTCGGTAGCGCGGTGGTGCACGATCGCCTCCAGCATCGGCTCCGCGAGCGACGTCGGCACGCGGCGCACGATGCGCCGCAGCGCGCGCGTCCATGCGACGGTCCGAGGCGCGTCGTGCGCATCCTCGGCCATGCGGCGCGTCAGGAAGCGCAGGCCCACGTCGACGAGCGCCGCGTGCAGTCTGTCGCTGCCGCACGTGTGCACGAGCCATGCGACATGCGGCGCACAAAACGTCGTGAGCGAGGCGCCTCGCAGCGCCGCGTCCAGCGCCGCGTCCCACGACGCCGCGTCCAGCGCGTACGCCGCCGCGACCGTCGCACACGCCAGCGGATCGTGCAGGCACGCAGGCACGAGCGACGCGACAGGCGGCGACGCACACGCATGCGGCCCTT